>ENA-ORDI01000003-ORDI01000003.1-marine-metagenome-genome-assembly--contig:-NODE-3-length-171874-cov-5.123722_pt1 | contig 171874 bp, 150 predicted proteins | sample MGYA00248628_ERZ508525 | MGnify/ENA primary metagenome ERZ508525 (study PRJEB26195, sample SAMN05422138) | marine metagenome | isolation source: East of Porto Seguro, South Atlantic Ocean | place... | reverse complement strand
CCGGTTAACTACTTATGAACCGCTTTATTAGGTTTTTAGTACTCACCTTTCTGCTATTACTGCTATCGCCTTGGTAATTAGTACCTACTAATGACCTACATCGATTCCATAGTATTTCTAGTGTGTAACTCTTTTATAGAGGGAAAGTGCAGTCAATACAGCAAACACTATGGTTCCGCCAATAAGGTGCCCGGCTTGGATGACTGTCATTGTTCCAAGTGTGATGCACATAACGGAAAATGCCAGAATGCATCCGTTGAGAACTGACTGCTGTGACTTTGTATCCTCTACTCTTCCTGCAAAAAAGGTAATAGAGGCTATTACGAAGAGTAGTGAAGCGATGAGACGATAGATATTGTGTGCGCCACCCTGAGCATTAGGAAACTCACTTCCGCTGACACTTGCGGGATCAATGTGCATCCTTATGCTAATCAGCGTTAGGACAACAGCACAAATAGTTAACATTAATTTGTAAGTCAATTTATTCTTCATAGCTTAAATCTCTGTGGTGTCATTTAATAATAATTGTATGTACTTCCACTAAAACCGTAAATCTTTCTGCAGGAACAAACAGAGGAATGTGTAGATGTGTTTCATCTGTATGCCCTGTTTCATTCGGGACAATAGGTCACGATACAACAGTATCTAGTAACCACCCTTTAGTCTTGGATCATCTGTGTGGATGGGATCGTAAAGCCTAGAAGTGGCATAAGACTCCGGTGAGTCGATGTGTACAAATTCAGCTTTCGATCTTTGAAAGACTTCTCGGTCAACGCTATACCAGAATGTAGGCGGATCATGGGCACCACCCGAAGTACCAATTAGATCAAGGAGCAATTCAATATCCCAAAGTAATGTACTGCCACAGGTTGCACAGAATTGAAAATCCATCTCTTTACCACTTTCATTTATCAACTTATATGATTTCAGAGTTCCTTGTGTGATTTTGACGTTTTCCTTCTGGAAATATACCGAGACTCCTAGAGCGCTACATGTGCACACACTAAGAAAAGTGTCGAAGCAAGTTCGGTATGTGCGTCTGACTTGAATACCACTACGATTGCTGAGTCTAATGGACTTGCGGCACTCATCCACTCTACACCGGAAACATATGAGCCCTCAAGATCTGCAGCTTCTAAACCTGTTATATCTTCGATGTTGGATCCTTCTGGAGGCATTTCGCCATTCGTACTGTAATACTCGGCAACACCGAGCTTAGCGGGAGCAATTAATGCTAGCGCTTCCGCCACTTGCGCCCGTGCGACATAGTTCTGATATTGCGGTATCCCTATAGCCGCCAGTATTCCAATGATCGCCACTACGATCATCAGCTCTATAAGGGTGAAGCCGAAATTAATACGTTTCATCCCGCTTTCTTAAACCCAAACCGCAGTGTTGTAATAATTTGTGGCATATATGTGGCCAATAGAAGACTGAGATGGAAAAGTGGTGCTACATCAGCATCTTACAGGGAGACGGCATTGCCATGGAATGGCAGACCATTACGCTGCCAAGGAATGAAAAGTGTCCCGCCTGTCAGGATCGACCCGCTTACTGACAAGGTACTGGGCTGTCAGAAAATCGGCTTTGCGGACCAATCAGCCGCCAATATGGGACATCTCGACCTTGGGCTGTGAAAAAACGTTGACTGGAATCTGTCCCCGGAGCTCAGAGTAACGATCCTCCCGCTTGCTCCACAGCCTGCGTACGATTTCAAGCAGATCCTGATCGCTGACACCCACGCGAAGCGGATCACGAATGTCGTATCCTTCGGTGGCAAACAGACAGGTGTAGATCTGTCCTAGCGCCGACAACCGTACCCTAGAGCAGTCCCCACAGAAAGACTCGGTGACGGAGGTAATAAATCCGACTTCCCCACCCCCGTCCGCGTAGCGCCAACGCTTTGCGACTTCACCCCGGTAGTTAGGAAACAGCGGTTCGATCGGCATCTCTTGATTAATCGTGGCAACCAGTTCACTGGCTGACACAACCTCATCAAGCTTCCAATTGTTGGTCGAACCCACATCCATATACTCGATAAACCGCAAGATTGAACCAGTACCATGAAAATAGCGAGCCAGCGGCAGAACACTGTGTTCATTAAGCCCACGCTTGATCACAGCATTGACCTTAATATTTTCAAAACCTGCCTGCTGGGCATTGTGGATCCCCTCAAGGACTCGCGAAACCGGGAAGTCAACATCACATACCGTTCTGAAGGTTTCCTCATCAAGCGCGTCCAGACTTACAGTAACACGCTTCAAACCTGCCTCTTTTAACGCGACAGCGCGGCCTTTGGTCATCAGTGACGCGTTGGTGGTCATGCTGATGTCATCGATGCCTTCGATCGATGCAATCATTTCGATCAGATGTTCCAGATTCCGGCGAATCATCGGCTCGCCGCCTGTGATCCGAACCTTCTTCACACCACACGCTGCAAATACCTTTGCAATCCGTGCAATCTCCTCCAATCGCAACAGCTTATCCCTGGGCACAAATTCATAACCCGGACCGAAAACTTCCTTGGGCATGCAGTACACACAACGAAAATTACAGCGGTCCGTAACCGAGATGCGTAGATCGCGGATGGTACGACCCAGTGCATCCTTAGCCGAATAGGGTGCAATTTCCGTCATTGTCCTAATCTCGGATTAACCGCCCCCGCGGCGAAATACCAGATCAAATCTGTATATAAAACGTTCTTGCTGCTCATGATTTAGATTATGAAACTCGAAGATGACTTGGGTTTTAGGCAAAACAATCGATGCAATTTTTCGCTGTCCTTCTGAGCCAAGGCGAATTAACACTCTACCTCCATCATACGTCACGTCAACACCCAGCGTAGAGATATTACACAACCACTGCTTTGCCAGTGGCTCAAAAAACTTGAAAAAATCCTTGTGTGTGTAGCCCATCTCGCGAGACAGCCGTACCACCTCTACCGTCGAACTCACGTCTGGCGACTTAACCACCGGCTACCGGCGGCCATATAGCCAAAGCATCTCCATCCTGTAAGCAGACCTCATCCCGAACAGCAGAATCCTGGTATACCCCATTTACCAGAACCAAGTGAACCAATTCGGGCGGTAGACGGTGCTGCTTTATCAACGCGCTCACGGAAGTCCCTTCTGGTACCTGAAGTATCACAACATTTTTAACCGCGTCTGGTGGTAGAAACTCAGCAAGACCTGCGAATAGTTTGAAAGTGACCCGCAAACCTAAACACCTTAAATCTACGTTCGTTGACTACCCTGAAGCTTTGGCCGTCAGACCAACGCCTTGTGTCGCCGCAACGTACGCCTGTACTAGATTGAGCGGATTACTCATCAAACGCTCTTTCCATACACCCAGGTGTAGGCTACTGCAGATCATTCCTCGGAGGACACCCACTTGAGCGGTTAATCCAAGCGAGTGAGCACCTACCAGAACGTCGTCTTCGAATTGGAGATTCAGGTAACGATATCCGTTGGGCTCCGACAACTCAGCCGAATCACCACCGTCAACACCTTCCCACGCTCCAAAGGATGCCGAGATGAGTCCCATGGTTGACAGCACATTAAGATTCAGACTGCCTTGATGCTTCGATTCGTGTCCATCTGACATATTAATGGCAGCAATTCTGGCATGCTCGACCGCGGTTGGCTGAATCGCTTGAACACTGAATTCACCCGTCGAAAAATCACGACCCTGGGCAACATCACCGGCAGAAAATATGCCTTCAATGCTGGTCTGCAACTGATCGTTTACCAATATGCCGTGATCGACTTCAATACTGGTGCCTTTGACAAACGATGCGTTCGGTGCCACACCCGTTGCAGAAATGACTAAGTCGGACTGTAACGTTTCACCAGTAGAGAGACTGACATCAAGAGAATGAGAACCATTGGAAGTGCTGATTCCTTCCACTCGGGTCGACGTCAGAACCTGCACACCTTTGCTCTCACACCAGCGTTTAATCAATCCCCCAGATGCCTCGTTCATCATGCGCGGCACCATACGGTTCTCTAACTCCACCACGGTGAGGTTGACCTCACGCGCTGCCAACGCTTCCAGGATTATGCAACCGATAAATCCTGCGCCCATGAGCATAACGTTTGACCCCGGCGTTGCACGATCTGCGATGTGTCGGGCGTCTTCTAACGTCCAGCACGAGTGCACACCTGGCAGTTCTATACCCTCAATAGGTGGTGACGTCGGATGGGAACCGGTCGCGATCAGCAGACGGTCATAAGCCTGACTGCCACCTGATGCCAACGTTAGACTCTGCTTGTCCGAGTCGAGGTCAGTAACCTGATCCTGAATGACTTCGACATTAAGTTTATCGTAATGACCTTCAGACTTTCGCAGGTAGGTTCCCTCCTCTTTGATCATGTCGATCAAACAGTAGGGAATCGCCATTCGCGAGTAAGGTGGCTCTGGCTCATCGCCAATCAGGAGGATTTCTGATTGAGAATCTAGGCCACGAAGAGTTTCGGCCGCGACTACGCCCGCAGGACCCGCACCGATAATAACGTGACGCATTGTGACTCCTTGCGAAGAACACCAGGGCGGCTATAACCGCCCTGGTGGTTTACCAATAAATTTTAAGGCTTAGCCGGGCAGAGCGAGACGGGAGCGGGTCTCGTCCGTCACCTGGCCGTCTTTTGTCCAACCACGCATCTCATAGTATTCTGGTAGCATTTCGTCGAGCCCACATACCTTGCCTTCTGCCGGACCGGTCTTAGCAGCCTCCTCCAGTAACCTCTTAGGCAATGTATCGTCCGCTGACGTCAGACCGGCTCTATTGTTGAACTCACGCTCGAGATTCCAAATCCGCTCGCCGGTTTCCATCAGTCGATCCGCCGTCCACTCACCTTCACATGCAGCATCCAATTGTGGTGCGACATTCTCTAGTGACCAGGCAAAACTAGTAAACAGGCAAAGGCCAGTTGAATCCCAAGCCGCCGTAACATCCTGAAATGCTTTGACCAATCCCGCCTTTCCTTCCGTGACCAAGGGATCAGTTTTCTCAGGTATGCCCAAGATCTCTGATGACACTGTATAGCTTCGCAAGTGACACGCGCCCCGATTTGATGTTGCATAGGTCAGACCCATACCCTGAATAGCTCTGGGATCGTATGCGGGGAACTCTTGACCTTTCACAGTCATCGACAGGTCAGGATGGCCATATTTCTCGCACAGTCGTTTCGAACCTAGGCCCAGATCAGCACCAAATCCTTCACCCGTCGCTACCTTTTCAGCACTCCAGGCCAGCGCTTCGGCAGATCCAAATTTGAGTTCCATGCCGCCAGTGTCTTCTTTGGTGATTGCGCCAATATCGTAGAGTTCCATGGCAGCAGCCAACGTCGCGCCAAACGAGATCGGATCAAAACCATCCTCATTGCACACGAAGTTGGCATAGGTCAACGCATCCAGATCGTCTACACCAGTATCGGCTCCCAATGCCCAGGCTGCCTCATATTCCAAGCCACCGGAGTTACCCCAGTATTGGGGCTTGTTTTCAACTGTAAAATGGCCCTGATCAATGGTCGAAATTCGGCCACAGGCAATTGTGCACGCAAAACACGCAGCGTTAGTGGTCAAATTTGGTTTTCCATCTCTCTCACGAGGCTCCAGCATCTGTTCTCCTGAAATATTATTAGCGCCTTCAAACTGGACTTCGCGCATGTTGCGTGTGGGCAATGCGCCCGTCTCGTTGATGACATTCATCAGGACCTGGGTACCCAGTGTAGGCAGGCCTGTGCCTGTTACGGGATGATCAACCAATACCTTCTTTTGCTCTGCGGTAGTCTGCATGAACCGCGCGGGATCTTTAATATTGCCGACACCCTGGGTGCCAATGACAGCGATTGCTTTCAGATTCTTTGAGGCCATCACGGTACCGACACCGGAACGACCGGCCGCTCGATGCAAGTCATTCACGATCCCAGCGTAGAGACAACCTGCCTCAGCAGAACGGCCGCAGGCCGCAATTCGAAGGCGGGTGTCCTGGTGTGTCTTATGTAAGATCTCGTCTGTCTCCCACACAGACTTGCCCCAGATCTCACTGGCCGAAAGTAATTCAGCCGACTCGTTCACAATATACAGATAGACTGGCTCAGCCGATTTACCTTCGAAGATCACCATGTCCCAACCAGCCAACTTGAGTTCTGCACCTAGATAACCGCCTGAATTAGAACAAGCAATTGCACCGGTCAATGGTCCTTTTGTAATCACAGAGTATCGGCCACCCGTTGAAGCCATCGTTCCGGTCAGTGGGCCAGTTGCAAAAATCAGCTTGTTGTCTGAACCTAGCGGATCACAGGTTGGATCGACTTCTTCTACCATGTAGCGCGTCGCGAGACCTCGCTGGCCGATATACTCTTTCGCCCACTCCATATTGAGTGGTTCACTTGAGCAGGTACCTTCATTCAGGTTGACCCGTAATACTTTGTTAGCCCATGCCATGTCTTTTCTCCTGAGTAGACTTACGCAGTTGCCTGTGGCGCATTGTCTGTTTTCGCCGCCCAGGCTCTCATTCTTTCGAGACCTGTCTGATCGGCGTTAATGTAGGTAATCGCTTCTGTCGGGCAGGCTTTGGCACATGCGGGATCACCCCCGCAAAGATCACATTTAATGACCTTACCACTGTCCTGATCGTAGTTTATGGTTCCAAAAGGACAAGCTACCGTGCAAACCTTGCACCCGACGCAGCGATCGGCCAGAACATCCTTTGAACCCGTAGCCGCATTATTCACAATGGCATCTACAGGACAGGCCTGCATACACCACGCTTCGGCACACTGGGTACAGGTATAGGGTACAAACCGGCCCTCGTGGTGAAAAGTAAAGACTTTAATTCGAGACTTTGCCGGGTTGAACACACCTTCATTCTCAAATGAACAGGCCATCTCACATTGCAGGCAACCGGTACATTTGCCCGGGTCAATATGGAGCGATTTCAGCATCTCACCTTCTCCTCTAGCTGGCTTCAATTCTACAGATTACGCGCCAAAACTGACGCTTACCATCACCACAATTTGACACGTTCATATCACAATTTCAACCCGTGTGACTAATGCCCGAACCGGCCTCCGCACGGAAACCGCTCAACCGTTAGAATTCATCCCGCAATCGTGTGAGCATAGAAGAACCACGTACTCTATACCCTTATCTAGAACTTGCTGCGACCACCTGTAGCAAGTCTATTAAGATTTAGCCCCATGAATAAACGCCTTATCATCTCGTTGAAATTTCTAGTGGTTGCCGTTTTGCTGGGGGTTATCTATGTCGCGATAGACTGGCATGACAGCTACACGATCGTCACCAGTGAAGGCGGCCATGAAGAGACCGTCTTCGGCGAGATTATCGGCCCGTGGGATACCGATCCTGTTCTTTTTCGCGCGGATGGTGAATCTGCTCCGAAACCCCTTCAACTGACCGGTACCGATGGTCAGCCCGCCGTCAACCTCAGTCCGGGTATCCTGACCTATTTCTCTAATCTCAATGTTCCATTGTTTCTGCTTGGTGCTGCTGCATTTTTCAGCTTTGTCGTGATCGTCAATTCACGCTGGTGGTGGCTGATGCGCGCCAATGGACTGGGGGTGGGATTTTTTGAAACCCAGCGATTCGCCTGGATCGGGCTTTTCTGCAGTAACGTGCTGCCCGGCGCGACCGGCGGTGATATTGTCAAAGCCGTCTTCATCGTTCGCCGCTGCAGCGGCGATAAGGTCCGCGCCGTGGTATCGGTGGTGGTCGATCGCATTGTTGGGCTCTTATCTTTGCTCACGGTCTGCAGCCTCTCCGTGCCGTTGGTGTTCAATCGTTTTCCACTTTTTGCTGGAGTCATCTGGCTCTGTGCACTGGGTGTAGTTGCAGTGGCGGCGCTGCTACTGAGCCCAAGACTGCGACGTCTGCTGCGTTTTGAGGCCCTGGTCCAGCGGCTGCCTTTACGAATTGCAACTGTCGCGACTGACATCGACCACGCGCTGCTGCAGTACCGTGCTCACCTAAGCGGTATTGGTGTGTGGATCCTGGTCAGCCCCCTGACCTACAGCTTATTCTGCCTGAGCGTGTTCCTAATGGACCGCGCGCTGGGTGTTGGTCTGTCACTGGCAGACTATTTCGTCATCGTACCGGTCGCTGCTGTGGCACAGGCAATTCCGATTGCACCGGCCGGTTGGGGAATCGGCGAGGCTGCTTACGGCGCGCTGATCGGAAAATTCGGTGCTGCTGCTTTACCCGGAGTTGCCGACGCCGAGCAGATGATGCGTACCCGGGGGGTCGCACTGTCGGTGCTGCACCGCACCCACACTATGATTTGGTCGTTGGCAGGGGGTGTTCTACTGCTCGTGGACCGTCAACGACACCCGGCCGAGCGCCACCTCTCTCTTGATTCAGATGATGCCGGTCAACCTGCAAACAAGCCATGATTCGATCGTCTGCGCTGCCACCGGCGCCACCTTGCCGCTCTGACAAAACACTTAAGGTAACTGTCACTTACTTGAATCTCAGCACACTGGTTCAACCCGCACCGGCGATCCCGTCGCAGATTTCAAACCTCACGCTGCTGCGCGCCAAAAACCCGACGGTTTCTTTTTATCGTTATCTCTACTGCCAGATCGGCGAACCCTGGTTGTGGTATGAACGGCGCGGGATCTCTGACACAGATCTCCATGCCATCATTTCAAACGATGCGGTTGCAATCCACGTGCTCTACGTCGAAGGCACGCCAGCTGGATATGTCGAACTGGACAGCCGTGTCCCCGGCGAGGTCGAAATCGCGTATTTCGGACTACTGCCGGAATATATCGGCTGCAAGCTCGGCCCCTGGTTCCTGTATTGGGCCGTAGGTGAAGCCCAATCACAAAGTCCAGACAGGATCTGGGTCAACACGTGTACGCTGGATCACCCCGCTGCGCTGGCGGTTTATCAGCGTACCGGTTTTGTGATCTATGAGCGGCACACCCTCACTATCCGGGATCCCAGGACGCAGCCGTACTGGTGATCACGACTAGTCCGGTGCGGGCCACAGACCAAACCCGAACAGCGGCGCAGCCGGGACTGTACAATTTTCTTGGTCAGCTAGTCGATGTCCGCCTGGTCGCCCTTTTGACCCAGCCAGATCTTGCGGTCACCTGAGCGCTTGCGCGCGAGCAGTAGATCCAGTGTCTCTTCCGTCTTGGTGTGGCGATCAAATTTCAGTTGAATAAGCCGGCGTGTTGCAGGATTCATTGTCGTTTCGCGCAGTTGTGCCGGATTCATCTCTCCTAATCCCTTAAATCGTTGCACATTCACTGTACCGCGAAGCTTCTCTTTTTCAATGTGACTAAGAATATTGCGCCGTTCTTTTTCATCCAACGCGTAGAAAACGTGCTTGCCGACATCCACTCGAAACAGAGGCGGCATTGCGACGCAGACTCGACCGGCTTCAACCAACGCCCTGAAGTGACGCACAAATAGGGCGCAGAGCAATGTTGCGATGTGCGCACCATCGGAATCGGCATCAGCAAGAATACAGACCTTGCCATACCGCAGACCTGAAAAGTCTGAAGAACCCGGATCAACCCCCAGCGCAATCGCGATATCGTGCACCTCCTGCGACCCCAGCACCTCCGCCGAATCGACCTCCCAGGTGTTCAATATCTTGCCGCGCAGCGGCATGATAGCCTGAAAATCCTTGTCCCTGGCTTGCTTTGCCGATCCTCCAGCTGAATCTCCTTCCACCAGAAACAGTTCGGTCTGTTCAAGGTCCTGACTGGCGCAGTCTGCCAGTTTTCCGGGCAGCGCCGGTCCGGTTGCGACTTTCTTTCGTGCTACCTGACGACCGGCCTTGAGCCGATGCTGCGCGTTTTCAATGGCCAGACTCGCGATCTGCTCCGCCTCTGTAGTATGCTGGTTCAGCCACAAGCTGAAAGCATCGCGAGACATGGCGCTGACGAAGATTCCGGCATCGCGCGAGGACAACCGTTCTTTGGTCTGGCCGCTGAACTGCGGATCCTTCATTCTCACAGATAACACAAAACAACAGCTGTTCCAGACATCTTCCGGCGCCAGTTTGATGCCTCGTGGCAACAGTTCCCTGAATTCACAGAATTCTCTGACCGCATCGGTCAACCCACCGCGAAATCCGCTCACGTGCGAGCCGCCCTGGGCCGTCGGGATAAGATTGACATAGCTTTCTGCGACCGGGTCGCCCCCATTAGCCAGCCAGGACACCACCCAGTCAACTTCCTGTTCTCCGGTCTTGACATGTCCCACAAACGGGGCCGCCGGAACAATCTCAAAATCCCCGATTTCACTCAACAGATAATCTTCCAGCCCATCCTCGTATTCCCAGCTTTCGCTGTTCTTTGAATTACTCTCGTCCCTGAACTCTATACGCAGTCCAGGACTCAGGACTGCCTTTGCTCTCAACAGCCTTTTAAGTCGACTGACCGAGAAGCCAGGGCTGTCAAAATATTCAGGGTCTGGCCAGAACCGAAGCCGCGTACCTGTATTCCGGGCACCGACCTTGCCAGTCGACTTGAGTCGACCCAGTGCCACACCATCACGAAACGCCATATGGTATTCCTTACCGCTGCGCTTGACCCAGACCTCCAGTCTGGATGACAGCGCATTCACAACGGACACGCCAACACCATGCAGACCACCGGCATAACTGTAGCTTTTGTCGGAGAACTTACCCCCTGCGTGAAGCCGGGTGAGAATCACCTCAACACCGCTGATTTTCTCGCCCTTGTGCTTATCTACGGGCATACCGCGACCGTCGTCTGTTACCGTCATTGACTGATCTTTGTGTAACGTAACCTCAATACGGCGAGCGTAACCAGCAATTGCCTCGTCGACACTGTTGTCGATCACTTCCTGCGCCAGATGATCTGGTCGCTCGGTCTCCGTATACATCCCCGGTCGCTTTCTGACCGGTTGCAGACCTGTCAGAACTTCAATTGCACTTGCGTCGTAGCTGGCGGTCATCGAGTCTATATTTGAAGTTGCTGGTGGGGGCGGCGCGAATAATACACGACTCCCGCAGACCCTGATTCTGTACGGGTGTTTGGCCCCTTCTTGCGCCGGATTTAGAAAAAAGGACCAGTTACAACCGGCCTTGTATGCGAATAATTCTGACCGATCTGTAGTCAGCCATCAAGATTATCAAGAGCCTTCTGGAACCGGTTGGCGTGCGACCATTCGGCTTTGGCCAAAGTTTCAAACCAGTCTGCAATCTCATCAAAACCTACTTCTCTTGCGGTTTTCGACATCCCTGGATACATGTCTGTATATTCATGGGTTTCACCCGCTATGGCTGCCTGCAGGTTCTGGCTGGTCGCACCAATAGGGTACCCGTAGCAGGGTCACCCGTTTGCTCCAGATACTCCAGATGACCGTGGGCGTGGCCAGTTTCCCCTTCCGCAGTTGACCTGAACACAGCCGCAACATCGTTATACCCCTCGACGTCGGCCTTCGCTGCGACATACAGATAACGCCGGTTTGCCTGCGAGTCTCCCGCGAACGCACCTTTGAGATGCTGTTCTGTTTGACTCCCCTTGAATGCCATGTTAGCGCCTCTATAACCGAATTGTTGAAGAAATTCAGCCTGCGATAAAATAGTCTGTACGTGACCCTGAGTCAAAATCGGGGCTTCAATCAAGGTCAACGAGGCAACTTACTATGGCCAGACAAGCCAAGTCGAGAATTGGGGATTTCGAGAAATCCCTAAAGGAACTTGAAACCATTGTTGTGAGGATGGAGGAAGGTGATCAGTCGCTGGAGGCTTCCCTGAAAGATTTTGAGCGAGGTATGGCATTGGCTCAGATCTGCAGATCCAGCCTGGATGCTGCGGAACAGAAGGTACAGACGCTGATTGAGAAAAACGGCGAGCTACAAACCGAACCCTTCGAGCCACAAGACTAGTGGCCGGCAAAGACTTTCTTGATCCCCTCTGGACGGTATGGCGAGAACGTGTCGTTGATCATCTGGATCGAATACTGCCCGCAACAGCAAATCAGCCAGGTCTGCTGCACAGTGCCATGCGCTACAGTACGCTGGCTGTAGGCAAACGTTTCCGGGCGGCATTGGTTTATGCCGCTGGCAGATGTACCGGTGCGGCGGACAGCGCTCTGGATGTTCCAGCGTGTGCGGTCGAACTGGTGCACGCTTTCTCACTGATTCACGATGATCTACCTGCAATGGACGATGACGATCTACGGCGCGGACAACCCACGTGCCACAAAGCCTTTGATGAGGCAACAGCAATTCTGGCAGGTGATGCCTTACAGACATTGGCTTTTGAGCTGCTCACATCCGACAGCGCCCTAACCGTTGACGCAGCGCGGCGCCTTGAGATGTGTCAGATACTTGCCAGCGCAGTGGGGGCACGAGGCCTCGCCGGCGGCCAGGCAATGGATCTGGCAGAATCATGCGGTGACATCAGAATGGAATCATTAGCGACAATGCACGCGCTTAAAACCGGCAGTCTGATACGGGCATCGGTTGCTCTAGGTGCGCTGACCGGTTCAGCCGATAAAATGACATTAGATCAATTGGATAAATTTGCCGATGCAATTGGCCTGGCCTACCAGATCATTGATGATGTACTCGACGGTACCGTCAGTACAGACATTCTCGGCAAAGACAGCGGTTCCGACCGCAACTCTGATAAATCCACGTACCTCAGTGAACTCGGGGAACAGAACGCGCGCGAGTTTGCACGGGACCTGCACGAACGTGCGATCAGGTCACTGGATTGCTTATCGATAAACACCGGTTTGCTCAGGGAACTCGCTGCATTTACTATCTACAGAACGCACTGACACCGCTAACCCGAACCCAGACCCAATGTCAGCGATAATTCGGTTTCCCATATGAGTAAAGCATCACAAAAGAACCTTCTGGGCCGCATAGATTCTCCATCTGATCTGCGGCAACTCGAGCAAGCACAGCTGCCCCAACTGGCCCAGGAGATCCGCGACTACCTGATCAACACAATCTCGGCCACCGGCGGGCACCTGGCGCCCGGTCTGGGTGCAGTTGAACTCACCCTGGCGCTGCATTATGTGTTTGACACACCCCATGATCGCCTGGTCTGGGATATCGGCCATCAGGCGTATCCACACAAAATATTGACGGGCCGGAAAGATCGGCTCCATACAATCCGCCAGCGCTCTGGACTTTCAGGATTTCTGAGCCGCACTGAAAGCGAATATGACGTTTTTGGCGCTGGCCATTCCAGCACGTCGATCAGCGCTGCACTTGGCATGGCTGTGGCATCAAGGCTCGAAAACCAGCAGCGAGAAGTCGTTGCCATCATTGGAGACGGTGGACTGACCGCCGGCCTTGCGATGGAAGCCCTGAACAATGCCGGTGCCAATGACAATGACATTCTTGTCGTCCTGAATGACAACGAAATGTCGATCTCACGTAACGTGGGCGCCATATCCAACTATCTTGCCAGAATCCTATCAGGGAAAGCCTATACCACGGTCAGGGAAGGCAGTAAAACTGTCCTGGGCACCATACCGCCCATACAGGCACTGGCAAAGCGCTGGGAAGAGCACATGAAAGGCATGGTCATGCCGAGTACGCTTTTCGAAGAACTTGGGTTCTACTATATCGGCCCGATCAACGGGCACGACACACACACCCTGATCTCCACTCTGAAGAACCTCAAGTCCATGCGCGGCCCGCGTTTTCTGCATGTAGTGACCCAGAAAGGGCGTGGTTACGAACCGGCTGAAGGAGATCCCAGCGTCTTTCATGGTGTCGGCCCGTTCGATCCGTCCACGGGCAAAGTCGAAAAGAAAAGCGGCAGTCGAACCTACAGTCACGTTTTTGGTGATTGGCTGTGTGACATGGCCGAAAAAGATGAAAAACTCATCGGAATTACACCTGCCATGCGTGAAGGTTCGGGGCTAGTGAGATTTTCTGAGAAATTTCCCGAACGCTACTTTGATGTCGGCATTGCAGAACAGCACGCAATGACATTTGCGGCAGGTGCCGCCTGCGGAGGTCTGAAACCAGTCGTCGCCATCTATTCAACCTTCTTACAGCGAGCGTACGATCAGTTGATACATGATGTCAGCGTTCAGGGATTGGATGTCACGTTGGCCATAGACCGTGCCGGCATTGTCGGTGCAGATGGGCCAACCCATCAGGGCGCTTTCGACCTCACTTTTCTTCGCTGTCTACCCAATATGGTTGTAATGGCGCCGGCCGACGAAGCTGAGTGCCGAGACATGCTGTATACCGCCTACCGCCATCAGGGTCCTGCAGCCGTGCGCTATCCCCGCGGCGCTGGTCCGGGCAAGCCCGAAAACAAGATCATGAATCAACTGCCGCTTGGCTGTGCACAAACCATAAGGACCGGAAAGAGAATCGCAATACTTGCCTTCGGCACTATGGTCTTACCCGCACTGGAGGCGGCAGATTCTCTCGATGCAACCGTAGTTAATATGCGTTTTGTGAAACCGTTAGATGAATCTCTTATTCTGGACGTAGCCAGGAGCCACGACATGTTGATCACCATTGAAGAGAATACTGTGCTTGGCGGTGCGGGCTCAGGCGTCGCGGAAATCTTACGCAGCAAGCAATTCACCATACCGATGCTGAGTCTGGGCCTGCCTGATCACCATGTCGAACACGGTTCGCCAAACGATATGCTCGCCGACTGTGGCCTTGATTCTGCCGGGATACTCCGGGCAATCAAGCAAGCAGTGCAATCCCAGCTTGCCCCTATTCTTGAATCTGCTTAGACTTACGCGTACGTTGTGCGCTCTAACTCACGAAGTGCTTTTCTTATGAACAAACCCCTACCCGAACCCATCGTCGACTCAACGATTGCGGATGTTCAAGGGAGCCCGGATAACCGGAATCTGACCATTGACAAAGTCGGGGTGAAAGATGTCCGTCATCCAATTATCGTCAAAGATCGCAGTGGCTGGGAACAACACACCGTTGCCAACTTCAACATGTTTGTTGAGCTGCCCCATAATTTCAAGGGCACGCACATGTCCCGTTTCATCGAGATCCTAAACGAGCATGAGCGGGAAACCACTGTTCGGTCTTTCCGGGCCATGCTGCACGAGATGACCGAGCACTTGGATGCCCACACCGGGCATATCGAGATGAGTTTTCCGTTTTTTCTGCAAAAGAAAGCTCCGGTAACGCGGGTTGAGAGTTTGCTCGATTACCAGGTGACACTGACCGGTGAGATCAATCAGGCTAAGGTCATCACGGAAATTCGTGTTGTCGTACCCGTGACCAGCCTGTGCCCCTGCTCCAAGGAGATTTCTAACTATGGAGCCCACAACCAGCGTTCTCACGTCACCGTGAGCGTCCGCTCTAGTGCGTTTATCTGGATCGAGGAGTTGATCGAAACCGTTGAAGCACAGGCGAGTTGTGAATTGTATGGTCTACTCAAACGACCTGACGAAAAATATGTCACCGAAAAAGCGTACGACAATCCAAAGTTCGTTGAAGACCTTGTTCGCGATATCGCCGGTCAGCTTAATCAGGACAAAAGAATCAGCGGCTATACAGTTGAAGCCGAAAATTTCGAATCGATCCACAATCATTCCGCTTACGCGCAGATCCACTGCGAACATTCGGACTGAACAACACCTGGCGGAATTTTTGGTCAAATTCCCGATGGGCTGGCTGAGTGATGTTTCTCCGGCGTAAGGTAACCCCCGCAAATAACCCCAGCTGATCGGGTCAGTCTACGTGTGCGTATAGGGATTGATCTGGGCGGAACCAAGACCGAGGGTGTCATACTCGGCCCGGGCGGTGAAGAAATCATCCGTCGTCGCTACCCTACCCCCCAGACCGAAGGCTACGAGGCCATCCTAAACACCATCGGATCGATGGTTGCAGAACTTGAGCATATGGCCGGGCGTCAATGCACAGTTGGTGTCTGCACACCCGGCGCAGTGTCACAACTAAACGGGTGCCTGAAGAATTCCAATACAGTCTGTATGAATGGTCGACCAGTCGCTCGCGATCTGGAAACCCTTCTCGACAGGCCGGTTCGCCTGGAAAATGATGCCAACTGTTTTGCCCTTGCTGAAGCCATCGATGGTGCCGGCAAGAATGCTGGCAGTGTTTTCGGAATCATTCTAGGCACCGGGGTGGGTGCGGGCATTGTCATCAACAGAACTCTGATCAAAGGTCTGCATCACATTGCCGGTGAGTGGGGCCACAATGTACTTGAAGTCGATGGTCCGCAATGTTATTGCGGCAATCACGGCTGTGTGGAAACGTTTCTCTCTGGGCCGGGCCTGGTGGCTGAGTATGTCAGACAGGGCGGCGACACCGGCGTGGACGCCGCCACGGTAGCCGCACGATCCGTACACGACCGTACAGCCAGGGAAGCACTGGATGTGTTCTTAGATCGATTTGGTCGGGCCCTGGCAACGGTGATCAATATTCTGGACCCCGATCTGGTCGTTCTTGGGGGCGGCCTTTCCAATATCGAACACCTGTACATCGAGGGGCGCCAGCGCACCGCACCTTATGTATTCAACGAAGACTTCCGTACACCGATCGTGTCGAATAGCCATGGAGACAGCGGCGGTGTCCGCGGTGCCGCCCTACTCTGGCCTGCGTAATCTGGCTGAACCTCTGGTGGAATCAGCCCCGCGCCACAGAGTCACGCCATGGGGGTGGCTGCAGACCCCTCTCGTAGAGCCAGTCCCAATCCGGACCGTTCCATCCAAACCTCTTAAGGTTCACTGTCCCTTTACGGTCAAACACAATACCCTCACGGATTAATGCCTGGCGCTGACGCGGATCCGGTGCACCATCGCTGCGGACACTGATCTTTCCTTGGCTGTTGATTACCCGCTGCCAGGGCACATCCAACCCAGCCGGCAGCGACGCCAGAGCATAGCCGACAAGTCTTGGGCTACACCCCACGATGGCAGCAACCTGACCATAGGTCGCAACAACACCTGCTGGGATCGTCTTCACAACCTCGTAAATCACCCGATGGCGTGCTGATGGAGATTCTGTAGCGCTGCGCATGCTGGTCAAGCCCGCGTTTAACCGCCCTGTCAGTACACCTTCATGTGGTCACCCACAAACTCGATGGTCGCCAACGTCAGGATGGGTGCATCGACATCCGACAACACTTCTCGGCCACCTTCAGCGGGTTTTTCGATCACACAACCGATACCGGCAAGATCGGCCTGGCTTTCACACACGAGACGAACGAGTGCACTGAGCGTCGATCCTGTAGCCAGAAAATCATCAATAATCAGCACACAGTCATCCGGCCCTAGAAAACGGCGATCTACCATGAGGTCTGTGTGGGTGCCTTGGGTTCGGCTGATTGCCTCGGCGACATAATAAGTGCCTGTCATCAGAGCAGAACGACTTTTCCGGGCATAAATCAAATCCGCACCAAATGTTGATGCCACACCCAGCGCGACAGGAATACCACTGACTTCCGCCGTCACGACTTTAGTCACCAGACCCACGCCACACGACTGGAACCGTGAGCAGAGTTCTACTGCCATACGCAAAGTGAGTCCAGGCTCGACCTGGTGGTTTAGAAAACTATCCAGCTTGACAATCCCGCCACCCACGTGAACACCTTCGTTGATAACCTTGTCGATCAGTTCCTGCATATCCTTAACTCCACCGACTCTGTACGGCATCGTGGGAGATCGTAACACGTCACTGGCGTATTCCCAGGTCTGCACACTGATTCAGGTTCTCGAGTACATCTTCTAGCGTGCTGCCCAGCAGCTGAAGCTGGACATCGTCTGATAGACGATGATCACCGTTCTTCACCAGGCATACACGAACATTGGACGTAATCAGTGCTTGACTCAATCGAATAGCAGTTTCCCAGGGTACCTCCGTGTCCAGCATCCCCTGGATCAGACGCACGGGACAGTTGATGTCTATGGAATTTTCCAGCACCAAGTTTCTTTCTCCGTCTTCGATAAACGCTTTGGTTACCGGATAGCCGTCAGGGTCATACTCTGAATCAAGCAGGACGACACCGTCACGGTTCAGTGTATCTCGCTGCTCGGCAGTAAAGTCCCGCCACATCAGGTCGCGGGTGAAATCAGGGGCGGCGGCAATGCCGATCATGCCACTGACCTGCGGCCCCAGCGCGAGGGCGACATGCAGCATGATCCAGCCACCCATGCTGGAACCGATCAGGATCAGTGGCCCATCGACGGCGGCCTTGATCACTGTCAGGGTGTCGTGGGTCCATGCGCTGATACTGCCGTTTTCAAATTGGCCACTGGAGAGCCCGTGCCCAGAATAATCAAATCGCAGCATCGCATATCCCTGCGCCCGGCAAAGATCAGCAAGATACTGTGCTTTGGTGCCGGACATATCTGAGCGGTAACCGCTCAGGAATACGACACAGGGTGCCCGCCCGGGCTCAAACACATAAGCGAGCTTCTCCGCGGCTGCATTCAGTATAAATTCGGTTTTAGCCATCGCATGGAGTCAGCACAGAACCTGTCACCTGCCGCTGTGCAGTAGGTTTGATCGTACAAACCCGCAGTTTCACACCTTCTGTAACCACCTGACAAGCAACGGCCGATCGAGGCGGGGCAGCTCAAAATGATTGACGTTTACGTAAACGTCAATCTACAATCCGCCTTGTACGACAACAGCGCCGTACAACACCGGTTTTGGCCACTGGAAACAACCCATGGAATCCGCATCTGTACTCAATTTTGCTCTCGGGGAAACGACCGATATGCTGCGTGATTCAATCCGTGAATTTGCCCGTGCCGAGATCGCGCCCCAGGCATCGGAAATTGACAGCAATAACCACTTCCCCCGGGAATTATGGGAAAAAATGGGCGCCTTGGGTCTGCTCGGCATCACTGTAGAGGAAGCCTTTGGCGGTGCCGGGATGGGCTACCTGCAGCACACCGTGGCCATGGAGGAAATCAGCCGTGCGTCAGCGGCTGTCGCTTTGTCCTATGGAGCTCACTCGAATCTTTGTGTTAACCAGATCCGCCGTAACGGGACTGACAAGCAGAAACAAACATACCTCCCAAAGCTGATCAGTGGCGAGCACATCGGTGCATTGGCTATGAGTGAATCCGGCAGTGGTTCAGACGTTGTCAGCATGCAGCTTCACGCTGACCGAGTTGACGACGGTTATCTGCTCAACGGCAACAAAATGTGGATTACCAACGGGCCCGATGCCGATGTGCTAGTCATCTATGCCAAAACAGAGCCCAAAGCCGGCTCTAGAGGAATCAGCGCATTTCTGATAGAAAAAACGTTCACCGGATTTTCCACCGGGAAAAAACTCGACAAACTCGGCATGCGCGGTTCCAACACCAGTGAGCTGACATTTAAAGACTGTGCAGTGCCGGAAGAAAACCTGCTGGGTGAACTGAATGCCGGCGTTCAGGTGCTGATGAGCGGCCTTGACTACGAGCGCGTTGTGCTTTCGGGCGGTCCCCTAGGAATCATGCAGGCCTGTATGGACGTGGTACTCCCCTACGTGCACGAACGGACACAGTTTGGTCAACCCATCGGCCAGTTTCAGCTGATGCAAGGCAAGCTGGCAGACATGTATACGACCCTGAATGCCTCACGAGCTTATGTTTATACAGTCGCTGCAGCGTGCGACAGAGGAGAAACGACAAGAAAGGATGCAGCTGGCGCCATTCTCTATGCTGCAGAAAAAGCCACTTGGATGGCGCTGGAATCCATCCAGGCACTCGGTGGCAACGGTTACATCAACGACTATCCCACAGGCCGACTGCTCCGAGACGCAAAACTTTACGAAATCGGTGCCGGCACCAGCGAAATCCGACGTCTGCTGATCGGTAGAGAACTTTTTGACGACACACAATGACATAAAACGGAGAGCTTATGAGTGAAGACCCGATCGTAATTACTGGCGCAGCACGGACTCCGCTCGGAGGGTTTCAGGGTGAACTGGCCCCGGTTACGGCTCCGGAACTTGGCGCCATAGCCATAGACGCCGCTGTAGAACGATCCCGTATCGGTCTCGAAACCATCGACGAAGTGCTGATGGGCTGTGTATTGCCCGCAGGCCAGGGCCAGGCACCGGCACGGCAGGCTGCTCTAGGTGCTGGCCTGCCGCTGGACGTCGGCTGTACCACGGTCAACAAAATGTGTGGTTCCGGTATGAAGGCAGTGATGCTTGCAAACGACCTGATCGTATCGGGGAGTGCGGATACAGTTATCGGCGGTGGTCAGGAAAGCATGAGCAATGCGCCATTTCTCCTGCCAAAAGCCAGAGCCGGATACCGGTTGGGTCACGGAGAGGTGGTTGATCACATTTTTCTGGACGGTCTCGAGGACGCCTATGAACCCGGTCGACTGATGGGTACGTTTGCCGAAGACTGTGCTGATCGATATGCGTTTTCGAGAGAAGATCAGGACGATTTCGCGATCGAATCCCTGACCCGGGCGAAAGAAGCCATCGAAAGTGGCGCTTTCCAGAATGAAGTTGTTCCCGTTACCGTTTCTGATCGCGCAGGCGACCACCTGATCGATACTGACGAGCAACCGCTTAAAGGAAACGTCGAAAAAATACCGCACCTCAAACCGGCATTTCGCAAAGGGGGTACTGTGACTCCCGCAAATTCAAGCTCAATTTCAGACGGTGCCGCCGCGCTGGTTCTGATGCGTCTATCCGCCGCCGAAAAAGGTGGTCACGTCCCACTGGCCAAGATTGTCGGGCATGCCAGTCACGCTCAAGAACCCAGCCTTTTTACAACTGCTCCCGTGTTTGCGATCAGAAAACTGCTTGAAAAGCTCAACTGGAAAGCAGCAGACGTTGATCTCTATGAGATCAATGAGGCGTTTGCAGTGGTCACAATGGCGGCGATGCGTGATCTTGAACTGGATCACCAACGAGTCAACCGGCACGGTGGCGCCTGCGCTCTGGGTCACCCTATCGGTGCATCAGGCGCAAGAATAATCGTGACCCTACTCTCGGCGCTTCAGAGATACGACATGCACAAAGGCATTGCAGCGCTGTGCATCGGTGGAGGTGAAGCAACTGCCATGGCCTTTGAGCGACTGAACTGATCGACAGTCAGCCAGTACACGCAGCCATGGCCATCTTTAACAGTGCAGTCGAGATCAATGGCAGTGATTTTCAGCACAACCGCAGCGCCATGCGGGATAAGGTTGAAGATCTTCGCCAGGCTGTGTCCATCGCCGCGATCGGTGGCTCACAGATCGCCCGGCAAAAACATCTTGATCGAGGCAAATTGCCGGTACGCGAACGGGTCAGCAGACTTGTTGATCCGGCAACACCGTTTCTTGAACTTTCCCAGCTTGCCGCGTGGGACATGTACGGTGGCAAAGTACCGGCCGCCGGCATCATCACCGGAATTGGCAGGATCAGTGGCCGGGAATGCGTTGTTGTTGCCAATGACGCAACCGTCAAGGGTGGCACGTATTTCCCACTTACCGTCAAAAAACACCTGCGCGCCCAGGCCATTGCGTTAGAGAACAGGCTGCCTTGTATCTACCTGGTTGATTCGGGCGGAGCTTTTTTGCCCAAACAGGACGAAGTGTTTCCGGATCGGGAACATTTCGGTCGAATATTTTTCAATCAGGCAAATATGTCTGCGGCCGGTATTCCGCAGATCGCTGTTGTGATGGGGTCATGCACTGCTGGCGGCGCCTATGTCCCTGCCATGTCGGACCAGACGATCATCGTACGTGATCAGGGTACCATTTTCCTCGGCGGGCCACCGCTTGTAAAAGCCGCAATCGGCGAGGAAGTCACTGCCGAAGACCTTGGTGGTGCCGACGTACACACCCGTATATCCGGTGTCGCCGACTATCTGGCTGACAACGATCACCATGCACTTGAACTCACTCGTACTCTGGTTGCGAACTTGAACTCACCTTCAAATACACCAGTTGAGCGTATTGAACCCAGGGAACCCGTCTACGACCCGCAAGAACTCTATGGCGTGATTCCATCTGATGCGAGAAAAGCCTACGATGTTCGCGAGGTTATCTGTCGAATCGTTGACGCCAGTGAATTTACGGAATTCAAGGCCCGGTACGGAACCACGCTGGTCTGCGCATTTGCCCACATTCACGGATACCCCGTTGGGATTGTCGCGAATAACGGTGTTCTTTTTTCAGAATCTGCTCTCAAAGGCACACATTTTATTGAGTTGTGCAGCCAGAGAAATATCCCGTTGTTGTTTCTTCAGAATATTACCGGTTTCATGATAGGTAGACGTTACGAAAACCAGGGAATTGCCCGGGATGGTGCGAAGATGGTTACAGCAGTTGCGTGTAGCCGCGTACCGCGATTTACGGTGATCATCGGCGGCAGCTTTGGTGCAGGTAATTATGGAATGTGTGGTCGTGCCTACGACCCAAGATTTCTGTGGATGTGGCCTAACGGCAGGATTTCAGTAATGGGCGGTGAACAAGCCGCATCCGTGCTGACGGAAGTGCGCCGGGACAATGCCCAGCATCAGGGTAAGTCCTGGACTGATGATGAAGAAACGACCTTCAAAAACAATATACGCGACCAGTACGAAACACAAGGACATCCCTTTTATGCCAGTGCCAGGCTGTGGGACGATGGTGTGATAGACCCGGTTGATACCCGTCAGGTCGTCGCGCTGGGGATTTCCGCTGCGTTCAATGCACCTATCGAACAGACCCGCTACGGCGTCTTCCGTATGTGAGTGCCATGAAGACCTTGACCTCGAAAATTGACGATAGTGGTGTTGTTCACCTGACTTTAAACCGTCCGGCAGTACACAATGCTTTCGACGATGAGTTGATCATGGAGTTAACAAGCACATTGGAACAGGCGGCTGGCGAGGCTGAGATAAGAGTGCTCGTACTGAGGGGAAAAGGAAAGAGTTTTTCCGCGGGGGCCGATCTAAACTGGATGCATCGCGCCGCGGATTACAGCCCTGAAGAAAATCGTGCAGATGCTGACAGACTGGCAGCCATGCTGCATACCCTGGACAGCTTTCCGGCACCGACAGTCGCCGCGGTTAACGGTGCTGCATTCGGCGGAGGCGTCGGACTTGTTGCATCCTGTGATATCGCACTGGCTTCAGACCGAGCCATATTCTCCCTGTCGGAAGTCCGGTTAGGGCTGATACCCGCTGTTATCAGCCCTTTCGTCGTCAACGCCATTGGTCAGCGCGCAGCGCGCCGATTTTTCTTGACGGGTGAGCGATTTGACGCAGCAACAGCGGCCCGAATCGGTCTGATCCACGATGTTGTTCCAGATTCAAATCTCGCTGAGTCGACTAACGCCGTTGTTAGGCAACTTCTGGCCGGTGGGCCTGGGTCTCAGATTGCAGCCAAAGCACTGCTGTCACGCCTGCGTGACAAAACCGATGCAGAAGACCCTGCAATCTGGACCGCTAGGCTGATTGCAGATATTCGGACTACCGAAGAAGCCAGAAGCGGGATCAGCGCATTCCTTGAGAAAACTTCCCCACCCTGGCACACCAAACCCTGATGCTACGCACTGTTCTGGTCGCCAATCGGGGCGAAATCGCCTGCCGAATCATCCGAACTGCGAAACGCGTCGGACTTCGGACGGTCGCCGTCTATTCCGAGGCTGACATTTGTGCCCAACACGTGGAGATGGCTGACGAGGCGATCAGCATCGGCCCGGCAGCGGCTGCGGAGAGCTACCTGAACCCTGACCGTATACTCGATGCGGCCAGGTCCTCGGCCAGCGATGCGATTCATCCTGGCTATGGATTTCTTTCAGAAAATGCCGCCTTCGCCCGCGCCTGTAAAACTGCCGGCGTGACCTTCGTCGGCCCCCAGGTTCACACCATTGAAACCATGGGCGACAAGGCCCAAGCCAAACAGGTCGCTGAGCAGGCTGGTGTACCGGTACTCAGTGGCTTCCTCAGTGAAGATCAGTCGGTCACGGGTCTTGTCTCAACTGGGACCACACTGGGTTTTCCGCTGATCATCAAACCAGTATCCGGTGGCGGGGGCAAAGGTATGCATATTGCACGCACACCTACCGAACTCCAAGAGCTTGTCCCGACCAGTCAGCGGGAAGCAAAAGCAGCTTTCGGCGACAACCGTCTCCTGCTTGAACGATATCTAGATCAGCCACGCCATATCGAAGTCCAAATATTCGGTGATCGGCATGGCAACATTGTTCATATGTTCGAGCGCGATTGCTCTCTTCAACGGCGGCACCAGAAAGTCATTGAAGAGGCCCCAGCCCAGAACCTGCGACCACGACTTCGCGCGCAATTAACCGAGGCTGCTGTGGCTATTGCAAAAACGATCAGTTACTGCAGTGCAGGTACTGTGGAATTTCTGGTCAGTGGTGATGAATTTTTCTTCATGGAAATGAACACCCGTCTCCAGGTCGAACATCCGGTAACCGAGATGATCACCGGAATCGATCTCGTCGAATGGCAATTCAAGGTCGCTGCAGGTGATCCTCTGCCCTGCAAACAAAATCAGATTCAGTGCTCGGGGCATTCAGTGGAGGCAAGACTGTATGCCGAAGATACCCAGAACGAGTTTCTGCCCAGTGTTGGTGATTTGTTGTGGCTGCGCTTTCCGCCAAACAACAAGCATGTACGGGTCGATATTGGTGTCAAAACGGGCGATACCATCGGTATTCATTACGATCCCTTGATCGCCAAAATCATTGTTCACGACTGTGAACCCCAGCGAAGTTGGCAAAGGCTGACGCGCGCGCTGAGACACAGCAGTGTTGCAGGCCTGGGGACCAATCTGCCTTTACTGCGTGAGCTTTCCAGCCGCACGGCGGTTCAGTGCGCGGACACCGATACCGGATTTATTGAACGTAATGTCAACGAACTCGTGCATGCCAACCCCACCGATACTGGTGCGGCAACCGCGCTCGCTGCATTTTATCTGTGGCGACATGATCCATACTGCCGAAGACACCACCGGCGTGGCGGCGCCGATTCCCCCTGGTCCAGTGCCAATGGCTGGCGGCTGAATTTGCCGCCAGAGCTGCGATTCAACTTTGAGATGGACGGCGTTGCCTGCGAAGTGATTGCAAAGGCCAGCGGCAATACACTTGAAACCCAGATTGACGGCCGTTGCTGTCGAGTGTTCGAGTCGATGACGCCAGATGAGGACCTGTTTATCGTGCACGATGGGCAGATGTTGCGGGGCACCTTGTTGATGTCCGGCGAGAATCTTTTCGTCGGTGTCAACGGCCTGTTCTTCACTGTGTCTGATTCTCGGAGTGCCCAATCAAGTCAGATTGACCAGAATTCCGGAACTGTTCAGGCAACAATGACCGGCCGAGTCATCCAGATCCTGGTAAAACCGGGAGATCAGGTGACCAAGGGGGATCCTGTAGTCGTTCTGGAAGCCATGAAAATGGAGCACAGCCTGACAGCGCCCGTGACCGGTCAGGTGCGCACCGTGGACACGGACCTGGACCAGCTCGTCGAACAAGGAAACATCCTGGCCACGATCGATACGGCGCATACATCGCTGACCGAAAATTAAATTTCACTCTCCTTCAGACCATGGCCTCGATCAGCATCGGCCCGCTGCTGTGAAGGCCCGCGGCCAATGCTGTGTTGAACTGCTCGGCCGTATCTACCCTCACTGCTTCAACGCCCATACCGCCCGCCATAGCGACCCAGTCCAGATCTGGTCTATCGAGATCGAAGATATCATGCGCGGTCGGTCCAGGCACAGCACCTACATTTCTGAGTTCACCGTGCAGAACAGCATACGATCGATTGTTGAATATGACCGTTGTGACGTTAAGATTTTCTCGCGCCTGCGTCCACAACGCCTGTACCGTGTACATCGCGCTGCCATCACCGGAAAGACACAGCACTGGCCGATCAGGACAGGCCACAGCTGCACCGGTCGCTTCCGGCAAGGCGCGTCCGATCGCTCCACCTGTACCGGCCAACCAGTCGTGTGGCGGACAGCCTCGAGTAAATGAATGAAGCCCACGCCCCGATGTGATCGACTCATCGGAGACGATTGCATCTTCGGGAAGCAAATGGCCAACCGCCGCCCAGAGCGCCTCGAGCGTCAGTTCACCGGAAGACAGATCAGGACGCTTTGCTAATTCTAGATTAGGCGACGTCGACTGTGCCCCGATCGAATCACACAGGCGCTCGAGACCGTCCGCAATATCCTCTTCGGCCGTTGCCAGAACATGGATTTCACAGTTCTGTGGGATGAGCAGACTGGGCTTGTTTGGATAAGCAAAAAATGCGACCGGCGCCTTGGCACCGACCAGAATCAGATGACGGATACCCTCCAGAACCTTTACCGCCTGGTCGACCACATAGGGAATACGTTCAACGGTGACACGGCCCGCCCCCCGCTCGGTTCTGGCTGACATCAATTCAGACCGTATTGCTGCGTTACTGTGCGCGGCAATCCGACCCGCAATCTCGAGTGTTGGTGCGCGCAGTGCTCTCCCACCCAGCAGCAACATGGCGGGTTCACCAGTACACAGGGCCGCAGCACAGTTTTCTACAGCAGCCTCACCGACTGCCCCCGGACCCGCTTGGACAGGAACTTCGGCTACACCGGCCCCGTCGGTCCAGGCAGTGTCGGCCGGTAGAATCAAAGTTGATATAGCTCCAGGGAATGTCCGGGCAGCAGCAATTGCCTCCGCAGCATCAGAAGCAACGGACTTTGAATCGACAGAGGTTCTAACCCAGTCAGAGACAGGGCGTGCGATGCCTTCGACATCGGCTGTCAGCGGTGCGTCGTAGGCTATGTGGTAAGTCGCGTGTTCGCCGACAATATTGACAATCGGCGTTCTGGCTTTTTTGGCGTTGTGGAGGTTCGACAGACCGTTGCCGAGCCCGGGGCCCAGGTGCAGCAACGTCCCTGCGGGTTTATCAGACATTCGGCCATAACCATCCGCCGCACCGGTCACAACACCTTCGAACAAACACAAAATGCAGCGCATCCCGTTAATCTTGTCCAAAGCAGCGCAGAAGTGCATCTCTGACGTACCTGGATTGGTAAAACACACGTCCACGTCACCGGCCAACAGTGTTCGAACCAGACTTTCAGCACCGTTCATCGCGGGTCCTTTCGTTTTTGTTGTGTAACACTACAGTTTAAATCTGAGGCCATACCACTTCAGAACCTATGTCAGGCAACTTACCTTGTAGACTGATTCAAGAACTAAGCGTCCAGACAAAGCCCCCGAACAACCCGCTCCAGATAATAACCTGGAGTCCTTATCAGTGACGAACCGCGTAGAACAACGTCATCTGACTCTTCAGTTCAAGCACTTCAAAACTGTTAAAGCCAGCCTGTTTCACCAGCGACTCCATTCCCGACGGGCCAAGACACGTTCCAAGGCCAGGGCCACCAGCAGCCAGCGACTGCGTCATACAGTGGAACACACTCATGCCGTAGTACAACGCACCAATAGGGTTAATGTTCTCTTCGAGGTTGTCCGCGACCTTCGGTTCAATGATGAACAGTGTCCCGTCAGAACTGAGCAATTCGCATAGCTTCTTCAACACCCCCACAGGCTCTGTCAGATCATGAATACAGTCACAAGTGGTGATCAAATCAAATTGCTGACCGGGCTCGAGATCTGCAAACGTACCCTGAACAAAATTAAGATTACCGGTAAGCCCTGCACCCTGAGCATATTTGCAGGCCTGCTCGATGGACGCTTGGTCGATGTCCAGGCCGATGAACTGCGATTCAGAAAATGCGCCGGCCATCGTGAGTGCTGCGTGTCCGGTACCACAGCCAAAGTCAAGCACCCGCCCTCCGGCGGTTAGCTTTTCGTACACCGTCGGCATCGATTTCAGCCAGTAGCTGACAAAACGCTGCTCATAAAGCCCCCGGTTCATCAGGTCTATAGCCAGTATCCCGTCCTGCCCATAATCTTCGAACGGAACACCGCCGCCATTAATAAAAGCATCCGACACTCTGGGCGCCACGCTCAACATCATTGGCAATGAGTGGAGTAATCCCCCCATATAGTGATCGGTTCCTTCAGAGGCCAGAAGAAAACCGAGCTCATCAGGCAGTTCAAACGTTTCATTATCCACGTCGTATTGGAGATATTCCGCACATACCATCCCTTTCAGCCACTCTTCAACATAGCGCGGCTGCAAACCGCTTTTTTCAACTACGTGCTCCATCGTCATTGGTCCTTGCCCGGAAAGTGTCTGAAACAGACCTGTCTGAGCGCCTACATACGCCAAGCCGGCTGCCATACCGCCGGACAAGTCGCTCATTACCTTGCCTGCGTATTCTTTGATTCTCTCTTTTTCCATCGGCAATCTCCTTGCTACCAGAAACTTCATCGATCAGGTTTACACCCCTGATAGGGTAGATGATACCTGACTGATTCTACGTGGGAGAAGCAAATTCCTGCTGTTTAACCCCTTCGATAAACAGGTTGAATGGTCGGACGTTGTAACACTATTCCGCCAGGCAGCGCGGTACAATATTATTTTATTCTCCAACTTAAGGCGAAAAAGTGCTTGAAGCCAATCGCATTGTGCGCCGAACAACCCGGCAGGTTCGTGTAGATGGTATCCCCATCGGGGGGGACGCACCCATTGTCGTACAGTCGATGACCAATACCGACACCACCGACAGTGCGGCGACCGCTGAGCAGGTCATTGAACTGGCCGAAGCAGGATCGGAGCTCGTCAGAATAACGGTCAACACCGAACAGGCTGCAGCAGCTGTTGAAGATGTTCGTAAACGGCTTGATGCGGCGGGCTGTACAGTACCGCTGGTGGGCGACTTCCACTACAACGGTCACAAGCTTCTGGCCAAATTCCCGCCGTGTGCAGAAATTCTTGCCAAGTACCGCATCAATCCCGGCAACGTGGGCCGGGGTGAGCGTCACGACAGCCAGTTCAGACAAATGATCGAAATTGCCTGCCGCTACGAAAAACCGATCCGGATCGGCGTTAATTGGGGATCACTGGACCAGAATCTTCTTGCACAGCAGCTAGACGAAAATGCTGCCCAGCCAACCCCGAAATCGCTCGCGGAAGTCACTCGAGATGCACTGGTGGAATCTGCCGTACAAAGCGCTGAGTTCGCCGTCCACGAGGGACTGACGCACGATGCCATCATCCTCTCATGCAAAGTCAGTCGGGTGCAGGATCTCATTTCAGTGTACCGAGACCTCTCCAAGCGAAGCGACATGCCGTTGCATTTAGGGCTGACTGAAGCAGGTATGGGCGATAAAGGCATCATCTCCTCTTCAGCTGCACTGTCCATCCTGCTCCAAGAAGGTATCGGTGACACCATCCGGATATCACTGACACCAGAACCGGGCGGTGATCGCACACGCGAAGTGCACGTCGCACAAGATCTGCTACAGAGTATGGGTTTTCGTTCCTTTACCCCGCAGGTCACGGCATGTCCAGGATGCGGCAGGACAGGCAGCGACTTCTTTCAGCACCTGGCAGATCAGGTGCAATCTCACCTAAAACAGCAGATGCCCCTGTGGCGCCTACAGTATCCCGGTGTAGAGTCGCTCTCTGTGGCCGTCATGGGCTGTGTGGTCAATGGTCCTGGCGAAAGCCGTCATGCCGATATCGGAATCAGTCTTCCAGGGGGTGGGGAACATCCGGTCGCGCCGGTTTACGAAGACGGGGAGAAAACAGTCACCCTCCGTGGCGACGACATCGCCGCTCAATTCCTGGCGCGAGTGGAAAACTACATTCAAAACCGGTTTGCAAACAACTGAACCTAGCGTGTACGGCTCCTCCGATTCGGATACTTACATGCTATCCCGGTTCATTGCCCGGAATACCAACGTCGAGTTGGTGCCACCAAATCCGAAACTGTTTGACATCACCACACTCAAGCCTGCATTGTCCTGGCAGGTCAGCACAATTGGAAACCCCTCGGCCTCTGGATCGAGCGTGGAAATATTGGCAGACGCTGCTATAAAGTCACCGTCGAGCATCAGCAGCGAATAAACCGCTTCGTTAACACCCGCTGCGCCAAGCGCATGCCCTGTGAGAGACTTTGTCGCACTGATTGGAGGAATCTGGTCGCCGAACACTTCTGCAATAGCATTGAGTTCCCGAATATCGCCAACCGGTGTACTGGTTCCGTGGGTATTCACATAATCAACAGGGTCTTCAAAACCCTCTAGTGCCTGACGCATACAACGAATCGCACCTTCTCCCGAGGGTTGTACCATATCGAAACCATCAGAAGTTGCACCATATCCCACCAACTCGGCATAGATCTTTGCCCCGCGCTTTACTGCATGTTCGAGTTCTTCCATGACCAGTACACCGCCACCACCGGAAATCACGAAGCCGTCCCTGTCGGCATCATAGGTTCGCGAGGCACTCTGTGGGCGGTCGTTGTACTTTGATGAGAGGGCACCCATGGCATCAAAAAGTACCGTAGTTGACCAATGAAGTTCCTCACCACCACCGGCAAATACTATGTCCTGCTTGTCGAGTTGGATCAATTCCGCCGCATTCCCAATACAGTGGGCGCTGGTTGCACAGGCTGAACTGATCGAGTAAGACACACCTTTGATCTTGAACGCCGTTCCTAAACACGCTGCGGTACTGCTGGCCATGGTTCGCGTCACCATATAGGGACCCACACGCTTTACGCCCTTCGCCCGAAGCGAGTCCACGGCATCGACAACATTCTCAGGTGACCCGCCGCCAGAACCCACGACCAATCCTGTTCGTGGATTCGAAACCATCTCCTCGTCCAGACCCGAATCTTCCAGGGCTTCACGCATGGCCAGATAATTGTAGGCCGCGGCATCACCCATAAATCTCTTGACCTTTCGGTCTATTTCTGCTGTCAGGTCAATATCAATACTGCCGCAGACCCTCGACCGGAAACCCAACTCCTCATATTTCTCACTGTAGACAATTCCGGAACTGCCGTGTCGAAGAGCAGCTGCCACTGCCTGGCGACTGGTTCCAATACTCGAAACGATACCTATGCCCGTCACAACCACCCGTCTCATATCTCACCTCCGACTTCGGGGCCGGCGAACAAACCAACACGGAGATCTTTCCCGGTATAGATTACCTTTCCGTCGGCCTCGACCTGGCCATCTGCAATACCCATGACAAGCTTTCTCATCACAACCCTTTTCAGTGACAGCTGGAAACGTACTAATTTGCAGTCCGGTGTCACCTGCCCGGTAAAGCGAATTTCTCCTGACCCCAGTGCGCGCCCGTGTCCCAGACCCCCCTTCCAGCCGAGGAAAAAGCCCATCAGCTGCCAGAGGGCATCGACACCCAGACAACCTGGCATCACAGGGTCACCTTTAAAGTGACACGTGAAGAACCACTGTTGCGGTTCAATGTCTAGTTCCGCGATCACCTCACCCCTGCCATAAGCACCTCCCTTGTCAGAGATATGTGTGATGCGATCAAACATCAACATCGGCGGCAAAGGCAACTGCGCATTGCCATCACCGAACATCTGGCCGCGGCCGCAAGCCAGCAACTCGGCTCGCTCATAGGAATTCTGTCGCTCGCTATTCATTGGTCGACCCGTTGGTTAATCACTCAACCACACTCCGCATATCGAGAAGATTCGGAATCTCCGATAAGTTGATGGAGATTATATCGTGGTCCACTACCACGCTGGCCGCGCAGATTAACCCTCGACCACGATAAGATGAAGCCTGCGGGGCCCGTGAGCACCGTACTGTACCGTCTGTTCGACATCTGCTGTCTTTGACGGCCCGGTGATCAGGTTCACTACGCGGGGCAATCCGTCTGGCAACCCACGCAGTCTCGCCCAAATATCTTCCTGGTGCCTGACAATCAGGGTCGAGTTCAAAACAATGATATGGTCATCAGGCAAGAAATTATGAGAAGTCCAACGCTGCTCTCCGCTGAGGAGCACCAGAGTGCCTGTCTCGGCAATTCCGGCGTAAGCTTCGCTTATCGCCACCGAATCTTCGACTGTTGCAGGGCGTTTCTCTATGGAAATATCATCGGGCCACAATACCAAATCCAGCAGTTCACCCTGCCCGACCAGGAGTTGTTTAGGATTTTCTATGGCCGTCAGGTGACGCAGTACCGCAGCCGGCACGTCGGCCAGGCCCGCTACACGTTCGTAGGTACCGTGGACCGCAGCATGCTTGTCACAAAATCGCTGTATCAGTGGATCTTCTACGTGGGGCTGAATGTGGGCCTCGGACGCCGAGATCCACTTTTCTACCAATTCGACGCGACCAGGAGAATGCTGTTCTCTGGTAGCCAGAGAGGACCGCACAGCCTGAAGAATGTTATTCCTTGAGCCAGTCACGCGTCACTGTCTCTTTTAGCTTGCCATTGAACCTGAAAAGTACGCTTTTCCGGCACTGCCAAATCGCGACCTCCTGTCCATCCACCCGCCCCCGGCAATCTACGTAAGACACCCCGTCCTCTGCCAAAACGATTCATCGCCCAGACAGGTAGTGCGACGACACCCTGGTAGAGCCTCGGTCGACGTGCAAACCAGGCCCACAGCGACAGCAGACGTCTGCCCAGCCACGGGTTGAGATTTCGACGGTACTGCTCAAATCTGTGTCTTCGGAGCATGTCCGACAATGGAATTCGTACCGGACACACATCATTGCAGCGACCATTCAAGGTACAGGCGTTGGGCAGATCGAACGACCGCTCAAACCCCTGCATGAGTGGCGTCAGCACTGACCCCATAGGGCCTGGATAGACCCAGCCGTAAGCATGACCCCCCACTGCTGAATACACCGGACAGTGATTCAAACAAGCGCCGCAACGTATACAACGCAACATTGAACGATAACTGCCGCCCAGCATAGCGGATCGACCATTGTCCAACAGCACAACATGGTATTCCGTTGGGCCTTCGACCTCCCCCTGGCGACGGGGTCCTGCATACAAAGTCGTGTACGCAGACATCTCCTGGCCAGTGGCACTGCGACTCAGGATACGGAGGAATGTCGAAAGATCATCCAGCGAAGGGATGACCTTCTCGATGCCTGCTGTGATGATCTGAACGCGAGGCAAGGTGCTGGCGAGATCCCCATTTCCTTCGTTCGTGACAATGACGTTTGCACCGGTCTCAGCGACCAGAAAATTAGCACCGGTTATACCGACATCGGCGCGGGCAAATACATTACGCAGTACACTGCGTGCTTCATTTACGATGTCTTCCCGGCGAGTGACCCGTTCAGAAAATCCATGACCCTTGTGATTTTCGTAAAACAGTTCCGTGATCTGCTCTCGGGTCTTATGGATCGCCGGGGCAATGATGTGACTGGGTGACTCACCGGCAAGCTGGATAATATATTCACCAAGATCAGTTTCGGCGACTTCAATGCCGGCTTCCTCAAGCACTCTGTTGAGTCCCATCTCCTCGGATACCATCGACTTACCTTTCGCGACGAGTCGGGCATCAGCATCGAGACATATCTTCTTGACAATTTCGCAGGCTTCTTCAGCAGTCTGTGCCCAGTGAACATGACCACCATTCTCGATCGTCTTGCGCTCGTAGCGTTCAAGATACAGATCGAGATGATTGAGCACATGATCTTTGATATCCTGTGCTGCATCGCGTAGGGACTCAAACTCCGCCAGTTCCTCTATAGCAATCCGCCTTGCACCAACAAAACCACCTTTAGCCCGCTCCATCGCCTGTAGTAATGCGGGATCAGACAGCGCCTCCCGTGCCTTGCTCTTAAAGACCGCTGCTGAAGGTGCCGCCTGCGTCATGCCTCGTCCCCGGGCTCAGCGATTCCAGGTCCATCCGCCATACCAGCAAGCACTTCTGCGATGTGGAACACCTTGGTTGCTTTTCCTTCTCGGCGCAGGCGACCGGCGATATTCAACAAACATCCCAGATCCCCACCCAGCAGGGTGTCTGCCGCGGTCTGTTCTAGATCAGAAACCTTATTTGACACCAGCCGAGTAGAGATTTCCGGATATTTGACACTGAACGTCCCCCCAAATCCGCAACAGACGTCTCGCTCGTCAAGTTCTGCCAATGAAAGATCCTTGACCAAAGACAATAACTGCCGTGGCTGCTCCTGAATGCCCAGTTCACGCAGACCTGAACACGAGTCGTGATAGGCACACTTTGCCGGATAACACGAACCCAACGAATTCACCTGCATAACCTCAACCAGAAAGCGGGTCAGCTCCCACGTTCTGGCTGCCATTCGCTGAGATCGATAAAGCCAAGATGATTCGTATCTGAACAGTCTCGGGAAATGTTCACTGAACATCCCTGCGCACGATCCTGAAGGAACAACGATGTAGTCAAACTGATCAAAGACGTTGATGACCTGCTTTGCAATCGCACGACTGTTGGCCTCATCCCCATTGTTGTAGGCGGGCTGACCACAACAACTCTGACTGCGTGGCACCTCCACCTCACAACCGGCCTGCTCCAGTAGCTTAACGGCTGCAAACCCGACCCTTGGCCTCATGATATCTACGAGGCAGGTCACAAAGAATCCCACTCTTGGTTTTTTCAGGGTATCACTCATCCGGTGGCCACTCACTCAAATGGCAAGATATACTACCGTACGACTCTAACATCGTTTAGCGACCGGGTATGATCGGCCAATATCCGACCCATAAACCGACGGCCTGATGCACTGATTCACGGGTGCATTTGATGGACTGACCAATCGATTCGATATGTATTTGTCCAAATTTCGGGACCGGCCAGAATTTCTCCTTTTGCTCACGGCGGCTGCTGTGCCCCTGAGCTTTGCGACCTGGCAGGCACTGCTCAATAACTTTGCGATTGAGCGCGCTGCCTTCAGCGGTGCAGAGATGGGTATTCTGCAAAGCCTTCGTGAAGTTCCAGGATTTCTCGCGTTTTTGGTGGTGTTTCTTCTATTTCTATGTCGAGAGCAGACCATAGCCTATGTGTCGTTACTGTTGCTGGGAGTGGGCACACTCGTGACTGGGTGGTTTCCGAGTGTTATCGGACTCTATGTCACTACCGTGGTGATGTCGCTTGGATTTCACTACTTTGAGACTGTTCACTCCTCATTGTGTCTACAGTGGGTCGACAAGGACAAGGCACCTGAATTACTTGGAAGGGTGATCGCAGTGGGAGCATTTACCTCTATCGTGGTCTATGGCTTTATCTGGATTACGTTTGAGGTTCTAGCTATTGATTTCTCGCTTGTCTACCTTTTGGGCGGTGGTGCAACTGTGGTGATCGGTTTTGTTTGTTGGCTACTGTTTCAACAGTTCCCAGTCACAGTCAAACAGAACCGTCAGATGGTGCTGCGTCGACGGTACTGGCTGTATTACGCTCTCACATTTCTCTCGGGCGCAAGGCGACAGATATTCATCGTGTTTGCCGGATTTTTGATGGTCGAGAAATTTGGTTTCGACGTGGCAACGATTTCAATACTGTTTCTGGTGAATGCTGTGCTTAACATGCTGTTCGCCGCCCGTTTGGGACGATTGATCGGTAATATAGGTGAGCGGAGAATTCTAATATTCGAGTATGTCGGGCTTACGATTGTGTTTACAGCCTACGCGTTCGTGAACAACGCCGGTATAGCCGCTGGTCTTTACATCATCGACCATTTTTTCTTTGCACTCGCGATAGCAATTCGAACCTATTTCCAGAAGATTGCCGATCCGGCCGATATTGCAGCCACTGCTGGCGTTGGTTTTAGCATCAATCACATCGCAGCGGTGGTATTGCCCGCGGTGTTGGGTTTCCTGTGGCTTATCTCACCGTCAGCTGTTTTCCTAGTGGGCAGTGCGCTGGCGGTTCTGTCGATGCTGCTTTCATTCAACGTGCCAGAAAACCCTTGCCCGGGAAACGAAGTAGTCCATGGCCGCTGGGGATCGGCCAAGGATCCGACTCTGAATACCGTTCGTCAGAACTGATCCCTCTGTCGGTTGTACCTTGATAAGTCGGCTATCCGCAGCACTAGCACACTGTGAATGAAATTTCGTATCCAGCAAACTTTCGAATGTTCAAAACACCCAGGTCGAGAATCAGGTATTGGCCTTTGATCCCCTCAAGGGTGCCCTTTACAACCCTTTCTTTATCAAAATTGTACGTCTTTATCTTGTCCGGGTAGTGTAAGACCGGGTAAGAGATCCGTGTCACTTGTTCCTGCCCCTTCAGGCGGACAGCCGCCGAGCCGAACTTTGACTGGCAGTCTGTCAGCAAAGCTTCGCTGGTCTTGCGAAGTTGATCCCATTCGGACTTGAGATCGATCTCGGTTTGTCCTCCTTTCAGCATTCGACGCCAGTCAGTTCTGTCATTGACTGTGCCTTTTAGCACGGTCTCTATCAGACCCGACTGCAGTCGGGTATCCACTTCAACGATCGGTAATGCCTGTATCGCACCCTGGTCTATCCATCGCGTTGGCACTTGTGTTTTGCGTGTGATCCCCACTTTCAGGCCCGAAGAATTGGCAAGATAAACCACGTGAGGTTGCATACAATGCGTCTCTCCCCACTGCGGTTCCCTGCAGGTTCCTTCATGGTAATGACACAGTTCGGGCTTGACGATACACGTATCGCATGCAGCCAGGCGACGTAAGCAGGGAAAACAGTACCCTTGATTAAAGCTCTTATTCGTTTTTCGACCGCATTCAATACAAAATATTCTTCCCGAATAAACGAGGGAAATCTCCTGTCCAAGCAGGGGATTCAAATCGATCAGCTCTTCTCCCACCGGCAGCCGGTAATGAACCGGGTCTACCAGCTCGGCAGGCATTTTTCGAAGCGTTCCTTCTGTCATCTGAATTAATCCGGAATGTCGCGGTCTTTACGTCCGGTCACCAGCCGGATGGAAGGCGCCTGTTAATGCGAATCTGTTCCGATGTAACGCTAATATAGTCTCCTTTGACCAGATCACTCATGATCCGACTCACCATCTCCCTGAATGCACCGATCATGTCGGCGATAAGCTGGTGCGTGAGGCGCTCGTTGACAACATGAACATCGTCTTCGACCACCGACCTGCGCTCGAGTACTTCCACAATCCGACAATAAACATCCTTCAGTGCAAGGTTCTCCACGTTCTTCGTTAATCGCCTCACCATATAGGCCAGTGAGCGAATAAGTGACCGGGCGAGTTCAGGATGATTGTCCAGTAGATCCATAAAGTGATCTCTATAGATTATCAACAGTTCCGTTTTTTCCAGCGCGGCGACCGATGCCGATCTGGGTTCTTCATCCAGCAGGGCGATCTCACCAAAACATGCTCCTCGAGATTCGACAGTCAGTACCACTTCTTTCCCTTCATTGTCGCTCAAAAGGACCTTAATTCGTCCGCTGACCACGACATAAAGTCCGTCGGCTGGATCTCCTTCCGTAACGATAACACTGCCTCGCTTGAACCACCTGCGGGTCGAACAGTGAGTAAGTTGATCAAGGTCTGACTGTTTCAGGCCCGCAAAAATAGGCACTTCGGCCAGTATCGAGGAATTCATTCACTGCTCCGGCAGGTATTGATGAGCTCGTGTCGGTACAACACAGAGTATCCAGGCAGGTATGTCAACGCAACCGACAGTAGTTCAACTGCGCCGACGGTGTTTGCGACCCATGCTCCTGCCTTTATCCTGCGATTTATCTTGCCGGCTTGGAAGGGTCACTACCTTTGCCAGCTGCGGGAATTCTGCAGTCTGATGGGGTATTGCCATCGCCGCGACAAAATGCTCCTGGAATCGCGGTTCCACAGCTGTCTCGATTTTCTCTATCCGACGGACTTCTTTTTCTATTTCCTGCCGTGCTTTCTGATCAACCAGTGCAATATGCGCACCGGTCCCCGCAGCATTTCCCGCGGATGTGACATTGTCGAGATCGCAATCCGGGATTAAGCCCAATACCATGGCGTACATCACGTCGATGTGAGAACCAAACGCACCAGCAAGCCGGATCCGATCAACATACTGGATGCCAAGACCGTCCATCAACAATCGAATTCCGGCGTACAGCGCTGCCTTAGCCAGCTGAATGGCCCGGACGTCATTTTGTGTGATCTGTAGGGTCACACTCTGGTCATACAGCACATAGGAGAAAGTCCGCCCATCAGCGATGATCCGACGAGATCGGCTTACCTGGGCACCATCGATCACACCGTCGCTGGAGCAGATTCCCGAAAGCACCATTTCCGCAATGACCTCGATTATCCCGGAACCGCAAATACCCGTTACGCCGTGATCGGCAATACTCTGATCAAATCCGCCTTCATTAGACCAAAGATCTGAACCAATCACCTTGAATCGAGGTTCAAGCGTATCTCGATCAACGCGAACTCGCTCTATTGCGCCCGGTGCAGCCCTCTGCCCGCAGCTGATCTGAGCACCCTCGAAAGCGGGTCCGGTTGGGCTGCTTGCCGCAAGCATCCGATGTCGATTTCCCAGCACTATCTCCGCATTGGTGCCAACATCAACCAGCAGCGTTATTTCCTCACGTAAATAGGGTGCTTCAGACAGCACCATCGCGGCTGCGTCCGCACCGACATGACCGGCAATGCAAGGTAAAACGTAAGACCTCGCCCCGGGGTGCAGATCCAGATCCAGTTCACTGGCTTTGAGCTCGATCGCCTGATCAGTTGTCAAAGCAAAGGGAGCACCACCGAGTTCTATCGGGCTGATACCCAGCAGCAGATGGTGCATAACGGGATTACCAACAAAGGTCGCGTCCAGGACGTCGGTGGTGTCATAGCCCGCCTGCCGACAGACTTCTTGCGCCAGCTGGGCGATCGCAGCCCGCACCACCTGTGTCATTTCCTTGTCGCCGCCAGGGTGCATCATGACATAGGACACCCGACTCATCAGGTCCTCACCGAAGCGGATCTGCGGGTTCATCATGCCCGAAGAAGCCAGAACTTCACCGGAGGAAAGATCACAAAGATGCACTGCTATCGTGGTTGATCCTACATCGACTGCAATACCCAAAGCGCGATCTCTGAATCCAGCCCAGACTGCTATGATCTGCTTCTGTCGATAGACAGCCACGGTGGCTTTTCGTTCGCCTGATTTCAGACTGCCCTGCAGCGTCTCAAGTACGTGCCGATCACAGCCAAGGCCGGTAAGACCCCATTCAAACTCCAGCTCCTCGAACAACCGCTGCAGGTCGCCAGCCGGGTCATGCATATTGGGTTCGGGCACGTCCAGGTAATGCAGGCGCACCAGGGGATCCACATCGATATCGTGTACTTCAATCCTTTTTCGTACAACCTGCTTGTGGACCTGGCTGTCGGCCGGCACGTCTATGACCACATCGCCCAGAATTCGGGTCGAACAACTCAGGCGGCGACCTTGGGTAAGAGATTGCTGTCGGTCGTATTCCACTTCACTGTCGCTACGCGCTGATAGATTGTCCAGATTCGACTCAATTCCGTGTTTGGGGAAAGAACCTTCGCTGAGAAGCACCTGACAGCGACCACAGATTGCTCGACCCCCGCAAACCGAATCGATGTCGACACCGAGTTCTTGTGCTGCCTGCAACACCGTAGTGCCCACCTGGAAACGACCGCGTCGGCCCGAAGGTGTAAATACGACCATTGCTTCTGTCATTGTTCTACTCAAATACTGTCTCAGTACCCGTTCGAATCTGTTCGTCTGGATGTACTGTGTAGTAATCCGATGCATCGTCAAAGTAGATATGTTCTTGTGTGCTAAGGCCCGTGGGCACGTCCAATGATCCAGCTGCTATAGACAATGATGTTGACCCGTCCAATTGCCAGAACAGGCTGGAACCGCAGCGACTGCAGAACCCGCGCTTGGCTTTTGACGACGAGCGATACCACGACAGTGTTTTCTGACTGTGGATCTCGACGGCATCTACTGGCGCTGCGGTTGCTGCCCAGAGGTGACCACTGCTCCGCCGACACTGTGAACAATGGCAAACCAGCACGCTACGCAGTTCACCTGTGATCTTGAAGGTGACGGCGCCGCACAGGCAGTGACCATGATGTTTGGAACCTGTCATCTTGCTGAACGGCGGCGTCGATTCCGCCCTCGCTCTCGGCCCCCGCCTGTCTCAGTATCTTGCACCGGCTCCCTGTATTTTTTGATCCAGCGTCGACAATCGGGGTCGTGACCCGTCATCACATCGGCCCCTGAAACGGCCTGCATCACTTCTCCGTGTAACGGATTTGTAATGGCCGATGTCATACCCGCACCTATAGCCATGGCAAGAAATGCCGAGTTCAGCCCATTCCGATTGGGGAGACCAAAACTGATGTTGGAGGCACCACAAGTGGAATTCACTTTCAATTCTTCACGCAATCGACGGACGATACTCATCACCTGCCGACCCGCGTCATTCAATGCGCCAATAGGCATAACGAGCGGGTCTACAACAACATCCTCCCGCGGTATTCCATGATCTTCGGCACGCTCTACAATCTTTCTGGCTACTTCAAACCGGACATCCGGATCCTCTGAGATACCGGTCTCATCATTCGATATCGCAACCACAGCGGCATTGAATTTTCTAACCAGCGGGAGAACAGTTTCAAGACGTTCTTCCTCACCCGTAACTGAATTCACCAGCGCTTTACCCTGATAAACCGAAAGACCCGATGCCAGGGCCGCAACGATCGATGAATCAATAGACAACGGTACATCAGTCAACGACTGAACGAGTTGTATGCACTCGGCGAGAATGGCAGGTTCATCAGCCAGCGGTATACCGGCGTTTATGTCCAACATATGCGCGCCAGCCGCCACCTGTGCCAGCGCGTCGGCCTCAACCCGACTGTAATCTCCGTTTTTCATTTCTTCTGAAAGAACCTTGCGCCCAGTAGGATTGATCCTCTCCCCGATAATGCAAAACGGCTGATCAAACCCTATTCGAAGCTCCCGATTTGCCGAACTGACTAGCGTAATGGTCACTGCATACTCCTGGAGTCGTAAAGATTCTCCAGTTGTGGCGGCATCGATGGGGATCGCCCGTTCAATACACCGGATTTCTGGATGATTTCCGCTACCATCTCTTCCTGCCTATAGGCCATCACATGTACACCTGCAATTCCATCGATCTCCCTGATCTGTTGCATCAATTCGATGCAGTTCTCTATGCCTTCTTGCTGTTGATCCACAGCACCCTCGAGTCGAGCTAAATTCCACAGTGGATGTAGCTTATTCAATACGGCCTCCAAAACTTGGTAGGCCGTTTCAAGCAGGCGTGAGTGGCGTACTGACCATCTTCGGACAACGTACATCTGGGCTCAGGCTTGGTTAGGCAGAATCAGTTTTAACGCCCTTGGCCCGAATTAACGCCAGCAGGTCGTCATCGCTATAATGCTGTTCAAGTAGATCTGCTAATTGTTTAGCAGCCATTTCAAGATCTTCACCACAGGTAGAGGCTTCCCGTCGCCACTCACTCAAGTAAGCATCACTACTGCCTTTACCCGCCCGCATCGCGGCACGGTCAATGGCCTCTTGAAATCGTTGACTGAGCTTTGCCTTGCTCGTCAATCGCCCTTTTTTCGCAATAACCTGTGACGGAATATCCCGCCAATAGACAGTAATCAGTTTAGCCATCGGGTGTAGTCTCAGTCAGCGGCACAGACACCATGAACCGGTTCAAGCCGGTTTCCAGCTGACCGAATCCGGTAGGGCGATGTTCAAACTTAAGCCCGAGTCGATCCGCTGCACGTCGCGCCTTGGTGACTAGCTCCGGTGTTTCGGCCTGTGACAGGTACAACAATCGACTGTAGTTCCTGAAAAAAGTCTCTCTGAGTTCGGGATGCCGGTCCAATCCCAACTCATCGATGATCAGCCTGTCAAAATGACGAACCAGGAAGTCAGTCAGGTAAAAGGTGCCAGGCTCAGCGTCGTGCAACTGTTCAAAGACCTCCGATCCGGCATAAAACTGGTAGCAATGGGCACCTTCCAGTCTCTCCACCCCGAGCGCCTCGAGCGCGCTGTCCAATAGGCCGCCTGTCCCGCAATCTGCATACGCCACAAATATGTGCGCATATCGATCGCGGTTGCTCTGAACCTTATCCAGCACACGGTCTGGAATCTGATCCGGACGGTTATGAAGGTTAGCGGGCAGGCACTGGACGTCTACATCAGTCCAACTATTGATATCAATCAGTTGCTGGATCTCTCTTGCGAGTGCACCGCAAGCAATGATCAGTTTTGCAGATTGTTGGCCCACTGCTTTACTCTCATGTCGTTTCGTAAACTACTCTGTGCCGTCCACTGTCTGCTCTGCTTCCTCAAATACCAATACAGTTCAGTCTCCAATCTTCGCCTGTCAGGTCTTACGCTGGTATCGACTCCCCTCGGCGCTCTGCGATCAACTGCTTAGCTGTCTCTACTGCCACGGCCGCGTCCCGGCAGTAAGCATCTGCACCAATCGCTTTCCCGAATTCGTCGTTTAACGGTGCGCCACCCACCAGCACGATGTGGTCATCCCGAATACCGCGTTCGATCATGGTATCAATAACCACTTTCATATACGGCATCGTCGTGGTGAGTAGCGCAGACATGCCCACGATGTCCGGCTTATGTTCTTCAATTGCCTCTAGGAAATTCTCGACCGGGTTATTTACACCGATGTTATAGACCTCAAAACCCGCCCCCTCCAGCATCATACTCACGAGATTCTTGCCGATATCGTGGATATCGCCTTTTACCGTGCCAATCACCACTGTACCAATACTTGCCGCACCAGTTTCCGCCAGTAGTGGACGCAGAATCGCCATACCGCCTTTCATTGCGTTGGCTGACATCAGGACTTCAGGCACAAACAGAATACCATCGCGAAAATCGATACCGACTATGCGCATCCCCTCTACCAAGGCATTCGCAAGAAGTTTATCCGGAGCCCAGCCTCGCTCTAGCAGTATGTTCGTCCCCTCTTCAATTTCTTCTCTCAGACCGTCATAAAGATCATCGTGCATCTGCTCAACGAGTTCCTCGTCAGACAGTGTACTCAGATCCAGTTCTTCTTCAGCATCTGCAACTTCAGTATCTGCAACTTCAGTCTCAGTCATCGTCTCCGCACCTTATGGTTGATGTTCTACGACACGAGTTAAACGTTCAGATGGTTGACCCCACTACTACAGCGGCATTCTAAGATTAATACTCGGGTCTGTTGATTTGCGCGCGACATGTGAGATCTGTTTTGCGACACCGAGAACTACAAACCAACTGACTAATTGTCAGCTTAATTGATTGCACTGAACAAAACCTGTAAATAACAAGTGTTAATTGCTTTGAAACTAGAAACCGTAATGCCCCGTTCAGGAGAACCTCAGAAATATGCCTGAACGGGCTTTAGGATCGAAACAAGTTGATTTGGGCGGCATGACCAAGCCACGATCTGCGATGCTCATCAAGTCTTTCATGGAAGTTGGATAGCAGGCAATACCAATGCGCCACCCCTCCTCAGCCCTTTGTCTCAAACCATTCAGTCCACTGTCACCTGTGACAAAATTAAGTCGAGGATCAGATCGGTCATCCCCAATACCCAACACAGGTCCAAGAAATAGATTTTGCAGTAGCGATACATCCAGACAACCGACCGGATCGTTGGGTATTCGCGCCGAGCGCACCTGCAGCCGAAACACCCGATTTTCTGCCAGCAGGGTGAACTCACCTGGCTTGGACGGCAGTACCATCGTGTTGTCATCGGAAAACTGATCGACAGTAAAGTTTAACGAGAGCTGGTTAATCAGTTGCTCCACAGAAAACCCGTTTAAATCACGAACACACCGGTTAAAAGGGAGTATCCTCAACTGGGTCGCCGGGAACAGCGCCGCCAGAAAATAACTCCAGGGACCACTGCTTGATTTTTCACTGTGTGATCGACTGACCGCATGTCGAGCGCTAGCTGCCATCCTATGGTGCCCATCGGTGAGGTAGACGGCCTCAACGCTCAAAAACTGGGTTCGCAAAATATCGATCTGCTCGGTCTCAACAACTTTCCAGATCGTCTGTTGCACCCCGTCTTCCAGCGCAAAATCAAGCATCGATTTACCCTGGGTAATGATTTCTACAGTCTTATCAATTCGAGCATCGTCCTGATAAGCCAGGCAAACAGGGCTGGAACTCACGCCGACATACTGCAGGTATTGCGTGAGTCTATCTTCATGTTCAGAACGCGTATGCTCATGCCTGTGAATGAGACCTTGCTGATACTCAGCCACCGGTACTTCTGCTATGACAGCCGTCTGCACATGGTTTCCGGCATGCAGTCGGTAAATGTACAGCGCCTGCTGAGGTTGACGCTCGAATGTCGAATCCTCCAACATTTTTTGAACCGCGTTCAGATTGTGATCGAGAACCATCTCCAGAGACGTGTTTTCCGACTCGGTGTATTCCTCTGGCGTTCTCATCGTTTTGATGAAGTTCGACGGGTTTGCCTTGATGTAGGCAGCGCGTTCGGCAGGCGCCATTGAATCGTAAGCAGGTGCAACCACGCGCTCCGCTCGATCACGGCAAACGACATAGGGCATGAAGGTGTGGATCTGTGTCACGCAGATTTACCTGTAAATGACACGGGCCTTAGCCTGGGTTATTTTCCCGAAAGGCAAGCATAAACTCTGCCAGTGCCGCGACGCCAGTACGTGGCATAGCGTTGTAGATACTCGCTCGACATCCACCAACACTCCGGTGCCCCTTGAGATTGAACAGATCGGCAGCGTCCGACTGCTTGAGGAACCCTGCTTCGAGATCACTGTTTGGCAATCGGAAAACCACGTTCATGACCGAGCGGCACCTGCTTTCAACAGGACAACTGTAATACCCGTCACTGCTGTCGATCACCGAATACAGCAGGTTGGCTTTCTCCTGCGCTTCCCGCTCGATAACATCGAGCCCACCCTTCTCATCCATCCACTTAAGGATCTTTCCCAGCATGTAAATTGGAAACACCGGTGGGGTATTGAACATAGAATCTTTCTCGGCATGGACGGCATAGCGCATATAGCGCCCGATTTCAGTGTTGCAATCCTCCAGTATTGACTCTCTCACAAACACCAGCGCCATTCCGGATGGACCCAGGTTTTTCTGGAGCCCACCGTATACCAAGTCAAACTTCTCCCAGGGTATCGCCCTTGACATGTAGTCTGAAGACATGTCACAGACCAGGGGTACTTCAACGTCAGGCCAGTGGGTAAATTGCACGCCGCCGATCGTCTCATTGGATGTGATATGTAGATAGCGGGTACCCGACTGAATTTTCAACTCATCGTCCTGTGGCATCCTGGTGTAGTCGCAATCCTTACCTTCCCACGCGGCATAGATATCGCCGTAGAATCTGGCATCTGTTATTGCCCCGGTGGCCCAACTGCCGGAATTCACGTAGCCGGCGCGCTCACCTGACCGCAACAGGTTCATTGGGACCATAGAAAACTGAAACGTTGCGCCACCCTGGAGGAACAGCACCTTGAAACTGTCCGGAACACTGAATATTTTCCGAGTCATTGCCATCGCTTCCCGATGAACTTCAACAAAATATTTCCCGCGATGACTCATTTCAATCAGTGACATCCCTGAACCTTGGTATTCCAAAAATTCTGCCTGAGCTTCCTCAAGTACCTGCTGAGGCAGAGTTGACGGACCCGCACTGAAGTTGTTGACTCGCCGACTCATCACTTGTCTCCTAGTACATTAAATAATCACGTGTCCATATTGACACAGTGTTGGATATTGCCCCGACTGAACGCATCCAGGATTTCTATCACACCGCTGGCAACTGCTGCCTGTGCCTGATCCGTAGAAGCGCCGATATGATGTGTACCGTAAACATTGGGATGTCTGGCAAGAGCTGATTGAAATTCAACCTCATCGCCACTTGGCTCCCCGCGAAATACATCCAGTCCTGCCCGAATCCCCTTCTCATCCATCGCCTTAATCAGGGCTTCCTCGTCGACAATATCGCCACGAGAGGTATTGATAACAATGGCCCCCGCCGGCATACGTGCCAACAGTTCGGCATCGACCATTTTTTTCGTGGCAACTGCGGATGGCACATGAAAACTGAGGATTTCACAGCGTTCCGCCAGTTCTTTAAGGCCGGAGACACGCTTTATACCGCCTATACGAACGAGGCGGTCGTGCGTTTCCCGCCACCGGTTTGGACGTTCAATGACATACAACTCCAGCCCGAACGCATGCGCCCGTTCAAGCACTTCCAAGCCTATTGCGCCAAGACCAACCACACCCATACGCCGACCTTTTAGACCCACGGCGACACTGAATCGTTTCTTGTTCCATTTTCCTTGGCGCAACGCTTTAACATTGTCCGGAATATTTCTGTCGATGGCGATCAGAAGACCGATGGCCAATTCAGCCACTGCTGCAGCATTTCGACCGGGTACATTACAGACATAAATACCACGAGCAGCCGCGGCATCTTTGTCGATCGTGTTCGTTCCGGTTCCAGCTCGAATGATCATCTTCAGCGATTTTCCGGCCTCTATTGCCTTTTTCGTTACCTGAGTGCTTCGCACCACCAGCACATCATATTCCGCAAGCACAGAGTCAAGCTCATCAATATTAAGATCTGGTTGCAGCACACAGTTGTGCCCTTTGTGTTTGAGTTCAGCTACAGCTGTCTCTGGGAACTTGTCAGCAAAAAGTATTCTCATCAGTCATAGTCTCGTGATCAGGATACGTGAGGCCGCAATCTATGCGGTGCGGATCACAGCGTTGTCGGGGATTTTCAATGAGCACCGGGGCAAAGGAAAGTCTAGGCACCGGGGAGTTGCGTTACCGGACTGCCGAGAGTCGCTTTAGGATAAATCATGGGTCCCCGCTAATCTACGACTATTCGTACGGTCGGCGGGCGCAACAGATCTCCGGTCCGACATCTTGACGCTCTCAACAATCATTCTCGTGCTGGCGGCTGCATTTCTACATGCCGCCTGGAACGCCTTTATTAAGGCTGGTGATGACAAGTTACTCAGCCTCGCTCTGATGCATGGATGTTCCGGGATTATCTGCCTGTGCCTGCTGCCATTTGTCCCGATTCCCAGCCCAGCAGCGTGGCCGTATCTTGGGCTTTCGCTGGTTCTGCACTGGGGTTACTACGGCTTTTTGATCAGCGGTTATCGTGTTGGAGACCTCGGCCTGGTTTATCCACTTGCGCGGGGTAGCGCCCCACTGTTGATCGCCGGATTTGGGGTGCTTCTTGCCGGAGAAACTTTATCGCTGGCGGTTCTGGCTGGCATTTCGCTTGCCTGCGTCGGAATTATCAGCCTCAGTTTCGAGAACGGTCTGCCCTGGCGTGGCAATCTGAAGCCCGTGCTGTTCGCGCTAGGCACTGCAATCTGGATTAGCGGATATACGCTAGCCGATGGGCTAGGTGTAAGGGAGGCCCAGTCAAAGCTGGGCTACATCATCTGGCTGTTTGTTCTTGAGGCTGCCACATTCGGCACCTTCGTCTCACTGATTCGTCGGCATACATTCAAGGATTATTACCTTACGCACTGGCGCGGGCTATGGACAAGCGGTATGGTTGCAGCCCTGGCCTATGGTCTGGTTATCTACGCAATGAGTACCAACACCATGGCCATGATCTCTGCCCTACGGGAAACAAGCGTAATCATTGCTGTACTGATTGGGGGACTCATGCTCAAGGAACGGCATATGTTGCACAGGGTGTGCGCGGCCGTAACGGTTGTGGTCGGCATTACAATTATGAATTTAGCACCGTAATGATCCGGTCGGCCTTCACCCAGCGGCGCAAGCGTATCCACGATACTCTCCCTTCGGCCACGACATGAGTCATTCAACCTATCAGGTGGCCGTGTTCAGGGGAGATGGAATAGGCCCCGATGTAACGGATGCGACGATCGCTGTCCTTGAGGCCGTGCAAAAACGCATTGGCGGCTTTTGCTTAGACTTTAACAGCTACCATGCCGGTGCGGCTTACTTCAGAGAGTCTGGCAGAGACATTGAACACGGATCTGAACAAGCCGCTGAACAGGCCGACGCTATTTTATTGGGTGCCATTGGATTGCCAGAGATCCGATATCGCGATGGCACAGAGATAGCTCCCCATCTGCGCCTGCGGGAACAGCTACAACTCTACGCTGGTGTGAGACCGGCCCGAGCCTATCCGAATTCACCCCTGCCCCTGGCAGATCCCCGCGCCTCGACTATCGATCTGGTGATCGTACGGGAATCGACCGAAGGTCTTTTCTATTCGGCTGCCGTACATGGGCGAACACAAATCGCCAATGAAAATGAGGTACGTGAGACACTGCGCATCACGAGAAACACCACCGAAAAACTTCACGATTTCGCATTTCGACTGGCAAGGCAGCGAAAAAATCGCGGCAGGCCCGGCCGGGTGACCTGTGTCGATAAGGCCAATGTGTTTAGGTCCATGGCATTTTTCCGAAAAATCTTCGACGAACGAGCCGAGGAATACCCCGACATTTTTGCCGATCACAATTACATCGATACCCAGGCTCTGGACCTTATCCGCAAACCCTGGTCATTCGATGTCATGGTGATGGAAAATATGTATGGCGACATACTGTCTGATCTCGCTGGTGGTCTTGTCGGGGGCATGGGCATGGCAGCCTGTGCTGAGATTGGAGATCACCACGGATTGTTTCAACCCGCCCACGGCAGCGCACCAGACATCATGGGTCGAGATGCCGCAAACCCTTTGGCCTGCATTCTCAGCGGTTCACTGTTGCTGGGATACCTGGCCGAGAAATCGGGACAAGATCAACTAGATTGCGCAGCCGAGATGATTGAAACTGCTGTTTACACAGGCTTCTCATCCGGTCGTCTGCGTCCACTAGAACTCGGTGGCAATCAGGGCACCCGCGCTGTGGCCCGGGAAGTGATCAATATCCTCCCGGCAGTCGACTGAAGCGCATTGTGGAGAACAAATAGATCGCCACAGCCAAACGACAGCAGTGCCTTGATCACACAGCCGGAAGGGCTACTTAACTTCAATCAGTTCTATTTCGAAGACCAGGGTCTGATTTGCGCCGATCAGGCCACTGGCACCGACGTTGCCGTAGCCCAGTTCCGGCGGAATCACAACCTCCCATTTCGCCCCTTCTGGCATTAACTGAAGTACCTCTTTCCATCCCGCTATGATGCCGCCCAGACTGAAGGTCGCCGGCTGGCCGCGGTTGTAGGAACTATCAAATTCCTGACCATCCGGTAGGGTGCCCCTATAGTGCACAACCACGGTGTCATCTGGACCAGGTTTTGCGCCAGAACCGGCTGTCAGAACCCGGTATAAAATACCGCTGTCGGTGCGCAAGACAGCCGCCTGTTTGCCGTATTCTGCTCGAAATGCCTCACCGCTTGATTTGTTCGAGTCCCCAACTTCTTTCATCTTTTGCGCCTCCAGCTGCCCTTTGGTTTCGATCGCAAGCATGATCTCTTCTTGACTGAGCGCAAGTGCTCGTCCCGAGAGCACGTCCGCAATTCCACGGGCAAAGGCATCAGCATCCAGTTTAACGCCCTCTGAATCCAGTTGCCTTTGTATTTGAGAGCCGATCTGATAGCCCAGCGCATAACTGTATTTCTGCTCATCAGAGTCGAGCATAGCCTGCGCAACTATCGACGATGTCGGAATCATCAGCCCGACAGCTATTACACAACCTGTAACCAATTTATTCATACCAGCATCCGTAAACGTTTCATCATTTTTCAAGCGTGTCTACACCACCACGGTATTGCCCATCTGACTCGTCCACTGGGTGGTTTGCAACAATACCTTCAACTTCAATCGTAACATGCGATACACGGGGCATCGTTCACGCAGACGCAATTCTAGCTCGTCTATGATTTGTTCGGTACGTTCAAGTGTGGCCTGAACCAGCACTCGGTCAGACAGAAACTCTACCCGCCCAGGCTCACCATTGTCCAGATCGGTTATCCCAACGCTGCTGTCAGCACGATGCTGTGTCATCCTCTCCCGCAGAGTAGATACGATACTCTCCTCTTTCAGTTCAATTTCGGCCACGAGAACTGTATTGCGGTCATCAATGACAATACTGCGCAGGTCATGATAACGCTCAATATCTTTGTGGGCGTCGGCAATCAACCTAAAGGTTTCCTCGGCTTCCTGATCCCGAACATCGGTAAGAAACCGCATATTGATCATGCCTAGAAATGCTGCAGTGATACCCAGCATCACCGCAATCACCACCGAGAACCCGATATCCCAGAGCGCAATACCGGTTGCGTGCGTTAGCGCAATGCCAATTGCAGCAAGTAATACACCAATGACCGCAACCGCATCCTCAAGCAGAACGGCGACCAATGTTGGATCATCTGATTGGCTGAGGTAGGACAGCGCATTCTGATGACCGTTCATCCGAGCGCGCTGCGCGAATTCACGCCAGGCCACACGTAATACCCAGGACTCAACCAAGAGCGCAATCAGCAAGACACTCATCGCCAATGCCAGAGGATCGATCGATCCGAATAGAGTCGGTTCAACAGCAACCTGTTCGGCGATGTTATGGCTCTCCTGCCAGGCATGCCAGGCATGTGAAAGCCCCAGCCCACAGCCGATTGAGAAAAGACCAATCGCGCTCCACAAGTTCCACAGATATTTCTTCTGGCCATGACCGAAAGCGTACCGACGGTCGGCCGGCCTGCTACCGCTTTTCAGTCCCATCAGCAGAAATAACTGGTTAAGCGTGTCCATCAGACTATGGATCGCCTCATTCATCATCGCTGCCGAATGCGTCGGAACGGCGACCGTGAACTTCAGGATAGTCAGCACTGCATTACCACAGATCGCGATCAGCACTACATTCTTGGAATTTGTACTCATAGAGCACCACCTACCGAGTAGTGTTCACCAACATTTGCCGTGCCTAGAGATGCGCTTACACAGGTGCAACAGTATACTCAGAGAACTCTGCGTACCTGTCACAATCGAAACGACCAACATTACCATCCATGCCGATCGATCCCAAACTTCTGGAGATTCTGTGCTGCCCGGTCAGTAAACAACCGGTGTTCCCGCTCAGTGAGGAGAAACTCGCTGCGGTCAATGCTGCAATTGCCGCGGGACACGTCACGCAGGCCAACGACACCGTTGTTGAAACACCCCTCAGTGAGGGCCTGATCACCAAAAACAAACTACGGATCTACCGAATTGATGACGGAATTCCAGTGATGCTTGAAGAGGAGAGTATTGCGGTTGACCAGATCGAGGGGCTTTAACAGTTTCCCATTAGCGCTAGAAACCTGAATCGATCCGTTTAACGGCCTGCCTGCTGTTCCTGGTAGTGCTGCATCAGAATCTGGGCGACTTCAGGCCGGGCAAATTCGGGTGGCAGTGCTTCACCTGCCGACAGCATTTCTCGAACCCGGGTCCCGGACAGCAGCACGAAATCTTCCGGCTCATGATCAGGTACGTCTCGCATCATGACCACCCGGTCGAGCTTCCTCGAATACGCGGTATGGTCCGCCTCGAATATCTGAATGTCCAGGGCGCCGTCAGGAACCTGATCGTGGAAAATTGTCTGCGCATCGAACGCGCCATAGTAATCAGCAACACCCGCGTGATCACGACCGACTATGAGATGTGTACATCCTGTATTTTGGCGAAAAACAGCGTGTAGTACCGCTTCCCGCGGCCCTGCATACAGCATGTCAAACCCATAGCCAGCGACTATCACGCTGTTGGTTGGGAAATACAGTTCAACCATCGTCCGGATTGCGGCGTCCCGCACATCTGCCGGTATGTCGCCAGGCTTGAGTTGCCCCAGGAGCATGTGAATCAGAATTCCATCGGCACCGACCGCGGCCTGCGCCATCTTGCATAACTCCTCGTGGGCGCGGTGCATCGGGTTACGAGTCTGGAACGCGACCACCTGACTCCATCCGCGGTCACTGATATCGGCCCGGATCTGCTCTGCAGTACGAAAAGTCGCTGGATAGACCTGAGCAAAATAACTGTAATTCAGGACGGTGATCGGTCCAGAGACCAGCACCCTGCCCTGGGTGGAAAACACATTCACGCCAGGATGATTCCTGTCGAGAGTGCCATAGATTGATTGAATGGCCGACTCAAGATCTTTGTCTGAAAGTTCCTCAACAGAAGCGACGTCCTGCACAGCCAGAACCGGATTGCCCTCAATGTTAGGATCCCTCAATGCGATGCGGTCGCCGGTCCGATAGCTGCACTGCTGAACCAAGTTGACTACTGGGACGGGCCAGAATAGCCCATCAGCCGTGTGCATCGTCGCAGCGACACTGGCCATATCGCGCTGGTCCATAAATCCAGACAGAGGCGTGAAATATCCTGCACCCAGCATGACAGCATTTGCTGCTGACGCCGAACTGATCTTCAGTGATGGCAGACGCTGAGCTTCACTTTCAAGTGAGCGACGCTGCTCGGCGCAGGCGACATAAAGTGGTTTGAGTTCGGTGGCACCATGGGGCTTAATCATGGCTCAATTCAACAACAGTAGCAAAAGCACAGCCGGATTTCTCAGAGTCATTCGGGTAACAGATGCGATTGGGGCCTTAAGACAAGCGTAACACCGAAAGCCCACACTAAAAGCAAAATTTACTGATCAGATCATAAAGCGGGCGGATAGTAGATTCGTGCCCACCAGTCTCACAGGTTGTGGACCAGTCAGTTGATAATCTTAGCGCGACAAACTCCGGCGAGTATCAACTGCTGCGGCCAACTGTTCAATCACCTGAACCGTATCATCCCAGCCGAGGCAGGCATCGGTAATGCTTTGGCCATACACGAGATTACCACCCGTCACAACATCTTGCCGGCCCTCGACGATATGACTTTCGATCATAACACCGACTACCCTATTTTCACCCCCGGCCAACTGACTCGAAACGTTAGCGCCAACAGCAATCTGTCCACGATGCTGTTTTCCGCTGTTCGCATGACTGAAATCAACCATCAATATTGGCGAACGACCGGCCGATTCCAGCATTTGAGCAGCCGCGTTGATGCTCTCGCTATCGTAGTTCGGTGATTGACCACCCCGGAGAATCACATGGCCATCCTCATTACCACTGGTCTCAAAGATTCCCAAATAGCCAGCCTTGGTTACGGTCAGGAAATGATGGGGGTGTGCTGCAGCGCCTACGGCATCGATTGCGATCTTGAGATTTCCATCAGTGCCGTTCTTGAATCCAACAGGACAAGACAATCCGGATGCCAGCTCCCGGTGTAGCTGACTTTCCGTCGTTCGGGCACCAATAGCACCCCAACTGATCAGATCGGCAATATATTGCGGTGTCAGCAGATCCAGGTATTCCGTTCCAGCAGGCACACCGGCCAGGTTAAGATCCAGCAACAATTTACGGGCGAGCCTCAGACCTTTATTGATATTAAATGAGCCATCGAGATCTGGATCATTAATCAACCCTTTCCAGCCGACAGTGGTCCGGGGCTTTTCAAAATAAACCCGCATAATAATCAACAGGTCATTGGAATAATTCTGCCGTAACACTTCTAGGCGGGCCCCGTAGTCCAGTGCCGCAACAGGATCATGAATCGAGCAGGGTCCGACAATTACGACCACACGGTCGTCCTGGCCATGGAGAATCGCGTGAACCTCAGCACGCGTGCGCGTTACGAGTTGCGCAACTGAAGGGGGTACTGGATGCTCTTCAATGACAGTTTTCGGATCGGCTACATCCTGTATACCGGAGATCCGTAGATTGTCTGTAACACCGAGATCATCACTGATGGACGGTTTGTATTGTTCTGTTTGCGTCATGACATCAGTAGAGCCATTAATCATGGATGGCGATTTCTGGCATTTTGGCGCGCGCAAGTATAGCACTGCCCCGAGAACATCGGCGGTTGCCTCTGACGAGTCAGTCTGGGACTGTATATTGCTTTAACTACCAGCCCAGCAACTTATTCAGATTGAACATCCTGCCGGGCTGTTACCCGGTCAATCCTCTTCCGGGTGCTCGAAGGCTCCTGAGAGCTTTTTCTGTACATCTCCTGGTGCGGGGTCATAGGCCGAAAACTCCATTGTGTAGCTGCCCTCACCGCCGGTCATTGATTTAAGCCTCGACTGGTAGTGATCCATCTCTGCAAGCGGCACTCGACCGATGATGCTGATCATGCCGCCAGGCATCGAATCTGTACTGCTGACCCGGCCTCGTCTCGAAGACAGATCACCCGTGATATCTCCCATATTATCAGCAGGCACCGTAACCTCCAGATCCACGATCGGTTCAAGAACAACCGGACCGGCCTTCGACACCGCTTCGAGAAATGCTTTACGCCCGGCAGCCACAAACGCCACCTCTTTCGAATCCACCGCGTGATGCTTGCCGTCGTAAACTGACACCCGGATATCCTGCATCGGAAAACCGGCTACAGCACCCCCCTGCAGGACACTCTGCACACCTTTCTCGATCGCTGGAATGAACTGGGCGGGGATAACACCGCCGACGATTTTATTCACAAAGTCAAAACCCTCACCACGCGCCAGAGGTTCGATCCGAAGATAAACCTCCCCGAACTGACCGGCACCGCCGGTCTGCTTTTTGTGCCGAGAGTGTCCTTCAGCAGACTTACCGATAGTCTCCCGGTAAGGAATTGTAGGCACCCCGGTTACAACCTCTACGGCATATTGGTCGCTCATTCGTTCCACTGCCATCCGCAGGTGCAGGTCTCCCATACCACGGAGCACGGTCTCGTTCGCAGCAGGATCACGTTCGACCCGAAAACAAGGGTCTGATTCGGTAAGCTTTGTCAGTACTTCAGCAATTTTCTGTTCGTCGCCGCGGCTCTTGGGCGCAATCGAAATACCCACCATAGGCGTTGGCAATGCGGCAGCCTCTAACTGGATGTGCTCGTCATCATGAGCATCTCGCATCACAGCATCGTAAGCAAACCCTTCGGCTTTTGAAATCAGCATGATGTCGCCCGGTATCGCTGCAGCGGAGTCGGAAAGTTTCTTGCCCAGACAGCTGGACAGGTTACCGATTTTCAGACCTTTTCGACTGTCCCCCAGAAACACCTGCGCATCTTTTTTTATTGTGCCTTGATAGAGACGGAATACCGCTTGTCGTCCTACAAACGGGTCGAAGGAAATCTTGAAGACATGGCCGAGCACCGGTTTCGAACCATCTGGCACCACGTCACAAGTCTCTCCTTCATCTCCGTTACCCTTCACGAATCGTGGTACATTGCCTTCCAAGGGGTTTGGCAGCATTTTGCAGATAAACTCGTTGAGCGCCCGGACCCCGGCGCCTGTTCTGCTGGAAACAAAACAGACCGGCACCACATGCCGTTCGCGCATGGCCTGTTCAAACGGATCATGCAACTGCTCCGGGGCAACTTCTCCCTGGTCGAGGTACGCTGTCATCAAATCATCATCCAACTCTACGGTCTGATCTACGATTGCAGTATGTGCATCTTCGACCGAGAACATGTCTGACTCCCCCTCAGTCCCAAAATAACAATCGACCACATCACTACCGTTCGAAGTCGGTAAATTAACCGCCAGACATTCACTGCCGAACGACTCCTGGATCTGGGCATAAACCGCTTCCAGATCGATGTCTTCGGCGTCAATTCTATTCACAACAATCATCGCGCATAAGTTGCGTTGCTTGACTGCCTCCATCATGCGTCGCGTTGAACTCTCCACACCGTTCTGGGCATTCACAACTATCGCAATGGTCTCCACGGCACCAAGAACACTTAGTGTTGGCCCGATAAAATCCGGGTATCCGGGTGTGTCGATCAGGTTAATATGCGTGCCGTCATGATCATAGGATGCCACTGCAGCTGTCAGCGAGTGGTGGTGTTTTTGTTCAAGTTCATCGAAGTCAGTTACCGTCGAACCTTTTTCAACCACACCGGCTTCATTGATGACGCCAGCATCTAGGAGCAGACTTTCTGCTAATGTAGTTTTCCCACTCCCGGCGTGACCGACGAGCGCAAGGTTCCGGATGCCTTCTGTTGTGTAGGCCATTTAACGTTCTCCTTCCTGCCTCTTTTGGTTTCTTGTTGCACTGGCAAAAGCCCGTTCCGACGACCCATTTGGCCGGTTCCAGCCCGGCCATGCGATGGCTTTTCCAGTACCTGGGAACATTCAGTAGCACGAAATACGAGATGAATCAACAGCACTTTGTATTTTACGGTCCGCCAGCGGAGACCTTTGCCCAGCTACTTGATCCGGCTTGGGCTGGAATTCGGGGCTGCCAACCTGCGACGCCCCGTCGACGGTAGATCACAAGTTGTCCGCTATGACGAGTAAAATATTGTGCTCACGGGATAGGCAGCGGCCACACATCGCTGAATTGATCGAAACAAATCAACATGAACGATACTTCTAAACCGGTAACGCCAACCAATTTCATCCGCCAGATCATTGAGTCAGATATTACCGACGGGCATCATACAGACGGGATCGTCACCCGGTTCCCACCTGAACCCAATGGTTATCTGCACATCGGCCATGCAAAGTCCATGTGTCTCAATTTCGGTCTGGCCGAAGACTTTGCGGGTCGCTGCTTTTTGCGTTTTGACGATACCAACCCCGATAAGGAAAGCCCGGAGTATGTCGAATCGATCAAAACTGATGTGCGCTGGTTAGGATTCAACTGGGAAGATCGTCTGACCCATGCGTCGGATTACTTCCCACAACTCTATGACTGGGCAGTCGAACTCACTGAGAATGGCAAAGCCTTCATCTGTAGTCTGAGCGCAGAAGAGATCCGCACATCCCGGGGCACTCTGACTGAGCCAGGATCAGACAGCCCTTATCGTAACCGGTCCGTGGCTGAGAACCTGGAACTTTTCGAAAGAATGCGCGCAGGTGATTTCCCGGACGGCTCGCATGTTCTCCGAGCAAAAATCGATATGGCTGCGCCCAACATCCATATGCGAGATCCTACGATATACCGTATCCGGCACAGCGCCCACCACAATACGGGAGACCGCTGGTGTATCTATCCGATGTATGGCTTCACTCACCCGCTTTCAGATACGATCGAAGGCGTTACCCACTCATTGTGTACTCTTGAATTCGAAGATCAGAGGCCGTTTTATGACTGGGTGCTCGATAACGTAACGATTTCTAAACGACCTCGTCAGATCGAGTTCTCCAGGATGTCGCTGGACTACACGATTATGAGCAAGCGCCTGCTGACGATACTGGTCGATGAGAATCGCGTCAGCGGCTGGGACGACCCGAGAATGCCCACTCTTTCAGGCCTGCGGCGTCGGGGCTATACACCCCGCGCTATTCGAAACTTCTGTACCCGCATCGGTGTGACCAAAAACGAACAGCAAATCGAAGCCAGCGTTCTGGAAAATTGCGTCCGCGAAGACCTTGACAAAAATGCGCCGCGTGTCTTCGCTGTTATGGACCCGCTCAAAATAGTGATCGAAAACTATCCGCAAGGCCAAGTCGAGCAGTTCGAAGCTCAAAATCACCCAAATAATCCAGATATGGGCAGTCGACAGATCCCTTTCAGCCGCGAACTCTACATTGATCGACAGGACTTCATGGAAGAGGCGCCGAAAAAATTCTTTCGTCTCGCACCGGGCAGAGAAGTACGCCTGCGTTACGCCTACTTCATAACCTGTACGGCGGTGATACATAACTCAGAGGGTCAAATCTCAGAACTGCGCTGTAGTTACGACCCCGAAAGCCGAGGTGGTCGCGCTCCCGATGGCAGAAAGGTCAAGGGCACGCTGCACTGGGTATCGGCCCAACATGCTTTAGAGGCCGAAGTGCGCCAGTATGATCGACTTTTCCAGGATGCTAATCCGCTGGCGGATCACAGCAAAGACTTTCTCGAACTACTCAACCCAGACTCAAAGGCAGTGATCACCAACAGCAAAGTCGAGCCCGGGCTCATTGACGCCACAGCTGGACAGTCATTCCAGTTCGAAAGGGTCGGATACTTTTGCGTAGATTCAGATTCAACACCCTCTCATCTAGTGTTCAACCGCACCGTCGAACTCCGAGATTCCTGGGGCAAAACTATCGTCAATGAAAAAACGTAAGGGGGAACCTTGGCTGGCGGCAGATGTGTATGGTCAGTCACTACAAGGACTGACCATCAATCTGATTTCAGCAAACCTCGAACGCGCCCTGATTTTTCAGCACGACGTTCTGGGTGCAGACATCGTCTATCACGATACTGATTTCGCAGTCGTACGTGGATATGGTGCCGAGTGGATGATCCATGCAGATCATACCTACGACAGCCACCCGTTGAATGCCACACTTGCGAAGCTGGCTCACCGGGGGGGGGCTGTTGAATTGAGGCTACATGGTTGTGACCCCGATAAGGCTCAGGCCCATGCGATTGCCCAAGATTTTACCGTGCTGCAAAGCGCCTCCGACAAACCGCATGGTTTGAGGGAAGCCTACCTGCTGGATTCCGATGGATACCTGTGGGTTCCGGATGTGCCGGTTAAGCTCCAGACTTAATCTAACCCTGTGGAAAACGACACCTGACAACTAGGCAGTGACGGTTTTATCCGCGCCAAGACGGCTCCGATGCTGACGCCACTTGTGAATATTCGCTTTAAGCATCAGAGCACATGGGGTCACAATGAGAGTAAGAACAGTCGCAAAACCCAGGCCAAACACAATTGAGGTGGAAAGCTGTCGCCACCACTGAGTCGATGGTGCACCGTAGGTCACTTCCCGTGCAAGAAAATCTATATTGATGCCCAACACCATGGGCAAAAGTCCGAGTATCGTCGTGACACTGGTCAATAGAACCGGGCGGAGTCGCTGTACCCCAGTACGCATAACTGCTTCAAAGGGGTCGGCAATAATGGCCTTTAATCTGTCATAAGTATCGATCAGAACGATATTGTTGTTCACGACTATGCCCGCGAGAGCGATCACACCAATTCCATTCATAACAATTCCAAAGGGTGACCCGGTGATCAGTAATCCTAAAAATACACCTATGGTTGACATAGCGACCGCAAAAAGAATCAGAAAAGCACTGTAGAAACTGTTGAACTGTGTAATCAGAATGGCCGCCATCACAAACAATGCAACCACAAAGGCTTTCCCCAGGAACGATCGCGCTTTGGCCTGTTCTTCATCTTCACCTTTGAAGGCGACGTCTATACGTTGATCAAAGTCTGCCGCCTTAAGCCACTCTTCGAGTTCACGCAGCTTGTCATCAACCAAAACACCATCGTCGACATCGGCCTGGACCGTAATTACGCGCTGTCCGTCGACCCGTTTTATGGTGCCGATTTTCTCTCTCGCTTGTCGAACTACAAAGTTGGATATGGGCACAGCACCCATTGGTGTATTCAGTCGTACATGATTGAGTTCTTTGATCGTCCTGTGCGCCTGGGGAAAACGGGTCCGAATATCGATCTCATCATTGCTGTCGTCCGGCCGATAAGTACCGATTTTGTAACCAACCGTCGTCATCTGAATCATATTGCCCACGGAACCAACGTCTGCTCCGTATTTCGCTGCTTGTGCCCGATCGACCACGATCTCCCAATCGATACCAGGCAATGGTCGTGAATCTTCTATACTGTTGAGTCCTATCATGCTGTTTAATTTGTTGCGAACGCGCGCGGCCGCAGGTATCAACAGTTCGGGGTTACGCGAGGCGAGCTGAATCTGGATAGGCTTGCCAACCGGAGGGCCACCTTCTTCTTTTCTAAGGTCAATCACAATACCGGCGAGATCGTCTACTTGATTTCGGATCTTGTCGAAGATCTGAGCGACTTTCTCCCGGGTTCTCCAGTCGGCAAACTCCATCGATATGCTGCCGATTATGTCCTCAGCTTGTTCAGAGTCGGCGTCACGACCAACGCGTGTATAAAACGTTTTTACGCCGCCGATGTCAAAGACCCGCGCCTCAACTTCGCGCATAAGCTCATTTTGTTCAATCAGTGAGAGATTGCCCCGGGCCCGGACCTGAATCTTGGCATTATCCGGCTCGACGTCCGGAAAAAACTCGACACCAGAACCGAAGGTTGCGTAACCCAGTTGTGCGCAAATCAACACAACGATCGATCCGACCAGCACCTTGGTTGGGTGGGATAATGCGCTTCGAAGCACCCGAGCGTAAACACCCGTAAATCCAGGTATGGTCTGCAGGTCACCGCGCTCACCAGCCTGCACAATGCGCTGACTGGTAATACTGGTATTTCCGGCCCGACCAAAAAGACTACCCAAAGTAGGCACAAACACCAGCGCCATCAGCAACGATGCCGACAGCGTAATCAGCACGGTCATTGGCAGGTATTTCATAAATTCACCCACCACACCCGGCCAGAAGGTTAAGGGCAAGAATGCTGCCAGTGTCGTTGCCGTCGACGCAATGATCGGCCAGGCCATTCTCTTAGAGGCAGCGGTGTAGGCCACCCTGGGCGTTGCACCGTCAATCATCTGTCGGTCTGCATACTCGGTTACAACAATAGCACCATCAACCAGCATACCCACCGCAAGGATCAGGCTGAACAACACCACCATGTTCAAGGAAATGCCCAGGATAAACAAAATCAGCAAAGCAGTGAGGAATGAGCCGGGTATGGCAATCCCCACCAATCCCGCTGTACGAATACCCAGCGCAGCTATCACCACAACCATCACCAGAATGACCGCACTGACAATACTATTCTGCAGGTCATTCAGCAATGTGCGTATATGATCGGACCGATCCTGTGAGTAGGTCACATGCACTGCTGTGCGGAGACCCTGTGGCCAGCGTGCCCGCTCCGCCTCAACCACTTCGCGTATCCGTTCGATGGTGTCAATAACATTTTCGCCAGAGCGTTTAGACACTTCGAGAGCTACTGATGGGCGGCCGTTTACCCGTGCATAACTCACTGGATCTTTGAAAGTTCGTCGAACCTCTGCAATATTGCCGACTCGAACGACCGAATCACCATCAACCTTTACCGGCAGTTCGATGATGTCTTTAACGCTCTCAAATAAGCCAGGCACTTTGATCGAAAAACGACCCTGCCCCGTGTCCTGAAGACCTGCTGCCACCAGCAGGTTTGAACCACGGACGGTGTTGGCGGCTGTTGCTGGATCCAGTCCGTAACTTTCCAGCGCAACTGGGTCGATAAGCACCTCGACCATCTCCTTTCTTTCGCCCGCAATTTTTGCCTCCAGAACTGCAGAGAGGCCCTCCAGATCATCCTTTAGTTTGCGTACCAGGCGATAAAGTGTCCGATCTGGTACGTCTCCCGACAGTATGACAACAAGGACTGGGAACAAGCTGAAATTAACCTCGTGGACCTCAGGATCTTCGGACGCAGCTGGAAGACTGCTCTTGGCAACGTCAACCTTTTCGCGCACATCCTGCAGAGCAGTATCGGCTTCAAATCCTGCTTCAAATTCAAGTAAAACGTTAGCACCGCCTTCATAACCGGTCGAGCGCATCTCCTTAATACCTTCTATTCCGCGCAACTCCTGTTCAAGTGGGCGGATAATGAGGCGTTCAGCATCTTCTGGGGAAATGCCATCGTGGCTGACAGTCACATAAATTATGGGTATGCTGATATCAGGCTGAGACTCTTTAGGAATATCGCGGTAGGCGAACGATCCCGCAATCAGGATAAAGACCAAAGTCGCCAGCACTGTACGGGAACGACCAACAGCATGATCAATCAAGGCAGTCATCTATTCAGTCTTGCGCCTTCTGCTCGGGAACAGCAATGACCTTCTGGCCCTTTTTTACGAACTCATGCCCAACGCTGATCAGTTCTAGCTTTTTTGGCAGACCGCCAAGCCAGGTGCCCTCGGGCGTATCAGCAACCAGAGTCACGGGAAGAAACTCGACGACATTGTCCGCGTTAACCACCTTGATCCCCATCACACCCTCGTCACTCAGCGTCAGCACGGCAAGAGATAGCCGGTGCGCGACAGTCTCACCGACCAGCAGCGTGATCTTTGCAGTAATACCTTCAGCCACGCTGTAGTCAGGATTAGGCACCTCCAGTTCCACTCGGAATGTCCGGGTAGATGCACTGCTGGAGCGCGCGACATAGGTGATCTTTCCATCAAGTTCGCGCTTATCCACAAGCACCGCATGTCCTGAAAGACCCGGTTTAATCTTCGACACATTGTGCTCAGAAACATCTCCGGCGACGACTATGGTTGAAAGATCGAGGATCGTCGCAACAGGCTCTCCCACTTTCATGTAGTCACCGAGTTCAACAAACCTTTGATCGACGACACCATCAAACGGTGCCCGGATCCGGGTTCTATCGATATCCACTTTAATTCCTTCTAGACTGGCCATGGCGGCGGTCAACAATGCCCTGGCTTCAGACAACGCGATCTGTGATCGAAGGTTTTTCTTTGACAATGAAGCGGCGGCGTCGAACTCGGTCTGACGCAGTTCCAACAGAGCCTTTGCCTGACGCAACCGTGCCAGCCGGTCGTCCGCTGCTAATTTTATGAGCACATCTCCCTGGCGTACGACCTGGCCTTTGTCAGCAAGAACCTCTTTGACGACACCTGCGGTCTGTGCCCGAAGTCTGACCTTACGCTTCGCCTCAGTCGTTCCCAGCAGAATAATCTCCAGTGGTACACGTTTTGCCTCAACACTGCGCACACGTACCCGAGGTAATGCCGGTTCAGTCAGTTCTGCCGACGTAGAAACACCTGAGCCTGTACCTTGATTTACAGAATATTGATCGGAACTCCACCAAACACCGGACAGCAACCAGCCAACGACGACCACAACAATCAGCAACGCTAGAATTATTGATTTTTTCATTTCATCAACGTGCGGATTGGCGCGTACCAGTGGAACCTTAAACTGCTGTTAAGAAACTTGTTATGGCCTGTCTCACCACTGATCACGTTACCGATTACCCTTTGCCTGAGAACGCTTCAGCGAACCATCGAGAATTTCGGGTATCTGGGATGGCGCTTTGATCTGTACCCGCTTTTCACGACTTCGCACTCCGCTGCGTAAATTCACATCGCGTTGTGAACATCCGAACGAAGCGGCCAGAAACTTCAGCAGTTCAGTATTGGCTTTCCCTGACACCGGTGACGCACACACTCTGACAATGAGCCGACCATTGCGAATCTGACCAAATTCTGACCGTTTTGCCCGGGTTACTACCCTGATTGCCAACTCAAGGTCAGACCCATGCCACCGGTGAAACTTATTATCGCACATTGACTTGTTGAATCAGTCGGTGATGCGCAGCGCTCGACGGTCGTATAACTGTCTTACCCGGTGACTCATAAACGCCCGATCAACCGGTTGATCATATCCAGTACAAACGCCGACTGCTCGCGTTGAGGCGAGTGCCCGACATTCTCCAGGAAGTGACGTTCGATGTCCGAGAGCACCCGAGATTCGATCGCATCGAGTTGTGCCACTGAGCCGTATTCGTCATCCGTTCCCTGAATCACCAGTACGGGCACGTCGATATTGTCCAGGGAGTTCTCAATGTTCCAATCCTGAAAGTCGGGAAGTCGCCAGACATCGTTCCAACCCCAGAAAGCATCATCGACCTGGTTGCCGTGATAGCGCATCAATTTGTCCCGCAGGTCTGCATGCTGATACAACAAACGTGCCCGGTTAACTCCAGCCAGACTAACCTGTTCATGGAAAACGTGCGGCGCCATGAGTACCAGTCCTTGTAGAATCTCTTTTTCATTACTGCCGGCATAGATGATCGCGATTGATGCGCCGTCACTGTGGCCAATCAATAGGGGCGACTCAACATTGAGTTTCTCAAGCAGGGCGGGCAGAACAACCAGCGCTTCGTGATGCATATAGTTAGGCTGTCTCGGCAGCGAAGCGGGTCCGGAACCCCCGTAACCGGCCCGTGAATAGGCCAGCACAGCGAGGCCTGTCGACGCCGCCAGCACCTGCGGAAAATCACGCCAACTCCGGACGCAGCCCAGCCCCTCATGCAGGAGGACCAACGTCGTCTGATATGGTTCAACGGCTCCGCAGCTCCAGAGATATTCAAGCCGACAACCATCGATTTGAACGTGCTCCAGCTGACCTGTTGAATTCAACTAATTTGCCTCCAGGCCGCCATCAGAACCACCAAGATAGAGCAGCAACTGTTCAGGGTTGATCTGTATGCCGGTGTCGAAGCTTGTACCGCTGTATCTTGCCGGTAGCTGTCTTGGGTAATGCATCAATGAAATCGATTCTGCGGGGATATTTAAACGGTGCCAAACGGTCCTTCACAAAGCCCTGGAGTTCCTCCACCAACTCGCTTGTTTTTTCAACACCCGCTTTGAGCACAACATAGGCCTTGGGTTTGACCAGACCGTGGTCATCCTTGTAACCGATAACCGCAACCTCCAGAACCCGTTCATCCGCAATCAGCGCACTCTCAACTTCGAATGGAGAGACCCAGATCCCGCCGACCTTGAGCATGTCGTCGGTTCTGCCGCAATAAACATAGTAGTCCTGTTGATCCTTGTAATATTTATCCCCCGAACGCGTCCACTCACCCTGAAAGGTCTGGGCAGATTTTTCCGGCTGCCCCCAGTAACACACAGCACTGGAAGGGCCCGACACCAGCAGCTCACCCATCTCGCCTGCTGAAACATCCATATCGTCTTCATCAACGATCCTCAACTTATACCCGGAAACTGGCCGGCCGGTAGTGCCGTAACGAACGTCGTCGGGTCTATTGCTTAGAAAGATATGCAGTAGTTCGGTACTGCCAAGACCATCGAGAATTGGCACGCCAAATCTCCTCTCCCATTCTTTGCCGATCTCCTCAGGCAGAGCTTCACCGGCTGACACGCAAAGCCGAAGTTGTTCTGACACCTTGCTGCGATCGTTGGCATTGTCACTGAGTATCGCACCGTAAAGTGTCGGTACACCAAAAAATATAGAGACATCTTGATCCTTCATCACAGAAAGCACGCTTTCCGGAGTCGGACGATCAGCCAGTAAAACCGTACGGCACCCCACGTGCAATGGGAAGGACATGCCGTTACCTAATCCATACGCAAAAAACAGCTTTGCTGCTGAAAAAGCGACATCGGACTTATCCAGTTTCAAAATCCCGTCACCATATAACCGGGCCGTCTGGACCAGATCTGAATGACGGTGAACTACACCTTTAGGCTGCCCTGTTGATCCGGAGGTGTAAAGCCAGAACGCAGCATCCCCCCGCTTTGTCGGTGCGGTGGGCAGCTCTGCTTCAAACGACTCCATCAGCACTGACAGACTGGGCCGGCCATCGGTTCCGGAACCATCGATGACCACCTCTCCCAGAGAAGATTGAGCGTCTATATGGGGTACAAATTTTGGATACAAGCTTTCGGATACCACCAGCACTCGGGCGCACGAATCATTCAGCATGTAGGCGTAGTCAGCATCCGTCAGCATCGTATTGACGGGAACTGGCACCGCACCGATCTTAATGGCGCCCCAGAACACTGCGGGAAACCACACAGAGTCAGTCATGCACATCAGCATGCGCTGCTCCGCTTTCAGTCCCAGATTCGATAACACGTGGCCGGCTTGATTGACCATGGCGGCGAGTTTCTGGTATGTCCAGTCACCTGTATGGTCCGTGTATGCAACCCGGGCACCGGACGTCTTGCCGGCATGCCGGTCTATAAAGTGGTTGGTCGCGTTGTACATCTGGGGTATGTCAATTGTGGCCGCCACAACTTCGCCCTACTGCTGCTGTTCTGATAAACGCGGGAAATAGTATAGCGCCACCCGAATACAGGTTCGACTGGTCAGTCCGACTTCACCGGGTATTAAGCAACCCTCTGGTGAAGATCGACTGAGATCGTATACTACGGGCAGTTCGACCCTCAATGTGGCCCAGGCTACCCCGTGACAGATCTGGCTGAACAATCTCAAGGGCAGCGAAACATCGCCGTCATTGGCGCAGGCATCGTTGGTGTCTCCTGTGCTCTCCACCTCCAACAAGCCGGGTTCAAAGTAACGCTGTTCGACCGTGACGAGCCTGGTTCAGGCGCGACTTATGGCAACGCATGCACTTTTGCCTCATACGGCTCAATACCAGTAAACAGGCCAGACTTGATATGGCGTTTTCCATCACTGATGTTTGGCCACGAACGCCCTTTATCGATTGCCTGGCGCTATATGCCAAATATGACCCCCTGGTTGATACAGTTCCTTAAGCACTGTAGGCGAAAGCATGTAGATCGCACCATTAACGGACTCGGTAGCCTACTCCGCGATGCTGAACATGCTTCTATGATGCTGTTTCGTCTAAGCGGTGGTGCTGATCTGATTTCACACGATGGAACGATCACCATCTACCCAACCTCAGAATCTTTCGACGCCGACGCAATAAATCGACAACGACGACGTAACCAAGGCGCTCAAATCCAGGAACTCACTGTAACCGAACTTCAAGACCTCGAACCCAACTTAGCACCAATTTTTCCGCATGCCCTGTTGTATCCAAACGGCTTTACGATACTTGACCCCAAACAGATGACCAGCCGTATGGTAGACCACCTCTGCCAGACCGGTGGCCACTTTATCAAGGGTGAGGTCTCTGCTATGGAGGCTCAGTCCGCAGATGGTGTTGCATTCAAGGTTAACGGCAGCCGCCATCACTACGAGCAGGCAGTTCTTGCCGGTGGCGCCTGGTCAATGCAGATTGCAAAAGGCGGTTGTGAAGAGCTGCCACTCGATACTGAGCGCGGCTATCATGTACTATTTCCGGAATCAGGTGAACTCCTCAACCGACCGGTTGGATTTGCAGATGCTGGGTTTTACATGACCCCGATGTGTCAAGGGCTCAGGGCCGCTGGAACCGTCGAACTTGGGGGATTAAATGCTGCTCCCAATCCTGAGCGCCTGTCTTATATTGAGCGTCGTGTGCGGGGGGCACTGCCGGATGTTGGACCCGTGTCGGATACCTGGCTCGGCTTTCGGCCAACACTGCCTGACAGCCTGCCGGTAATCGGCCGATCCAGACAAAATCCAAATCTGATTTTTGCCTTTGGACACCATCACCTGGGGCTGACCCTGGGGGGTATTACCGGCAAGCTGGTGGGTGAAATAGCAGTAGGTGCAACACCCTCACTCGATGTCACGCCATTTAGACCGGACCGTTTCAGTTGACGATGGAAATCGATTTCCAGACCGAACCCCAGCGGTATAAGCACTGGCACCTTCGCCTAGACGGTCGAGTTGCGCACCTGGTCCTGGATGTCGACGAAGACGGTGGCCTGTTCGACGGTTACCAGCTCAAACTCAATTCCTACGATCTTGGTGTCGATATTGAACTCAATGACGCTATTCAGCGCCTGCGATTCGAACACCCCAGCGTCCGTATTGTCCTACTTGAATCTGCTAAGCCCACGGTTTTCAGCGCGGGTGCCAATATCAAAATGCTCGCCGGTGCCAGTCACGCACACAAGGTCAATTTCTGTAAGTTCACTAACGAAACCCGCAATGCCATTGAGGATGCCTCTGCATGGTCAGAGAAGACCTTCATAAGCGTCATACAGGGTACCTGTGCTGGTGGTGGTTATGAACTGGCTCTCGCCACCGACCATATTCTGATGGCTGATGATGGCTCTTCGACTATCGCTCTGCCGGAAGTACCGCTTCTTGCGGTACTGCCGGGCACGGGTGGTCTGACACGAATCACAGACAAACGAAAAGTCCGTCGAGACATCGCCGACGTATTTTCAACACTGGAAGAAGGTGTCCGCGGTCCTAAAGCACTGGCTTGGGGGCTGATCGACCAGACCGTACCACCTTCGGAACTTGCAGGGGCAATTGAACACTTCGTCTGTCAACTGGAAGAACAACCTGATACAGCGGTCAACCGCAAGGGCATAGTCTTAAAACCCCTGGAACGCAATTTTTCTGACAATACGCTGAGCTACTCTACTGTTCGTGTGGACAAAAACCCTACTGCCCATACTGCAACACTCACCATCTCCGGTCCGCAATGCACAGCCCCCGAAAATAGTGATGCACTGTCGGCGAGCGGTGCGGCGGTCTGGGCACTGCGCTGTGCCCGCGAATTGGATGATGCGCTGCTTCATCTGCGCTTCAATGAACCCAACCTGGGTGTGTTGATTTTTCGAACTGAAGGTGATTCTGTAACTGCAATGCAGCATGATTCTTTCTTAAACCAACACGCTGAGCATTGGCTTGTTCGTGAGATCATGCTGTACTGGAAACGCGTATTGAAACGTATTGACTTGACTTCGAGGTCTCTCGTTGCCTTAATTGATCCGGGCAGCTGTTTTGTTGGATTACTTTCGGAGATCATGTTCGCGTGCGACCGCACGTACATGCTGATCGGCCAACTCGATGGGGACACCCGTCCACCACCGGTGGTTATATTGACGGCTTCTAACTTCGGACCCTACCCGATGGCCAACGACCTTACCCGCATGGAAACGCGATTCATCGGACAACCCAGCACCGTGACGAAACTCCGCAATTTTATCGGTGACTTGCTGTCTACTCAGACCTGCCTGGACCTGGGTCTGGTTACATTTGCATTTGACGAATTGGACTGGGCAGACGAAATTCGGATATTCCTGGAAGAGCGTACCGCATTTTCGCCTGACGCCCTGACTGGTCTGGAGGCGAATCTACGCTTTCCGGGACCAGAGACCATGGAAACCAAGATTTTCGGGCGCCTCAGTGCATGGCAGAACTGGATCTTTCAACGCCCTAACGCTGTGGGTGAACAAGGCGCGTTGCGTCGATATGGTTCCGGCCAAAAAGGGATTTTTAGTTTCGAACGTTCGTAAACACTAAATCTTTAGAGTCCACAGGGTCAATCGTGACAGCCGAAAACAGCCGAGTCAGCTACGACACCGTCATTCCAAACAATGTAGGCCTGGCGTCTGACCACAGGGTCCTTAAAGGACTTGAACAATGGCATCCGGGATTTCTTAACTGGTGGCGCGACATGGGACCGGATGGTTTTCAGAATGTACCGGTCTATCTGCGTACGGCTGTGAGTGTCGAACGTGATGGTTGGGCTCAGTTTGGCTACGTCAAGATGCCAGACTACCGATGGGGCATTCTACTCGCCCCAAAAATAGAGGATCGTACTATCGGATTCGGCCACTATCTGGGTGAACCAGTCTGGCAGGAAGTGCCTGGAGAGCAGCGGGCAACGCTGAGACGACTGATTGTCATTCAGGGGGATACAGAACCAGCATCCGTTGAACAGCAGCGTCACCTCGGAAAAACAGCGCCTTCACTTTACGACCTGCGAAATCTGTGCCAGGTGAATGTAGAAGAAGCGCGACACCTCTGGGCGATGGTTTATCTACTGCACAAATATTTTGGGCGTGACGGCCGGGACGAGGCACAGGAGCTGCTGCGGCGGCGTTCCGGCGACAGCAATTCACCGCGATTATTAGGAGCGTTTAATGAGACAACGCCCGAATGGCTGTCGTTCTTCATGTTCACTTTCTTCACAGATCGTGATGGCAAGATGCAACTAGAGAGCCTGGCCCAGTCCGGATTTGACCCGCTGGCGAGGACAGCACGGTTTATGCTCACCGAAGAGGCCCACCATATGTTTGTTGGTCAGAGCGGCATCGCGCGAATCGTCGAGAGAACATGTTCGGCCATGTTGGAAAATGGTCTTCATGACCCTTATGACGTCGAGCGGATCCGGGCACTGGGTGTTATCGATCTGCCTACTGTACAACGCAAGCTGAATTTTCATTTTTCGGTATCGCTCGATCTGTTCGGATCGGAAATATCGACCAATGCCGCTGGATTTTTTGATTCAGGTATAAAGGGTCGTTACCGCGAGGCCGGAATTAAGGATGACCATCAGCTCATTACTGCAACCTATCCGGTTCTTAAACTTGAGCAGGGGCACATAAAGTCGGTAGATGCAGCCGCGATGCCAGCACTGAATGCCCGCCTGCGTGATGACTATGCACGCGAGTGTGCGCGAGGAGTAGATCGGTGGAATACAATTATCGGCAAAACTGATATCCCTTTCACCCTGTCTCTGCCGCATGTCGCATTCTCCCGCGCCGTGGGCGAGTTTGGCGGTACTCATGCCGACCCTCAGGGGCATATCCTGACAGACGATGAATGGGATGAACGAAAACACCGTTTCCTGCCTACCGTGGATGATCAGGCCTACCTCAATTCACTTATGATCCCGGTTCTCGTACCTGGAGAGTTCGCGCCCTGGATCACCCCACCCGGCAGACCGATCGACGACAAACCTTCTGACTTCAGATACGCCAAGCTCAACAGTTGAACCAGCAGCTGTTTCCTCCACCTTGCAGTGATAAACTCTTTTCACCGCAAACAGTGATCATATATTCATGGAATTTCTCTCAAACTACGGCTTGTTCCTGGCTAAAACAGTAACCTTGCTGGTCGCATTGCTGGCTGTCGTCGGGTTTATTGCAACCCTGGCGATGCGCCGACGAAGTGCTACCCCGGAGTATATAGAAGTCAAACCGATTAACGACCATTACCGCGACATCAGCGACGTCCTGCAACATTCCATGCTGCGCAAGAATGAGGCAAAGAAAAAAAGAAAAGCCGACAAAAAAGCAAGAAAAGCTGAGGCCAAAAAGACAAAAACCGAGAACAGTGAGAACAGAAAACGCCTGTTTATTCTCGATTTTCAGGGCGACCTCCGCGGCTCTGAAGTCGCGACACTTCGGCAAGAAGTCACAGCCGTGTTGTTGGTTGCTCGAGAACAAGATGAGGTGTTGCTGCGACTCGAAAGCACAGGTGGGATGGTCCATGCATACGGCCTGGCTGCTTCTCAACTGTCCAGAATTCGCGAAAAGAATATCAAGCTCACCATCGCGGTCGACAAAGTCGCAGCCAGTGGCGGTTACCTCATGGCCTGTGTGGGTGATCACATACTTGCCGCGCCCTTCGCGGTCATCGGCTCTATTGGTGTGATCACACAGATACCAAACTTCAATCGACTCCTGAAAAAGCACGATATCGACTATGAACAAGTGACGGCCGGTGAATTCAAACGGACAGTCACCATGTTTGGCGAAACCACCGATAAGGCGCGGCAGAAACTCAAGGAGGAAGTCGAAGACACTCACATGCTGTTCAAGGATTTTGTTAAGGAGCAGCGCCCTGTGATAGATCTCGAAAAAGTAGCGACAGGTGAATACTGGCTGGGAACGCGTGCGCATGCATTAAATCTTGTCGATGAACTGCGTACCAGCGATGACTACCTGATGTTGCTGCGCGATGAAACCGATTTGTACGAAGTGCATTACAAAATCAGGCAGAAATTCAGCGATAAGGTATTTTCTCTGTTCAGCAGATTGCAGCGGAATACCCTCGTCAATTACAGCGAGCCCACTCAACCGCCCAACCTGACCTGAAGCGGAGCAAGTTTATGATCTATTCTCTCGGCGCCCTGTCGCCGACAATAGCAGAAGACGTCTATGTCGCGGACAGCGCAGACGTGATTGGCAATGTAGAAATCGGTGCTGGTTCGAGTGTCTGGTTTAACACCGTGTTACGAGCGGATAACGACTTAATCCGTATCGGCACAGGCAGCAATATTCAGGATGGGACAGTCATTCATGTGGATGAAGGCGTCCCCACACTCATTGGCAATAATGTCACGGTAGGCCACAGCACGATGATCCACGGCTGCACCCTGGAAGATGGCTGTCTGGTTGGTATTGGTACGACCATTTTGGATTATGCCGTCGTTGGTACACATTCCATTGTGGGCGCCAATTCCTTAATTACAGAACGAAAGACTTATCCCTCGCGATCTTTGATTCTCGGGTCTCCGGCCAAAGTCGTGCGAGAACTGACCGATGAGGAAGTGGGTCTGCTCGAGTGGACAGCGGCACACTACAGCAAGAACGCAGCGCATTTTCGAGACAATCTCAGGGCAGTTGTCTGAAGTTCCAGCCAAAGCATGTCACACGGTACAGCTGTTGGCTCAGGCTCAACTGGAGTAATCCCCCGAGAGTTTAAGTCGCTGAATCTTTCCGGAGGGTCCTTTAGGCAACTCCTCCAGAACATATATATTTCTAGGTGATTTAAACTGTCCCAGCGCCTTGATGCAGAAGTCACGCAGTGCATTTTCATCGAACTGCTGGCCAGGATGAGGGACCACACAAGCAGCAATGTCCTCGCCATACTCAGGATCGGGTACAGCAATCGCCGCGGCCTCAAGGATTCCAGGAAAACGATAGAGCACATCATCTATCTCTCGCGGTGAGATGTTCTCTCCACCTTTGATAATGATTTCCTTAATTCTGCCGGTGACATAGACGTAGCCCGATCCATCCCTATAACCCATGTCGCCTGTACGGTACCAACCGTCTGCTGAAAACGCCTCACGAGTCGCCTGCTCATCATTCAGGTAGGTGCGCATCAGATTCGGCCCCCGCACTTCGATTTCACCCTCGACCCCGTTTTTGCAATCCTCACCTTCCGCATCTCTGAGCCGGACCGAATTACCGCAAGGCAGGCCTGTTGATCCGATTTTCTGCTGCACGGGGTCCAGCGGATTGGACAGTATCTGGGCCGCCGTTTCCGTGATGCCCATGGTTTCAACCAATGGGATTCCAAATCGCTCGACAAATGCCTTGTGTACAGCGGGTGCCAGCGGCGCAGAGGCGGAACGGCCAAAACGGATATCAGCCAGTTGAGATTCTGTGATGTGCTCTGTTCCTTCATCCGTACCCAGCAGATAGGAAATCATCGTCGGCACGACACTGAACCAGGTACAGTTTTCTTTAACGGCCCAGCACCAGAATCTTTGCGTACTGAACTTCCTCGGCATGACCACAGATGAACCACTCACCAGCGGCGCCATGACTGTCACGACCTGACCGTTGATATGGCACAGAGGCAATACACACAATGCACGATCACTGCTGTTGAGATGATGAGCAGAACAGATGTTTGCGCCTCCGGCTAACAGGCTGGCGTGGGTATGGATCACGCCCTTAGGCCGTCCTGTGGTACCGGACGTGTAGATCAGTAACGCATCATCAGCAGATCGAGGTGCGCCTGTGTCTTGGTGGTTTTGAGTTTCTGGGAGTTGCAGACCGCTGTCAGCTGCGACCCGATGCACTTTCACCTGCTGGCGAGATGCAGTGACTGCAGCACTCGCCAGATCAGCATGGTCATCGTCGACAAACAGTTGCCGGATACCAGAATGCTTGATCACGTAACCCAGGGTATCAATGCCGGCTACGGGGTTGAGCATTAGCGACACACATCTGCTGTACATGCAGCCCAGAAAAAGCTCGAGTGCTGTTCGCCCATTGGCCATCAGCGTCCCAACAGCCTCACCGTCAGAAACGCCTGAATCTGTCAGGCGGGACCAAAGCCGGGCTGCAGTCTGCCGCTGCTCTCCCCAAGTGACCCGGGTGTGAGTCTCTGGAAAAACGGCAAACACCCGATCGGGATGCTGTTCTGCCCCGTAATCAAGCACAGACCTGACAGTCTGACCTTTTACGTCCGGTAACGGTGCGAAACCGGCCGCAGGTCTACTTACCATACCGGTTCCAGTAGTCGGTTAAAAGTGCTTCCTCGGACGGCTCATTGACAGGAATTGGGCGTACGATGCGGACTATATTCAGGTAGTGGCGATAATTGACGTTGTCACTCACACTGTTACCACCCCAGGTTCCACAACCCATGGAGAGTGAAAACGGAAGGCCATTGTCGAAGCTCCCACCGGTCGCAAAACAGTGTGCCTGATTGACGATCACACGACAGGCCGGCAAGGTGAGACCGATCTTTACCGCTCGCTCCGCATTGTTGCTGTGCAATCCGACTGAGTGACCTGCTCCCTGATAACCGTATATCGCCCGCACTTGTTCACAGGCTGCACCGAAATCCGACGTACGGTACAGCGCCAAGACCGGTGAGAGTTTTTCCCCGGAAAATGGATATGCAGGTCCTGTCCCACTTTCCAGCACAACCAAGATACTCGTACTCGAGCCAACCCCCTCTAAACCCGCAAGATCAGCAATTTCCACAGCCGAGCGGGCCAGAACCACTGGATTGAGGCTCCCGTTGACCCACATGGTGTCTTGCAGTAGTTGTTTTTCAGCCGAATTCAGAATAACAGCACCCTGATAGACAAGCGCCTCACAAAACCGGTCATAAACTCCATCAACGACAATCACACTATTTTCCGATGAACAACTCGTTGCGTGATCAAAACACTTTGAAGTGATAATTTTTTCTGCTGCCAGACTGCAGTCAGCGGTCTCATCGACAATGACTGCGACATTGCCCTGTCCAACACCCACTGCCGGTGTGCCACTGGAGTAGGCGGCCCGAATGTTGTTCTGCGATCCCGTCGCAACAACCAGATCGACTTGTGACATCAATTCCCGTGTTGCTTCCCGATTAGCAGGGCTTGGCAGTTTCTGTACAAGATCCTCAGGCGCACCAACCTGTTTGAGGGCAGCACGAAAGTACTCTACCAGTCTGTTACCCGTCGCCTCTCCCTTGGGAGATGGCGCGAGAATTATCGCGTTACCGCCCTTAACAGCATTGATGACTTTGTTTGTGGGTGTGGCAACCGGGTTTGTCGATGGCGTTATCGCACCGACTACACCGACAGCTCGGGCGATTTCGGTCAATCCAAGCGCCGGATTCTCGGAAATCACGCCGACCGTGCGTATATCCTTGAGATCGCGAAGAAGGCCAAGTGTCTTGCGATGATTCTTGAGTACTTTATCTTCGACAGAACCCAAGCCGGTATCAGCGACCGCCTGTTCAGCGAGCAGTCGGTTGCGACCTGGCTCCATAATTACCCAGGCCAGGGCACAAACTGCGTTGTCTATTGCGGTCTGATCAAAGGTTTCGAATTCAGCCTGGGCAACCCGGGCCCGGGCAACCACTTCCGATACTGTTTTAGCGACACTCATAACCTGATTCTTCTTGACGCTTCTTGCTGAACCGGTGGGTGTCGGGATTGGAACCAGTCGATACCCACGCGCTGGCCTGTGCTCATTCTAACGCCAACCATCGCCGATGAAGATCCAGCCGTTTCGCTCATACTCCCCTTTGTTCAGGAGTATGGCAGGGTCTGGTGTTCAGCTTGCCATTGTCGCCCTTCGAACCCATCATATGCTCCACCTGATGTCACCACACAAGAGTCCACCAGCACTGGAGAACAAGATGCGAATCGGATTTATTGGCCTTGGCAACGTCGGTGGAAAACTTGCCGGCAGTTTGCAGCGCAACGGTTTCGATCTGATGGTCAGAGACCTTGACCAACAGGTGGCGACGCCCTTTATTGATCGAGGAGCGCAGTGGGCTGAGTCTCCTGCAGAGATGACCAGACAAACTGACATGGTAATCACCTGTCTGCCGAACCCCAGTGCAAGCGCTGCAGTCATGGAAGACCAAGACGGTATTCTGTCCGAAATGGCGGACGGCAAGATCTGGGCTGAAATGAGCACCACCGACGAGCATGAAGTGAAACGCCTGGGTAAGCAGGTTCTGGCTGCCGGCGGTGAAGCGATCGATTGCCCGGTCTCTGGAGGATGTCATCGCGCCGCGACCGGAAATATCTCGATCTTCGTCGGCACCGATCGAGATACTTTTGACCGCGCCCTACCTGTCATCAGCGCGATGGGACGGCAGATCCTGCACACCGGCCCTCTGGGATCTGCATCCCTACTCAAAGTAATCACAAACTACCTGGCATCCGTAAACCTTGTTGCGCTGGGAGAAGCCTTGATGACCGCAAAGTGTTCGGGTCTCGACCTGAGTACGAGCTACGACGCAATCCGAATCTCATCGGGTAATTCCTTTGTACACGAAACCGAAAGCCAGGTGATACTCAATGGCAGTCGAAATATAAATTTCACACTCGACCTGGTTGTTAAGGACATGAGTCTGTTTCAAGCCGTTGCGGATCGAACCAACGTACCGCTGGAACTTGCTCCTTTACTGCTCGATATTTTCAAAGATGGTCAGAACCGCTATGGTCCGCGTGAATGGTCACCAAATATTGTCCGTCGACTCGAAGAGGCCTGTAGTGAAAAACTGCTTGCCCCGGGCTTTCCCGAAGAGATTATTGATGACGAACCCGAGTCCGCGGGATTCGAAGTCAGCCGGACGCACTGATCCGTGATCCGCTTTTTGCTTACCTGCTCTGAAGCGCAAACATGGTTCATCTTTCAATTCAGCCGATGACCATGATCCATATGCTTCGATCCGTTGTGACCAGGCAGCTGACACTGGGACTATGACTGTGACAATACTCTGGATTCCAGTCACGATCGCGGCCGCATTTTTCCAGAATGTCCGTTCGGCCGTCCAACGCCACCTTAAATCGAAACTCTCGGACATGGGCGCGGCTTATGTACGTTTCCTGTACGCCTGCCCTTTTGCTCTGGTCTGGCTTGCGCTTTTAACGCTCGGATTTGGATTAGACCTGCCGACACCGAGTTCGACGTTCGTGACCTGGATTATCGCTGGATCCATTGCACAGATTACTTTCACGTTTTTGCTGATGTGGCTTTTCTCATTTTCCAACTTTACCGTGGGCACGGCACTGTCCAAAACAGAAGTCGTACAGGTCGTCGTTCTCGAAGCTATTGTTCTGCATGAAATGATATCTGGTTTGGCCACCTCCGCCGTTGTAGTCGCAACCGCCGGGGTACTGATCATGACTGCCGGTAAATCTAAACTCTCGGTCGCGAGCCTGGTTTCCGGACTGCGCCAGAAATCTACCATGATAGGGCTTGCCTGCGGATTCTTCCTCGGATTGTCAGCCGTACTGTTTCGGGGTGCGTTGTTGTCGCTGGAGGGTGATTCGATACTGGCAAAATCAGCCTATACCCTCGCAATTGCAACTGTGTTTCAGAGTATCGTGATGTCCGCCTGGTTGTACTACCGGGAACCCGGCCAGATTACACGCACGTTTATCAACTGGCGCCATTGCGCTACTGTTGGTTTTGCTGGATGGATTGCCTCAATCTGTTGGTTCATCGCCTTTACGCTAACCAACGCGGCTTTTGTGCGTGCACTCGGCCAGATAGAACTGCTGTTTACATTTCTTGCGTCTGTTCTTATTTTTCGAGAAAAAGTCAGTCGCAAGGAAATTGTAGGCGTCGTGTTGCTTATCGTCGGCATCGTTGTGCTGGTCCTTGAAAAGACCTATTGAGTCCGACAATTCGATTGATTTGTTGTTATCCACGGAGAGAACTGATGAAAACAGGGTATGGACCTCTTAATGGCATTCGTGTCGTTGATTTTACCCACGCGATGGCCGGCCCGACCTGCGCGTTGATGCTCGCTGACATGGGTGCTGAGGTGATCAAGATTGAACGGGCGCCGTTCGAAGCGGACGAGGCACGCAACGCCAGTGACCCCTATTCCATCAACGGCGTATCGGCCACCTATATGATCTTGAATCGCAACAAACGAACATTACCCCTCAATCTAAAGTCGTCACAAGGCATTGAAGTCGCAAAAAAAGTGCTGCTGGATGCCGATGTGATCCTGGAAAATTTTCGCCCCGGTGTGCTCGAACGACTGGGCCTGGGTTACAAAACAATTTGTCAGTTCAACCCTCAAATCATCTACGGCGCCATCAGTGGATTTGGACGAACTGGCCCATACAAGGAACGTGCCGGTTTCGATCTCATCGCCCAGGGAATGTCTGGCATCATGAGTGTCACGGGTGAGGGGCCAGGGAGAAGTCCCGTCAAGCCAGGCGTACCCCTGACCGATATCACCGCCGGCATTCTTCTCGCAATGGGTATCTGTGCCGCCCTTCGACACCGCGAAGTCACGGGTGAAGGACAAATGGTGGACACTTCGCTGTTCGAAGCAGGTATTGTCCAGACTTACTGGCATTCGGCGATTGCATTCGCAACAGGCCGAGCGCCTGAACCACTGGGGTCTGGACACCCGCTGAACGCTCCCTATCAGGCACTGCAGACTGAAGACGGATGGATAACGGTCGGGGCTGCCAACGGGCCCACCTGGAAACGGTTTGCGGAACTTATCGACCCCGACATGCTTGAGGACCCGCGTTTCTGTACAAACGAAGCACGCATGGAAAATCTTACGCTGCTGGAGCGGCATCTCAACGACAAGTTGTCCGCAAAAACCACCGAGGCCTGGCTGGATCTGTTGGAGCAAGCGGGTGTACCCGCAGGTCCGATCAACACAATTTTACAAATGCATGATGACCCACAAGCGCTGGCTCGTGAGATGGTGCTCACACAGTCCCATCCTGACGCCGGTCCGGTCAGAACGCTGGGTTTGCCGGTTAAATTCTCACAGACACCCGGCGGGCCCAAACAACCGGCCTCGCGTTACGCTGAACACACTCGGTCTATATTGCACGACGTCGGCTACACTGATGAGGAAATCAGCACATTGATCCAAAGCGGGGTCACCGTCGCCAATGAACAGCCGCCTGAAAAGCCCTGACGAAGCCTGAGCGAATCTAAATCTGCAGAGGTGGCGCTGGCATCCTGCCAAGCACCTGCTCACACCATCTGGCAGCACTCAGCAATCTGGGCTCTTCCAGTCTGGCCGCTATAAGCTGTATTCCCAGCGGTAGGCCGGATTGAGAAAGCCCCGAAGGAACGGTCACGGTAGGCAGTCCAGTAGAAGTCCATGGGCCCTGAAACATCGCACTGCCAGTCACGCTAAGGTCACCTGGTGCCGGCGTTGGTGTGGTCGGCGTCAACAGCACCTGTGCCTTCTTCGCCAATGCCTCGGCATCGGCAATTAACTGAAGGCGGCTTTCCAACGCCCGGGAATAGGTCACTGCATCGATACCCAGACCCGTTTCTACCAGTTCCCGGATGTTGGGCCCATAAAGATCAGCCTTTTCTTTGAGCAGCGGTTCATGAAAGTTGGCAGCTTCCACTGTCAGGATGGTCAGTTGATCCGCCATCGCGCGTTCAAAACTTTCTGGCAGTGCGAGATGTTCGATTCTGGCGCCATCGCGCCCCAGACGTTCGACGACTTCCTGGGTGTGAGCACGTACATCGTCATCTGCATTTTCGAGAAAGTAGTCTTCCAGTACCCCCACGTGGGGTGGATCCGGATTCTTCAACCCCACGCAGTAATCCGGTACTTCGTCCTGCACAGTGGTTGGATCGTTTTTGTCCGGACCGGCCATGACCTGAAGCATCAGGGCCACATCTTCAACTGACCTGGCCATCCAGCCGACGTGATCAAAAGACCAACTCAAGGGAACGACGCCGAATCGACTCACCCGCCCGAAAGTCGGTTTCAGGCCCACGATACCGTTATAGGAAGCGGGCCTAAGCACGGAACCGCGGGTCTGACTGCCAAATGCGGTCGGGCACATCATCGCCGCAACTGCGGCGGCCGAGCCACTGCTCGAACCGCCAGGCGTATGGTCGGTGTTCCAGGGATTGCGGGTTGGGGACGGATCCCGATAGGCAAACTCGGTGGTGACTGTCTTACCGAGCATAATCCCGCCTGCTTGCTGAAGACGTGCCACTGTCGTCGCATCGTGCTTGGGAACAAAATCCGCATAAACCTTGGAACAAGCGGTGGTCGGTACACCGGCGGTGTAGAAAATATCCTTAACCCCGGTCGGGACACCGATCAGCGGCGCACTGGATCCTGCATCAAGTTCGGCCTGTTTCTGACGAGCCTGCTCTACCACGCCTTCAGGATCAACACAGACCCACGCCTGCAGATAATCGAGTGCACTGATGCGCTCCAACAGAGTCTGTACGAGTTCAACAACCGAAAAGCTGCGGATCCGCAGCCCACTGAGAATTTCAACTGTACCGAGTTTGTGAAGATCCATCAGGGGTCAAAACGACGAAAACGTGTTGTACCGTCACGCTCAATCTGTTCAACCAGAGCCACTTCCCAGGTCAGGTAGGCATGCATCGCTTCTTCGATGGCATCGGCCTGCTCATAAGGTCTATACCAGACGTCCTCCGACAGTTCACCCGCAGCCGGATCGTCTCCCGATTCCAGGGCATAACCCGCAGCTGTCCACGCATCAATACCGCCGTCCAAAACATACACTGTGAGGTCGTCTCTGTGAGACTCCTCAGCGGCAGCAAACTTGGCCAGGACACCGTCAGCTGATGTCAGTATAGCCGTCACGTCATCGCCAGCCAGTTTTCCTAACACATTTTCCAGCCCAGAGCGTGAAGCCCGCACAGCACCGGGTATATGTCCTGCTCTGAATTCGAGGCTGTCTGCCAAATCAATCACGACAGCGTTTTCTTGCGTGATTAATTCGTTGAGCACAGAAGCCTCAACAAGCTGAACATCCAGGTTCCCTAGACCCAAAACTTCTCTTTGTTCTGGTCCTACTTCAAGACCAGATTGCGTCAGCCCACCGTCCAGCACATAGACGTTGTCCCACCCCATCTGAATCAGCCAGGATGCGGTCATGGTCGCACGAACACCAGTATCGTCTACCAGTATCAGACGGGCATGTCGAACACCAACATACTCATCTGTAGCCTGAACCAGCTGCCCCCCGGGGGCTGATCGAGAACCCGGAAGATGGCCAGCTATATATTCTTCTGGCGAACGCACATCCAGAACAAACAGGGTAATCTCACTTGTTTGCGTACGAAATCTTTCCAGGTCAGCACTCGATACCTTTTCAACGCCAAACCGCTTGGCCACCGTATCGGCCATCTTCCGTGAACGCTCGAGCCCATTTTTTGTTACGTTTGGCGCGCGTCGAACCTGACCATGGTCTAACCCATAACCTGCCAGATGCCATCCCATGGTACCGTTTTCCAGTGCCACAACTGGATTCGGTATACCGGCATTAATCAGTGACTGTGCCCCAATAATACTGCGCGTTCTACCCGCACAATTGACCACAACAAGCGTCTGTGGATCATCGACTGCATCGCTGATCCGGTAAGCAAGCTCTGCACCAGGACAACAAATCCCACCCGGAATACTCATGCTGGTGAATTCTTTCATTGGCCGACTATCCAGAATGACAATATTTTCACCGGCATCGAGTTTGGCTTTTATCTCCTCGGCTGGTAGGCGAGGCGTGCCGTATTTATGTTCAACAAATTCTCCAAAAGCCTTACTGGGTACGTTTACACCTGAGAAGATCTCGTAACCGCCTTTCTCCCATGCCTCTATCCCACCATCCAGAATATTCACCTGTGTATAGCCGAATTCGGTAAGACGTACCACGGCAATATCTACCAGCCCACTGGCATCGTCACAAAGCACAATTGGTGTTTCTAATCGAGGAATCAGATGCCGGAACTCCAGTTCAAGGTTTGCCAAAGGAATCGAGATCGCGTAAAGCAGGTGGGCGCCGGCAAAAGCGCCCCCACTTCTGACATCCACTACGGCGAGCTCTTTACCTTCGATAATCTGCTCTTTCAGTTGACTCGGTGATACAAAACTCATCTCAACAACTCCTATAATGCAATAGTCGTGTCATTGATCCGGCCCAGACCAATCAGATCCAGTCGTGCGTTGAGTTGAACACACGAATATCGACGATCAAATCAGTCAAGCGACCGGCGTCTGGATATCGGTTCGGATAGACATGGTTTTTACCGTTTTCCCTGCTTGATCAAATACTAGTCTTTCATGAAGGTAATCCAAGGCGAGTCCATACATATGCAGATGCACTGTGGGTTCTGAATCATCAGTAGAGATTGCATGAATATCGTCCGGTAGAAAAACAACGCCATTGCCGTGGTGAACCACAGAACTCCCTGTTTCTTCCAGTTCCGCATAACCCTCTGTAGATGCATCATCAGTTCGCTGATAGAACCGGTTCAGTTCATCTCCATAGACGCCCACGATGACGGCCCAGGTCGTGTGGTTGTGGGGCGGCACTGATTTGCCCACGGCACCGACAGATGCATAGAGTGCATAACGATGATCTGAATCTTCAGAAATTCGGTAGACCGCAGATCCACCATCCTCAGTTATAGGAAAACTACTTCGGGGAAACATTTCTTTATTCCGAGTAAGATCGATAAGCTCATCCCGAATCTTGCCCAGCGCATCGTAATTAACCCCGTGCTGCTGTTCTATTAAACGCACCCGACCCACTGTCTCGGTTACAGCCTGGTCTCGTTGTTCGATGATGGTCATGCTTTCATCCCCCGTTCTCAATTAAGCAACCGTCAAACAGCTAACATTTATCCCTGAACCTGAGCTGCAATATAGTCTACTGCTGCCTGCACACCGCCCTTTTTGTGAGGCACGGCAGCTACATCCAAAGTGATCTCGATGCCAGCCAAAGTAGCCATCAGCATCAGATCATTAAAATCACCGAGATGGCCAATTCGAAATACGTTACCGGCAAGCTGTCCCAGCCCGTTGCCCAGCGACATATCAAATCGTTCCAGCACTACCCGCCGGAAATCATCCGCATTGATTGTTTCAGGCATCATTACTGCAGTCAAAGAATTGCTGTATTCCAGCGGGTTCAGACACAGCAGCTCCAGCCCCCAAGCCTGTACGGCACGCCGTGTGGCCTCACCGAATCTCATATGCCGAGAAAATACGTTCTCGAGCCCTTCTCCCAACAACATATCGACTGCTTCCTGTAGCCCCATGAGCAGGTTGGTCGCTGGGGTATACGGGAAAAAACCAGTCTGATTAGCCGCCAAGACCTCCATCCAACTCCAGTATGATCGTGGCAGAGTTGCCTTTTCTGTCACAGACAATGCCTTCTCGCTAACGGCATTAAAACCAAGCCCTGGCGGCAACATTAGACCTTTCTGGGAACCGGCAACGGTGACATCGACGCCCCACTCATCGTGTCGGTAATCGATCGAAGCCAGGGAGGAGATGGTATCCACCATCAGCAGCGCCGCGTGCCCGGCCGAATCTATCGCGTGCCGCACCGCCTGAATATCGGAGGTGACACCAGTCGATGTTTCATTGTGCACAACACAGACAGCTTTGATGTTGTGCCCGCTGTCCTCCTCAAGTATGCGTTGGATGGCGTCTGCGTCTATACCGGTACGCCAATTCCCTGCGATCAGTTGAGGATCGAGTCCCAATCGCTCAGCCAGCGTGTACCACAACGAAGCGAAATGTCCGGTCTCATACATCAGTACTTTATCCCCGGCCGACAGTGTATTCACCAGCGCGGCTTCCCAGGCACCGGTACCCGACGATGGAAAAATAATAATCGGACTGTCTGTTCTGAATATCAGCTGCAGGCGATCAAGAATATCACGCACCAGCTGCTGGAAACGTGGGCCACGGTGATCGATCGTGGGCTGCTGAATAACCCGCAGTACGCGTTCCGGGACATTGGTCGGTCCAGGAATCTGTAGAAAATGTCGTCCGCTTCGGTTTCCAGTCATAATCTCTCGTTCTACACTACACTGCCAGCAGATGCCGTGTCGATCGGACATCCGTACCGACACCATGTTAATCGACCATCCAACGAACGACTATTGTGCACAGTATGAGTCACTACGACAATTCTCCACTTAAGGCGCGAATCGGCGATAGCAGGCTCGCGCAGAAACTGTCGAGGTCTATCAAGGGTGAGGTATTGTTCGATCACTTCAGCCGCGGACGGTACAGCACAGATGCATCAATCTACCAGATCGAACCGATTGGCGTTGTCATCCCACAGGCACAGGACGATCTAACGACCATCATCGACATCGCTTCGGAGGAAGGTATACCGGTGCTTCCTCGTGGTGCCGGCACATCACAAAGCGGCCAAACCGTAGGGTTGGCATTAGTGATTGACGTATCAAAACACTTAAACCAAATTGTCGAACTGGACACAGCCGAACGGACTGTTACCGTCGAACCAGGCATAGTTCTAGATCAACTCAATGCGCAGTTGAAACCCCATGGCTTGTTTTTCCCGGTCGACGTATCAACAGCCAGTCAGGCCACACTGGGAGGCATGGCGGGAAACAACAGCTGTGGCGCCCGATCAATACGCTATGGGCTGATGCGGGATAACGTACTGACCATCGATGCAGTACTCGCCAGTGGCGAACAGGCACAGTTTGGCCCAATTGGACCCGCGAATACTGATCTACATGAACCCGAGATTTATCGTCGACTGACGCAATCACTGATCGAGCTTGCCGATCGTGAGTCCACTGAGATCACAACACGGTTTCCCAAAGTGCATCGCCGGGTCGGTGGTTACAACATTGATGCCATGCTGCCACCAGCGTTACAACAGCGTGAGCAAAATATGGCCCAATTGCTGGTTGGTTCAGAAGGCACACTTGCATTTACACGCCAACTGACACTGCGCTTACAACCCATACCTGCCTACAAAGTTCTAGGAATCTGTCATTTCCCTTCGTTTTACCAGGCGATGGAATCAACGCAACACATCGTGGGTCTGGGTCCAGACGCGGTCGAACTGATCGACAGGACCCTGATAGAACTGGCGCTGGATATCCCCATGTTCAGTAAAACGCTGACCCGCTTTGTAAATGGCGATCCTGACGCGCTGCTGCTGGTTGAGTTCGCAGGAGAGGAACCCACCAAACTGCAGCAACAGCTGGGCGACCTATCGACGCTTATGGCTGACCTGGGCCATCCAGGGTCTGTCGTGGACATCGTCAACCCGGCAGACCAGCAGTCGGTTTGGGAGGTTCGAAAATCGGGCCTCAACATCATGATGTCGATGAAAGGTGACCGCAAACCGGTGTCGTTTATTGAGGATTGTGCGGTGCCGCTTGAACACCTGGCAGAGTTCACCGATCGGCTGACCCGAATTTTTGAAGATCATGGAACACGTGGCACCTGGTATGCGCACGCTTCAGAAGGCTGTCTTCATGTGCGTCCCGTACTGAATATGAAAAGTCCTGAAGATGTTCGGAAGATGCGTTCTATTGCTGAGCAGGCCTTTTCCATCGTGAGGGAATATGAAGGTTCGCACTCCGGTGAACACGGCGATGGCATCGTTCGTTCAGAATTCCACCCAATCATGTTTGGCGATCGAATGCTGAATATTTTCGAACAAGTAAAACAAATAATTGACCCAGATGGTCTTTTTAATCCAGGCAAAATCGTTGATCCACCGCGCATGGATGATCGTTCTTTGTTTCGCTACGGACCGGAATATCTAGACGGCAAAAGATCAACACAATTGGACTGGTCAACCTGGGGAGGGTTTTCCGGTGCAGTTGAAATGTGCAACAACAATGGCGCCTGCCGTAAACAGGACGCCGCGGTGATGTGTCCTTCATTTCGCGCAACAGGCGACGAAACCCATTCGACGCGAGGCCGCGCGAATACGCTTCGCCTGGCGCTGACAGGGCAGCTGGGGCCTAATGCTTTTACCTCGAGTGAAATGGCTGAATCGATGTCGCTGTGCGTCGGCTGCAAGGCCTGCAAGCGAGAATGTCCTACAGGTGTCGACATGGCGCGCATGAAACTTGAATTACAGGCGAGCCAAACTGCCGCCCACGGACTCAACATGGGCCAACGTCTCGTCGCCTACCTACCACGATACGCGCCGATGATTGGGGGCATTGGACCTTTGTTCAACGCTGTTCAGAAGTTGCCCGGTGCTGCCCTATGTATCGAGTCGCTGACAGGCTTCACGCGCCATCGCCGCCTGCCCCGCTGGCGCAAGTCGAAACGCCTTAACAGCATTACTCAAGCTGGGCCCGCCGATGGTCAGGCAGTCGTTGTCCTGCTGGATACCTTCAGCCGCTGGTTCGAACCTGAAAACGGTGAAGCGTTGATCGATGTTCTGGCTGCCGCCGGCTGCCGCGTTCACGTCGCGGGGGCCGATGACAAAAGACCGTTGTGCTGTGGACGAACGTTTCTGGCAGCCGGCCTGATAGATGAAGCCAGACACGAAGCCCGACGGCTCCTGCTGGCGCTGAAACCCTTCATTGAACAAAAGATACCGCTGGTCGGGCTGGAACCGGCCTGCATTCTGACCCTGAGAGACGAATACGACGTACTTTTACCGGCATCGGAAACGAAGGGACTCGCAGACATGACCTTTCTGCTCGAAGAGTATCTGGTTAAACAATCGGACGTTCTTTCTATACGTCTTGAGCCCACACAATACAAACAGGCAGCATTACACTGCCATTGCCACCAGAAAGCATTTGCCACCGACCATGACGTTGAAACCGTCCTGAACTGGATACCTGAACTGACGGTCAACCCCATTGCCAGCAGTTGCTGTGGCATGGCAGGTGACTTTGGGCAATGGGCAAAAAACTATGACGTGTCCATGGCCATGGGAGAACTTTCGCTGCTGCCTGCAGTACGGGTACTGGACCCCAACACTGTAGTTGTCGGCGGTGGTACCAGCTGCCGGCAACAAATTCACGACGGTACTGGCCGTGATGCGGTTCACTTCGTTCAACTTCTGTACCAGTCAATGGCTCACAGTGCAGCGACCCGGACCGGCGAAACCGGCCACAGCTAGACCAGGGCACTGACCAACCTATGCTGGATACCATCATTTCAGATCACCGCACCTGGATCGGGGAAGACATACAAGCCGAGGATTGGTGCCTGACTGTGTCCGATGACGTGAATAAAGAACTCAACGATCTCGTTGAAGCACTACAGCGGAATCCTTTGCCCATACTGCTCCAAGCCCCGAAGGATCACCACCTACCGATCCTCCAAAACATCATTCAACAGGCAAGATTTATTCTCGATCAAGGTTGTGGATTTACTGTGCTCAAAGGACTTGCCGTCAAGGATTATGAAGTAACCGACATGATCGGTGTTTTTTGGATACTCGGCCAGTTCATTGGCCGGCCCGTTGCTCAGAAGTTCGACGGCACGATGATTTATGACGTGACAGACACCGGCGCGGAATTCGATTATGGCGTACGCGGATCACACACCCGGGCCGAACTGAATTTCCATATCGACAATGCTTTCGGTACAGCAGTGCCCCACTATGTCGGTCAGTTGTGCTGGCAAACAGCACTCCACGGTGGTGTCAGTCGGTTCTGTAGCCTGTATGCCCTCCACAACCGCCTGCTCAGCGACTACCCGGAAGTATTGGGCGTACTCTACCGCCCGATAATTTATGATCGGCAGGCTGAACATCATCCGCAGGCCGCAAAGACCACTCTGGCTCCATTCTTTCAGTGGGATGGCAAAAGGCTTCTGTGTCGTGCAAATATTTCACTGATCAGAAAAGGCTACGCCGTTGCAGGTGAACAAATCAGTTCGACATTAGAAAAAGCGCTGGCTGTTGTGGAAGATCTTCTTGCCGACCCAGCGGTATGGGTGGAGACGCAAATGAATCCCGGTGACCTCCATTATCTGAACAACATTGACATTGCACACTACCGCAGCGACTTTATGGATCACACTGATTCTGATCAAAAACGACACTTTTACAGAACCTGGCATCGAGACACAGGCAAACGAAGTTACGACGGCTAACCGCCACAACTGTCAATCACCTACAAAAAAATGTGACATCCCCAGTCGCCCTCGCTCTGTGTTCGGCCTTTCTGTTCGCCGTTGCGGTACAACTCCATAATCTGGGTCTCAGACACATTGACAGCCGACGAGGCACATTAATCTCTATTTGTTCATCGGCCGCCCTCTATTGGATGCTGTCGCCGTGGTTCCTTGAGACGTGGTACTGGTTCACAACCGGGGCTGCGCTGTTCGCCACGATCGGACTGTTTCGTCCTTTTCTCTCTGCAAATTTTGCGATGGCCGGGATTCGGTTTCTGGGCCCGACTCTGTCAACCACCCTCGCCTCTATAGCGCCACTGTTTAGTGCATTGTTTGCGATTGCCCTGCTCGAAGAATCAATGACGGCATCCCTGATGGGTGGAACCTTCGCCATCGTAACCGGCGTTGTAATCCTGACCTATCGTGGAAACACGACGTCGATGTGGCCACTGTGGGCTCTGTCGCTGCCACTGGGGGCGGCCATCCTGCGCGCGCTTGCACATGCAGTGACCAAACTGGGTTTAGATGTTGTACCGGAACCGCTGTTCGCCGGGCTTGTCGGCTACAGTGTCTCGCTTCTGGTGGGCCTGATCGTCGCATCAGTCCAACATGCACGCATCATCCCCTCTGTCCGGTGGTCACCCGGCATGGCCTGGTTCCTGATTGGAGGAATAATCAATGGTATTTCGCTGTGGTCTCTGAACACGGCACTCCAGATAGGTCAAGTCATCACTGTGGTACCGGTTGTGTCTGTATCACCTGTCATCAGCTTTCTACTTGGCTATTTTATTTTTCGCAAAGAGCGCTTCACCTCGAGAATTGTGATCGCCATCGTGCTGATCGTACCGGCCATTGTCATCATTGCCCGTTCCAACTGACCAGCAGGAGCCCCATAAACAACTATTCCACAAATCAAAAACCGGAAATTGAACCCGAGGTGCCGGTACGTTTCCCAGCCAGGTGGCTGATTCCCTGTTAGGGATGATCGAGGCGAGCGGCAGGTTTCTGCATCCGGTCTATCGAGGCAACACCCTCTACCCCATGCTAGAGATCGTTGAACTCAAAGAACAAAATACAACCGGCATCATCACGCTGCGCGCTACGATCCATAACCAGAGCGATGTTCTGATCTTTGAAGGGAGCCAACGTTACCTGATCAGAAAGCGTGTTGGCTAGTCTCCAAAATCAAACAACACCTGCAGTCCTGAACCGTTCTATCTCCTCTGCGCTGTAACCGAATTCCGCTAATACTGTGTCGGTATGTTCCCCGCGTTCAGGGGTTGGTCGGTAATCGACATCCGGTGTGCTGCTGAGATTGATCGCATTCTTCAAAACCCGGATCTCCCCCAGTTGTGGATGCTGGACTGGCTTGGCCACTCCAACATGTTCGACCTGCGGGTCTGCAAACATTTCATCGATGTCGTAGATTGGACCACTGGGTACGCCCGCATCGTTCAAGGCGTCAATCCATTCCTGGCTGGTTCGATACTGCAGATAGACGGCAAGATCCTCATTCAGTGCATCTCTGTGCTTATGCCTGGACTGCTCGGTTACGTAATTCGGATTATCAAACAGGTCATCAGCTTGCAATACACCACACAAACGCTCCCACATAGTTTCACCAGCACTGGCAATATTGATATAACCATCGGCTGTTGCAAAAACACCCGTGGGCGTACTGGTGGGGTGATTATTGCCCGCCTGAGGCGGCACCTCGCCGCCGATCAGCCAACGTGCAGCCTGAAAATCCAGCATCGCGATTTGCGCCTCCAACAGGGAAGTGTGGACCCACTGACCCTTGCCAGTTTCCTCGCGCTGAAGGAGCGCGATAAGTATACCAATAGCGGCGTACATTCCCGCTGTCAGATCAGCAATGGGCACACCCACGCGTACGGGCCCCTGACCGGGAAGCCCAGTGATTGACATCAGCCCACCCATGCCCTGGGCCACCTGATCAAAACCAGGTCTGTTTGAATAAGGGCCGGATTGTCCAAACCCAGATACACTGGCCAGAATAATGCGTGGATTGCGCTTGGCCAACGATTCATAATCGATTCCCAGTCGATGCTTAACATCGGGCCGGAAATTCTCGACCACGACATCGGCTTGATCAACCATGCGCATCAGCACATTCGTGCCCTCGGCATGCTTCAGATTTAATGTCAGACTACGCTTGTTTCGATGAATATTCTGAAAATCCGGTCCATGGCGCGCGCCGCCCATACCCCCTTCAGCATTCATATGAGCCGGAGATTCGATCTTAATGACGTTTGCACCCCAGTCGGCAAGCTGCCGTACTGCGGTGGGTCCGGACCTGACCCGAGTCAAATCCAGCACAGTAAACCGAGAAAGTGGCAGTTGTTGGTGTCTGTTAGTCATATTACCCCCCCAGGCCGATCTGTTTTTCACAGAGTGCCCGGGCTACAGTTGATCAGCCGATCAAATATTGTGCCCTAAAAGCCGTGTCACTTTGAACTCATTTTGGTCGCAGCACAATCCTGTACAAGCTGGTAGATCAGAGGTTAAGGTATCTTGATCGATTTAGGAGAAACAAACTAGTGCTGGAATCTGTAGGACGGCTCACGGGTGTTCCCTGGACAAAACAGGGTCCGGCGTTCCTGGTTGGACTGGGACACGGCACTACCCATTGGATCGCTGCCTTTTTCTATCTTCTGCTGCCGTTTATTGCCAAGGATATTGGCCTGTCGTATACCGACGCCGGTCTCCTGGTTTCGATTTTTCATTTAAGTTCACTGGTCGCAAATTTTGGCAGTGGGCTGATGGTGGACATCACCGGCCGACGGATCGTGTTCCAGGTCGTATCCCTGATTTTGGGTGGTGTCGCACTGTTGGCCTTTGGCCTGGTCCGCGAGTTTCTGGTCCTGACAGTGCTGGTCATTTTGCTGGGTGCATCAAACAATTTATGGCATCCCCCGGCAATCGCATTTCTGTCGGACCATTATCCCGACAATCGCGGCTATGCATTGTCGGTCCATGCCTTGTGTGCAAACCTTGGAGACACACTCGCACCCCTTGCCGCCGGCGTACTGTTGCTCGTCCTGACCTGGCAGGGCACAGCGGTAATTGGTGCGGCACCGGTATTTCTGATCACCCTGGTGTTCGCCTTGTGTCTACTTAAAACCGACAAATCTGGCCGGACAACTCAGCATGATCGGGCTGGTTTGCGCCATTACCTGACACAGATCGGTGGGATCGCCCGCGACCGAACAGTTCTTGGACTCTGCCTCATGTCGGGTATGCGAAACATCGCCCAGAATGGCCTGTATGTCTTCCTGCCGCTTTATCTCGTCAACGAACTGGGATCAGGTCCGCTCTGGATGGGAATCACCATGAGCGCATTACAGTTGGGCGGTCTCGTAGCAGCACCAGTTGCCGGAACATGGTCGGATCGGATCGGTCGGCGGCCGGTCGTACTTGCCGGCCTCACCACGACTACGGTCGTCATCGCTGGGATTACGCTCGCCCAGAATGAAATCGTGCTTGTGGTGGCTGTTTCTCTGCTGGGATTTGCGCTGTTTGCGGTTCGGCCCGTAATACACAGCTGGATGATGGATCTCGTGCCACGTGAAATTGCAGGCAGCGCGACCAGTATCCTGTTTGGTACGCAGGCTCTGCTGACGATGATCATGATGCCTGTGGGTGGCCTAATTGCAGATCACTACGGCCTGCACATGGTTTTCTATTGTTTGGCTGGAACAATTCTACTGGCAAACCTGATCGTCTACTGGCTGCCATCGAACCAGCGTCGATGAGTGTTGAGCGGCTATTGATGCCGTCACCGCTATAATTACTATCCGATCTGCTGTAATGGTCCGTAGACTTGAGCTATCTAAGGATCCGGTCGAACTCTGATAAAGGAAACTCCACCATGCTGAAGATCCTGGGACGCAACAATTCATCCAATGTCCAGAAAACCCTATGGGCCCTGGGCGAACTCGGCTTGGAATACACGCGAGACGACATCGGCGGTCCATTTGGTGGTAACCGGGAAACGGCCTATCTGTCTATGAATCCAAACGGGCTGGTACCCACACTGATCGATGGGGATACGATACTGTGGGAATCCAATGTTATCGTCCGCTACCTGGTCCGTAAATTTACGCCAAACTCGCTGTTGCCGGACTCGTTGACCGATCTTGCACGGGCAGAACAATGGATGGACTGGCAGCAGACTGTAGTCTCTCCTGCCGTATTTCCGGTCTTCTGGGGTCTGATCAGAACCGCACCGAAAGACCGGGATCTGGATGCCATCAGAGATGGCCGAGATCGGCTGGAGCAAGTGATGACCATACTGGACCATCACCTGTCGGACTCTGCTTTCGTTGGAGGTGAGAGCTTGTCGATGGCCGACATTCCGCTGGGTATCATGGTCTATCGTTGGTTTACTCTTGATATCGAGCGCACTGAACTGCCTTCGCTTTATCGCTGGTATCAGCAGCTGGCCGATCGACCCGCCTTCAAGGACAACGTCATGATCGGGCTGACCTGACAATGATCGGCACGGTCTAGACTTACGATCAAAACCTCGGTTCACGACACTGCGGTATAACACTTGTTGAGCCCATCTTATGTTTGAACTTTTCGGTCAAAACTCGAAAGCCCGACAACTGATCAAGGACAGTCAGTCAATCATTCGAGCGGACGAGTTGACGTACGCCGACAAGCACCTGTATAAGATATCGGAAGTCGCCGGCGATTCGATCCGCCAGGCTCTGAATAGATCAGGTGCCCAGACCAAGCGGGAAAAAATACCCCGCTGGCTGAAAGAAGCCCACCGCGATGCAAGAAAGCGCAACGACCAGGCTGCGCTCAGTGGCACAACTTTGGCGATTATCTTTCTGCAAGCCCGGGAACTGGGAGATCTCGCCCAACCGGCTTCCGGTGCAATCGAAGAATTTATTGCCCGCTGGCCGGCCGACGAGAAAACAAGTGCTCAGGCCGCCAAAGAACAGACACTCGATGGATGATGGCTGCTTGGAATTCGTAACGCGATGTCTTCCTACGCCTGTAATTGCCGAGCGAGGCCTACAAAATCAGTCGCGATCACAACGAAGAGGCTGAAAACTGTAAAGCCTCAGACGGTACAACACCAATTGTCAATCTTATCCTCAGCCATCAAAACAGCCATTATCGAATGGAATATTCCGCTGAAACTGAACCCTGTATCAAGAATCAGGTAGAAGAATATTGATCAGCCTCGGGATAGGCGATTTGAAGATGCTGAAGAGGTTCGCCCATATCAAGCCAGAAACTCTGGTGGCACGATTGGGTTGAGGGTGTAAACAAAAGTTGCCGGATTTAACAGCAAAGTCATAGAATTTGGTCACGGAGGACAAAGATGACTGAATTGCTATCCGGTGTCATTAATCTGGTGCAATACCCACTGTCGGGTAATGAGTTTAGAACCCAGTGCAAGGAGAAACTGGATGAAGATGGTGTATTGGTGCTTGATGATTTTCTGACATCTTCGGCCGTTGACTCAATCAAGGGTGAAGGTATGAACAATCAGCACCTGGCTTACTTTACCGAGAAAAACCACAACATCTATCTGTCCCCCTCTGATCCAGAGTTTTCATTCGACCATCCTCGTAATCGTGAAGTGATTTCGTCGAAGGGGTGCATTACTACTGATCAGATTCCAGAAGGTTCGGCATTGCGAACGCTTTATGATGCTGTGGAATTTCGAGATTTCCTGTGCACCGTACTCGATATCGAAGAATTGCATGAATATGCTGATCCGCTGTCTTCCATCAACCTGCACTACGCCAGTAACGGGCAAGAACTGGGTTGGCATTTCGATAACTCGTCCTTTGCAATTACTTTAATGATTCAACCCCCTGAAGATGGAGGGGATTTTGAATATTTGAAGGATGTGCGCGATACCGACGCGGGTGATATGAACTATCCGCTGTCTCAAAAGATTCTTAACGGAGAGATGCCTCCTGAAAAGTTGTCTATGGATGCGGGATCACTGGTATTGTTTCGGGGGCGTAATTCAATGCACCGTGTTACGCCGGTAAAAGGAAGCCAAACCCGCATGCTGGTGGTGCTGGCATACAACACCGAACCGGGCATCTCGCTTTCAGAGTCAGCCAGATTGACATTTTACGGGCGACTTGGGTAAGCCAAAGACTAAACCAGTTTCAATCTACTCTGAAAAGTTCGAGTCAGAAAGCGTGTGAGTGCGTCTGCCACGGATGTACTTCCCCGTCTCCACACTTAGCAGATAAGTGTCCGGTCAAAATAACCCACGCCGTACACTCTTATACGGACATTGGGTTAGACTTACATGGGCACAACAATCAACTCTCAGGAAGAAAGAATATGCATGTCCAAGTCATTAACTTCAATCTAGAGGGCATTAATCGTACCGAGTATGAAGCCGTGTGTGACGAACTTGCTGGCGCTTTTGCCGAACTGCCGGGGCTTATTTCCAAACACTGGCTTGCCAATGAGGAAAACAACACGTATGGGGGCGTTTACATCTGGGAATCAAAGGATGCCTATCAAGCGTATTTGAATTCAGAACTATTTGCCGGAGTGGGAGCCAACCCAGCCTTGGCTAATATTGAATCCAAGGATTTTGAAGTGATTGAAGCACCTACGCGAGTTACTCGGGGACTCTAGTTGTTTCCGGATGAGGCTGTACGCCGAGGATATTTCACAAACCCACATTACAGTGGGCTGAAAATCTGCCTACAGTCGACAGGCTTTGTGTGAACAAATCGTGAGTGAACTTACGATTCGTCCTACTAAGAAGAAAGATTACCCAGATATCTGTGCACTACTGCGGGACGATCAACTGCCGGTGCTCGGAGTCGAGGCACAGCTTGAGCATTTTGTAATAATGGACAAAGAAGGATTAGCCACAGGTGTGGCCGGCTTAGAGATGTATTCACAATGTGCTCTGCTACGATCAGTGGCGACACACCGGGATTTCCGAAGCACTGGGATTGCGACTGGTCTGTGTCATCATCTGATGGCTCGGGCGAGGGAATCAGGGGTTAATGCGGTATACCTGCTGACCATGAGTGCGATGAACTTCTTCCAAAGGCTCGGCTTCACCGAGATCGATCGCCATGAGGCGCCAGCGCCAATTCAAATTACAGAAGAATTCACGAACCTGTGTCCTGATTTGGCGATCTGTATGAAGAAATCACTCTAAAGGCGATACGTACAATGTTCAAAGTTCGATGCCGACAATGAGAGATTCGACTCTTGAATCAAAGTCTGCGAGCGGTCACTGCCTTTGTGGCAAGGTTGAGTTCCGCGTCAATTTCCCGACCCGCTGGTGTGCCCACTGTCATTGCTCGATGTGCCAGATCGCACACGGCGCGGCCTTTGTAACTTGGGTAGGGGTGCCAAAAGATAAGTTCGAATTGATATCGGGAGAGAAGCGCCTCAGTTGGTATGCGTCCTCGGAACAAGCATCGCGGGGCTATTGCAATCGTTGCGGCACCACATTGTTCTTCCGCTCCAGTCGTTGGGGCGACGAAATACACGTCACCCTAGCTAATTTTTCACACCCGATCGACCGTTCGCCGTCAGCACATGTGTTTTTCGATAGTCACGTGGAATGGGTAAAACTTGGCGATGACCTAGTACGGTATGCCGAAGTACCCTAAGTTTCGAGATAGAGCTGGCAAAACAATAATGACTACGAGATTCGAATTGAGAGCAAGGTACATTGAAGGATAGTCCGAGCTTGATGCTGAGAAGCTGGTTTCGGCAACTTCGAACGACTGTATAGGCTCCTGACAGGAGACAAAAACAAGGGAACAAAGTAGGTCGGTGCTTCGTTTATGCCTGTAACTGCCGTGCGAGGTCCACAAAATCTGTCGCGATCACATCGAACTCGTGATCCGCTGACAAGTCAGTCGTCTGGTCTAGGCCATATTCGGCCGGTCGAGCTACAAAAGCGGTTCTGAATCCGCATTCGCTGGCTGCCAGTAAATCAGCATTGTGCGCCGCCACCAGCATGCACTGACCGGGCTCTAGATCAAGGATTTCGGCCGATCGGAGATAAACCTCGGCACATGGTTTGTACTGACCTGCGATTTCTGCGCCCAGGACCACATCCCAGGGCAACCCGGAATGCTTGGCCATGTTGACGATCAGCGAAACGTTGCCGTTCGACAGTGTGCCAATGATGTACCTTTCCTTAAGCCGTACAAGACCCTGTACAACATCAGGCCACGGATCAAGACGGTGCCAGGCCTGATTTAAGTGCACTTTCTCCGGTTCAGACAATTGATCAATCCCATACTGTTCCAGAACCCTATCCAAATTTCTACGGTGTAGCACATCGAGCCGTTCATAAGGAAGCTCGCCGGAGCGCACCTTCGACATCGACGGCTGGTAGAGACTTCGCCAAGCACTGGCAAACTCGGCACCATCGATCGAAATCTCTTTTTCATCTGCCAGCAGATTCAGTTCGCGGGCAATACTGCTTCGCCAGTCCACGACTGTCCCAAACACATCGAACGTCACCGCTTTCACTCGATCGGGGTATTCCATTCTCCCTCCATCGAAGTCGACAACCACCTGGGTCAGTTCAACAATCTGACCGGCTCACCATTCAGCCACGCACTGACATCCTCAACCACACCGCGATAACCGGTGACGTAATTCTCCCGCATGACGTACCCCGTATGCCCAGTCAACACAGCGTTGTCCAGATCTCTTAACGGATGGTTCTGAGGCAAGGGCTCGGTATCGTAAACATCGAGCCCGGCGCCGGCGATTGAACCACTCTGAAGTGCGGAAACTAAAGCGGATTCCTGGATAATTGGACCCCTGGAGGTATTCACGAGGTAGGCTGTGGGCTTCATCATCTGAAATTCAGTCGTGCCTATAAGCCCCCGAGTTCGGTCTGACAGCACCAGATGGACAGTGACAATGTCGGATGTGGCAAATAATTCTTCTCTACTGGCGCAAACGACACCACATTCCGTACAACGATCCGGGGTGAGATTAGCGCTCCACGCCTGGACGTTCATTCCAAACGCTAGCCCAACTCGTGCGACCTGAGCACCCAACTTGCCCAGACCCAGAATTCCGAGTGTGTTGTTCTGCAGTCCCGTGGATAGACTGGCTTGCCAACCGCCGCGATGCATCGACAGGTTTTCTGCCGGAATCTGCTTAACCAGTGCAAGAATCAATGCCCACGCATGTTCTGCCGCCGGATACCCCAGCATCGGCGCACCACATACATCGATACCCTGTTTGCGGGCAGCAGCCAGATCTATCGCCAGATTTCGCATCCCTGTGGTCACCAGCAGACGCAGCTTCGGTAACCGTTCCAAAACACATTGTGGAAATGGAGTTCTTTCTCGCATGGCGACGATGATGTCAAACCCGTCGAGTGCTCGTACGACCGCATCGGCATCACCCAGGTGAGTGTCAAATATCGAAATATCTGCTGACTGATCTACCTGTGACCAGTCAGCAGAATCCAGTGCAACTCCCTGGTAGTCATCCAGTATGGCCAGCTTCACTCAGTGATCTCCATCGGAATTGAATTCGATTGTCTAAAGTCGCGCCAGGAGTACTCTTTGACCTGGTTAACGACTCGTTGGTCCAGACAAGTAATTCCGGGGGAATTTGATCTAGCGCGAACGCAGCCTTGGGTCGAGCACGTCTCGCAGAGCATCACCAAACAGGTTGAACCCGAATACAGCCAGCGTGATGGCAAGCCCCGGGAAGATCGGCACCCACGGGGCACTCTCGGCAAACTCTTCGGCACCCCCCTGTAGCATCAGGCCCCAGGCCGGTGTGGGTTCCTGCACACCCATACCGAGATAGGAGAGGGATGCCTCGAGCAGAATCGCGTGGCCGACAAAGGTGGTCAGCATGATGAGATACGGTGCCATCACATTGGGCACCATGTGACGCATGATGATACGCAAGTGACCATACCCGAGCGCCCGTGCCGCATCGATGTACGGTATCTCGCGGATCGCCAGCGCACTGGAGCGGACCACCCGGGCGCACTGCGGGATAAACGGAATGGTGATCGCGATGATGACATTGACGGTTCCGGCGCCCAGGGTCGCGACCACCGCCAGTGCCAGAACGATGAGCGGAAAGGCCATCACGATGTCGACCAGGCGCTGGATGATGATGTCGAAACGGCCGCCGAAGTAGGCACTGGCAACGCCCAGGATGAGACCGCTGGTCGCGCCGACGAAAGCGGCGGTGAAGCCGACAAACAGCGCTGTCCGGGAACCATAAATGATCCGGGTCAGGATGTCGCGGCCAAAGGCATCAGTACCGAACCAGAATTTCGCATCCGGCGGCAAGAGTTGGTGCTTCCAGGAAGCTACCTCAGGATCATAAGGAGACACGAAGTTAGCAAATACCGCCGCAAGAATCATAATCACAACCACCAGGCCACCCGCAGTACCGAGCGGCTGGTGCCGGGCGGTCTCAAAGAATCGCTGGTACCACGGCTTGCGCAAGTCGCCGATTTCGATTGTCTGATCGATTGCTGCCATTGCTGTCGATTTCAGCCGTAGCGGATCCTCGGGTCGAGCCACGCGTAAAAGAGGTCAACAACAAAGTTGGTGAGCACGGCAATAAGGACAACCAGCATCACCAGCTGCTGGGTCATGGCAAAATCCTGGGCCTGCACCGATTCGACAAAAAGCTTACCGATGCCGTTCAGGTTGAATACCTGCTCGGTGACCACGAGCCCACCCATCAGGAAGGCGAACTCGATGCCGATGATCGTCAGCACAGGCAACATCGCGTTTTTCAGCGCATGCCGGTTGATGATGATTTTTTCAATCATGCCTTTTGCGCGGGCCGTGCGAATGTAATCCTCCCGCAGCACCTCCAGCAGGGCTGACCGCGTCATACGCGTGGCGACAGCTGAGTAGCGGTAGCCTGTGGCGACTGCCGGCCAGATCAGTTGTGACAGGTTTCTCAGTGGATCTTCGTATAGCGGTACATAAGTGATTGGTGGCATCCAGGGCGTACCAAAGAAATGCTGGGTCCCGATCAACAGACCCAGAATTATCAGAATACCAAGCCAAAACGACGGCATCGCAATACCGGCGATACTGAACGACCGAACCACGTAGTCGATCCAGGTGTCCTGCTTGATGGCTGAGATTGCGCCGAGGGGAATGGCGAACAGAACTGCGACCACCGTCGCCATGATCGCGACCTGCAACGAAAGGGGGAACCTGACTGCGATCTCCTCAGTGACGGGCTTGCCGGTCCACATCGAGTCACCAAGGTCCCACCTAAAATAACCCGTGACAAAGTCGACGAACTGGACAAACAAGGGCTTTGTCAGACCGAGCTTTTCACGGCACAGCTCAATCTCAGCTTCGTCTACGTAAAGTCCAGAGCCAGCAAGACGCACCTCGCAGACGTCACCTGGAATCGCCCGTAACAAAAAGAAAACCAGTATCGCCGCGCCGAGCAAGGTCGGAAGCATCAGCAACAACCGTTTGACGATGTATTTGTGCAAGGTTATTGATACAGTTAAAGGTAAACGCCCGTCGCCGGACGGCGACGGGCGTTAGTTACATTTCACGCACAACAACTTGCGTGGGATCAACCAACTCTTGGTTTTACTTATCCAGCCAAATCTGATCCAGCGACTGGTTCAGGTAGTGACTGGGCGCGATTTTCCAACCTTTCACGTACGAACGGTGTGGATTGATCTTGTACCACCACAGCGTCAGGTTAGTGCCTGCCGTATCAAACGCTTCCTTCTCGAACTCTCGCATGGTCGCACGCTGCTGTGCTGGCGTTTCAGCCTTGAGCAGTCGGTCGTAGATTGCGTCCAGTTTCGGATTGTCGCAGCCCGAGTAATGGTTGCCGGCACTGCACAGGAACTTAGTAACGTCAGCAATCGGATTCACTATTGACTGGCAGTTGAAGTCGACTGTCACATCGAAGTCCTTCTTTTTACGCAGCGTGGCATAGAACTGCGGTGAAGGCTGCACCCGCTGAATGGCCGTCAAGCCGATCTGGCGCCACTGGTCAACCAACCAGGTACCAACCACCTTGTAGGGTTGATCGACACCGCGATTGTTGAAGTCGAAACTGATGCCTTCGGCACCGGCTTCCTTCAGCAGCGCCCGCGCTTTCGCACGACTGGCCTCGATGTCCCTCGAGAAACCAATCAATCCTTCAAGCTCTTCTGCCGTCGCCGCCAGCGGATGTGATGGAAAAACAATACCGCCGACCGTCTTCACGATTGCAATATTAGAAAGATACTTGGATGCCTCGTAGCGATCCACCGCCAAGGTCAGAGCGTGACGCACGCGCTTATCATCAAACGGTTTTCGCTCAACATTGGCGGTAAACATCAGTGCACAGTTCCAGTCGCTTTCCTGTACCGTGATCTTGTCACCTAGTGCTTTGACCAGATCATCCCGAGCCTTGGGCGGAAAACCGCGGAACTCGATCGCGGCCCGGTCACCACGAATGGCCTGCAGGCGTATGGACATCTTCGGCGCGGAAATTGCCTTGAAACCGTCAAGGTAAGGCTTGCCCTCATGATGGTAATTTGGGTTGCGCTTGCCTGAGACGTGAGACCCCGCGATGTGCTCGACAAAAATGAAAGCGCCCGAGCCATTGATGTTTTTCTTGTGCCATTCGTAACCGTGGGTATCAAGGTCTTTCTTGCTGTAGATGAAATTAAACGGCATCCCCATGCTGGGAATGAACGCGCCCGACGGGAAATCCAGCGTGAACACGATGGTGTGGTCATCGGGCACCTCAATCGATTTGACCATTCTGAACATCGCCTTGCGATTGCTGGGGACACCTTCAGGCGGAAAGATGATCTTGTCGAAGGTCGCCTTGACATCGTGCGCATTCAGTGGTGTGCCATTGTGGAATTGGAGGCCCTTTCGAATTTTGAAAGTGTACTCGGTCCCTCCTTTTACACCGGTCGGTATGCTGCCTTCGCAAACATCGCACAGAAAGTCGGTTGGATCGGCCGGGTTGTCCGGATTGACCCGGAACAGCAAACTGTAGAATGGCCGGATCGGGTGAATCATCCCGAAAGTAGACTCAATATGCCCGTCGTAGGACGGGATCTTGCTGCCCACCACGAAATTCAGAATACCCCCTTTCTTTGGAGTAGCCGCCGAGGCGGACAGCGTGCCCGCAAGCGCGAACACCACCCCGACTGCCGTCATTACGAGAGCCTTAAAAATGGATTGTTTCATGATTTAACATCCTCCTTTGTGTTTACGTCAGCTTGATAATACTTGATTCAGGCCTAAATTTGGTCAATCTTCTTATGAATCTACCAAGAAAATCCCAACTCTGGCTGGCTAGCACTGTATAACACCAGACCTTATACCTCAAACCTGGCTACAGGCGACCCGATGGCCAGGCACCACCTCACGAAATTCTGGCACCGAGACCTGGCAACTGTCCACTGCCAGTGGGCAGCGGGGATGAAAAACACATCCGCTTGGGGGATTCATCGGACTCGGGACCTCACCTTTGATAACCCTGTGCTCACGGTCCCCCTCAACCACTGGGTCTGGGATAGGTACCGCATCCAGTAGAGCGCGGGTATACGGATGTGTCGGGTTATTGAACAATTCATCACCATCAGCAAGTTCAACCAGGTTTCCCAGATACATCACCGCCACCCGATTTGAGATGTGTCGCACAACACTGAGATCATGGGCGATAAAGAGATAAGTCAGATCAAATTCTTTTCGAAGGTCCTCCAGCAGATTGATGACCTGCGCTTGGATGGAGACATCCAGAGCCGACACCGCCTCATCACAGATGATAAAGGTTGGATCCAGAGCCAGTGCTCGAGCAATACCGACACGTTGACGCTGGCCTCCACTCATCTCGTGCGGGTAACGATCGGCAAACTTAGGATCCAGTCCACAGACGGACAAAAGCTCTCTGACTCGCTCTTTTCGCTTGCTGGCGTCTGTAATAATACGGTGGACACGCATGGGTTCTTCCAACATAGTGCCGATCTTCATACGCGGGTTTAACGAGCTGTAAGGGTCCTGAAAGATGACTTGGATTTTTGCCCGCACGGGTACCAGTTCTTTCTGGCTAAGCTTCGTGAGATTTTGCCCCTCAAACATGATCTCACCTTCGGTGGCATGTTCCAGTTGCAGGATACATCGCCCGACCGTGGTCTTGCCGCAGCCAGACTCTCCCACCAGACCCAGTGTCTCCCCTCGTCTGATATCAAATGAGACACCGTCAACCGCTTTTACATGGGCGACTATCTTCTGAACGATGGCACCTTCGGTGACTGGAAAATACATCTTGAGGTCCCGCACCTGCAGGAAAGTTTCTTCAGACACACCATTGGCTGAAGGTAAGGACGAGGGCGACTGTTGAACTGTTGTCATGACGCTGCCTTGAGTTCAGAAATCTCGGAGACCCGCCAGCACGCAGCAACGTGTTCGCTGTCGACAGACTGAAGTATTGGAATTTCAGACGCACAGCGCTCCACCGCAAAACGGCATCGAGGCCTGAAGGCACACCCTGAATCTAGACGGGTCAGATCGGGGGGTTGGCCTTCGATCGGAACCAGTCGACTGCCGCGAGGCTGATCCATCCTTGGTACAGACGCCAATAGGCCGAGTGTGTAAGGATGATGCGGATCATGATATATCTGACGGGCCTTACCCATTTCAACCAATTTACCGGCATACATGACGTTCACACGATCAGCATAACGAGCAACGACACCGAGGTTGTGCGTAATCACCATCAACGCGACACCCAACTCCTTAGTCAGGTCTTTCATAAGCTCCAGTATCTGAGCCTGAATCGTGACGTCAAGCGCGGTGGTTGGCTCATCAGCAATAATCAGCTTCGGCTCACAGCTCAGTGCCATAGCGATCATGACCCGCTGGCGCATGCCGCCACTCAAGTGATGCGGATACTGACTGAGACGCCGCTCAGGATCAGAGAGTCCAACCTTCGCCAACAGCTCTGTGGCTCTCTGGTGGGCCTTGTCGTTCGAGATGCCCAAGTGATGCTCCATCGTCTCGGTCAGCTGCAATCCAATAGAAAGTACCGGATTGAGCGAGGTCATCGGTTCCTGAAACACCATACTGATCTCGCGACCGCGAATCTTGCGAATCTCATCGTCACTGAGCGCAAGCAGGTCATGCCCGGAAAAATGAATGCTGCCACCGATAATCTTACCGGGTGGCCAGGGAATCAAACGCAGGATCGACAGCGCACTGACCGATTTACCGCAACCCGACTCTCCCACCACAGCCACAGTCTCTCCCTCGTCAATATCAAAGGACACATCGTCTACCGCCTGAACGGTACCCGCACTGGTAAAGAATTGCGTCGTCAGGTTTTTAACTTCAAGTAGCTTCGCCATGGTAGGTCAAGCTCCCGCGCTCAGCACCAGCGCTTCCGCGGGACCTTACTCTCCTCCTGTGTATCTTACATTTCTTAAGGGAATGTCTAGATGGGAAATCCAATTGGAAATTTGCCGTACCTGGCTCAATCATAACACTGCTGAATCCGCACAGTGAAATTCGGATACGCCGCGTAATCTTAACGTTGTATTTCGATAATCAGTCTAAGTCGATTTCAGTCTTGACTGAGCCAGGCCTTCTCAAATGCCCAGACCTTGTCAAATCCCATAAGTTGATTAAAGGCCTGAAATTCATAAAGCGGCGTATCCAGGCTTTCTGTGGAACCGGTGGTTTTGATGTGCGCATAGACCGATTCCACTGCTGCACCCATGGCCAGAAACGCACTGCCGGGAAAAATCGCCAGTTGATAACCCAGGTCGGCAAGCTCTTTTTCTGAAAGTAGCGGTGTACTGCCACCGACAACAATATTTGCCAACAACGGTTTGTCGATTCTGCGCCCGATCTCGGCCATCTCGTCGACCGACTCCGGTGACTCAATGAAAATAATATCGGCGCCAGCATCGGCAAAGGCCTGGCCCCTGCGTATTGCTTCCTCGATTCCCAGCCCGGTGCGGGAGTCAGTCCGCGCGATGACGAGAAAATCTTCTGATCCTCTGGCGTTGAGCGCCACTTTGATCTTACTCACCATGTCTTCCACAGGGATGACTTTACGATTCGGCGTGTGCCCACACTTTTTAGGTGAAACCTGATCCTCGAGTTGTATAGCGCAGGCGCCCGCACGTTCATAACCGCGCACGGTATGGTCGACATTCAGCAGACCTCCATACCCGGTGTCACCGTCTGCAATCACTGGGGTAGAAGTTGCCGAAGCAATCCGATCTACACGCTCAACCATATCGCTATAACCGGCGAGTCCTGCATCGGGCAAACCCAGAGAAGATGCAACAACACCATAACCTGTCATATACAACGCCGGGAATTCAAAACGGTCTGCGATTCGGGCGGAAATAAGATCAAATACACCGGGTGCGCAGATGAACTCACCCTGCTCTAAACGTCTTCGGAGATCTCTTTTCTTAATATCCATCATTGGTCAACCCTTTATAAATGTCTGGCACCCTAGCCAAGTTTCGTATCCAGGTGGGCTCAATCCCACGTGACTTGAGACGAGCCCCCAAAATCCGATACGTTATACCCTTAGCAACAACTTTCCCAGCGTCCCGCGCGACTCGAGCCGCGCATGAGCCTCTGCAAACGCGGAAAGCTCAAATACCTGGTCGATCGTGACGGACAGTGTCCCATTGCCAACGGCTCCAAACAGATCCGTACATCGACCTTGGATCTCGACTTGATCGGCCATATAGTGTGCCAGATGGGGGCGGGTAAAAAACACACTGCCTGCGTCGGCCAGTGCCAATGGACTGACTGTTTCAACCAGACCGGAACTCCCACCGTAGTTGACACACGTGCCACGCCGCTTGAGACAACGGATACTCGACGCTATCGTCTGCTTGCCGACCGCATCGTAGACCACATCCACACCTTGACCTTTTGTCACAGACTGCACGGCTTCGAAAAAGTCTACTTCCCGGTACAAAACAGCGTGATCTGCCCCGAGGCGCTTCACAATTTCAGCTTTCTCTGGCGTGCCCACCGTTGTAATGACCTGTGCACCGCGTTTTCCGGCCAGTTGAACCAACAGCTGACCCACGCCACCTGCCCCAGCATGGACCAGGCACCAGTCACCTGTCGACAACGAAAATAAAGAATGCGTCAGGTAATGTGCCGTACAACCCTGCAGCATCAGTGCCACGCCGGTGTTTGAATCAATATCAGGCGGTACAACCACCAGCTGCCAGGCAGGAACCACGGCGTACTCGGCATAGCTACCACGGCTCAGACAGTAAGCAACACGGTCACCCGCCTGCAGCCTGGTATCTCCATTTGCGTCGGCCACCGTGCCCACCGCCTCCATACCCAGCGTAAATGGCAGAGCTGAACCATAGGTGGAAGACTGCTGATAGTGTCCTTCCCGCATGTAAATATCGATGAAATTGACGCCTGCTGATTCGATTCTGACCAATACCTCGCCATCACCCAGGGTCGGAATATCTACATCGACCAGCGACAGCGCGTCGGATCCACCATAGTGCTGAAGCTGTACTGCCTTCACGCTGTTGACCACAAGAAAAGACAGTCTACAAACCCTGCCAGATATGTTCTGGTTACGATCAATGTACCAACTGCGAATCAGATGACACGACTGACGACCGGGAAGTAGCTGTCATGAAAGCCAGCGTCTATCGCCTGTCTGAAGCGATCTCGCACAACCTGTGCACCTGGTGCCTCAAAGCCGACATCGCGGGCCAGTTCGAGCGCATAGTCCAGGTCTTTCATCGCGTAGGCTGTACTGAACGCATCGTGTGGGAACTTATCCAGTAACATTGCTTTCATACCATGATTGCGCAACGCAAAGCTATCCGCTGAACCCTTTGACAACGCAGAAAACATTACCGCAGGATCGATTCCTGCACCGCGCCCGATAGCCAGGGCCTCAGCTAGGGCAGAAACAGTCTGGAACAGCACCATGTTGTTCATAATCTTGACCAGCTGTCCCGAGCCAACAGTGCCACAGTGAGTAATCTCTTCACCCATCATTCTCAGCAGCGGTTCAAGCGCATTGAATACCCTTGATTCGGCACCCACCATAATACTCAATGTTCCAGCCTCGGCGGCCGCGCGGGTTCTTGCAACGGGTGCATCGGAAAACATGACGTCATGCCCTTTGAAGCGACTATCGAGTTCACGCGTCAATGTCACCGGCGATGTGCCCAGATCAACCACTATGGCACCCGAATTCAGCACCGTAATCAGGCCCGTATTTCCCAAACAGACCTCCTGAACCGCCTCACCGTCTGGCAGGGACAGAAATACGACGTCCGAATCAGCCATCTCTGCAAGTGAGGCTGCACGACTGACCCCGACCATACTCAGCCGTGTTAAAGGTTCTTCACGCCTGTCGAACGCTACGATTTTAACCCCTGACTTGGTTGAAAGGTTCCGACACATGGGCTCACCCATTACACCCAGACCGATAAAACCAATATTCTGCTGCTTATTCATTAATAGATCCCATTAAATACGTGCGCATAACGCTCAAACACGGACCGTACTGCAGTCAGCTGGCTGTTTTATTGCAGCCGCGAATTCGATCAAGCAACGGCAAAAGATAACGGCGGAACTGTGCTGGATTCTCACTCATCGGGAAGTGTCCAAGCTTCTCCATGATCGTCATGTCTGCCCCATTGATTCGAGCGGCGGTCGACCGAGTGCGCTCGGGCGAGCAGGAGTAATCATATTCGCCCGTGAGCAGGTAAACCGGACACTTGTCAGTATCGATTTTGCTGATCTTGTCACGAATATCACCGTCGATCATGTAGAAATGGAGATCGCCTTTAAATACACCAGGTCCACTCTGCATGTAATGCCATAGGGTTTCCCAGCGCTCTGACGCCGGACTTTGTGGGGCCACCAGTCCATATACGTAGCCCGCACACACTTCACCACCGTGAACATCCGCGTGATGCAGCCATTTTATGTCGTAGTAAGGGTCAACGTGACCTGAAGACTGCAGACCAATTACGGCGCGCAGTTCATCGGCATGCTCAAGCGCCAGGTTCAATACGACTCGACCGCCGATCGAGCAGCCCATGATCACGGGTTGATCCAGTTCGAGTGCGCCGCATAGCGTCATGATCATATCGGTGTAGGCTGGCGTCGTGAGCTTGTATTCTTCATTCTGCCACCCTTCAGGAGGCGATGATTTTCCGTGCCAGGGCATATCAAATACAACCACCCGGTAATGGCGCGTCACCTCCTCGTCGTTAATCAGACCACGATACTGACGGCCATCTGACCCAGCGGTATGCAGGCAGACGAGGGGAATCCCTTCCCCTGATTCTTCGTAATACAGTCGATGATGTCGGCTACCGATTTCGAGGTGAAGGTAACGACCTGAAACAGCTTCTATCCACGGTTTCATGTTTTGTCGTCCAGTAAACGTGGCATCGCCAGCACCTCTTTGACGTAGATGAGGTTAGCCATGAAGGGCTTCAGGTTACCTTCGATCGTCATCTCACCGGTTTTTCTCAATGCGAACAAATCGTTATCTCCGGGAGCTGGTACCGATTTCCAGAACCTGCGCCACATGGCCTCCGAGCCGCGAATTGCAAAGGTCCACGAGGGCATCACAAATGGACCGGTCTCTACGCACTCAATCCGACCAGCCGCCACGTGGACCAGGTACTGAATTTCTCCCACCTCAACCAGAAACACATCATTCAGCCAGCGACCCCTTCGGATCAGTGCCTCATTGTTATTAACAAGTTCGGGTAGTTTCTCAATCATCGCTTTGTTCCTGCAAACAGCACTCAGTTCTAGATTATCGCCCTTTTCTCAGAACTACACCGGCACACCCTATGCATAATATTCAATATCCACCGCAACTCACCACCCTCAACACTATGCTCATCGACGGCGTCCCAGTCGCGGTACGGTCCGGCGCCCAAATCGATGTTCGGGATCCGGCAACCAGTCAGGTCAACGGTTCACTGCCCCGCGCGCCAGTGCATCTGACGAAAATCATGCAGTGCAGTGCGCCGGACATACGATGAACGGAGCGTGGAGAAAGCTCGACCCCACCGCCCGAGCCCACATTTTGCACGAGATCGCCAGGCGTATTCGAAAGCGAGCTGCGCTCTCTACCCAGATAGAAACCATTGATGTCGGTAAACCTTTGTCGCAGGCAGAACGGGATGTTGGCCGTGCTGCACGGCTACTTTGATTACTACGCGGGAATGGCCCAGACTCGTCGAGTACCGGTAACCGCCCATTTGAGTAGGCAAGCATGACCCAACAAAAATACGATGTCTGCGTTGCGGGCGCCGGAAATGCAGCGCTGTGTGCGGCCATTGCCGCAGCCGAAAACGGTGCACGGGTACTGGTGCTTGAACGGGCGCCTGAGCCCGAAAATGGTGGCAACAGTCGCTTCACAGCGGGCGGTATTCGCTTTGCTTACAACGGTAGCGAAGATCTATTAGATATCTGCGACCTTAGCGAAGAAGAAATCAACAATTCTGAATTCGGCAGTTATAGTGAATCGCAGTTTTTCGACGACATGTTTCGTGTTACCGAGTTCCGCTGCGACCCCGATCTGGTGGAAGTTCTGGTAAAGAACAGCCTGGACACCGTACGCTGGCTACGCCACAAAGGCGTCAGGTTCATACCGATGTATGGCCGTCAGGCTTTCAAGGTCGACGGCAAATTCAGATTCTGGGGCGGCCTGACCGTCGAAGCCCGTGGGGGTGGGCCGGGACTGGTGGATATGGAAACTGCTATTGCTAAAGCCGCAGGCGTGGAGATCCGGTATGGCGCACGTGTTCTATCTCTTCGCCAGGACAATGGCACCGTCAATGGTCTGGTCGTCAGGCAGAACGGCATCAACGGCACGGTCAACTGTCGTGCCGTCGTCCTCGCAACCGGCGGCTTCCAGGCCAACCCCGAGATGCGCACACGCTATCTTGGGCCCCGATGGGACCTGGCCAAAGTGCGCGGCAGTCGCTTCAACACTGGGGCGGGCATACGCATGGCCTTAGACATCGGCGCTGCGCCCCGGGGCAACTGGTCCGGTTGTCACGCGGTCGCCTGGGACCTCAATGCTCCTGAATTCGGCGACCTGGCGGTAGGCGACATGTTCCAGAAACACTCTTATCCCTTCTCGCTGGTTGTAAACAATGAAGGCGAACGTTTTCTGGATGAGGGTGCGGATTTCAGGAACTATACCTATGCCAAATATGGTGGCCGTATCCTGGAACAGCCCGGGCAAACAGCGTGGCAGGTTTTCGATGCCAAAGTCACCCACTTGATGCGCGATGAGTATCGTATCCGACGGATTACACGTGTGGCGGCTGACAGTCTTGAGGAACTGGCGGACAGACTCAGCGAAGAGCAGGGTATGAATCGAGAAACATTCCTTCGGACCATCGCCGAATTCAATACAGCCGTTAAAGTCGACATCCCTTTTGATCCGACGGTTAAAGACGGGCGACGAACCGACGGACTGTTGATAAACAAGATGAACTGGGCGACCACGCTGGATACACCGCCTTATGAGGCCTTTGGCGTAACCTGTGGCATAACTTTCACATTCGGTGGACTGAGGATCACGCCGCAGGCGCAGGTTGTCGACGAAGACCTGATCCCTATCCCCGGTTTATTCGCCGCCGGTGAACTGGTAGGCGGGATTTTCTACCACAACTACCCCGGGGGTACGGGCCTACTCAACGGCGCCGTGTTCGGCAGGATTGCCGGTAATAACGCAGCTTCCGTCTGACACCTGCTTCTAATGGCAGCGGTAATCAGTGCTCACCGCCGGCCTTGAAGTTGTAGACGGCGCCTTCGCGTATACCAGAGGGCCACCGCGACGTCACCGTTTTCATCCGGGTGTAGAAGCGAACGCCCTCGGGCCCGTGAATATAGTGATCTCCAAACAGAGACCTTTTCCAGCCACCGAAACTGTGGAAGGCCAAGGGTACCGGTATGGGCACATTCACGCCCACCATGCCGATTCGCGCGCGATGCGTGAAATCACGGGCAGCGTCTCCGTCACGGGTAAATATCGCGGTGCCATTTCCGTATTCATGCTTGTTGACCAGGTCCAGGGCCTCTTCATAACTCCCCGCCCTGACAACAGACAGTACCGGACCAAATATTTCATCCGTATATATTTTCATCGCCGGCGTGACCTTGTCGAAAACCGTGGCACCGACAAAACAGCCGTTCTCGTATCCTCCAACTGAAATATCCCGGCCGTCGACGACCAGATCGGCACCTTCGTCGACACCCTGGTCGATGTAACCTTTTATGCGGTCGCGGGCATCGGGTGTGATCACCGGGCCCATCTCTACGTCGGACTGATCATAGGCACCGACTTTCAGGGCCTCAATTCGTGGCTTGAGCTGCTTCATCAGCCGATCTGCCGTGTCATCACCTACAGTTACTACCACAGATACCGCCATACAACGCTCGCCAGCGGAACCGTAGGCGGCACCCATCACAGCATCGACCGCCTGGCCCATGTCGGCGTCGGGCATCACCACCATGTGGTTTTTTGCACCACACAATGCCTGAACCCGTTTACCATTTTCGCATCCGGTCTGGTAAATGTACTCCCCCACTGCTGTCGAACCGACGAAACTCACCGCTTGCACGGTCGGACTGGTCAACAACGCATCTACCGCGATTTTGTCGCCGTTAACCACGTTCAGAACACCATCTGGCAGACCGGCTTCACTCAGCAATTCGGCCATGCGCAAAGAACAGGACGGGTCACGCTCAGAGGGCTTGAGCACAAATGTGTTGCCACAGGCAATCGCAACGGGAAACATCCACATAGGCACCATCGCAGGAAAATTGAACGGCGTAATGCCTGCACACACCCCTACCGGCTGACGCATGCTCCAGCTGTCGACACCAGCGGCAACACCCTCGGAATACTCTCCTTTGAGTAGTTGCGGTATACCACAGGCAAACTCAACCACCTCCAGCCCGCGGGTAATCGAACCCTTCGCATCATCCAGCGTCTTGCCATGTTCCTCGGACACAATTAGGGCTAATTCGTCCATGTGTCGGTGGAGCAATTCCCGGTAAGCGTAGAGCACTTGCGCCCGACGACCCGGTGGGGTTTCAGCCCAGTCTGGTAATGCGTTTGCAGCATTTTCAACGGCTGACTGGACTTCCTCCACTGAGGCCAGGGGCACCTGTTTGGCGACTTCGCCCAGGGCAGGGTTATACACATCTCCAAAACGCCCGCTGGTGCCCGCTATCTGCTTACCCCCAACGAAATGATTCAGTGTAATCTTGACTTTAGCGTCCATGTTTATCTCTTTCCTCCGATAACCACCACTGAGGATAATGCTCAGTTGCACTCCATCTGGTCCTGGTTCCTACACCCTGAATTGTGGTCTTTCGGCCGTTCGAGGACAAGCATTCCTTGTTCGACTGCCCACTACAGTGCACAATTCTGATCATGCTAACATCGCGGCCCGCATTAAGAATAGATCAGGTCGCCGCTTAAGGAGTCGCACCCATGGTTTCCAATCCCAACAGTAACCGAAAATCTGACATCGCGTACACCCTGCATCCCTATACCAACCTTGCAGCACATGAGGAACAGGGCCCACTGGTCATTACCCGAGGTGACGGTATCTACGTCTGGGATGACAACGACAACCAGTATCTGGAGGGATTGGCCGGTCTGTGGTGTGTGTCACTGGGATTCTCCGAGAGCCGGTTAGCTGATGCAGCAGCCCGACAGTTCGCCGTTCTGCCCTATTCCCATACCTTTGCCCACCGCTCCACCGAACCAGTGATTGAACTCTCCGAACGGCTGATATCGATCGCACCCAGCGACATGGTCCGCGCGTTTTTTCTCAATTCAGGCTCAGAAGCGATCGATTCAGCGATTAAATTTGCCTGGTACTACAACAATGGCCGCGGCCTTAGGGACAAAAAGAAAATTATCTCGAGGCTTCGCGGATACCATGGGGTGACAGTCGCTAGCGGCAGCCTGACTGCAATCCCCTTGATGCAGAATGATTTTGATCTTCCGCTTGATCGAATGAAGCAGACCGACACGCCCAATTTCTATCGCTTTGGAGAAACAGGCGAAAGCGAGGAGGCCTTCTCCACTCGGCTCGCCAACAGTCTGGAACAGCTCATACTGCAGGAAGGACCTGAAACCGTAGCGGCTTTTGTTGCTGAACCAATCATGGGTGCAGGCGGCGTAATCCTGCCACCGGCCACCTATTTCCCAAAAATCCAGGTGGTGCTTAACAAGTACGACATACTGATGGTTGCCGACGAGGTTATCTGCGGGTTCGGTCGAACCGGCAAAATGTGGGGATGTGATACCTACGATATCCGACCTGACATGGTCACCTGCGCCAAACAACTGTCATCCGGATATCTTCCAATTTCAGCCCTGATGATCTCTGAGAAGATCTACGATGTAATAAAGGAACAAAGCCGTAAGCATGGCGCATTCGGCATGGGCTATACCTATGGGGGGCACCCGGTTTCCTGTGCCGTTGCAATCGAGACACTCAAGATCTACGAAGAGCGAGACATGATCGGTCATGTTCAGTCCGTGGCCCCCCATTTTCTAGAGCGACTCAGTGAGCTCTCGGACAGTTCCATCGTTGGTGAAGCTCGAGGTGTTGGACTGATTGCAGCTTTGGAACTGGTGTCCGACAAGTCGAGCCGAGCACAGTTCTCGCCTGAAGCAAAGGCCGCACCTGCCCTGGCAGCCAGTGCCCTGGCCAGGGGCCTGGTCGTCCGCGCCCTGCCGGGAGATGTGATCGGCATTTGCCCACCACTCATTATTGAAAACACGCAAGTCGATGAACTGTTCGACAAACTTGCAGCGGCTGTCACTGAAACCGAGGGGTTTTTACGAAAAGCCGCCTGACGGGTACCCACAAATGCCCGGTTGCCATTTCATGCCCGGCCGTTGGATTGTACTTGTGCTATGTTGTCTGGTTTCTCCGGCCATGGCGGTAACATCACTGGATGCCTTTGTTACCCGCTCAATTGAGAACGGAGTTCCCGTCCCGTCTCTGAGCGGCGAATTCAACTGCGCTGACAAAATTTTTTCCGTGATTGACATCGAAGGATTGCGCAATGGTGAACATACCCTCAACGTTGACTGGATCGACCCTTCCGGAACACGGCGGGAGCAGACCACCCATACCTTTCATAGAGCAGGCAGTATTCGCATCACAGTGTGGCTGAAACTGCATCCGCCTGCGGGTGCGGCTCTCTTGAGCGCCTTTAATCCGGCTTTGGGCATGGGCGAATTTATCGGTCGATGGGAAATCAGGATGCGCGTCGATCAGTCTCCGGTAACCCGGAAGTGGTTCTCAGTCTTGTGCTGAACTGCACTAACCGGGCCGTGCCGATATTCGCTGCCTGTTTGACCCTGATCATGGGAATCGTCCTGTCATCGACAGGCAACCGTGCGCATGCTGACCAGAGCGACGTATCTTTCAACACAATTGCTGCCGGGCACGATAAGTGGTCCAGAATAACTCTCGATACAGCAGATCGGATTGACCGATTCTTCTCTAACGAAATAATTGACGACGAAGGCCAGGAAACACGCCTTCGTGTATACGTCAAAATGCGAGCTGATGGAAATGACGATGAACAGTTCTCAGTGGGTATTCGCGGTAAACTTTCGCTGCCCAGGACCGAACATCGATTACAGATCATTTTCGGCCAGGACGATGATTCGACGGCTTCAGTCAATACCGAGGATCAGAACATCAGCCTTCGGATCAGGCCGCCCGGTACGGATCCGATGCGGCAGCTGCGCTTTGATGTTGGTTTCCGCAAAAGAGCCGGTAGTTACCAGTTGTTCGGGCGCGCACGACATCGCCTGACTTTCGACAGGGACAGCCGCTGGGTTCCCAGCGTCACGAACTCAATACACTATTTCACTAAAGCCAAAACTGAATACCGGGGTCAAATTACATTTGACTGGCCTTTGTCGACCAGGTTTTTTTTCCGGCCCACAACCCAGATTCGCTGGTACCAGAACAACACCGACAAATGCAATGACGGTATATGCATCGATCAGTACTTCACGCTCTATGAGAGACTCAGACAGCGAACCAGACACGCCATAGCGTATGGTGCGGAGTTCTTCTACCGAAACAAACCGGGAGAACTGAATGATGTTGTTCTAAAGGCAAAATACCGCAGGACAACCGGTCGGGACTGGTTGTTCTGGGAGATCGAACCGGCTGTGCGCTTTCCCGCTGTCGATGATCACGATATGACCTATCGCATTACATTCAAACTTGAAGGTGTTTTTGGTTACAACGATACTGCCGACATCAACCAGGGGTTCATCCCCACTTCAACCCTGCGCAGGCCGTCCAGCTAAGCCCCAGATCGCCGCATCAGCCAATGGTGCGCACCGCTTCACACATATTCGACAACTTTGAGCGAGCCAACTCCCGACTCAAGAGCCCCAGCCCGCAATCCGGTGCAGCCAGCAGGCGATCCGCATCGATGTGTTCCAACGCAGACACCAGTCGATCTCTGATTTCGCCCACTGATTCCACTTTACTTTTGGCAACTGCAATCACACCCAGGATGACATGGGTCTGGTTGAACCGATCTAGCAGCGATAAGTCATTGTGGCGATGTGCATCCTCAAAGGACACCGCCATGATAGACGAGTATTCGATAGCATCTGCCAGCTTGTTGTAGCTGTCCAGATCTGCCTTAGGATAATCCGGATTGTCTAACCGATCCGGGTAGCCGCAGCACATATGCACCGTACGGATGACATTCTTGGGACATCGGTGGAAGGTACGTTCCAGGTTTTCGAAACCATAATCCAGTGCAGCGGCGGGTTTTCGCGCAAATAGCGGTTCGTCAACCTGAATGTTCGAGCACCCGGCTTCTGCGAGAGCGATCACTTCGCGATTCAACGCATCCGCCAGCTTGGCACCAAGTCGCTCGGCGTTATCGTAGTACGCATCGGCGGTGGTATCGGTGATGGTCATTGGTCCGGGAATTGTGATTTTGATCGGCCTGTCGGTACAACCCTGAGCGCGTTTCCAGTCCCGCACCAGAAAAATATTTCGCGCACTGACCGGTCCATTGACGGTTGGTAATCGAGCACTGTAAGCGCCGTTCCTCAGAGAGACCTCAGTCAGAACTCCAAAATCAATACCCTTGATATGCCGGCAGTGGTAATGGATATAGTTCTCGCGTGGGACCTCACCGTCGGTCGGAATATCAATCCCCGCTTCAACCTGGTCTGCAATGACTTCCTGGACACCTCTACTGATGATGCTCTCCGCATCATCACCAAGCGCATTCATAGCGCCTGACCAACGTTCTGTCGGGTCCGTGGCATCTGGGCCGTCAGGGTGGTTGAACCAGTCCGGAAGGTCTACGTAATCCGGTTTTGGGTAGGCACCGATACAGGTGGTCTTGACCACAGCAATACCTCTCCTCTACTGGGCGAGCCAGGCGTTGACAAATTTATTACGGTATTCGGTTCGCACGTCAGCGTACCATTGAGGCTCCCTTGGCCACGGCCACAGATTAAATAGAGAATTCCCTGGATAGACTGATGAAAATATCTTACTGTGGTTAAGACTGCTAAAGCGATCAGCACCAAGCACGGCGGAGTTGTAACCATGACTCCCCCAATCACTGTCACCACCACCATCGATTGACTTGCCTGCCGGCTCCGGTGTGAAACAGTAGTCGATAAATGCATAAACCGAATCAAGATCGTCGGCTGCGGCTGAGAGGGACATTCCATCGATCCATGCCAGTGATCCTTCTATTGGAGCTCGGTACTGAACCGGGGCGCCGTTCTGCATCAAGGTAATCGGTGGACCTTCCCAAGTCTGACCAACAACCAAACCTCCGCCCATTAAACCGTTCCTCTGGGTATCAGCATTGTTCCAAAATAGTTTGACCTGAGTTTTGTTCTTAATACAGAAATCAGTCACAACCGCCCAGGTCTTGCGCATTATCGCTTCATCGGCATATGCCTTGCGCATGGCACCAGCGTCCAGGACACCGGTTGTCTCCAAGTATAAGCCTGCACCGAGCATACCCGAATGTGGACTCATCATGGTTTTTCCTTCCATATCCGGTTGCCAGATATCCCCATAACTGGGAATCTCGCCATCTCGCGGTGGCATCCATTTGTCCGTGCGCCAGGCCACACCTTCTGTGCCCCAGATAAGCGGCAACCAGTAGGAACCGTTTCCACCAAAATTCCATTCCTGGTCACCCACCACCAGCATCGCCGGGTTTACATTGTTGAGGTTTTTAATCCGACTACGATCAAATGGTTGTAACAAACCTAGAGGCTCCCACTGCAGAGATCGCATATTGGTGGGGCTACAGATATCAAAACCCCGACCGTTAGTGGATTTCATTTTGTATAGAATTTCTTCATTCGAACCGATTGGCGTGTGGTTAACGTTTATACCAGTCTTGTCCTTGAAGGATTCCAGAAATCCCAGTGTAAGGTAATCTGACCACATCAGCACATTGAGTGTTCCTGATGCCGCTAAAACTTCTGGGCGAATAATCCAAGGAAACGTAACTGCTGCACAGCTTGTAACTGAGACGGTCCTTATGAACTGGCGGCGATTGGTAGCCTTCTCTCTTGCACTTGTGTTTTGCTTATCCATCCTTTGCCCCTTCTAGCTTTAATCATCTTAACAATTGAAGCCGCAAGCGGAGTAAGAACTATCTCATATCTCTGCTAATTAACCCTACTGCCAGCAACTCCAGATCATCAATATTCCAAGAGTGTCTGACGCAGAATTTCACACATACGGTCTATATGTTTAGGCTCGGCGATAAGCGGTGGAGCCAGCAGGCCTGCATCCCCGGTCATTTTGATGTGCAGCCCGTTACGATAAAGCCGTTTCTGGAAGTCCAGTCCTCTGACGCCTGCGCCACCTTCAGGCGATATATCGATGCCGGCGAAGAGCCCGTAACCGCGGATGTCGGTGATGATCTGCAGGTCGCTTAAGGCATACACCTGATCCAGAAAATACGGCGAAAGCGCCTTGGCGCGTGCAACCAGATCCTCTTTTTCGAACAGGTCCATGGTGGCAAGCCCAGCCGCGCAGGCTGCCGGGTGTGCTGAATAGGTATACCCGTGGAAGAATTCCACAGCACCTTCCGGTGCCGCCTCCAGAATTGTCGAATGAACTTTGTCACTTACAGCCACGGCCCCCATAGGCTGGGCAGCATTGGTCATCGCCTTCGCCATGGTCATCACGTCAGGGGTGACACCAAATGCCTGGGCGGCAAACGGTGCACCCAGTCGACCGAATCCACAAATGACCTCGTCGAAAATCAACAGAATCCCGTGCGTATCGCAAATTTCACGCAAACGTTCCAGGTACCCCTTTGGTGGCACCAAGCAACCGGTCGATCCCGCAATCGGCTCAACAATACAGGCCGCGATCGTGTCCGGCCCGTAGTTCATTGCCGCTCGTTCGAGATCATCCGCCAACTCAATCCCAGTCTCCGGCTGTCCCCGGACAAACCGGTTCTCGGGCAACCAGGTGTGGCGCATATGCACCACCCCGGGGATGCCGGGGCCGAAGGCTTGTCGATTCTTGATCATGCCACTCAACGACACACCCGCCATGTTGACGCCGTGGTAGGCTCGTTCCCGGGACACGAATCGCTGGCGCTGTCCTTGTCCGCGGGCATAGTGGTAGGCATAGGCAATTTTCATGGCCGTATCGACCGATTCCGAACCGGAATTGACGAAGAAAATATGATCCAGGCCAACCGGTGTCATCTGTGACACCCGTCGGGCAAGTTCAAACGCTAAGGGTTGACTCAGCTGAAAGGGAGGTACGTAGGCGGCCTCTTTCAACTGGCTATAAACCGCCTCGGCAATCTCCGGCCGACTGTGGCCGGCGGCGCAGCAGAATAGGCCTGATGAGCCATCAAGTATGCGTTCTCCTTCGTGGCTGTACATATACACTCCTTCTGCACGCACCACGAGTCGGGGATCAGCCTTAAAATCCCGGTTTGATGTAAACGGCATCCAGTAGTTTTCAAGAAACTCGGGATCGTATTTCATAGTTGGCCTCGCCTGTTGACCGTACTGCTATAGTCCACAAATAGTTTGATGCGACTCAAAACATTCTGACATAGAGAGAAAGTCTATGCTGATCGGAATTCCAAAAGAAATCAAGAATCATGAATACCGAGTAGGCCTCGCACCTGCCAGTGTGCGAGAGGTGATAGCGCATGGTCATGACGTCCAGGTCCAGGAAAATGCCGGAGAAGGTATCGGCGCAACAGATGATGATTATCGTTCTGTTGGGGCAGCCGTCATTGATGACCCATCTCGGATCTTCGGCGAAGCCGACATGATTGTAAAAGTGAAGGAACCGCTGGAACCGGAACGCAAACTACTTCGTGAAGAACAGGTGCTGTTCACATACCTTCATCTCGCACCAGACCCTGAGCAGACCTCTGATCTGGTTGATTCTGGCGCTGTATGTATAGCTTACGAAACGGTGACCTCTCCGTCGGGAGGTCTGCCGCTGCTCGCACCCATGTCGAAAGTTGCCGGGCGTATGGCTATTCAGGCAGGTGCCCACTGCCTGGAAAACCCACATGGTGGACGAGGCATGCTCCTGGGCGGTGTGCCCGGCGTTGATCCGGCCAAAGTCGTGATTCTGGGGGCAGGCGTGGTTGGGACCCACGCTACTCACATCGCGGTGGGTATGGGTGCGGACGTCTGGGTTATCGACCGCAATCCAGATGTGCTCGAGTCGCACTGGCAACAGTTTGGCCGCTCGACTAATTCGGTCTTCTCGACTCGGGACGCCGTTGAACACCACGTACAGGAGGCTGATCTTGTCATCGGCGGCGTACTGATCCCGGGTGCGGCTGCCCCAAAACTGGTTACGGCGGCCATGGTCCGCGGCATGAAAACAGGCTCAGTGATTGTGGACGTTGCAATTGATCAGGGCGGATGTTGTGAAACATCCAGGCCGACAACCCATGCTGAACCGACTTACGTGGTCGACGGCGTGGTTCATTACTGTGTCGCCAATATGCCAGGTGGTGTACCGCGAACCTCAACCTACGCACTCAACAATGTCACCCTCCCCCATGTTCTGAAACTGGCCGATGCCGGTTATCGTCAGGCGCTCAGGGATGATTCGCATCTTCGAAACGGACTTAACGTCCATGGCGGGAAAATCACCTGTCAGGAAGTAGCTCGTGCTCTCGGCTATGATTTCACCGATCCAGTGGATGCCCTCAAACACTGAAGATTAGACCTGCCAACAAAAGAACGGCCAACTTTACTTAATTGTTAGACATTTGGAGATAAACATGAAGATGACCACCGAAGAAGCATTTGTAAAAGTCTTGCAAATGCATGGCATTGAACATGCCTTCGGCATCATCGGTTCGGCGATGATGCCGATATCGGATCTGTTTCCCGCTGCCGGAATTAAGTTCTGGGACTGTGCGCATGAATGTAACGCCGGCATGAGTGCTGACGGATTTACGCGGGCCACTGGAAAAATGAGTATGGCGATTGCACAAAATGGCCCCGGGATCACAAATTTTGTGACGCCCATTATTACCGCATACTGGAACCATTCGCCGTTGCTGCTTGTAACGCCTCAGGCCGCCAACAAGACCATAGAGCAAGGCGGTTTTCAGGAAGTAAAACAGATGGCCGTGTTCGAGAACATGGTCTGCTACCAGGAGGAAGTACGCGAACCTTCCCGTATTGCCGAAGTCCTGAATCGGGTGATTGAGAAAGCACGTCGCGAATCTGCACCTGCTCAGATCAATGTCCCACGAGACTACTGGACTCATGAGATCGATATTGAACTGCCACAGATTATTCGTATGGAACGCTCACCGGGTGGAAAGAACGCCATCGCAGAAGCAGCGAAACTTCTATCCGATGCCCAATTTCCGGTAGTTCTAAATGGTGCGGGAGTAGTTCTCAGCGGCGCAATCGAGTCCTCCAGGGCACTGGCGGAAAAACTTGACTCGCCAGTATGCTGTAATTACCAGCACAACGATGCCTTCTATGGTTCTCACCCGCTTTTTGTCGGTCCGCTGGGTTATAACGGCTCAAAAGCCGCTATGGAACTCATATCCAGGGCCGATGTCGTACTGGCACTGGGCACTCGCCTCAACCCTTTCTCAACACTGCCGTGCTACGGCATCGATTACTGGCCAGCAAACGCCCGCATCATTCAGGTGGACATCAATGCAGACCGCATCGGGCTGACCAAAAAAGTAGACGTTGCGATCCAGGGTGATGCCCGTCGGGTTGCCGATCAGATCTACGAACAACTCTCAGACAACGCAGGGGACACAGATCGTGATGCACGCCGCGAACTGATCGCCCAGTCCAAATCAGGCTGGCAGGAAGAACTGGCATCCATGGTTCATGAAGATGATGATCCAGGCACCAATTGGAACCAGCATTCACGTGATCGTGAACCGAACTGCATGTCCCCCCGCGAAGCCTGGCGCGCCATTATGGCGGCACTTCCCAAAGAAGCAATTATCTCTTCTGATATTGGGAACAACTGTGCGATTGGAAATGCCTACCCAACTTTCGAACAAGGTCGTAAATACCTGGCACCCGGGTTGTTTGGTCCATGTGGGTATGGCTTTCCGTCGATACTCGGGGCAAAAATTGGCTGTCCGGATGTGCCTGTTGTTGGCTTTGCCGGGGATGGTGCCTTTGGCATTTCGATGAACGAAATGACCGCCTGCGGGCGTAATGAATGGCCACCAATCACTATGGTCGTTTTCCGCAATTACCAGTGGGGTGCTGAAAAACGAAATACCATCCTCTGGTATAACGATAACTTCGTTGGTACCGAGTTGAACGTCGGCGTGGAGTACGCCAAGGTCGCCGAGGCGTGCGGCTTGAAAGGAGTGAAGGTCCGAGACATGAAAGAGTTGACCGACGCCCTGAGAACTGCCATCCAAGAACAGATGAATAACAACACAACTACGTTTATCGAGGTTGTTCTAAATCAGGAACTGGGCGAACCCTTCCGACGAGACGCCATGAAAGCGCCGGTTGCAGTCGCCGGAATCGATGCGGCTGACATGAAACCGCAACAGATCAGCTAGGCACAACTGTCCGCGGCTGACCGGGTAGGCGCCCGTTCAGCCGCTCCTCGTGCGCAGGTTTGCGTGACTCCCGCCCGACTCAGGCCACGCGGCGATACAGGATCAGTGCACCACCAAGAAACAGCAGCGTCGGCAACGTTGCACCGATAAACGGGTGTACGCCGTAAACAAGTACGATATACCCCAACGCTTTGTTCAAGACGTAAAACCCCAACCCAACCATGATTCCCAGGAAGAGGTTCCGCCCAAGACTACCGGCACGAATACTGCTGAATACAAAAGGTACAGCGAGTATCAGCATCACAGCCGTCGACAGCGGCAAAACCACTTTACCCCAATAGGCCAACTCGTATGCCCTGGTGTCCTGAGCGTTTAATTTCAGGTGCTCGATATACCTCTTGAGTTGCCACAGGGGCAGCTGTCCAGGCTGCACCAAGAAAACTGACATCATCCCTGGCGTCACTTCTGTTACCCAGGCTGACTGAATAACATGGTGGACGTCAGCACGGCCTTTCTCATCAATGATCGTCTGCCTTACATCGTTCAGCTGCCAACGATCTTGGTTGTAGTGGCCGCTACGCGCATAGGTCAGCGATACCAGTCGATCACGGTCCTTGCGATCAAACTCAAAAATCTTGATCCGCAACAGACTGAGATCAGGCAACACTTCAGCAACATTGACAAATGTGCTCTTGTCACGCATCCACAGACCAGAGCTGTGTTTCTGCTCGATATTGCGTTCCAGCGCTTCGATCCGACCGCGCTGCGCCAGCGTCTCAGTGAACGGGCTCACGAGTTCACCTATCACCACAGCCAGGAGCACAAAGATTGCGCCCACTTTAAGGACTGAACCTGTAATCTGGCCGAGTGAAATACCACTGGCTCTCATGACGGTCAGTTCGGAATGTCGCGCCAATACTGAAAGTCCAAGGATCGTCCCTACCAGGCCAGCCATCGGAAAGATGTCATAGATAATCCGTGGCGTGGTGAGCAAGACAAACCGCAGTGCATCAAGCAAACCATACGACCCTGACCCCAAGTCAGACAGCTGGTCGATAAAATTCAGAAAAACAAATATCCCGGCCAGAACTGCTATAACCAGTAACGACTGTTGAACAATAGTGCGGCCGATATAAATGTCGATCAGTTTCACCAGCTCATGACCCGGCAGGAGATCGTTTCAGGCTCAGCAGAGGCCGGTTGGTTGTCCTGCACCAGAAAAGGTAAATCGCCACCACTGCGAACACCAGGTGCAGTGTCCAAAGGCCAATGGTGGGAGACAGCGTCGTGCTTTTACGGATTGTGGCTACGGCAAGGCCGGCTACATTGGTGTAACAGAAATAGATCGCTAGCGCCGCTATGATTGCCGGCAATCGACCCCGACCGGGGCTGATATGACCAAGCCCCAACGCAAACAGAATCATAACGGGCAAAACAACAACCTTTGAGAGTCGCCAATGCAGTTCCGACCGAGCCAATGCACCGTAGCCTACTAGACCGTATTGCTGCCACAGTTCCTGGTTGCGCCGACCCCGCAATGGGACTGGCGGCTCTGGCACCAGGTCAGACAACAACCGAATCGCATAAGACTCAAATTCAATCACCCGATACGCTGGGTCACCCGGCACGCCTTCATAGCGAACGCCATTCTCCAGAACCAGAAAACGACCAGCGGAGTTGCTGTCCTGCTCCTGCCGTGCAGTCGCAGCCACGACGACCCCGTCCTGAGTCGCATCAGACCCATAAATAAATACATGTTCATACACCGACAGGTCGTTGTCTGCTGTCTCCACAAAATAAACCCCCCGGCCGTTTCGTGTTTCTGTAAACACACCTGCCATAATGCCGCTGACCTCTTTGCCTGTACGAAATTCGTGCTCAATTGCTCCCCCGACACGAACCGCCAGTGGCGACAGATAAAACGAAAATCCGCCTACGACCAGAGCCGACACCATCAGCAAAAAAGCAGCTGGTTTGAGCAGATGGCCAGGGCTGTACCCGGACGCTGCCATAATGACGGTTTCATTGTCGCGGCTCCAGCGATCCAGAACCATCAGGATAGCCACAAAGATCATCAGTGGGAGAATAACATCCATGTAAGTCATTACTTTAAGCAACAACAGCAAAAAGATGCTGTCTACGGGAATCATGCCTTCTGCTGCCTGGCGGAGGAAACCGAGCGCCCGAACAACAATAAAGATCATCAGCATAACCAGCGTAACAGCAACACTGGTCAGCAATACTTCCCGGACAAACGCCCGTCTAAGAATCATTTGTAGAATTGCAACCTTCTTTTGACAGAATCGTGATTAAACCACCACAATACTGCTTCATTCTATGAAAATGGCAAGTGCCATTGCTACTGCCGCTGATCTATCACAGGAGCCCCATGAAAATTAATCTCACCAGCGCTGACCCCACAAGCCTCAAAACCGACTGTCTGGTTGTCGGGATTCTAGACGATGGGAAACTGACAGCAAGTGCCAAAAAAGCCGATAAGTCGATGGGCGGCATCATCCAGCGTCTGGTCGACGACGGCGATATCAAAGGCACCAGCGGCTCAATTCTGATGATTCCGTGCCATCCCAATGGACCGGCTCGGCGCGTGCTTACCGTAGGTTTGGGCAAAGCCCACGAATCCGGTGTTGCCGAATACAAACAAGCCGTGGACAGTGCAGCCAGTGCACTCGCAAATTTACCCATACGCAACGCCACGGTGACCTTGGCCGAAACTGCAGTTGCTGACCGGGATGTCAGTGAGCGCCTGCGGCTCCTCGCCTCCGCAGTGTGCGATTCCACTTACCAGTTCGATCAAACTAAAAGCACGAAAGAGAGCAAACGCCCTCTCGCTCGTGTCACATTTTCTGTCGGTTCAAGAGCAGTTTCGGCGCGGGCCCGGCGAGCCATCCGCGAAAGTCAGGCGATTTCAAATGGTGTAAAACTGGCCCGAGATCTCAGCAACCTGCCCGGCAATATCTGCACACCGAGTTACCTGGCCGCCCAGGCACGAAAACTGCAGCGAAGCCATGGATTGAAGGTTACTGTTCTAGACGAGAAACGCATGGAAAAGCTCAAAATGGGATCCCTGCTGTCGGTCTCCCAGGGCAGTCGACAACCCGCGAAGTTCATCATCATAGAACACCGGGGTGCCGCACAAAGTGAACGCCCGGTGGTTCTGGTTGGAAAGGGACTTACATTTGACGCCGGCGGTATTTCGCTTAAACCTGCAGCCGGCATGCAAGAAATGAAATACGATATGTGTGGCGGTGCCAGTGTATTCGGCGCCTTAAGTGCAGTTGCCGAACTTGACCTGCCACTTAATGTGATAGGGATCGTGCCCAGTAGCGAGAATCTACCCGATGGCGCCGCCAACAAACCCGGTGATATCGTCACCAGTATGTCCGGTAAGACCATTGAGATACTCAATACGGATGCGGAAGGCAGGCTCATATTGTGTGATGCGCTTACCTATGCGGAGCGCTATAAACCCGATGCAATTGTTGATATTGCCACCCTAACCGGTGCTTGTGTGATCGCCCTGGGTCACCCGGCAAGCGGCGTATTCAGCAATGACGACACTCTCGCCGATCAACTGCTCGATGCGGGTGAGCAAACGCGTGACCGCGCCTGGCGATTGCCGTTGTGGGATGAATATCATGAACAACTTAAGAGTGGATTTGCCGACATGGCGAATGTCGGTGGTCGAGGAGCCGGTGCCGTCACTGCCGCCTGTTTTCTATCGCGTTTTGCTGAAAAGATGAAGTGGGCCCACATGGACATCGCCGGCAGCGCCTGGAAGACGAACACCAAGACTGGGGCAACGGGTCGACCAGTACCCCTGCTGACGCAGTTCCTGATTAATCGATCGACAAATTAAACCATGATCTGATGACTGCAGTGCGTATAGATTTTTATGTTCTCGAAGCAGATGCAACTGATGGGCGCTTAAGGCTCGCATGCAAAATCATCGATCGTGCCTATCGCAGCGGACATACGGCCTATCTGTGGGCTCGTGATGACCATGAAACCGACCTACTCGATGACCTGTTATGGACGTTCTCACAAAACAGCTTTGTCCCGCATAGTCGAAACAGTCACAATTCTGATCTCACCACCCCGGTGCATATTGGCCATCACCCGCCCCAATCGGGATCTGCGGAGGTCGTGGTGTCTGTAGCTGACCGACCGGTTGAAGATTATTCCAATTTTCTGAGAATCGCCGAAGTTGTTGGTTTTGGTGAAGCCGAAAAACAGTCCGGTCGGTCCCGATTCAAGTTCTATCGGGATCAGGGGCTGGAACTTGAAACCCATCGGATCACTCTTTGATCGAAGATTCGAGACAAAGACAACATGACATCAAAAAGCCAGGAAAACGAACTGATTCGCGAGCTAAAAGAACTCGGTCGACTGCTTGGTCCCGAAACAGAGACAGCCCAGGACGAGGCTACAACATCTGATCAGATCCAGCCGGACACCGACGAAATCCAGGCAATAACCGAATTGGTAGCACCGGTGTCCGATGCAGATGAGGATATGGATTCTCCTGAGACGGTTGATATGTTCAGCAATGAGTCACTTGTTGATGACCTTGCTATGGCAAGTAAGCCCGAGATCGCAGAATCGTCGCACGATGCTTTAACCTGCACCGAGCCCTCCCCTCCCAGGGATCGTGCTTCGCAACAATCTTCTTCACCCATAGCCCAGGTTCCCGCATCTGCCGCGTCCCTTGAAGCCGGCATGAGTCGTGAATCCATCGCCGAACTTTCGCGTGAACTTATCGATACGGTTGAGAAAACTATTTCCCGCAGGTCCGGCGAACCTCTGGATGAAGCCTTGCGCGAAAAACTGTTGTCAGACGTTTCTCAGCAGCTATCTGCATGGCTTGAGAACGACTGACCGGCCAACTTTGGGACTAGCGCCCGTTGGACTACAGGTCTTTGCCCTATAATTCGCCGGTTTTCACACGCGACCCCGTAAAGACGAAGATCTTGGTATGACAAACAATGTCTGACGTCGAATTAAGCAAGAACTTTGATCCCCACAGCATGGAAACCATGCTTTACCAGGAGTGGGAAGCCGAGGGCTGTTTCGCACCGACCGGTATCGGTGATGCCTATTGCATCGTGATACCGCCGCCAAACGTTACCGGCAGCCTGCACATGGGTCATGCGTTTCAAGACACTATCATGGATGCTCTGATCCGCTATCACCGGATGAGAGGCAGAAACACCCTATGGCAGGCCGGTACCGACCATGCCGGTATCGCCACCCAGATGGTGGTCGAACGACAGCTGGAGATCGAGGGTGTATCGCGACACGATCTGGGTCGCGAACAGTTTATTGACAGAGTCTGGCAGTGGAAACGTGAGTCTGGCGGTACGATCAGCCGACAACTCCGACGAATGGCCGCGTCTTTAGACTGGAGTCGGGAACGATTCACGATGGACGATGCTCTGTCACACGCCGTGCGTCAGGTGTTCGTACAGCTTTACGAAGAAGATCTGATTTACCGTGGCAAACGGCTGGTTAACTGGGATCCAGTGTTACACACCGCACTTTCTGATCTGGAAGTAATCTCGGAAGAAGAGCAGGGGTACTTATGGCACATTCGTTACCCTCTGTCCGACAGCTCTGGACACCTGGTGGTTGCGACCACTCGGCCCGAAACGATGTTGGGTGACACGGCCGTGGCAGTACATCCCGAAGACGAACGTTACCGCGATCTTATTGGTAGTCAGGTGCGATTACCGCTGGTAGACCGGATGATTCCGATCATTGCGGATGATTATGTGGACCCCGCTTTTGGAACCGGCTGTCTCAAGATCACACCCGGTCACGACTTCAACGACTACGACGTCGGTCAGCGTCACGGTCTGCCGGTGATCAACGTACTCACGCCTGATGCAGCCATCGATCTGGAAGAATCCGATTACCACGGTCTGGATCGTTACGACGCTCGCAAGCAGGTTGTCTCAGATCTCGAAAAGCGGGGCCTGATCGAAAAAATCGAAGACCACACACTGATGGTGCCACGCGGTGATCGATCTGGAGCCGTCGTAGAGCCCTATCTAACTGATCAGTGGTACGTCCGCACCAAGCCTCTGGCTGAACCGGCTATTGAAGCCGTTAGGGACGGCCGAATCCGGTTTGTACCGGACAATTGGAGCCGGACCTACTACGAGTGGATGAATAACATTGAAGACTGGTGCATCTCGCGGCAGATCTGGTGGGGCCACCGAATTCCGGCATGGTATGACGACGACGGCAACATCTTTGTCGCCCAGGACGAATCATCCGCGCTCGAAAAGGCAGAATCGTTTCACGGCAGAAAAGCCTCACTGCATCAGGATGAAGATGTTCTGGATACCTGGTTTTCCTCGGCACTTTGGCCATTTTCTACCCTGGGCTGGCCCGACGATACCGCAGCGATGAAAGCGTTTTATCCCACCAGTGTTCTGGTCACAGGTTTTGACATCATCTTCTTCTGGGTGGCCAGAATGATCATGTTTGGTCTGAAATTTACGGGGTCTGTTCCTTTCCATGATGTGTACGTTCATGGTCTGGTACGCGATGCCGACGGTCAGAAAATGTCGAAGTCTAAAGGCAACGTGCTTGACCCCCTGGATCTGATCGATGGTATTACGCTTCCGGCACTGATAGAGAAACGAATTTCAGGACTGATGCAGCCACAGATGGCCAAGCGCATCACTGACGATACACGCAGACAGTTCCCCGAAGGCATCCCATCGTATGGAACCGATGCTCTGCGCTTTACTTTCGCCAGCCTCGCAACCCAGGGCCGGGATATCCGCTTTGATCTAGGTCGGATAGAGGGACATCGCAACTTCTGCAATAAACTCTGGAATGCCACACGGTTCGTATTGATAAACACCGAACCTCTGGAGACCACCCCAGGTGCAACAGGTCAGCTTGGACCAGCAGAACGTTGGGTCATCTCCCGATTGCAGCAGGTGGCAGGTGATGTCAGTCACTCTGTATCACAGTACCGTTTTGACCAGGTGGCACAAACGCTCCACAGCTTTGTCTGGGACGAATTCTGCAGCTGGTACCTTGAGATAGCCAAGATTGAACTCGGCGACGACAGCCTGTCAGCAGATCGCAAACTCGGGGTCATGGAAACCCTTGTCCAGGTCCTGGACGCCTCCCTCCGATTGCTGCACCCTATCATGCCGTTTATTACCGATACCCTGTGGCGCCGTATCGCCCGTCGCGTCGGGGCTGACGGGCCGACGATCATGACCCAACCATACCCGGTTGAACAAACAGAGCTGATAGACCAGGGATCGATCGACAGTCTGCAATGGGTACAGTCGGTAGTCTCGGCGGTACGAAATATTCGGGGCGAGATCAATATAGATCCGCGGCGCCCACTGCCCGCTCTGCTCCGAGGTGGAGACAGTACCGACGCAGAACGTTCTGCGACATTTAACAGGCTGATCGTGGAACTGGCGCGTTTGGCATCTCTAGATTATGTCACTGAAGATTCACAGATTCCGGAATGCGCTACGGCCGTGGTCGGGACACTGACCGTTCTGGTGCCCATGGGCGCTGTTATCGATCGCGAAGCAGAGCTGGAACGACTCAGTCGTGAAATCCGAAAATTGAACGAGGACCTGGCACGCACGCAGGGCAAGTTGTCCAACCCGAATTTCGTGGACAAGGCACCAGTTGACATCGTGTCCAAGGAACGAGAACGTCTGGAATCCACTCGTAGTGCAATTGCACAACTTCAAGCTCAGCAGAACCGTGTAGAACAGTTGTCCTCCTAGATGCCCAGCCTGGTTACAGCAGCGCTGACCATCGCCACAGCTGCGGTCTCGGTTCGCAAGACGGATTTAGCCAGTGTCACGGGTACAATATCGGCGTCGCTTAGCAGTTCCCATTCGCCGGGACTGAATCCCCCTTCGGGTCCAACCAGCAGAATCAACTCATCGAACCCCACCTTTTGAACTGCAGTGACATTTCCACCCCGGGGATCTGCAAGCCAGGTTACACGCCCAGCCTTGCCACCCGTATTAAACATCTCTGGCAGTTGTTTTGGCTGATGGAGACGGGGAACCCAGGGACGCCGACTCTGCTTGCAGGCCTCAAGGCATGTTTTCTGCCAACGAGCCGCTGAACGGACACTGAATTTCGCGACACTGTGTTCACACAATAGTGGTGTGAAATCAGTCATGCCAATCTGGGTGGCCATATCCAGCATCACTATCTGACGATCACCCTTCGGCAGAGCCGCCGCCAGATGTACACGCACTCGGCCCTCGATGTGGTAAGCATAAGCGGTCATCTCAAGCGCGACCCGGGCTCGTCGCTCACTGATATCCACGATCTTCGCTGTTGCTGTTGTCCCAAGTCCGTTGAAAACGACGATTTCACTGCCAATCCTCAACCGACGCGACCGGGCCAGGTGCCTCGATTCATCTGCGGCGAGTACCGCAGATCCCGGTCTGGCATCCAGCTTGGGCAGATAAAACCAAGGCAACTTCTTCATCTTTTGCCGGTAAGGTATATATCGTATCGAACCACCCTACCGCTTACCGTCAGGTCAGGAACACACCCTAAGGCAGGCGCATAACGAGACCGCTTAACCACTACTCGTTGGCGTGCATGGATGCATGCAAGGTTCCACAATTCATCAGCATCACGGTCATCACCCACCAATCCACGGAGCAGTGTCGCCTCTTTACGTGCAGCCGCAGAGTTAATTGTTTTCTGCGGGAACATAGGATCAAGGTAGATTACATCGGAGCGTGGTAATTGTTCGATAGCGACGCGGCTGTCTGCACAAATGAAGCGGATACTTTTTCGCAGTGCTTCAGCAGTAGGTTGATTCAGCTCTGCGATCAAAAGTTCGGCCAGTACTGGCGATCGCTCTATACCCGTCACTCGCCTATCCAGGCTGGCTAAATGAAAAGCGTCTCGACCGAAACCGGCAGTAGCATCGATTATTGTCTTATTGGTTCGGCCTATGGCGCGCGCCAGAAGATCACGACCACGACTGGGGCGTCGCAAGTGTGAACACATCACCTGGACTGGAAGTGTACGAACCTGTCTAAGATCACGGATAGCCAGGCGCTCTACAGAAACTTCAAGGACGAACCGCTGATCAGCATCAACCTGCGTAACCAGAGGCAGATCTAGTCGTTCGGCGATCTCGGTTGCCCGAATAATCGCCTGATCCTGCACTGGCTGTACGACGGTATTGCTCATTGGCTTCCGATCGGTCTGGACTTTGACAGCAGTGGGCTCTTAAGCTACAAACTCTATCAACTCAATTTCGATAAACAGGGAATATGGACTATGGGATTCCTGAATGGCAAACGGACACTGATTACCGGTCTCGCCAGCAACCGGTCTATAGCCTGGGGTATTGCCCAGGCTATGCGCCGGGAAGGCGCAGAATTGGCTTTGACCTATCAGAATGAAAAACTCAAACCCAGAGTTGACAAGTTTGCCCAGTCTTTAGGCAGTACAGTGGTGCTGCCCTGTGATGTCGGGACCGACAGTCAGATCGACTCTCTTTTTGATCAATTGGCGGAGCACTGGGACGCTCTCGATATTCTGGTGCACTCGATCGCATTTGCGCCTAGAGAGGAACTCGAGGGACTGTATCTTGATGCTGTCACACGGGACGGCTTCAACACGGCTCACGAAATCAGTTCTTACAGTTTCGCTGCCCTGGCGCGTGCGGCCCAGCCTATGATGTCCGGACGCAACGGGGCCCTGCTTACGTTGACCTACATCGGCTCCCAACGTTCGATGCCGGGCTACAACGTGATGGGATTAGCAAAAGCGAGTCTTGAAGCCAATGTACGCTACCTGGCTCAGTCTCTGGGCAGTCAGGGAATCCGGGTCAACGGTATCTCGGCCGGCCCCATTCGGACGCTGGCCGCATCAGGTATCAAAGGGTTCCGTAAAATGATGAGGTTCTATGACGATACAGCGCCGTTGGGTCGCGGTGTCACAATCGACGAAGTCGGTAACGCTGCTGCCTTCCTGTGTTCAGATCTGGCCTCCGGTATCACCGGCGAAATCACCTATGTAGACGGTGGATTTAATACAGTAGGCATCAGCCCACGTCACGCTGATCTTTAGAGTGACTCTTCGTTGATCTGAACTTCTGCTGCTTTACGCAGCCCCTGACGCCAGCCGATCACCATTTCCTCACCCCGTCGCGACAACAAGACTTTCTCAACTCCCAATCGATCTTCTGCTGAGGCTTTTGCGGGGTCGCCGAATTCGACATGCTCGAGTCGATAGATCGCGTATCGTGCTGTGCTAATTCGCTCGCCACCATAAACAATCTGTCCGAATAACGGCACAATTGCCGCATAGACCGCACGTGCCACGACTTGTTCAAGTGGTTCAACAATGGCCTCAGTTGTGTCGGGAAGGCGGACACGGGCCAGCTTGTGCGCCATGAGCAGTTCGTCCCAGTCCGCGCCGGATTTCAGGCGCGCCACCAGATCTTCACCGACTTTATCCATTCTGTCAGATGCTGCCGTTGCGCTAAGCATTTTTTTTAGCGCTGGCCTGGCCTCATTCAGATCAAGCTGTCGGCGAACTCGATAGTCAACTTTGCGGATGGCAACGAGGTTATCCTGATCGATTTCTATCAATTCACTGTTCAGACCATCAGTCAAAACCTCGTTACCGAACGCAGCGTCCCGAACCTCCTGAAATGCAGCAATGCCGGTACCAGCATCCTGGGTAAACCACTCACTGCGTATTACCTTTAGGCTCAGCTGATCAGCAGCAGGCTCCAGGGAATCGGGCTGTTCAAATACTATGCTGCCAAGGATTTCGGCTAATTCATTAAACCGCTCCTCCGCACGGAGATGGCGGACTTCGGCCTCGATTTCATCTCGGACCTGGTCAATGGACTGAACTCTGGTTTTGGTAATCCTGTCCAGGCGAATCACATGAAACCCGTATTGCGTTCTCACCGGCTCACTGATCTCACCTTCTCCCATCGCGAAAACAGCGTCTTCGAACGGTTTGACCATGGTGCCTGGTCTGATCACGCCAAGTTCACCACCGCGTTTTGCAGAACCTGTATCGTCCGAATTGACTTCGGCCAGACTGGCAAATGACTCACCGCTACGGGCGCGTACAATAATTTCTGCTGCCCTCTGGCGGACCTGATCAATCTGCGCATCCGCAGCATCGGCACTGACTGACAGCAATATGTGGCTGGCGCTGCGACTGCCAGGTTGCAAATAACGATCGGAATTGTCCTCAAACATCCGCAAGATGTCTGACTCATCAACATTCAATCTTCTGCCCAGATCTTCCACTGACAACTTCAGGTAGTCCACCTGAATAGCGGCAGGCTCAAAGTACGCATCTGAGTTTGCCCGATACTCTTTTTCAATAGCCGATTCAGACACTTTTATATCATCTAGAAAATTATTGAGCTCTAGCGTGGTATAGGACGCTGTACGGCGCTGACCCAGAAGTTTCCATGCTTTATCGATCGAGTTCGCGCTGACAATGGCTGACTGCCCAAGTCCCCGAACCAGTTGGTCGACCAAACCCTGCTGCCGCTGATAATTCTCGTAACTCGGAATGGTCATTCCAGCGTTCTGAACAAGAAGTTCGTATCGGTCACGGTCAAACTGACCGTCTGTATGAAAAACTGCAGTATTCTGTATGAGTGCTGCCAGTTGTGCATCACTGATTCGGAATCCGCTGGCATGAAGGGTCTCGTTCTGTAAGGTGGTATCGATGAGTTCCTCTACGACCTGGCGTTTGAAGGCGGTACTGCTGAATAGTTCAGCGTCAATGTTTCGCCCCATCATCTGGACCAATCGGCGACGGCGATCACTCATTGCCTGTTGATACATTTGCTGATTGATTTCGATCTTGTCAGCAGTCGCAACAATAATCTCGGATACTCCTTCGAAATAGGACCCGACTCCCCACACCGCGAAGACAAGGATAATGACACCGGCGACGGTCCAACCTATGACGCCGGATGCTCTTTCTCGAATTTTAATCAGCATTGTTGTTGTTTCTCACCCTTGTTTAGGCACCAAAACCGAAAGTCTTCCTGTTCCCAGGCAGCAGTTCCGCTGCCCTATTGTATTAGGTAGGCGCGATCAAGTTAAATCCTCAGTGGTCCGCAGTGTGTAGAAACCACCAGGCGCCCACAGAAATTCTGTGCGCGCCTGGTATTGAAGAAAATGGCGGAGCGGACGGGACTTGAACCCGCGACCCCCGGCGTGACAGGCCGGTATTCTAACCAACTGAACTACCGCTCCGGCGTTCTAGCAAATTGTCCGTAAGACAGCGTATCGCAGGCCTTGGTGGGTGCTGCGGGGTTCGAACCTGCGACCTTCGCCTTGTAAGGGCGACGCTCTTCCAGCTGAGCTAAGCACCCGGAAAGGCGAGCGAGTTTACGGCATCCTTCAGTTGTTTTCCAGCTTTGAACTTCGGCGCACGAGACGCCGCAATGGTGATGGTTTCACCCGTGCGAGGATTCCGGCCCATCCTAGCCGAGCGGTGACTGACGGAAAATGCACCAAATCCGACCAGAGAAACCGTACCACCCCGTTGCAGTGTCGAGGTGATATTGCTGAAGACAGATTCTACGGCGGCGCCCGCATCAGATTTTCCCAGACCCGTACTGGTTGCTACTGCGTCGATCAATTCGGCTTTATTCACTGGTGTATCCCTCATTCAAGTTGGTTGTAACCACTGCCCGAACATCACTTTGACCTCAATCGGCCTCAGTCCGGCAATTCCCTGTAAACACCGGCTGAACCGGTGAGGCAAATTGTTTATACCAAGGGCTAAATTTCGGTGTCAAATCGGCACAGCCCGGTAATACCCACCCCGGTGCCAAGCGAAAGATTAATAACTTACAGGAAGAACCCGCTTAAGAAGGCTGATTTGTAAGGTGAATCTACAGACATTATGCACATCAGTGAGGTCTTAAACTGCCCCGCAACAACGGCCAGGCGGTCAGTGGGCCACCGGACGATCGCGCGTGGCTGGGCTGTCTTCATTGGCCGAATCAACGTTTGCCTCATCAGCATTGTCATCGATTGGTTCTGGGAGTCTTTCAAGCGCAAACCCAAAAACTTCGTCTAGCCAGCGAACCGGTTTGATCTCCAGACCCGCCTTCACATTATTGGGGATCTCCACCAGCTCTTTTTCATTTTCATGGGGGATCAGTACAACTTTGATGCCGCCCCGATGTGCAGCCAGTAGTTTTTCCTTAAGACCCCCTACAGGCAGCACTTCACCGCGCAATGTGATCTCACCCGTCATGGCGAGGTCAGAACGTACTGGAATACCGGAGATTGCAGACAATAACGCCGTACACATTCCAATTCCCGCACTTGGCCCATCTTTAGGTGTGGCACCCTCGGGTACATGTATGTGCACATCCTGTTTCTGGTAGAAATCCCGGTCTATGCCGTACTGTCTGGATCGGGTGCGAAGCACAGTCATCGCGGCCTGAATCGACTCCTGCATGACATCTCCTAGCTTACCGGTATAGCTCTGCTTACCTTTACCGGGCATCACCGCTGCTTCTATTGTTAGAAGTTCTCCACCGACTTCGGTCCATGCCAGACCAGTCACCTGTCCGACCCGGTTTTCGAGTTCAGCTTTGCCATAACGAAACTGGCGGACACCCAGATATTTCTGTAAGGACCGACTGGTGACTTTCACAGTCTGTTTTATCTCGTTGAGAATCAGTTCCTTAGCAACTTTGCGGCAGATTTTGGCGATTTCCCGCTCGAGTGACCTGACGCCAGCCTCCCGGGTGTAGTAACGAACGATATCTACCAGAGCAGATTTGTGAAAAATGATCTCTTCATCATTAAGACCGTTGTTCCGTTTCTGCTTTTGGACAAGATAACGCGTTGCTATTTTGATTTTCTCATCTTCGGTGTACCCCGAGATACGGATGATCTCCATCCGATCCTGTAATGGACTGGGTATGTTCAAGGTATTGGCTGTTGCCACAAACATGACCTCAGAAAGATCATAGTCGACCTCAAGATAGTGGTCACCGAACTTGTTGTTTTGCTCCGGGTCGAGCACTTCCAACAGGGCAGACGACGGATCCCCTCGAAAGTCCATCGACATTTTGTCGACTTCATCAAGCATGAACAAAGGATTCTTCGTTCCTGCTTTTGACATATTTTGAAGAATTTTTCCCGGTAGTGACCCGATGTAGGTTCTGCGGTGACCGCGTATTTCAGCCTCGTCGCGCATTCCACCCAGTGATATGCGTACGAACTTGCGATTTGTTGCTCGCGCTATTGATTCACCCAGTGATGTCTTGCCGACGCCTGGCGGTCCAACCAAACACAGAATGGGGCCTCTGACTTTGTTGATTCGCTGTTGTACAGCCAGATATTCCAGTATCCGCTCCTTGACTTTCTCCAGCCCGTAGTGATCTCGCTCAAGAATAGTCTCGGCCTTGGCGAGATCCTTCAAGACTCGCGTCCTCTTTTTCCACGGCACCTGCACCAACCAGTCGATGTAATTTCGGACAACTGTCGCTTCCGCTGACATCGGCGACATCATGCGAAGTTTTTTCAGTTCTGATTCGGCCTTTTCCAGTGCCTCTTTGGACATGCCAGCTTCTTCGATTTTTTTCTGCAGCTCATCCATTTCATTGGGGGCGTCTTCCATTTCGCCGAGCTCGTTCTGAATCGCTTTCATCTGCTCATTCAGGTAATACTCACGCTGACTTTTTTCCATCTGCTTCTTGACTCGCCCACGAATCCGTTTCTCGACCTGAAGGAGGTCGATTTCGGATTCCATGATGCCCAGAATATGTTCCAGCCGCTCACGTGAACTGGCGTACTCAAGGATCTTTTGTTTTTCTGCGTTTCTTAACGTCAGATGAGCGGCGATCGTATCGGCAAGCCGACCGGGTTCCTCAATGCCACTCAAGGATGTCAGTACCTCCGGTGGAATTTTTGGGTTGAGTTTGACGTACTGTTCAAATTCGGTAACCACCGTTCGAATCAGAACTTCAGACTCGCGCTCATCGATCAGTTCATCGTTGATGCCAACAGCGTCGACTTCAAAGGTTTCTTCAGATTGAACATATCTGACGATTGCGGCTCTGGCAGTTCCCTCCACCAGAACCTTTACGGTGCCATCGGGTAGTTTTAGGAGCTGCAGAATATTGGCCACCGTACCGACCTCATAAATTTGCTCAGGTGACGGGTCGTCATCTGCAGCGTCATGCTGGGCCGCAAGAAAAATCTGCTTGCCAGATTCCATGGCGTAGTCGAGTGCCTTAATCGATTTTTCCCGACCGACAAAGAGCGGGATCACCATGTGTGGAAACACCACGACATCACGCAACGGCAACATGGGATAGCGAACCTGTGGCTCCAATGCTTCAGTCTGGGTATCGTCAGTCATGTTTGATCCGTGTGTTCTGTATTCCGTTTAAAGCGCGTCAAGCCAGTCGTGCGCTGGTGTCACATCTAATCTGGGGGCATCGCCCTGTTAATTCAAGGTGAAATCGCGTCTCAACTCAAATTTAAGACCGCTGTGAAATTTTTCGTGGTTCTTCTTCGAAAACATATAGCGGCTGAGAGCTGTCTTCAATCACGCTGGAATCTACCGTCACCTTGCTCACGTCGTTCATTGATGGCAATACAAACATGGTCTCCAGCAGTGCTTTCTCCAATATAGAACGCAGTCCGCGGGCACCAGTCTTTCGATCCATAGCCTTTTTTGCAACAGCTATTAGAGCATCCTGTCGAATTTCAAGTTCCACATTTTCAAGTTCAAATAGTTTGCCAAATTGCTTGATCAGTGCATTTTTGGGCTCGGTCAGGATCGTTATCAAGGCTTCCTCATCCAGTTCCTCGAGTGTTGCGATCACCGGCATGCGGCCGACAAACTCGGGTATCAGTCCATACTTGATCAGATCCTCGGGTTCGAGGTCAGGTAGAAATTTACTTATACGATTAGCATTTGAGATGCTTTTGATGTCCGCACCAAAACCGATACCTGACTTTTCAGAGCGCTGCTGAATGACCTTCTCGAGTCCTGAGAATGCGCCGCCACAAATAAACAGCACGTTTCGGGTATCGACCTGTAGAAACTCCTGCTGCGGGTGTTTGCGGCCACCTTGTGGTGGTACCGAAGCGACAGTGCCCTCGATCAGTTTAAGTAGCGCCTGTTGAACGCCTTCCCCAGAAACATCACGGGTAATAGATGGGTTATCTGATTTACGCGATATCTTGTCGATTTCATCGATATAAACAATCCCAGCCTGGGCTTTTTCCACATCATAATCACACTTCTGGAGCAGCTTCTGAATGATGTTTTCAACATCTTCTCCGACATAACCGGCCTCTGTGAGAGTGGTTGCATCGGCAATCGTAAACGGTACATTGAGTTCCCGGGCCAGCGTTTCGGCCAGTAAGGTTTTACCTGATCCGGTCGGCCCGATCATCAGAATGTTGCTTTTTGAGATTTCGACTTCGCCTACAGCTTCTGCGTTCTCAATCCGCTTATAGTGATTGTATACGGCCACTGCAAGGACTTTCTTTGCCTCTGTCTGGCCGATGACGTAATCATCCAGCCGCTCACAGATTTCCTGCGGGGTCGGATAAGCTGCCTCGCGAGCAGCCTCGGCTTCTACATCTTCGGCCTCTTCACGAATAATCTCGTTACAGAGTTCCACGCACTCATCACAGACAAAAACCGATGGGCCCGCTATCAGCTTTCTAACTTCGTGCTGGCTCTTTCCACAAAAAGAACAATAGAGAAGCTTGTCATCTTTGTTGTCGCCATCGTTTCCGGCCATGCTACCTCCCCAATATCAACTGTTAACTCTGTAATGATCCGCCCAGGCCAGATCTTCAGGCGCGTGGGTCGTCTTCAAAAAAAGCTTTACCACCTATGTAAGATGCAGTCTTTATAGCGTGAATGCAAGGGCTACACAATCGGGGTTCTTGGCGTGATAATCACTAGCCTTCACGCTGACTAATTACCCGGTCAATAATGCCGTATTCTGCAGCCTCATCTCCGCTCATAAAGTTGTCCCGCTCAGTGTCACTCTGAACAACATCTAGGTCACGTCCGGTATGGTTGGAAAGTATCTGGTTTAAACGTTCACGGATCTTCAGAATCTCTTTGGCGTGAATATCAATATCTGTGGCCTGGCCCTGGAACCCGCCCCAAGGTTGATGGATCATGATTCGTGAATGCGGTAGTGCAAACCGCTTTTCCGAAGCGCCGCCGGCAAGAATCACTGCACCCATGCTCGCAGCCTGACCCGTGCAAACGGTGCTGACATCAGGTTTTATGAATTGCATGGTATCGTAGACGGCAAGACCTGCGTTCACCTCACCGCCGGGACTGTTGACATAAAGATGAATATCCTTGTCCGGGTTCTCTGATTCCAGATACAGTAGTTGTGCGACAACCAGGTTGGCCACATGGTCGGTAATCGAGCCGACAATAAATACGACCCGCTCCTTGAGCAGACGAGAGTAGATATCGTAGGCACGTTCGCCTCGGCCAGTGGTTTCGATAACCATCGGCACCAAACCGAGATTCTGGGGTACAGTCAGGGCGGGTTGCTTGGAATAATCTGTCACAGTTTCACCTCTATCAATATGATCGACCCGGATCACTATTGGGTAGTGTCAGCTACAGTCGGGTTCATTAAGTCCTCAAAGCTTACCTCGGTATCGGTAACGTCAGCGTCGGTCAGCAACGCTTCCACAACATAATCCTCGACGACTGCGGCCTCAACCTGCGACAAGCGACCCCTGTCTTCACTGTACCACTTAATGAACTGTTGAGGATCATCATAGCTAGACGCCATGTCCTCCAGTCGCTGGCGAACAGCATTATCGTCTGGCTTTATTTCTCGCTGTTTTACGATTTCATGCATGACCAATCCAAGTCGTACACGTCTTTCGGCTGAATTCTTGAACTGTTCTGGATCGACTGGCGTATCCGCAGGCAAGCCCTGCTGACGCATCTGGGCCCGGGCAGCCATAACCGACCGCTCAGTCTCTTCCCGGACCAGGGCCTCTGGCACTTCGAAATCATTCTCCAGGAGAAGTGCCCCCATCACCGCTTCATGGGTGTCACTGCGAATTTTTTGCGAACATTCCTTCTCCAAATTCTCCAGGATTTGGCTGCGGAATGCCTCATCGGTACCTTCGTCCACACCAAAACTCTTTATGAAATCCTCGTCGATCTCAGGTAGTTTCGGTTTTGCAACCTCACGAACATCGATACTAAACTTTGCCGGTTGACCCGCAATCTCTTCGTTTGGGTAATCATCAGGAAAAGTCAGTTCGACTGTACTTTGGTCACCTGTCTTCAGGCCATTTAACTGCTCCTCAAACTCCGGCAGCAACGTACTTCCCCCCAGTATAACGGGATAGTTTTCCGCTTCCCCGCCTTCGAAAGGTTCTCCGTTCACGGAACCTTTGAAGTCAATCAACAGGCGGTCACCCTCCTCAGCTGCTGATTCATTTGCCTCCCAGATTGTTTGGCGTTTGCGCAAAGTTTCGATTGTTCGACCCACATCCCCCTCTCCTGGCTGACAGGAATTACGAACAATCGATTTGCCGGCAATATCAGTTCGGGGAATCTGGGGAAACACCTCGAATGTGGCCACATATTCAAGATCCTGGCCGCGTGTCATCGTCCTGGGTTCAATTGATGGTGGGCCCGCTGCATCAACAGATTCCTGCACGACCGCATCACGATAGCTTGAACTGATCAGTTCTTCGGCTGCTTCATGCAGGACTTGCTCAGAATACCTCGCTTCAACTACCTTGAGTGGAACCTTGCCGGGCCGAAAGCCTGGAAGTTTTACAGTCTTCGCCAGCGTTAACAGCCTTGACTGAATATTCTGATCAAGATCTGCCGCAGGAATTTTGACTATCATTTTCCTGCCGATTGCACCGGTATTTTCAACAGAGACATCCATACGATGGTATTCCTGATTGTAGGAGGTGGACCCTGATTAATAACTTGAAACGCTGGTGCGAAAGGGGAGAGTCGAACTCCCACGGGTTACCCCACTGGCACCTAAAGCCAGCGCGTCTACCAGTTCCGCCACTTTCGCATCTGATCCTGTACAGACTTGAGAATGAGGCCAGAAGCTGAAATTGATCATATATGTTTTAGCAATTTGCATTTTTCACCAGTTCTGGTGGGCCGTGCAGGGATCGAACCTGCGACCCGCTGATTAAGAGTCAGCTGCTCTACCAACTGAGCTAACGGCCCTCACTGTGCTCCAGTGGCAATCCCATAAATTGCCGATCGTATCTTGGTTGTTGCAAGTCTGGGGTGACCGATGGGACTCGAACCCACGACGACCGGAACCACAATCCGGGGCTCTACCAACTGAGCTACGATCACCATATTCGGATAACCAGATCGGCAATTATCCAACAATTCAGGATGTTAAAGCCAGCGAATCCAGCTGTTCAAGAGGTCACGTCACCAAATTGGCACGCCCGACAGGACTCGAACCTGTAACCTACGGCTTAGAAGGCCGTTGCTCTGTCCGGTTGAGCTACGGGCGCCCGGCTCTCCTGAGGTTCCCAGTTAATGGTCGGGGCAGAGGGATTTGAACCCCCGACTCCCTGCTCCCAAAGCAGGTGCGCTACCAGACTGCGCCATGCCCCGATTCGTCAAAAAACATCCGAGGCGGATTCTACCGGAAATTGGCCACGGGGCCGATCATGGATGACTTGATTTACCATCCCACAGCCCCCATTTTTTGTAGATAGTCACAAAGATCGTTCGATCAAGCCCCACATCAGTAAGGACCCATGACCGATGACAACTGAACAAACCGTTGAAACCCGAAGTTTTCAGACCGAGGTGAATCAGCTATTACAGTTGATGATTCACTCACTGTATACGAACAAGGAGATCTTTCTTCGAGAGCTGATCTCCAACGCCTCGGACGCGTGTGACCGGCTGCGATTTTCAGCATTGACAGATGAACAACTGCTGGAGAACAGTAATGAACTGTCTCTGCACATCAGCTTCAATGAGAAGGATAGAACGGTCTCTGTGCGCGACAATGGAATCGGTATGGCGAAGGCTGAAGTAATCGACAACATCGGTACAATCGCCCGATCAGGCACCCGCCAGTTTCTGGATTCACTCAGTGGCGACCAATCCGCAGACACACGTCTGATTGGTCAATTTGGAGTCGGTTTCTATTCGGTTTTCCTGGTCGCAGAAAAGGTCGAACTCTTGACACGCAAAGCCGGTCAAGAACCTGAGACAGGAGTCCGCTGGACATCAGACGGCAGCGGTGAATACACGATCGAAAATACCACCCGTGTTGAACGAGGTACAGAAATTACACTACATCTTCGCAAAGAAGATAAAGAATTTTCCGAAGGGTATCGCCTCCGCAATATCATCGGAAAATACTCCGACCATATCTCTCTGCCGATCAAGATGCTGAGTTCGGATGAAAAACGAAAAGAGGAGTGGGAAACAGTCAACAAAGGTGCAGCGTTGTGGTCTAGACCGAAAACTGAAATTACGGAGGAAGAATACAAACAGTTCTACACCAACATCAGTTATGACAGCGAGGCCCCGCTCGTCACGCTGCATAATAGAGTTGAAGGTAATCTCGAGTACATATCGCTGCTCTTTATTCCATCAAAGGCGCCGTTTGATTTATGGGACCGCGAGCAGCGGCACGGTATCAATCTTTACGTGCGTCGAATCTTTATTCTCGATGATGCCAAGTACCTGATGCCAAGTTATCTTCGGTTTGTTCGGGGCGTGGTTGATGCAGCTGATCTGCCGCTTAATGTCTCCCGCGAGTTTCTACAGAACAACAAAAACATAGACCGGATTCGCACAGCCTCGGTAAAAAAAGTTCTCAACGAGCTGAAACGGATAGCCGAAAACGATCCAGACACCTACGCACAGTTTTGGAAGGAATTTGGCAAAGTTCTAAAAGAAGGCATGGTCGAAGACCAGGAGAACCAGAAACCCCTGGCCAAATTATTGCGTTTCTGCACAACCCATGACGATGAAGAAACACAGACAGTATCGCTGGCGGATTACGTTAAACGGATGCCGATGAAACAGAAGGGAATCTACTTTGTCACGGCAGAGTCATACGCAGCAGCCAGCTCATCGCCACATCTGGAGATATTCCGAAAGAACAATATCGAAGTTCTTCTACTAACGGACCCAGTTGACGAGTGGCTCGTTACTTCCCTCAGTAACTATGAGGAAAAATCTTTGAAATCGATAGCAAAGGGTGCGTTGGACCTGGATGAATTTACAAGCGATGACCAGAAAAAAGCCGCCGAGGAAAAAGGCAAAGACCTTGCCGGACTGGTGGAAAAGATAAAAGCAGTACTTGGTGACAGGGTAAAGGAAGTCCGTGTGAGCCATCGTTTAACAGATTCACCGGCTTGCCTGGTTGCCGACGAACATGATCTCGGCGGCAACCTCGAGCGCATCCTGCAGGCCATGGGACAGGATGCGCCGGACGCTAAACCGATTATGGAAATTAATGCTGACCACCCGCTCATCAAACAACTGGCGCCTGAGCACGAGCGACTGGAAGAATGGTCTATGGTTCTTTTTGACCAAGCTGCATTGAGCGAAGGCGCGCGGCTTTCCGAACCGGCAGCCTATGTCAAACGAGTGAACGACTTACTGGCCCGGGCCAGTCTGCTAACAACCTGAGGTTCATGGAAGGTCAAATAGTACCAGTTCGCGCAGCAAAGAAGTCGCATAACAACCACGACCCAGCGTAAATACGAGCCTGGGATTTCTGTCGTGGGTCCACTTCAGAACCAGGTCATCGAAGGTAGCGCGTAGTGCGCGCCGTGCCGGTTTTACACCGGTTCGGGCAACACTATCCCGTAATTCTGCTTCGCCTTCAAGCCAACTGCACTCACGCTGCCAAGCTGGCTGACCCTGGACAGCTTTTACGTCTCCCCATAAAGGGCCACTGACATGAACATCCAGACCGGCCAACCGCTCCGGAAGCAACGGGTCGTCCTGCTCAGCAGTAAAGTGGGATCGGCTGCCATCAAGCATCATGATGTCACCAGGCAGAGGCCGAGCCCACGTACTTTCACGCAGTCTTTGACCAAGAACGATATTGAATAACCAGCTCCGCGCTGCTGAAAGCAACATCTGATGGCTGGGCCGGCGAAGTCGAACAGCATCGGTACCCAAGATCCTGCGCGCTTCACCGATATTTCTACCCCGGTGGCCAAATCGCTGGCTTCCAAAATAGTTTGGGAAACCCCGGCGCTGAAGGTTCAGAACACGTTGTTCTAGATCTGATGCACAGCCTTTAAACTCACTCAGACGAATGTCAAAAGCATTGCCACGATGACTGCCGCGCCGCAGCTTTCTACCATGCCTGCACTGCTTTTCCACGTTCCAGCCTTGACCCGCGATGGGACTGGAGGCAGCACCGACGCTCTGGGCCGGTACACTGAACCACTGCCTGGCTACAGCCTGTTTATCTTTTCGCCCGGAATAGCCAACATCCACTAACCGCACACCAAATATTTGTGACAACTCGCGCGCAACATCGGCAGTATTTCGATTGATCTTAAGAATCCTAAACAGGTAATGCTGCCCTGTTCCATCGGGTTCAAATCCCAAAATCTCATCGACTTTGAAGTGCTCCGGACTGACTTTTATGCGTGCTGAAGCTTGCGGCCGGTCGACCATAAAGGGCAGATCCACAGGCATAGTTCAACTCAACTTGAAGTGTGCCGCCGCACCGGTATAGTGTCAGGCTGCTTCCTTGGGACTACCACTGAATTCCCGCGCATCGCCGACCCAGTCCAGATTCCCACTGAGGTCAGATATCGGGTTACCGTTTTGATCAACACAGTTCTGGCCAAACACAAGAGATTCCGTCACCCGGGCACGTGAACCAAGACGACTGTATTCAAACAGTATACTTCGAGATATACGGGCACCACTTTCGATGAGGCATCCCTGACCGATCCAGGTCGGACCGATAATTTCACATCCTGGTTCGATCCGGGTTCCTGATCCGACATAGATTGGACCTTCTGCCCGGATCTCATCCCAGTCCACATTAACGTTCAACCCGGTCCATATCCTGGGTAGGCGTTCTTTACCCGGCATCAGTGCACCTTTGAGCATACCGCGCATGAGCTGCTGATTAGCTTCCCAGTAGTCACTCAGCTGGCCGATATCAATCCAGTTAAAAGGTGCACTGATTGCGTGAAAAGACAATCCTTCGGCAAGGAGCTGGGGGAACAGCTGACTGCCAATATCATATTCCTCATCGACCGGAATGTGTTCAACAACCTCGGGTTCGAAAACATAGATTCCAGTGTTGACCAGATTGGAACGGGCTTCTTCCAGCTCAGGTTTTTCCTGGAATGACACGATACGCCCAGCGTCATCACAGACGACGACACCGTAGTTGGAGACCCGCTGTCTGGGCACCTCTTTGACAACAACACTTGCGATCGCTCCGGACTTCCAGTGACTGCGTAGAACCTCAGTAAGATCAAGATCGATCAAAGCGTCGCCACAAACCACCAGAAAGGTGTCATCGAAAAACCCGGCAAAATCCTGGATCCGGCGGATACCCCCGGCAGAACCGATTGGCTGAGCCACCGTATGGCCATCCTGAAGATAGCCCTCAAACGAGTAGCCAATCTCGACCCCCCATCGGCGACCGTCGCCAAAATAGTTCTCAATGGTATGTGCGAGATGACTGACATTCACCATGATCTGATCGAAACTGTGTCGGGCCAATTGCTCCACCAGATACTCCATGACGGGCTTACCCAGAACAGGGATCATTGGTTTGGGCATCTTGTACGTCAGTGGCTGGACCCGTGTGCCCTTACCGGCAGCGAGAATCATTGCCTTCATAAACTAAACCGCTAAGCTAGGATTCAGCAGATTCTACTGCCACCGGGCAGCGTAACCAAATCACGAATGACAAAGCGGCGACCGGATTAATTGTGAATTCAGGCGACCTGCACGCTGGGCTGGGTGTAGCGCTTCAGAGTAAAACCTGTACCGTCAAAATCACTGACAATCGTATCACCACTGGTGAACTGACCGGACAAGATCGACTGCGCGAGCGGGTTCTCTAGTTCTGACCGTATCGTGCGTTTGAGTGGTCGTGCACCATAAACCGGATCGAAACCCAGGTCGGCTAAGCGCTCGATCGCTTTTTTACTGACCTGCAGATGTAGATCCCGGTCTGCCAACCGTCGTGCCAGCTGGGCAATCTGTATTCTTGCGATCTCGCCGAGCTGCAGACGGCTTAGCGGATGAAACACCATCATCTCATCAATCCGGTTGACAAATTCGGGTCGGAAATGCTGCCTGACCACGTCCATTACAGCAGCTGTCATAGCCTGGTAGTTGTCTTCGCCGGCCAGTTGCTGAACCTGATTTGACCCCAGGTTCGATGTCATGATGATGATCGTATTTCGGAAATCGACCGTTCGGCCCTGACCATCAGTGAGACGACCATCGTCAAGCACCTGAAGGAGAATGTTGAAAACCTCAGAATGCGCCTTCTCGACCTCGTCGAGAAGGATGACTGAATAGGGCCGTCGTCGGACGGCTTCGGTCAGATAACCGCCTTCCTCATAACCGACATACCCCGGTGGGGCACCGATAAGCCGGGCGACCGCATGCCTCTCCATGAATTCGGACATATCAATCCGAACCATCGCGTCTTCGCTGTCAAACAGAAATTCAGCCAGTGCCTTGCACAACTCTGTCTTACCGACACCGGTTGGTCCGAGGAAAAGAAAGGAACCGTAGGGTCGACCTGGATCAGACAGACCAGCGCGTGACCGTCGAACCGAGTCTGCGACCACACGAATTGCCTCGTCCTGCCCTATGACCCGTTCGTGGATCTGATTTTCCATCCGTAACAGTTTTTCACGCTCGCCTTCAAGAATTCTTGAAACAGGTATGCCGGTCCACCGGGCAACGACTTCGGCAACTTCTTCGGCGCCGACCCGATTGCGTAGAAGCTGTGTGTCACTTTCTACAGAACTGGCGGCTTCGAGCGCTTTATCCAGTTCCGGGATGCGGCCATACTGTAATTCAGACATCCGGCCCAGATCACCAGCACGTCGGGCTGTTTCCAGCGCCTGTCTTGAACGGTCAAGTTCTTCCTTAACGTGTTGAACGCCGTAGACTGCGGCCTTTTCAGCACGCCAGATCTCTTCGAGGTCAGCATACTGCCGCTCCAGATCGGAAATCTCGCTGTCCAAACCCTGCAAGTGCTTCTGGCTTGCCTCATCCGTGTCCCGGTTGAGCGCCTCACGTTCAATTTTCAGCTGTATAAGCCGACGATCCAGCTTGTCCATCGCTTCTGGTTTGGAATCTATCTCCATACGAATTCGACTGGCTGCCTCATCGATAAGATCAACCGCCTTGTCAGGTAACTTTCTGTCAGCGATGTAACGATGTGAGAGAGTCGCGGCGGTAACAATCGCAGGATCGGTAATGTCAACACCGTGATGTACTTCGTATTTTTCCTTGAGACCTCTCAAGATGGCCACTGTATCCTCTACACTCGGTTCGACAACCAAAATTCTCTGGAAACGTCGTTCCAGGGCGGCGTCCTTCTCCAGGTGAGTACGATATTCATCCAGGGTTGTGGCACCGATACAGTGCAGCTCGCCACGCGCAAGCGCTGGCTTGAGCATGTTGCCCGCATCCATGGCGCCTTCAGCTCGCCCGGCACCCACCATCGTATGTAACTCATCGATAAACAGTATGATCTGGCCTCCCTGCCTTTCCAGATCACTCAATACCGCCTTTAGACGCTCCTCAAATTCGCCTCGAAACTTGGCACCGGCAATCAGTGACCCCATGTCAAGCGACAGCAGCCGCTTGCCACGAAGGCTCTCGGGAACCTCTCCATTGATAATGCGCTGTGCCAAACCTTCGACGATTGCTGTTTTTCCAACGCCTGGCTCTCCGATCAGCACCGGATTATTCTTGGTTCTTCGCTGAAGTACCTGCACGGTACGGCGGATCTCGTCATCCCGGCCTATTACCGGATCGAGCCTGCCTTGTTCGGCCCGTTCGGTAAGATCTATAGTGTATTTATCCAGCGCCTGACGCTGGTCTTCCATATTCGGATCATCAACCTGCTGACCACCTCGCATTGTGTCGATTGCATCATTAACAGCCTTAGGGTCCGCTCCATTTATCTGTAACAGCCGGCTGAGTTCAGTGTTTGCTTTGACTGCCGCGAATATGAACATCTCGCTAGAGATGTACTGATCGCCCCGCTGCTGGGTGAACTTGTCGCTCACATTTAAAAGACGCGCAAGTTCGTTAGACAGCTGAACATCACCTTCACTGCCTTCAACTTTGGGCAGTCGTTCGATAGCCTCACTGAGTTGCGAACGCAGCTTATGGACTTGGACACCTGCCTGCGTCAACAGATGGCGTGTACCGCCGCCATCCTGCTCCAGCAGAGCCACCATCAGGTGCAGCGGCTCGATAAATTGATGGTCACGGCCGACCGCCAGACTCTGGGCATCCGACAGAGCCGACTGGAATCTAGAAGTTAACTTGTCCATTCGCATAGTAAGCTCCGTGACAAAAGCTATAGGGTTCTGAACTCTGCATACATCTAAAATGGGGCCAGACAGGCCTCAAATCAAGCACTGACCCGATATTCCCTGGGCAGTCGCGCGCAAAAAAGGGTGCAGTTCAACAAGACCGCACCAAACACCTGGTTGTGACCTGCGTCAGTCGGTCTCTGCGCTATGAGCCGTGCGGCCTCGGTGTTGGACGATCAAATCCTCAAGTTCTGCCACGGTTACTGCGCCGACCACCACATCAAGGTATTCAGCCTCGGGGGAGACAAGAAACGTTGAGGGCAAGCCTTTGAGTGGTTCAAACGGTATCAGCGGTTCCTTACCAATGCGAAGCACCAGGTAGTTGATACCTGACGACGCAACGAATTCTTTGACATCCGCCAGCGGCGTGTTTTCAAAATTCACTCCGACCACGACTACCTCCGATCGATAGCGCGACTGGAAGGTAATGAGTTCCGGGATCTCTTTCAGACACGGGCCACACCAGGTCGCCCAGAAGTTGATCACCACCCATTTGCCTCGAAAATCGGACAATCGGTGACGATCTCCGCCAAGGTCCAGCAGTTCAAATTCAACCGCGTTGGTTGTCGGAGTCCACAGTAGCAGGCACACCACAATCGCAAGCCACTCAGCGAATTTTCTTGCAGCGCGGGGGAATGTTTTGAGAAACATCGAAAGAACGTGAAATCCGCTTGTTTGATCAGGTCAGCCAGATCAGAGATGCCATGCGTCCACAGGGTGCTGATCGACGATGCGAAAACCATTTGCCGGGCGCACTGAAGGTGCACAGTCCACTTGAACCGACCGTCTCTACACCAGCGCGTCTGAGGCGCTGTTCGACCATTCCTGGCAGATTTGCCAGCCAGCCCGTCTCAGTTCTGGTGAAATTACTGTCATGATCCCGACAGACCTTGAGCAGTCGCCCCCGCACATCATCACCCACCTCGTAGACAGTGGGCCCAATCGCCGGTCCGATCCAGGCGAGAACTTGGGCCATCGGTTGGGGAATAAGGTCCAATCCGGACTCGACAATTCCCGCTTCCAGTCCACGCCAACCGACGTGGAGTAATGCGACGAATTGACCGGGCCTGTCGGTTATAAACAACGGCACACAATCGGCGCTTAGAACGGCACAGACAGCCCCACGGCTAAGGGAGATGCTGCCGTCGGCAAGACCAGAAAAATCGCCATCGTCGAGTTGAACAACCTGACTGCCATGCACTTGTTCCAGCCAGTGCGGGTCAGCTGGACAGCCAGCGCTCGACCGTATCAGGCTGCGGTTCTTCGCCACGTGAGCGGCATCGTCACCGACATGGTCAGCGAGATTGAGTCCTTGATAATCGCCTTTACTGTATCCCCCTAAACGCAGCGTCGTCAGTGCCCGCACATGAAAAGGTGCTGACCACTGTGGGCTTACATAGTCGATCTCAGTCTCTGTCATGGATCGGATCACTGCTCTGAGCGCAAAGTGCTTAAGAGTTGCGCCAGATCAGGCGGCTCTGGGCTCTTCCAATCCAGGGATTCACCTGTTCGCGGATGCGCCAGGGTCAGTGAGCGGGCGTGCAATGCCTGTCGTTTAAATCCCCGGAGCGTTTCGGCGAACTTATTACTTGCACCCGCTGGTATGCGGAGACGTCGCCCGTAGAGTGCATCACCAACCAACGGGTAACCGGCCCAGGAAAGGTGTACTCGAATCTGATGGGTGCGGCCGGTCTCCAGTTCAACCGATATAAGCGCGTGAGCACGAAATTTCTCCTCGACCCGATAACGTGTTACCGCAGGTTTGCCAACTGGACTCACTGCCATCCGTAAACGGTTTCGCGGGTGACGACCAATGGGTTGATCCACGGTCCCACCGGAAATTGGTATTCCGTCAACCACCGCCAGGTAGCACCGAGACACCGCGTGGCACTCGAGTGCGCGAATCAACTCGCTGCGGGCATGTTCATTTCGAGCTACAACCAGCAAGCCGGTTGTGTCTTTATCGATGCGGTGGACCAGGCCGGCACGGGGTAATGCAGCCAGCTCCGGAAAGTGATAAAGAATGGCATTAGCCAATGTGCCAACAGGATTACCTGCACCCGGATGAACAACCAGGCCGGCTGGTTTATCGATGACGAGAATATCGGCATCTTCATAGACCAGCTCAAGTGGCAGGTCCTGAGGCTGCCAGGCCACAGGCTCTGGTCGGGGCACTTCGAGGCGAACGGCTTCCCCTCCCGATACCAGTTGCCGCCCTTGGGGAATCCGTCCCTGTATAGTTACCCGCCCTTGCCGGATCCACAGTTGTAGCTGTGAACGGGAGTAAGGCGGAAATACCGCTGTCAGGACCTTGTCCAGTCGCTCCCCGCGCGCGCGATCGGGGATTACCGCATTCATCACTGTCGTGCCATCTTCCATGGGAGCAACAATCGATTACCTCGTGCCTTCAGGCCAGCAGTATAATTTATTGAAACGACGACCGAGTTCCTCTAATAATGCCAAAAACGTATAGGTTCGCCCTGATAATCCTCCTGCTGACCAGTCTGGTTGGAGGTTGTTCTCTGTTGGAGGACGAAGACGAAACTCTGAACTGGACCGCGGAAATGTTTCTGCAGGCCGCCCGTGAACAGGCAGAGGGAGAATATTGGGAAGAGGCAATCACCTACTATCGAAAATTACAAGGCAGATTTCCTTACGGCGTATTTTCCGAGCAAGCTCAACTTGAAATCGCCTACGTATATTACAAAAGCAACCGGCCCGCATTGGCCATTGCTGAGGCCGACCGATTCATTCAAATGCACCCGGTCCATGCCAATGTCGACTATGCCTACTATCTCAAAGGTCTAGCTGGCTTTAAGCCTGAACGCGGCTTTCTGAGTGCGATAACAGGCAGTGATCCCAGCGCCCACGATACTGGACCCGTACGCGACGCCTTTGACGCCTATCGCGAACTTGTCACACGATTTCCCAACAGCACCTATGCGCCGGATGCCAAGAAAAGACTGGTAGAGATCGTTAATGTCCTCGCCATGCACGACGTTCAAATTGCACGGTATTACCATGCACGCGGTGCACACGTCGCTGCACTCAATCGCGCTAAACAGGTATTGGAAACCTATCAGACATCGTCGGCTGCTGAACATGCACTCGAAGTGATGATCGAAGCCTACAAAGAAATGGGTTTGGCCGAGTTAGGCCACGATGCGGAGCGAGTGCTTCGTTTGAACTATCCTCACAGCAGCTACCTACCCGAAAATCACTGACACCGGGTCTAACGGAAGCGGGAAGTGATCGGGTAGCGTCGATCCCGACCAAATGCACGCTGTGTAATTTTCACTCCTGGAGGCGCCTGCCGGCGTTTGTACTCGTTGCGATTAACCAGGCCGATGACCCGATCCACCAGCACCGCGTCATAGCCAGCCGAGACGATCTGTGTGGGTGACTGATCTTTTTCAATATAAGCTTCCAGGATAGGGTCCAGCACATCGTAAGGTGGCAGGCTGTCTTCATCTTTCTGATCCGGCGCCAGTTCAGCAGAAGGGGCCCGCGTGATCACCCGGTCCGGAATCACTGCAGATATTTCATTACGATAGCGGGCCAGACGGTAGACAAACGTCTTTGGCACATCTTTGATGACCGCGAAACCGCCAGCCATGTCCCCGTACAGTGTCGCATAGCCTACGGCCATTTCACTCTTATTACCCGTTGTCAGCACCAGGCGGCCTGTCTTGTTGGATATCGCCATCAACAGGTTCCCCCGAATTCTTGCCTGCAGATTTTCTTCCGTGGTATCGGGTCCATACCCTTCAAACAGGGTCGCGAGTTCGCGGTCATAAGCATTAACCAGAGACTCAATTTCAATGGTGTGGTGCTCAACCCTCAAAGACAGTGCCTCCTGTCGGGCATCGTCAACACTGATCTCCCGTGTATAACGTGAGGGCATCAGGATGGCCTGCACACGCTCCGGCCCGAGCGCATCAACGGCAATCGCCATGGTCAGTGCAGAATCGATGCCTCCGGACAGTCCAAGTACAACACCTTGAAATCCATTTTTCAGGACGTAATCCCTCGTTCCCGTAACCAGCGCCTGGTAGACGCTTTCTTCAACTTCAGGCAGTCCAGCTGTGCTCTCAGATGCCACAGCAGTGAGATCGCCATTGCAGTAGGCCACAGACGCCAGATGCTCGACGAAAATCGGACTCCGCTGTACCACTTCACCACTGCGGTTAACGCTGAATGAGCCACCATCGAATACAAGTTCATCCTGACCGCCGACGAGATTGACATAAACAATCGGCACTCGGCCGGATCTTGCACGTTCGGCCACAACCTCGTTTTCCCGTACGGCCCTTTTGTGGACATGAAACGGAGAAGCATTAAGATTGAGTATGATCTGCGCGCCTGCGGCGATGCTTTCCTCAGTCGGTCCAGGATGCCAAATGTCTTCACAAACGGTGATCGCGACTGCTACCCCATCAATCGATACCACGCAGGACTCGTCACCGGACTTGAAGTATCGTTTTTCGTCGAATACGCTGTAGTTTGGGAGTTCCCGCTTGTGATACCTGGCAATGATTTCACCACCGTCTATCACCGATGCCGAATTTCGGACAAACCCACCGTCCAGGCTGGGGTGTCCTACCACCACACACACGTCATGAACTGCGGCAGCAATAGCAGTGACACCCGATTCAGCCTCCTCCAGAAAATCCTGGCGGAAAAGCAGGTCTTCAGGTGGGTAGCCGGTAACCGCAAGCTCGGGGAAAACCACAATTCTGCACCCCAGCGTGTCCTTAGCCTGTTCGCAGGCGCTGACAATTCGGCGAACATTGCCGGTAATATCACCAACGTGAAAATTGAACTGAGCAAGCCCGATGAGGAGTGTTTTCATTGATCACTGGTCAAGATAATGGCACCTCAGAACTCCCTGAACAGCGCCGTGAGTTCGATAATAGTTCTTCCGGGCTGACTCTCACAATACACAAGGGTCTCCAGGAGATTGACTCACACAGTTGGAACCGTGTTGTACCGCACGATGCGCCCACCTTGCGTTATGAGTTTCTGCATGCACTGGAGACAAGTGGTGCAGTCTGTGATGATACCGGCTGGTCGCCCTGCCACCTCACACTGGCCCGGGGTAACGATCTGATTGGTGCCATGCCCTGCTATCTTAAGTATCACTCCTACGGTGAATTCATCTTTGACTGGGCATGGGCAAGAGCGTACCAGCAATCAGGGCTTGATTACTACCCAAAACTAGTAACCACAGTACCATTTACGCCGATAACAGGACCAAGACTGCTGACTCACCCGCGACAAAACCGCGATCTGCTGGCATCCACCTTGGTGCAGGGACTGCGCAACCTTGGCAAAAAACTCGAGGTTTCTTCTATTCATTGCTTGTTTTTGACCGAATCAGACAACCGGTATTTTCGAACCCAGGACTTCATTGATCGAACGAGTAACCAGTTTCACTGGCGTAACCAGCAATACCTGAGCTTCGAACACTTTCTACAGTCCTTGTCGTCGAAAAAACGAAAAAATATCAGGCGCGAAAGACGCCGGGTACGTGATGCGGGAGTCAACCTGTGCTGGCTCCGTGGTGATGAAATCAGCGAACAGCAGCTGTCGTTCTTTTACACCTGTTATCACCAAACGATTGCGGAACACGGCTCGTTCCTTTACCTGAACCAGGAATTTTTTGAAACACTGTGCCGAACGATGCCTGCACAGGTTCGACTGCTACTGGCACGGCGCGGCGAACGAGATGTTGCGGCTGCATTTTTTATTTGTGCTGACAGCGCCCTGTATGGCCGTTACTGGGGCTCGGTAGAACAGATTCCGGATCTTCACTTTGAGGTCTGCTATTACACCCCAATTGAATACTGCATTGAACAGGGATTCCCAATTTTTGAGGCAGGTGCTCAGGGAGAACACAAACTGAGCAGAGGCCTGATGCCGACCATCACCCGGTCGGCGCACTGGCTCAGCCACACCGGCTTCCACGATGCCATACAGCGCTATACCCGTGAGGAACAGCAGGAAATCGAGCGCTACACCGATATATTGGAACAGCATTCCCCCTTTAAACGTACCTAGTGCATATAAAACCTGCAAATCTACAGCCTAACCAGCAACAGCTATAGGCTGATTGAGACGTTAAACACCAACTGAATTTTTTCGCTAGAATCTGAGTCACAATGTCAGGACCAGTTGAACACTATACTTTTCCGCCTCTTGAAGCAGCCACACCTGAGGGCCTGCTTGCAATGGGTGGTGACCTCAGCAGCGGGCGACTGCTCAGCGCCTACCGCCGGGGAATATTTCCCTGGTACAGCACCGACCAACCCATACTGTGGTGGTCACCCGATCCTAGGACTGTACTCTATCCCGATGCACTCAAGATAAGTCGCTCTTTGAAGAAAACACTGCGCCACCGAGGATACCGCGTTACAAGTGATCAAAATTTCAGCAGTGTAATTCAGGCCTGTGCCAAACCGAGAGACAGCAGCGATGACATTGGCACATGGATCATGCCAGAGATGATCAAAGCCTACACGACGCTTAATGAGTCAGGATATGCACATTCGCTCGAAGTCTGGGATCAGATGAAACTCGTTGGTGGGCTGTATGGTGTCGCAATTGGGGGAGTGTTTTTTGGTGAAAGCATGTTCAGTTGCTCAACAGATGCGTCCAAGACCGCCTTGACTGCACTGGTCAGAATTATTTCTGAGAAGAACTTTCAACTGATTGACTGCCAGGTGCCCTCAAAGCACCTTTTCTCTTTGGGTGCCCAGAATATCCCCCGCGCCAGGTTTTCGGGACAACTGCAGGCTGCGCTTGCGGTCGAATCGCAGCCTGACATTTGGAACTACTGTTTTGACAGTCTGGATCTACTATGACGCGTCAACAGTCTGCCCCGGACCTATACAAGTCAACACAGCACCGCTGTCCCTACCTGTTGGATCGGACAGCGGCAAATCTCCTGGTTGACCCACGCTTCGATGTCACCCCTGCTCTGTATGACAGCCTGATTGACAATGGTTTCCGCCGTAACGGTACGCTTTACTATCGACCCCATTGCCCGCAGTGTGACCAGTGCCGTTCAGTCCGGATCCCGGTACAAGAATTCAAATTCAACCGCTCACAACAGCGCGCCATGAAGCGTAACGCTGCTGTGACGACGGAGTTGCGAACGGCTAGATTTACCGAGGAACACTTCTCGCTTTACCAACGTTATCAGTCAGATCGTCATACTGGCGACAGTATGGATGACCCGGACCCAGGAAAATACAAGCAGTTTCTGATCAATTCAAACATCGATACCTTTATTCTTGAACTGCGGATCGGACGTCGACTGCTGTCCGTGTCAGTGATGGATCATGTGGCCAACGGTCTATCCGCTGTCTACACTTTTTATGATCCGGACGAATCTCATCGAAGCCCGGGTATTTTTTCTATCCTGAAACAGATCGAACTTGCGCGAAGTATCGAGTACGATTGGCTTTATCTCGGATACTGGATTAAGGACTGCCAAAAAATGTCGTATAAATCCTGCTTCCGACCGCTTGAAGCTTTTCATCCCGAGGCCAATACCTGGATCACTGTCGACTGACAAGCGAGATCACAGCCCACGTGGTCGAAATTCCTTTTCTCAAAGACCATGACTTCGCCTATGGTGTCGTTGAACCGGTTGCTACAGGCCTTCGCCGTATCACCGCCAGGAACCCGAGCCCGTTCACCTTCCACGGAACCGGTACTTACATACTGGGCGAAGGTGAAGTCGCTGTAATCGACCCGGGACCAAATGATCAAACCCATGTTCAGGCATTGCTTGACAGTATTTCTAGCGAGCAGGTTACCCACATCATTGTCACCCATTGCCACCGTGATCACTCACCGGCGGCTGAACCGCTGAAAGCAGCAACGGGAGCCCCCACTTACGCCTATGGTCCTCATGGAGGTTCTGCAAGCAGCGCTGCAGAAGCACTGGAGGAAGGGGTTGACCGTGCATTTGTTCCAGATGTACAGGTCGGCGATGGAGAGCGTATCGCCGGCAACGGCTGGACACTGGAGTGCCAGCACACTCCGGGACATACCAGCAACCACATGTGCTATACCTGGAACGAGGGTAATGCAGTTTTCACCGGTGACCATATCATGGGCTGGTCTACGACCGTCATCATACCGCCAGACGGCAATATGACAGATTATCTGTCCAGCCTTGAAAAACTCCTGGCACGAACTGAAGATTGCTTCTGGCCCACACACGGTGCGCCAATCAAAGACCCTCTCCCCTACCTCACTGCCCTGATTGAACACCGCTTACAGCGCATTGAGACAATTTGCACGCTGTTAAAATCAGAGGATCTCCGCATCACCGACATGGTTCCCAAGATGTATCCTGATATTCAGCCCGAGCTGCACAGCGCAGCCGGCCTGTCGACCCTGGCATCCCTCCAGCACCTGGAGCGACTGGGTGAAGTCCAGCCTATCGCAGGCAGCGGTTCCGATACATTTTTCAGGCGCCTAAGGTAGGCCTCAACGCCAGGCGACTCGGCGGCTGCCGCGCCAACGGAAAATGGGCGCGGGTCTTTCTTCGATCTCACCGCGGACAAGCGCGACAGCACGATCCAACATAAACCGGGTTACTCCTCGCATCGGCAGGTCGTTAAGATCTGCGACATTCCACCAGCCCACTTCAACCAGCTCGCCGTCTCCCCGCAGCTCACCGCTAAGATGACTGGCATCGACGGTAAAGAACCTGGCATGAAAACGGATCTTGCTGAATGACGGCGTAATGGCGCGACCCACATAGCGCAGATGCCGCAAGTCAGGGACCTGGTTGAGTGATCGAATGGCCTGCCAAGAGGCCGTTCGGCTGCCGTTGAACCTGCCAGGCACAGCAACGAGCAACCCGGTTTCTTCCCACGTCTCTCGAACCGCTGCCATCGCCAGCGCCCGGGCCCTGCTGTGGGATCTGCCAATCCCCATTAGGGGGGTATAGGTGGGATCAAGTTCGGCAGCGGGCAACACCCGGCCATCACCGGAAGAAACTGCGCCGCCTGGAAAAACAAAAACGCCGGGCATGAACCGTGCTGTTGGACTACGCCGACCCATTAGCACAAATATCTTTTGTCGTTCCCGCCGAGTTATGATCAGAGAACTGGCATCTCTGGGCCTGACCACAGGCTCACTGGCGGCCCGCAGCGGAGGATTACTGCCAGATTCCAGGTTTTGGTACACAGCGTGCTCCTAAATCGGTTCCGAGACGTCGATTAAACATCGGCAGCAAGCTGACAGCTCCCAGTTTGATGACCGCAGCCAAACCATCCTGGGCCATATGATTCGGCGTGCCCTTACCATCGAAGGCGCATTGTATGCGCCCCAGACCGTGTGCGGCCAGATTCCGTCGAACTGACCAATAATCTCCAACCCAAAGCTTGCAACGGAATTCTATTTCGATAATACTCGAAATATGGACGAAACCCATGCGGTCGATGCTTTATCTGCACTTGCGCAAACCAGTCGCCTACAGGTGTTCAGGCTCCTGGTGCGTAACGGTCCCGATGGTCTCGCGGCCGGAGTTATCGCCCACAAACTGGCGATACCCCACAACACGCTTTCCACACATCTGGCCATCCTGACACGCGCTGGCCTATTGGGCTCCACCCGCTTTGGACGCTCAATTGTCTACCGCATAGACCCTGACGGCATCCAACAACTACTCAATCACCTCATTCAGGATTGTTGCAACGGCAAACCTGAGCTGTGTGGGCCACTGCTCTCGTCACCACCGGCTCGCCGGGGCACTGCAACCGCTTAGTTGTGTAACGTCCGTAGAAGAGGTTGGTATGATTCCAACGAACTACAATGTGCTATTTCTCTGTACCGGCAACTCTGCGCGCAGCATCCTCGCTGAAGCAATACTCGAGCGAATGGGTAGTGGACAATTTAGAGCCTACAGTGCGGGCAGCTTTCCCCGTGGCGAGATTCACCCCGCAGCGCTGAACCTGCTGAGGGATCTGGACCACCCCACCGACCACCTGCGCTTGAAGAGTTGGGACGAATTTACGGGTACAACTACACCCCAGATCGATTTTATTTTCACAGTCTGTGACAACGCCGCAGCTGAAACCTGCCCAATCTGGTCCGGTCAGCCGATGACTGTGCACTGGGGACTGCCAGATCCTGCTGCAGTTGAAGGATCGGATGATGATATTGCACAGGCCTTTAGTCTCACCTACCACCTACTGAGCAAACAGATAAGCGCCTTTACTCAGTTAGTTATCGATTCATCCGACAAAGCTGAACTACTGTCGCAGCTTGTGGCGATCGGTTCAAGTATCGCACCATCAACACAGGAAGCTGTTTAAGTCATGCCACAGTTTGACCTGCCACGACGGCTAGTCGCAGAAACATTAGGCACAGCCTTGCTCCTCGCAACCGTAGTGGGGTCCGGAATCATGGCGGAGAACCTTGCTGGCGGCAACGTTGCAATCGCCCTACTGGGCAATACCATTCCAACTGGTGCCATCCTGGTCGTACTCATCACTGTGTTTGGACCCGTATCGGGTGGCCATTTCAACCCTGCAGTCACCCTGTCCTTTCTCATCCGTCGGGAAATCACCATCGGCACGGCCTTCACCTACGTTGTTATGCAGGTAATCGGAGGGATCATCGGCACCTGGTCGGCGCACCTAATGTTTGAGCAGGAACTATTTCAATTGTCCACCCACATACGCACGGGTGGTGGCCAGTGGTTTTCCGAAGGAATGGCAACCTTTGGGCTGGTCGCGACAATCCTGGGCACCTTACGCTGGCGACCCGAAGCGGTGGCCTACATGGTCGGCCTGTATATCACAGCCGCATACTGGTTCACGGCTTCAACATCGTTCGCCAATCCTGCCGTCACTATCGCCCGCAGCCTCACCGATACTTTCAGTGGTATCTATCCAGCACATGCGCCGGGTTTCATACTCGCCCAGCTTGTTGGTGCGGTGGTGGCAACGATCATTATTGGCTGGCTTGTCTTCCGACCGTCAGAACTTAAATAGACTCAATCACCTCAACCTGATCCGATTCGTCAAGAAAGCACCTGGTCAGTTCGCGATAAGCAGCCGCAGACGATTACCGACCCGCTCAGCCAAATCGGCCAGGTTCGCAATCCAGAGAATGATCTGGTGCCAGAAGACGGTTGCAACCCCCAGTTCCGTCTCCATCGAGAAAAGCGCTCGCGCAGCCCGGTCCAAATCGGCATCCGTTTGACTCTCGAGTCGACCCAGTTCCCTGATCATCTCGTCTACCCGGGCGACTTCCCCTTCACCGAATCCAGTTTCAACCAATTCATCCAGTTCATCAATAATTCGCTGGCCCTGTTCACAGGCCACCAACACGCTGTGGGCCATCGACAAGACAGGCTCTCTAAGCAATTCCGGTAAATGCATGCCGCGCTGATCGGCCAACTCAGCGATGTCTTGAGCTACATCCGCTATCGAGTCCTGGTAGTCCAGAATCTCAAGCATCGTTCGACGGTCCATTGCCATCATAAAACGTCTGGGCATATGACTGCGAATCTCGTGCTTGAGTTGATCCGCTTCGTGCTCCAATCGATCGATTTCTGCACGACGGTCACGAATACCCTGGTCATCAGCTGCTGCCATTGCTTCCAGCAGCGGTATTACCTCTCGCGCACAGAGTATGGCCACCTGCATGTGTTTCTGCATGGGGCCGATTGGCGATTTTCCGACAAGCTTGTCAATCCACGCCATAATTATCTCCTAGCCCATCAACAGGCCTTTAAAAAAGAAATAGAAGAACATTGATAATGCCGCTGCGATCGGCAATGTAGCAACCCACGATGCAATGATTTTGCCGACTACACGCATGTCCAGTGCACTGATACCCCGAGCGAGCCCTACACCCAGCACTGCACCGACCAAGATGTGCGTCGTCGATACCGGTATACCCATTCGAGACGCAACTACAATTGTGGTTGCGGCCGCAAGTTGGGCCGCAAAACCTCGACTGGGTGTGAGTTCTGTAATGCGCTTACCCACAGTCTCCATCACACGATAGCCCCAGGTGGCAAGGCCGAACACAATTCCAACCCCACCAATCGCCAACATCCAGGGTGAAACTGACGCTTTCCCGCCTAAGACTGCGCCACTGACTGAACTGCTGATAGCCGCTAAGGGGCCGATCGCGTTCGCAACATCATTGGAGCCGTGTGCAAATGCGATCGCACAAGCCGTGAGAATCTGGAGCACTACAAATATCTTTTCAACACGACTGAAACGATGTTTCGGATCTTCCTGACCCAGTTCTACTCGCCGTATAAAAAATATGCCAACGCCTGCACCTACGCAGCCCAATAGAACCGAACCCATCAATGCTTCGGTCAGATCTAGGTTGAGCTTCAAGGGCTTTAGACCTTTAAATAACGTCACTAACCCTATGATAAAAAAGACAAAGAAAAAGAACACGGGACCCAGTTTTCGAATTTGCACCACAGGGTCTTTTGTATCTAACACCTTTGCACGGGTAATCTGAAAAATGCCAAAAGCAATCACCGCTGCAATCAGCGGCGACGTCACCCAGGATAAGACAATTTGACCAATCTTCGCCCAATTGACCACTTCAGGCCCGATGCTGACCACACCAAATCCAACGATCGCACCCACGATCGAGTGGGTTGTAGAAACCGGCAGACCCAACCAGGTTGCGCCTATCAGCAGCGTTCCAGCTGCAGCAAGCGACCCCAGCATACCGTAGATCAGCTGGTCATGGCCTAGCAGAGATAAATCGAGCATACCTTTGCGCACAGTGTCTGTAACATGTCCACCTGCGAAAAATGCACCAGCAAACTCAAATATCGCAGCGACGAGAATCGCACCCCACACGGTAAGTGCTCCTGATCCCACACTGGTGCCCATTGCATTAGCAACGTCATTGGCACCGATCGCCCAGGCCATGTACAGCGCCAGGATTCCGGCAATCCATAACACAATCGGTATTTCAGAGATGAGTTCCATCAGCACTGTCCTTGCGACCCGCCAACAATGAGTTCAAGCGCGTTAATGGTTATTCCAATCATGCGAATCGACTTATTGTTATCATTTTGTGACACGTTACCCGCCCAACTAGTTTGTTCTTTTTGAGGCAGACATCAACAACTTAATCAAGAATCTTCTGCTCCAGGACCACCAGTCGCTTGACCAACTCGTCGAGTTGTCTAAACCGAACTGCACTGCGCCGCCATTCACGGTTTGGCATTAGGCCAGTACCGGATGAATACACGCCGGCTTCTGATATGGAACCGGTCACCATGGCCATGCCGGTGAGGTGCACGTCGTCGGCAATGGTCACGTGGTCCGCGACCCCAACGATACCCGCTAAGGTACAGCGACTGCCGATAACCGTACTGCCGGCAATCGCCACACAAGCAGCAATCGCCGTGTGTTCGCCGATAATCACGTTATGTGCGATGTGAACCAGGTTATCGATGACAACCCCGTTCCCGATCTTTGTATCGCCCAAGGCACCTCGGTCTATGGCAGTACCCGCGCCAATCTGAACATCGTTTCCAATGCTTAACCCGCCCAGCTGGGGAATCTGGACCCACTGACCGTCTTCATGGCTATTGCCGAAGCCGTCACTGCCCAATACCGTCCCACTCTGTACGACGCACCGTTGTCCGATGTGCACACCGTGACAGACTGTGACATTGGCAGTCAATCGACTGTCCTGACCGAGTTCCGCACCTCGACCGACGACACATCCTGGCCCAAGTACAACACCCCGGCCAATTCCCACATCCGCCTCGATAACACAGTTGGCCCCGATGGATACCGACTCCCCCACTGTCGCTTGATCGGAAACAACTGCGGACGGATGGATACCAGGTTCCTGCCTGGGTGTGCTATCCAGAACCCGTGCAATCCGCACATAGGCTGCGTGGGGATCGTCACAGACGATCGCGGCTCCATCCCAAGCCGAACAATCCTCCTGACGCAGGATCACGGCAGCCGCATTACAAGCTTGTAGTTGAGACTTGAGTTTTGAACTTGAAAGAAACGTAATCTCACTCGACCCGGCACCCTGCAGCGTCCCCATAGCGGTGATTTCAATCTCGCCATCACCCTGGCACTGTCCGCCGACAACCACTGCTAGTTCTTCAAGCTTCACACTGATGTAACCGTTACTCTGTTTGTTTATCGATCAGTCCCCGCCGACTAGAGCATTATTTAACCCGCCCCTGATCGTTAACAACAGATTATAGGGTTGCTTTTGCGCCTGCGTCACGGACGAGCCGATAAGCTGAACTGCGCTTATAGCGATTAAGCCGCTGGAAATACTCAAGGGCCAGGCGGGTCTGGAATCCCCAAAGTCCAACATTCAGTTTCGGCGGCTCTTTTGATGAACAGCGTCGACCATAACCCTGACGTGATCCGGATCAACACCTGGCGTAATTCCGTGACCTAGATTGAACACGTGACCGTGCCCCACACCAAAATCATCCAGCACGCGCTCGACGGCACGCTCGATGACCTCCGGTCTTGCATAGAGCACGGCTGGATCCAAGTTGCCCTGCAGTGCCACCTGTTCGCCGACCGCTTTCCGGGCAACAGTAAGTGACGTGGTCCAGTCGCAACCGAGCGCATCGCAACCTGAGTCCGCCATCTCTTTCAGCCACTGACCCCCACCCTTGGTAAATAGAATCACAGGAATATGTCGGGTCAACTCATCGCTTTTAAGCGTTTCAACAATACGGCGCATCGCTGACAGCGAAAATTCACGGTACTCGGCATGTGGCAGAACGCCACCCCAGGTATCAAATACCATCAATACGTCTGCACCGGCCCCAACCTGGGCAGCGAGGTAACCGCCGACCGATTCAGTCAAAATATCCAATAGCGCATGCAGCGCGTGTGGCTGCTCGTACATCAGCGCTTTGATCCGCGCAAAATCCTGGGTGCTTTGTCCTTCTACCATGTAGGTCGCCAGTGTCCACGGGCTGCCGGCAAAGCCAATCAGTGGCACTGATCCGCCAAGCTCATGGCGAATCATACGGACCGCCTCGATGACATAACCCAGATCATCCTCCAGCTCCGGTACCCCCAGAACTTCAATGGCTTTTTTTGAATCAATCGGTCGTTCGAAACGGGGACCTTCTCCTTCATTGATACTCAGGCCCAACCCCATCGCATCCGGAATAGTCAGGATATCCGAAAACACAATTGCGGCGTCCAAGTCAAAGCGCCTGAGAGGCTGTAACGTCACCTCGCAGGCAAGCTCAGGGGTTTTGCAGAGTCGTAGAAAATCACCGGCCTGTTTCCGGGTTTCCCGGTATTCGGGCAAGTAACGCCCGGCCTGACGCATGATCCAAACCGGTGTGCTATCAACGGGTTCACGCCGCAAGGCACGCAACAACCTGTCATTACGTAGTTTGGTCATTCCGTCTAACTGGCCGTCCTGTAGATTTCTTCCTGAATCTGCTCTGCAGCTGCTCTGGGATCGGTCGCATCTCTGATCGGTCGACCCACAACCAGGTAATCTGCACCATCCCTCAACGCCTGTTCCGCTGATACCGTGCGTTTCTGGTCATCCTCATTGTCGACAGGTCTTATTCCAGGGACCACGATCAGCAACGTGTTCCCTAATTCACGCCGCAATAGTGCTGTCTCCTGACCCGACGCAACAACACCCGCGCATCCGTGTGCCATAGCGCGCCGGGCTCGGGAAACCACCAACTCTGACACATCGCAGTCAAAACCGAGATCTCTGAGATCTCCTCGGTCAAGGCTGGTCAGCACGGTCACCGCCAGAATCCCCACATCTTCTGCCGCAGCGGCTGCTGCCTGCATGATCGCATCGTTTCCATGAATCGTGGCAAACGTGATCCCCAAACCGTTGAGCTGACTGACGGCGCGGCCGACCGTAGCCGGCACGTCGAAGAACTTCAGATCGACGAACACCTTCTTATCGCGCTCCGCCAACCAGTTAACGAGTCCAAACGCATCGCCACTCATAAACAGTTCCAGACCGACCTTGTAGAAAGCAACGGTGTCATCGAGTACATTCACCAACTCCCTCGCAGCAGATGCCGTGGGCACATCGAGCGCCACGATCAGTCGATCTTCGGCTGGGATAGCGGCTTGAGGAGCCATAGATCTATTCTGGCGACGGCAGGGAACTGTGGCCCATAAGAAAGATATCCATTGCCCGCGCCGCGCTGCGCCCCTCGTTGATTGCCCAGACTACTAGAGACTGACCCCGACGACAGTCACCTGCTGCAAACACACCGGGCATACCCGTTGCATAGCTGCCTTGTTCAGCCCTATAGGTAGAGCGTTCGGTGTAGGTCAGCCACTTCGCATCATCAATATCGGATGACTGCGCCAGCGGATCGGAAATGCCATGTTCGGGACCAAGAAAACCCAGAGACAGCAAGACCAGATCACAGTCCCAGACTGTTTCTGAACCAGGAACCGAACTGAATGGCGCATTGTCAGACGGCTGAGACCAGTCGACCTGTACGGTCTTGATGCCCGTAACATGACCCTTCCCGTTGTCGATAAATGCCGTTGAAAGTAACGCAAAACGCCTGGGATCCTCGCCAAACCGATTCGCTGATTCTTCGTGGGCGTATTCTGTACGATAGATCAGAGGCCACTGGGGCCACGGATTCCCTGCAGCACGTTCAGCGGGTGGTTTGGACAGCAGTTCGAAATTGATCATGCTCCGACAGCCGTGTCGAAGCGCGGTACCAATACAGTCTGCCCCGGTATCACCCCCCCCAACCACAATCACACGCTTGTCGTGGGCCGATATTGCAGTGGTCCTGTGATGCCCATGGTTGAGCAGACTGCGGGTATTTCGTGTCAGATAGTCCATTGCGAAATGGATCCCCAAGAGCTCACGTCCTGGTATCTGAAGATCGCGCGCTACGGTCGCCCCGGTGGCCAGCAAAACGGCATCGTGCCGACTGACCAGTTCCATGCTGTCCAGCTGAGACACATCGACGCCACCCTCGGTCATTATCGATACCATGTGACCTGCTGGATAATCTTCAGGCTGACCTACATTAACCCCAGTCAGAAACTCAATACCTTCCGCCTGCAGTAGGTCTACACGTCGATCGACCACTGATTTGGACAGTTTCATATGAGGAATGCCGTACATCAGCAAGCCACCAATACGGTCAGCACGTTCGTAAACCGTTACATTGTGTCCAGCTTTGTTCAGTTGATCAGCTGCGGCAAGACCTGCCGGACCTGAGCCCACGATGCCGACAGTTTTACCGGTTCTTAGCGACGGCGGCCGCGGCACAATCCAGCCCTCTTCAAAACCGCGATCAACAATCGCATTTTCGATGTTCTTGATTGTGACTGCTGGAGTGATAATTCCGAGCACGCACGCGCCTTCACATGGTGCAGGACACACCCTGCCGGTGAATTCAGGGAAGTTGTTGGTTTGGTGGAGGCGGTCTAGCGCAGTGCGCCAGTTCCCCTGATAAACCTGGTCGTTCCACTCCGGTATCAAATTGTCGATCGGGCAGCCGTCGACAGATTGACAGAACGGTACACCACAATCCATACATCTTGATCCCTGCGACTGCAGATGTCCATCGTCGCCAGGAGTAAAGATTTCTTCAAAATCATGCAGACGTTCTGCAGGCGGTCGGTACGGTACCACTACCCGTACAATGTCCTTGAATGCTGTCGGTTTTCCCATTTCAAGACACCAGGAATTTCGCGCCTGACTAATGACCTGAACCGGAGATAGGCCTAAGCCAGCCTCTGCCTGGGGGCTGACTGAGCGCTGCGAGCAGAAACACCCGTTGATGCACCCTGTACTTGTTCAAGAATTCTCTTGTAGTCGGTCGGCATCACTTTGACGAACTGCTGCTTCATCGTCTCCCGACCCTGGGCGAGCAGCCTGGCCGCAACGTCCGACCCGGTGTAATGGTGATGCAATTGAATCATTTCCTCCAGTTCATCGACATCGTTGCCTGAAAGACTCTCCAAACCGACCATGTCGAGATTACAGTAAACCTTTAATTTATCGCGATCGAGTGCCCATACATAAGCTATACCGCCGGACATTCCTGCTGCAAAATTCCTGCCAACCGAACCCAGAACAACGACGCGCCCACCGGTCATGTACTCGCATCCGTGATCGCCAACACCTTCCACAACAGCCGTCGCGCCACTGTTGCGGATACAGAAGCGTTCAGCGGCCTTACCTCTGAAAAATGCCTTTCCACTCGTCGCTCCATACAGACAGACATTTCCGACAATAATGTTGTCCTCGGCAGAAAAACCAGCACCATCCGGCGGAGACACGACGATCCGACCACCCGAAAGACCTTTGCCGACATAGTCGTTAGCATCACCTTTAAGATCAATTGTGACACCGCGTGCTAACCAAGCACCGAGACTCTGCCCAGCCGAGCCGGCTAGTCGAATCACAATGGTGTCATCGGACAGACCCTGCTCACCCCACTTCTTCACCACCTCATGACTGAGAATCGTACCGACGGTACGATTTGTATTGGCCACTGGAAGTTCAATCTGTACAACGTCTCCAGTCTGCAGGGCCTTTTTACACAGAGGAAGTAACCGCGTTCTGTCGAGGCTGGTATCCAGACCATGATCCTGTTCAATCTGGCAGAATACACCCGTGTCAGCACTTGGTTTGGGTGCCGGCATCAACACCGGTGAAAGATTAATACCGTCGGCCTTCCAATGGTCGACCGCCACCTTGGTGTCCAGCAAGTCGACCCGTCCGACCAGTTCGTTAAAAGTTCGAATCCCCAGTTGCGCCATGTAACCCCGTGCTTCTTCTGCCACCATAAAGAGGTAATTCACGACATGTTCGGGCAGGCCTTCAAAATTTCGACGCAATACCGGATCCTGCGTTGCGATCCCTACCGGACAGGTATTCAGATGGCACTTTCGCATCATGATACAACCGAGCGTGACCAGTGGTGCTGTTGAAAATCCGATTTCCTCGGCACCGAGCAATGCACCAATCACCACGTCACGACCTGTTTTCATACCCCCATCTGTCTGCAACACGACACGGCTGCGAAGATCGTTCATCACCAGGGTCTGGTGGGTCTCCGCAATTCCCAGTTCCCAGGGTAATCCGGCGTGCTTAATACTGGTCAGTGGTGAGGCACCTGTACCCCCGGCGTCTCCTGCGATCAGAATGTGATCAGCGTGTGCCTTGACAACGCCCGCTGCAACCGTTCCCACGCCGACTTCAGATACCAGCTTGACACTGACCCTTGCCGACGGATTGGCGTTTTTCAGGTCGTAGATCAGCTGTGCCAAATCCTCGATAGAATAAATATCGTGATGCGGTGGCGGGCTGATCAGACCGACTCCGGGTGTTGAATACCTTATCCGGGCGATATGTTCATCGACTTTGTTGCCTGGTAGTTCTCCACCTTCTCCTGGCTTGGCCCCCTGCGAAATCTTGATCTGCAGTTCATCTGCATTGGTGAGATACCACGCCGTTACCCCGAACCGGCCCGATGCCACCTGTTTTATCGCTGAACGTTTTGAATCACCGTTGGGCTGAGTTTTGAACCGCTCGGAAGACTCTCCCCCTTCACCGGTATTGCTCTTGCCACCTACCCGGTTCATCGCGATAGCCAGAGTCTCGTGCGTTTCGCTGGAGATGGAACCAAGACTCATCGCACCGGTACAGAATCGACGCACAATACCAGCAGCTGGCTCAACTTCCGAAATCTCAACCGGGCTGGTCGAGGGCTTGAATTCCATCAAGCCCCGAAGCGTGTAACGGCTCTGGGCTTCATTGTTGACTTGCTCGGCAAATCGATCGTAAGCCATCCTGTCATTATCGCGCGCAGCCTGCTGGATGTCGGCAATTATCCGCGGCGTCCAGCCGTGTTTGCTGCCACCGGCCCGCCAGTGAAATTCGCCCGGATTAGGCAGTTCCGAGGGCTGGAAATCGACCTTTGCCGCATAACCGAGCTCGTGACGGCGAAACAGTTCCCGTGCCAGAACTTCAAATCCAACCCCCTCCACACGACTCGCGGTATCTGTAAACGCATAATCTACAACGTCTGTGGCAAGTCCTACTGCCTCGAATATCTGCGCCCCTTTGTACGACTGAAGTGTAGAAATACCCATCTTGCCCATCACCTTGAACAATCCCTTTGCGACACCTTTTCGGTAAGCCTCGACCACAGCATCATCATCGGCAAACTGAGCAGCATCAATACCGCCATCACGGCTGACCTGCCACAGTGCTTCATAAGCCAGGTAGGGATTAATTGCATCTGCGCCGTAACCGATAAGGAGGCAGTGATGGTGTACCTCCCGAGGTTCCCCGGATTCAACGATCAAGCCGACCCGGGTACGCTTTGCCCTGCGTACCAGATGCTGATGCACCGTACTGCTTGCCAGAAGCATGCTTGGCGCAACACAATCGGTTCCAACATTGCGATCCGACAGTATCAGCAGTTGAAAGCCTTGATCGACAGCATCCTCAGCCTCGGTACAGATCCTCTTGAGCGCTGCAAACAGGCCTTCTTCCCCCGTCGATACTGGAAATGTGATATCGATTTCCTGGCACTTCCAATCACGATGAGAAATCCTCTTCAGCCCCGAAAGCTCGGCGTTGGTCAGTATCGGGTGTTCAATCAGAAGACGATTGCAGTGCAGATCTGAGATCTCAAGCAGGTTATATTCGGGCCCAACGTAGCATGTCAGGGACATTACAATCTCTTCGCGTATAGAGTCGATCGCGGGGTTCGTAACCTGTGCAAAAAGCTGTTTGAAATAATCGTACAACATACGTGGCTGATCACTCAGACAGGCCAGTGCAGAATCATTTCCCATCGATCCGACAGGATCCCGGGCCTCTGTGATCAAGGGAATCAGCATGAAATGCAGGGTTTCGGCGGTATATCCAAATGCTTTCATCCGCGGCAACAGCGTGTCCGAGCCCAGCCCGGGCACATCCGGCGCGGGCGCAAGATCAGACAGCTGAATTCTTCCAGCTTCTATCCATTGTTGATACGGCCGCTTCTGAGAAAATTCTGATTTCAGCTCCTCGTCAGGCACCAGTCGTCCCTGCTCGAAATCGATCAGAAACATTCGTCCGGGTTGAAGCCGTCCTTTTTCCTTGATGTTCTCCACAGCCACGGGCAACACACCGACCTCACTGGCCATAATGACCCTGTCATCATGGGTTACGTAGTAACGACTCGGTCGAAGCCCATTACGATCAAGCAAGGCACCGATATATCGGCCGTCAGTAAAAGCAATGGATGCTGGCCCATCCCAGGGTTCCATCAAGGCCGAATAGTATTCATAGAACGAACGCTTGCCCTGTGACATCGTCTCATGCTTTTGCCACGCCTCCGGCACCATCATCATAATGGCACCCTGTAAAGTCCGACCCGTCATCAGCAAGAATTCCAGCACATTGTCAAAATTGCCCGAATCGGAACAGTCTGGTTCTACCACCGGGAACACTGACTGGAGATCATCTCCATACAGCGTGCTGTGCATCACTCCTTCACGTGCCCGCATCCAGTTGATGTTGCCACGAAGCGTGTTGATCTCACCGTTGTGGGCCATGAATCGCCCCGGCTGGGCCCGATCCCAGCTTGGAAACGTATTGGTCGAAAACCGCGAGTGGACCATCGCCAAGTGAGTGGTATAGTCCGGGGCACTCAGATCTGGGAAATAGTCCATCAACTGCAACGTACGCAGCATGCCTTTATAGATCATCACCCGAGTCGACAACGAACAGATGTAGAACATGTTCGCCTGTACCATAGCCGGGTCACCGCGTAAAAGACGACTGGCCTGCTTTCGAATAAGATAAAGCTTTCGTTCAAACGCATCGCGATCAACAACAGACTTCGCGCCAATAAACAATTGTTCTATGTGCGGTTCACCCAGTCGCGCCGTGCGACCAATTCCGGCTTCATCAGCACACGTCGGCACAGGGCGCCAGCCGATGACTGTTTGGCCCTGATCCACAACAATCGATTCCACGGTCTGTTTGCATTTCTCCCTTTCTTCTGCCACTTGCGGTAGAAATACGATACCAGCACCGTAACTTCCGGATTCTGGCAAGCGTGCCCCAAATTCCTGCTCAGTAACCCGTTGAAGAAACTGGTGTGGTAGCGCTGTCAATATCCCTGCGCCGTCTCCGCTGTTCTCGTCAGCTCCGCACGCACCGCGGTGATCCATGCTTTTCAAAACGGTATAGGCATCATCTATGATCGAATGACTGTACTCACCCTTTATATGGGCCACAAAACCGACACCACAACTGTCGTGTTCAAATTCGGGGCGATAAAGTCCGACAGGCCGTCTGGGTTGTCTGAAGCGGTTATCCATTTGCAGTATTCTTTGGCGTCATCTGCTCCCCCGGATTCTGAGGGTCAAAGGCCTCCGAATCCGGTGTCTTTGATCAATCGGTGTCGCCAGAGTTCGGCGGACAGGCAGGGGAACAGCCTCTACGTGGTGACCACACGGCCACACAATTTAAGTATAGCTATAGGTTCTAACGGGTACAAATACGAGGGAAGCACACTAAATAAGCACGCGGACGGTGCGGTCTGTCAGACACGCTACCCGGCACTTTTCACACACAGCTTCTATCTGGTTTTTGGTTTTTTTGCCGCGACTAGCTGTAGATTTTTCGCTTAACAACCACTTCGTTCATCAGGCCGCAGCACTTTCCAGCACAGCCTCGAGGACATCATCAGGATAATCTGATACGAGCTTGGCCTCGCCGATGGCTTTAAGCAGAACCAGCCGAATTCGACCGGCAGCGACCTTTTTGTCTAGGGCCATGTTGCGCATGAAATCTGCTACTGTCATATCTGCCGGTGCACACACGGGCAGTTTGGCGCGTCGCAACAACACCCGAATGCGTTCAGCATCCTCCTCTTTCAGCCACCCGAGCCGGCAAGACATATCAGCGGCCAGGGATATCCCCACGGAGACCGCCTCACCGTGCAGCCATGCGCCGTAGCCGGTTGCAGTTTCAATGGCATGTGCAAAGGTATGACCCAGGTTTAACAAAGCCCGGTCACCTTGCTCGACTTCATCAGTGGCAACCAGTTCGGCCTTATTGCGGCAACACTCAATTATGGCGTGAGAAACAGTATCGACATCACACTGACACAATTTATCAATGTTCTGCTCGAGCCAGACAAAAAATCCTGCATCCCGAATACATCCGTATTTCACCACCTCGGCAACGCCAGCAGACAACTGCCTTGAGTCAAGTGTGGAAAGCGTATCGGTATCAGCGATTACACACGTCGGTTGATAGAACGCGCCGATCAGATTCTTGCCACGTGCATGGTTAACAGCGGTTTTCCCGCCCACAGCTGAGTCGACCTGCGCGAGCAATGTAGTCGGAACCTGAATATAGTTGATACCTCTTTGGTAACAGGATGCTGCAAATCCTGCTATATCCCCAACCACCCCACCGCCCAACGCAATCAGCGTGGTTTCGCGACTGCATGGTGCGACCACCATCGTATCCAAAAGCTCTGCCAGAGTCGCAAGCGATTTGTGTTCTTCACCATCGGGCAACACATGGCAGGTCACGTTAAATCCAGACAACGTACTAAGAAGATTATCGAGGTACAAAGGCGCAACCGTCTCGTCAGTTACGACCATGACTTCATTGGCGTTCACATACTGCTGAAAAAGCTCCCTACGAGACAACAACCCTGAATCGACGACGATTGGATAGCTTCGTTCGCCGAGTTCTACGTTCAGAATTGCCAAAGTTTCCGGACCTCCCCAGCAATTTCTCTAGCTGCGGTCTGGGGCGAACGACCATCGGTTTCATAGACGACATCTGCCTCCTGCCGGTACATCGGTTCCCGTTCCTGCATCAGTTGCTCGAGAACCTCACGCCGATCTACACCAGTATTAAGCAGTGGCCTATTCTTGCTGTTTCGGGTTCGATCCATCTGCATGTCGATAGAGGCATGGAGATAAACCACAAGCCCATTGTGACGAAGTGCTTTTCGCACGTCTTCACTCATCACAGCACCTCCACCTGTCGCCAGAACAATCCCCTTGCGCTCGGCGAGTTCTGTGACCATGCGGATTTCACGATTCCGAAATCCATCCTCGCCTTCTATATCAAATATCGTCGAAATGGTGACCCCGGTTCTCTGTTCAATCTCGTAATCAGAGTCAACAAATTCCAGGGTCAGGTTTTTTGCCAATGCCTTGCCGATTGTGGTTTTGCCCACACCCATGGGCCCAACCAGATATATGTTTTTTGCATTTGTCATAGCTTAATACAGGGCATTTCTGTTTTGCCCACCGCAATAGAGGGTTGCCACCAAGTACACTGGTTATCAGCCCGCTGTCAGCGCAGGATTAATGATTCTCGGTGTCAGAAAGATCAAAAGCTCCCTACGATTATGGAGGATTCCTTTCTTCTTGAATAGTACGCCTATTACAGGCAAGTCCCCCAGCAGCGGAACCTTGCTGACAGTTTCAGACGACTGATGTTCATAAATACCCCCTATGACAACAGTTTCTCCATTATCAAGCAGAACCCGTGTTCTAACCTTCAGGGTGTTAATGCTCTCTTCCGTTGGCGAGACAAAAGAGTCCTTAGTGATAAAAACGTCGAGGATTACACGATCATCTGGGGTAATCTGAGGAGTCACCGTTAAGCTCAGTACAGCCTTTTTAGTCACAACACTGCCTTCGCCTTCTGTAGTCGTGGTAAAAATCCGTTCCTGACCCTGTTCGATATGTGCTTCCTGCTGATCGGCAGTCATTAATCGAGGGTTGGCCACAATTTTCCCGTTGCCTTCTGCTTCTAAAGCTGAAATCTCAAGGTCAATCAATGCTGCCCAACCTGCACCTGCCTTGGCAAGCGTCAGTGCATATGAAGCAGGCGACACGCCATTGATCCCGGCGGCCGGCAAGTTAACGCTGAGAGAACCATCGCCTGAAGCGCTG
>ENA-ORDI01000002-ORDI01000002.1-marine-metagenome-genome-assembly--contig:-NODE-2-length-218095-cov-7.548542_pt1 | contig 218095 bp, 181 predicted proteins | sample MGYA00248628_ERZ508525 | MGnify/ENA primary metagenome ERZ508525 (study PRJEB26195, sample SAMN05422138) | marine metagenome | isolation source: East of Porto Seguro, South Atlantic Ocean | place... | reverse complement strand
CAGATCGCCGAGTGTTTGGTTAGGGAGAGCTAGACCCCCTCTCTAACTCTCCCCCTTCGTAAGGGGGAAGGTTGGGATGGGGGTGGTTCGCCGCCATCCAGATCGATTAGACTCAGCTCTAGTCCCCCTTGTACGCCCGGCTTCCCTGTGTCCGTTCCAGATATTGGCGGATCATCAATGCCGCCGTGGCCCCTTCTCCCACCGCCGATGCCACTTGCTTGGTGCTTCCCGACCGGGCGTCCCCCGCGGCGAAGACACCTTCCAGGCTGGTTTCCATGGTAGGGCTGGTGGAGATGGACCCCCACTGGTCCAGGTCTACGGAACCCTTGACGAAGGCGGTGTTGGGCAGCAGGCCGATGAAGACGAAGACCGCGCCCGGAGTGATCTCCTCGGTTTCTCCGCTGGCCGTGTTTTTGATCACCACGGAACTCAGCTTTCCGTCTCCCTTGAACTCCACCACGGTGGTATTAAGACGCACTTCGATCTGGGGGTGGCTGGCGGCCTTTTCCTGAAGTATCTGACTGGCTCTTAGCCGCTCGCCAACCTCCAATATGGTCACTTTGGTGGCAAATTTGGTCAGGAATAGACCCTCTTCCACACCGCTGTTTCCGCCACCTACTACCAGCAGTTCCTGGCCTTTATAGAATGGGCCGTCGCAGGTCGCGCAAAAGTGAATGCCCGCGCCGATCAGGTCTTCCTCGCCCGGCACGTTGAGGCGCCGGTAGGTTGCGCCGGGAGTTAGCAGCAACGAGCGGCTGCAGTAGGAATCGCCCGACTCGGTAGATATCATCTTGTAGTCGCCTTGGGCTTCGATGCTGGTCACTGTTTGAGCCTGCAGTATCTCCACGTCGAACCGCTCGGCGTGCTCCCTCATGGCGTCGGCCAACTCAGCGCCGCCGATGCCTTGGGCAAAACCGGGGTAGTTGTCGATCCTCTCGGTGGTGCCGGCCTGTCCGCCTACACCGCTACGCTCGATGATCAGGGTTTCGATGCCCTCTCTGGCGGCATAAAGAGCGGCGGACAGTCCTGCCGGACCGCCGCCGATCACGATCAGGTCGTAAAACTCCCGTTTAGCTTTGGGGCTGATGCCCAGCTTGGCGGCCAGTTCGGCATTGGACGGCTCCACCAAGATCGAGCCATCCTGAAAAACGATGGTGGGGATTATCTGCTTCCCGTCGTTAACTGCCTGGACCTGCTTCCTGCCTTCCTCGTCCTCGTCGATGTCCACCCAGATGTAAGGTATGCGCTGCTCGCCCAAGAACTGCTTGGAACGGCGGCAATCGGGGCACCAAGGGGCGCCATATACGGTAATGTTAGCTTCTTGCATCGGTTTGTCTCCTTTGGACCCAACCGTTGTCCGGTCCAATAAATTAAGATGCCAACCATTGCCGATTAGATGCCAGTTTGAGCGCCCGATTTGCCGACAAGATGGGGCTGCGGGACGGCGTCAGAGGTTTACGATGTCTACCGGTTCCATTGGTCCCGCCGCGTTAAATCCGAAGATCTTCGAGTAGAAGTAAAGCTCGGCGTCCAAAGCCCGCTTGATGTTCTCGGAGCGGCGGAATCCGTGCTGCTCACCTGGGAATGGTAGATATGCCGTGGCGATACCCTTGGCCTTCACAGCTTCGAACATGGACTCTGCTTGGTCCGGCGGTACGATCTTGTCCTCCAGGCCTTGAAACAGGATCAGTGGGCAGGAAAGCTGACTGGTAAAGTTGATGGGAGACCTTTGCCGGTACACTTCCGCCTCTTGGGGGTAGGCTCCGACCAGACCGTCCAGGTACCGCGATTCGAACTTATGGGTATCCTTGGCCAGTGTCTCCAGGTCGCTAACGCCGTAGTAACTGGCCCCGGCGGCGAACACGTCCCGGAAGGTCAGGGCGGCCAGGGTGGTGTAGCCCCCGGCGCTGCCGCCGTCAATGGCCAGCCTCTTCCCATCCGCCAAACCTTGCCGCACTAAGTACAACGCCCCGTTGACGCAGTCGTCCACGTCCACGATGCCCCACTGTCCCTTCAACCGTTCCCGGTACGCCCTGCCGTAGGCGGTGCTGCCCCCATAGTTGACGTCCAGAACGGCGAAACCCCGGCTGGTCCAATATTGAACGACCAGATCCAGGGAGACGGAGGTTGCGTTGGTGGGGCCACCGTGGCTTTTCACCAGCAACGGCGGTTTTTCGCCGGGGGTTGGTTCGTAGTCCCCGTTGGACGGCGGGTAGTAGAACGCGTGGGCGGTCAGGCCATTTTCGGTGGGGTATTCGATGGCTTCAGGGGTAGACAAATACGCCCCCTCCAGGCTTACATCGCCGGAAGTCCGCAACACTTGGGTATCGCCCGTCGCCAGGTCCAATCGGATAACCGACAACGCCTCGACCGGGGACCCGGCGATGATTACCGCAGTGTCCGATGCCACCCGCAGGTCTCCCCTCGCCATGTCCGAATAAGGGGTGGGTATGGGATTCAGTTCCCGGAGTTGCGTATCCACACTGGCCACCTTCCAGTTGCCACCCTGGACATAAGAGCAGATGATCCGGCTATCCGATTGGAAGGCGTAAGTGGACGAACCGAAGATCCACTGCGGCCTGGCGAACTCGGCTTCAATCTCCGTGACCGGCTCGACGGCTCCGTTGATCCAGCGGTAGATATTCCACCAGCCCGTGCGGTCTGACACGAAATATAGAGTTCCGTTCGGGGACCACTCCGGCTGAAAAATCGATTCTTCCGGGCCACCGGCCACTTTCTCGGGAAGCTCCAAGGAGCCGCTTGAGTTTAGGTCCGACACCCATAATTCGCAGCCATCCCAGGGCATGTTGGGATGGTTCCAACTGAGCCAGGTCAGCTTCCCACCATCGGCGCTGAGCCGTGGCGAAGAATAGAAGTCCGCGCTTGAAACCAGCACCTGGCCGGAGCTAACACCCTCAATGGAAAGGCTGACCAAAGTGTTTACCGCCTCCTGAGAGGACGAGGTATGGTCCTCGCGTACACAGATGATTTCTTCCCTGACGTAGTTAACGACCATGTCGGCGTATCGCATGTCTCCTTCGGGCGTGATGGGGACCGGCGCTTCGCCATGCCGGTGCCGATACATGCGCTGGTCGTCGTAGTTGACGAAGTAGACCACCCCATCGGCCACGCAAAAAGCGCCGCCGCCATACTCGTGCACCCGGCTGCAGGCGTTGAAGGGTGAAGGCGTCACGTCGTCGATATTTTCATCTGCCGTCCTGCGGACGATGACGTTGCGCCCGCCTTCCCGGGGGCGCTGCTCCACCCAATAGATATCCTCTCCGTCAAGAGCCAACTGGCCCAACCTGATCGATTCGGCAACGATGAGGTCCGATGTTACCGGTGATTTCCACGAGCCGTAGGGCGCTACTTGAACTTCTGGCATCCCTTCTCCCTGGGTTCCCGTTGCGTATTGAACTTTCAAGCCCTAGTATAAAGCAGCGAAACCGGCGCCTGTATCTTCAAGTCAAAGCGATGCGGTATCGGCTGGCGCCGGCAGATGGAGGGGATAGCCATGGTATCAAGTCAATCGACCACGGTGCTTCACCCAGGAGCCGAAGACGCGGCCCGAAAATTTGTACTGGCTCCGCGTTTGTCCGATCTGAAGGGAACCACTGTGGGCCTTATCGACAACCACAAAAAGAACGCCGACGTGTACATCGCCGAGCTCAGCAGGGTACTGCAGGAAGAGTACGGTGTGTCCAAAGTGGTGACCTATCGCAAGGCCAGCCAGAGTATACCCACTCCGGACGACGTGCTGGATAGCCTGGCCGCCGAATGCGACGCCATCATCCACGCCGTGGCCGATTGAGGGTCCTGCACAGCGTGGGGTCTCCACGACGGAATAGAAGCTGAGAAGCGGGGCCGTCCCGCGGTAACGGTAATCACCCGGGCGTTCACCAAAGCGGCAGAGCTTAGGGCCAAGGCGTTGGGCATGACCGATCATCCGGTGGTGGTGATTGACCATCCGATCGCCAGTAAACCGCCGGAGGCGGTTCAGAAAATGGCCTTGGCCAGCATTGAAGAGGTCGCCCAGGGATTGGTGTCATCCTCCAGCTAAGTAATAAGGGTTAACGATGAGTGAAACAGACACCGGAAAATCGGCCAGCCGTCTCCAAGTGTCCGGGCCGATCAGCCAGGTAAACGACTACTTTTACGACCAAGGTTGGACCGATGGGTTGCCCATCGTGCCGCCCACCGAGGACCTGGTCCTGGAGATGCTGGAGGCTTGTCAGGTGTCGGGCACCAGCGTTCTGGGCCGCATTCCTCCCCTGGATGGCACGGTCACGGTAGAAAAAGTCGCCATCAATAGCGTGATGGCCGGGTGCAAGCCCGACTACTTTCCGGTGGTCCTGGCGGCGGTAAAAGCAGTGCTGCAGCCCCAATTCAACGTCGGCTCCATCACCACTACGACCGGTGGGGCCGCGCCGGTGGTCATCGTCAGCGGGCCGGTTGCCGACAGACTGGGCATTCATGGCGGCACGGCGGTATTTGGCTCGGGACATCGGGCCAACGCCACGATAGGCCGTGCCCTTCGGCTGACCATGCGTAACGTGGGCGGGGCAGTGGCCGCTACCATGGAGAAGTCCACCCACGGCTGGCCCGGCAAGTACACCATGTGTTTTTCCGAAAACCAGGAGGCGAACCCCTGGGAGCCGCTTCACGAAGAGATGGGCTACCAACCCAACGAAAGCACCGTATTGGTTGTCGCCTCCCGGGGCATCCACACGCTAGTCGAATCGAGCCAGGAAACGGGCCTAGGGGTCCTTGAGACCATGGTCGGCTCCATGACCGCCGGCGGGATCTCGGGCTATAGTTTCCAGTCTCGAGGCGCTTCCGTTGTCATCGTTTTAGGGCCTGAGCACGCCGCGGAGATCGCCGCCGACGGGTTCGGGCGAAAAGAGATTAAAGAATACCTCTTCGAGAACGTCCGCCTGCCCATGGGACAGATCAAGAATAGGGGACACTACGGCACCCGGTCCTGGCCCGACGAATACGACAGTAAACCGGACGACTTCATGGTGCCATTAGTGGCGGATGTGGACAAACTGGTCCTAGTGGTCGCCGGCGGCGACGGGCGTCACAGCTCCTGGTTCCCCGCCTGGTCGGCTACCCAGCGGGCCGTCGAAGTTATCTAGGGTTAGCCTAGAGACTTTTTCTTCGATACCGATTCCTCGCCCGAAGCGGTGTGGTCTTCCTGGTTCGAGATGACCGAATCTTTCCCCCTTGCAGGTGAATGTGCGCACCTTTGCCCGCGATATCAACAGCGCGGCGTTATGGGCTGGAGTGACCGCCTTCATTTGCTACGCGTTTGGAGCGGTGCCCGTGCACATGGCCGTCGCCGGGCAGCTCGGACTTCCCCGGCGGAAACCACGAAATGGATCCTCATAATCTGGACCAGTGGCTTGCCGCTGAAACGGTGAATCGCTCTCGGTTCGCCGCAACCAACCAATGGACAGGTGTTAGAGGAGATTCGAATGACCCGGGAGGGTGACATAGGCGGCAATTACGGTATTCGCACCGAACGCCAGCTAGAGGCACTGTGGGCATTAGAGACGAGTATCGCAAGTGTCGCTGATCTGTTCAAGGACGATAACGCGTTCAACTATTCTCAGGAAGTCGAGATAGCCTCCTATCTGATGGTGTTGATGCGAGCGGCGTTCGGGGAATCTGAACGAGTACGGAGTTCCTCGGTTCACCTATCTCGAATGGAGTGGCGGTGTCTTCCTGGCCGTTCTATCGACCTCGTTGTGATCGACCCCGGATCGGCTCAAAGTGCCCGGGATGGATGGGGCACCGGTCGACGCAGGGTTGCCAAAACCCTCCCATTGCTTGCTGCCGTGGAGATCAAACGTGGCAGCGGTAATGTTACGCCGCTCGGTCATGTGCGGAAGGATTTACGAGGCCTAAATCAAATCCAGGCATCAGTCGATCTCGGTCGCCCGGTGACGTATTTCCTTGCTTGGATTGACTCTGTCCTTAGGCAGAGGCCCCGGCAGTCTGGCCGCTACGTGGCGATCAAGAGCGAACTGAAGGATTGGTGTGACGACTCCCCGGAAGACCGGAGGGCATTTTTGCTAAGTCGCGATCGGGTTGGTTTCGCTTTTCCAAGAGGGGCTTGGCTTGTCCAACCTCTCCCACCGGGTACGATTGAAACCACGCCTTTGGGGTCATGAATCGAGCTTGGGGCATCAGTTCTGCAATGGGATATTCTCGGTAAGGAGTTCCCCTTTGTTCAAGATAGGCATCGATGTTGGCGGCACATTTACCGACTTTGTAGTGGACAGCGATGGCGAGCCGCCCCGGTATTTCAAGACGCAGTCCACGCCCCACGACCCGTCGGAAGGGGTGATGACTGGGCTTGAAGACGCGGCCCAGGCTTATGGCTTGCCTCTGCAGGACTTTCTGGACGCCACGGAATTGGTGATTCATGGCTCCACGGTGGCCACCAATACGCTGGTGGAGCGAAAGGGCGCCAAGGTCGGCCTGATCACCACTGATGGTTTCCGGGACCTGCTGGAGATGCGGGAGGGGTTGAAGGAAGACCGGTACAACCTGCGAATGACCCCGGTGGAACCGTTGGTACCCCGCTACTTGCGTTTGGGAGTCCCGGAGCGGGTACGGTATGACGGCGCGGTGTACACGCCATTGGACGAGGAAGCCCTGGACCGGGCTTTGGAGCACTTCCATCAGGAGGGGGTCGAAGCCCTGGCGGTCTGCTTCCTGTTTTCCTATTTGAACCCCACCCACGAAGCCAGGGTCTACGAAAAAATTCGGGAGAAGTTCCCCGATGTTTATACCTCCCTCTCACACGAAGTCATCCCCCAGATCAAGGAGTTCGACCGGCTCAGCACCACCGTTATCAACTCCTACGTCGGGCCGGTCTTCGGCAGGTATCTCCAACACCTAAAGGACCGGTTCGCGCCTTATCGCAGCTTCGGTGAAGTCCTCATCATGCAGTCCAATGGCGGGGTCGCGCCCATCGACGAGTGCAGCCGGATGGGTGTCCGGGCCATCCTTTCCGGACCGGCCGGTGGCGTCAGCGCCGCCGCTTACCATGGAGAGCTTCTTGACGAGCCCAAGATCATCGCCTTCGATATGGGCGGCACCAGCACCGATATCTCCTTGATCGAAGACGGCGTTCCCCACCTGGCCCACGAAAAATTCGAGGGCGGCTGGAAGATAGCGGTCCCCATGATTGACATCCACACCATGGGTGCGGGCGGAGGCAGCATCGCTTCGGTGGGTCCGGGAGGAATCCTGCACGTCGGACCACAGAGCGCCGGGGCCGACCCAGGACCGGCTTGTTACGACAAGGGCGGGGAAGACGCCACCGTTACCGACGCCAACCTGATGCTGGGCTATCTGGACCCGGATAACTTCCTCGGCGGCAAAGCCAAGTTGGATAAAACTCTGGCGGAAAAGGCGCTGGAAGAACGGGTGGCAAAATCCTTGGGAATGACGACCGTGGAGGCGGCTTACGGGGTTTCCAAAGTCGTCGCTACTACCATGGCCGAGGGTATTCGCCTGATGTCGGTGCAGCGAGGCGTGGACCCGCGGGAGTTCACTATTCTCGCCTTCGGTGGCGCGGCGGGGCTCCATGCCGGACAGGTGGCTCGGGAGCTGCAGGTTAAAAAGGTGCACCTTCCGGCGGCGGGGCCGGTGCTCTCGGCTTATGGGATGTTGTGCACCGACCTGAAGTACGACTTTTCCAGGTCTCATCCGGCCAGCCTCGACGGAATCGACCTGGAGACCGTGCGGTCAATCTTGAGCGGCCTGGAGTCCCAGGGTAGGGAGAAGCTACGGGCCCAAGGGATCTCCGAAGATGATATCGACGTCCAGAGATCGGCGGATATGCGCTACCTGGACCAAGTCTACGAGGTAAATGTCGCCTTCCCTGACCCGTCCCAGCAGGACAGCGCGTTATTGTCGGAATGGTCCGGCAACTTTCATCAGCGATACCAGGAATTGTATTCCTATCACCAGCAGGAACAGGAAGTCCGGCTGGTCACGTTGCGGGTCACGGTGGTTGGACGCTTGTCCAGGATCTCTCAGTCCCAGAGCACGTCCTCTGAGGCCGCCGCGGCCGCCGCCACCCCTGTGGGCACACGCCGGGTGTTTCTGGGCGAGTGGCATGAAGTCCCCGTCTACTCCATCGGCGCGCTGCCTCCCGGCGCACAGTTGGATGGACCGGCCATCCTGGAGTCTGAATTCACCACCATCCTGGTAGAAACCGGCGACCGCGTCACCGTGGACCGGGCCGGTGGAATAGTACTGCATGTGGCCCTGGATACTGCTGATGTTGCTCCGGAAAGCGCTGGTGGTTCGACAAACTCACCACGAACGGAGGAAGGAGAATCTCGCCCTGACCCCATCACTCTAGCGGTGGTGGAGCATCGCTTGGAGTCCATCGCCTTGGAAATGACCGAAGTGATGCTGCGCACCTCCATGTCTCAGATTCTCAACTCCAGCCGGGATTTCTCCACCGCCATCCTGGACGCGGAGTGCCAACTAGTGGCCCAGGGCGAGGGTATCCCGGTGCATATCAGCGCCCTGCCCATCGCCGGGGCCGCCGTCCGCGAATATTTCGAAGGGGAGATGTCCGAGGGCGACCTGTTCATCCTGAACGACCCCTATTTTGGGGGCAGCCATCTACCGGACATAACCATCATCAAGCCCGTGTTCTACCAGGGCGAGCTGCTGTTTTACGGCGTCAACCGCGCCCACCACAGCGACGTCGGCGGCGGCACCCACGGCGGCTACAACCCGGCGGCCAGCGAGATCTATCAGGAAGGCATCCGCATACCGCCGCTGAAGCTGTACGACAAGGGCGTGCCTCGCGAAGATGTTCTGCAGATGCTGGCGGCCAACGTCAGGATGCCGGAGAACTTCCTGGGCGACCTGAACGCCCAGATCGGCTCAGTGATTATCGCCGAGCAGCGCATCCAGGCTTTGTTGGAAAGCTACGGCCCCGATCGTTTAACGGCGGTGGTCAACGACATACTGGCCGCCACGGAACGGCAGGTGAGGGAATTCATCTCAGAGTGGCCCGACGGCGTTTATTATGGGGAGTCTTTCGTGGACGACGACGGCTTCGATGCCAAGCTGGTCCCCATCCGGGCCAAGGTCACCATCGAGGGCGGTTCCATGACTATCGACCTGGGTGAGTCCAGTCCCCAGGTCACTGGGTTCATCAACAGCTCCTACGCCAACACCCGCTCTCTGACCCACGCCGCCATCATGTACATCGCTCCCGCCGACGTGGCCCGCAACGAAGGGTCGGCGCGGGCGGTGCAGGTGATCGCGCCCAAGGGGCTGGTGGTCAACGCCAATCCCCCGGCCCCGGTGTGCATGAGCACCAATCACTGCGCCGAGGAGATCGTCGAGGCCATATTCAAGGCGCTGTCCCAGGCGGTACCCAAGTCGGTTACCGCCGGTTTCTCGCGCCGCCTGCGCTATGCCATGACCGGCATCGACCCCCGCACCGGACGGCGCTTCATCTGGCACTTCTTCCTGGCCCGGGGCGGGGGCGGGGCGTCTTACGGTTACGACGGCTGGCCCAACGTGGGGGAGGTCAACGTGGCCGGGGGCATCCGCGCCCCCAGCATCGAGCTAACCGAGGAGCGGTTCCCCTTCTTCATCAAGTGCCACGAACTGCGTGCCGATTCGGGTGGCGCCGGCATCTGGCGCGGCGGGTTGGGGGCAATCTGCGACCTGGTATATGAGGGTACCGAACCGGCCCTGCTGAACACGGCCGGGGACGGCATCGTGGTCCCGCCCTTCGGCCTGTTCGGGGCGGACCCCGGCCTGCCCCACGACTACCGAATACTGTCCGACGGCGGGGAAAGACCGCTTGGCTCCAAGGAGGTCGGCGTAGTAGTCAACCCCGGCGACCACGTCTACTGCCTATCCTCCGGCGGAGGCGGCTACGGCGACCCTGGGGAGCGGGATGAGGCGGCGCGGGAGTGGGATCTGAAGAATGGGTATGTGACGGGGTAGCTGTCAGCTTTCAGCGGTCAGTAAAACGATGGGACGGATGAAAGGCGGCCCTGACTTGCCTGTGTTGGCCTAGAACAGGTTTCTAGCCAGGCTTGCGGCCGATGATGAATTGAGTCGCGTTCCGGAAGTGGCGGGGTCCGTCTCCGTCAGGCCACATCGATGAGAATGCGGCCTCCCTCGCTTCCGACTGAAGCTCCAGGGACAAGTTGGCTGTTGTGACTCCGGCGAAGACGTCCCAAGCGAGGTAGAAGCCGTCGAAGTCGAATCCAAGAATCTCTGTTTCGACCCTTGCCTGTATCCCAGCGTCTGCCAGTTGATGGACGAACTGGGTTGGGTCTGCCAGGGAGCCTGGTCCGACTCGGGGTACTGGCGGGGCCGCCGCGAAACCTCCCGCGATCTGTTGAAACCGGACTAGATCGCACTGTTCCGGCCCGGCCCAAACCGATCCAACCAAACGTCCCCCGGGTCGTAGCACCCGGGCGACCTCGCGGGCGGCGGCGGCCCGGTCGACGACGAACATGAAACTCAAAGAGGCAAGAACAACGTCGAAAGATTCGTCGTCAGCGCGAATAGCTTCGGCCCCACCTTCACGAAGGGTGACGTTGGTGAGGCCTTGATCCGCGAGTTGCTTCCGGGCGTAGGACAGCATTTCCGGGCTGATATCGATACCCGTGACGTGGCCACCTGGGCCGACGATGGGCGCTGCAAGCTCGATGATGATGCCGGTACCGGTGCCAACGTCTAGTACTTGCTCGCCAACGCTTAATCCGGCGTGGGCAATCACCCGGCTGGCGATGGGCGCCATGCGGGGAGCGTTCTCTGAAGCGTACAGGTCTGCCATCCGGTTCCAGGTGGTGACCTGCCAGACCAAGCCCGATTGCTGGCTATCGTCTGACATGATGCGTTCCTCCCCCTACTACTCCTCCGCCACTATGTAGTTCTTCAACGTCCCGATGCCGCTGATCTCTACCTCTATGGTGTCGCCGGGGACCATGTCGCCGTCGGCGCCTTGGGTGCCCATCCAAATGACGTCGCCGGGGTGGAGGGTGGCGTAGTTGCTTAGCTCGTGGATCCACTCGGCGGCGGACCAGATCTGCTCCGATGAGGAGAAGTCTTCCCAGACAACCCCGTTGTGGCGGACGATTATCCGGAACGCCGCCGGGTCCAGCCCAGTGACGATCCACGGCCCGATCGGCTTCCAGGTATCGCAGTTCTTACTGCGGAACATGGTCCGGTCCTCTTGCTGCCAGGGACGCTGAGAGATGTCGTTGCCGATGGTGTAGCCGAAGACGTAGTCCAAGGCCTCGTCCACCGATACCTTGCGGGCCTTCTTGCCGATGACTACCGCCAGTTGCCCCTCGGGTTGCACCGCGCCGGAGCAGTCTTTCGGCACGACGATATTCTCTTCCGAGCCGATGATGGCGTGGACCGAACGGTAGTTCGGCGAGGGCCGGTCCGGGTAGCTGGGGGGCGTGCCCCGGCGGGCGGCCATTCCCTCCACGTGCCCCCGGTGGTTGGGCCCGGCGGCGTAGAGCATGCCGGGAATCACCGGCGCCAGGAGCTTCACCTGGCTCAGTTGAAAAGTTGTGGCGGTGACTTTGTGCTCGTCGAACGGACTGCCGGAAACCTCGGTGACAACGTCGCCTTCGACGATGCCGAAACTGACTTTCTGGCCGGATTGAAAGCGGCACCAGATCATGGTATTTCTCCTGTCATGGGCGTATTGGCTGGTTTATAGGATAGAAGGCTCTTGCGAAAGAGGAAATCCCCCCAACCCCCCTTTATTAAACGGGGACTACGGGGGGATTTTGGCGCGTCAGAGTATATATTCCCGACCTGTCGAGCGAAATGCTGGGCCTAAGCTAATACGGCCTGGTGATCTTGGCGTTTTCCTTCAAAGCTTCCATGGAGAAGTCGCTGGACTGGCACAGATCGATGATCATTTTCTCGTAGTCGGCGATGGTCTTCACCATGGCGGGGATCTGATCGGCTATCCCGAAGGGGATGGACGTGACTCCGTGCTTGTCGCCATGAAGAAGGTCGCCGGTCTTCACGGTTAATCCGCCGACGGTCACCGGTACGCCGATCTCCACAAGGTGAACGTAGGCATGGGATACCGATATTTCTTTGGCGAAGAACCGGAATCCCAGGGCGTGCGCCTCGTCCAAGTCCCGCACCGTGCCATCCGTAGCCACGCCAACGGCGCCCAATGCTTTGTGGATGTTGCCCTGTACCTCGCCCCAATATGCTCCCATGGGAGGGGTGTCGATGTCGTGGAGAACGATGAATCGAGGCTCGGGCACCGATGCGATCAGGTCCCACCAGTCTTCCCGGGACACGTTGCGCCCTTCTTGCCGAACGGCGCTGATCACGCCGGTAACTGCATACCCCACCACCGGGGGCAGGTCCTGGAATACGCCCTTGATCTCCGGCAGCATGAACCCCTCGTTCTTGGGCTGCACGTTGAAGCCTTCGATGGCGTTGCAGATGCTAGGGCAGTCTATCTCGCTGAGCGTTTTGATAAGCTCGGGACTGATTGTCTGATACAAAAGTCACCTCCTGGAATTTGACGTGTGAGATTTTGATACGGCGGGGCCGGCCATCGCCGAAATGCCCCGAAATGTCTTCGTCCAAACGGTCTAAGCCCCCCTTTCGTAAAGGGGGGGTTGGGGGGATTTCTTACTCCGGCGTGACCAAGGACTCCGCTTCTTCCCCGGAAAGTAACTTCGCGATGTTGTAGTAGGCGAAGTCGGCGGCCCGCTGGGTCGACTCTTCGCCGGGACCGGCCATGTGGGGCGTGATTACCACGTTGTCCAGGTCGAACAAGGGATTGTCCACCGGGGTAGGCTCGACTTCTAGGACATCCAGTCCCGCTCCCAGGATTTTCCGCTGGGACAATGCCCGGTGCAGCGCCGCCTCATCGACCACTGGGCCGCGGCAGCAATTGACCAGATAGGCATCGGGCTTCATCATTTCCAGCTCCCGGTCGGAAATCATGCCCCGTGTCCGGCGAGTCAGGGGGACGTGCAATGTGACGATGTCCGACTCCCGCAGCAGGTCGTCGAGTTCCACTCGCTCCACGTTCAGGTCGTCTTGTACGTCCTGGGGAACGTCTATAACGTCGTAGAAGATGGTCTTGGTGTCGAAGCCTTTGAGCCGCTTGGCAACCTGCTTGCCGATGCGTCCCAAGCCGACGATTCCGATCGTCTTGTCGGTAATCTCTCTCACCCTCAACTTATCCATTCCGGTCTTCCAGGTCTTGTCCTTCATAGTGTAATCATATTGGTGCCACAGGTTAGTGGTGAGGCTAATCATCATGGCGATCGTGTGTTCCGATACGGCGATGGCGTTGGCCCCGCCGTTGTTGGCCACCAGGATACCCATCTCCAGAATGGCCGCCAGGTCCAGCATGTCGTAGCCGGCGCTCAGGGTCTGGACAATCTTGACGTTGGGACATTGCTTTAGGACGTCCACGGAGACTTTGCTGGTGATCATGGCCGACACGTCGCGGCACAAAGCCGCTTGTTCATCGTCGGACAGACTGGGGTCCACCAAAACGATTTCCACGTCGTCCGGCGCCTCGCTGATCATGAAGTCGGCGCGCTCGCCGGGGGGGCTGAAAAAAGCCACTTTCGCAGTGGGCATACCTGAATCCTCCTGAATTTATGGGCTGAGATATAGGGCTTGAATACCCTGCATTATAGCTTTAGGCCCGGTGATGTCAAAAGAATTTAGCCGCGTCTATTGCCGGGGCGTTGGGCGGCAGGTATATTCGTTAGCAACCATTCCAAGGTTAAATGGAGGTAAGGCTTGCCTGACTCGGCTCTAAGTGATGTTAAAGTCCTGGACCTGACCAACTTGATCGCCGGACCTTACTGCACCAAGCTGCTGGCCGACTACGGCGCGGAGGTCATCAAGGTGGAGCGTCCAGGAGTTGGCGACGGCGCACGGCGGCTTGGGCCGTTCCCAGGAGACGTTCCCCATGGCGAGAAGAGCGGTCTTTTCCTGCACCTGAATACCAACAAGCAGAGCATAACGCTGGACCTGAAGACCGAGGCCGCGCGCTCCGTTGTCAGGGAGTTGGTTAAGGAAACGGATATTGTGGTGGAGAGTTTTCGTCCCGGAACGTTGGCTTGTTGGGGACTGGACCACGCTACTTTGCGATCGATCAATCCCACTCTGGTGATGACCTCGATCTCCAACTTCGGCCAGACCGGCCCGTACCGGGATTTTCGGATGGCCGAAGTGATGGTCTACGGCATGGGGGGTGAGATGTACTCCACCGGAATTGCCGAGCGGGAGCCGGTCAAGCTGGGCGTGAATGTTCTCCTTTACCAGGCTGGGGCCACCGCATCGGTTGCCACCATGGGAGCTCTGTTCGGAGCTAGAGGTCAGGGGATCGGCCAACATGTGGACGTGTCCATCATGGAAACTCAGGTGGGGTCCATCGACCGGCGGATGAGCACGTTGATCGGCTATCAATACAGCGGCGACATCACGGGCCGGAGTCCTCTGGGCAGCGGGGGCGGTTACCCCTACGGCGCGATTCCTTGCAGCGACGGGTATCTCGAAATTTCGGCGGGGCGCAATTATTTCCCCCGTGCGGTGAGCATGTTGGGGTCTCCCGCCGAATTGCAAGACCCCAAGTGGTACGCGCCTGGTGCGCAAAGAGACCCGGATCTTAAGGAAGAGTTCGACACGATGATTCTGACGTGGTCCCTGGAGCACACCAAAGCGGAGGCTTGGGCCATCGCTCAAGAATCCAGAGTGATCAGCGCGCCATTGAACACGATGGAGGAGTTGGCCGACGATACTGAATTCAACAGCCGGGGCGGATTCATTGAGATCGACCATCCGGTTGCGGGGACACTGAACTACCCGGCGCGCCCATTCATCATGAACGACTCGCCCTGGTCCATCCGCCGGCCTGCTCCTCTCCTGGGCGAGCACAACAACGAGATCCTCAACCGGCTGGGTTACAGCAGCGGCGATGTTGTGCGCCTTCGGCAGCAGGGAGCGATCTAGACATGCCCAAGTTGCCATTAGAAGGAATCAGGGTACTTGACATAACGGTCGTTTGGGCCGGACCGTACTGCACGTCGTTTCTCGCCGACCTTGGCGCCGAAGTGATCAGGATCGAGTCCCTCAACACATTCGGTCCTTTGGCGCGAGGATCCATGGCGCATCCAACCGAGGAAGACCTCAAGGACATGTCCCCTTGGGCCGGAGCCATGCCCGGCCGGGTGCCCGCCGCCCGGCCTTGGAACCGGTATCCCATCTTCAACGCCCACGCCCGGAACAAACTGGGCATGACCCTGGACATTCTCCGGCCCGGCGGTATGGACATCTTTAAGCGTCTGGTCAAGATCAGCGACGTTTTCGTAGAGAACAATCCCACATCCACCATGGAAAAACTGGGCATTTCTTACTCGTTGCTCCAGGAGCAGAATCCCGGGATCATCATGCTGCGCATGCCCGCCTACGGTAATACAGGCGCTTACCGGAACCACCGGGCCTATGGACTGCACATCGAGGGAGTGATCGGCCACACCCTGCAGCGGGGCTATGCCGACATGGACCCGTCGGCCAACAGCACGGTGTTGATGTCCGATGCCGCCGGTGGTACTCAGGGGGCGTTCGCCGTCCTGGCGGCGCTGCACCACCGGAAACGCACCGGCAGGGGCCAGCTGATCGAGCTATCCCAGGCGGAGAACACATTGCCCTATTTGGGACAATCCTTCATGGACTTCTCCATGAACGGCCGCAATGCCAGCACACTGGGCAACCACCATACGTATGCCGTCCAGGGTTGCTATCCATGCAAAGGCGTCGACCGATGGGTGACCATCACCCTTTTCGACGACAAGGACTGGGCCGCCTTCGTTCAAGTCCTGGGCAATCCGGACTGGTGCCAGGAAGACAGATTCGCCGACGCCATCTCCCGCTACCGGCACCACGATGAATTGGACCGGAACATCGCCCAATGGACTGAACAGCTAGAGTCTAATGACGTGATGCGTATGCTTCAAAGCGTGGGCGTCGCCGCCGGTCCGGTCATGGACCAACGGGACGCTTATGAAGACCCACACTTGAATGAACGCGAGGTGTTCGAAGAGGTATACCAGGAGGATACGGGCACCCACCGCTATCCCGGCGCGCCCTACAAGATGTCCGAGACGCCCATCAAGATTCGGCGAGGACCCTTGCGTCTGGGTGAAGACAACGAATACATCTACAAGACGCTCCTGGATTGCAGCGACGAAGAATACGCCGAGCTGGAAGCCCAAGGCCACATCGGAATGGATTACCCGGAGGACATGCCGTAGAGCCTACTGGTAGAAAATGCCGTATTCAATCTGACCGGTGATTCCAAGGAACCTTTCGACACTGCCAATCGTATGTAACCTGATGACTCGCCAAATTTCTCCCATCGCCAAATTGAAGTGGCCCGCGTGGCTCGCCTTGTTGTTAATCTTCGCGGCTTGCGCAACCTCCGCGCCACCCGGGAATCTTTCCTCGGTACAGCGGGATTCCCAATCAACGCCGCTCCATCGGCAAGCCTCTGAAATCGCCGAAGCTTCCTCGCCCATCGGTGAACCTCCGGCAGCGACCAATTTCACCACGCCCGTAAATGTGCCAGCGACGACCGACTTCGCCCCATCTCCTCAGGTCCCGCCGACCGAAACTATTTCCGATTCACCGAAGCTAGCAGTACAAAAGTTGATCGCTGAGGCAACAGCTGTACTGGTGGTCTCGACCACGGCGCCAGTCCCGACCGTCAATCCTGCGATCGCTCCCACCTCCACTACTCTTGCGACACCACCCGCCGTTACACCCGTGCCCGTTGCGGTAGTCCCGCCGGTGGTTCGACTACCGACGTCAACTTCGCTTCCTCCGCCTACGCTGGGTCTCCAGCAAAACACGGCGGCCAAACCAGGGAAGGAGCAATCGGCCGAAGAAGCCACGCCAGTTCCCACGGCGGCCGTTGTTTCCATCGAGCCGACTAAGACGCCTATACCAGATCCGACCCCGACGACCGTCAGCCCCCCAGCAGCCGCGGTGGATACCGATGCGGCGGCCGGTAGCGCACGCAGTTTTGTCTTGCCCAGCGCCCAAGGCCAGCAGGTCTATTTGGACGATTACCTGGAACGGGGCAACGTCGTCCTAATCTTTTACCGGGCCTTCTGGTGAGTCTATTGCCGAGCGCAACTGGTGGAGTTGCAAGGGGATTACGATCTGATCAAGAGTCTGCAGGCGGATATCTTGGCCATTAGCACCGATGATCTTTCCGGCGCTGCATATGCGGTTGATGGTTTGGGGCTGGAGTTCCCTATCCTGTACGACCCCGAAGCCTCGGTCGTCAAGGAGTACGGCGTTTATGACCTTTTGGGTGACGGTATAGCTGCCCCAGCCACATTCTTGCTTGATCGGACGGGCAAGGTTCGGTGGATGTACGTAGGGAAGAGAATCAACGACCGGCCTTCCAACCGGGAGATTATAAGCAGGCTCAAAGTTTTGGCCGAGGGGTAGAAGTAGTTGGGGCAGCGATAACTATACGAACAGGGCAAGGTGAACCTTCGACCTAGCTCTTACCCGTCTTCCGGAAACAGCTCGGAAATCTCCCGCTCCAGCCGCTCGCCTTGGGTTTCGATGGTTTCGCCGGGGCTGGGCGCCGTCCATCCTGCAGCGCTGCGGCTCAACTGCTCGTAGGAATCAGTGGAGCCGTATTCCCGGGTGTGGATCACCACCGGCATCGGCAGCGCGTGGCCGAATATAAGGGCCTGCTGCTTGGGCTCCAGACGAGCTAACACCGTCCTCAGTTGCCGGCTGCCGGGCGTTCCTTCCAGCACTGCTTCAATGTCACGCTCGTTGTCCAGCAGACAAGTTAACCGGGTGCCGACCTGGCTCATTACTTCGGAATCGATGCCGCTGGGGCGCTGATCGATGACCATCAGCGTGACGTTGTACTTGCGCAATTCCCGAGCGATGGTCCCGAAGATGGTGTGGGAGGCCACCGATGGGCTGAGGAACTTGTGGGCCTCCTCGATGACAATCACTAAGGGCCTGGGCTCGCGGCCCTGTCCGCCTTCCGCCTCCTCTTTCCGGTCTATGTATTTGTTATGTATGCGCCGGGTTAACAGGTTGCTCACCAGCATGTAGGCGGTCAAGTCCCGGCCGTACTTTCCGAACTCCAAGACAACGTGCCGGCCCTGGTCTAAATGCTCGATAACCCGGTTGGCCGCGTCGTGGCGGGTGGATTCCACCAGAAAGTCGAACCGTTTCAACCGGCTCAACCGATTGTACAGGGACCCTAATGCGTTGGGCTGCACCTGGATATCATTGGCCAACTCGAATATCGAATCGCGTCCTTCCATGGCCAAGAACTTGGACATCCATTCCCGTTGGCCGAATTTTTGCTGCAAGTTGAAAGCGGCGGAAGCCGCCACCTCCGAAAGGTTCAGTGTCTCCCGGAGCATCTCCACGTCCTCGGGCTCGATCTCCCCATAGCCTATGCGGACAACTTCATCGGACGGAGATTGTCGTCGTTTGGAGCTTTCTTCGTCTAGGGTGAACGTGGAAACCTGGGCCGGGAATAGCTGTTTCAGTCCCTTGGCGAACCGGCGATTCTCCGGGTCGGCGGCGCCCCAACCGTATTCGCTGTGCATGTCGAATATCAGTGACGAAGCTTGGCCCTGCTGCAAGATACCTATCAGAAGCAGCCTGGTGAGGAAGGTTTTGCCAGTGCCACTCTTGCCGAAAACGCCGATGGACCGCTTCACCATCTCGTCCAGGTCTATGCAGAGCTTGTGCTCCATGTCCAGGGGACTTCCGATCCAGAAGTGACGCTGGTCCTCTTGTCCGAACACGGCTTCCACGTCCCGCTGGGACGCCACATAAGCGCGAGAAAAGTGGGGCGGGATGGTCTTCGCCGCAGAGGGGCCTTCATGGGAGTCGCCCATGACTGCCGGCATTATCAGGTTGGGGAGGACCGAGATGGTCCCGTAGGCCACCGTGCCGGACATTACCTGGGCGATGAACGGGTTGTCCACCTGGGGAGGGGTGTGCTTCAACCTGGGGTCGGTGGTTCCCAGGCTGACGTCGGTGACCACGCCGAAGAAATTGTTGTTATCGCCCTTGATCGTTACGAAGGCCCCGACTTTGACCTCCTCAACTGAGGTGGCTGGGTCGAGGCGCACTTCTACCCCTTGACTCAGCGATCCGTCTACAACCAATCCCAATGCGGCGCCCTGGGAATCCATATCAGCGTCCGCGGCGGGACTGGGAATATCTCCGTTCTGGTTCGGGCCACCGGTCATGGGGACACCTTCTTGAGGATGGAATTCAGCCTGGGCAAATCTCCGGCCAACTCGGCGGCCAGGGCCTTTCCGGCTCTCAGCAGAAAAGCTTCTGAATCATCGTGCGCCACCGCCGCCCCGCGCAGGCAGGCCCCAAGGACTTCATCGGCAATAGCGAGCCCGGAGTTGAGTAACAGGCGCAGCAAGTCCAATCGGGAGGTAAAGCGGGCCACCTCTTGGGGGCTGCAGGTGTACACGAAAGAGTGTACCGGGGGCGGTAAAGCAGGCAGGTAATGCCTATCGGCATCACCCTCCCGGTGACCGGCGATCAACGCCTCGAATCGGGAGGTCAGCAGACGGGTAAGTTGGGGATTGTCCCGAAAGACCTCTTCTTCGGTTTCGGCAGACTCCCCGCGAGCCAACACCGGTCTGGAGGAGTCCAAGGGCTCGGTTGCCACCCGGCAGACCACTCCGTAGATCTCCGCAGAACCGGCGCGCACGATGCAGCCCAGCGGTGGAGCGTCGTAGAGAGTGTAGCATTGGGCAGTGAACGATGCCGAGTTAGCCTCAACCACCTCCCCGACCCGCCGTGACGGGCTGCCATCTAACGTCATTGCCCTCCCTACCTCAACCCTTACCCGAGTTTGCCGAATGTCATGCCGGTTTGAATTTTACCAGAGTCCAATCCGGTGTCACATCATCATAGACTGCCACCACCGGCATATCGACTCTCAGGTCGTCTAAATCGCATTCCACCATGTTGGAGATCATGCGGGGACCCTCGTCCAATTGAATCACCGAGTACACGTGGGGAGCATCCTCGCGGAAAGCGGGGTTCACCGGTTGGTGGACGACGGTATAAGTATGCAGCCGTCCGCGGCCGCTCACACTAGCCCACTGGATGTCCGGGGAGAGGCATTTGGGACACTCCTCCCTGGGGTAGAAAAAGAAGTGGTCGCATTTCTGGCAACGGGGCATCACCAACTCGTGACGCTTGGCCGCGTCCCAGAAGGGTTTGGTCAGCCCGGGACTAAGCGGCCTGGGTAAAGGTTTCTGGTATTCCGTGGTCATATTCCTGCCTCGTCATTCCTTTCTCATTCCGTTCGTGGTGAGCCTGTCGAACCACCCGCTTAGCTGGTCCTTCGACAAGCTCAGGACGAACGGATTAGGCTTCGTTAAGTAGTCGCTTCGGTCCCCAATATGAGCGTGCACATCACGCTCCCGGTGCCGCCTCAACCATTGACCATGGAAAGGTCGTGCTTGGCGACTTGGCGGTCATCCGCCCGGCCCATGATCTGGCGGACGCCCTCGATCACGTGGCGGAAGCCGCCGGCGCCGCCCACGGGCTGCCCGCCCGATAGCTGCCCCCCGTCGGTATTTATAGGGAATGTACCCTTATAGGTTGTGTCTACTTCGTCGAAGAAGGGTCCGATCTCGCCCTTTTCACAGAATCCGGCATCTTCGAGGCACACGGCCTCAAGGATGGTGTATCAATCATAGAATTCAGCGAACTCAATGTCCTTGGGGCTGTAGCCTGACATCTCCAACGCTTTGCGGGCGGATATCACCACCGGTGACGTGGTTATCCGGTCCGCCTGCCAGATCGTGTCGTGGCCGCTCACTCCGGCGGCGGCCCCCAGGATATACCCCGGAGGATTGGGCAAGGTCTTGGCCCGTTCCGCCGACGTAACGATGCAGGCCGCGGCCCCGGCGCAGGGCATCACGCACTCCAACAGGTGCAAAAGGTCGTTGACCATCCGGGAAGTCAACACGTCGTCCACCGTGATGGGTTGGTCGTGAAACACGGCGTTGGGGTTGGTCAGGGCATTGAACCGCTGGTTCACCGCCATCTTGGCGAACTGCTCTTGGGTGGTGCCGAACTCGTACATGTGCCGCCGTTTCATCAGGCCGTAACCCGTGTTCGCGCCGGGGGCCATACCGAAGGGGGCCTCGAACTCGGTACCCTTGGTAGCCGGTGGAGTCCCCCGAACCTGTCCGGGGGCGAGCCCGCCGATGGCCGGGTCTCTTGTCCCACCGAACGTGCAGATCACCGTGGTGGCCAATCCGGAATTGATCGAGGACGCCGCTAGTGCCAAAGAGTGGGCGCCGCTGGAGCCGTGTTGGGTAATGCCCTCGCTGAAGCTCAATGGCATACCCATGTATTCGCCCAGTTCCACGGGGGTAACGTCGGTTCCCCGGGTGATCAGCCCGTCAATGTCCGCCTTTGTCAACCCGGCATCGGCGATGGCCATGCGGCAGGCCTCCGCCAAGAGGGAATTGGTCGTCCTGCCGGGGTAGGTGCGTTGGGTTGGCAGCTCGGCGAAACCGACCACTGCCGCTTTAGCTCTCAAGCTCATAAAGAGCTACCTCCTGCCGTTATCATCTGATCTGGGGAAAATAGCGAGGATTTCTCAAGTTACTAGATCGGCCCAACCCGCTCCGGGGCATCGCGGGCTGCCACTAGGTACACGGGATTGGGATTGATGGTGTATTCCCGCAAGCAGGCTTCAGTGAACTTGATGGAGTGGGCGCCACCGGCTGCCACCGCCCGGTCGATGAGATCCTCACGGTCTTCTGAGGGCGCTTCCAGGCCTGTAGTGTCCATTGGAGGGACTACAGAGTACCAGGAGTAGATGCCGGCGCAGGCTTGCCAGGCGTATAGGGCCGCCAACCGCGCATCAGGTTCCGCCAAATATGGCGCCAGTGTACGTAACGAGCTGGGGGCCGTGACTGTGTGAACGAACGCGATGAGGTTTTTCTGGTTGGCCAAGTATAACCCGGCAAAGGTTTCGGTAATGTTGGAGATAAAGGCGGAAAGGTCGCCGCCGGTGTCTACCAGGTCGATGGCCGGGGCGAACTCCGGTTGTTCGTCCAAGCCCATGATCTGTTGTTGGATGGAGCCGCTGCCTTCGAAATCAAGCCCGTGCAGCCGGTCGACTTGGGCAATCGCTGAGCTGGGCGAGAATCCGCCGTTGGTGGACGAAGGACTACCCGGCAAGACTTGGTATCGGGCCGCCCAATACCCCAAGCCCTGAGCCAACTCATGTAATCGCTGGGGCGTTTCTTGGGCTGCCAGGCTGCGTACGGCGTGACTGGTGCGCAGGAGGCCATGGGTCGCCGCGGCCATGACGGCGGGCGCCAGCGGGGGGACCCATTCTTGCAGCGTGTCTTGCCAGGACTTTTCAGCCAGCTCCCGGTCGAAGAAGGTTATCCAATCCCCCAACCGGCTCCGGTCCCCAAGAAACTCCCGCCAGTCAGATCGGGAGATTGGGTTGGTAGCCTCGGGCGCGTCTATCAAGCCAGACTTGTACTTCTCGACCCAAGGGAGGACCGACTCGCCCCGGTCTAATGTAAACAGGGCCTCTGCGGCCATGGTTGGCGTTTCCGTTGGCACGCTCGGTCCCGGCGAAACTGAGGAGGTCCAGCATTTCATCGATGGTGATTGACATAACCTTCACCCTACTGGAAGTTTAGTTGAATAATCGCCGTGTGCACCGCTTGCTATCTCTCTTTGGGAGGCCCTTCTATCCCAATCTCCTTGCTTATCTTGCCGTCTCGCATCTCGAAGATGTGGGTCAGCCGCATCTCACACTTTGTGCCCACCGGGAAGGGGACGAACCCTTCCTTAGCCACCTCAAATGTAACCACGCTGTCATCGACGACCCGGTCCTCGGTGGCGAAGCGGTCTTTGGTATGGAATTCCACGTTTTTCAACACGGAAAAAATATCCCGGTAGTTGGCGGCCACCGCCTCTTTCCCCGAAATCACTAGATTCCGGGCGGGGGCTTCCCAGACGACGTCGTCGGTGTACAGGTCGATCGCGTCTTCTATCCTGCCCGTTGATTCGCTGGCAAAGTGGGCCTCGACAGCGGCTAGATTCGCGGATATCTTGTCTTGACTCATCTCCTTACTCCTCTAAATCACTCCGGATTCCGCCAACAGGGTAAGTTCTCCCTTACTGAGCGCCAGTTCCCCGCAAAAGATATCCTCGTTGTGCTCGCCGATCAACGGGGCGCGGCGGGAGATGGCCCAGGGCGAGCCGTTGTAGATCGCCGCCGCTCCGGGATAGGTAAAGCTTTGGCCCAGTTCCGGGTGTTCCACTTCCACGAAGAACCCCCGGTCTTCGAGATGCGGGTCTCCCATGATCTCGTCCATCGTCCGGATCGCTCCCCAGGGGAAGTCCCGCTCCTGACCGCCGGTCCATAGGTCCTCTTGGGGCATGTTGGCGAAAAAGTTGGCCAGCACGTCGGTGGTGTGCCGGGCATCGGCCTGGACCGTGGCCAAGTCTTGGTATTTTTCGTCCAGCAGGTCCTGGGCCAGCCCGTGCTCGTCCATCCATTCGGCCAACCGGCGCAAACGGGCCGGGTTCAATGCCGACCCGGACCGGGTAACGTTGACCCAGCCGCCGTCCTGGGTGGGCAGTTGAATCTTGACCGAGTTATCGGGCGAGGCGTGGCGGCCGGTGTGCCGTTGCACAACCTCACCGGTTGAGAGATATATGGCGATGGCCCCTTCGGTGGTGAGGGCGCAGGCTTCGTGGACCGAAGCGTCGATGTATTGGCCTTCGCCGGTGGTATCGCGGTAGAAAAGAGCGGCCATGATACCCATGTAGGCGTAATGGCTGCCGATATGCCAGGCGTTGCCGCCGCCGGGGGCGATGGGAGGGGCGTCGGCGACATCGTCGGAGTCGTAGCCCGACGAGGCCATCTGGCCGCCGGCTGCCAGGTGGGCCAGATCGCAGGTGAGATAGTCGCGCCACGGTCCCGTCTGCCCGAATGGCGTCAATGAACACACGACTAAACCGGGGTTCCCGGCGGCCAGGTCTTTGTATCCCAAACCCAGCGCGGGAAGATAGCCGGGAGGGAAGGTTTCTAGAACTATGTCCGCGGTGGCCGTTAGTCGGAGGAACAACTCCCGCCCTTCGGTTGATTCCAGATTCAGGGTGATGCCCCGTTTGGAAGTGTTGTAATGCCAGAAAGAAAGGCTACGGTCCGGGTGGGGGATGTCTTTGTAAAATGGGCCTACCGAGCGGGTGTTCTGCCCTCCTCGAGGTTCGATCTTGATAACGTCGGCGCCCAAGTCTCCCATCAACTTGCCGCAAAATTGGCCCTTTTCGTCGGCCAGTTCTAGGACTCTGAGTCCTGACAAAGGTCCGGCGAGTCCGTCGGAGTTGGACGAGGCATCGTTGGTCACTTCATTGCCTCCTCAACGTAGGGGTACATCGGCATCTCTTCAGGCCAAAAAGTGCCGTCCTTATAACCATCTTCAAGTTCGCGATGGCTGAGACCCAGTAGCTCCTCCATGACTTCACGATTGTGCTGACCGATCATGGGAGGAGGCCGATGCATCTCCGGCGGCGAACCGGATAACTTGAACGGAGCGTTCTGGAATTTCCACCGTCCTAACATGGGGTGGTCCATCTCGGTGTACATGCCCCGGTCTCTTAGTTGTGGATCGTGCTCCACACGGTCTTCGGAGCTCTGCACCGGCATAGCCCGCACGCCGGCTGCCTGGCACTTGTCCGCCAACTCGTACTTCTCCAAGGTCTTAGTCCAGGATTCGATGCCCCGGTCTAAATCCTCTTGATGTTCGAGGCGTCCGCTCAACGTGTCGAACCTGGAGGCGTCCGCCCACGAGGGCGGCCCCATGAGTTTGAGCAGATTCTTCCACTCTTGATTGGAGAAGCAGGCGATGACGCACCAGTCGTTGTAGCCGCCGCCCTTGGTTCGGTAGCTGTTGTGAGGGGCCACCGTGGGACCCCGGTAATTGTTGGTGACGGGCGCGCCGGGCCAGGTGGTTCGGTTGCCGGGGGGATACCCTTCTCGGCGGGCTTCGCGGCCGTTGACGGTCTTATCCAAGAAAGCGGAGCCGGTCAAGGTGATGCCGGTGATCATCTGGGACAGGTCTACGTGCTGTCCCTTCCCTGTGGCATTGCGATGCCGCAAGGCGGTCAAGGCGCACATGGCCCCATACATTCCGCCGGTGTCGTCCAAGTACGACCAGCCCCAACCCGCCGGAGGAGCGCCGGGCAGTCCGGACAGAAATGTCAGTCCGGATAAGGCCTGGGCAGCCGGACCCATGGTGCCGTAATAGTGATGCCGTCCGGTCTGGCCGAAGCCGGCCATGGAGATGTAAACGATGTCGGGCTTGATCTGTTTCAGTTCGTCGTAGCCTAGGCCGAACCGCTGCATGATCCGGGAGCTGAAGTTTTCGATCACGACGTCGGAAACGGCGATGAGCTGTTTGATGACCTCAAGCCCCTTGGGAGTTCGAACATTGAGGGTGATGCCACGTTTGTTGGCGTTGGTGTCGGCGAATTGGCCGGTTGAGTTGGGTCCGGGTTCCACACCGGTGGGGATGGTGAACCGGTTCATGCGCAGGATGTCCAGATTTTCCGGCCACTCTACTTTGATAACTTCGGCCCCAAATGTGCCGAGCCAACGGGCGGCCCAAGGTCCGGCCCTAACCCAGGTGAAGTCCACCACCCGGATTCCCTCTAACGGACGGGGCAGGCTCATATTGGCGGCCTCCTTGCAGATGTTAATGAATAAGGTTAGCCCGGCTTTTTTGGTGGAAGCAAGTCTAAAAACCGGGTGACCGAGGCGGTCGTTCGGAGTGTAGCCCCGCCTCTTCCCACTGTCAACAAGTGGTTATCAGGCGGTATGCATACCCAGGTGCGACGCGGGAAAGTGGTGGGTTTTATCCCGGACCCAAGCGGTTATACGACTAAGTTAACCAAACAGCGCAATCGCGTCTTAAATGGAGGCTGCTGATCTTGAATATTCTGGGAAATTTCGGGCTATGCGGGAATGCCGCCTGCCGCCGATAAATCGAGACGTACCATTTGTCCTCCCTCGTCTTTCCGGCGAAAGCCGGAACCCAGAGACGGCGCTTCTCCTTTGGCATTGCCCCTGTTCCGAAAGGTTTCCTGGATTCCGGCCTGCGCCAGAATGACCCACGGATTGTCAAACAAACCTCGTTAGACGATAATACGGACGATAATCCAGGGGCGATATTATCGATTTACCCAGTTCCATTCCCCTGCCGGAGAGATGAATGAGAGTCTTATTGATTGCGACCAACCGCCACCACCGGCTGATGAGCCGCATGGACGCTCGGCCGTTGCCCATTGGTTTGGCTTACGTGGCCGGCCATTTGGACCAGGACCGTCACAGCCTTAAGGTCCTTGACTTGATGTTCTCCGACGACTACATCGCCGACGTGGAAGACACGGTCAAGGAGTTCCAGCCGGAGATGGTGGGCATATCCATCCGCAATCTGGGCAATCACAGCTATATCGACCCCCAATGGGCGCTGCCTACCTCTAAAGAAGTTATCGACAAGGTTCGCAGCCTTTCCTCAGCCAAGATCGTCGTCGGCGGGCCGGCGTTCAACTTCCTGCCTAAAGAGTGTTTCGCCTACATGGGTCCGGATCTGGGGATCGCCGGGGATGGAGGCGAGACTTTTGCCGAGCTGGCCGATCTGCTGGATTCCAACAGCTCTTACGGGCATCTGTCCGGGTTGGTGTACCGGGAAAACGGAGAGGTAGTGTTCAACGGGGTCCGCGCCAAATCAGGTTTCAACAAGCCGCCAAGGCTGGAAGACCTGGACATGGAAAAGTACACCAAGGCGGGTTTCGGCATCGGCGTCTTGACCAAGCTGGGCGACTTCTCCTATCCAACGCCGGATTCCAACGGTCAAGTGAAAGAGCCAGATTGGCGGGTCATCCGGCCCATCGATGAAGTCGTCAGCGAAGTTAAGGAGATGGAAGAGAAGTTTGGTCTGCGGAAAGTGTTCTTCATAGACAACGGCTTCAACATCCCGCTGGACCACGCGAAGGCCCTGTGCCACGCGTTTCTGGAGGCAGACCTTAAACTGAACTGGAATACCTGTCTGGCCCCCTTTAGCTGCGATGCGGAGATCGTAGGGCTGATGAAGCAGTCCGGGTGCGCCCTGGTAATCATGGGAGGCATCAGGGGTGATCTGCACGACGGCGAGACTCTGGGTGAACGTCTGGAGCCGCTACGCCAGGTTTGCGCCATGTGCGAAGAGGGGGGCCTCCATTACACCATCGCCCAGAGCTTTGGCGAGGTGGGGGAAACCGAGCAAACGGTGGCCGATAAGCTGGCGTTTTTGCATTCCATCAAGCCGGCCATGGCCAACCTCCGCATCGGAAGCCCGGTCCTGCCTGGCTCGCCTTTAGTTGCCACCGCCATCAAGGAAGGACTGATCTCCGACGAAGCCGATTTGATCCGCCCGACTATCTACGTAGAGGAAAATGTGCGGGACTGGATCGTCGACTATATGAAAGAAGAGGCTGCCAAGAATCCCCGGTGGAATCTGCTTTAATCCCCTCACCCCCGGCCCCTCTCCTGCAGGGAGACGGGTGCCGCCGATGGCAGCGGTGGCAGGGTGAAGGCCACACGAAATAGGAATCAAGTTACCGCTTTTAACCAATCCATTACATAAGGTGGCCACGTGAACACTAGTTTGAGAGGTAAATACTGCATCGCCGGGGTTGGCGAAACCGAGTTTAGCCGGGGCTCAGGCCGCACTACCCGGGCCATGGGCGCCGAGGCCATCCGCAATGCCATGAACGACGCGGGGCTCAAACCGGGAGACGTGGACGGGATGTTGAGCTACCATGGCGGTGACTCGACGCCGTCTACCTCTATCATGTACGACCTGGGCCTAAGGCCCAACTTCTACATGGACTGCTCCGGGGGTGGCTCCAGCACCGAGGCCTTGGTTGGCCTGGCCATGGGAGCGATCGAAGCGGGCATGTGCGACACAGTGGCCATCTTCCGGTCGATGAACGGCTACTCCCAGATGCGCATCGGCGGTACAGGAGTTCGTGCCGCGTCCCCCATCACCGGTATCGACCTGATGAAGCGGCCCTACGGCCTGATCAGCGCCGTTCAGCAATTCTCTTTCACCTTCACCCGCCACATGATGGAATATGGCGTTAAGAACGAGGATCTGGCCCACATCAAAGTGGCCCACAGCAATCACGCCAGCAATAACCCTAAAGCCTTGATGAAACAGCGGGTGACTGTCGAAGATGTGATGAATTCCCGCTGGATCATCCGTCCGGTGGCTCACCTGCTGGACTGCTGCCTGGAAACGGACAACGCCACTTGCGTGATCGTCACGTCCTCCGAGCGCGCTAAGGACCTGAAGCAAAAACCGGTATACATACTGGGGGTTCAAGGCCGAGGGACCAAGCCCGGCGGCGACTTCCACTACCAGCACGGTCCCGCCAGCCGGGTGGCCGGCTACTACGTTGGCCCCAGGGTTTTTGAACTGGCGGGAGTCACGCACGACGATGTGGACGTTACCGGTTGTTACGACGCTTTCACTTACACCGCCCTGCTCCAATTCGAGGATTACGGGTGGTGCGAGAAGGGGGAAGGCAAGGACTACGTAAAGAGCGGAACGATCAATCTGGGCGGCCGGCGGCCCAACAACACCAGCGGCGGCCACCTGTGCGAGGCGTATACCCACGGTATGAACATGGTCATCGAAAACGTCCGTCAATTGCGTGGGACGGTGGATGACTATTGCCCCCAGGCCCTGGAAGGCATCCACACCTACGACTACTCGGAGGGCCATTGCCGCCAAGTCAGGAACGCTGAAGTAAGTATGAACATGGGTTGGGGCACGCCGGCGGTGGGTAGCTCCCTGATCATGAGGAGATAAAGGTATGCCCTCGTATGAATACCGGGGACAGCAGATCAACATCTCGGACGCTGATACCGAATACAAAGGGTATTTCGAGGCGGCGGCCGAGCATCGGCTGGTGGTGAAGAAATGCTTGGACTGCGGCCTGTTACGGGGAGAGCCGGGCCCCGGTTGTCCCTGGTGCACCTCATTGCAATGGGAATGGAATCAGGTCAGCGGCAAAGGTACCATATACAGCTACCAGATCGTGGCTCACACCGTCGTTCCCAGCTTTCGGGATTGGGCTCCGTTCGCCATCGTATTGGTGGAGTTGGACGAGCAAAGCGGACAGCCCGATCAATATGACGGTCTACGCATCACCGCCAACCTGGTGGACGAAAACATGGAGCCGGAAAAAGAAGAGAACGTGGCCATCGGCAAGCGCGTGGAAGTGGCTTTCCTAGACGGCGAAGACGGCTTCACCCTCCCTCAGTTCCGGCTGATAGACGAGCCGCCCAAGGGGACGGTTTGGCAGCACCAGATTTAGGGCCGCGCTATCCGATTCACCTGCACTTCTACCGATACGCAACGTAACCTGTCGAAGGAGCCGTCTAACTTATTTGAGTGCGTCTTGCGAGATATCGAGATGCCTGGAAACGCCAAATCTCTGGGAACAGATCGCCTCAGTCTTGCGGAGCGGGTAATGCTTGCAGGAGATATATGGGATAGCATAGCAGCAGGGGCCGACGCGCTTGAAGTACCCAGATCACACAAAGACGAGCTAGATCTTAGGATCGCCGACTATCACGCCAATCCGGGTTCCGGTTCGACTTGGGAGAATATTAAAACTCGCTTGCGGAAATAGTAAAAAGAAGTGGAGAGTCTAGGAGGGAGAAAACCGGACAATCCAGTAAGCTTCATTCAAGCTTGTGTCCGGGGCCGCCGATTCCTCTGGACGTACCATGTGCACCTCCGACTCCAGGGCCGTTTCGTCGCCCGCCAAACAATTCTTGATGCAGTCGATTCGTACGAGATAGTGGAATTCTATCCAGACGACAAGTATCTTCCGAGTTATTTGCTTCTGGGACGGGTATCCGGAGATTCAATCCACGTCTTGTTTGCTGCTGATGTCCTGGGTGATAATGTTAGAGTCATCACCATCTACCGGCCAAGTCTGGAGGAGTGGGAAGCCGACTTTAAGACAAGGAAAACAACACCATGAAGTGCACCGTCTGTGGAGCCAAGATGAACTCGGTCATCAGTGATCTGCCCTTTAAGACGACCGAGAGTTCCATAGTCATTCTCAAGAGCCTTCCGGTGCTCCAGTGTGAAAACTGCCCTGAGTACCTTATTGAAGATGCGGTGTTAAGCCGTATCGACGAGATTCTTGTTGGCATCTCAGGTGAGGCGGAACTTGAGGTGATACGGTATGCCGCCTGAATCTATCTAACCCAACGCTCGAGGTAAATGTTTGGCCAAGCTAATTAGTTTCGATATTGACGGTACCCTGGAAGTCGGCGATCCGCCGGGTATTATTACCCTGGACATGGTGAGGAAAGCCAAGGAGTTGGGGTTTTTGGTGGGTAGCTGCTCCGACCGGACCATCAGCACTCAGCAGCGGATGTGGAGGGACAGCGGAATCTCAGTCGATTTCACGGTGTTGAAGCATCAACTCAGTACGGTGAAGGAGCAATTTGAGGCTGAGGAGTATTACCACATCGGTGACACCGATCTGGACCGCCATTATTCCGAGAGGGCTGGTTTCAGCTTTCTAAGCCTTGACGTTGGCGTGACCCCGCTGCTGGAGTCCCAGTCGAACAGCTGACGAATCTTTAGCCGGTCTTCCTTCAGCCGTCGGTGCTCGACCCTGATGCGTTTTCCTCCGAGCCGCCAGGATCTGCGATCTCAGCGGATGTTTCTCCACCGGTGACCGCGGCAATCGGTTCCGGATACTCTCGTCCCTGATCGGCGGCGATGGCTGTTTCCATGGCGCAGATGGCGACCTCTATCTGGGAGTCGTCCGGTTGCCTGGTGGTCAGCCGCTGCAATATCAGTCCGGGCTGAGATATCATTCGCCCAAACCATGCTTCCTGATGCGCCCCGCTAAACCGGATGATTTCATAGCTGAAAGCCGCGATAACCGGGACCAAGGCGATGCGGGAAATTATACGCCACTCCATGGGAGGCCGCTGCAAGAAAGCGAACACGACGATGGAAATCAGGACCACCGTTAGCAAGAATGCGGTGCCGCACCGGGGGTGAGGTGTCCCGAATTTGCGAACGTTCTCCACCACCAGGTCCAGGCCGGCTTCATAGGTATGGACCGCCATGTGCTCGGCCCCGTGGTAGGCAAATACCCGTTTGATATCGCTGGAAAGCCCGATCAGTTTGATGTAGGAAACCAAGATCGTGAGGCGGATGACCCCTTCGATCACGTTGCTGGCCAAGTCTGAAGCGATGTATGGGTCCAATAACCAGACGATTAGCAGAGGCAGAAGGAAAAACAACCCGACGCCTAGCAGCATGGACACCGCCAGCGTCCCGGCCATGGCCCAAGCGGGCAACTCCTCATGCTGATCCCCATCCTCTTCTTGCATGGCGATAGTGGCGGAGCGGCGAAGCGCCTTCACTCCCAGTGAGAGGGACTCCAAAAGGACCAGGATCCCTCTCAATAAAGGGATGCGCCGGACCGGGCCGGTAAACCAATTACTGAGGAGTTCTTGTTGACGGTAGATGGTGCCATCTTGGCGCCGCACTGCCAAGCTGAAGTGGGTCCGCCCCCGGATCATCACGCCTTCAATGACCGCCTGTCCGCCGTAGTTAAATCTTGGTAGTTCCGCCAACGCTGTTCCTACCTCGTATTGCTCGCTTCAGGAAGTCGATCCAGAGTACGCGCATGGCCCGGCAAGCGGTTAATCGTGATCCGAACCCCTGCGGAAGCATATGGAAGATTGAACGGCGAGGGGTTTATGCATGCCCACGGATGGGATTGGTTGCCAGCTTTGGAGATTCACGCCTGAACCTAAGGGCAAGGAGTTAACCAGGCAACATCTGGGGGGCGCCAGGGCGATGCCCAGACTAATCCAGGCTGTAACGCCGCTTCAATCGCTCGATACGGCCTTGGGTATCAACCACCCGCTGTTCACCGGTGTAGAAGGGGTGGCACTTGCCGCACAGCTCCACGCGCATGGTGGGCTTGGTGGCGCCCGTATGGAACACGTTGCCGCAGGAGCAAGTTACCACAGAGTGATAGAATTTCGGATGGATGTCTGTTTTCATAATTGGATACCAGTCAACTTAGATTTGAAACCTGAGCCAAGACATTCAGTCTTGATCTTAGTTTGGTTACAGTAGTTAGATGTCAGCTAGGCCGCTTTGGATTCCGCCGCCGCCTCAACGGGATAAACGCTGACTCTCCGCTTACCCTTTAACGCCCATTCAAAAGTGACGCGTCCATCTATCTTGGCGAATATGGTGAAATCGCGGCCCAACCCAACGTTAGTCCCCGGGTGTAAGCGGGTACCGCGCTGCCGCACAATGATGGCGCCGCTGGTGACTATCTCGCCGCCATACTTCTTAACGCCCAAGCGTTTGGCGTTGCTATCACGGCCGTTGCTGGTGCTACCGCCTGCTTTCTTATGAGCCATTCTCGGTGCTCCCTTCTTCTGCTACCGCTGCGCTGGCCCTAGCCCTTCGGCGTCTGGGCGGCGCGGGTGGCTCGGACTGGATGTCCTGAATCACCAATCTCGTGTAAGTTTGGCGATGGCCTTTCTTACGACGATACCTGGTCTTCGATTTGTACTTGAAGACCATGAGTTTTTTGTCTTTGTAGTGGGAATCGACCCGAGCCAGCACCCTGGCGCCTTCAATCATCGGGGAACCGAAGGTGACTTCCCCGTTGTCGGAGATGGCAAGGACTTCGCCAAATTCGGCGATGGAATCTACGGCGACGGACAACTTTTCAACGTCTAATGTGTCGCCCGGTTTGACCCGGTATTGTTTACCACCGGTTTTGAATACTGCGTAATCCATATTATTCCTCGAGCATCAATACTAAGCTAGAGCCTCACGAGTGTCAAGGAGAATCGGGGCTCTTGGCGGCCGGGCTTGGCCCGCTCCCGTGACGCCGGTGTTATATAATTGGGCGCAGTTTGACCCTGATCCGGGTCTAAATGTCCACGGTATTCCGCTTGGGATAACATTCGTATTGAAGCGCCTAACGATGTCACATCTAACCGCCGATGATTTGAGACAAGGCTTTGCCGCTGCCACCCGGGCCCTAGAGCGGCATCGAGAGGCCATCAACGCCCTTAATGTTTTCCCCGTGCCCGACGGAGACACCGGCACCAACATGCTATTGACCATGCGTTCGGCCATGGAGAAGTGTCCAACGGCCCCTGACAGCACGCTGGCTGAGGTGGCTGGTGGGCTAGCCGACGGGGCGTTTTGGGGGGCTAGAGGCAATAGCGGAGTGATACTGTCCCAATTCCTTAAGGGTTTCGCGGAAGCCCTCGAGGAAAAGCAGGTATGCCGAACGACGGACCTGGCTAGGGCATTCTCCCTGGCCTCGGATGCCGCTTACCAGGCGGTGGGCCAGCCGGTGGAAGGCACGATGCTCACGGTTATCCGTTCTCTTTCGTTTGAGTCCCAAGAATGTCAGGAAGGCGGCGGCGAGGGTCCACGAGATCTATGGGAAAAAGCTTTCCGGGCCGGCCAAGAAGCCCTGGACCGTACGCCGGAACAACTGCCGGTCTTGCGGGAAGCCGGGGTCGTGGATGCCGGGGGTATGGGAGTGGTGGTTATTATGGGTGGGGCCCTGGCCTATCTGAACGGCAGCGGCGATGAACAAGTAGCAATGGCCGTTGCCAGAGGCTACACCGGTTCGGATGCCAGCCGGACCGCTGGACTTGATGCTCATTACCTAGATTCGGTGTCGCAAATCCAATGGGGATACTGCACCCAGTTCGTAATCACCGGCGACGATCTGGAGGCCGAGTCGATTCGCCATCAGTTCGTGGAAATTTCCGAGTCGGCCGTGGTGGTTGGCGGCGGCCGAAGCGTCAGAGTACATGTCCACGCCCCGGACCCCGGACCTTCGCTAAGCTTGGGAGCGTCTTTGGGCCAGCTAAACCAGATAGATATTCAGAATATGAGCCAACAGAATAAAGAATTTACCGCCGGGCTAAGCACGGCCGTATCCGGTGGTGAATTGGCGGTGGTAGCCGTCGCTTCCGGGGACGGTCTGGACGCTTTATTCCGGGAGGTCGGCTGCGCCGTCGTGGTCAATGGAGGCCAGACCATGAACCCCAGCGTGCGGGATATTCTAGAGGCCGTGGAATCCGCTGGGGCTAAACACACCATCATCTTGCCCAACAACAAGAACGTGATCGCCACGGCGGAGCAGGTGATGATGGCTAAGGACGGAGTACACGTGGTGCCCTCCGATAGCGTGCCTCGGGGAGTGGCGGCGATGTTGGCCTTCAACCCGGAGGAATCTGCCGAGAACAATTTGGTGTCGATGAATTCGGCTCTGGACGGAATCGTGGCCATCGAGGTGACCAAGGCGGCGCGCCCGGCCACGGTAGACAAGCTGAAATTTGCCGCGGGCCAGTACATCAGTTTGTTGGAAGGGAAGATTGTCGCGGCGGGAGAAGCTCCGGAACAGGTGTTAGAATCGGCATTGGCGCTGGCCGGGATGTCTCCAAGCCATGTGGTGACGTTGTACCTAGGGACCGCGGCCCATCGGGACGATGCCGAGGCGTTAAGCCAACGGTTGGAGCAACGGCATCCGGGTATCCAGGTTGACCTGGTCGATGGCGGCCAGCCCCACTATCACTACCTGGCTTCTGTCGAATGAACGGCGGTATCCATTGAGCGCCTGAAAAAGTGGATGAGATTACCTTTGGTTGCTGTAGAATTCGGGACGAGAATAGCGAATGATACTCCAACGGAGGAAATTAGATCCATCCCTTTCCGAGACGGATGGGGACGCAATTGGGCACAAAATACAATGGGAGGGTGCGATGCCCTGGCTAGTCATTCAAGCGCTTGACCTGCGGGCAACTTCGCGAGAAGAGAAATGGCGATCAGGATAGTCACCGACAGTTCCGCGGACCTACCGTCCGATATAGCCGAGCGGTTGAACATCACCGTGATTCCGTGCAACGTGGTAGTGGGCGATGTCAGCTACAAAGACGGCGTGGACATTTCCCCCGATGAACTTTACGGCCATCTGGCTGCCGGCATTAATTACCCCACTACTTCCCAGCCTTCGGCGGCGGACTTCCAATCGGTATACACCGCTCTGGCAGACCAGGGTCACAGCATTCTTTCCATCCACGTTTCCGGCAAGCTGAGCGGGACCCTGAACTCCGCGGAGCAGGCCAAGGCATCGATGGGGGACCGAGTTGAGATCCAGATAGTCGATTCCCAGCTTGCGTCGATATCCTTGGGGTTGGTGGTTTTGGCGGCAGCTGAACTGGCCGAAAAAGGCTTGCCACTGGCGGACGTAGCCTCTAAAGTGGCCGGCAGCCTGCCATTGACCAAATGTTATTTCCTTCTGGATACCTTGGAATACCTGCAAAAGGGCGGGCGTATCGGTAAGGCGCAAACATTCGTCGGCTCCATTCTCAATGTAAAACCCATATTGGGTATGGAAGACGGGGAGGCTGTGCCGATCGAGCGAGCCCGCAACCGTCAGCGGGGATTGCGCCGGCTTTTGGAGTTGGCCCGCCAGGCGGCTCCCCTGACTCAGCTGGCGGTGATCCATAGCAATGATTCGCTGCTGGCTCAAGGGCTGCGCCAGGAGCTTTCGGAACTATTACCCGAAGACCAGATAGTCTCCGCCCGCTTTGGAGCCACCTTGGGGACGTACATCGGCCCCGGCGCCGTGGGGTTGGCGTTGACCCGCGCCGGATGACTGGAGACGTGCGGTTGATCGCGCTCCTAAGACTTGTTTCATGACACCAGCCACTAGGCCGCTGGGAAGCCCGTGATATACTGAATTTCCGATGACTTCACGACCAAAAAGCGGGCTTTCTTGGGTGGATTCATTCCGGAATATCCTTACCTTGGAAGAAAGCCGGGGGTTTGACAACAAGGCCGTGATGGGAGGTCTGGACCGGTATATCCAGACTTGGACCGAAGAGATGACCGCCCGGCTTAGCGGCCTGCAAACGGCTTCGAATCTCTTAGACAACTCATACTTGGGGATGACCGCTGAGGAGCGGGGCGAATGGGCCGGCCGGTGGCGCGATCTGCTGGATGGGGACTCTTCAGGATCGAACGTCGGTGTTTCCCACCCGCCGGAAGCCAAGAAGGCCCAGCCGTCAACTCCCAGCGATCCGGCAAAGAAACCGGCTCCCCGGCAAGCTTCAACCCCCGGCGGACTGACGGTGGATTCTCCCGTGGATCGTCTGCGGGGCGTCGACACCAAATCGGCGGCCAGGTTCAAGCGCTTGGAAGTCACCACTGTCCGCGATCTCCTTTATCTGTTTCCCCGCCGTCACATCGACTATTCAACCATCGCCAAGATTTCGGAAGTCTCGCCCGACGAACCTTGCACCGTAGTCGGCACCGTCTGGGAATCCTGCGCGGTCAAGCAGGGCTACCAGGGCCGCCGGGTAGACACCGAGACCGTGTTGAGCGATGAATCCGGCAACATAAAAGTCGTATGGTTCGGCCAGCGCTACCTGGCCCGGACCCTGAAGCCCAACACCCGGATAGCCATCAGCGGAAAGGCCAGCGTTTTCAATGGTCAGTTGGTCTTCGAGTCGCCGGATTACGAATTGCTGGACCAGGGACAGACCCAGATCCATACCGGCAGACTGGTCCCGGTTTACCCATTGACCGAGGGGTTGACCGCAAGGAACGTCCGGAGGTTGTCCTGGCAGGGGTTGCAAGAATGGTTGGCGGGCGTTGACGAATTTTTGCCGGAAGACGTTTTGGCTCAGAACCATCTGATGCCCTTGCAACAAGCCGTCATGCAGGCCCACTATCCCGATGACATGGCCGCTTGGGAAGAGGCGCGCCGGCGGTTGGCGTTCGACGAATTGTTCACTCTGCAATTGGCGGTATTGGCCCGGCGCCACCACCAGGCGAACGAGGTCAAGGGGGTGGCGGTTCAGGTCGATAGTCAGATACTGGCGGGGTTCTACGATTCGTTGCCTTTCACGCTAACCGCCGCCCAGCGCCGTTGTGTAGACCAGATCCTGGGCGATCTAGAGAGAGGCACTCCGCCGATGAACCGGCTGCTTCAAGGAGAGGTCGGCAGCGGCAAAACCGTGGTAGCTCTGGCGGCGTTGCTGGCGGTGGCTGCCGACGGCTATCAAGGCGCGATCATGGTCCCCACGGAAGTGCTGGCCGAGCAGCATTTCCATACGGTGGTCCGGTTGCTGGCAGGTCTGGCTCGTCCGGTACAGGAGGAAAATCTGGTCTCGGTGTATCTGGAATCTCTGGGAAGGCCGGTGTCGGTAGGACTGCTTACCGGAAGCACCCGGCGGCCGGTAAAACGTGAACTCACCGAGATGGCTGCCGCTGGGAATCTGGACCTGTTGATCGGCACCCAAGCCCTGATCCAGTCGGGTGTTTCCATGCCTAAGCTAGTCCTGGCCGTGGCCGATGAGCAGCACCGTTTTGGCGTGATGCAGCGGTCCGCCTTGCGGCAAAGAGGGGACGAGACGCCTCACGCCCTGATCATGTCGGCCACCCCCATACCCCGCACGTTGTCGCTAACCCTCTACGGCGATCTGGACATTTCCACCCTCGACGAATTGCCCGCCGGGCGGCAGCAGGTTGCCACCCGGTGGCTCCCTCCGGAACGCCGCCCGGCCGCTTACGGATTCATTCGTAAGGAAGTTGAAGCGGGCCGGCAGGCCTTCGTCATTTGCCCGCTAGTGGGTGAGTCGGACACCATTGAGTCGAAGGCGGCGATCGCCGAGCATAAAAGGCTATCCGAGGAGGTTTTTCCAGACCTGCGGGTGGGCTTGCTCCACGGCCGGATGCCGGCCAAGGACAAAGACGCCGTTATGCGCCGGTTCCGGGAAGGGGAGGTCGACGTCCTGGTTTCGACCGCCGTGGTCGAGGTTGGCATCGACGTAGCCAACGCCACGGTTATGCTGATCGAAGGCGCCGACCGGTTTGGGCTGGCCCAGCTGCATCAGTTCCGAGGCCGGGTGGGCCGGGGCGAGCATAAGAGCTACTGTCTCTTGCTTTCGGATTCTCCTTCGGAGGCGGCTCGGGAGCGGCTGGGCGCGCTGGAGCAGATCCACGACGGCTTCCAATTGGCCGAGGTTGACTTGGAATTGCGGGGGCCGGGAGACTTTTTCGGCACCCGTCAGAGCGGATTGCCCAATCTGCGGATGGCCCAACTGTCGGACCGCAAGCTGTTGGAAACCGCTCGCGACGAGGCGGCCCGGGTAATGAATCAAGACCCGGAGTTGGCCGCCCCGGAGCATGCCGGATTAGCGGCTCAAGTGGCCCGATTCTTGGACCAGGTCACCGCCGAGGGAAGCTGATCGGCGGGGGTCGCGAATCGAACCTTATTCGTTAAGATGAGGTCTTGAAGCGGTAGCCGACATTCCAGATGGTTTCCACGTAGACCCGGCCGGGTCCTTCCACTTTAGACCGCAGCCGACGTACGTGCACGTCCACTGTCCGGGTGCCACCAAGGTAATCGTAGCCCCAAACCTGGCTTAGCAAGGCGTCTCGGGTGTAGACCCGGCCCGGATTGGAGGCTAGAAGCACCAGGAGTTGGAACTCCTTGTAGGTTAACGATACCCGGCGGCCGGAGACGGTGACATCGTAACGTTCCAGGTCAATCATCAACTCTCCGGCCCTTAGGACTTTAGAGCTGGCTGGACCGTTAACTCGATAAATCGCCTGTTTTACCCTGGCGGCGAGCTCCTGCTCCTTTACGGGTCCGAAGATAAATTCGTCGGCGTTAAGAGAGGGGTCATGATCCGAGGCCTGTTCTCCGGGAATAACCAGCACAACGGGCAGCTTGAGTTGCTTGCATCGGTCAACGAACTGGTGGGTCTGGGCGGTGCCGACGGATGCCAGGTCTACCAGGACCGCTTCCGGCGCTACCGGGTCGCCACCTTCCTCCAAATGAGACAGGTCGGCGCCCACGCAGCACGAAAACCCGGCCCGGTCTATTACCTCGAGCAGTGGCAGCGCTCCGTTTGAATCATCCGCCAGCAGAAATAAGCTATACAACGCCTTGCCGTGTCTCCGCCGATGTTTTTGAGACTAAGTTAGGCAAGTATACCACCCGGTGAGTGCGTTTAGACGCCTACGTTACCCCTCCCTAGTTTACCCGGCTGAGCCAAATTGACTGGCCGGGAGGTGACAACTATGATGTTGGGAGATTCCGGTTGAATGCTGGCGAGAGATTATTACATAGCTGGCTGAGAATCGACCAAGGGAGAATTTGATGAGCACTCAAACCTTGCCCAAGAAGCCAAGTGAAGTGTGGCAACAGATCCGCGGCGGGAGTTGGCGAGGGGTAACTTCCGGGGTTGCGCCGGGTTACGTTCAAGCGAATCTGGCGATTTTGCCTCAAGACTTGGCTTTCGAGTTTTTGCTCTTTTGCCAAAGGAACCCTAAGCCCTGCCCCGTGTTGGAAGTTATAGAGGCAGGCAACGTTGAACCGGTGCTGACGGCGGCGGGAGCCGACATCCGTACCGATATTCCAGGGTACCGGATCTATGAGAACGGGGTGATGGTGGATGAGGTTGAGTCCTTGGTGCCCCATTGGCGGGACGACTTGGTCTCGTTCCTGATGGGCTGCAGCTTCTCCTTCGAAACCGCGATGATCGAAGCGGGCATCCCGTTGCGCCACCAAGAGTTGGGACGCAACGTGGCGATGTACATCACCAATATACCCACCGTTCCTTCCGGGCGATTTTCAGGTCCGATGGTGGTCAGTATGCGTCCGATAAAACGGGAGCAGATCGTCCGGGCTGTCCAGGTGACCTCACGGTTCCCGGCGACCCATGGCGCGCCGGTCCACATCGGCGATCCTGCGGCCATCGGCATCAAGGACATTTCCCGGCCGGACTTCGGGGATGCGGTAGACATCTACCCCGGAGAGGAGCCGGTATTCTGGGCCTGCGGCGTTACTCCCCAGGCGGTGGCGCTAAATTGTAAACCAAGTCTGATGATGACGCACACTCCGGGGATGATGTTCATCACCAGCCAGCGCGACGCTGACTACGCGGTGCTGTAGCTTTCAGCGGTCAGCCATCAGCCATCAGCTTTCGACCGAGGATAAATTATGAGCGAAACCATCGAAGATATTGTTTTGGATCATGACAAGCGGGGTGTCGCTCTCCTTCGGCCCCACATGGCGGTAGACTTTTGCTCGCAGGCGGCTCAGTACATCATGGACCATCCCGGCAACGTGGCCATCGTTACCGGGTTCTACATATTGTCCGCCGGCAGTCCGGAGACGGACGGACCCGCTGGAGCGATCGCCATCGGTAGAGCTTTGCAGGCGCTCGGGCGAAGGGTGACCTACATCACCGACTCCTACACCGTGCCCGTGCTGGAAGGTCTGTTGGAGGATGGTACGGAGGTAGTGGATTTTCCCATCGCCGACATCGAGACGAGCCGAAAAGCAAGCTCGGAGATCCTTGAGCGGCTGGACCTATCATTGATAATTTCCATCGAACGTTGCAGCCGGACCAATGACGACGCCTACTTGAATATGCGATACGTGGACATCACGCCTCACACCGCCCGGTTGGACTACCTGTTCGAAGCCGGCATTCCGTCGGTAGGCATCGGCGACGGCGGCAACGAGATAGGGATGGGGAATCTGGTGGAGTTCATCCCCCAAGTTGAAACCCTGCCCAACGACCCGGCGGTGACAAAAGTGGACCGGCTAATCATTTCCAGCGTTTCCAACTGGGGCGGATATGGACTGGTGGCCGCGCTATCGGGTTTGGCGGGGCGGAACCTGCTCCCGACCATTGAAGGCGAGACCAAGGTGATTCAAAAGTCGGTGGACATGGGCGCGGTTGACGGCACCACCGGCGAGAGGGAGTACTACGTGGATGGCTTTACCACCGAGGAAAACGGGGTGTTGTTGGCACGGTTGCACGCGGTTGTTGAGCGGAGTGGCTGACGGGGGAGATGTCCCGGGGGTCGTTCTCCTGTGCGGCTAAACCTCCCCTAAATCCCCTCCTTACGAAGGAGGGGACTTTTCTTCGTTCGACGTTGGTTTGGATTTGTTTAAGGCCACTCTGATGATTGATTCTAAGACTCCCTCCAGGTTGTCGTAAACGTCCTGGTTGGTAAATCGCAGGAAACGTATGCCGAAAGCTTCGATAAAGGCTTGTCTTCGTTTGTCGTCCTCGACGGCATTCCCGATGAAATGGCTGTCCCCGTCTATCTCCACAGCCAGTTTCAGCGCCGGACAGTAGAAGTCGATGACGTATGGTCCAACGCTATATTGTCTACGGAATTTGTAGCCGGCAATATTTTTTCTACGTAGACTTGTCCAAATTGTATTTTCAGCCGTCGGCGAGTCGCTTCTTAGTCGGCGGCGTTTCGCTTTCTCAGTGGATTTATTGAAAAATTGGGTCACTTAAACCCCGCTGGAGCCTACGTTTGTAATGTCGAAGCCAGCGAACTCCGTCCCCCCTTACGAAGGGGGGACTATAGGGGGGTCGTTCCCCGGCGGGATCTCGTAGGGAATCCGTTGTGATGAGTCTGCCCCAGCTAAGCTACCCTACTCCTCGCCGCTAAACCCCGCCGGGGACAGGGTTTTCTCCTCGAGGACCAGCAACCGCCGAAGCTCGTAGATCTCATCGCGGAATTGGGCGGCTTTTTCGAACTGCAGGTTTTTGGCCGCCTCTTTCATCTGCACTTCCAAGTCTTTGACCACTCGGTACATGTCGGAGCGGGTCATTTCTTTGCGGACGACGTCGTAACGGTTTCGGCTTTCTGCTATGGCTTTGATTCCCTCGGTAATGTCATGGACCTCTTTGTGGATGCTCTCGGGCTCGATTCCGTGCTCTTTGTTGAACGCATCCTGGATAGTCCGGCGCCGGTAGGTTTCATCGATGGCCGACCGCATCGAATCGGTGATCCGGTCGGCGTACATAATGACGTGCCCGTTAGAGTGACGGGCCGCACGGCCGATGGTCTGGATGAGCGACGTTTTGGAGCGGAGATAACCTTCTTTGTCGGCGTCCAGAATAGCCACCAGGCTAACCTCGGGTAGGTCCAAGCCTTCCCTGAGCAAATTGATTCCCACTACAACGTCGAACACTCCCAGACGAAGGTCGCGAAGTATCTCTATCCGGTCCAGGGTTTGAATGTCAGAGTGCAGATAGTTGTTGCGAACACCCATCTCCGAGAGATAGTCGGCCAATTCCTCGGCCATGCGCTTGGTCAGGGTGGTTACCAATATACGTTCCGACCGGTCGACTCTGATCTTGATCTGTTCCAGCAAGTCGTCGATCTGGCCTTCAGTAGGTTTTACTTCCAACGTTGGGTCCAGCAGGCCGGTGGGGCGGATCACCTGCTCCACCGTGGCCGTACTTCGCTGCATCTCGAAGGCGGCGGGGGTTGCCGACACGTAGATAACCTGGTTGATATGGCTTTCGTATTCTTCGAAGTTCAGGGGCCGGTTGTCCATGGCCGAAGGCAGGCGGAAACCGAAGTCCACCAATGTCTTTTTCCTGGACATGTCTCCGTGGTACATGCCCCTGACCTGGGGCAGGGTCATATGGGATTCGTCGACGAACATGAGATAGTCTTCCGGGAAATAATCCAGCAGCGTCCATGGGCAACTGCCGGGCGCCCGGCGGGAAAGATGGCGGGAGTAGTTTTCCACACCGGAGCAGAATCCGGTTTCCTGTAGCATCTCCAAGTCGTAGTGGGTGCGGCTCTCCAGTCTGGCCGCTTCAAGTATCTTTCCTTCCGCGCGCATCTCCCCTAGCCTTTCTTCCAATTCCACACCGATATCAACGATGGCCGCTTCCAGTTTTTCCTTGGAGGTCACGAAGTGGTTGGCGGGGTAGATGGCTATTTCAGCAAGGTCGGCCAGCACTTCGCCGGTGAGCGGGTCCAGTTGAACGATGCGCTCCACCTCGTCGCCGAAGAATTGAACCCTTATCGCCGCCTCTTCGTAGGCAGGGATGATTTCTAAGGTATCGCCGCGGATGCGGAACTTTCCACGGGACAGGTCCATGTCGTTGCGCTCGTAATGCATGTCCACTAGTTGGCGCACCAACTGGCGCCTATTCCGAACCTCCCCAACCTTTACCTGGGCAACTAAGTTGAAGTAATCCTCTGGGTCACCCAGCCCGTAGATGCAGGAAACCGACGCGACGATAAGGACGTCCCGGCGGGTTAACAGGGAAGTGGTGGCAGACAGTCTTAGCTTATCCAGTTCCTCGTTGACGCTGGAGTCCTTTTCGATGTAAGTGTCGGATTGGGGCACGTAGGCTTCGGGCTGGTAGTAGTCGTAATACGACACGAAATACTCGACGGCATTGTGGGGGAAGAACTCTTTGAATTCGGAGGCGAGCTGGGCGGCCAGGGTTTTGTTGTGGGCCATCACGATGGTCGGCCGCTGGACTTCCTGAACGATGTTGGCCATGGTGAACGTTTTGCCGCTGCCGGTCACGCCCAACATGGTCTGGAAGATGGCGCCGTCATTGACGCCTTGCGCCAGCCGGGCCACCGCCTGAGGTTGATCGCCGGTCATCTTGAAATCGGCGACTAGCTCGAATCGCTTATCCTTCGGGCTTGCCCCGGCGGCCCAAACGTCTTTGATTTCCTTTCCGGCATCCGCCCATTTTTTCGCGCGGGTAATTTCAGTCATTGATCCTCAAGAGGTGGCATGGCCGAATCTCATGCGACACCGATTATACGCCTGTACTCGTCGTAGCAACGCAGAATGAGGAGAAGCCCTAGCCCCCGCCGCCGAACTGTTGCAGGGCCAGCCGGATACGTTCTTCCACCGGAAGGTCGGATGCGTCTTTCAACCCGTTCACCGCTTGGCGGGATTCCACGGCGGTGTAGCCTAAAGCCATCAATGCCTCAATAACCGCGCCGTCTCCGGAGCCTTCAGAAATGCCGATTTCCGCCGCGCCTTCGTCGATCTTGCTCTTCAACTCCAACGCAATCCGCCCTGCCGTGCGCCGTCCCACCCCCGGAGCGGAACTGAGGGAAGCGATGTCGCCGTTGAAGATGGCCTGTTGCAAGTTTGACACGCCCAGACTGGAGAGCAAGGCCAGCGACAGCCTGGGTCCCACGCCGGATACGCTGTTTAGCATAAGGAACAACTGCATAGCATGGGTGGAGGAGAAGCCGTATAGCACCGGCTGATCGTCACGTATCCGGAGGTGGGTAAACAACCGGACTTGACCGCCCGTTGGGCCCAGATCGTTGATGTCCGATCCTGGGACAGAGATCTGCAGGGAAATCCCACCTACTTGCAGGTGCACCCAGTCGGGTCCCACGGCCTCTAGGATACCGCGGACGCTAACGATCAACCGCTACCTCTCAAAACCCGGGGATATCTCCTGGCGCAGGGCGGCGGCGGACCGACTCTTTATTAAATGGCAAAGCCCCACCGACAGGGCGTCCGCGGCGTCGGACTCAGGGGTTTCCTTCAACCCCAGGGTGGCCGCCACCACCTGCTGCATCTGCTCTTTTGACGCGGCGCCGAAGTCGGCCACCGAGCTTTTGATCTCGGCAGGCGAATAGGAGAAGATGGGTATCCCCTGGCTGGCGGCCCCGATAAGAACGACGGCCTGGGCCTGTCCCACGGCCAGGGCCGGTCCGGGGAAATTACGTTCCCCTCTTCCGACGAAGGGTCTCTCCACGGCGATAACCTCAGGGTGGAAAACGCTGATCATGTTCAAGATATGGGTATGAAGCTGATAAAGGCGTTGCTCTAACGGCATCTTGGAAGGCAAAGAGACTACCCCGTAATCTTCCGCTTCCGGCTGGGGGTCCGACGAAAGAAGACCGTAACCCATCCGCAGGGTGCCCGGGTCTATCCCCAACACTAACATCTTTCTTTATTTTCCCCTGGTTATCAGTCTGCTGACCGGTACCTTTCCAAGACCTCGGGCGGGAAATCGGCGCTGGTGTAAGCTTTTTGCACATCGTCCAGGTCTTCCAGATTGTCCAGCAGTTTGAGCGTCTGTTCGGCTGCCTTTTCTTCCAGGGTTACGGTGGTTTTGGGAATCATGGAAATCTCTGAAGATTCGGGAGAGACACCTTCTTCTTGCAACGCTTTCTGCACCGTAAGAAGGACTTCGGGAGCGGTCAATATCTCAAGCACACCGTCTTCGATGCTGATGTCATCCGCCCCGGCGTCGATGGCCATGAGACCAAGTTCTTCTGCTCGGGATTCATCCGTTATCGCCAGGGCAATGACTCCCCTAGTCTCAAAATTCCAAGCCACGCAGCCGCTTTCACCAAGATTGCCGCCGCCCTTCGCAAAGGTCGACCGTACATCCGCGGCCGTGCGGTTCCGGTTGGTGGTTGCTGCTTGGATCAGGATGGCCCCACCTCCGGGACCATACCCTTCATAAACGATCTCTTCCAGCTTCTCGTCGCCGTCTCCGCCTTCACCGGTGCCCCTTTTGACCGCACGGGAGATGCTATCCTGGGGCATGTTGTTGCTTTTGGCTTTGTCCAGCATCAGCCGGAGACGGAAATTCATGTCAGGATCGCCGCCACCTTCCCGAACGGCCAGGGTGATGTCCCGGCTAATCTTGGTGAAAATGACGCCCCGTTTGGCGTCAGCCGCGCCTTTTTGATGCTTGATGGTGGACCATTTAGAGTGACCTGACATGATAAAACCCCCTTGGATATCGGCCCAGTCGCCGAGACTGCTTTCCCTAAGCCAATGGACTGCTCAAGATTGCTGCCGTTACGGGATTGTAGCACTAGCGATTTGGCGGGGTCAAAGAGATTATCGCAGGCCTTCAGGTAATGAAACTACCATCACGCCCCGCTCCAGATCGATGTCCTGAACCACGTCCGCAAGGGCGGGAATCAATATCTCGCCGCCTTCGCCCGAGACGATATAGACGTCGTTGCTGCCGGTCTCCAAGATATCGCTGACCCTACCTAACTCTTCGCCGTCTTGGGTTAAGACGAGCAGATCCAGCAGTTGAAAGTGGTAGAACTCGCCCGGGGGCAGATCGGGAGTCTGGGAGATGGGGACGGTGATCCATTGATCGACCAGCGCCTGGGCTTGAGAATGGGTCGTTAACCCATGGAACGTGAGGATAAGTTGATTGGGTTTGCCGGAGCCACAGCTGGAAACCTGGTACGGCGCCGAGCCGATGTAAAGAGTCTCTCCGGTGTCGAACCGGTGGGGTACGTCGGTGTAGACCTCTATCCGGACGCTACCCCATAGGCCGTGAGGGCCTAGGATGCGGCCTACGTTGATACTTGAGGAATCGTCCATCCCGAAACCACCGCCACCCAACCTGGAGATTGGCCCAGAGGCCAAAGGTTCGCCATCGAGTTTGGTCTAAACAATCTCCAATACCGCATGGGTATCTTCTTTCACGGCCGCCACACGTAACATTACCCGCATGGCCTGGGCCACTCGTCCTTGCCGTCCGATGACTTTGCCTTTGTCTTCCGGGGCAACTTCTAGTCGAAGTATTACCCGGCCTTCAGACTGCTCCTCGGTAACAACTACCGCATCGGGGTTGCTAGTCAGGGACCGGGCGATGTACTCGATCAACTCTTTCATTCCGAGGATTCCTCTTCGGGCGTATCTTTAGAGGTTTCTTCACCCGTATCTTCAGAATCAATATCATCAGCGGATTCGGCTTCACCGGAAATTTCTTCGGCTGATTCTTCGGCAGCAACTTCGGCTACCGGTTCTTCCGCTGTTTCTTCGGCCACGACTTCAGCCACCGGTTCCTCGGCTGCTTCTTCAGCGACTGCCGTCGTGTCGTCCGCTTCAGGTTCAGGGGTCGGCGCTTCAGCCACCGGTGCCGGTGCGGGCGCCGCTACCTCGGGTTCTTCTTCAACCGCCGTGGCGGTGGTACGCTGTTTAGGAGTCCTGGTCAGAATGCCTTTCCAATCAAGGATTCGTGCAACCGCGTCGGATGGCTGAGCTCCCTGGCTAAGCCACGCCTGTGCCCGGTCTTCTTTGATGGTGACCGCCGGCGGATCAGCCATGGGGTCATAGTTTCCGATCCATTCTACATATGCGCCGTCTCGTGGGGCTCTGGAATCCGCTACCACGATTCTATATGATGGGTTTCCCTTCTTCCCTACCCTTCTCAGTCGAATTCTTAACATCTAGTCTCCGAAGTTCCTCCAAGATTGCTTGTAACACAGTTGAAATTCTAAGCTGACAGGGCTCGGTTGTCAATTCCAGCTTAGTCGAGCCCGTGCGTATATTGCGTCTGGCGGCCTGACCTAGCCTTGTATCGAGCCAAAAGAAAAACCCCAGCGAGGCCGGCACGGGAATGCCGTTCAACCGAGGCCGATCTATAGATATTTTCCGTGGATGCCGGTTAACCGGCATCGCATGAAAAGGATCGGGCCCAGCCAACCTGTCGATTATTACCCCTATCCAAGTTTCCGAATTATAGGGGCGATGGTAGACATTGGCCTGGGCCCGACAACGGGTTTTCGTATTTTACGAAGGATAGTTAGGCTACGATCACCTCGTCGTGTCCAGACAGATGCCTACCATCGCCCCTACGTGCTAAACTAACTTTCATAAGCCATCACCTCCTTCAGCAAGATTCCGCAAAGCGGTCAAGCTATTCTAGCAACGGCTTTTCCCTAATGTCAAGACGGATTCAACGTGATCTGTGCCGTTGCTGACCCTACATCAATCGATATTCCGCCATCTAGCGTCTCTTCTTGTTAATCGCGCCGGACAGGCAACACTGGTTTACCCGCCGTGGTAAGTACTCCTGGATCGAGGGGGAAAATGCGCCTGGTTTTCATGGGTACTCCGTCCTTTGCTGTTCCGGTACTGGAAGGACTAGTCGCGGTTGAAGACGTTCAGGTCGTTGGCGTTTTTACGCCGCCGGACCGCCCCAAGGGAAGAGGCCGGACTACCGGGATGCCGCCGGTAAAAGCCCGCGCTCTGGATCTCGGGTTAAGCGTCTATCAACCAGACTCTTTGCGTTCTCCCCAGGTTCAGAGTGAACTGGCTGAACTCCAACCTGACGTCATCGTGGTGGCCGCGTACGGTAAATTTCTGCCGCCTGCCATCCTAGAAACTCCGCCCCACGGTTGCTTGAATATTCATCCGTCATTGCTCCCCAAGCACCGCGGTCCGTCTCCCGTGGTAACCGCGATCGAGCAAGGGGATGCGGAAACCGGAGTCACGCTGATGTTGCTGGATCAAGGGATGGACACCGGGGACATCGTCGCCCAGCGTGGTTACCCGATGTCTTCCCAGGAAACGTCGGAAGAGCTTACCGGAGTGCTGTTCGCATTGGGCGGCGAGTTGCTGTTGGAAAGTCTGGTTGCTTGGGTTAACGGCGAGATGGAAGCGCGTCCTCAGGACCAGGCTTTGGCCACGGTTACCCGCAAGTTGGAGCGAAGCGACGGTTTGGCCGATTGGGACGTGGCGGCGGCAACTTTGGAGCGGCGTGCCCGGGCTTATACGCCTTGGCCCGGTTTATTCACCCAGTGGGAGGGCAGCGTTATGAAGTTGTTGGAAGTGACCGTCTCATCGCTGCCCGATGGGCTGGAAGGTCCGCCCGGACGGGTCGTGTCCTTGCCGGCGGCTGATACACCGATGGGAGTGGTCACCGCCGAGGGCGTCTTGGCGTTGAAGACGATTCAGGTGGAAGGCAAGCGGGCTCAGTCTGCGGCCGAGTTCCTCAGGGGCCGCCCCCAGTTCATCGGCTCCCAGCTCTGAGCCCTTTTCATTAATGGGTATTGGGGGCTATTTGAAACTGGGGACTACCTTCTCCATGAGCAGCCTCAGGGACTTGCGTTGACGTTCCTGGGGGATTAGGTTGCCGTAGTTCACGTCGAATATGATCTGCTCCAGACCCAGTTCTTCCTGCAAAATGTGCAACCGGTCCTCTACCGCCTCCGGAGTGCCGTACGCCACTTTGTCTCGCAGCCATTCGTCATAGTCCGCTGCCAGAATCCGGTCCGACTCGGCCTGCCAGTCTCCCGTCGTCCCCCCGTAGGCGGCGTAGCTCCCCACCCTTTGCCCCAGACGCTCCACCGACAACATCGCGCTGTCTCTGGGCTCTGCGTAGGCTTGCTCGGCGGTGTCGGCCACGTAGATGGGGATGCGCAACCCAACCTTGCCCTGTCCTTGGTGACCCGCCTTCTGCCAGGCCTTCCGGTATTCAGAGATGTAAGGGGCCAATTCCGACAGCGCGAATACTCGTGACGGGTTGATCAGTATGGGATAGCCTAGGCTCCCCATGATTGGGAAGCTCTCCGCTGAGGTGATGCCGATGTGGATGGGAGGGTGGGGAGTCTGCAACGGTTTGGGATGCACCGAAAGATCGTTGCAGGTGATGTACTTGCCTTCATATGAGAAAGACTCAGTGGTCCATGACTTCACGATCACATCAAGGAATTCGTCGAAGCGCTCCCGGCTTTCGCTGAAGGGGACGTTGTAACCTTCATGCACGTTGGGGAAGGTGCCCCGGCCCACGCCGAACTCCAGGCGGCCCTCGCTTATATGGTCCAGAGTAGCGACCTCTTCAGCCAGGCGTATCGGGTTCCCCAAGGGCAAACAGATCACCGCAAGCCCGATTCTGACCGTCTTGGTTCGGGCGGCGAGGGCGCTGGCGATGGTTATGGGAGCGGAAAGCACGCGCGCGGGGTTGAAGTGATATTCGGCCAACCAGACCGAATCCACGCCTAGCGCTTCGCCCTCGTCCGCCAACGCGAAGCATTCCTGAAACGCTTCTTGTTGAGTTCCGCCCTCTCGGCGCGGGAACTCTAAAAACAGTCCAAAGTCCATAACAACCTCCGTGGGTCCCGCGGAGAAAGTCCTGCGGGCGTCGTGCTTCTAGGGACCTGGCTTGATACTACATCAATACCTCGGTGGGTCAAGTCGATTCGGAGCGCCTTAACCAGAAGGGTTTTCACGATCGGAAATGAGGTATCACTTGGCGGGAGAAGGTTTCCATCTGTTGGAAAATACCGTCGATGTCCGGGGCCAGGAAGCTTAGATTGAAGTCGCGCACTCCGGCGTCGATGCGCTCTTGAACGGACTGGACGCAGTCTTCCGGGGTGCCCGCTATGCAAAGAGCCTTGGCGATGTCCTCGGCGCTCCTCTCGGCGGTAACGTACCGCTGGCCCACGTTTTCCACCGCTTGGGCCAGGGCCGCCTCCGGGTCGTCCATTATCGATGTCGGTTGGTTCAAGCCCCAGTGAAAACCGCTTAGGTCCCTTCCCGCCTCGGCTGCTATCTGGGTAATTTCCTCGTTGCTCTGTTTCAGACGCCGGACGGTGAACAGGTATGGATACCAGCCGTCGCCCAACAGAGCGGCCCGGCGCATGGCTGCATCGCTGCGGCCCGACACCCATATCGGCGGATGGGGCTGCTGGACCGGCCCGGGCAGCAGGGTCACGTCGTCGAAATCGAAGAACCGGCCGTGATGGCTGACGTGTTCCTCGGTCCACAGCCGTTTCATAACCTGCAGCATCTCGTCGGTGCGCCGGCCCCGGGTCCGCACGGAGACGCCGACGGCGTCGAACTCTACCTGGGTGCCCCGCTGGCCGCTGATGCCGATGCCGAAGTCCACCCGCCCGGCGGAGATCACGTCCAGCGTGGAGATCATTTTGGCCAACAGAACGGGATTATACAAAGGGACGATTACAATGCCGGTCATGACCCGAAGGGTCTTGGTGGCCCCGGCGGCGGCGGCCATGGCCGGGATGCTCAAGACCGTGGGCCGCGGCGGGTTGCCGTCCATCAAGTGCTCACCGGTGGTTATCCGGTCGAAGCCCAAGGCCTCGGCCCGGCGGGCAAACTCGGCGGCGTCCCAATATCCGTCGGCGTTAAAGTTGCATCCGAAAGTGACTTGAGGTGTTGTCATGGAGCCTCCTAATGCCGGCAGCGGTCTCGCCGCTTTCCGGCTGGGTCACCAAGCATGATACCCACGGCCATTTATTTGGGCAAGATACGGTGGCCTCTGAGTCCGTATCTTTTCGAATTCGGGGAAACGCATCACATAATGATAGAGGCTCTCCCGTTGTTCAGGCGAAAGCCAGGACCCAAAGACGCACCCTTTCCAGTAACATCGGCTAGCGCGAAGGCAGGCGCGCCTGGATTCCGGCCTGCGCCGGAATGACGGGTGCGCGGCCGCCGATTCCCTTTGGCCTTGGCCAGTTGTGCCTGTTTTGGATGTGTGATATATGGTCTACCATGACGATTGAACTGGGGTCCGGACATCCGGCGAACCGGTTTGCGTCGAGCTATTGAAAATAAATGCACTCCAATTTTGAGGATTAGACGTTATGGCCGAAACCACGCTGAAGATTCATGGCGCCCGTTTCATTATGACCCTGGACCCGGAACGGAGGATCATTCAAGACGGGTCCATCATCGTTGAAGGCCAACGCATCATCCAGGTGGGTAAGGCCACGGAGCTGGAATCGGTCAAGGCGGACCGGGTGATCGATGGCAGCGAGATGGTGGTGACGCCCGGCTTTTGCAACGGGCACATGCACATCAGCTACGCCCACGCTACCCGGGGCGTATTCCCCGATGACTTGGGAGCTAGCTACTTGCCCAACGTGTTCAAGCTGCAAGGGGAGATGACCGAGGAAGAGGAGTACTACACGTCCCTCCTGGCGATCACTGAGCTTCTGAGATACGGCACCACCTGCTTTCTGGACCCAGGCAGCACCAAGCACCTGGAAACCTGCATGAAAGCTTATGAGGAGTCTGGCTGCCGAATCATCGTTGGGTGGCACGTGGCGGACCGTCCCAATCCTCTGAACCTTCCGGTCTCGTCTACCGCCGAGGCTATATCAATGATGGATCAGACTATCCAGTCTTTTGACAATCGCTTGGACGGCAGGATGCGAGCCTGGGCCATGCCCTTCTCCCCCTCTTTCTCCACCGAGGAGTTATTGCGTGGCGCCAAGGAATTGGCGGACCGGTACGGCACGGGTCTCACGCTGCACTTTAATAACAGCCCACAGGCGGTGGAGGCCAGTTTGAGCCAACATGGCAAGCGGCCCGCCGAATATCTGGAGGACATCGGAGTCCTTGGTCCAAGTACCCTATTGGCTCACTGCTTGGGCATCGACCAAGGCGAGGTGGATGTTATGGCCAGAACCGGTACCAAAGCGGTGATGTGCCCCACGGCGGCGATAAAGGGCGGCGCGGGAATGACCAGAACGGCCTTGCTGCCGGAGCTGCTGCGGGCCGGGGTCACCGTTGGCCTGGGTACCGACGCAGGCAACAACTCCAACCTGGTGGAGACGATGCGGTCCATGTACTTGGCGGCGGTGCTTTACAAGGACGGACGGGAGGACGTGGGGATGATACCGGCGGAGACGGCGCTGGAGATGGCTACCATCAAGGGAGCGGAAGCGCTGGGACTGGGAGATGAGATCGGCTCCATCGAACCCGGCAAAAAAGCGGACTTGGTGCTATTCGACACCAAGCGGCCCGAGTGGCGGACCATTTTTAACCCGGTTAATAATCTGGTTTACAACGCCGACGGACGTAGCGTTCACACGGTGATCATCGACGGTAAGGTTGTGGTTGAGAACCACGAACCCCTGTTCGTCGACCAGTGGGAGTTGATTCAAAGAGTGCAGAAGTTGGGGGAGGGATTGCTAGCGAGGACTGGTATTTCCTTTCCTTCAAGGTGGCCGATCGTGTGAGGTGGGGAAATCCCCCCAACCCCCCTTTACGAAAGGGGGGCTAGTTCCTTCCGGGTTTTAAATGACGGTAGTGAACTGTGGGGCGAGGGACGTTATTCCGGCACCCAGAGGACGCTGGAGATTTCACTGAACTCCCGCCAAAGTTTGGTCCAGGAATCGCCGCCGTCCTCGCTACGGTACATGTATCCGTAACGGCTGCCGGCGAAAACCACTTGGGGATCGGCAGGTTGCATGTTGACTACCCACATGGCGGTGTTGGGTTCGACCGGCAGAGGCAGGCTCTCCCAGGTCTTGCCGGTGTCTTTGGACCGCATCACGGCGCCGACCCGGCCGGGGGTTGAATCTCCGATGGTGACGAAGATGGTGTTGGGCTGTCCCGGTTGCACCATGATTCCCCGAGGGTAGGTATAAGGGAAGACTTCCTTTATACCGAGACGGTCCCAATTGGCGCCGTCGTCGGAGCTGGTGTAAACGTCGTTGTTGACCACGACCACCACGGTCTTGGGCGGCCCGCCGGCGACGGCCACGTTGTGCACGTCCGGGTTGGGGATCGCCCCGTTGATGCTCTCCCAGGTATCGCCGCCGTCGGAGCTGTGTCGCAGCCCATCAACTTCAAGGCCCACCCAAATGTCGCGCCGGGTTACCGGGTCCACGGCGATACCGGTCACCCTGGGCACGCCGACGTTGGGGCACTCTTCGGCGACTTCCATGGGGCGTTTCTCCCAGGTCTTGCCCGCGTCGGAGGACCGGAAGAGGGCGGCCGGAGTGGGCGTGCCGGTACCGGCGAACATCAGATTGGGGTCGCCGGGGTCCGCGGCCAGCGCCCAAACGTTGTAGCTATTCAAAGAGGAATCGACCGGTTGCCAGGTCTTGCCGGCGTTACCGCTGCGGTAGAGGCCCTTGTCCGTCCCGGCGAATACGATCTCCGGAGAAGTGGGTGTGTTCAAAAGCGTCCGAACCAAGGCGTCGGAGTGCAATCCCGCGCCGATACCGATCCGGCCCCAAGTCTCGCCGCCGTCGCCGCTGCGCAGTATCCCCTGTCCAACGGTTCCCACCAGGATGGTCTTTACGTCTGTCATGGCAGTACAACCTCCTGTTTTAATGGTCCTGGGCGTGCTCGCCACCCGGTTTATCCTGTCACTCCCACTGCATCAAGAGGGCAATCCCAAGCCTGTATATGCTGAGTCTCAGTCTCCGGATATCTTATACCACTCGATTGCCGGAGTCATCCCTTGGCTCGCTATTTGTCTTGGACCACAGCGCCAAGGGCATGGGGTAAGGGATTCTTGGAGGTCCGCCACCGAATCGGTATAATGTCCATGAAAACGCGGCCGGTGGCTGGATGAATGCCACCGATGATAAGTAAGAGGGAATGTGAAGATGTTCGATCTAGAGGAGTTCATCGCGTCGTGCCAGGTTGCCATAAAGGAGCACGCTCCTCAGTTGGCGGTGAAGGAGTTGATGGAGCGGACGATGTCGTTGTCCGCCGATGTGGAATCTTCCCTGGGGACTCCGACGGCCGGCGGGATCACCACCCTGCACCGCTCTTCAGACTTGACCGTGATCAACGTGATCTGGCCTCCCGGAATGACGATCTTCCCCCACGATCACCACATGTGGGCGGTGATCGGGATCTATGGTGGCCAGGAGGACAATACGTTCTTCCGCCGCACCCCTCAAGGGTTGGACCGGGCCGGTTTCAAAGCCCTGGACATCCAAGATTCGGTAGGACTGGGACCGGAAGTCATCCACGCGGTTCACAATCCCAGAAACGTGCTCACTGGAGCCGTCCATGTCTACGGAGGAGACTTCTTCTCTGAGTCCCGCAGCGAGTGGGATCCTGAAACCCTGGAGGAGAAGCCCTACGACATGGAGCATGCGATGCGCGCGTTTGCCGAGGCCAACGACGCATGGCTGGCCCGGCAAGGGAACTGATCGCCGCGGTCGATGCAGCCGATTCCGTGTGGCCCCGCGCATGTAACTACCGGCTGAGTGAGTCTAGTGGCCTTGTTTCCGTGGCTCAGCAACCCGGTGCCCGAAGCTGCCTTTGGGGCCTATGCGAACATGTTCGATCTGGCGAGGATTCCATCCGCCGATGCGGCAACTTGACGTGATTGGGCGCTTATTCTACACTGCACCGGGGCACGGGCCACCTCTGATTCGAACACTTTGAGTGGGGTTGGCGCGAGGCTTATCCGGATAAAAATGAAACGGGGGCGCGTAGGTCTTGGATCTGAAGGACTACATTCGAGACGTGCCCGACTTTCCCAAACCGGGGATCTTGTTCAAGGACATCACCCCGTTGTTGGCTGATCCCCAGGCCTTCAGTCATGCCATCGACAGCTTTCAAGGCCTTTTCAAGGGCGAGGATTTCGACTCTATCGCGGTGGTGGAATCCCGGGGGTTTCTGTTCGGAACACCCCTGGCCGACCGAATGAAGAAGCCGATAATCCTGGTGCGCAAGCCGGGCAAGTTGCCCGCCGCTACCCACTCCATCGAATACGCCCTCGAATACGGCAGCAACACCATGGAGATCCACGTAGATGGCATCGGTCAAAATGACCGGGTATTGCTGTTGGACGATCTGTTGGCCACCGGTGGCACTTTAGCTGCCGCCGCACGTTTGGTGGAACTGTCCGGTGGGATCATCGCCGGCGTCGGCATAGTTATCGAGTTGATGGACTTGAACGGCCGCAAAGGGCTGGAAGCGTACAACGTCAAGTCGTTGATTCAATACTAGAAAACAAAGATTAGAATCGTTTAATTAAAAAGTTATATCAAGGAGAGGACGATGGCGGACAGTATAAAGGTAGGTAATGTGGAAATCACGGCGGTGCTCGACATGATCCCGCCGCCCCGGGACCCAACGGTGATGTTCCCTGAGACATCGGCCAGCGACTGGGAATCCCACGGCGACGCCCTAGAAAATGGCCAGCTTCAACTCTACTACGGCGTTTGGGTGATTCGCTCCCAGGGTCAGACTATTCTGGTGGACACGGGTATGGGACCCGGACCCCATGAGCATCTAGGGGGAGCCGAAGGGAAATTATTCGACCGGCTGAGGGACGTTCTGATACCCGCCGACCGGCTGAACAACACCAACGTCGGCCCGTCCGATGAAGTCAACATTGTTGTGCATACCCATCTCCACGGCGACCACGTAGGATGGAACCTACGGTACTCGGGCGGTATGCCGGCGCCCTATTTCCGCCGCGCCAGGTACCTGGTCCCCAAGGCCGATTGGGACCACTTTACCGCGGAAGGAACGATAGATTCAGCGCCTCAGGTCTCGCGCCAAGTGATGCCGTTGCGCCGATTGCGTAAGATGGATCTGATCGAAGGCGAGTACAACATCACCGACGAAGTATCGACCATGCCCACGCCGGGACACACCCCCGGCCACCAGGCCATCTTGATCTCCTCCCAAGGAGAAAAGGCAATGATTGTGGGAGATGTCCTGCACAACAAGGCCCAGGTCCAAGAATCCGATTGGTGCGCCGGCGTGGACATCGACAAGGGTCTGAGCCGTCAGAGCCGCGAGAAAGTTCTGGACATGGCGGAAAAAGAGAGCTACGTGATAGCTGCCGGCCACTTTTCGCCAGCAGACCATATAGGAAAGGTGGTCCGCTTAGAGGGCCGCCGCTACTGGCAGGCTGTGTAACAACGGCAAGCAAATAAGAACCAGACGTAGGGGCGCACGGCCGTGCGCCCCTACCCATTTTCCCGGCGCTGGGCGGTGGATCTGCCAGCCTAACAAGTTTCAAATCCGATCCTTCCGACTTTGCCGGGCTCGCTGTTCATAGCCCGCATGATTCGTGTGGTGTTATAATTTCCCGGCCGAAACCTGTATTTGTGAGAGATGACCTGTGACTACCGAGCGAAGCCCCAAAGACCTACGGCGAGCAGCGGCGGATTTCCGCCTGCGCTATTACGGACGCTACGGCAATCCGGGCCCGCCTCCGGCGATGGCCGAGCTGGCCCCTGAAGTGATGCAACTGGTCGATGAGACCATCTACGGGGAGATCTACAACCGTCCGGCGGTGAATCTTCAAACCCGTAGCCTATGCACCATCGCCGCTCTGACGGTTCTGGGCCATAGCCCCGATCTGTTAGCCCGGCACATCCAAGGGGCGCTCCACGTCGGAGTGACCCGTGAGCAGATCTCCGAGATTATTTCCCAGATGGTGTTCTACGGCGGCATGCCCGCGGCGGTCAACGCGTTCCGCGTGGCCAAGGAGACCTTCGACCAGAACTCCGGCTACCGGTTCGGTCTACAGTCTGCTACGCCGGCCAATCAGCCGGCGCCGGAAGTGCCGCCACCATCCCAACCACCGGCCAGAGCTGCCGGCACCAGAAACACGACCGGTACCAGAGATACGAGTAGGAGCGCTAGCGATGAAAGTAGGGTTCATCGGGACCGGGAACATGGGCAACCCAATGGCCGCCAATCTTATCAAGGCAGGCCACCAGCTAACCGTTCACGACCTCCGGCGAGAGGCGGCAATCAACCTTCTGGAGATGGGCGCGGAGTGGGCGGACAGCCCAAAGGAAGCGGTACCGGGCAACGAGGTGGTCCTAACTTCTCTTCCCGTCCCAAGGGACGTGGAGGCAGTGGTCCAGGGGGAAAACGGAATCCTGGAAGGCGCAGTTGAAGGATCGATATACGTAGACCTTTCCACCAATTCGCCTACGGTGATCCGCCGGCTGCACCAAGTGTGTGCGGACCGGGGTGTCACAATGTTGGACGCGCCGGTTAGTGGCGGGGTGTACGGAGCAGCGGCGGCCACTTTGGCGGTGATGGTGGGCGGTGACGCAGATGTCTTCAACAAGGTCAAACCGACCCTGGACGCCATCGGCTCCCACGTGGTCTACTGTGGCCCCATCGGCAACGGGTCGGTTTGTAAGATCTGCAACAACCTGCTCAGCATGGGCATCGGGGTCCTTATGGCGGAAGCCCTGACTTTGGGCGTAAAAGCCGGGGTGGACCTGGCGGTATTAGCCGATGCCATCGCCAACAGTTCAGGCGGTAGCAAGCGCCTAACGGAGAAATTCCCCAGGTTCCTGTTCAAAGGAAACTTCGAGCCGGGCTTTGCCACTGCTCTAGCAGCCAAGGACGTGCGTCTGGCCACCGATTTAGGCCGGGAGTACGGGATACCCATGGAGCTTTCCAATATGGTAGACCAGCGCCACGTTGAAGCGATGTTCCGGGGTTGGGGCGCGGAAGATTCCGACGCGGTGGCTCGGTTACAAGAAGAGAAAGCGGGCGTCCAACTCCGGCTGCCCGAGAACTAGGTAATCAACTTGTCGATCTAAGCGGTAGCTAAAAGCTGATAGCTTTATTTGGAGGATACCCATGGTTACAGGTTTGGAAAGATCCGGCCAGGTCGAACCCAACGATACCATCGAAGCTATTGAAGAATGCTATCGGTTGGGTTGGAGCGACGGCCTGCCGGTGGTACCTCCCGTCGAATACAAGGTGCGGGAGATGCTGGAATATGTGGGCATGACCGGGGAAGAGGAACTGCTGTCCCTGGAGATGCGCAACCGGGTGCTTACCTCCGAGAACGCCGCCGCCAACGCGGTGATGGCTGGATGCTTGCCCGAATACTTTCCGGTACTGGTTACAACCCTGCGGACCCTTGAGGAGGAGAAGAACTTCGTCCACATGGCCTCCGCTTCCACCAGTTCCCCAGCCATCTTGATGATCGTCAACGGTCCCATCCGGGAACAGATCGGAATGAACTCCAAGGATGGTCTTTTCGGCCCCGGGTTCCGGGCCAACGCTTGCCTGGGCAGGTCCATCCGGCTCTGCTTCATGAACGGTTTCGACGCCCGGCCCGGCGTGCTGGACCGGGGGACCCTGGGCAATCCCGCCAAATATACGCTATGCATCGCCGAGAACGAGGAGGATTCGCCGTGGGGCGGCCTCCACGTCAGCCGGGGCTTCCAATCCGAAGATAGCTGCGTCACCGTGGCGGTGGCCTACAATCCCATCACCGTCAACAACGCCTACGGGCACACCGGGGAGTCCATTCTCGCCTCTTTGGCCGACACCCTGAAGTCGGCCTGCTTGGCTTGGCGGTTCCCGGCCCAGTGGGTCGTGGTCATCGGCCCGGAGCATGCCATCACCCTCAAAGACGACGGTTGGACCCGCCGTGGCATGCAAGACTATCTGATAGAGAACGCCACCCGGCCGTTAAGCGAACTGATCCGGCTGGGAGTGGCGCAAGGACCGGAGAAGCCGGGAGACGACCAATTGGTGCGCCGGTGTGCCCGGGAAGCCGACGATATCTGGATAGTCATGGGCGGCGGCACCGGCGGCCGCAACAGCGCCATCATCGACACCACCGGCTACCGGATACGGACACGGAAGGTGGATGTGCCGGGGGGATGAACTAGCAATGTTTAACCGGCAACATGGGCAACATGGATGAAGTTCACCCAGTATTTTCTGTCAATACAGGACCGTCCCGACCGGGTATTGATAAGGCCAGAGTGGCTCTTACGAGTTGTAGAGCACCCGGTCAGGGAAGTCGTACAGGCGGATGGCCGGATTAGGCGCTGGGCGGCGATTGAAGAAATGGGAGGTCGTTTCCTCCGGGTTGTTCTTTTGGCTGATGGAGAGACAGTTCATAACGCATTTTTTGATCGTAGGTTCACTCTATGAAAATCAAATATTTCCAAGAAACAGATACGTTGTATATTGAATTTAAACCCGCGGACATCGCGGAGACTAGAGATTTGGATGAGAACACACTTTTGGATCTGGACCGCGACGGAAATATCTGTGCTATGACTATCGAACATGCCAAGGACCGTACTGATGTTCCCCACTTTTCTTATGAGCATGTGAGCGAATAGCGAGGCTCATCTCCTTGCAAAATCTGAGCCGCTGTGTAAGATTATGAGCAGTCCAAATTAATGTGCCCGGGCAACGGCGGCATTACATAAGGAGGGACTATGGCGGAGACTGTAACGGTTAGGGATATGCGTTTGGTGAATCCCAGGGGGACCGACCTTTCCTCTGGCGAGTTCCACCTGAACGACCGGCCCAGCGAACTTAGCGGCAAGACCCTGGGCTTGCTGGAAAACCACAAAGCCAACTCGGACAAGGTTCTTCAAGAATTGGCCGTGATTCTCAAAGAGAAATACGACCTTAAAGACGTGATAATGCTTAGCAAGCATTCGGCCTCGTTGCCCACCAAACCAGAAGTCGTCCAAGAACTTATGGATAAGGTGGATGTGCTGATCACCGGGATAGGTGATTGAGGGTCCTGCAGTTCGTGCAGTGTGCACGACGGTATCGAGATGGAGCGCCTGGGCATCCCCACCGCGTCTATCATCACCCACGTTTTCCTGCCCACGGCGAAGGCCATGGTCCGGATGATGGGCGTCCCGGACTACGAGTTCGTGGTTGCCCAACATCCGTTGTCAAGCCTGACTGATGAAGAGTGCAAGCAGCGGGCCGCTGAGATCGCTCCGGATGTAGAGCGTATCTTGGTGGGCAGCGCAGCCAAGCAGGCAGTCTAGCCTTCTAAATCTGGCCGCAGGTTTCAACTTGGCGTCCAAAGGGGCGGCGTTTTTCCCGCCCCTTATTTCGTGTAAGCTGAGTGCCATTCGATTGAACGCCAATTGGGGCTGTGGTACCATAAATCCGGATTGTTACCAAATTCACGAAGTCCATGATTTTGGTTCAACCTCCTCTATCAACTTTTTCATGGGAGCCCGGTAAATGGATGGGCTGAAACCCCGCATAGCCGACGCGATGCACCGCCAATCCCAGCCCACTGTCACCGTTCTTTCCACCCTTCTAGCCGTCCAGGACGAACTTGGCTTCATCCCCAAACAAGGGATTGAAGAGGTAGCGGCTTTCACCAGTTCCACTATCAATGAAGTCTGGGCGGTTGCGTCCTTCTATCCCAACTTTCGTTTCGAACCACCGTGCTTGCACCAGGTTGAGGTGTGTTGGGGCGCTTCTTGCCACTTGGTCGGCGCCATGCCGCTGATCGAGGCGGCGTTGCAGGCCAGCGGCCTTGAAACGGAAGGCGATACTTCCGACGGGCGGCTGACACTCCGCTACAACACCTGCCTGGGCGCCTGCTCCCAAGCCCCGGTAATGGCTATCGACCATCACTTGATCGGCCGCGCGACTCCGGAATCAGCCAAGGCAAGGATCGCTGAATTGCTGGCGGAACAGAATGGCTAGTTTCGAGGAGATTGCCGCCGAAAGCCAGCAGCGCTGGGAGGAGTTAACTGCCGGAGGCCAGCCTTGGATAAGGGTCGGTACGGCCCTTTGCGGGAAGGCCGCCGGATGCGACGCCGTTATCGCAAGCATCGAAGCTGCTTTGGAGCAGAACGGCGTTGCCGCCCAGCTGAGTCAGGTGGGTTGCTTGGGCCTATGCTTCGCGGAACCGCTGGTGGATGTCCAGCTTCCCGGCGGACCAAGGGTTTTTTACGGCAATGTGACCCCTGATATGGCTGCCGAGATCGTGTCTAATCATGTTGCCGGAGGAAGCCCGCTGGCTCACTTGGCGCTTGGCTACCTGGCGGCCGGCGGGCCGGATGAGGAAGTTGATTCCACATTGGCCGGGATACCGGATCTTAACCAACATCCCATGCGGGTGCTGGAGAATCGGGTGGCGCTGCGAAACGCCGGGACCATCGACCCTGGGGACATCCATCAGTACATCGCCTACGGTGGTTACCACGCCTTGAACCGGGCCTTGACGGAGATGACTCCGGAAGAGGTTCTGGAGGACGTGAAAACCTCGGGTCTGCGAGGCCGAGGCGGCGCGGCTTTCCCCACGGGTGTGAAATGGGGGTTCCTAGCCGGATCCAACGCGCCGCAGAAATACATACTCTGCAACTGCGAAGAGGGGGACCCGGGGGCCTTCAACGACAAAGCTATTCTGGAGAGCGACCCACAGACTTTGGTTGAAGGGATAATTCTGGCGGGCTACGCTACGGGCACCAGCCACGCCTATATATTTATCCGTCACGGCCACGACGGACCCATAGACCGGGCTCGAGCCGCTGTCGTCCAGGCCCAGGAAATGGGCTTCTTAGGTGAGAACATCCTCGGATCCGATTTCAGTTTCCATCTGGAAGTGGCCTTGACCGGCGACTCCTATGTGGCCGGAGAGGAGAGCGCCCTGATGGAGGCCATCGAAGGGAAAAGGGCGATGCCCCGATACCGCCCGCCCTTTCCGGCGGCGGTCGGTCTGTTCGGCAAACCCAGTAACATCAATAACGTGAAGACCTTGGCATACGTCCCGGAAATTATCGCCAAGGGAGGCGAGTGGTTTGCCGGTATCGGCCATGACAAGAGCACTGGAACCGTAATAATCTGCCTGACCGGCGACCTGAAATACACGGGTATGATTGAAGTGCCTCTGGGCATCAATCTGAAGGACGTGCTGTACCAGGCGGCCGGAGGCGTTCCGGACGGAAAGGCGCTGAAATTTGTGCAGACCGGCGGGCCGTTGGGTGGAGTGCTGGGCGCCGATAACATAGACATCGTGCTGGACTTTGATATTCTGAGAACCGCCGGTGCTATTCTGGGCTCAGGGGGAGTCATCGCCGCCGATGAAGACAATTGTGTCGTCGACTTAACCAGGGCCCTCATCGCTTTCTGCCAGTACGAGTCCTGCGGGAAATGCTTCCCCTGCCGGATGGGGATGAGCCACTTGTTAGAGGTGCTGGAGCGGATCTGCCGTTTGGAGGGTGTTCCAGAGGACTTGGACCTGATGCGTAAAGTGGGTCAAGATATGCAGGCCGGTTCCCTTTGCGGGCACGGCCAACTCGGTTTCAACCCGGTGGCCTCGGCCTTGCGTTATTTCGGCGAAGAGTTTGAAACCCACATCCTGAACCGGCGCTGCCCCACCGAAGTGTGCTCGGCCCCCCGATTCTCGCCAGTGTCTAGCCGCAGGTGACGCGACAGATACACCGCAGAGGCGCGGAGTTCGCAGAGTGGTTAGTGTAAACGAGGTTACACAAACCGTGATTGGAGCTGGTATAGAAGTTCACCGGGCGCTTGGGCCGGGACTTCTTGAATCTGCTTACGAGGAATGTTTGTGCAGGGAATTAGATTTGCGAAAAATTCAGTTCGATCGGCAACGTCATCTGCCTGTAAACTACAAACGCATAAGGCTGGACTGCGGTTACCGGCTAGATCTGCTAGTTGCTGGCACGGTTGTTGTCGAGATAAAAGCGGTCGACCGATTATTACCTATTCACCAAGCTCAACTGTTAACCTACTTAAGGCTTGGCGGATGGAAAGTAGGGCTGTTGATGAACTTCAACGTAGCGGCATTGAAACAAGGTATAAAAAGGGTCGTTTTAGGATTGGATGAATAATGGGAACTCATAATATCCTCCGCGTCTCTGCGGTGAAAACGGACCGGAGTAGTATCCATGGCAGATGACATAACCATCTCCATTGATGGGGTTGAGATAATCACCCAACCAGGGAAGATGATCCTGGAAGCGGCTATCGAAGCCGGGGTGTACATCCCGTATCTTTGCTACCATCCCGGCATGAAGCCCTTTGCCGCCTGCCGGATGTGCGTGGTCGGCGTTGAAGGAGGCCGCGGTTATCCCGCCGCCTGTGTCCAACCAGTCGCGGACGGCATGAAGATCCGCAACGAAGTCCCCGACGTTCTGGAGTTGCGCCGGTCGGTGATGGAGATGCTCATCGCAGAGCATCCCGACGGTTGTCTTACCTGCCACCGGGTCGAAATATGCGGACCAAACGACGTATGTCTCCGCCACGTTTCGGTCAACGACCGGTGCGTCACCTGTCCCAAGAACGAGCGGTGCGAGCTCAAGGACACCGTCCGCTACTTGGGCATGAACCTGGAGTCACCCCTGGATTACAAGTACCGCCAGATTCCCTTGGAAGTCGCCGACCCCTTCTACGACCGTGATTACAACCTGTGCATCGTCTGCGGCCGTTGCGTCCGGGCTTGCGAGGAACTGCGGGGCGACGACGCGATCTGTTTCACAGAGAGGAGCGGCTCCGCGCTGGTGGGCACATCGTTCGGGACGTCTCTGCTGGAATCGGGGTGTGAGTTCTGCGGCGCCTGCATAGATGTCTGCCCGGTGGGCGCTCTGGTGGAACGTGACCACAAGTGGGAGAAAGCAGCCCGAGTTGAGCGCACCATCTGTCCCCATTGTCCCGTTGGCTGCCAGCTCAACCTGGAGATTAACTCCGCAGGCCGTTTCATTCGGGCCGTACCAGACCTCAACTCGCCGGCCAACCGGGGCCAGGCCTGTTTCAAAGGCAAATTCGGCCTGGAGTACGTCAACAGCTCCGATCGGTTGCGCAAACCGTTAATCCGCCGCAACGGAGTACTGGAAGAGGCTACCTGGGAAGATGCCCTGGACCTGGTATCGACCAGATTTTCCGAGTATACGGGCGACACGTTCGCCCTGCTTACTTCGCCTCAGAGCACCAACGAAGAGCACTATCTGGGCCAAAAATTCGCCCGAGTGGTGATGAACACCAATAACGTGGACCAAACATCTAATGTGCAACCGGAGTTGGTCGAAGCCTTGGAGAACGCCCTTGGCTACGCCGCGGCCACCAATCCTATCTGGGACCTTGAGAATTCTGGTTGCATCTTGGTGTTCAACTCCAACGTTACCGAAGAACACAACGTAGTTGGCGTGCCGATCAAACGGGCCGCCAAGCGCGACACCAAACTGGTGGTCATCGATTCTCGAGAAGTGGAGTTGACCCGTTACGCTGATGTCTGGTTGCGTCCGGCGCCCGGAACCGAACTGCTCCTCCTTGGTGGCGTACTCCGGTCTTTGATCGACCAAGGATTGGAAAATCCCGAGTGGCTGGAAGAGAACTGTGAAAGTCCGTCAACGGTCCACTACGCGCTGCATAATCTGGACATGGACCAGATCGTCCAGATAACCCAAGTTTCGCTGGATGACATCGCGGAGGCCGCCCGGCTTTACGGCCAAGCTGAATCGGCGTCGGTGGTCTACGCTCTGGACAACGTCTCGGTTGATTTAAGGCAGGACTGTGTCCGGGCGTTGATCGACTTGGTGTTAGTGACCGGCAATCTAGGGAAACCGGGGTCCGGCATCTATCCCATGAGGCAAGGGGCCAACGAGCAGGGGGCCTGGGACGTTGGCTGCGTGCCTGGGCGGCTTCCCGGTTACCAGCCGGTTGGCGACGAAAATGCCCGTCAAATGTTCGAGGAAGCCTGGGGAATCACATTGCCGTCCAATCCGGGGCTTGGCCTGGCCGCAGCCATCCGTGGAGCTGCCGAAGGACGTATCAAGGCAATGATGGTGATTGGCGACAGCGCCAATTTCAGCAATGGAAAGTTGGGCGATGGGCTGTCGGCTCTGCGGGAGTTGAACTTTTTGGTGGTTCACGACACCTTTTTGAGTCCGGTGGCCGAGATCGCCGACGTCGTTTTGCCCAGAGTTACTTTCGCTGAGAAAGAGGGGACATTCACCAACTTGGAACGCCGGGTTCAACGGCTAACGGCTTCCATTCAAGTGAAGAACAACGACTCCCGTCCGGAAAGCTGGGTGATCTGCGAATTGGCCCGTCGAATGGGAGCATCGGGGTTCGACCACCATTCGCCCAGTCAAGTCATGGACGAGATCGCCCGCCTGAGTCCCATCTACGCGGGGGTGTCCTACAAGCGCCTGGAAGAGGAAAGCCGTTTGGTTCTAAGGACCAATCTGGAAAGCCCCCAGCCAACCCAAGTACTCCATTCCAGCAGGGAATACCGAGGTATCCAGTGGCCCTGCCAAGAACCCGGCGCCCCGGGTACCGAAACATTGTACGTTGAAGGTTTCCAAGAAAGGAAAGCCGACCCGGCCACTCCCGAATTCCGGGCTGCCGAGCCGGCCGACGATTCCGAATATCCATTCTTATTGGTTCCAGGGCGGGTTCTGCTGCAGAACCATCGGGACATGGAAATCATCGAAGGAAAGCGAAACCGCATACAGCGGCAGGAGTGGGTGGAGTTGAACGCCTCCGACGCCGCCGCGTGGTCGATCGGCGAAGGGGATGAAGTTGAGGTGCTCACCCAGAGAGGCGACCTGACGGGGCAGGCCCGGTTGGTTGATTCGGTCCCACCGGGAGTCGTTGCCGTCACTTCGTTATTCGGCCAGTTGGCGGTGGACTTGCAAGACAGTAAAGACCCTGACCCGGCATCTAATGTTCCGGGTTTGGATATTCGGCCCGCCAAGGTGGTGAAAGCCGGAAGCAACGGCTCGAGCTAACAGGCCGGCAAAGAGGTTTGGTTTCGGCCATTGGGGTTGAACCAATTTATTTATCCGCCCGTTCGGGTGCATGAATCGGCTTGATCGCCTTTGGGGTAAACTTGGTAGTTCGTGGGTACGACAGATGTCGTTAGCCGATCTAAGGAGTTCTTGATGGTAAGCCAGTCAACCGGAGGTAGCGCCCAATCACCCAGAGTGAGGGCGCTTCCTAACCTGCCCAAAGCGACTCTGGTGGAGCGCACCGATATCACCGAAGACTTGTTTGTGATCAAGCTAGAGCCGGAGCAGGGGCCCCTCAAGTTCAAAGCCGGACAATACTGTACGCTCGGTCTGGAAGGGATCGAACGGGCTTATTCCATCGTATCCGCTCCCCACGAGCCCTTACTGGAGATTTTCGTTGAAGTGGTGCCGGAAGGAGAGCTAACGCCCCGGATGCACCGGATGAAGATCGGCGACCAGATGTCGGTCCGTCCCCGGGCAAAGGGTCTGTTCATCATGGACCCTAATGTCCACCATCACTTCATGGTGTCCACGGTCACCGGAGTAGCACCCTCGATCGGCATGATCCGCAGCTACGTGAACGAGGGTATCCGCGACCACAAGTTCTACGTGCTTATGGGTGCCAGCTATCAGGACGAGTTTGTTTACGACAAAGAATTGGCGGAGTTCGCGGCAAAATATCCGGACCACATTCAGTTTGTCCCCACGGTCAGCCGTCCCAATGAAGACCGGAATGCCGGGTGGGATGGGGCCAAAGGCCGGGCAAACGCAATAGCCGAGGATGTCCTGGAGCGGTTGAATCTGCCCCAGGACGATACCATGTTATACGCCTGCGGCCACCCGGGTATGATCTCCGACGTGAAGGACAAGGTTGTTCCCAAGGGGTGGATGTTCAAAGAAGAACGGTTCTGGAAAGAATAGCCGGCTTCATCAAGCAACCTTCCCAGACTTGGATAGCCGGGGGCCGAAACGCCCCCGGTTTTTTGATCTCCGGCGATCGTAGCGGCATCGTCGCCAACTTACGGTATCTTAGCGGGCTCCGGGTGGGGTAGAATGACTGGTGTAAACCGCTGGGCACGGGTGGACAGTGACGCCGATACGCCGCCAGTACCTCAAGATTAAACACTCCTTCCCTGACGCTATCGTCCTATTTCGCATGGGTGACTTCTACGAAACCTTTGACGAGGACGCTCGAGTCGCCGCCAGAGACCTGGAGATAACCCTCACTTCCCGGAGCATGGGTAAAGACGTGAGAGTTCCCATGGCCGGAGTACCCGCCCACGCCATGGAGAACTACCTGGCCCGGTTGGTAAAAAAGGGCCACAAGGTCGCGATCTGCGAGCAACTTACCGATCCGGCCGCCTCCAAGGGATTGGTCGACCGCGGAGTGGTGCGGGTGGTAACGCCAGGCACGGTGTTGGAGTCGTCCCTTCTCGACCAAAATACCAACAACTACCTGGCTTCGGTGGTTATCGAGGGCGATTCGGCCGGATTAGCCTACGTGGACGTTACAACCGGCGAGTTCGCCGCCGCTCAACTCGACCGGTCCCAATTACCTCCGGAACTGGAACGCATAGCCGCCTCCGAGGTGCTGGCGCCCCGACCTGATGACCCGTCCCAATCGGCTCCCCTGCCACCATTGGCTGGTATTCGTGGAGAGCCAACTCTCTTGGACCCGTCCTGCTTCGAATACGAAGGAGCTAAATCGGCTGTGTTGGACCACTTCGGCGTTGTTTCTCTTGAGTCCTTCGGATGCCAAGATCTGCCTTTGGCGGTGCGGGCCGCTGGGGCCATCGTAGATTACCTGGGAGAAACCCAAAAGTCCGGCAATCTGCGACTAGCCAACCTGGCCGTTTACTACGCCTCGGATTATATGATCCTGGACAGCCAAACCCGGCGCAACCTGGAGCTGTTCGCGGCAGGCCGGGCGGAAAACAAAGAATTGTCATTGCTGGCAACGTTGGACTTGAGCAAGACACCCATGGGCGGTAGGTTAATGCGCCGCTGGTTGGGCCAGCCGTTGCTGGAACTGGAGGAGTTGAACCGCCGTTTGGACTCGGTGGGATACTTTTTCGAAGATGGCTTTCGCCGGGCCAATACCTCCTCCCTTCTATCCCAAGTCCCCGATATGGAGCGGATCTTGGGCCGGATAAACGCCGGGATGGTAGTACCCCGGGAGCTGCTGGCCTTAAAGCATGGTCTCGATGCCGTGCCCGGACTGGTGGAACAACTCGGCCTTGGTTTGGAGACGGAACATTCCCAGACTGGCGGTGGCGAAGACGTTTCCATGGCCTGGTTGAGCCGGGAATTGTCTCCGATACCGGAAGTGGGCTCCCTGATCGAAAGCGCCATAGCACCGGAACCGAGCGGCGCGGTGGGCGAGGGGAACGTGATTCGGGAAGGCTTTTCTCCCGAGCTGGATGAACTTAAAAAGGCCTCCCGGGACGCCAGGGGCTACATTGCCGGACTGGAACTGAAAGAAAGGGAACGCACCGGGTTGAGGGGCCTGAAAGTCGGGTATAACCAGGTGTTCGGTTACTACATCGAGGTCAGCAAAGCCAATGTTGCCCAGGTCCCCGAGGAATACATCCGCCGTCAGACCTTGGTCAACTCCGAACGATATATCGTACCGGAGCTAAAAGAGTATGAGTCTCTGGTGCTGAACGCCCGGGAGCGCCTGGATGAGTTGGAGAAAACCCTTTACCGGCAGGTATGCCGCCAGATCAGCGAATCAGGGGCCGCCATCTCCCGATTGGCTGCCGCCATAGCCCAGCTGGATGTATTTGCCGGCTTGGGGGAAATAGCGGTGCGCAACGGCTACGTCCGGCCAAGTCTGGACATGGGCGATGTCATAGATATCAAGGACGGGCGCCATCCGGTGGTTGAGGGTGTTCTGCCTCCGGGCGGCTACGTGCCCAACGACGTTTATCTGTCCAACGGCGACGCCAAGATTATCGTCCTCACCGGACCCAACATGGCCGGAAAGTCGACATTCATACGGCAGGCGGCAATCATCATACTGATGGCCCAGATCGGCAGCTTCGTACCCGCTACCCAGGCGGTCATAGGCTTGGTGGACCGGATTTTCACCCGGGTTGGACTACAAGACGACCTGACCACCGGCCAGTCAACTTTCATGGTGGAGATGGTGGAGACGGCGGCGATCTTGAACCAGGCCACGCCACGGTCGTTGGTGGTGTTGGATGAGATAGGCCGGGGCACCAGCACCTATGACGGAATGGCCATCGCCCAATCGGTTATCGAACATCTGCACAACGACCCCCGGTTGGGCTGCAAAACCCTCTTCGCTACCCATTATCATGAGTTGACTCAGTTGGCGAACACCCTGCCAGGGGTGCGCAACTTCACGGTTGCGGTGGCTGAGGAGGATGGCGACGTGATCTTCCTGCACCGCATCGCTCCAGGGGGCGCCGATAAGAGTTACGGAGTGCACGTGGCCCGCCTGGCCGGGCTGCCAAACGGCGTGGTGAACCGGGCTTGGGAAGTGCTGGCTGAGCTTGAGGAAAGCAACCACAGGGACGGACATCCCGTCAGCCGAAAGACCCACCGCCGGGAGCCGGACCTGCAGATGCATTTGTTCAATCCGGCACAGGCCCTGGCCGACGAGGTCAAGGCGTTGGACATTCCCAACTTGACGCCGCTGGAGGCCATAAACCGGCTTTATGAATTGCAGCAGAAAGCTCGCAACCCGGAGGGCCCCGCTTAACCATCACGAACAACATCCCGGAGCCGGTCACACGGAGTAGGATAATCGGCGGACCTTGATCTATTTAGCCTTAGATGGAGGAACCATGAGCAAAACTGCCTCTTTTTATTGGTGGCCTCGTTGATCGTCGTGCCGAAAGGTAAGAGAGTTGCTCTTACAAAACGGCGTCCAGTTGGAAGAAAGGGACTACTTTAAAGAACCGTTCTCGGAATCGGAACTGTTGGAGTTGGCTCAAGGCACTGGGATATCCGCGATGTTCGCCAGCCGGAGCCCCAGCCTAAAAAAACTGGGATTGGCGGGTAAGGAGCTCTCCGACGCGGAAATGGTGTCCTTGATGCTGCAAGAACCCCGTTTGGTGCGGCGCCCCTTGGTCCACATGGATGGAAAGTTGCTGGTGGGCGCGAATATCAAGGCGGTGGAAGCTGCCCTGGCGGAATAGCAGTTGCCGAATTTGGCGTTGCATCTCAGACAACAAGCAATTTTCGGTGCTGAATTGCACTGTATTCGCAGCGGAGGTTACGATATAATCACATTATCCGGTTCCCAATTCTGCCATTGAAAGAAGGCCCCACACTCGCCCATGAAGATATTTTTCGACGTTGACTACACTATCTTGGGGCTTGACGATAGTCTCCGCCCAGGGACCATGGAGACTCTACAAAAGATAAAGGACGACGGCCACGAGATCTACATCTGGTCCGGGATGGGAGAGCGCTGGGAAGTGGTGAAAAAGCATAACCTGGAACCTCTTATCAGCGGCGTGTACGAAAAGCCCACCCACCATTTCCACGAGCGACTGGAAGAACTGAGTGTTCCCTTCGAGCCCGATTTTGTCATCGACGACTATCCCGAGATCGTCGCTGCTTTTAGCGGCGTGTGGGTTCCGCCGTACTTCTTCAAACGAAGCGTAGACCAGGAAATGGACCGCATCTACCAGATCATTGCCGACGTCGTCGCAACCGGGTCGTCGGAAGACCGTCAGTACAAAGCCAAGGGCTCCACCATACCTCTCTTTTAGGGCGCTGCCATGCCCATCAAGGTGCTCCCACCGGACCTGGCCAGCAAGATCGCCGCCGGGGAAGTTATAGAACGACCCGCGTCGGTGGTAAAAGAGCTGGTTGAAAACTCTCTGGATGCTGGCGCTTCCCGGATAGTCGTTGAGGTCGCCGGCGGCGGTACCGAAAGAATTCGAGTCACCGACGACGGAGAGGGAATCACTCCTTCCGAGCTGGAAACCGCCTTCGCCCGCCACGCCACCAGCAAACTTCAGTCCCAAGAGCAGCTCGACGCCATCGCGACCCTGGGGTTTCGGGGTGAGGCCTTGCCCAGTATTGCCGCTGTTTCCCGGCTGACCATGACCACCCGTCCGCCTCAGTCCGGTTCCGGACAGCGCATCGCCATCGATTGGGGCATCAGGTCGGCGAATGGCGCCCAGGGATGTCCAGTGGGCACCACGGTGGAGGTCTCAGATCTGTTCGGCAACATGCCGGCCCGCCGTAAATTCCTGAAGTCCAATTCTACCGAGACAGGGCGGGTTCAAGAGTTAGTGGCCCGATACGCCCTAGCATACCCGTCCGTTGCTTTTCAATTGGTCAGTGACGGGCGCCGATCGCTAACCAGTTCGGGCAACGGCCAAGCCCGGGAAACGCTGTTGGCGGTCTACGGTTCCGAAGCGGCCGAGGATATGCTGGAGGTTCACGGCGAAGACCCGGAGAACGGCTACGGCGTCGACGGATTCATCAGCGCCCCCAATCTCCATCGCTCCAACCGGACTTACATGGCGTTCTTCGTCAACCGCAGGTGGATCCAGAGCCGCATGCTTTCCTTCGCCTTGGAGGAGGCCTACCATGGGCTGTTGCCGGAGCGCCGTTTTCCTTTAGCCGCTATCAACTTGACCGTGCCCTACAGCGATGTGGACGTTAATTCCCACCCGGCGAAGCGCGAAGTACGGTTTCACCAGGAAGGAAAGGTTTTTTCCGCGTTGCAGCGAACGGTTCGAGCCGCGCTGATCGCCGACTCGCCGGTACCGCCGCTACAGTCGCCCAGCGGCTCTTCTTCCGCGATGAATCCGTATCCGGTGGGGAGCCAGTCCTATTTCCCCCGCACCGTTTTCTCCGGCCAACAGCAGGGGACGTTCTCTGGGCCGGTTGACGCGGCGGCGTCCATCGCCGCTCCTCCTCCGCTGAAGGTCGTGGGCCAAGTCAAGCTGACTTATATCGTAGCTGAAGGGCCGGACGGGATGTTCCTAGTGGACCAGCATGCGGCCCACGAGCGGATCTTATTCGACAGGATTCAGGCCAAGGAGGACGCCGAGCGGCCCGCCGAGAGTTTGCTAGAACCCGCCATGGTTGACTTGTCTCCAGCCCAGCTTGAGGTTTTGCAAAAAAACCAAGAGATGCTGACCCACTACGGGTACCGGTTAGAGCCCTTCGGCGTCGATTCCTACCTGGTTAGGGCGGTCCCTAGCATCTTAAGCGAACAGGACCCCGGACAAGGGCTGCTCAACGTTCTGGATATGGTGGCGTTCGAGGGATTGCTACGGCAACAGGAGGACATATTGGCCGCGTCCATCGCTTGCCACAGCGCCATCAGGGCGGGAAAGTCCCTCAGCGAAGCCGAGATGCGGTCACTGCTCGAGCAGTTGGAGGCCACCACCAATCCCCACACCTGTCCCCATGGCCGTCCCACCATGCTCCATTTCAGCTCTTTCCACATGGAACGGGAGTTTGGGCGGCGTTAGCCGGTTGCGGGTTGAGTTGATGGTGGTGGATCGCCTGAGTGCGCCAACCTGTCAGTGCTCCGAAGATAGGATCGCCAGCCTTCGGCCACGCTCTTCGTCATTCCGACACCAGCCCTTCCGCTGAAGGGCGGCGAGGAATCGCAGGTAACATTAGCAAGACGGTCTAGTACTTGCACCAACGGCCTGTCCACCCTTGGAGGCGCTCTCAACGAAGGCCAGAGACCCCGATCCTTCGGCGGAAGGAGAGGGGTGACAGTGTTGAGAGCGAGTTAGCTAGATTCCCTGCAAGAAGCGACGACCCTCGGCTCGCACCACTTTGCCGAACCTGCCATGGGAATCCTGGCGTAGACTCTAAGAGGACTTGTTGCGGCGGGGGTCCAACCGGGGATCTTGGGCTGGGTGGAAAATGGAGTCTTCACCGGGGAATTCTTGGGACGCTGGGGTGGCCGTGGATTTTGGGTTACCTCGGCCCAGGCCGAGCGGCAGAGATACCGCGGCGATGGCCGCTACACCAAGACCGATCTTGGCCAGGAAACCCCGGCGCGACTGGCTGCCGGATTGGGATTCGGAAGATTCAACACTCACAACAAACACCTACTATGATGGACTGGACGCCCTTGGGTATGATTGGGCGTCTTTGCGGCTTCAGAGTAACTTCGCCGTAACAGCGCCGCTCCAACTATTTTACTTGGTGGGCCGGATTTTGCAACTGCCGCCACTTAATCGACTACCTCACCGGCGTCTTCCAGAACCATGCGGGCAACTTGCCGGCCCATGCGCACCGAGTAGTTGGTGCCCCGGTCTTCGGGGTATATCTGCGTTGTGTTCGCCAGATACAGGTTCTTGATGGGGGTCCGGTGGTCAGGGATACGCTCGCTATAGTTGGTGCCGATGATTGGCTGGGCCCCGTCCACTTTATGGTGGTGGTACTCCAGTATCCAGGACAGTTCGAAATCGGGGTTTAATCGGCGCAGATGGGGAGTGAGTTCTTCCATCAACTCCTCGGCGCTCTTCTGGTATAGTTCGCTTTCACGGCTGGGGTAGTTGGTGAGATAGACGATGTGGTGGCCCCCATAAAGGGACCGGTCGATCATATTGGTGTGCTCGATGATCCCCACGAAGGGAAGGTCGTGGTCGGCGATACTTATCCAGTATTTGTCGGTCAGCGGCCGGTCCATCACCAAGATCAATAGCACCGCCGACAGGTATTGAACGTTCACCAGTTTTTCCCGGTAGTCCTCTGGTAAGTCCGGAACCAGGCGGGTAAAGATATATGATGGGGTCGTGGCGATGACTGCGTCGTAGTTTCTGGATTCGGGTTCACTGTCAGAGAGTTGCACCTCCAATCCCGTCGCGTTGTTGTCTTCGACTAGGATCCGGTTGACCCCGGCGGAGATATGGACGTCGCCGCCTTGCTGGGAAACCCGCTCCCCAAGCACGTCGAACACCTCGCCGAAGCTTCCCATGGGGTAGCCCAGACGCTCTTTCTGCATACCCTTGCCCCTGGAGGCGACCCGGAGGTAAATCTTGCCCCAGATCCAAGTCATGCTGACCTGGTCGTAGTAGTCGCCGAACTTGCCCCTGAGAAGCGGCTCCCAAATAACCCGATAGGCTTGAGCGCCCATGTGCTTGACCAGCCAATCCCTAGCCGTAACGTCCTCAAACTTGCGCCAGTTCTTGGTCTTTTGCAGGACGAAGGTCCACCATCCGACCCGGAGCCGTTGTAGCATGGACAGTGGCTTGAACCGAAGCAGGTCCATGGGCGTGCTGAAACTCCAGATTGTGCCACCGTGATACAAGCCCACTTTGGACTCTAGCCAGGCCAGCTTGTCTCCCAGGCCCAACTCATGGATCAATTCGGTAATGGCCACGTCGCTGACAAACAAGTGGTGGTATCCGCGTTCCAGTTGGCCTCCGCCCACCGTAAAGGTCGAAGCCTGTCCGCCCAAAAAGGGCGCCCGCTCGAAAACTTCAGCGTAGTGGCCCCGTTTCGTCAGTTCGTAGGCTGCCGCCAGACCCGCTGCTCCGCCGCCGATGATGCCTACTCTCATGACACGTCTTCCATCGACTGACCGGTCCGTCCCGAGGGCTGATTGATCTGTTCCAGCGACGGTTCGGGTATCTCTCCGCCCCCGGTTAGTTCCTTGATAGATAGGTTTTGCTTCCATACCAGGACCAGGCCGGCCAAGTTCACCGGGAGCCACAGGGCTATCAGGTGCACGAACCCGGCGTAAGCGGCCCCAACCGACGCGCCGACCCCCAATGCCAGCAGGGTTTGCTGCGCCACTACCTCGAAGGGGCCGATGCCGCCTATGGCCGTGGGTACAGACGTGGCCAGGTTTGACGTGGCAGTCAGTAGCAACACTACAAGCAGGAACACCCAGACCGAACTGAATAGCTGGTCGATGCCGAAGGCATAGCCGACCAGATAGTAGGTGGAGCTTTCCAGAAGCCATACCGGAAGGGAGAAGACGAAGAGCGCCAGATGTTGTCTTGGCGAACTCAGCACTTTCAGTCCCTCAACAAAAGTCAGCACCAGACTTTGCACCTGGTTCCTACCCCATCGCGCCGGAATAACGTTGGTGCACCATTGGACAAAATCCAAGAACCGAGGTATAACCGCCAGACAGGTTAAAAACACCAGGGCGCCCAAGAACAGGACCACCATCAATCCGCCCACCAGTATCCAGGCAGTTCTTGAGATCCCGCCGCCGCCGTCGAACTGGCCCAACATAAATAAAATCGGCGCCGACACGGCGGCAAAGGCCAGGAGGGTCACTCCGTCGTAAACCCGCTCAACGGCGATGGTGGCGAGGGCCGCGCTAGCGTTGAAATTCTCCCGGCGCGCCAGATAGTAGGAGCGGACCAGTTCGCCCAGACGGGCAGGCAGCAAGTTGTTTGCCATGTAGCCGATCACTATGACCGGGTAGAGCCGGCTGACCGGGAATGTCCGCAAAGGGGAAAGCAGGTACCGCCAGCGCACACTGCGGAAGTAGACCGCTACGAAATACAGAGCGATGGCTGGGGCGACGTAGAGGTAATTGGCCTCCAAGAGGGCGCTGCGTATCTCGCCCAGGTCGACCTGATAGAGCAGCAGCAACATGAAGAGAGCGCTGACAACCAGAGCGAGCCAGAACCGCCAGTTAGTAAGCAGCAATCTCTAGATACCTCGACAAGATAATCGTGAACGGAGTTGGAAAGGTCACTGGGCGTCCCGGCAGAACTTGCGGCGTTTCCTCATCTTCTTCTTCACAGGATACGGTGCCCAGTATACCGGAGCTTCACGGGCCTGCTCAAGGACATACCCGTCCCGGACTCTCCGAATTCGGGCGAATTGCTTGGGCTATCACGGGCAAACCCTATTTGGGCAAGTAGCTGTAATACTCAGACTTGTACCAATCGGTATCCAGTTCCCGGAACAATATATAGCCTAACGTCTTTGACCACTTTTCCTTGCTGGTGGCCACCTCCCCGAAATAACGTAAATCTTCTCCCAGTTGTTTCCTGCTGGGGATGCCGCGGAAGCCCCACTGGAACCCCTCGTCCTGCCGATTCTCGTGGGGACGGCGGTAGGTTTCAGGGAACCACAGCAGGTCTAAGAACGGGCCCTCTCTCTGGAACTTGGTCAACGAAGTGATGCTCGTTAGCTTGTGTGCCACCGTCAGGAGCAATGCTTGGGATTCGGTGGTGTCCGACGCGGGTTTGCAACTGGAATTCCAACCTTCATCCCCTTCGGCCTTGAAGCAGTCGAACCTTACGGTGTTGTCGTCCTGCTGAGTCCGCACGTACCACTGGAATGGGTACCACATGTCGTAATCTACCAGAACTGCCGGATCGTCTGAGGAGTTTCCGGGCAAAGCTTTTTTCTGAAGCTTTTCAAAGGTGACGGGCAGGTCGGCGCTGCCTTGCGCGTATACCAGGATCTCCTTGTTGAAATCGTCGTAGGTGTACGCGGCCCGAAATGCCCCTACCGTTCCGAAGGCCAGCAGGAGGACTGCCAATCCCAATCCCGTTAGAACACCGCCGCTGGTTGGTTTTGGGGCGATCCTAATTAGATACGCCGCTGCCAAGGCCATTAGGGCCGTGCCTCCTACGAAGGCCCATTGCACGCCGGGGAGGTTTCCTTGGGAATTAACGAATTGATAGACCAGATAGACCGCCGCAACCGCCACCAGCGGCGGAAACACCAGCAGGAACACCTGGCCCTGGCGAAGTATGTTGCGCCACCGGACCTTTTCAACCAGGTCGCCCAGGTACTTGCCGGACAGGAAAATAAAGGGGAGGGCAACGTTTACCAGCAACCAGGGCATCTTCTCCGACGCCATGGTGTAAGCCAACAGGGTTAACCCGGCCCAGCAGGCCAATACCAAGCCGAATACGTCTCCCTTCCTCAGAAAATAGACAGCTCCGGCCACCCCGAAGACCACCGGCAACAACTCATACACGGAAAGACCGACGAAGTAGTAATACCAGGGTTGGTTTCCCCGGGCCACGTCTTGCTGGGCGATCCAGTAGCCCATGCCCAGCCAGGAGCCGCTGAAGATTCCGGCGATGTTACTGAATATGGTGGTGTAAAGAGTTACCCAGATCCCGTAGAAAATGCCGGCGCAGATCAGCCAACGAGACCCCAGCCACGCCACCCCGATAATCGCGGACGTCGCCATCAAACCGAGAAGCAGCCCACCGGCTACCAGAAAGTTCATCGGAATGGCGTTGGCGCTGGCGTCCACGTTGATTCCGGAAGGGAGTACATCGTGTAACACCGACCCCACGTTGACCAGGGGGGTAAATACCGATAGGTACAAGAACATGGCTATGGCCGGGACCAGCAGCAGCAAGACGCCCCGTTTCCATGGTTGATTCAAGACTACCAGGGCTGCCACGGCGCCGGCGGCCAATAATCCGGAGATCCCAAGGTCGGCCGCCACTGCGATGTCGAACGATGATGCGTCTGCGATGGGGCGGAAAAGAGCGATCCAAGTCGCGGCAATGGAAACTAATGGGACGACTATCCCCACGACCGCTTTGGAAGAAAGTCGCCGGTTGATTATTCCGAGTATCGCAACAAGAGCCGCGATGATCAGGGAGTGGAACCACCACGGGCCGAGGTAGACGGGCAGCGCCACGAAGGGTGATCCCCAATGAGGAGCGCCGATGATTCCTCCGGATACTCCATTGGGGTTTACTAATATCAATCCCAACGCGTCTTGGGCCAGCCCGGAGATAGCGCCCCATTGGGGGAGAGTCAGGGTGATCAACAGCAGCAAGAATCCCGCCGGGCCGGTCAGTTGGGATATCTTGGCTCGCCCCAGAATCGTTGGGGCTAAGTCGGGAACGGCCAGCAGAAACATCATGCCGCCATAGATCAGCACGATCATGTAGGTGGTTTCTTTGCTGGCGAACATGAAGGCTAGCACTCCTGCCGCCAGGTACAAGTAGCGATTTTTCTCCTCGTGGATGTATCGCCACATCAGGATAAACAAAGAGGTAGCAAAGAACGCCATCAGGATATCGTTGCGGCCGAAGCGGCTGAAGTAGAGCAGGGTGGGCGAGAGAGTCAGCATCACCGCCGATATCAGAGCTCCGGTCCGGCCGATGTGATCTCTTAGGAAATATGGCAACCCCACCAAAGCTGTCCCGAACAGGACGTAGGTGATGCGGGCGGTGAAGTCGGTATCGCCGAATATGGCAAAGACCAGGGCGGTAAGTTCAACTTGGAAGGGTCCGTGCATCCAAGGGGAATGGATGAACTCTTTACCCTGGGCCAGTTTCCAAGCAAAGTGGACATGGATGGCTTCGTCGTAGTGCATGGTGCGGCCATCCAGTTCCCAAAGCCGCAGCACCAAGGCAACAAGGGCCAAGAGCATGAATCCTGCCAGGAACCAGCCGGGGCGCCAACCGGGCCATAGGACGATCCATTCCCGCCACGCCAACTGTTGTGTTGGGTTAACCAGAGTCACTTTTGTTCTCCCCCAATGCCCCTGAGACGACCTTGTATATAACTACGCCGTCTTGGTCGAAAACGGTTTCCAAAAGACCGTCCAGGTCCGGCAAGCGCAAACCGCCGTAAGCGGACTTTTCCCGGCGGCCCAGGTATACGTAGGTTACGTCGTATTTTTTCAAGAGACGGCCCACTAATCGGGGATCGTCGCTCTGGAATATCTGGGTGATGTCCTCTTCCCGCCCGTCCAGGAGCCGGGTGTTCCCCCGCCATTGGATCTCATGGCCCTTCCAACCCAACACGGTGGGCAGACCGGTGCTTCCGGAGATTCTACCGTACTCGGAGTAGTCGTCGCCAACCGCCTCAACGATGCGGCCCCATGGCGCCTCGTCACGAAGCCACTGGATCGCCGCGTACTCTCCCTGGTCGGCATCGGCAACGTATGCAAGGCCGTTCAGCGTGTTGTCGGAAAACGTGTGGTTCGGACTTGTGATGCCGGTTCGGTTCAGGACCGCTCCCACCGGGTAGTAGGCTGAGGCTGTCAGGAGCAGAACCAGGACCCCTGTCCAGGCAAGGCGCCCCGGCCGAAGCGCCCGCCGTATAGCGACGGGGATGGCGCGCCGCTGTTTTGTCGTACCGGCTTGAGCCGCCACCCTGCCGTGAGAGTACCAGAAGTACAGCCCATATGCTCCTATTATCGCCAATAATAGCCAAGTCTGATAATACACTTTGAACACGGTGTTCATGCGGTTTCCGAAGGCATCGGCGACGAAGAATAGCTCGACTCCAACCAGAAGGAAGAAAGCGGCGGCCAGTAATAAAAGGGGAAAGGCCACCACCAGGTCTCGCTTGAGCAGGACACGTTGAGCGGCGCTGCCACCGGCCAACGCCACGAAAGCCAATCCGGGTAAGACCCATAAAGTCCGGGTTAAGACTTTGGTGATGGCGGCGGCGGCTCCATCGCTGATCGCAGTGATTAAGTACACGATAGGTATCCAGACGGCTAATGGCATGAGAGAGACAACCAGGATGAGCAGAACGCCAGGCGCTTCTCTTCGGGCCGGCATAGATAACCCGCCGACCTGGCGAAGTAAGAAAGAAACACCCAGGAAGAAAAATAAGCCCATCACCAGGAAGAAAGAGATCGGCCGGGTACTCACGCCGGTTAACGGGAGGATGCCCGATACTTGACTGGCCAATGTTAGGTAAAAAGGAAGGAACAAGACCACCGCGACCGACAATATGGGAAGTAGCATCAACGCCGAACGCGCCGTGGCCTTCGAAAGGTCGCCATCATTCTGTCCATATGCCTTGAGTAACAACACCATGGACAACAATACCGCCAACAGAGGGAAGTCCCAAGCGTTGATGAAAGCCAGTGAGCCTATAAGCAAAGCGATGGCAGCCGACTCGATCGGGTGACGCCACAGCCAGGCTGGGCCGAATCGGGCTGGGGACAAGAAGAGGTTAAGACATAGGGATAGGCCCAGAATCACAAAAGGCAGGCTAACCACGTGAGGATGAAGATCCCCCAAGATAAAGCTGAAGAAAGGGAATTCCGTGATGGTGTAGTCTAGGCTTAGGCCGGCTTGCAGAGTATCTATAACCCGGGTAGCTCGCCACCACCACCAGAAGTCGTTGGGGAAAGCGCTAGACCCGGCCGCGCCCGCTTCCAACCCCTTCACTCCGATCCATGCCCAGAAGCCGTCGCCGCCCCACCCTTGGGCGTGAATGAACTCCAACGCCCCTTCCAGGTTCCCGGCCAGAAGCAGTAGGGCAGGCGCGATCAGACCGAATCCAAGAGCCGTCAACCGGCTGCCTCCGGAAAGGCGGATGAGATTGTTGACCAGCCCGAATGCGCCCATGGCCGCCATCGCCGGCACCAAGGAAACCGATAGGTTGTAGGCGATGCTGGAAGTTATCCCGGTGAGGTGGGTCAAAAATGCCATGGTGAAATGGCCGAAATAGTAGTAACTGATGGATTGCCCGGCCAGCCAAGGATCTTCCACCGGGAAAAACCGGCTCTGGAGCACCGCGTTCAAAAACGCGAAGTCCATGGGCTTCTCGGTGTGGCTGATGGCCGGGACTTCCGACACGATAAAGGCCCAGAAGATGAAGAAGCCCAGGAAGATCCCTTCGGCTGCCAGCAAGCCGGGCCATTCTCTTTTAAGAAAAGCCAGCAAAGAATCTCGGTTCCGCCAGATAAGCAGTACGGCGATCAAGCCGCCCAGTACCAATATCCCAAATATCGTGGCTCTAGTATTTGGCGCGATGTGGCTGAGCCCCAGTAGCCATAACGAGTAAGACCCCAGAATCAACGCAAGGGGCTTGGCCAGGGTGTATCCGCGATCGGGCAGCCTGTGGAACAGAACGAAGCTTAGAGGCAGGGCCAACAGGCCGAGAATCTCAATGGACAGAAACCATATGGCGGCGTCAACCATGCTGCGTTAACGAGAGGCTACCCAACGGCCACTGGGTGACCGCTGGTAGCTGATAGCTGAGCACCCGGCTCAGTTGACCGGGGCCAACAATGCGTCAACGAAGTCCCTGGTGTCGAAGGGCGCCAGATCGTCCAGGCCCTCCCCCGTGCCGATGAAGAGAATCGGTACCTGCAGCTCCTGCTTGATGGCAAGGACTATTCCGCCTCGGGCAGTCCCGTCCAGCTTGGCCAGGAAGATGCCGGTACAGTTTACCGATTCTTTGAAAGACTTGGCCTGGGATAGACCATTGTGCCCAGTCGTAGCGTCCATGGTCAGGATCACTTGGTGAGGCGCCGTGGGCTCCAGCCGTTGCAGTACCCGGTTGATCTTCCGGAGTTCTTCCATCAAGTTGGACTTGGTGTGCAACCGTCCGGCAGTGTCGATGATTAGCACGTCGGCGCCGCGGGCCTTGCTGGCCTGGTAGGCGTCGTATGCCACGGCGCCCGGATCAGCCCCTGAACCGTGGCTGATTACATCTACGCCCACCCGCTCGGCAAGGATTTCCAATTGTTCTTTCGCCGCTGCGCGGAAGGTGTCGGCCGCGCCGAGGACGACCTTCTTGCCGGCCTGCTTGAAATGGTGGGCCAGCTTAGCGATGCTGGTGGTTTTACCGACCCCATTGACCCCCACCATCAGAATTACATAAGGAGATGCCTCTTCCGTCGAATCCATCCATGGGTCGCCGGTTAGGCCTTCTTCCAAATCTCTTACCAGCGATTCTTTCAGGATCTGGAAAACCTGGTCCGGGTCTTCAAGTTTTTCCTCTTTCACCCTGGTTTTGAGTTCGTCGATTATCCTAAGGGAGCCGTCCACGCCAACGTCGGAAGAGATGAGGATCTCCTCCAGTTCCTCCCAGACCGCGTCGTCCAGACGGGAGGAGCGGAGCACGCCGAGGATCCGGCCAAACCAGCGTTCCCGGCTGGCCTGAACCACATCCGCGGTCTGCTTCTTGTTTTCATCGCGATTGCGCTTAAAGATTCTGAGCATTGAGCGGCTGGACCTTCGTTTGACCAAAATTTACTTGGATATTTGATTCCCGGCGATGGGTTTCGAGCAGGTTCTTAATTTTCAGGAGCTTGGCGTCGGGAACGTCCTGCACAGAGCGTCCCGGGCGGCGGACTGCTCGGCGTCGGAGCGCTTGCCTCCCTGTCCGGCGCCGGCGACCTCGCCTTCGACTAGAACTTCCACAGTGAACAAGGGATTATGATCGGGTCCTTCGCAGGAAGCCAGGCGGTATTTAGGTGTTGAAAGACCGATGGCTTGAACGCGCTCTTGGAGGTCGGACTTGGGGTTATCCGGAGGAGCGCCCTGCTGGGAGATCTGTTGCAACTCTGGGTCCAGAGACTGGGCCACGAAACGGCTTGCCTCGTCGAAACCTTGGTCCAGATACACCGCCGCCACCACCGCCTCGAACGCCGCGGCAAGGATGGAATCTCGCTGGCGGCCTCCCGAGTTTTCCTCACCTTTGCCTAGCAAGAGGAAGTCCCCTAGGCTCAATCGTCGCGCTACTTTGGCCAAGCTCTCGCCGCGCACCAGCGCGGATCTGAGTTTGGTCAGGGCCCCTTCGTTAAGAACGGGGAAACGCCGGAAGAGCTCCGTCGAAACGGTAAGCTCTAGCACGGCGTCTCCTAGATATTCCAGTCGTTCGTAGGAATCCTCAGGTTGCCCCCCCTGTTCATTCAGTAGGGACCTGTGGACCAAAGCCTGCCGCAACAGCTCCCGGTCTCGAAACTTCAATCCTAAAGCCGATTCCAGGAGCTGGGCAGTTGGTGACTTTTCCCTAGATGACTCCATGAGGCCAGGGCGGCTGCGGGCGCTTGAGTTCGCCCACGTGAGCGAATTCGCTCATGGTCTTGATCAGCGTATCGTAAATCTCGGCGCATTGTTCGTCCGGGGGAATGAACATCTTAAGGAAAGCAGCCTTGCCTTCCCCAAAAACGAATGTAGGCACTCCGAAGGCCCCGACCTCTTCAATGGCCTTGGTGTGGCTTTCGCCGATTTCCCGGAGCAGGTCAGGGTCGGACTGGTCCTCGCGGAAGCGGGCCATATCCAAACCGGCAGTGATTGCGGCTTCTTCCATAACCACTGGGTCGTTCAGGTCCTTTTTGTCTTCGTGCCGTGCCTTGAGCAGAGTGATAAAGAAGGACTCAAAAGCCTCTTTACCCTGTCGCTTGGCCGCAAGACCGGACCGGTGAGCCAAGAAGGTATGGTCAGAGCCGTCTAGATGCTCCGGCTGCTCCCAAAGCTTGATATCCGATTCTTTGTCGCTGTTCACTTGGGACAGAGAGAAGGGTTGCCAATCGACTTCGATTTCTTCGTCCTTAGCTTCCCTAACTTTTGCCAGCCACATGGCGGCATTGTACACGAAGGGTCAACGAAAATCGTAATAAGTCGTGAAGTTTGCCTCTGCCACGATAGTACCTCCTGGTGTTTTCGTGATTGGATTGTATCCATCCCTGGTACCGTTGTCAAAGCATTAGAGGCAGGTTCCGAGACAAGGATCTGCCGGCCACCATGCTATAATACGGCGAGTAGGAGGCTTTCCACGCCGAATCCCCTTCACATCCATGCCCCCTTTGACGCTGTACTGCGCAGCTTAACCGGCGCTAGCCTTTCGGTCCTCCTGAAACTAAGGGAAATAGCCCTTGAACAAACCCTTCCGTTGTATTTGGTGGGAGGCCCGGTCAGGGATATATTGATGGGAATGCCCATCAAAGACCTGGACTTCGTTCTGGAAGGAGACGCGCCGTCGTTGGCCGCCAGACTGGCGGAGGAGATGGATGGCCGTTTAGTGGTCCATCCCAGCTTTGGGACCGCATCCGTGGTTATTGAAGACGCAACCACCGATCTAGTGACGGCCCGGCGGGAAACCTACCGCAGCCCCGGCGCCCTTCCTGACGTGACGCCATCCAGCATCGACGACGACCTAGCCCGGCGGGACTTCACCATCAACGCCCTGGCCCTTCCGTTGGGCCAGGAAAGCCCAGAAATTTTGGACCCCCATGGCGGCATCGAAGACATGCGGCTTGGGGTGGTCCGCGTGTTGCGTGACGCAAGCTTTATCGATGACCCAACGCGTCTGCTGCGAGCGGTGAGATACGAGCAACGTTTGGGTTTTCGCATCGAAGCCGGTACCCTGGTCCGACTCCAAGAAGCCGTCGTCAATGGATGCCTGTCCACCGTCAGCGGAGACCGGTTGCGCCATGAGCTGGAGAGAATATTTGAAGAAGACCGCCCGGAACTGGCCGTTACCCGGTCTGTTTGTTTGGGTATCTTAGCCGGAATACACCCTGCTCTTACCCAGGCGAAAGCCGTGGAACGATCGGCGGCCATCGTGCAAGAATCGATCCGGGACTCGATCAATAAACCCGGCGCCGGTGAAAGTCCCGGCAGCAGATCCTCGCTTTCTTACCTGTCAGCTCTGAGTTACCCTTTGACGCCCGGCGATGCAGAAGGGGTGATAAGCCGATTTAACATGCCCTCAGATTGGGCTCGGTTGGTCCGGGATACCGTTGAATTAAGGCAACTAGAACCGCGATTGGCCGTCCAGTCGATCTCGGCGTCCCAGGTGGTTGAAATGGTCGAATCATACACTGACGCCGCCGTGTTGACGGTGGCTGGGGTGACCGATGAACCGCTGGCGGCAGAGCGGCTGGGACGTTATCTCAGAGAGTTTCGGTACTTGTCGCCGGAGCTGAACGGACGGGACTTGCTGGCGTTGGGTGTTCCGGAAGGTCCTGTGATAGGGAAAATACTCAAAGAACTGAGAAACGCCAAGTTAGACGGGAAAATCAGCACTGTCGAAGACGAAAGGCGAATGGCCCAGGAATTTCTGGCTCAAGGAGAGCGGTTTGGCAACGAATGAAGAATTGGAGCCAGAGTCTTGTGTCATCTGCGGCGATGACCTGGACGGGGTGCACCAAACTACCTGCCAGATGTGCGGCGGGAAGTTTCACCAGCCCTGGAGCAGAGACACCGATGTGCCCCGGTGCGGCCGCCTGGGCAGCCACGAAGAGGCCTTAGCTATTGTGTTCCTGTGTGATGACTGCTACTTTGGGCGAAGACCTTGAGATCTTGCCAGAAGTCATTTCAATATCCTGAGTGAGGGTCCTCTGACAAGCTCAAGACGAACGGGAAGAAGACTGCCTCCCTTCGTGGTGAACTCGTCGAACCACCTATGGCATGGACATCTAGTACATTCGGAGACGCGTTTATATGCAAGCTGTATATATAGAGGCCCACGGCGGGCCTGAAGTCCTGACCCACGGCGAACGGCCCGAGCCGGCTACACTGCCCCAGCAGGTAAAGATACAAGTAGGGGCATCAAGCCTGAACCGGCTGGACCTCTATACTCGGAACGGCGACCGCGGCCTGCAACGGGAGTTCCCCCCGCCTTTGATCTTAGGCGGCGACTGCGCCGGACAGATAACTGAGGTTGGCTCAGAAGTGCGCGGCTTTAGCGTGGGAGACCGGGTGTTGGTCAACCCCAAGATTACTTGCGGGCAGTGCCAGGCCTGTCTGGCGGGACATGACGATCTTTGCCCCAGGCCCCAGTTCATGGGTAGCGCCATCGATGGCAGCTACGCTGAGATCGTTGCGGTTCCAGCGGCCAACGTTCACGCCATCGGCGACGACGTTACCTATGAGATGGCCGCGGCGGTGCCAACAACCTACTTGCCGGTTTGGAACATGCTCCTACGGAAGATCCAACTTAAGCCTTGGGAAACGGTGCTGGTGTTGTCCGCCTCCGGCGGTGTGGGAACCGCCGCGATTCAGGTGGCTTCCAAGGCCATCGGCGCCCGGGTGATCGCCACCACCAGCACCCCGGAAAAAGCGGCCAAGGCCAGGGAATTGGGGGCCGATGAGGTCATTAACTACAACGAAGAGGACATCACCGAACGGGCCAGAGAACTAACCGGCGGCAGGGGAGTCGACGCGGTGGTTGACCACGTTGGCGCCGATTTCTTCCCCAAGGCATTCGGTTCCCTGAGGGCGGGCGGCCGTTACGGCATCTGCGGCGCTACCACGGGCCTGCGCACCGAGCTTCATCTGGGGCTTTTGTTCAGCCGGCAGATCGAGATATTCGGTATCTTCATGGGCACCAAGCAGGACATGCACGAGATCACGTCAACGCTCAATCGGGGAGTCATCCACCCGGTAGTCCACCAGGTATATCCCCTGGCCGAAGCCGCCGCGGCCCACCAGGCGATGGAAGGGCAGAACTTCTTCGGGAAGTTAGTGCTGAAACCGTACTGGTAGAGGCTGACGGCCGGAGCAGTCAGTGAAATTATTTCGGGTCGAAATTCTGAATCCAGCAAAGAAAAGGGTCCGCGGATTTCCGCGGACCCTTTCGCTAGCATGACGAACTTACTTCGAATAGGCTGCAGGTCTAAGCGGATCTTCGACTAACCGCTGGCTTGAACTATCTTGGACATGTCGCCACTGTCGATGCTCGCGCTTCCTCTGGGAAAGGCCGCTTCTGGAGTACCGATGGAATAATTGAAGTGGTCAGTCGCGTTTGCGGGGATGACGCTCACCAAAGGCTTCAAGGCAAATGGCGCCGGTGAGTCGTCGGGAGACGGCTCAACCGAGATCACCGCTACTTTTCCCGCCAGGTCCACCGGGAACGTTAGCCCCTCCGGCGCGTTGAAGAGGAAGTCCTCACCGGGGAAAGAGGGGCCGCTTTCCGGTCCGCTGTAAGGCGCCGCCAGATCGCCTTGGCCGATCTGAGTGAACCTGCCGGTGCTGACCGGGGTTCCGTCGATGACCACCCATCCTTCATAGACCCATCCGTCGGGCAGCGTTGGCAGGTCTAGCCCCACCGCTGGTGTTCCGCTTGACAGGTCCAAGAACCAAATGCCGCTGTTTTCGTTGTTGCCGTCCCCGTCGGTGGGCGTGGCCAAGATGTAAGTCCCGGCGGCTCCGGAAAAATCATCGCCCAGAGCGGCGCCGTGGCCGATGCTCAAGCTGACTTGCGCCTCGGAGACGCTCCCCGACAAATAGTGGGTGCTGGCCGGGATGGTGTCATTGTCTCCGGCGGGTTCGATGGTGATGATCACCGCAGTAGCATCTTTCAGGTCCACGCCGGTTGCGAATGATCCTTGGGGTATCGGCGACCCGTTAAGGGAGACCAGCTCTCCGCCTGGTCCGACGTTGAACTTCCCGGTGGAAATGGGCTTTCCGTCCACGATTGCCCAGCCCTCATAGTGGAAGCCGTTCTGCAAGGGCTGAATATCGAACAAGTTCAGAACCAAGGTCTCGTACCCTGAGAAGCCAACCATTTCTATGGTTTCACCGGACATGGATTCACCGGTCTTGGCCATGGTTTCATCGGTCATGGACTCGCCGGTCTTGGCCATGGTTTCGCCGGACATAGACTCGCCGGTCTTTGCCATAGTGTCTGGCGAAGTGACCTCCTGTGGTGTGGTGGCTTCGGTCACAATTTTGACGGGCTGACGCTGGGGAGATACAGGAGCGGTCTCTGCGCTACAGGCTAGGACGAGAGCGAGGAATAACGCGGAGATTGCGGGGAGTAGAATCCGTCTGGCTTTTTGGGTTAGCAAGGCATCACCTCCTGGTTGTATGGCTCAAGTATCCGGTGGAGATGTTGCCGGACCATTGCGAATGTTACGAGATTCTTAACATTTTCCGGTGTGAGGAAATTCTTTCGGACGGAGTGATTGGCGGTTACAGTTCGAGGTTTCTGAGCCTGGTTCGCGCCTAGTTAATAATTCCGTAATATTCTTCATTCCCTGGCAAGGTTTAGGTGGTAACGTCTCTAAGCAAGACTCGATGGAAATTCGGCCTGGGGGCTGCGGTGTATACTGAAACGCACCTAAAAAGACTGATTCAAGGGCGAGTTTGTGGAGCCATGGCCAATCGAATACTCGTAGTTGATGATGAGCCGACCGTTACCGAAGTAGTCGAGCGGTACCTCGTCCGCGAAGGATATGAGGTGGCATCAACAGCCGACGGAGCGGATGGTTTGCGGCTGGCCCGGGAATGGGCCCCCAATCTGATCGTGCTCGACTTGATGCTCCCGTCGATAGACGGTCTGGAAGTGTGCCGGCAACTCCGCCGGGAATCCCAGGTGCCCATCATCATGCTTACCGCTAGAGGTGAGGAGACCGACCGGGTGGTGGGCTTGGAGATGGGCGCCGACGACTACTTGGTAAAACCCTTTAGTCCAAGGGAGTTGGTGGCCAGAGTCAAAGCAGTGCTTCGGCGAGTCGATGCCGCGCCCGTTCAGGTCTCCGGAGACGCTATTCGCTTAGGGGGGATGGTCATTGATCCTCAAGGGCGGAAAGTAACCGTTGGCGGAGAAGAAGTGAACCTGATGGCCAAGGAGTTCGATCTGCTGCGATTCTTGGCCGCCAACCACGGTCAGGTTTTTAGCCGAAGTCAGTTGATGGACCAGGTATGGGACTTCACCTTTGCCGCCGACTCAAGTACCGTCACGGTACACATCCGCCGTCTCCGGGAAAAGGTAGAAGTTAATTCTGAACGGCCAAAGTTTATCAAAACGGTGTGGGGAGTGGCTACAAGTTTGAAGGGGCGCCGGCATGAGACCGGGTTGGCGCGCGATATCCGGGGCCTTGGCTACGTTGGTGGGACTAACTGGACTGTTGCTGCTGCTCACTCTAGTGTTGCTCAGACCACCCCTAAGTGATTTGGTTGCGATGGCCGGGTTCTTGCTTGCATCCGGTGGCCTTACCGTCGCGGCGGCCCTAGGATTGACCCGCTGGAATCTGCCCGGCTGGATAGGGTCGTTACGGGCCAAGATCGTTTTGATGGCGGTCTTGACGGCGGTTCTGGCGTTGCTCAACGTGGGCTTTACCGCGTTTTTGATGTTCCTCTCTCCCCATGATTTGGTATTGCTCGGCGGTCTGCTGGCTTTTGCGTTGGGCATGTCGGTTTTCGTGGCCCTTTCCGTGTCTCGTACGGTCAGCGATTCGATACATGAGTTGCTGGACGCCGTGCGTAGCTTCAATGCCGGCAACATGGAAGCCAAAGTCCCCGTGGCGACGGCAGATGAAGTGGGCGAGCTAGCCGCCGCGTTTAACGATATGTCCCAAAGATTAGAGGAGAGCTTTAGCAAAGAGCGGGAGTTGGAGCGGAACCGCCGGGAGATGATGCAGGCGGTTTCCCATGACTTGCGAACACCTCTGGCGTCTATCCAAGCAATGGTGGAGAGCATCAATGATGGAGTGGTATCAGACGAAGAGACGGTAAAACGATACATGCGCTCGACCCAGACCGAGGTGGAGAACCTGAACCAGCTCATCAACGACCTGTTCGAGTTGGCCCAGTTGGATGCCGGACTGCTGGAGCTTCGAATAGAAACTTCCTCGGTCCAAGATCTGATCTCCGACACTCTGGAGAGCATGTCGGCCCAAGTCCGTGCTCAAAAACTCACCTTGAGCGGCAAGGTCGACGAGGAACTCTCCCCAGTGGACATTGACCCACAACGGGTGCAGCGGGTGCTTTACAACCTGGTGCAGAACGCCTTACGCCACACTCCGCCAGACGGAACCATCTCGATTCAAGCCCGCGATGTGGGCGAGGAAGTCCAGGTGGAGGTAAAGGATACCGGTGAGGGAATCCCAGAATGCGAGTTGTCCCACATTTTCCAACGCTCTTACCGGGTGGATCCTTCCCGCACCAGAGGCTCGGGCGGCGCCGGGTTGGGATTGAGCATCGTTCTGGGAATAGTGGAAGCCCACGGAGGGCGAATCTGGGTGGAGAGCGGTCTGGGCAAGGGCAGCAGCTTCACTTTCACCTTGCCAAAGACCCCGGCAACCGCCGCCGCAGGAAGCGCGGGCGGAGACGGGTAGCCTTATAAGTTGAATGCTAGTCCGGCGTTCCCGATATCGGGCCGAAAAGCTTGAAAGTTTGATACCTCGCCGGAAGAACAGCCAGCTATTTCTCCATCCGCCGGCCGTGGAAGAGGTATTGCTGGGCGTAGCCGCAGTATTGACCGAAGTAGCCTTGAGCCCACTCAAGTAATACCCGGTCCGGGCGTGGCTTCTCGCCGGGGAAGTACCAGTCTCCTAAAGCTCTTCGCACCCAGACGTCTATGGGGAACGCCTCCAGCTTGTCCAAGGAGAAGACGGCGATGCAATCGGCAATCTTCGGACCGATTCCTTTGCATTCCATCAACTTTGCTTTGGCGTCTTCATAGGGCAGGTCTACCAGAACGTCCAGGTTCAGACGGGCTTCGGCGACTAGTTTTGCCGCTTGGTCTACGTAGGGCGCTCTGAATCCCAGACCCAGTTGGCGCAATCCCATCTCCCCGGCGCCGGCCAGTTGCTCCGGATTGGGGAAGGCATGACGCACTGACCCGTCCATATAGATCGGGTTGCCATAGCTCGCCGCCATTTTTTCCATCCCCTGGTGAATACGGGGGATATTGGAGTTGGCGGAGGTGATGAACGCGATGAAACATTCCCAAGGCTCCTGGCGCAGCAGCCGCAGCCCAGGGTAACGGTCCACCATGGTGGCGACCCGGTCGTCCCGGGTGATTTCAGAGTAGACGTCGTCCAGATCGTCATCCATCCTGAAATAGCTGCGCATCAGGGGCAGTATCGACTCTTCCGAGTTGGGCGCGCAATGGTACTCGATGTAATCGTCCGTCTGGCGTATCTTGATGTAGTTGCCTTGGACGACACTGGTGTGCCAGCCGTCCTCCTTTTTCCAGCGGTGGGCTTGCCCGCTCTCCAGACTGGCTACCATGTCCAACGGTTGTTCAGGAACGATTTGCACGGTCACCTCCCATCCAGTGGGCCGCCAATGTGCCCACCGTCCCCAGATTGCTTGGTAGCGTCGTACATTCAGGTATGGACTTGAGGAAGGACTTTCCATAGGACCGACCGGATATTCGCTTATCCAACACGACGATGGTTCCCCGGTCTTCTTTGCTGCGGATCAACCGGCCGATCCCCTGCCGGAACTTGAGCACCGCTTGAGGAATGGAATACTCCTTGAACGGGTCCTCGTACTGTGCCGATCGGGAGCGGACTATAGGGTCGGTGGGTACTTGGAACGGAAGGCGAGTCAGGACCAGAGCCTTGACCGCGCCGTTGGGCATGTCCACCCCTTCCCAGAAACTGCTGGCGCCCAGCAACAGGTTATTCGGGTTTTCGGCGAACCGGGTCATGAGTTGGGGCGCCGAGCCGTCGATACTCTGGGCCATCACTCCGATGTCGTGGGCTTGCAGCGCTTCTCGCACTCTCTGGCTGACCCCGCGAAGGGACGAATAAGAAGTAAAGAGGGCCATGGTGTGGCCGCCAAGGGACCGGGCAAGGTCAATCAAGACCTGGGAGATGGCTTGGATATAACCGTCGGAGTTGGGTTGAGGCATATCCTCGGGGATCAATAATAGGGCTGCTCTCTGGTAATCGAAGGGCGACCCAACAAGCAACTCATCACTGTCGGCGGGCACACCGGACCGCCTACGCAGATAGTCGAAGTTACCGTCGGTGCTAAGGGTGGCGCTGGTCAATACCACGCTCTCTTTCTTGCCGAAGAGTTGGTCTTCCAGGGTTGGAGCAACGTCGAGGGGCGCAGCGTTGAAGCTGATCTCGGTTCTTCCCTGACCGCGGGCGATCCAAAGAATCAGGTCATCGTTGGGCGGGCCAAGTATCGACCCTAACCGGTCCCGCAATTGGTCCAGGTTGTCTTGCATCTGTCCGGCTTCCATCACCAAGGAAGGTTGATCACCCGCCCCAGGCAATTCGGTGGTGTCCAAGAAGCGGTGCATCCTGGAAACGCCCTGGATGGTTTGTAGTAACGCTACATCCAGGTTTTCCCAAGCCAGAGATAAATCTTCCCAGATCTGGGTGGTGCGGTCGTCTTGAGTGAGTAACACTGGGGACTGGTCGTCAGAGTTATGACGACGCTGCTCTTGCAGGTAACGTTCTCCGGAAGCCCAGAGTCTGGCCCAAAGTTCTCGTAACCGTGGCGGCTTTTCTTCAACTTCGGCCGCTACTTTTTCTCCTTCCGACCGAACTGCCGGAGCCGGTCCTTCGGCCCGAAGAGCCATTCTCAGTTCCAGCGTCAATCGACTGAGGTTTTCTATGGCTTCTTCCAGATGATCCGAGGAAATCTCAAATGCCAATTGGCTGGTTGCTTGGTCCTCCAGGTTGTGGGCTTCGTCGATGATCAGATGTTGATAATCGGGGATCAAACTCCCGCCCCGAACCAAGTCGGACATCAAGAGAGCATGGTTTACCACGATGATATGGGCCTGTTCGGCCCGCTCCCTGGCGGCCCTCAAGAAGCAGGGACTGCCGTCTCTTAGACCGGGGCACCATCCCTTTTCTCCCGCGGAAACCTTGCTCCAGGTGAATGCGTCCCGTCCTGACAGGTTGATCTCGCTACGGTCGCCGGTGAGGGTGTCCTGAAGCCAAACCCCGGTCTTGCCCAGGAGTCTGGCGTCGTCGACGCTGGGGCTATCACTGCGGGCCAAGTAGTTCCAGCGTTTCAGACAAAGGTAGTTGCTGCGGCCCTTCAACGAAGCTGCTTGAATCACTCCCTCGTCCACTAGTCCGGCGCCCTCCAAAATCTGGACCACTGCGGGAATGTCCTTTTTTAACAATTGTTCCTGCAGATTGATGGTGTTGGTGGAAACCACTACCCTGCCGCCGTGGGTTACGGCGTAGAGGACCGCCGGGAGCAGGTAGGCCATGGACTTGCCGACGCCGGTGCCGCCCTCCACCACCAGATGGCGGCCTTGGTAGATGGCCCGAGTGACGCTGGCCAGCATTTCCTCTTGTTCCGGACGATGCTCAAACCCGGAGAACGCTTGGGCAAAAGGTCCCTTGGGACCGAGGAAACCGGCGATTCGTTCTTCATCTAGGGAACTTAGCCTGCTGGCGGCTTGACGTTTCTCGGGCCGGCTCAAGCGGTTGGCGATGGCTTCAAGGTCCAGGCCGGTCATCCCCACGGCCGATGGCGCAGAAGAGGTTACATCCTGGTCTAACCCTTGCAATAGGGGAGCGATGGACCATCGGCTTCGGGTGGCCAGGCCGACGATGTACGACACCAGTCCCGGGTCCATCTCGGCGGCCCGGCGCAGCAAGGCGACAAAGACGCCCTGGGTTGCCTTGGCATCGTCCAAGGCGCGATGGGGCTTGATATGCGACACGTTCAGATGGGTGGTGAGAAACGCCAAGGAGTATTGCATGGTATTGGGGAGCAACATGGATGCCAGGTCCCAGGTGTCGTAAGTGGGATTGTTCAGGGTCAACCCGTGGGAGGCCAAGAACCTCAAGTCGAAGTTCACGTTGTGGCCGACCACCGGGTGTTCGCCGACAAACTCCTCCACTTCAGCGGCGATGGCGCCGAAGAAGGGGGCTCGGGCAACCTGGCTGGGAGATATATGGGTGAGACGCTGGATGAACTCGGGAATGTTTCGCCCGGGGTTCACAAAGGTCTGGAAGGTGTCGATGATCTCTTCGCCCTGGAACTTGACCGCGCCCACCTCGATGATGGTGTCCCGATTTTCGTCCAGGCCTGTTGTTTCCAGGTCCAGCGCCACGCAGATCTGCTCAAAAGGCGAAATGGTCTGAGAAAGTAATGACATGTTTGCCGGTCCTCCCGGTACCCCCTTCATCACGAGACAAACTGAACGCCGAGTTAGCCTCTCCCACCGAGCTGAGGACGCCGTCCTCAACCAACCGCTTTAGTCCACCGAGACGGTTATTAACCCAGCTACGATCTAAGCCGTATAGGGCTGAAGATTCCCGGTGCGAAGCCCGACTGCCGGATAGAATGCTCCGGCATGGAGGGCCGCCAGGAATTCTTCTTCGTTGTTGATCTCGTCACGGAAGGCCGTTACGAAAAGGCCCAGGCCATGAACCGAATGGGCGTCGCTGCCTCCGGTGGCCGGCAGGTTGAGGGCGCCGGCGACTTTCATGGCGAAGCCGTTCTCCTCAGCCACGGTCCCACCGTTGGCAACCTCTACGGCATTTACCAGTTTAAATACGGGATGGTCGAGGGCGTCTTCCGGTTGCTCCGGGAGTACATCGTCCACCGACTTGTAAAGCAAAGGGCGGTTGAACTTCGGCCGGCTGAATACGGCCCGAAAAGGATGAGCGGTTATAACAAATCCGCCCGTCGCTTTTGATGCTTTGCTCAGCAATTCCGCTTTATGGAACCCCGGTTGGTAAGTGTCCATACCGAAAGCCAGCATGTGTCCCATGTCGGTTTCTACTTCCATGGCCCGCACTAATACAACGTTGTGACGGTCGGCAAATCGGCGGAATTCATGTGGGTCCCAGGGGCCGCTGTGCTCGGTGATGCAAAGGCCTCGCAGGCCCAGCCGTTCGGCTTCCAGAATCAGGTCTTCCGGGGAAAGATTGCTATCGCTGCTGCCCTTGGTGGTGTGGATATGAAGGTCGAATATTCGAGCCATAACGTCCGTGGCTTTAAGCTATCAGCCGTCAGCGATCAGCTTTCTTGACCGGATTCCGCTGATCGTTGATTGCCCGCTAAGTCTATCGGTGATGACGGTAATCGTCAATGGTTAGGCGTCCTTCCTGACATCTGACAGCTGACCGCTGGCTGCTACTTTGCCGCCGCGGCCAGATCGGGGAAGCGGTCCAACGGGAGAACTTCGCCGGTTTCTTCGAAGTGGTTGATCAGTCCCCGCATCTCATCGGGTACTGGGCGGGTTTTTCCCGAATCGGCATGGTAGCCAACGTAGACCGACTGAATGGTTGTCAGGAGGTTTTGCGAGTCCTGGGGATATATCTCGATGTTCAGGATCAGGCTGGTGTTGCCGATGTGGGAGACGCGCACGTGGAGATCCAGCATGTCGTCAACCCTGGCGGGGGCCTTGTACTCTATCTCTACCTTGACTACCGCGGTGTCGAAGTAGCCCTGTGCGGCAACTTTGTAGATGCTGAAACCCAGGTTTCTATAGTATTCCGACTGGCCGACTTCCAGGTAGTCCATGTACGCTCCGTTGAAGACGATGCTTTGGGCATCGCACTCCATCCAGCGGACACGAAGAGATGTTTGGAATTTGAAGTCAGATTTGGGCATGGGCCCTCACCCCCGGCCCCTCTCCCTCGGGGAGAGGCGTGCCGCCGATGAGATCGAAGGCGGGGTGGGAATTGTCGTCGGTTGAGCGATATGTGGCCGGGCCATCAAGGAGAAGACTCCGGCCTGGCGTAGCCCAGCGAGCGTAGGTAAGTTAGGTCGTCCGTAGTTAGTTCAGCTTTGTCCAGCAAGTCGCGCCGCCGCTCTAACGTGCGATTAAGAGACTCTCGGCGGCGCCATTTAAGTATTTCGGCGTGGTGACCGGAGCGTAGCACTTCGGGAGCGGCCATACCCCGAAATTCCGCCGGACGGGTGTACAACGGATGCTGGAGCAGACCCGATGTGATGGAGTCTTCTTCTATATTCTCTTGGGAGCCAATAACCCCGGGGATCAGCCGAGTTACCGAGTCGATCAGAACCATGGCCGGAATCTCCCCTCCGGTGAGCACGTAGTCGCCGATGCTGACCTCCCGATTAACCAGGTGTTGCCGCACCCGTTCGTCTACCCCGGCGTAATGGCCACAGATAATCACGATCTCTGGGGCTAGGGACAGCTCTTGCGCCATGGCTTGAGTCAGGGTTTCCCCCTGGGGCGACGTCAATATGATGGGGATGCCGGCGCGCTGCTCGACCGAGTGGGCGGACAGAACGTCGTCAACCGCTTCAAAGATGGGGTCGGGCTTGAGGACCATGCCGGGACCGCCGCCAAATTGGTAATCGTCTGCGGTCCCGTGAGGGTCGTGGGTGTAAGACCTGATGTCGGTGACTTCTATGGTAACCAGTCCCCGCTGGCGGGCCAGGCCTACCATGCTGGACTCCAGGGGCGCTTGGAAAACTTCGGGGAAGAGGGTTAGGACTTTGAAAATCATGGGGTCATGATACAGGAAGCCCTAACCCTGCTCCAATCTCCGGGCAGGGTATCAGTCACGCATCCGTCATTCCGGCGAAGGCCGGAATCCAGAACACGTCTCTACAGCGGCGATCCTGGACACCGGCCTACGCCGGCGTGACGGATTCGATATTGCCGGAACTCTAGAGGGTCAGCTTACGGGCTGGGGAGAACCCGTTGCAACCGGCACTGTGTTAACGAAGGCTTCTCCGCCCTTCATCACCATCTTGATCTTGTCCCGGTTCCTCAATATGGTGATGTCTTTCGAAGGATCTCCGTCGAGAATCAGCAGGTCGGCAAATTTGCCCGCTTCCAGGGTGCCGATGTCCTTCTGCAAACCGGCGCACTGGGCGGCCAGGCCGGTGGCGGCCTGGATGGCTTGCATGGGGGTCATGCCCCGATTTACCAGGATCTCCACTTCCTTGGCGTTGTCCCCATGAACGAATCCCCCGGCGTCGGTACCGGCGACTATCCTAACCCCAGCTTCCGCGGCCTTGTGCAGGCTCTCCTGGTGGACATCCATCAAGGCCTGGGCTCGGGCTATCATGTGGGGTGCGCTGACGGTGGAGTGGAATTCGTATACTTCAAAAGTAGGCACGAAAAAGGTGCCCTGATCCGCCATCATTTTCAGCAGGTCTGGATCATCGGCCAGATAGCAGCCGTGCTCGATGGAGCCGGCGCCGGCTTCGATGGCCATGCGCAGTCCGGGACCGCCAACCGCGTGACACATGGTGGCGCGGCCCAAAGACGCCGACTCTTCGATCAGGGCCTTGACTTCGTCCTTGCCGAACTCAATATCCATGGTGCCGTGGCCTGGGCGGGAACTGGCCCCTCCGGTGGTGGCGAACTTGATCTGGTCGGCCCCTACCCGGGCCATCTCCCGTACTTTGGCCCGTACACCGTCGGGGCCATCGGCCACTCCTACGGGGATGCGGGCGTCGACGTGGAAGGGGTTGTGGTGCCCGGAGGGACTGGGACGGTCGGCCAGGCCGCCGGTGGGGGAAAGTATTCCCACCGTTAGTACCAATCTGGGTCCGGGTATCAGACCTTCTTCGATGGCCTGTTTGAATCCGATGTCCAATCCACCGGCTTCCCTTACGCAGGTGTATCCGGCCAACAACGTATCTTCCAGTGCCTTGGCCGTCCGCAGATAACCTAGGGATATGGGCTCGGTGAGGCCCCACCGGCTGGCCATTGTGTAGTCCTTGGAAGCCAAGTGATCGTGGCAGTCGATGAGGCCGGGCATGATTGTCAACCCGGTTACATCCACAACCTCGGTTCCGTCCGGCCAAGTCGCGGCGGCTCGAGGACCGGCGGATACAATGCGTTCGCCGTTGATCAACACCGCCGCGTCGTTAATGACCGGACCGCCGTTGCCGTCGATCAAGTTTGCGTTTATAAATACCTTCATGTCGTACCTCCATCGGCGGCTACGCAATTGCCATGTCGCTGCTTTCGCCGGTTGCCGTGATGCTAAAATACGCCGCCAGCCCTGTCAAGAGACAAGCAGGTATAGTTATTCGTTCGGTGTTCAGACTGCTACTGATACGGCTATCCTTTTCAGCCGGTAGGTATTCGAGCATCTACTCAGATGCCGGTTACATAGAGCTTTTCGTCAAACCGGGCTTTTCAGGTTAAACCGGGTGTTTCGCGGCAAGCTAACGATGCGTTGTGATTGGATATAATCCACATCAAGGTAATCTTAGGTGTGGGGCGGCGGTCTCGGTGTCCGCACCTGGCAGTCAACCTGGGGATATAGAATGAAATTGCCGTACTTGTCCCGTCTTTTCGGATTAATCTTATTTCCGCTCGCCCTAGCTTTGGGCATTGCTTGCCTTTCCTCTTCATCTCAGGAAATCGTGTACGTGTCGTCGGCCGACGGGGACTTGGAAGTGGTCCTGCTTAACGCAAGATCCGGCGAGTCCATTTCCTTGACCAACAACGGTAGCGCCGACTACGGTCCCAGACTTTCTCCGGATGGGAAGCACATAGCGTATCTGTCGGACGAATCCGGCGACCTGGAGATCAACGTGGTAGACCGGAAGGGTGAGGTCATCACGCGGCTAACTCACGAAGCCGGAGATGACGTTTCGCCCCGGTGGTCTCCCGATGGCAAAAGGCTGGCGTTTATCTCGCAACGCGACGGCCAGACCGACTTGTATCTGATGGACTCCGATGGCGCCAATCCAACTCGCATCACCTCCAACGATAGCCAAGAACGATTGGGAGATTGGTCCCCAGACGGTGTATGGCTGGTGTTTTACGTCCTGGGTGATGAAGAGGAACGGGGGCTTTGGCTGCGCAACCCGGATGGAGTCAACCTGGTTCATCTGACCACCGGCCTCGATCACTCGCCTTCCTGGTCTCCCGACGGCCTACACATTGTTTTCGTCCGGGGAGAAGGCGGTGAGGAGGAGATCTACACCCTCAGCAAGCTGAAAAGACGCACCTGGCAAGACGAACCTGAGTCGATCCGTCTGACTCAGAACGACGTTTCGGACCGGGGGGCCTCCTGGTCTCCCGACAGCAAGTCCATAGTATTTGTTTCGTCCCGGGACGGTAATTCCGAGGTTTACACCATGCGGGGCGACGGGTCCAAGCAGGTCCGGCTAACCAACAACGAGGTCGAAGACCTGATGCCTTCCTGGTCCCGTGATGGCAAGCGCATCGCCTTTGTATCCCATCTGTACGGAGAAGGGGAGATCTTCGTGATGGAATCGAATGGGATCAATCAATTGCGCATGACCAACAACAGCTCCGAGGACCGAAATCCCAACTGGTAGGTCTGAATCGGCGATCAGGATACCTGGCGGCCGTCACCCTCACCATCCATCAATGAAACCGCGAGCCGGATTCTTCCGTTATATATAGCAGCGATGCCGCGCTTGGCGAAACTCCCCGCTAGGCGGTCCAGCACAAGAAACCAACCCCTTTACCGTTCCCAAGCCGAACCCACCGATCTCCCCTGAACGCATGGTTGATTAGGTTTTGAGGTCACAGATGCCGGCAATAATATACAGAAGCCGTGGATGGGTTGTGCTTGGACTGAAGCCCGCCGGTTTATTGTTGCTTATGGCGTTCTTAGTTGTGAGCTTGGCTTGCAACTCCACGGGGGCGCCAGCGAGCACTGTACCGTCGCCAGAACCGACCCTCGTCGCGCCGCGACCGTCGCCTACCGTCAGGCAAGCGGAGCCTACCGCCACACGTTCTAACCCGGCCGCAAGTGGCGTTGTAGCCGTTGTTGATCCCAATCTCTCATCACCTTCCACCACCGGCCCGGCGGCCTCCGATCCTGGAAACGATAAACACCAGGCCCTTCTGGCCTCGGCCCTAAGTTCTCTGCCAATCTTCCACCAGATTGGTGACGACCCTGACATGCCCCGGTTCGGCCCGGTTCTCCTCGGACTGGAGTATGTGGCCGATAAAATGGCGGAATCCGGTGACCTCGCCTACGTTCCTATCTTAGTCGACTTCTTGCGTCTGCAGATATATTACGAAGGACGGGCCAGTTACAGCTCCTACCTAGATCGATTGGTTGGCGACGATGCCAAACCTGACTCGACGGAGCGGAACGAATGGATGCAGTGGAGCGTATGGCTGGCCGGCCATCCTGAGATCGAGCCGCCCATGGGCTATGCCGAGTGGAAAGGCCGCTTCCTGGCCCACATCGACCCGGGCATGGGGGCCTTCTTCTACGACGGCGTGAAAACTCGTATCCGCTTGGAAGAAGCGGTGGGGGGAGGGGTTGCCAAGGATGGCATACCGGACCTGATTAACCCAACCTCGATTCCCGCTCTGGATGCCAGGTATCTGAGGCCCACGGACCGGGTTTTCGGCGTTTTGATAAACGAAGAACACCGGGCCTACCCGCTGCGAATCCTAAACCCCCACGAGATGGCCAACGACGTTCTTGGCGGCGTTCCCTTCGCCCTCGCATATTGAACTCTCTGCGGCTTTGGAATCGTGTATTCCACGAAGGTAGATGGAGAGGTCCTGAGTTTCGGTACGTCGGGCATGCTTTATCACAGCAACAAGCTGATGTACGACCGGGGGACCAAATCGTTGTGGCACCAGTTCTTAGGTGAGCCGGTTGTGGGACCTTTGGGCGACAGCGGCGTGAAGCTTGAGCTGATTCCCGTAGCGCTGACAACATGGGCCGACTGGCTGGCGCTTCATCCGGACACCACCGTACTGAGCATCGAAACCGGGGTGTATCCGCCCAGCAGCTATGCGCCCGAGGATGACCGCCGGTCGATATACTTCCGCTACCGTAATACCCCGGACACCATATTTCCGGTCCCCCAACGCGCCGAGCTTTTGGCCACAAAAGCCCAAGTCCTAGGGTTGATTTTGAATGGGCAAGCCAAGGCTTATCCGTTTGAGTCACTGTCCAAGGAGCTGGTAATCAATGACACGGTGTCGGGACAAGCATTAGTGGTTGTCGCAACTGACCAGGTGGGTGCCCGGGCTTACGAAAGAGGGTCATATAAGTTTCGCTTGCCGCGAACCGGATCTGGGGATGGGAGCATTACCCTGACTGACATGAACGACCGGCCTTGGCAAATCGAGGAAGAGGCGTTGGTATTAGTAGAAAACCCCACTGAGCGGCTTGCCAGGCTGCCCAGTCGAGCATCCTATTGGTTCGGGTGGTACTCGTTTCATCCAGGTACCCAGGTCTATGCCGGATCGAATGACGTCCCCTAGCCAAAACTACTCCACCCATCGTCCCGGCAGAAGCCGGGACTCAGATTTGTGAGCTTTTCTGCGGCGTTTGCCCCTGAGACGGAATGCGGCCTGGATTCCGGCGTTCGCCGGAATGACGGGAGTACGCAGGCGAATTGCTTCCCGCATCTTCAAAGTTTCTCAGCGTGGCCGGGTACGTATACCTGAAGTCAAGCAGTTATTCCCGGGAGATTGACCTCGTCGCTCTGGTCACCGGAAAGCCACGGTGCTACACTCGGGGTACCTCGATGGGCGGCTGGCTCTAAGTAGGGGCCGAATGCCGACGGGACCGTAGCCCTTGATCCCCGTACCTCTTGTGAGCACGACATGGAATATTCCCGGATCGCGCCGATAATGGGGCGCCTGTGGTCTCCCATCGCCGCGGTTACCAGCCACTGGCAAGGCAAGTCCAACGCCCAGATCGCGGTGGCCATCGCGGCGGCTTCCATCGTTCCGGATATGCCCCGGGTATTGCTTCAGATATACAAAACCAACTATAGTCACGACCTGATCTACAACAGCGGGTGCTTCGCCCTAAACTTTCTACGGCAGGACCAACTTGAACTGATAAATGATTTTGGGTTGGTATCGGGAAGGGATAGGGACAAATTGTTGGGCGTGGCTCACGCGCCGCGGGCAACGGGCAGCCCAGTCTTGGACGATTGTTGGGGTTTCCTGGACTGCCGGGTGGTGAATGCCATGGACGGCGGCGATATGACCTGTTTCCTGGGCGATGTTTTGGATGGAGAAACTCTTTCTCAAGCCGAGCCGCTGTACTGGCGGGATGCCCGCCGGGAGATTCCGGCTGCTTGGAACGAGGAGTGGGACCGAAAGATCAGCGGAGAGATCGAGGTCTCCAAACGGCGCATGCCCAACCTCGACTTCAAGCCATGGCAGCCCAAAGCGTAAACGATTTGATTCGGATTGATCTATGAGCGATTTCCGGGACTTGGTGCAAAAGATCCACGACTCCCCTCCGCAGGCCGTGTTGGCGGTGGCCGGGGCCGGTAGCGAGGCCGTTGCCTGGCTTTTGGGGGTGGCGGGGGCCTCCCGCACCCTTTTGGAGGTGGTGGTCCCCTACGGCTCCTTGTCGATGATCGACTTTATCGGCCATGAGCCGTCCCAATTCGTATCGGTGGAAACTGCGACTGACATGGCCAGGGCCGCTTACAACCGGGCGTTGCTCATGCGGGAAAGCCCCGTGCCGGTGTTGGGTCTGGGTTGCACCGCCACCATCGCCACCGACCGGCCGAAGCGGGGCGAACACCGTTGCTGCATCGCCACTTGGAGCGAAACCGGCGTGGCAACCTATTCCCTTCGATTCGACAAGGGCCGGCGCGACCGGGCCGGCGAGGAAGAGGTGGTGAGCTGGCTGTTGCTCCAAGCACTGTCCACGGCCAGCGGATTAGAGGAAGATGTTTCCCTGGGTCTGGTTCCGGAAGACGAGTTGATAACGGGTGCGAAGGAGCACGACGACCCTATATCGCGCTTATTATCCGGCGAAGTGAACAGCGTGTTGGTAGAAACCGATGGGCAGATGACAGTGGACGCCAAGGTCGGCGGCGCGTTGCTACCGGGCTCTTTCAGTCCCTTCCATGACGGCCATCGTGAACTGGCCCGCATCGCCGGGGATATGCTGGGGGCGGAAGTTTTCTTCGAGATCTCGGTGGTGAACGTGGACAAGCCGCCCTTGGCTAAAGAGGAGGTGGAGCGTAGGCTGGTGCAGTTTTTGGGTCAAAATAGGGTGGTCCTCACCCGGGCGGAGACCTTCCGCAAAAAGGCCGGCCTGTTTCCCGGCATCGCTTTTGTGATTGGATGGGACACGGCGGTCCGGCTGGTGGCTCCCAGGTACTACGGAGGCGAAACATCGGCCATGCTGACCGCTCTGGCCGAGATGTGGGCTACTGGCTGCCGCTTTCTAGTGGCGGGCCGGGAGGATAACGGCGCGTTTTATACGTTGGACGAAGTTGATGTTCCTCAGGGGTTTAGTCCCTTGTTCCAGGAGATTCCTGAGTCTCGATTCCGCAACGATATCTCTTCCACCGCCTTGCGTGGAGAGCGTTGATAGCTGTGGAAACGGCCTTCACCAGCCTGCCGAAACGGCCCTTGGAATTGACACTCCAACTACCCGATGTTAACATGTGGACGCTTGGCAGGCGTGCCTATAAACCGTTTTTTCAGAGTTTTCTCCAACGCTAAACTATGTCGTTTATCGCTGGCCTTAATCTACAAGCTTTCAACCCCGGTCTGTTTGCTGAAAACTGGACGGCGGTTGCCCTATCGGCGGTCGTGGCCGCAGTGGCCATCTTGGGTATGTTCGCCACTTCCCAGTTGTTGTCCGCTCGCCGACATTCCGAAGTAAAGCTCACGACGTACGAGTGCGGCATTCCTGTCACCAGTTATTCCTGGTCCAACATCAACGTCCGCTTCTATATCTTCGCCATCCTGTTTTTGATCTTCGACGTCGAGGCGGTTTTCCTGTTTCCGTGGGCAGTGATATTCATGGAACAGAAGGTCGTTTACAACAACGTGATACCGTTTTACGCGATGATAATGTTCCTGGGCGTCCTATTCTTTGCCATCGTATACGCATGGCGAAAAGGGGTCCTTGAATGGAGGAAATAACCCTAGGTACGGGCAACCGTCCCGGAGCCAGCCTTTTTGATCAGGCAACGTCAGGGAGAGTTCCCGGCGTTATTACTACGACCACGGATCAACTGTTCGGGATGGCCCGCAAGTCATCGCTTTGGGCGCTGACCTTCGGCCTAGCCTGTTGCGCCATAGAGATGATGTCCACCTATATGGCGCACCACGATTTCGACCGTTTTGGCGTTGTTACATGGCCGTCGCCGCGCCAGTCGGACGTAATGATTGTGGCAGGCACCGTGGTCAAGAAGATGGCGGAGCCCATCCGCCTGCTGTACGAGCAAATGCCGGAGCCGAAATGGGTCATCGCCATGGGTAGCTGCGCCACCAACGGCGGCCCTTACTACCGGTCTTATTCGGTTGTGATGGGAGTCGACCACATCATTCCCGTGGACGTTTACGTGCCTGGTTGCCCTCCCCGGCCGGAGGCGCTGCTTTACGGCATCCTCAAGCTACAGGAAAAAATAATGCAGGACGCCAAAGGCAGTGGTGGAAAATAACGATCCCGAAGCCACCCAAGCTTCCGAGGAGGCTGGGGTTGTCGATGTGGCCATCGAAGGCCTCAGTCAATCAAATCTTGATATATTGGAAGTCCTCAAGGAAGTCCTCAAAGATTTCAATCCCCGGCCAGGCGCCTTAGACGATCTCCCCCAGGTGACTATAGGCCCCGGAGACGTCCAGCGGGCCTGCCGTTTGGCCAAAGATGACCCCAGATTGGGCATGTCTCAACTGTCCCTTTTGGCCTGCGTGGATTACCTAGAGTATTTCCAGATCGTGTATATCCTCCACTCCTTGGACCCCGACCGGACGGCGGTCATCAAGACCGATGTTCCTTACGAAACAGCTGCGCTGCCGTCGGTGACCTCGGTCTGGCGGGCGGCCGATTGGTACGAAAGGGAGGCCCACGACCTATTTGGCGTACACTTCGAAGGCCACCCGGATCTATCTCCCTTGTTGCTGTACGAAGGTTTCGAAGGGTATCCAGGCCGGAAAGAGTATCCGTTCAACGACTATCAGGAGTTTTAATCGCGATGGAATCGGTGATGCTGACGGCTCGAGTGATTTGGGACAGCGATCACTTCCTTGCCAAGGTTGACCAGCTTCCCTTGGAGGGAGTTGGCGAGTCGGTTGAGGAAGCGCAAGACCAATTGATTCAGACGATGCGCTCCTGGATCGAGGAGAACGACGGTACGGACACTTTGGAGCAGCTTTTGGCCGACGCCGGATTTCCGGGCGTAGCTGAGGAAACCGAATTGCAATTGGAGTTTGTGGATTAATCGGGGTTGATTGGAGCAGAGCTCGTTGGTAAACGACGGGGAAAGCGATGGGCCCGGAGATCGCGTAGTTTATCAAGTAGAGGAGTCACTTTCTGGCAAGACCTACCAGGCGTATTGTCCGGAACTCATTTTGCTTGGGTTCGGCGACACGCCCGAGGAAGCCAAGGAGGCTTTGCAGCGAGAAGTGAGTTCTTATCTGGAGGACTGCGACCGGTTGGGAATCTTGGAAGACGTGCTGATAGAAGCAGGATTCTATGATGACGGGGACCGTTGGGTTAGCGATGCCGTGATTCCGGCCCGGGAACCTAAGATCTTGATGCTGGACAGCGAGTCGGGGTTGCTCGAGGGACTTGAGGGATTGATGCCGGGAAATCCCCCCGACCCTCCTTTATAAATGGGGACCAGCACCGGGTGTGCGGATGGGGGACCGAAATCCCCCAACCCCCTTTATAAAAGGGGGCTAGAACGGAATTTCCCGAGAGAGGATTTCAGACAAACAATGAAAATGCTGGATACTAAAAACTTGAAAAAGGTTAGGCGATGACCAATATCCCGACTGGAGTGGTTGCCCGGGGTGAACCCATGGAGATGCTGCTTAACATGGGCCCGCAGCACCCGTCTACCCACGGGGTTTTTCGCATGGTGCTCTGGGTTGACGGCGAGAAGGTCACCGACGTGGAGCCCCACATCGGCTACTTGCACCGGGGTTCGGAGAAACTGTGCGAAGGTGAGCAATTTCACCAGGTCATTACCCTTTTCGACCGGATGGATTACCTGGCCAATTTCAATAACGAATTGGTCTATTGCGCCGCCGTTGAAAAATTGATGGGTCTGACTGTGCCGGAGCGGGCGGAGTACGTGCGGGTCATCCTGTGCGAGTTGAACCGCATCGCCAGCCATCTGCTGTTCGTGGCGACCATGGGTCTGGATGCCGGAGCAATGACTCCTTCTATGATCTGCTTCCGTGGGCGGGAACGAGTCCAGTCCTTATTCGAGGCCGTCTCCGGCGCCCGCATGATGCACAATTACTTCAGGATCGGGGGACTTAAAGAAGACCTGCCGGACAACTTTGAGGAAATGGTTGGCGAATTGATGCCTCTGCTGCAAGCAGACATCGAGGAGGCCGATAAGCTCCTGACTTTTAACGAGATCTTCCTGGCCCGGCTCAAAGGAGTGGCAGCCATATCCGTGGAAGACGCACTGGATTTCGGACTGACCGGCCCCTGCCTGCGGGCCTGCGGTGTGGACTATGACCTTCGTAAGGCTGACCCTTATTCGGTGTATGAGCGGTTCGAATTTAATGTGCCTACCGGTTTGGACGGCGACTGTTGGGATCGCCATTTTGTCCGCGTCCAAGAGATGTACGAATCCATGAAGATTCTGGAGCAAGCCCTGAAACAGATGCCTAAGGGCAACGTCACTTCCTCTTTAGGAAGACGGCTGCCTCGGCCCCCCAAAGGAGAAGTTTACGTAAGGACGGAGAATCCCCGGGGTGAGATCGGTGTTTACCTGGTCTGCGACGGCACCGATAAACCATACCGGCTAAAGGTTCGCCCGCCGTCTTTCTGCAACTTGTCGGCCATCAAGCACCTGTTGAAGGACACTTGGATCGCCGACACGGTGGTGGTCCTGGGTTCTCTGGATATCGTGTTGGGTGAGGTGGACCGGTGAGCCTGCCCATTCCTCTGCTGTCGGTTAACCTGATCACGCTCTTCTGGATCGTAGCCGGGCTGTTGGCCATGTTCACCGCCCTTTCGGTGGTGGTATTGTCCCTAACTTGGCTGGAGCGGAAGTTGCTCGGCAGGCTACAGCGGCGATTGGGGCCAACCCGGACCGGCCCGATGGGGTTGATGCAACCGATTGCCGACGCCCTGAAGTTGATCCTCAAAGAAGACATTGTTCCCACGTCGTCGGAGAAAGCCATATTTTGGATAGCCCCGGTCCTGGTCGTCGTGCCGGCGTTCATGATTTGGGTCACCATCCCGGGCACTGGGAATCTGGTATTGAAGAACCTGGGCGATCTGGGTTTGTTTTACATAATCGCGTTTTCCGTGGTGGGAATCCTTGGCCTGGTGCTGGCCGGTTGGGGGTCCGCCAACAAGTACGGAACCCTGGGAGGTCTCAGGGCGGCGGCCCAGTTGATCAGCTATGAGATTCCGGTAATCATGGTGGTAATCGCCGTCGCCATGCTGGCCCAGTCTTTGAACATGGTCGAGATCGTGGAGAAGCAAAGTTCCTATCCCTATGTCCTGGTGTTTCCCCTGGGATTGGTGATTTTCTTCATCGCCGGGCTGGCGGAGGTCGGCAGAACACCCTTCGACATCTATTTTGCCGAATCGGAGATCGTGGGCGGCCCGTTCGTCGAGTACAGCGGCGCCCATTGGTCGGTGTTCTTCCTGGCGGAATACATCAACACTTTCGCCGTGGCTGCCCTGACGGTTCTGCTGTTCCTGGGAGGATGGTCTGGTCCCTTCTTGACGGGCAACTGGGAAATTATCTGGTTCCTGGCCAAAGTGTACGCGGTGATACTGGTGATCTTCTGGATCAGGGGAACGTTCCCGCGCCTGCGCATCGACCAGTTGATGGCCTTTGCCTGGAAGGTGATGGTCCCATTATCGTTCTATGCCATCGTCATCACCGCCGTGTACCTTTTCTACGGATTGCCCCCGTGGACGTTGACCCTGATGTCCCTGGCCGGATTGGCGGTGGTGGGATACGCGATCTACCGGCGTTTTGCGGGACCGGCCAGCCAGGCGGCTCAGGTGCGAGCCAGGTACCTAGCCCTCCAATCCCGATCCGGCCAGTAAGGGGTGCACCATGGCACGCAGGAATAACTGATGATAAATAGCATTAAAGGTCTCTTGTTGACCTTGGTCTCCACCATGAACGGGTTGCGCAGTCCGGTGACGCGCCAATATCCGTCGACGGGAACGCTTTGGAAGCGGGAAGAGGCTCCCACCCCGGTGCAGGACCGGTTTATGGGTTTCCCGGCCCTGACGTGGGACGGCGAAATAGAGGAGCCATTCTGCACCAGTTGCATGGTCTGCATCCGTCACTGCCCAACCCAGTGCATGACGGCGACGATGAAGGACAACCCACTCCAACAAGAAGGGAAGAGCACCCGTAGAAAGATCGTAGACAGCTTCGAAATCAATCTCAACCGGTGTATACTGTGCGGGATCTGCGTCGAGGTGTGCAACTTTGACGCCATCGTGATGAGTCACGAGCACGAAATGAGTACCTTCAAGCGCAACGGTGACCGGGTCAACCTCCCGGTCCTTCTGGAGATCGGGACCAAATTTCAACGGGAGACCGGCTGGATCCCACCCACCAAACGGGCCAAACCAGAACCGGAGGCCGCACCGGCCGTGGCCGGCGATGGGGAAACCGAAGGTTCGGAATCATCTTCTTGAAAACAGTGGAGCAGCCTTATATCGTGACGCCGAATGGCCTTCGATCAACAAGCAATTGTTTCCGGAGCCGCCTATAAGGTGGCTCATTATTTGCCCGGTACTGGGTGACTGCATGAGGGGAGTCCGGTCAAGATTGATCTCCATTCATTATGTTTTTGGAGCGCCGCCTGTCGTTGTGATGTCTTACGTTCATTCTTTCGCTAAGTTGGCCGCGTAGAGATGTCTTGGATATTGTTCATCGTATTGGCGGTATTGACCTTGGGCGGAGGTCTGGGTGTCGTGGCCACCAGAAACGTGGTGCACGCCGCCTTAGCGCTGCTTCTGTCGTTGCTGGCGGTGGCCGGGATATACCTGATCCTGTTCGCTGAATTCTTGGCCATCGTTCAGGTTCTCATCTATGGCGGGGCAATAACCATCGTCCTGTTGTTCGCGATCATGCTCACCCGCACCGCCGAATATCCCCGGATCACCGATAACCGGCAGTGGCCATTGGCCGCGGTAGCGTCGGTAGCCACGCTGGCCGTGCTGGCTGGGTCGTTTTGGACGAAAGCGGCGATCGATACCCAGCCTCACAACCCGGCGCTGACCGATCTGGCCAACTCATTGTTTACCAGATGGGCTATTCCCTTCGAGATAGCTTCCCTCGTCCTGCTGGTGGCGCTTATCGGGGCGATCATCATTGCCCGGGAAAACGAGGAAGGGACCTAACCCGTGGTTGATCTAGTCTACTTTCAGTTGCTAAGCGCGGCTCTATTTGTCATAGGGATGTACGGTGTTCTGGCGCGCCGGTCCGCCGTCCTTATCGTCATGTCCATCGAGTTGATGCTCAATGCCGTGAACATAAATCTGATCGCCGCTGCCTCCCATTTGGGCTACCGCAGCGTTGGGGAAGCATTCACCAACTTCGATGGCCAGATCATCGCCATCTTCGTGATCACCGTGGCGGCCGCCGAGTTGGGGTTGGCGCTGGCGATAATTCTGCGCATCTACCGCAACCGGGGCTCGGTAAACGTGGATGAAGTGGACCTGATGAAATGGTAATTAGCTGTCAGCTATCAGCTATCAGCGGTCAGCTTTCGGATGGGGGCGCTTAGTATGGAGTGGGCCTGGCTGATTCCCGTGTTCAGCTTTGCCGCCGCCCCGTTGATCGTGGTGTTGGGACGGGTCTTGCCGGGAAGTGGATCGTTCTTGGCTATCTTGGCCATTGCCGCCGGTTTTGCCATGTTCTGGTGGGTGTTCGCCGGTTTCCTGGGGGCGGGCGCCGGCACGGAAAACTGCTTAGTAAGCTCACATACGGGGACCCTGACCTGCCATTACCAGATGGCTTGGTTCCATGCCGGTCTGGCCGGGGCGGCCGGCAGCGTTGCCCTGACCTGGGGCATAATCGTAGATCCGCTGACGTTGGCCATGCTGGGTCTGGTTACTTTCGTGGCTCTGATGGTCCAGATATATTCCCTGGGATATATGCGCGGCGACTCCCGGTTCGGCTGGTATTATGCCGTCCACGCCATGTTCGCCGCCGCCATGTTGACCTTGGTCTTGGCCGACAACTTCCTGTTGCTTTACGTAGCTTGGGAGTTGGTGGGGATCTGTTCTTATCTGCTGATCGGCTTCTGGCACGAAAGACCGGCAGCCAAGGAAGCGGCCAAAAAAGCTTTCATCGTCACCCGTATTGGCGACGTGGGAATGCTCATTGGTATCCTGCTGATCTGGCGGGAAGTGGGCACCTTCAGCATGTTCGACGCCTTTGAGGCGGTTAGCAGTGGGGCGATGTCCGAGGGCGTTACCACTGTCGCGGCCCTGCTGCTGTTCCTTGGGGCGATGGGCAAGTCCGCCCAATTCCCCTTCCACGTGTGGCTGCCCGACGCCATGGAGGGCCCAACCCCGGTCAGCGCCCTGATCCACGCCGCCACAATGGTCGTGGCCGGTGTATTCCTGGTAGCCCGGGTTTACCCCATATTCAGCGCCTACGACGGCGACGCCCTATTAGTGGTCGCGATCGTCGGTCTCATCACCGCCTTGATGGCCTCGACGATCGCCCTGGTTTCGGTGGACCTGAAGCGAATCCTTGCTTATTCAACCATCAGCCATTTGGGATTGATGATGCTGTCCCTGGGGGCATTCGGTTACACTGCGGCAATCTTCCACCTGTTGGCCCATGGCTTTGCCAAGGCGTTGTTGTTCCTGGGTGCTGGGAGCGTCATGCACGGTACCGATGAGCTAGACATCAGGAAGATGGGCGGACTTCGTAAAGTGATGCCCATGACGGCTTTTCTCTTTTCCCTAGGGGCGCTGTCCCTGGGTGGGATTCCTATCCTAAGCGGGTTCTGGAGCAAAGACGAGATCCTGTTGGCGGTGAACGAACACCTTAACCCGGCCTTCATCATTTTGGCTCTGCTGACGGCGTTCCTCAGCGCCATGTACATGGCCCGGGCGATGTTCGTGCCCTTCTTTGGTAACTTGCGTCAAGAGATGGAGCATGCCCATGAATCTCCGGCGTCGATGATAGGTCCGATGGCCCTGCTGGGAGTGTTGGCGGCTGTTTTTGGTTTCGTCAGCTTCAACTGGCCGGGCAGCTACCAAGGCATCGGCAGCTTCTTATTTTTCCACGAGGCCGAGGGCTTCCACTTCAACTGGTGGTTGGGCATCCTTTCTATAATCTTGGCGGTGGGTGCGTTTATCCTTGGGTATCTGGTGTACATTAAAGATCGCGTCTCCCTGGAGGGATTCCGGGCGAGATTGGGTAGTTTGATCCCAGTGGTGGAGAACAAGTACTACTTTGACGAGGCCTACCAGTGGGCGGTGGACCGAGTGGTGCTGGTCTTCGCGAATTTCATCGGTTTGTTCGACCGCATCGTTATCAACGACCTGGCCGTTAACGGGCCGGCCAATTCAGTCCATCGGCTAGGGGTTGCCATGCGACTGCACGTGACCGGTCATGTTTATAGTTACGCCATGGGAATGGTGCTAGGCACGATAGCCCTGTCCATTTTCTGGTGGTTCAGGTCGGTGTCCTAGGGATAGCATGGAAAACTTTGACCAAATAGCTCTGGCGCTGATCATCTTCGTTCCCTTGGCGGGAGCGATCGCGGCTATGTTCATGCCGGCCGACCGTCAGAAGGACGTTTGGTACTTCGCCATCGTCGTCGCCGGACTGTGCTTCGCGCTTTCCCTGTATATCTTCCTCCGGTACGACTATGGAGCGGGTGGGTTCCAATTCCAGGACAGCTATCTATGGCTTCCCGCCCCGCTGGACATCAATCTGTCCCTGGGGATCGATGGGATAAGCGCTCTTTTGATCTTGCTCAACGGGATCATTCTGTTGGGTGGCGTGCTGGTCTCTCAGAACATCGTCTACCGGCCTCGGGACTTCTTCGTTCTGTTGCTGGCATTGGGTACGGGTGTCTTTGGGACGTTCGCGGTGCGGGATCTGTTCTTCCTCTTTTTCTTCTACGAACTGGCCGTGCTGCCGATGTACCTACTCATCGGCGTATGGGGTAGTTCCACCGACTTCCGGACTTTCTTCCGGGCCAAAGAATACGCGGCGACGAAGTTGTTTCTGTTCCTCGTGGCCGGTAGTGTGTTGGTTTGGATCGGCATCCTGGCGGTATACATGGGGGCGGCCGAATCCGGGTTCCCCACCTTCTCGATGGAGACCTTGGGCAGGTTGGCCGAAGCAGGCCAGCTTAGCGAGGAGTTTCAAACCTGGGTTTTCCCTCTGTTCATGGTCGGTTTCGGCGTCCTGGCAGGCATGTGGCCCTTCCATACCTGGTCCCCCGACGGGCACGTGTCAGCGCCCACGGCGGTCAGCATGTTGCATGCGGGAGTGCTGATGAAACTAGGGGCTTACGGCATCATCCGGGTTGGCATGGTGATCGTCCCCGAGGGCGCGGAAAACTGGATGCCCGTATTGATCACGCTGGGCACGGTCAACGTCCTCTACGGCGCGGTGTCGGCCATGTCCCAAACTGACCTCAAGTATATTATCGGTTACTCCAGCGTTAGCCACATGGGTTACGTTCTGATGGGTATCGCCACCTTGGACCGCATCGGTGTCGGCGGGGCCGTGCTCCAGATGTTCTCCCACGGGATAATGACGGCCCTCATGTTCCTTTTGGTTGGGGCGATCTATGACCGGACCCACACCCGCGACATATATGCGCTGAAGGGGTTGTTCAGCCGCATGGGGGTCACGGGCTTCTTCTTCGCGATCGCCGGACTGGCTTCGTTGGGTCTGCCCGGATTGAGCGGGTTCATCGCCGAGTTTATGGTGTTCACCGGGGCCTTCCGCACCTATTTACCATTGGCGATTCTGGCCGTCATCGGCGCGGCGTTGACGGCGGTTTACATCTTGCGGCTGCTGGCCCTCACGTTTTTGGGGGAGTCAGATGCCAGATGGGAGCATCTCACCGATGCCAGTCCCGTGGAGAAGGCGGTGGGCGGCGCCTTCGTATTAATCATTATATTCGTGGGTGTCTGGCCCGAGCCCTTGCTGCGGCTCATCAATGTCAGCGTAGACGCCCTCCCCGGAGTGTAGGATCAGATGCCCGGCTTAACCGCTAATCTACAACTGCTGACCCCGGAGTTCGCTCTGGCGGGACTTGCCCTGCTTGTATTGGCCGTCGACTTGGTCGTTCCCCAGAACCGGAAGAATCTGCTGGGATGGTTGTCGATCGCCGGCTTATTGGGACTGATCGCGCTTTCCCTTAAGATGCTTTGGGGTGAAAACGAGACTCTGTATGGCGGTCTACTGGCCGTTGACGCGTTCTCGCTGTTCTTCAAGATATTTTTCCTGGGGCTGGGTATCTTCATCATCCTAAGCTCCATGGACTACGTGGAAAAGAACCTGACCAGCCGGGGCGAGTTCTACGGTTTGATCTTGTTTTCCATCCTCGGCATGAACGTGATGGCCCAGTCCAGGGAGCTGCTAACCGCGTACATCTCCCTGGAATTGCTTAGCTTCTGCCTCTATGTGCTGGCGGCCTACGCTAGGAACGAGGCCAAGTCCAACGAGGCCGGTCTGAAGTACATCATCATCGGAGCGTTCTCGTCGGCCGTTTTGCTCTACGGCGTCAGCATGGTTTACAGCACTCTGGGAGTGACCCAGTTCGCCTCTATCAGCGCCGCTTTGGCCAATACCGGCGATGTTAGCCCGGCGTTGTGGGTCGGCATGGCCTTGATTCTGGTGGGACTGGGATTCAAGCTGGCCGCGGTACCGTTTCATATGTGGGCGCCCGACGTTTACGAAGGGGCTCCTTTCCCGGTGACCGCATACCTGGCCATCGGCTCAAAAGCGGCCGCTTTCGCCCTGGTGCTTCGGTTGTTCTCCGAAGGATTTTTGCCCGCTGCCGACCAGTGGCGGATCGTCGTAGCGGTGATGGCGGCGATAACTATGCTGACAGGGAACTTGGTCGCCTTGGCGCAGCACAACATCAAGCGATTGATGGCTTACTCAAGCGTCGGCCAAGTCGGCATAATCCTGACCGGCGTGGCGGCGTTGTCCGCGGACTCCATACTCCCGGCCAGTGGTGTGATGCTGTACCTGGTGGGTTACTCGCTGACCAACATGCTGGTGTTCGCCGGGTTGATTTCCTTTTTCAATATGACCGGACGGGAAGACATCTCGGCCTTTAGGGGATTGGCCGATGGACAGCCATTCTTGGCGGCGACCATCGCCATCGGATTGTTCTCTCTCGGCGGAATGCCGATCTTCGCCGGGTTCACGATCAAGTTCTACCTCTTCACCGCTTTGGCCAGCCAAGGACTACTCTGGTTGGCCGGATTGGCTATCTTCAGCAGCTTGATCTCCTTGTATTATTATTTACAGGTCATTCGACAGATGTACATCCGCCCCGTGGAAGAAGTGGCGGAGGCGATCGCTGGAGAAGAAGTCTACATCCCCACCGGTCCGGAAGTTTCCACTTCGCCTTTGATCCTCATGGTTCAGAGCGTTAGCCTGGTGGGGGTATTCTGGGTGGGAGTTTACCCGGCGCCATTCTTGGCCGTTATTGACGCGGCCAGCCATGCAATTCTGCCCGGTCTTTAGTTCCGATCGGGCGGCAAGAGTTGCTGAGATGGATTTGGAAAAATGATTATAGCGGTCATCGGCGGCAGCAGTCCCACCAATCCTGATCATATTCGATTGGCTGAAGAAGTTGGCCGGGAGCTGGCCAATCGCGGTGTTGGCCTGGTCTGCGGCGGGCTTAGCGGCATCATGGAAGCGGCCTGCCGGGGTGCTAAATCGGCGGGTGGGACCACCATCGGCATACTACCGGGACGTTCAAGCCGGGACGCCAACTCCTATGTGGACATTCCGATTGTTACCACCATGGGTTTTTCGCGAAACGTGATTGTGGTCCACACCGGAGATGCCGTGATCGCCATCGGCGGCGCTTTCGGAACTCTGTCGGAGATTGCACACGCTTTGGGTGACGGCATACCCGTGGTTGCCCTGAATACCTGGCCGCTATCCCGAAACGGGGACGGCCAGCCGGTGGACAAAGCCATGATTCAAGCGTCTGACCCGGTGGACGCCGTGGAGAAGGCGATCGCGGCGGCGGAGGCACGGTTCGTTTAAGGCTCGTCGTAAGATATATCTGTTCCGAACCGATATTGGTGGGTGGAGGGTGAGACAGATCATGACCTATTTGGCTATTTCCCCCCCGACGGCAATCCCATGGTGAGTCACGGCGGTGGAGCAACGATCGCCGGCGTTCGCGGCAGGGAAGTTCTGGATTCACGAGGCAATCCTACTGTGGAAGCGGAGGTTACCCTCTCCAATGGTGTCACGGTTCACGCGGCGGTCCCTTCCGGCGCCAGCACCGGAAGTCACGAAGCCTGGGAATTGAGGGACCGGGACCTGGACCGTTACCGGGGCAACGGGGTCTTAAAGGCGGTGGCGAACGTCGACCACCTGCTGGGTCCATCCCTGGTAGGCCGGTCTCCGTCGGACCAGGAAGGTATCGACCAGCGTCTCATCGAACTCGATGGCACCCCTGATAAAAGCAACTTAGGCGTCAACGCTGTCCTTGCCGTGTCCATGGCCGTGGCAAAAGCCGGCGCCGCCGTCCAAAACGATGGCGAAGGCGTTTCCTTGTGGCGCTATCTTGCCGGTGGGGGCGAAGTAAGCCTGCCGGTGCCCATGTTCAACATCCTAAACGGCGGCGCCCATGCATCCGACTCCACCGATATCCAGGAATTCATGGTGGCTCCGGTGGGCGTATCAACCTTCGCCGAGGCCCTCCGAGCCGGGTCGGACATCTATCATGCCCTTAGGGGTTTGCTACGGGAAGGTGGACATAACCTGAACGTGGGCGATGAAGGGGGATTCGCTCCCACCCTGCCTTCGAATAAAGACGCTCTAGAATTGGTCCTGAAGGCGGTTGAAACAGCTGGGTATATTCCGGGACGGGATGTCTATCTGGCCCTGGACGTGGCTGCTTCCGAACTTTTCCAAGAACGCCTGGGCAAATACCTGCTGGAGCGGGAAGGCACGAGTTTTACCGCGGAAGAGATGGGCGATATCTACGCCCGTTGGGCTAAGGAATATCCCATTATCAGCATCGAAGACGGGCTGGACGAGAATGACTGGGATGGCTGGTCTCAACTGAGCCAACGCATGGGGGAGACCATGCAGTTGGTGGGCGACGACCTGTTGGTCACCAACACCAGCCGCATCCAACTAGGCATCGACAGCCGGGCGGCCAATGCGGTGTTATTGAAGCCCAATCAGATCGGCACTCTCACCGAAACCCTCCAGGCATTGACCCTGGCCAGAGACGCGGGCTGGGGCGCGGTGGTGAGTCATCGCTCAGGAGAGACCGAGGACACTACCATAGCCGACCTAGCCGTGGCTTGGAACGTTGGGCAGATCAAATCCGGCGCGCCCGCACGGTCGGACCGGGTGGCCAAGTACAACCGGTTGCTGCGCATCGAGGAGGAGCTGGGTTCCTCGGCCAGGTATGCCGGGCGTGACGCCTTTCGGCATCTCAAGGGGGTTTGATACCCGGGCGGTCTACCGGAATTTTTATCCGCCAGGGGCCGAGATTCCAAAGCAGCGAATCACCCCCATCCTAACCTTCCCCCGTCGAGGGGGAAGGGATTTGTCCTCTCCCCTTTTTGGGGAGAGTTAGAGTGGGGGTGAAAGTCTTCACACCGGCCCTCTCCCGCTACAGAAGAAGAGATTCCGTTATCGGTTTTCCGGGGGTGGCGGGGACTGGGGGTTGGATGGCTTCCAGTTTCCGGTCAGAAAGTCGTAGAGGTTGGCCACGTTCATCCGGTTCACCGCCGGGTTATCCTGATGAGGGGACTCCATGGGATAGCGGGCGATCTTGTCGGTGAGGCTGTAGATCGCGTCTTCCTTGGTTACTCCGCGCTCGACGGCATTCCAAACATAGTCTTTCCACTCTTGGATATAGGACCCCTGTTCGTCCAGATAGCCTTTGTCGCACAACAGGCCGTGGCCCGGTACGAAGATTTCCTCGTCCAACCGCCGCAGAGCCGCGATCGTCGTCAGCCATTCGTCTGGGCTCGCCTCCTGGATGTAGGTCTGGACCTTGTTGAATATGTTGTCGCTGGTCCAAACCACGCCTTCTTCTTTGATACATATGGCTGCTTGGTAGGCGGTATGCCCGGGCATGTGAATCATCTCGATTGTGTGGTCGCCAACGTTCAGGGTCATGCCATTCTTGAAGGTGATAACCGGGGCGTTGGGCGTGTAGCCTTCCATCAATTTGGGTTCGTCGGGTCCGAAGCCGGATACTCTCTGGATGTGCGAAGCCATGTCGGTTTCTAGGATGCGGCGCCGCACACCTTCCTGGGCGATGACCGGCACGTCGAAGAACGCGTTCCCGGTCCAGTGATCGCCGTGGGGTTCGGTGTTGATGATGTAACGCAGCTCTCCCCTCTTTGCGATCTCCGCCTTCAGTTCCATCGCGTCGGTCGGGCGGTGGGGACTGTCGAACATGACGACCCCGTCGGAAGTGGTGAGGAACCCAAAGTTACAACCCATCCGGCCGGTGTCCGCGAATATGTTGCTGGTGACTTGTTGTAATGCCACGTCGAACCTCCGATTTATTGATTGATAAGCCTACAGAATCAATCTGGGTATCCCACGATTTAGAACAGCTCGTTGGTCAACTGTTCAATGATACGACTTGGGACAAACTTGACCAGATCAAGCTTTCCGAACCGATTATATCGGAGTGAAGTGCCGGACTCTACCCATACTCATATCAGGCACGTTCCCAACTTCACAACCCATGGATAAGCGGGTATTATATACGGGCTATCCTGTGGGGTATGAGTGCCAGGTTTCCGGCAGGCCAGCTGGGCTCAATAACCGGCGCCGTTGCCAAGATTGTGGAGGTGGGAATTGACAACTCGAGTGGGCATCAACGGATTCGGTAGAATCGGACGCTTGGTCCTACGAGCAACCAAAGAGAGATATCCGGACAAGTTGGAAATAGTGGCGGTAAACGATCTGACCGACGCCAAGACCAACGCCCATCTCCTCAAATACGACACAACCTATGGCGGATATCCCGGCCACGTGGAGGCCAGCAACGGGGACTTGGTAGTCGACGGCCGGAGCATACGGGTCTTCTCTGAGCGAGACCCGGCGAAGATACCCTGGTCCGAGATGGGTGTGGACCTGGTGGTTGAATCCACGGGGCTATTCACCGACGCGGAAAAAGCCGGCGGGCACTTGGAAGGCGGCGCCAAAAAAGTGATTATCTCAGCGCCGGCCCGAGGCGAGGACCTGACCATTGTATTAGGTGTCAACGAGCATCTATACGATGGAGCTAATCATAAGATCGTCTCCAACGCCTCTTGCACCACCAATTGCTTCGCCACTATGGTCAAGGTGCTGCACGACTCCTTCGGCGTGGAACACGGCGTCATGTCCACCATCCATTCTTACACCAACGACCAAGCCATCTTGGATCAGCGCCACTCCGACTTACGGCGCGCTAGGGCCGCCGCCGCCAACATCATCCCGACTTCGACGGGGGCCGCCAGGGCCGTGGGCTTGGTTCTGCCTGAGTTGAACGGCAAACTTGACGGCATAGCGTTCCGGGTACCGACCATTACCGGATCGATCACCGACTTCGTCGCCACGGTGTCCCGCGACGTAACCGTGGACGAGATAAACGCGGCCTACCAGGAAGCAGCCGATGGGAAGATGAAGGGTATTTTGGAATACTCGGATGAGCCGCTGGTCAGCTCCGATTTTAAAGGAAACAGCCATAGCTGCATCATCGACGGACTCTCCACCATGGTTATGCAGGGCCGTATGGTCAAAGTCATGGGCTGGTACGACAACGAATGGGGTTACTCCTGCCGCACCGCCGATCTATGCGCTTTGATCGCCGACAAAGGCATCTAAGCTCCCTTCTCGCATCGTATATTTAAACGGGGAATGGCAAAGGGGCTGGTCAACGCCGGAGATGGTGAATGTCCAGCCCCTTTTGCGAACCCATCGATGGAGCTCATCTTTGCCTGATCTAGCCCGATCCATGCCGCCTTTTATTTTCTCGATGAATCCACAAGTGGTCATTGGCTGAGCGTGTAGCTGTGCGAGGTGCGATGACACCACGGCTTCACTTTCCCGGCCGGTTACCCTGGGCCTTCTTGGTTCTTGCCCTGATTCTGTTGGTTGCCCTTGGCCTACGGTTGCATGGGGTCAACTGGGACGATGGGAACCTGTTCCACCCCGACGAACGGGATATCTACATGCGCGCCGGTTGTATGTACGATGTCTTGATCGAAAAGGCGGGCTATGGCCGGTGCGGGTATGTACAGCAATACCCGGAAACCGTAGGCGGCCTTCCCAGCCCCGGCGTTTTCCTGGACGCAGAGCGCAGCCCCCTGAACCCCCACTGGTTCCCCTTGGGCAGCATCCTTATCTACGTGATGGTTCTCTTTCGGTCGGCTATAGAGCTGTTCACCGATATTTCAGCCTTGGATATGCGATACGTGGGACGGCCGCTGTCCGCTCTGGCCGACGTGGGGTCGGTGCTCCTGTTATTCCTGGTGGGCCGCCGGATGTACGGCCTGGGTGTCGGGTTGCTGGCGGCCGGCCTGGCCGCCTTGGCGGTGATACACGTACAGAACAGCCATTTCTACCGGCCGGAAACCTTCTCCGTGCTGTTCACCTTGGCCAGTTTCTGGGCGATGTTGCGCATGGTGGAACGCCGGCGTCTGCGGGACTCGGCGCTACTTGGCCTTTTCGTGGGGTTGGCCCTGGCGCCAAAGGTTAATATTCTGCCGCTTCTGCTGCCCCTGACTCTGGCTTACTTGTACATCTTGCTGGATTCGGTTGGCGGCCGTTGGAAACGCATCACGCCCCGTGCGGTGATCCCAGTTGTTGGTCATGCCGCATTAGCCGGTGTCATCTCCGTTGGTGTTTTGATCTTGTCCGCTCCCTACGCCTTGCTGGACTATAACGCTTTATTTGACGGAATCGGGAGCCAGGTCGATATGGCCCGTGAGGCCGGCACCCTTCCCTTTACCATTCAGTACATCGACACTCCGGCTTTCATTTACCAGATCCGGCAGGTTGCCCTTTGGGGACTTGGGTTGCCCCTGGGTGCGGTGGCTTGGCTGGCGGTCCCCTTCACCGCCGTTTTGGTGGTGACCCAGCGACGCCATCTACGGGCCGATCTTTTGGTATTGGCTTGGGTGATTCCCACCTTCCTGTTTCTCGAGAGCTTCGAGGTGAAATTCCAGCGCTATATGTTCCCATTGACGCCTTTTCTTATATTGATGGGCGCCCGGATGCTCCTTTGGACGGTGGACTTCGCCCGGCGGTTTTCCTACATCCGGACCCGGCCACCGGCCGTTAGGAACAGGCAGATCGATTTCCCGATGATGCAATGGTTGCGTTCCCAGTCGACCAAAGCGGCGTGGTTATTGTTGGGGCTGGTGGTGGTGTCCACCGCATTTTATTCCTTGGCCTTCCAGATGGTTTACGCGAACGACCATCCGGCGGTGGCGGCCTCTCGTTGGATCAACCAGAACGTGGCCTACGGTTCAAAGATCGTCAGCGATAACCACTGGGATGAATTTATTCCCAACCTGTATGGCTATGACGTTTGGCAGTTCCCGGTGTACAACCAACCGGACGACCGGGAAAAGATGAATGAACTTGCCAAGCGCCTCTCGAAAGCCGAATACGTGGTCTTCTACAGCAACCGTCCATACAGTAGCGTGGCCCGTGCCCCGGATCGGTACCCACTGAGCAATTCCTACTATCGGAAGCTATTCGAGGGAGAGTTAGGTTATCTGCTGGACCGAAGATTTACTTCCCATCCCAGGTTGTTGGGAATCTCCTTCCAAGACAATCCGTTCAAAAGGGCCGGTCTCCCTTCCCCGAGACCGACGGCGCCGGACCAAGACGCTCTTCTGAAGCTAGACCTGGGGTACGCCGACGATAACGTGGTTGGCTACGACCATCCCCAGGTATTGATATTTCACAACCAATACAAGATGAGCGAGGGTGAGTTAAGGCTGGAGTTATCAAGGCTCCGCGTGGAAGGCTTCCGAAGGCCACCGGTTGGATTGCTGATGACGGCGGATGAAGCGGCGGTGCAGCAGGGCGGAGGTACTTGGTCTAGCATAATCCTCCGGGAAAGTTGGACCAACGCGCTGCCCGTTCTGGCCTGGTTGTTGGTGGTGGAGTTGATATACCTTGCGGCGTTGCCTCTGTCCATGTTCCTGTTCAGGCCCTTGCCCGACAGGGGAATCGTTCTGGCTCGTATCGTTGGTTTGCTGGGAGCGAGCTACGTGGCCTGGCTCCTGGTTAGTCTGGGGTGGCTCGAATTATCCCGAGCGGCCATCTACCTGGGGATACTGGCGTTAGCCTCTTTGTCGGGGCTGGTCCTGTTCTTCCGATGGCGGGAGATTCGAGGGTTCTTCGCCCAACATTGGCGGCTGGCACTCACTGGAGAATTCATCTTTCTGGCGGCTTTTCTGGCGTTCGTGGTGGTAAGGGCGGCGAACCCGGACCTTTGGCACCCTTACCGGGGCGGGGAAAAGCCTATGGAACTGGCTTATCTCAACGCGGTAGTTCGCTCCACGTCGTTGCCCCCCTTCGACCCGTGGTACGCCGGGGGCTACATGAACTACTACTATTGGGGTTACTTCGTGCTGGCCGGATTGATTCGGGTGACCAGCATCGTCCCGTCTACGGCCTTCAACTTGGCCGTACCTATGTTTTTCGCGTTGACTTTTTCCGGGGCTTATTCCCTGGTCTATAACCTGGCCGAGGGTACGCGCCGATCTAATATATGCGGCGGCGCGGAACCCACGGTTGCTGGAATTCGGACTCGCCGTCGGTTCTGGCGTATCTCTTTATGGACTCCCATCGGCGCGGGTTTGACGGCGGGATTATTCGTTTCGGTCATCGGTAACTTGGACGGCATAGTTCAGATCGCTCAGGGTATCTGGTACAAATATCTGGTATGCCGCGGCTTGATCGGCGGGCTCTTCCTGTCCTTGGTGGAAAATTGCCGGAACTTTCCCGACTTCGACTTCTGGCGAAGCAGCCGGATGATTCCCCCGATGGACAATTTCGACCCGTCGCCTCTAGCGTTTTGGGTGCCCGAGAAGATCGCCGGGTCTCCGGACGTTTCTTGGCATATCACCGAGTTCCCTTTCTTCACCTTTTTGTTCGCCGACTTGCACCCTCACATGATGGTGATGCCCTTCACCTTGCTGGTCATCGGCCTGGGATTGGCCATGGTGGTAGGGTTGCGCCAAAGTGGCCTGGTCTGGAAGTGGGCTACTAGCGCGGCCTTAGCAGTGACTTTGGGGGCGTTGTGGGTGATAAATAGCTGGGACTACCCGTCATACGTCCTTCTCACCGTGGCGATCTTGGGGTTGGCGGTCTACTTCAGTCCGGGACGGGCCCCGCGTAGATTAGCTATCTTGGCGGTACTCGTCGTGGGCGTTTTGGCCCTCAGCGTAGTAGCTTTTTATCCATTTCACCAGTTTTATGAGACGTTCCAAACTGGATTGGAGCCGACGAGGTGGCGGACGCCGCTGCACCGTTACCTGGGCATCCACGGTTTGTTCTTATTTGTCGCCCTGACCTATTTGGTGCATCAGACACGGCAAACCCTGATTCACGTAGGACGAGGCCTAGCTTCCGAGTTGTCACGGTTCGCCGATAATACGCAGGGCTTAGGTATCTTTAGCAGGAGCATATCTTGGCCCAGAACGGCCTGCGCGGTTGGACTGCTTTTAGCGGTATACCTGGCCGCCGCCGAATTCTGGACGGCCGCGCTTCTGATGGGTGTGTTGGTCCTAGCGGGGGTTGCGGTCCGAGACGTCCTGCGGTCCAAAGAGATCGGCGGTCCATTTGCCATATTGCCGCTGCTGCTGCTGGGCATGGGCCTGGCTATCAGCGTTGGGGTGGACTTGGTGCGTTTGGAAGGCGACATCGGCCGCATGAATACCCAATTCAAGTACTACTTGGAAGTATGGGTGCTGTTCAGTCTGGCCGTGGCCTACATGCTTTGGTATCTGGGGTCCCAGGCCCGCTCCCAGGATGGTCCGAATTGGCGGAGAAGGACCTGGATGGCCGTACTTGCTGTTCTCGTCGGTTCCAGCTTGATTTACACAGTAATGGGGACCCAGGACCGCGTGGCCGACCGGTTCAACGACGGGCTTTTTACCCTGGATGGTACGGCCTATATGGAACAGGCCGTGCACCGGGAGTTGGAACAACCGGTCAATCTGAAGTGGGACCTGGAGGCGATCCAATGGCTGCAGAACAATGTGGCAGGTTCGCCGGTGGTGCTGGAGGCCCACAACGATCAATATCATTGGGCCGGCCGCATCGCCACCTACACCGGGCTACCCACGGTGTTGGGCTGGCCCTGGCATCAGATACAACAGCGAATGGACTACGACTATACGGTCCGCGACCGGGCGGCCCGGGTCAAGGAGATCTACGAAACCAGTGACTTGGAACGCGCCCGGTTCCTCCTGAATAAATACAACGTTGAGTATGTCGTGGTCGGCGAGCTTGAACGCATCTACTACTCTCCCCAAGGCATAAAGAAATTCGAGGAACTTGCCGAATCTCAGTTGGTCGAAAGGGTATATCGCAACGAAGGAGTTTCCATCTACAGAAACCTGCGGTGACCGGAACGGTCCAGGATTTGAATGTAGCTGCCCATTTTCCGACCTTCCAGGATGAGTCCCAGCTTATTGGGAATACGGCCGGCTTGTTGGCCTTCGTCATTGCTCCGGACACCGCGATCCCTAGCCGGGTTTCCTCCTCGTTCGTCTTCTCTGTGCGGAAAGCTCCTGGATCCCGGCCTGCGCCGGGATGACGGTAAGGACGCTATTTCGTCGTTGTAGGGTTTGCCTAAGCAGAAAAATCAACTCGATACCCTTGCTCAGGGGACTCACATGGGTTTGGGTTGTCATAAAGGTAGAAAATACTGATTATGTCAAAAACTCGGTCTCCAAATCGTTGACAAGTCATTGACATAATTGTTAAGTTTGGCTGGAATATTAAATAAATATAAAAATACTTCCAGGTGAGCACATAGAAGCGTTAGCCATTATCCGAGACGTGTTCGTCATCGTCTTCACCGGTCTGTCGACATTGTTGCTGGTGGTGTGGAGTGTATGGCTCTTCCGGGTCTATCGGTCAACCAGGCAAGTGACCCAGAACGTTGAAGAAATCACCGGGATCTTGCTAAATCGAGTAGCGCGTCCGTTGAGTGTGGTTCCGACCGTGATGGAAGTGGTTAGGGGCGTGGTGGAGTTAGTTCAAGAATATAGGAACCCCGACCGGACATCCGATGCTGACGAAATCGAAGAATAAAGGATATTTGATCTCTTAAGAAAAACTAAAATATCAGGGCTATCCCGGGCCTGGGCATGACGCGATCAACCTCGAGAAAAGCCAAGGCCCAATCCGGCTGGCCCTTCCTACGGTAGTGACTAGCTAAGCGGTGTAGGGAATTTGGCGTGTGGTGTGGTCTTAGCGGTGGCCGGAGGGAGGGCCAGTATTATTTTGCTTCTGCATCGATCCAACGCGGGTAAGACCCCAAAACTTTCAACACACTGTTAGAAGTGTTGAGGGCTTGAATGGCATCATTCACCAATGGGTCTTCCCGGTGGCCGTCGCAGTCGATCAAGAAGATATACTGCCCAAGCAATTGCTTAGTGGGCCTGGACTCTATCTTTCGCAGGTTCACGTCTCTGGACGCAAATTCATTCAAGGCGCGGTAAAGGACGCCGGGCGCTTCTTGATTGAAAGATAGGCACATCGATGTCTTGTCGGCGCCGGTGGGCGGGTGGTCGTGTAGCGCCAATATCACGAACCGGGTCATATTATTCGGGCTGTCCTGGATGTTCCGGTCCAGAATCTCGGCGCCGTAAAGTGCGGCGGCCCTTCGGGGTCCGATGGCCGCGGCCGGAATAGGACTTTTTTCCATGTCGGCAACGGCAGCTGAATTGCTCAGCGAGGCAACCTGCTGGATGTTAGGGAATTCACGTTCCAGGTAATCTTGGCATTGCGCCAGCGACTGGGGATGGGAATAAATGACCTGGATGCCGCCGGCGTTAGTACCGGGCTTCGCCATCAAATAGTGATTGATCGGCAACACCAACTCGCCAAATATGGACAAGTCTGGCTGGCTGATCAAGATATCCAGGGTATTATTCACCGCCCCTTCCAAGCTGTTTTCTATGGGAACCACACCTTGGTCGGTGGCGGAAGACGACACGGCCAGCCCCACCGCGGGTATGGTTGGGAAGGGATGGAGGTTGGCTTTTGGGTCGTACTGAAAAGCCGCCTCTTCCGTGTAGGTGCCCGAAGGGCCGAAATATGCGATGCTTTTGACCACCCTTATACTCCGGTCAAAATGTCGTAAAGGGTCTGCTCATCGCCGGTCATTGTGACCGCGACCAGCTCGTCGTCTGCCTCAAGAACCAGGCCGTCGGTCGGCAACGACGCGCCACCCTTCTTGATCACCAAAGATATAAAGCTGTGGGGCGGCAACTCAACGTCTTCCAAACGCATGCCAACGACCCCGGCGTCACTGGGTATGGAGACGCTGATCAACTCGGTGCCAGGCGCGCTCAGGCTGCTCAGATGCACCAATGGACGGCCAGGAATGCCTTCCTCCAGGCTGGCAAGGACGAGATGTATCGAGTTAACGACCACATCGACTCCCAGTAGATGAAAAAGCGCCTCGTTCTTGGGATCCCTGATCACGGCCATGGTTCTTGGTACGTTGAACACATGCTTGGTCATCTGACAAACGACCAGATTCGTATCGTCTCGACCGGTAACGGCTATCAGAACATCGGCCCGGGCCAAGCCAGCCTGTTTAAGGATCACCTCGTCGGTGCCGTCGCCCTGTAGAGAGATACCCCCCACTTCGTCGATGAGTAACTGACATCTCTCCCGGTCCTTTTCGATCACGACCACTTCGTGGCCGGTAGCCAACAAGGACTTGGCCAGATGGTATCCAATCTCACTGCAACCAACGATTACCGCAAACATCAGATGTGGTTCACTTCTCTATGGACTGCCGGATATCCTGCAGGAGCCCGAAGGAATACCCCACCACATCCAGTCCCAGGCCGGCATATAGAATCTGGAGTTGGGGGTTGTCCAGGTGACAGATCACTTTTGGCACGTTGAAGATGTGGCGGGCGATCTGGGCGGTAAGAGCGTTACGGTGATCGTCATCGGACAAGGCCAAAAAGATGTCCGTGGTATCTACGCCGGCCAACTGCAGGTAGTCCTGCATGGTGGGCTCTATGGTCAGCACAACTTCCACACCGGGGATGTCGGACACGGATTCCAAGCATTCGCGGTCGCGGGACAGAATGGTGATTTCCGTGCCGTTGCCAGCCAAGTCTGGTACCAGGGTGGTGGTTAATCTACCGCATCCCAGAATCAATACCCGCATGGAGCAGCCTTAGGCAAGCACTGGGGTAGGGGCGCGTTCCCGCCAGAAAATGACCTGACAAGGAGCATTGTTGAAGATGTAGCTGGAGGTCGTTCCCAAGGTGCAGGAGCCAAAGCGCCGGCGGTAGGGGACCCCCAGGATGACTGCGTCCATCTGGCGGTCTTCGGCCTCCATGACTATGGCAGGTCCGGCGTGTCTGGCTCTTAAGGACCTGGCGTGGACGTCCTTCAACTTTTCTTCAGAGGCGATAACTTCGATACGGGCCAGGATCTCCTCGCCCCGATCGGTGGCCTCGCCAATCTCCGATTCCAAGGGCATCTCCAAAGGTACTTCAATGACGTAGACCGCGTGGAGGTGGGCTTTGGATTGGCGCGCCAACTGGCAAGCCCAGCGAAATACGTGCTCACTGGCCTTGTCTCCATTGACCGGCACCAGGATTCGATTAGCGTCGAATTTAACTCCGGACACACAGCCTCCAAGACTGGCAGCGATTGACGCAGTGAAACGTCAACGGCAGATTATAAACACTGAGTGCGGGCAAATCAAGCATGAATCGCGACCGTTCAAAACGAATCGGGCTGGACTGAGGATTGTGGCGAATCATGAAATAGCATAGGGCATCGAAAGTGAGTGACTTTGAGCGGAGATTGAGATCTGCCGGAATCTGACGCGCGGCATCGAATCAACTCGCGGTGCGCACCTCGCTCCTTTCTGTTGGAACAGGGGGTGGTAGGTCACGGGCCAGATCGTACAGGTGGCCTACATGCTCGTTGGTGCCGGCTACGATCAAAACGTCGCCAGGCTTGATCTCCTCATCATTGGCCGGATGCAACACGTAACTGCGGCCCCGCCGTATGGCCAAGACGGAGATATCGTACTTGTTCCCAGATCCTCCGCCTAGGCCCACTTCTTGCAGAGTATGGCGAAACATCTCCTCTGGGGGATGGACCTTGGTGATGCCGAAGTTGGGGATGATCGGCATGTAGTCCACCACGCCGGAGTCGAAACCGACGTGGGCTGCCCGGCGGGCGCTTTCCATCTCGGGGAAAACTACTTTGTCGGCGCCTATTCTTTCAAGAATATCTCCGTGCAACTCGTCCGCTGCCCTGGCGATGATAAAGGGCAGACCGATGCTTTTAAGAAGAGAAGTAACCAGGATGCTGCCCTGGGCGTTGTCGTTGCCCAAGGCCACGACCGCCACGTCGAAGTCGGCCACGTCCAACTCTTTTAGCACCGATTCGTTGGTGGCGTCCGCTCTGACCGCATAGGTTACGTGGCCCAACGTATCCTGAATCTTAGCTTCGTCGATATCGATCGCCAAGACATCGTGACCCGATTGGAACAGTTCACGGGCCACTGTGGCGCCAAAACGGCCCAAACCGATGACGCAGACTTGTTTCTTCACCAATTCCCTCCGTTATCCTGGCACTAGCCTATTTTAACCCTTTCCCGGACAAAGCGGTATACCGTGGCCTCCTCCCTGGGGACCAATGTCAATGCCAGCGTCACCGGGCCCAATCTACCGACAAACATCGCCACCATGAATATAGCCTTTCCGCCGACGGTGAGATCAGGCACGATCCCCGTTGAAGCTCCAGTGGTGCCCAAGGCGGAAACCGTGTCGAACAGCAGGTCCACGAACGAGATACCCTTTTCGATCAAGACGTCCCTTTCCGTTAATGTCAGGATCGCTACCAGCAGCATGGAGAGCCCAATACCCAAAACGGCCACGGCCAAAGCTCTATGAAGCTGGGATTGATGGATCTCGCGCCCAAATGCTTCGGCATGGGAGCGGCCCCGCAAGGAAGAAACCACCGCGGCGACGATTACAGCGAAAGTAACGACCTTGATCCCGCCGGCCACAGAGCCCGCACCACCACCGATGAACATCAATCCTGTATAGGTCAGCTTGGTAATGTCTCGAACATCACCGAAGTCTATCGTGGTAAACCCTGCCGTTCTGCCGCTGGCCGAGCCGAATACCGCTCCCGTCACCCGGTCCACCCAATTCAAGCTGCCCAGAGTCTCTGGATTAGAAAATTCCGCTATAAGCAGCACACCGGCGCCAAATCCCCACAGGGCCAGGCTAGTGACGACCACGAGTTTGGCGTCCAGGCCCAACCGGGGGAATCGCCGGTTACGGTAGATGTCCAACAGCACGGTCCATCCCAAGCCTCCCAAGACTATCAGGACCGTGGTCATGAGTAGCAGGATGGGGTTGGTGGCGAACCTAGCTAAGCTGCTACCCGTGGGTAACTCCGGCAAGATATTGAACCCGGCATTATTGAATGCCGATACCGACAAGAAAGTGGAGTTCCACAATGACTCCCCAAATCCCATCCCGTCCAGGCCCTGCACCTGCCAGAAGATGCCCATAGTCCCCAGGACGTACAGAGCGAACACCATCAGCACAACGTTGCGGCCGATACGTCTCAGCCCCTGCATTCCTTCCACTCCCACCGTGTCACGCATAAACCCGCTGGACATCAACCGTTCCTGGAGAGTAGACCGCTGTCCGATCACTAATAACAGGAAGGTGCTGACCACCATGAATCCCAGCCCCCCGACCAACATCAACAGGAATATAACGCCTTGTCCAAATACGCTCCAATAAGTGCTGGTCGGCACCACCGTGTGGCCGGTGACGGTTACGGCGGATATGGCCGTGAAGAAGGAGATATCCAAGGAAGTGAATTCGTTTTGATGATTGGCGATGGGCAGCGCCAAAAGTAGGCCGCCAACTATAATTAAGAGAACGAAGCCCAAGAGGAGGATATAAGGAGTGCTCAAAGCCCGGGGAGGTCTTCGGTCGGGCGCGAGGTGGGCCACCGACCGTCGCACGTCTCTGGGCCGTGTCTGACGGATCACTGTCTCTCTGGGCCTGGACCTACGGTTTAGCAACAGTCTATTTCCGGAAGACTAAAATCTGTGGGTTGGCCCGGTCTCGGGGCGTCAAGAACATAACTTGATCCAGAGCCATCCCGGTCACGCAAAAACGCGCAAAAGCTCGGCAGTTAAATAAAGGAAGAACTGTGAGAAGTTGGGGGGACATTTCGGTGCGTTTTTGTGGTTAGATCGACGAAGCGTACGCCGCAGTGGAACGGCCGGTCAGGATGACCTCTAGCGAATCAGTGGGATTCTAGTAGCTTGTGGCCGGCAAGTCAATAACCAGGGAGGGCCAATCTCCGAGAAATGAACCGGCGCCCCAGAGATACAAGTGCGTTCGCTGCGGCGGCGTCTATCCTAAAACGTATCTATGCTAAGATGTTTGGCAAGTCCAAGCACATCCGAGGTGACTATTTATGGCGGAAGCCAGGCGACACGTGGAGTTGCGCTACGACCCGAAGGAGATCGACCGTAAGTGGCAAGATCGGTGGGATAAAGACGGTTTGCATCGGGTAGACAACGACGATCCCCGGCCCAAGTGGTACGAAATGACGATGTACCCCTATCCGTCCGGGGATCTGCATATCGGCCACTGGTACGCCATGGCTCCTGCCGACTGTCACGCCCGTTTCCGGCGGATGCAGGGATACAACGTCCTTCATCCCATCGGTTTCGACGCCTTCGGATTGCCGGCGGAGAATGCCGCGATAAGCCGGGGAGTTCATCCCTATTCCTGGACCATGAGCAACATCGAAAACATGCGCAAGCAGCTCCGTTCCATCGGGGCGATCTACGATTGGGACCGGGAGATCGTTTGCTGCCTGCCCGAGTATTACCGCTGGAACCAGTGGCTCTTCCTCAAGTTCTTCCATCAGGGCTTGGCCTATCGTGCGAAAGCCCCGGTTGTGTGGTGCCCCTCCTGTCAGACCGTGCTGGCCAACGAGCAAGTGATCAATGGGAACTGCGAGCGGTGTGGTACGACCATCACGCGAAGGGACCTGGAGCAGTGGTTCTTCCGCATCACTCAGTACGCCGACCGGTTGTTGGACTTCAGCGGTCTGTTGGACTGGCCCAACAAGATATTGACCATGCAAACGAACTGGATCGGCCGAAGCGAGGGAGTGGAAATCTCCTTCGATATTTCAGACAAGGGCTTGGAACAAAAGGACATCTCCACTTTCACCACCCGCATCGACACGATATTTGGCGTTACATTCATCGTGTTGGCGCCCGAGCATCCCTTGGTAGCGGACTTGACCACCGAGGAACATCGCGAAGCCGTTGAAGTTTACATTGACCGAGCCCGGAAGACCTCGGAGATCGACCGGCTGTCCACGGAAACCGACAAGACTGGGGTGTTCACTGGATCGTACGCGATCAACCGGCTCAACGGTGAGAAGGTGCCGATCTATATCGGAGACTACGTGTTGATGACGTACGGGACCGGAGCAGTCATGGGGGTGCCGGCCCACGACTCTCGGGACTTCGTTTTCGCCCAGAGATACTGGTTACCCGTCCGCATCGTCGTGGCGCCCATTTCCTGGGATGGCAGCGAATTGACCGAAGCCTACCTGGGCGGCGGATTCATGACCAACTCGGAGGCTTACGACGGTATGACCGACGAGGAAGGAATCGAGGCCATCTCCGCGGACATCGAGAAAAAGGGGTGGGGTAGCCGCACCGTTTCCTACCGGATGCGGGACTGGCTGGTCTCTCGGCAGCGCTATTGGGGGACTCCCATACCGGTGGTGTATTGCGACAAGTGCGGCATCGTTCCGGTGCCTGAAGATGAATTGCCGGTCTTGCTGCCCACCGACGCCGAATATATCCCCACCGGCGAGGGGTCGCCCTTGGCTTCCAACGCCGGCTTTTTGAACACCACCTGTTATCGCTGTGGCGGTCCCGCCCGGCGCGAAACCGATACCATGGACACCTTCTTCGACTCCTCCTGGTATATGTTGCGGTACCTCAGTCCCGGCTACAGTGAAGGACCCTTCGACCCGGCGGTCAAGGACTGGCTGCCCGTGGACCAGTATACCGGGGGCGCCGAGCACGCGGTGATGCACCTTCTTTACTCCAGGTTCTTCATCAAAGGTCTGCACGACATGGGAGTAGTGGACTTTGAGGAGCCCTTTCTACGCCTGTTCAACCAGGGTGTGATCTTGGGAGAAGACCACGAGAAGATGAGCAAGAGCCGGGGTAACGTGGTGAACCCCGATGAAGTTGTAGAAGGTTTGGGAGCGGACGCGGTTCGCTGTTTCATGATGTTTATTGGACCGTGGGACCAAGGGGGGCCCTGGAGCGAGGTCGGCATCAACGGCGTCGCCCGCTGGCTGAACCGGGTCTGGGACATCGTGGTCCGGGACCCAGCCGACTTGGATGGGGAGCGTCAAGAGGTGGCCCGGGCTACAGCTATAACCGATGACAAAAGGCGAGAGACGCTGCGCGTCCTACATCAAACCATTCGAAGGTGCCACAACGACCTGGACAGATTCAAGTTCAACACCGCCATCGCCAGTCTGATGGAGCTTGCTAATCACTTGAATCGGGTTTGGGCGGAATCCAGCATCGATTCGGCCACCTGGCGGGAGTGCATAGAGAACTTCCTGCTCATGCTGGCGCCTATCGCCCCCCACGTCACTGAGGAGTTGTGGGAGCGCACCGGCCATGCCTACAGTATCCACCAGCAAGCGTTTCCCAGCTGGGACGATGACCTGGCCGCCGAGGATACCATCACGTTAGTGGTGCAGGTCAACGGCAAAGTGCGCGACAAGCTGGAAGTACCCGCCGGTATCGAAGAGGCCGCGGCCCAGGAACTAGCTCTGGCCAGCCCCCGGGTCAAGTCTTATACCGACGGCAAATCGGTGAGCAAGACCATCTTCGTCCCCGGACGCCTGGTCAATTTGGTGGTGCAGTAGGCCTCTAGCGATCATGCACGTAATTAACGACGATGGCTCCAATGCCGTGAAACTGACATCCCTTGAAGGGTCGATTGGAAGGTCTTCCTGGTCGCCTGACGGTTCAAAAATAGCATATCAAAGTGGCGGGGATATTTACGTCCTAAACTCTGACGGAACCAATATCGTGATGCTTACTGATAACTCTGGGAAAATCAACGCTCGTGATGCAAACCCTTTCTGGTCGCCAGACGGAACCTATATCGCATTTGACAGATCCCGCGACACCGGTCCCGGCGGATGGGATATCTACGTGATGAAATCTGACGGTTCTAACCAGGTCCAAATCACCAGTGGCAGCTCGGCCGTCAACCCCGATTGGGGACAATAGCGCAGCGGGCATCAGCCATGGACGAGAGCCACCGTTTGATCAGCACCTCCAATCCATCTCCACCCACCCAACCCTGTGCTAAACTGTGGCAACCAAATTTGATTCCAATTTATCCTTAGAGGGAGGGTGCGAGATGACGACACAGGTACAACCCCAGGACAAAACCGTAAACGCCAACGGGCTGAGCCTGCACTACTTGGATTGGGGCAACACCGGGAAGCCTACGCTGGTTATGATCCACGGTCTTAGGGGCCATGCCCATTCCTGGGACGACGTTTCAACATCCCTCTGCCAGGACTTCCACGTTCTCTCCCTGGACCAACGGGGAAGGGGAGACACCGATTGGGCTCCGGACGGCGACTATGACACAGATGCCTACGTGGCCGACTTGGAAGGCTTCTGCGATGCCCTGGGTCTTAACTCATTCATCCTCTGCGGCCATTCTATGGGGGCCCGCAACGGTATGACTTTCGCTTCCCGCCACCCGGAGAAGCTGGTAAAGCTCATCTTGGTCGACATGGGTCCCGACATTAACCGGGAGGGTGGCCAGCGCATCAGCCGTGAACTCGTTGAGGTTCCCGAGGAGTTCGACTCCTTTGAGGCCGTGGTCGAGTACATGACCAAGCAGAACCGCTTCGCTTCCGATGCCGTTATACGCCGACGGCTAACCTATGCCACCAAGCTGCTCTCCAACGGAAAGATTGGCTGGAAATACGATCTGGCCATACGGGAGGCGCGCCGTCAAGGAACAGTGCCGCCAAACCAGGACCTGTGGCCTGAGATCCCTAAAATCAACTGCCCGACCTTGATTGTTCGAGGCGCCGAGACCGACATCCTCACCGTCGAAACGGCTCAACGTATGGTAGAAGTGATGCCCAAGGCCCAGATCGCGGAGATCCCCCGGTCCGGACACATGGTCTTCGAAGACAATCCCTCCGACTTTAACGCCGCCGTCGGTGCTTTTCTAAAATAAACTCCCTTTGATCAGTGCATATCCCCATGACAAAAGCCCCCCTTTCGTCAAGGGGGGTTGGGGGGATTTCTCACATCTCCCATCACCCGCATCCGTCAGAGTCAGAATCAGCAATCTCTCTAAACACAGGTGTCCCATGACTCAACCAGCCGCAGACAAAAGTATCGCCATGAGCATTCAGGGAATCACCGAAGGAACGTTGCCGGAAGGGCAGACCGGGGAACCTCTGGTCATCCAAACCAGCCGGGGCGACATCCCCATTATCGTGCACCGGGCCGAAGAGGCCAAACTTGGAGTGGTCTGGGTGTGCGGAGCCCGGGGTGGATTTGGCGGGCCGGGACCAGGCACCTACATGCGGCTGGCCGAGCAGTTCACCGGGCAGGGAATAACGTCGCTGCGGCTGGATTACCGGGACCCTAACAATCTGCCCGAATGCGTTTTGGACCTGATGGCCGGAGTCGCTTACTTCAAGGGGCAGGATTACGAGCCGGTCGTAGTGGTGGGGCACTCCTTCGGAGGGGCGGTGGTCATCGCAGGCGGCGCGGTGAATTCCCACGTCAAAGGGGTGGTATGCCTTTCGTCCCAGACCTACGGCTCCGAGGCGGTGGGTCAATTATCGCCGCGGCCTCTCCTATTGGTTCACGGAAAGAGCGATACCCGTCTTTCCTTTTCCTGCTCCCAGCAGATCTACGGCCGGGCGTTGGAGCCGAAACAACTCGTACTCTATGATGGCGCGGAACACCGTTTGGAGGAATGCCGGGACGACCTGGAGCAACTGCTTAGCGATTGGATACCGGCCACTCTCGCCGCACCGGTAACGATAGAATAAAGGCGATCGACTAAAAGTGAGGAATACCATGCTGGACATGATTATCCGTGGGGGTCAGGTGGTTGCGCCGGAAGGGGCCTCGGACCTGGACGTTGGAATTCAGGATGGGCGCATCGCCGTTGTCGCCGCGCCGGGAACGCTGGGTGGCGAAGCAGGTAGAATGATCGACGCGACCGGAATGATAGTGCTTCCCGGCGGGATCGAGCCGCACACCCACATCGGAATCCCCGTCCCCAAACTATGGGCCGGGCGGTCTGAGGTTATCACCCAACCGCCCGAAGCCGCCAGCCGGGCCGCTGCCTTTGGTGGTGTTACCACGTTGATCGACTTCGCCGGAAAACTGGCGATAACACCCGGAGAATCCCCAACCACCGACCCTATCATGAAGCAGATTGAGGAACGCCGCGAAGCTTTCGCCGGTCATTCCTACACCGATTTCGCTTTCCATTTCATCCTGGCCGGGGCTACTTCCCCAGCTACGATCGGGCAGATAGGGGAGGCCATTCAGAACGGCGTCGCCAGCTTCAAGATTTTCACCACCTTTAATGCCGCCCGCACGCCCTACGGTCACCTGTGGGAGATATTTCAGCAGGTGTCGCATCATGGTGGCATCATGGCCGTCCATGCCGAAGACGACGACATTGTGACCTACATGGAGGAGAAGCTTAAACGGGAAGGCCGGGACCAGGGTTACAATCTCCATCTGGTCCACAACAATATCTCGGAAGACATAGCCTTTCGCCAGATACTTCGTCTGGCCAAGCATACCGAAACGGGGATCTACTTCGTCCACACCACGGCCAAAGAAGGAGTGGCGGCCATCGCCGAGGCCAGGCTTCAGCAGCAACCGGTGTACGGCGAGGCCCTGCACAACTACCTGGAGTTCACCTGCGAGGACTACCAGAAACCCATCGGCACGGCTATCCACACCTACCCTGCCATCAAATACCCCGACGACCGGGACGCCCTGCAGGAAGGCCTGGCGGATGGCTCTCTGTGCACCACCGCCACCGACGAGTACACCACTTATAAAGACGTAAAGATGTCCGGCAACACGATTGAAACAGTGTGCGGCGGGCACAACGGAATCGAAACCCGGCTGCCGGTAACCTACACCAAGCTGGTGGCCACCGGCCGGATATCGCTGGAGCGGTTCGCCGCCATCACGTCCAGCAACGCGGCCAAGATACTGGGCATGTACCCACAAAAGGGCGCCATCGCGGTGGGCAGCGACGCCGACATCGTCGTCTATGATCCCAATTTGAACAAGAAACTCACGCTGGATGATCTGCACTCCGACTCGGACTACTCCATATGGGAGGGGTTCGAGTGTCAGGGCTATCCGGTGATGACGATCTTAAGGGGCAAAGTGATAGTTGAAGACGGCAAGTTATCGGGTGACACGCCAGACGGCCGATGGCTGAGCCGGAAGGTCTCCCCCGGCATCCTGGCCCGGCCGGGGTGCTGAAATACTTGAAGGGTTTAGCCGATCTCCCGAACCAATTCTTCGACCCGTAGCTGAACCTGATCCCAGAGCTTACCGGCGGATTCATCATCCAGGCCCGGGGTGTCGGGGATGTCCCAGAACACTACATTGGCACCTTCTTTTAGGTAATCAGGCCACTCAGCTTTATCGTGGATTATTATCGCCAGGTCCATATCGTCGATCATCTCGGGTGTTAGCTGGAGCCTATCCCGTTCCGAATGGTCTACTCCAAGCCTGGTTTTGATATATTCCACTGGGCGTAGGTTTCGAATGTCTTTCAGCTTGCTGCTTGGGCGTTGCGCGACTGATTCGGCGACACCGATACCGGCACAGTAAGACTCATGCTTTGAAAGCTGTTCAAAGCGAACCTGGGCCACTTGGCTCCTACCAACGTTAGCCTTACACACAAACAGTACTTTCATCGGTTTAATTATTCCTTAGCCAGTAATAATTAACCGTGGAGCGTTTCCTGGAACGGGCCAACGATTCCGAGGGTCAAAATACGAAAGGACGGCGCGACTTATTTAAGTAGCGGCACTACCTCTCGGGCGATCCGTTCGATCTGTTCTACGTCAGGCCAGGTTGGACCTAGGATCATGGTTTTGGCCCCGGCGTCGATAAACCCTTGAATCTTGGCGGCGCATTCCTCCGCCGAACCGAAAACGCAATTGTTGTCAACGTCGTACTGCGGGCCGTAGTAAGCGTGAGTGAATTCGACAAGGGCCTGGCGGCATTTCTCCCGGTCTTGGTCAACGTAGACGTATGCCAACCGTCCCGAGTCCAGCGAATCGGGGTCTTTCCCTGCCGCTTGAGCGTAGTCTTTCACCTTTTGCCATGTCTGGCGGTAGGCGTCGTTGTCGCCGCTGCCGCCGCCTACCCAACCGTCAGCCAGTTCGGCGCTACGTTTCAATGCACCCTCGGCGGAGCCGCCGAACCAGATTGGGATGCCTGGCTTTTGGACCGGTTTGGGTAGTACGGTCACGTTGTCCATGTCGTAATACCGGCCGTGGTGGGTAACATTATCTTCGGTCCAGAGTTTGCGCATCAACGCCAGGCTTTCTCGGAACCGGCTGACCCGCCGCTCCCGGTCGATGCCCATAGGGCCGAACTCGAAATCCCTTCCTCCCAAAGAAATACCCAAAGTAAGGCGGCCTCCGGACAGGTGGTCAAGGGTGGCGGCGGTTTTTGCCAGTTGCACCGGGTTCCTGAAAAGAAATAGCAATACCGAAGTCCCCAGCCGGATCCGGTTGGTGACGGCCGCGGCGCAGGTTAGCAAGGTCATGGGCTCCAGGATGTTGATGTCGTGAAAAATACGGTCTATCACCCACAGGGAGTCGAATCCCAGTTCATCCGCCCGGCGGAAAAACTGGGTAAAATCTTGCATCGATGGCGGCGTACCGGCGAAACATCCGGGTACCAGCAATCCTATTTTGGCTTCTGTTGTCATGTCCTACTCCTTAGGGAAATATCGGCCACTGCTTGCGTTCGCCTAGCCGCCGCCATTATAAGATTGGCATATCAGGCTGGCAACGCTCCGGTTCGTGGCTGCTTATCAGGATAAGGCCCATCTGTTTCTCCCAGCATGGTAAAATCTTGTCACCGGTCCGGGAGTGGACCGGATGATGGAGGGAAAAACCGATGGCTTCGAATATAGTATTAGCAACTGAGAAATTTAATGTGGTGGGCACCAGGCCCATCCGCCACGATGGAACGGAAAAAGTCACTGGGCAAGCCCAATACGGGGCCGACATACATCTGCCCGGGATGCTCCACGGCCGGATACTGCGCAGCCCACATGCCCATGCCCGCATCAAGGGAATCGACCCCAGCCGGGCCCTGGCGCTCCCCGGCGTCATGGCGGTGGTGACCGGTGCCGACATGCCGGACCACGCGGGGAGGGTCATGGACCTGGGCGAGGGGGCCATGACCAATACCAGGTTCCTCAGCAACAACTGCATGGCCACCGAAAAAGCGCTCTACAAAGGTCACGCCGTGGCGGCACTGGCGGCCACCTCCGGCCACATCGCCGAAGCAGCATTGGCGCTGATCGACGTGGACTACGAGGTATTGCCTGCCGTGGTCGACGTACTAGATGCGATGAAAGACGACGCCCCGATCCTGCACGAGCGGCTGGCCAACGTCACCAACGTCAATATCCGTCCCGGCGGACTACGGTCCGAGGATGACGACGGCAAAGCGACTAACGTGGCCAACCACTTCTTCTTCGAGCTGGGTGACCTGGACAAAGGGTTCCAAGAAGCCGATCTGGTGGTGGAGCGGGAATTCCGCACCGCGTCGGTGCACCAGGGTTACATCGAGCCCCACGCCGCCACCGTTCTGTGGAACGCCGACGGCAAGATGACCATCTGGTGCAGCAGCCAGGGTCACTTCAACGTCCGGGACCAGACATCCCAGATCCTGGGTGTCCCTGTGTCCAACATCAAGGTGGTCCAAATGGAGATCGGCGGGGGCTTTGGGGGCAAGACCTTGGTTTATCTTGAGCCGGTAACCGCATTGCTGGCCAAAAAGACGGGGCATCCGGTTAAGGTCACCATGAACCGGTCCGAAGTGTTCCAAGGGACCGGCCCTACGTCGGGCGGCTACATGCGGGTAAAGATGGGCGTGACCAAAGACGGGCGAATCACCGCCGCCGACGCCACCTTGGCCTATGAAGCAGGCGCATTTCCCGGCTCCCCGGTCAGCGCGGGCAGCCAGTGCATGTTGGCCTCCTACGATATTCCCAACGGCCGCATCGAAGGTTACGACGTAGTTCTGAACAAGCCAAAAACCGCCGCCTACCGGGCGCCTGGCTCGCCGGCGGCGGCCTTCGCCGTGGAAACCGTCATCGACGAGATCTGCGAGAAGCTGGGCATGGACCCGCTGGATTTCCGGTTGCTAAACGGGGCCAAAGAGGGGACCCGCCGGGTGACCGGTCCCATCAACCCGCGTATCGGCTACCTGGAGACGGTCCAGGCCGCCCGTGACCACGATCACTATTCGACTAAACTGGAAGGTCCCAACCGGGGCCGGGGCGTGGCCAGCGGTTTCTGGTTCAACGGCACTGGGCCGTCAAGCGCCACTGCCAGCGTGCTGGCCGACGGGACCGTTAGTTTGGTGGAGGGGTCGCCGGACATCGGCGGCAGCCGGACGGCGGTGGCCATGCAGCTTGCCGAAGTTCTGGGCATCGCTGCCGAAGACGTGAATCCCCAGGTGGGCGACACGGACTCGGTGGGATTTACCTCCATGACCGGGGGCAGTGGCGTCGCTTTCAAAACCGGCTGGGCTTGTTACGAAGCGGCCCATGACATTCGCCGGCAAATGATCGAGCGGGCCGCCAAGATCTGGGACGTTGCCGTTGACGACGTTGACTACACCGGTGGAGTGATAGCCCACAAGTCGGACCCCGAGTTGAAATTCACCTTTAAGCAGCTTGCCGGCCGATTGAACGGCACGGGGGGCCCCATTGTCGGCAACGCCAACGTAAACCCCACTGGCGCTGGTCCTGGCTTTGCGGTACACATCGTAGACGTGGAGGTAGACCCTGAGACCGGCAAAGTGGATATCCTCCGGTACACCGCGCTACAGGACGTTGGAAAGGCCATCCACCCCAGCTACGTGGAAGGGCAGTTACAGGGGGGAGCGGTCCAGGGGATCGGCTGGGCATTGAACGAGGAGTACTTCTTTGACGATCAGGGCCAGATGGCCAATGCCAGCTTCCTGGATTACCGCATGCCCACCAGTCTGGACCTGCCGATGATCGACACGGTGATTGTGGAAGTGGCCAACCCCACCCATCCCTACGGGGTGAGAGGGGTGGGCGAGGTATGCATCGTACCGCCCATGGCGGCCATCGCCAACGCCATCCACAACGCCGTGGGCGTTCGCATGGGCAAACTTCCCATGTCGCCCGGGAATATCCTGGAAGCCCTCTGGGACAAAAAGTAGCGTCTCCATCGCCTACTAAGGGGAGGGCTTATGCCCTCCCCTTTTTTATGCCACTTTCCGCCCGGCCGGCGAAGTCCCATTCCAGTCCGATAGAATCTCCTTCCGGCGGAGGGCATCCAATGATTGCAGGGGAGAGCACCCTGAAGCGGTAACGAACCTGATGCGGCAGATTCCCGCCAACGAGCGAAATACCGAACGGTGGTTGGTGGACATCCTTTAGACCGGTGGAAACGTAAATACTGTGATTATGAAGTGGTTGATGCTCAAGGATGGTCCCGTGGCCCGGGTCCTGTGCTTTGATCTACGGCGGTCGTCTTGGAAGCTAGGATTGGCCTCGTGTTAGCATGGGATGTATCAGCTTTAAGCCGCTTAGACAGAATATCGATGTGCCGGCCCAGCCTGGCACTTGGAGATTTAACATGCGGAACATGATTCGAAATGCTTGGCGCAGCCGGTGGGTCACCGCGGCAACCGTATTGGCGGTACTGCTGGCCGCCTGTAGCGGTGCAGCGGACCCTGGAGTTTCCAGCGGCGGCAATCCGGCCAGCGAAAAGTTAGCGCAAGATCTGTCGTTCATTCTTTATCAAGGAGCCGACGTGCTGGGTGAAGGTAACCTCACGGTCAGCAGCCTCCAGGGCAAGCCATTGGTGCTCAATTTCTGGGCCGGACTCTGTCCCCCATGCCGCGCCGAGATGCCCGACCTCCAGGAATTCTACGAAGAAAACAAAGACCGCGTGAATCTGCTGGGTATCGACGTGGGGCAATTTTCCGGACTGGGGAACCAGGAATCCGCAAAAGCGTTACTTGAAGAATTGAATGTAACTTACCCTGCCGGTTTCACCAACGACGCCGGTGTCATGCGCGATTACAAGATTCTGGGAATGCCGACTACGGTTTTCATCGACTCTAAAGGTAAAACATTTCGCCATTGGGGCGGGGTCCTGAACAATGAAGTGTTGACCAAGGTCACGAACGAAATGTTGGAACTGGAGTCGGCCGCCTTGAATTATTAGCTTTACGATTCTTTAGTCGGACGCCGATAAAAAAACCATCAAAGCCAACTGCTTGTATTTGGGAGAAAACTCAATGGCCTCGTCAACTGACATGTCTACGTCCACGAACCATATCCAGGTGCTGCGAAGCCTGCTATTGCCAGGCTTGATTGCCGCCGTTGCCTTGGCTGTTGCGTATGTGGGAGCTCTCATCATCGGAAAAGACAGCGGCATCGACGGTGTCAACGGATTCGTCGAGTCTCTTTCCGGCGGCTCTAGTTCCATATTGGGCGATCTGGGGCTCCTTGCGCCCCTGGGATTCGCGTTCGCCGCTGGGATGGCCTCGGCGGTTAATCCCTGTGGTTTTGCCATGCTTCCGGCCTACCTGGGCCTATACCTGGGCGACGGAGAGCAAGGCGACGTGACAATGAAAACAGGCCGCCGTCTGGGCAAGGCGCTGCTGGTGGGAGGGTCCGTCACCGCCGGGTTTATCGTACTATTTGGAACTACCGGCACCCTCATCAACCTGGGCGCCCGCACAGTTGTGGTCGGGATCCTGCCCTGGCTGGGCCTGGCCATCGGCATCGCCCTGGCGATCACCGGGTCCTGGATGGTGGGCGGTGGCAAGATGTATTCGGGTATCGCGGCCCGGGCTGCTTCGCATATCGGCGACCCCAACCAGGCGAGCCCTAAGGGTTACTTCCTGTTTGGGTTGAGCTATGGCACCGCGTCTTTAAGCTGTACTCTGCCAATCTTCTTGGCGGTGGTGGGGATCTCCAGCTTTGCGGTTTCCAGCCTGCTGGTTTCCCTGGGTCAGTTCCTGCTCTACGGCTTGGGAATGGGCGTGGTGATCTTGGGCTTGACCATAGGCATGGCCTTTGCCAAGGGCGCCATGGTTAAATCGGTGCGTAAGGCCCTACCCTACATCCAGCCCATCGGTTCTTGGTTGATGGTGATCGCGGGTGCTTACATCGTCTTTTACTGGCTGACTATCGGCGGGTTGCTTTAAGGAATAGACCGGCTCTTAAGCTGGCCTAGCCTGTCGGTACCATAGGTTTGCGGGCCTTCGCTTGAAGATTGCCGTAACGCTCCGGAACCGCGCATCACTCGCCTTGTTTGGCTTTCCCATATCGGTTAGAGTGGGAGCCCGGACGGACTTTTAGGCGTAACATCGCGGTGTTACATCGACGAGTTACTTCGAAAAGCGGCGAGGAAGTGGGTAAGCTTTTCCTTCTGGCGCCCCTAGGTTTTTTGCTGCCTTTGGCCTGCGGTGAGAGCCCCACGCCAACGCGTTTGCCCACCATCACTCCGGGGGTTGCTGTCATTCTCGACCCAACTCCCACCGATGTCCCCATCCCAACGCCAACCTCAAGACCTAGACTCCGACCGCCGGTAGCGGCATTTACCATCCCAGCTACAGTGGCGCCCGCGGCCACGATCAGGCCGACCGTTGCCAGGGCGCCATCTCAGTTGGCCCTGCCGCCGGCAGGCGGGGCGGTGCAATCCGAGTTGGAAGCGCGCAACGTGGCCTGGGTCTACCTGAGCCGGTGTACCCCGTTTAACCCGTCTCAACTGGCGGCTTATGAAGTTGAAAATGACTGGTATGTGCAAGCGCCGGACGCGAAGAAGTTTTTCTTCGGCATCTGGCGAATAGAATCAGCCACCGGTAAGTTGTTCCCCCATGACGTGACCGCCCGCAAATGGCAACCCTACGTGGAAACCGGATGCGACCCGGTTGCCGGACTGGGAGTGTTGCCGACAACCCCTACGCCAACGGCATCGCCGCCACCGACGCCTACTCGAACGCCAAGGCCGACGCCGACGTTGACGCCGATTCCCACGGCAACGCCCATCGTTCCCAGTACTACTGACGCAGTGGCCACCCTTTGGTCTTACTTGGTTAAGTGCTTCCCCAGTGCCGAATTGAACGATTTTAAGGCGGTGCTGGACCCGGTATCGGACCGGTACGTGGTGAAGGATGATGACGAGATTCAATACAGGGTGTGGCGGGTTGACCAGGCGGACGGGGTAATCACCCCGGAGGACATCCATGCCAGACGCCGCGACGAGACCATTAGGGGCGGCAACTGTTAGCGGCGGCTATTTGCCAGGAACGAGGTGCTAGATAGCCCTGGCGGCTACCCGGCGGTACGGCTCCGTCTGGGTTTCCACCGGTGAACGCCGCAACAGGGCATAAGCCTGGGCCAAAACAGCTTGATCCGCCCCGGAACGGTCGACCACTTTCCCATTCTCCAGGGACGCTACCGGTACGCCGTCTCTGAACACGGCCTTGTTCCCCAGAATCGCGGGCACTCTCTCACCCGGAGTCAGGATGCCCACCAGGTTTAAGGGGTCGCAGGCGGAAACCACCTCCATGTGCCCTCTGGACTGGTCTTTGTTGACCGCCCGAAGGGATTCCACCGCTTCAGGCATGGCGAACTGCTCTCCCACAAACCCAGCCACAAACCGGCCTCCTCTGATCTCGCCCCGGGCTTCCAAACGTCGATAGGTCCGAACCAATTCTCGCCAACTGGGGGCCATGGGTTCCCGGGCCAGAAGTTCCGGGAACACCACTCCATACCGCAGCAGGAGTTGGTGAGCCTTGGATTCGGCGGTCTCCGGTTCCGGGTCTACCGGTTCCAATCGGGACCATCGGCTGAAGCCACCCCGGCGGTAGGGCCGGGCGCGTTTTCTTCTTGGATCGCGGCGGCTCCGGTTTGGCGTGCCGTTGATCCGCATCCTGAGACCTTCCAAGCTATCGGAAGTGACCCGGCCATCGGCGGCCAAAAGCCACAGGGTCTCCTCCACGTCCGAAGGTAGACGGCGGGTTGTGGCGACGATGTCGGAAATAAAACAAGCTCCCTTTCTAGACAGAACGTCTAGCACTTCCGCAGCCGCTCCGGGATGTCCGGAGCCGTTCTGAGGGAGTGGGTCTAGTAGCCAATCCAAGGACTCGCGAAGGGCCAGCGTTATGGGAGTGGCCCGGGTCAAGGGTGTCGAACGATGGGACTCTCCGTTGCCGTTGGATTTGCTTTTCCCCGAGTTGCGGGATAGACGTCCCCAGACGACTTCCCCACCGACGCACAGGCGGTCCAGCAAGAAGGGTTGGTATTCCATGACCCGGCAAGAAAGTAGTTCGGGTTCGATGGCGCCCGCCGCTGCTTCGAATCCTTGGAGCATCTCGATCACGTCGAGCAAACCGCCCTCGCCGCTGACTTGGGAGCTTTGGCCGACGTGCTGCCATCGAAACAGGAAACGCAAGAAGTTGGATTGGGAGACCGGCTCAATCTCCCGGCGCAGGCCGTTGATGGTCGAACGATGAATCCTGGCCAAGATGCGCCGGTCGCAAAATTCCTCTTGAGTCACGCCGGGCCGGAAACTACCTCGAAGCACTACGCCTTCGTTCTCCATCTGGGCCAGAGCTATGTTCACTGCGGAAAGAGACATCCCTAAGGTCTCGCGCATTTCTTCGGCGGTGAACGGACCCAAAGCCTCGGCCCAGCCACGGACTAGATCGAGGATCGCTTCCTCTTGTGACGATTCGGCATGCGGTTCCACGGAGATAGGGAGTTGGGCGGTTAACTCTGAATCTGGGAAGGCGGCTGCGTATGCCGCTAGCTTCTCCGTCGCCACCCAAACCGCGCCGTTATCATCTCTGATCAGCCGGTAGGCCCGGCCGACGCTCGCCAAATCTTGGAACCACTGAGTGATTTCCTGAGAACCCGTGTCCCGGCCGTTTTTCAGGGCGATCTTTTCCGGCAGTATCCCCAGGCTGAGTAACGCGTCGTGGAGTTCATCAGCGTCGCGGATTCGCGGCCAAGCGTTGTCCGATTCTTTTTGGATGGCCGCCGGATCCAGCGAAGCCAGGTCGCGGGAGTCATCGGGCAGCGCCCGGCGCAGCGACACGGCGCGGGCCCTCCGTTCTTCCAAGGGGGCGTCGTCAAGGAAGGCGTAGGGCATGGCGTTTAATATCTGGTGGGCAAAAACCGAGGGCTGGACCGTTTCTCTGCCGTAGATCTCAATCTCGCCGTTCTCGATTCGCGCCAACACCCCCTTATGGCCTTCTATGTCCATGGCTTCGGTCAGGCAGTCGCGGATAGTTTCGAAAACCAAGGGATGGTCGGGTGGCTCGATATCTCCCGGCATGGCGTTGTCCTGGCAGGCAACCTGGGCGGGGAAAACTCCCGCCAGCAAGTCGTCGGACCTCATGCGTTGTATCGGCGCGGGGACCCGGCGGCCTCCCATATGGCGGAGCAAGGCCAAGAACCTGGTCGCGTTCCAGCGGAACCGCGTCCCAAACAGTGGAGCCTGCAGCACCGCTTGAAGCAATACGTCTTCCACGGTTTTGGACGTTAGATAGCTGAACACGTCGGTAACCGGGAACGACATGCTAGGGCCCAGAGAGAAGTTCAGGCCGTCGTCGGTGGCCGATGCCTGAAGTTCGAAGTCGAAAGTGCGGCAGATACGCTTTCGCAGGGCCATTCCCCATGCCCGGTTGATGGCGGCGCCCAAGGGAGCGTGGATCACCAACTGCATCCCCCCGCTTTCGTCGAAGAACCGCTCGGCGACGATGCGGTTTGCCGTAGGCACAATGCCCAAGACTTTCTTACCCTCAACGATGTAGGCGACGATCTGCCGAGCGGCTTCCTGGGAGATCTTGGATCCCTCCATCAGCCATTCCTCGGCCTCCGGCGGGTGCTCCAACCGTTGATCTACTCCCTCTCGCAAATAGCTAACTTCTTCTGATAGCTCCCAGGTCCTACTTGGGGCCTCCCCTAGCCAGAAGGGGATCGTGGGCGACTGACCCTGGGCGTCTTCAACCCGCACTCGGCCTCTCTCCACCCGGCGAATCTTCCAGGGCGTGTTGCCCAACAGGAAAATATCTCCGGCCACGCTCTCTATGGCAAAGTCCTCGTTGACCGTGCCGACGAAAGTCTCTTCGGGTTCCGCGATAACGTCGTAATCAGCGTTGTCCGGGATGGCGCCGCCGCTGGTCAGGGCGGTTATGCGGGCCCCGCGCCGCCCTTTTAGCAGGTGGTTCACGCCGTTCCGGTGCAGGAGCGCGCCGTTCCGCCCTTGCCTGGGAGCGAACCCCTGCGACAGGATATCCACGACGTCGTCGAACTTTTCCCTGGGCAGGTCGCGATATGGGTAGGCTTTGCGGCAAAGCTCGAACAGCGCGTCTTCGCCCCAGTCCTCGGCGGCGCAGGCCGCTACCATCTGCTGTCCCAAGATGTCCAGAGGCCAGGGCGGAATCTTCAATGCGTCCAGATTACCCTGGGCTATTCCCCTGGCCAGGGCGGCGCACTCAACCAGTTCGTCCCGGGTCAAGGGGAAAAGCCGTCCTTTGGGGGTTCCCCCAACGGTGTGCCCTGACCTTCCGATGCGCTGGAGTAGTAGGCCGATGGAACGGGGCGAGCCGATCTGGCAGACTAGTTCCACGTCTCCGATGTCGATGCCCAATTCCAGGGAGGCCGTGGCTACGCAAACCTTGACTTGGCCGTACTTCAGTTTCTCCTCGGCGGCCAGACGAGTGGCCCGGGACAGGCTGCCGTGGTGGGCCACCACGGCGTCATCCCCCATCCTTTCGGAAAGCTGATGGGAAACCCTCTCGACCAACCGCCTGGTGTTCACAAAGACCAGAGTCGTCTTGTGCTCCTCCACTAGTCGAGTGATAGCGTCCAACGTATCTGCCCAGAGCTCGTGGGTGGCGATAGGGCCCATCTCCAACTGGGGTAACTGGATTGCTAGGTCCACGGTCCGGGCGCGTCCGGTGTCGACGATCAAGCAGTTGGGTGTTCCTTCGGCGTCGATCTCCGGGTTTCCGACCAAGAATCGAGCCACTTCTTCGATGGGGCGCTGGGTGGCGGAGAGACCGATGCGGGCCACGGGGCCTTCGGCCAGCGCGCAAAGGCGCTCCACGGACAGGGACAGGTGCGAGCCGCGTTTATCGTCAGCCACGGCGTGAATCTCGTCGAGAATGAGGGTTTTGACCGATCTGAGGCCCCGCCGGCCACTTTCCGACGTCAGCAAGATGTAGAGGGACTCTGGGGTAGTAATCAGTATGTGGGGAGGCCGCTTGGCCATCCGTGCCCGCTCTGAAGCTGTGGTGTCCCCGGTGCGCACCCCGGTTCGGATCTCCGGAATGGGAGTGCCCCGCTGTTCGGCTAGGGCGGTTATCTCTTCCAGCGGAACGGCCAGGTTCTTCTTTATATCGTTGGACAAGGCCTTCAAGGGCGAAACGTAGACCACCTGGGTGGCGTCGGGTAATTCCTCCGTTATGCCCTGGCGCACCAATTGATCGATGCAGGTCAGGAAGGCGGCTAGGGTTTTACCCGAACCCGTGGGCGCCGAGATCAGAGTATGTTTGCCCTGGGCGATGGCCGGCCAGCCGGCTGCCTGGGCCTCGGTGGGCCCCTGAAACCGGCTTTGGAACCACTCTTGGATGATGGGATGGAATTGGGAGAGCGGCATGAACGAAGTTTAGCACAGGGCGGCCATCTGACTTGCACGGCTCCTGTCATACCCCAACGATTGGATTTAATTGGACTAAGAACGCGAATTGGTGAGGGGGTATTTCAGCTATACTGAGACGGTTTCAGAAGACGTGGGAACCAGAATCTGATCAAAGATGTGAATATGCCGGAAATCATTGAGTCCGCCAATAATCCATTTGGCGGCGTGGTAACCAAAGCAGACAGCCTGACCGGCGACCCGGCGGCGTTCCGGGGGCAACTTGATAACTCGTTGGAATCATGGCGCTCCCAAGGCGTATTGGTGGTTTGGTTGGAGATTTCCATCGCCAAGGCCGCCCTGGTTCCGATAGCCGTGGAGGCCGGGTTTTCCTACCACCATGCTGGGGAAGACTACCTGTTGCTGACCTGCGCGTTAAGAGAGGGTTCCCACATTCCTCCCTACGCCTCCCACTACATCGGGGCCGGCGGGATCGTACTCACCGAATCGAACGACCTGCTGGTGGTGCGGGAGAAGGTTGGCTACCGGGGAAGGACCCCAACATTGAAACTGCCGGGCGGCGCATTGGTGGCCGGGGAGCATCTGGCGGAAGCCGTTGTCCGGGAGGTTTTGGAAGAGACCGGAGTTGAGTCCCAGTTCGAGTCGGTGGTCTGCTTCCGGCACTGGCACGGCTACCGGTACGGCAAATCGGACATCTATTTCGTTTGCCGGTTGCGGCCCCTGACCACCGAGATCACCATGCAGGCCGAGGAGATCCAGGAATGTCTTTGGATGCCCGTCCAGGAGTTTCTGAACAACGAAAACGTAGGTGAATTCAACAAGTGGATCGTCCGGGCAGGCATCGAGCAACCGGGCATGGTCCTTACCGCCGTGGACGGCTTTCCCGACGCCGACCGCCGGGAGTTCTTCGCGCCCCTAAGCTAAGGGTAATCCCGCCCTCGGTCTCTCCCCAACCGGCCCAGTTGACACCGGCACCCGTAGCCTTTCCTTACAATCCTTTTTAGTTCTCTCCACGCGGATCCACCCGCGGCCCCTTTCTTAAAGTCTGGCCGATTTATTCGGTACCCCTCGTCCTCCAAACTTGGGTTATCTAGAAGACCAGCGTTTTCTAGAACAGACTATTTTATTGACCCAAACGATGTAGGTCTCGCTATTTGCAACCGTACATAATCGCCCTTCAGTAACCCAATTTAATGAAGTCATCATCCTGTATTTTCATCTAAATTTCCGATTTGATTAAACTTATCTCTGCGTAGTAATGTTCGAAAGGCTAGTTTAAATGGATACGTGGGATCAATGTTAGTGACTGAAGAATGAATGTGAATTATGGGATACCTAATGGGTATGTAAGACTAAATGGTACAGATTAACTTGAATACTCATAAGCCGCAAAAATGTGGTGACCTAATAAAGATAACCAATGGCGTCAAGTTGAGGCACTCGTTCTGAGTTAGGGTACCCAAGATAATGGTTACCCATGAAATCACAGGTAGGGTAAAAATGCGGGTGGTGGGTTCGCTGTTGGAATCAGGGGTGGGGCTAAGCGGGATGTCAAAATTAGAAGCGCGTTATCGCCGGATGGACGAGTGTTTGCGTTACCCGGAAAGTGGTCGAGGCAGTTGACGCGGCGGTGATTTTACCGGCGATGGCATATGACTTGTGGACCAGATCCATCGCTACCGTACGGCCTGAATCCGGGCGATATGATGCCCGGCTCTATCCGCTAAGGACGACGAACGATATCGCCCGATTCCTCGTCTTTAGACGAAGATGTCCAGTGGAAGAAACGCGGACACCACGAAGTTGGGTACGTCCACCACCTGGCTTACTTTCAGGTCCACCGCCACGCTGCAGATGCAATACGCTTGTTCGCGGGACCAACCCCGTTCCATGAGCAGTTGAATCATGGTCAGTAGAGCATTTCGTGCCGCCAGGGTAGCGTTCTCCGATTCGTTAACGCCGTCAGCGATGCACATGCCGGTAGACGCTATGAACCGGCGCGGCGCCGCCATCTCCGGAGTGGTGAAATAGTCGTCTCGTTCGAAGATGGGGAACCTCAAGTTTCGCCGGGCTGCTTCTCCTTTACGGACCTGGAAGTTGACGTGCAGGGTGCAGTCCATCTCCACTGCCGTACCGCAACACTCGGAATCTCCCTGGGCGAAATGGGCGTCCCCGGCGGAAAAGAGCGCTCCCGGTGTGAACACCGGCAACAATAGTCTGGTTCCGGCGGTCAGTTGTTTGATGTCCAAGTTGCCGCCGTGCTCCCGTGGGGGAATGGTGCGAAGCGCCTCGGATGCGATAGGTTCCTGGGCCGGGACGGCATCGTTAGGCTCTGGGCCCAACACTGCGCCGCCTCTCTGGAGCAGTTCGTCTTCTCGCAAGAAGATCTCCCGGAGCAACTCCCTGGACGGGGCAACCCCTATGGTGCCCATGAAAGGCGCTCCGGGGATCCGGACACCGGGGAGGTCCGGCGACTCGGCATAGCCGTCTTCGATGATCCAATGGACGATGTAAGGTTCCAGGAACACGTCTCTTAGGAACCCGAATCCGGGGATGATGGTAGTGAATCCCCAGGCCGCCGGTTCGATCTCGAGGATGTTTACCTCTAGAAGGTCGCCCGGTTCGGCCCCATTGACGAACACAGGGCCGGTTAGTGGATGCACCACGTTGAGGTTCAGATTGTTCAGGTCGCCGGCGCGGGAACTTGGCTTCACCTCTCCATCAAAGGCGTTCCTGGTCTGAAGAACGACCTCTTCGCCAGGGTCGGCGGTAAGGGCTGGGGCGATGTCAGGATGCCAACGGTTGTGCCCTTTGGCCGGTTCGTCTCCGCACCGCTTGGTGTAATCAAGCTCAATGCTTTTCATAGCGTCCTCGCAGGGTGTCTTCGCACCGTATCTTCGAAATCGTGGATCAGGCTAAGCCCCCGCATTATAGTCTAATGATTATCGGGAACCCAGGGTCTTACACCAAGTACCCTAGCCAGATGCCTTGGCGCCGATGGGAACCAAAGCCGAACACGACGTAGAGCTTCGCATTGACTATTGGCCACGCCTGTAATTACAATTTCCGACGCCCTATTAAGTTCGGATAATATCAGCCCATCAATATTCGGAGGAATTGGAATTGTATAAGTATATTTTCCTGGCGGCCCTACTCCCGATGGCATTGATCATTGCCGCCTGTACAACCGAGGTAGAGATCGAGAAAATTGTTGAGGTGACTCGGGAAGTTCCCGTTGCCGCGGCTCCGGTTTCCGCCGAACCGAGGGAACTGAACCTCTTGGTAGGGGCAGGCCGGGATACTGAGGCTATAATGGCTTTTTTCCCGAGAAACCTGAGAGTAAGGGTAGGAGACACCGTCACCTGGAAGATCGACAGCGATGAGATCCATACGGTAACGTTCTTGCCGGAGGGGGCGCGAGTCCCGGAATTCTTTTCATCGATCCCTGGCGAGGAGCCCGGCAATTTCATGATGAACCCGCAAGTCGCATTTCCGACTAGGTTGCCCGGGGCCGGCGTGGAAAGCTACGACGGCGCAGGTTTCTTCACTTCAGGGATACTCTCAGAGATCCCCCAAGGACCCCCAGGGACTCCGCCCAATGACCGGATAACCCTGACCTTTGCCCAAGCGGGTACGTTCAATTACCTTTGCCTGATTCATCCTGGCAATATGACCGGCACAGTTGAGGTCCTGGCCGCCGATGCGCCGGTGGTGGCGCCCTCGCAAGGGGACATCGACGCCCAAGCCAAGCAAGAATCGGGAACAGCGCAAGCCAGGCTGAATTTGGCTCGGCAGCAGGCTGCAGGGCAGGCCGAAGGACTCGCCAACTTCATGTTCCATAGCGACGTGGCCGCCGACGGTAACGACAGTTGGCAGGTCAAGGCCGGGGCTACCGAGATGGTGACTGGTGACATGAACACCCAGATCCTAGAGTTCTTCCCCCAGGACATCACCATCAAATCGGGCGACACGGTGGTGTGGGGGTCCGACTTTTTCCACAGCATCACCTTCGACCCGGCCCCCGAACCGGCGCCCTTCGTGATTCCGGAACCCCAGCCCCAGGGGCCGCCCCTGCTCCGTCAAAGCAATGCGGCGTTCCGGCCGGCCAAGCCGTCGCCCGTGTTTGACCCAGCCCAATACTTTAATTCGGCCGATCTGGGACCGTTCAGCGTTTCCGGAAACAGTTGGTCGCTGAAGTTCGATAAACCCGGCACCTACAAGTATTTCTGCATTTTCCACCGAGAGCAGGGTATGGAGGGCACGGTAACCGTCACCGAAAGAAACGTTTCCCTGGTATCGGCGCTGGATCCCGGCGCGAATGAATTTCCTGAAGGATTGGCGGTAGACCGGGACGGGAACATCTACGTAAGCATGGCTTTCACGGGAGAGATCAAGAAGATCACGACCGATGGGGATGTTTCAACCTTCGCGGAATTGCCCGCTCCTGGCGAGGGCTTCATGCTGGGCATGGAATTCAGCTCCAACGGAGATCTGTACGTTGCCATGGCTAGCTTCATCCCCGAAACCCATGGGGTGTGGAAGGTCAGCGCCGACGGCAGCGACGCCGAGCGATTTGCCGCTCTGGATCCCACCAAGTTACCCAACGTGGTCACTTTCGATAGCAACGGCGATCTCTTCGTGTCGGACACTATCGGAGGTAGTATCTGGAAGATCGACCAGAGCGGTAACGCCGTCACCTGGAAGGAAGACCCGCTACTTCTGGGAATAATTCCCATAGTTTCCCCGCTGGGCATACCCCTGGGGGCCAACGGTTTGGCCTTCGACGCGGCTGGAGAGAACCTCTACGTGGCGGTCACCGAACATGGCCGTATCGTCCGGATCCCAGTGAGCGTCGCCGGGAGCGCCGGGAACGTCGAAGATTTCGTGGAAGACTTGGACAAGATTGGATTTCCCGACGGCATGGTCCTTGGTAAAGATGGAAACCTATATGTGGCGGTGGTGGGGAACGACCGGGTGATTAGCATATCTCCACAGGGCGACATCACGACTCTGGATGAGGGCAGCCCGTTGCAGAACCCTTCCGACTTGAGGTTCGGCGTGGGAGAAAACTCCGACACATTGTACGTGGCCAACTTCTCCCTGTTCCGTTTGCTGGGTTTGGTCCCGGGTACTCCCAGGCCCGGGGTGTTGAAATTACCGGTAGAATCCCCATAATGGGCTGTGGTATCAACTGGTTGGTGTGACGAAGGGTGGGATGTATGCGGCGGTGGCCACGGTGGTTCGCGAGACAATTTCTTTGGCTAGCTCTGGTCTTGGGTTTGGCCGTCGCGATCGCCGCCTGTACTACAAGAATCGAAACGATCCGTGAGATCGAGGTAACTCGGATAGTTGAGGTAGGAGCCGCGGCGACGCCACTACCACCGGCCGAGGCCCGATTGCTAACGGTTTTGGTGGGCGCCGGGACGGACACGGTCGCGGTAAACGCATTCCTTCCGTCCAGCGTGACCATCCGCGCCGGCGACACGATAATGTGGGAGTTGAACCACCCGGAAGAATTTCACACCACCGTATTTCTTTCCGGCGCCAAGACTCCACCCGTATTCGTTCCCGTGCCGGGCGGCGAGCCCAACGAACTGCAGGTTAACCAGAAATTAGCCTTTCCAACCAATGGTCCGACCAAGCCGGCTTTAGTGTACGACGGCACCGGCTTTCACACCTCGGGAATCATGTACAATTTTCCGGCCGGGCCGCCGGGAGTACCCCCCAACTATGACCTCCGGCTCACCTTCAGCAAGCCCGGGACTTACGAATATCTTTGCGTGCTCCATCCTCCGATGAAGGCTACAGTCACGGTAGTAGCGGCCAATGACCCCGACGTTCCTACCCAAGCCGAGATAAACGCTCAAGCCAAGAAGGAAGAGGACATCCTCAAAGCTGAGATTGACCGGTTAGTCGTCGCCGGAGCGAGCGCCAGGAGCGAACTGGGTCCCGGTGGCACGACGATATGGCACGTGCAAGCCGGCGCCGCCGGTGACCCGCCCACCGCTCAGGCTTTCGACTTCTTGCCGGGGGATATCACGGTCCAGGAAGGTGACACGGTAATCTGGACTTCGGTCATGTACCACAATGTCACCTTTCATCCGGGAAGACTTCCCCCGGACTTGATGGCGCAGATCTCCAGCGCAAACGTTCCAGATGTATTTACCTTAGCCCTCTGGGGAGTTCGACGGCACCGGGTTCTGGAGTCATGGGCGTCGACTCCATGGCTTTGCCCGGTGGCAAGGCATTTGCCATGACTTTCAGCAAGGCCGGGTCCTATGAATATATGTGCGCCATTCATCGGGTGCTGGGGATGGAAGGTTCGGTGACGGTGACCGCCGCAGGGGTCCACGTTCCGGACGCGGCTCCCGTCCCAGCTGCGGCGATGGGTCCGGCTATTCCGCAGGACAAGGGATATCTGGTTGAGGACCTGGGCGACGGACTTTACTGGGTTACCGAAGGCGCGTACCAGGTTATGTTCCTGACCACCGGGGAGGGAGTCATCGCCGTGGACGCCCCGCCTTCTATCGGAGATAAATACTTGAAGGCGATCGCCGAGGTTACCGACGAGCCGGTGACTCACGTGATTTACAGCCACTCTCACGCCGACCACATCGCCGCTGCCGGCATGTTCCCGGCCGATGCGGTCTACATAGCCCATGAAGATACAGCCTCCCAGTTGGCCCGTGAGCGGCCAATCCCCTTCGGCACGTTCGTAGGCGGCGGCCCGGTCCCCGCGCCGACGGTTACTTTCTCCGACACCTACACCATCACCGTCGGCAATCAAACCCTGGAGTTGGAGTACCGGGGGCCTGCGCACGAGCAGGGCAACATCTACATCTATGCCCCAAAGCAGAAAGTGTTGCTGCTGATTGATGTTATCTTCCCCGGTTGGACGCCATTCCTAGAGCTCGCCGTGGCCGAGGACGTACCGGCCTTTATCCAGGCCCACGATGACGTCTTAAGCTACGATTTCGATACCCTGGTGTCGGGCCACCTGGGCCGCACGGCCACCAGGGAGGATGTCGAAACCCAGAAAGAGTATGTGCTGGATATGCAATCCAATGCCGCCAAAGCCCTTCAGACCGTGGATTTCATGACCATTGCTCAACAGACCGGGTTTGAGAACCCCTGGCTGATGTTCGGCACTTACCTGGGCGCCGTTGAAGAGGAGTGCGCCGATCTGACCTTGGAGAAATGGGGCGAGCTCCTGGGAGGGGCGGACCTGTTTACCGCCAGTCACTGCGCCCGGCTGTTGGAGAGCCTACGGATCGATTAGAGGAGCTTGGGAGCCGGATCAAAGTCTCCGGCTCCCAGCCAGGTTCGTGATCGTATTAGATTCTCTTGCTCCAACGGTAATTCGCTGAAGTATGACCAAGCGCAGTCACCCTAGTAAGATGTTGCGTCAAATTTTCGGTATTTTAGGCGTACTGGCTGCGCTTGTACTAATGATTGCCTGCGGTGAACGCGCTACCGAGACACCCACCGATCTAGCGGCTCCCACCATCGGCGTCGACTCAACTTCCCGAAGCGCGACCCCTTCGGGCCATGAAGGGTCCGAGGGGTTGGTGTTGGGTCCGGACTCCGATAGGGAAACCGTGTATACCGGGGCGCTTTGCGGCCCAAACGCACCGGTGCAGGACTACTCCGTGGTCGCTATCAACGTCGAGATCTCCCTGAACCGCTATCTCGACTACGACCACATGGGCCGGATGTACGTCCTTGAAGACCGCTTGGAGCAGGTTCGAGAGGAGGAAGCGCAAAACCGGGCCGCCCGTTTGGACCAGGCCGAACCGGCGGTTTCCATCGGTCTACAAGGCGACGCTATCCAGCCCCTGACGTTGCGGGTTAATCAGGGCGAATGTCTGCGGTTGACGCTGCGCAACGGCATGGATAACGGTGAACCGGCCAGCCTGCACCTCCATGGCTCCAGCCTCTATATGGAAGACACCGGGGCCCCGGCGATAGCCACCAATCATGATGCCATAGCTCAAACCGGCGCAACCGTGACCTACCGGTGGATGGTGGAGCAAGACGAGCCGGAAGGAACCCACTACTTCCACAGCCACGGTGACGACCGGGAACAGACCGCCCATGGCCTCTTCGGCGCCGTCATCGTCGAACCTGAAGGATCGGTATACCTGGATCCCCGGTCCGGCCAGAATCTGTCCAGCGGCTGGGACGCTATCATCCAGGACCCCAATGGCAGCGACTTCCGGGAATTCGCGATTTACTACCACGAGATCGGCAACGAACGGTTCCGGAATCTGGATAAGTTGGGCCGCCAAGTCCCCTTCGTGGATCCGTTCACCAGGGCGTATAAACCTGGTGGCCGGGCGATGAACTACCGCAGCGAGCCTTTCATGAACCGGCTGAGAATAGCGGCCGACACCAACATCGGCCAGCCGCCAGACCCGTCATTGGCCTACAGTTCCTACACCTTTGGTGACCCGGCCACGCCCATCGCCAGGGCATACTTGGGCGATCCGGTGAAGCAGCGAGTGATCCACGGGGGCTCCGAGGTTTTCCACGTGCATCACGTCCATGGCGGAGCTATCCGCTGGCGCAGGCAGCCGGGAGTGGAAGATACGGGATTCGACAGTGGCTTCGACAAAACGCCGCCTTTGCTTCCCGTGGCATCCGCTCGGACCGATTCCCAGGCTGTTGGCCCGGCGGAAGGTTACGATCTGGAGAACGAGTGCGGCAGCGGGGGTTGCCAGCATTCTGTGGGAGACTACCTCATCCATTGCCACGTCGCCCATCACTATCTGGCGGGCATGTGGATGGTATGGCGGGTGTACAACACGCTGCAAGAAGATGGCGCCGCCCAAGACTCTTTACCCCCACTTTGGGAAGTGCCGGACAAGCTAGGCGGCGTGGTGCCGGCGGTCACATCCGAAAAATTGGTCGGGACGACCGCCGATTGGAAGGGCCAAGCCATGCCCATCGGCGAGGAGAACCTGGCGGACTGGGTGGAACGTCAACTCCCTCCCCAAGGTATTCCTAAAGGCTACGACGCGTCGGTGCTGAACTGGAGCCGGGAGGGTAACCTCTACCTTAACGAACCGGACAGCGAGAAGGACTGGCCAGGCTTTAGTTCTGCCTCGCCCGGAGTGCGTCCGCCCATTTACTTCGATCCCTTAACCGGTAAACTGGCTTACCCATTCCTGAGGCCCCATCTGGCCAAAAGGCCGCCATTTGCGCCGAATCACGGTCCAGCCCCCTTTCTGGACCCGATCCGCCATGGGACAGATCCGCCCAAGCCCGGCGAGAACGGGCCCTGGAGTCTGTGTCCCGATGGCACGCAGACCCAGGAGTTCGTGATCCACTCGATTAATCTGCCCATCACCCTCAGCCGGTCGTCAAACATCGTCGACCCGGTAGGCCAACTGTACGTCCTCAAAGAGGAGGAGGACGCCGTTCGGGCCGACAATGGCTTGAGGTCCCCGTTGGCGATTCGGGCAAACGCCGGAGAGGACTGCGTGGACATTGTTTTCAAGAGCGAGTTGGAAGACTCGGGCGAAAACGATTTTTTCAGCAAGGCGAATATCCACGTCCACTTCGTCCAATTCGATGTCCAGGGCAGCGACGGCGTTATTACCGGGTTTAACTACGAAACCTCGGTGCGTCCTTTCACCAAGGAAGGAGAGAAGATTCGGGGAACCGCCCAAGCCGGCGAGAGCCGCCTCCAGTTGGTCAGCGCCGACCGATTCCAGCCCGGAGCGCTGGTCGGTGTGGGGATGGATCAGACCGAATCCTTTGAGGTCCGCCGCATTCGGGAGATTGACGGCTCCACCCTAGTTTTCGATGAGCCGCTGCGATTCGGTCACGGACGGGGTGAGATCGTCAGCATCGAGTTCGTGCGCTACCGATGGTATCCGGACGTCCAGTTCGGCACGGCTTATTTCCATGACCATGTCAGCGCTCTAACGTCCTGGAAACACGGATTGGTGGGGGCTATCGTGTCCGAACCGTCAGGCTCCACCTACCACGACCCCAGCACCGGCGGCGAGGTCAGAAGCGGTCCAATCGTGGATGTCCATAATGATGGATTGGTTTCCGCGGACGTGACCGGGAGTTTCCGGGAGTTGTTGCTGTTCATCCAAGACGACAACACCCTGACCAAAGAGGGCCGCTCCAGCGGTAGTGCTATAAACCTGCGTGTGGCGCCTCTGAAAGCCAGAGAAGGAGACCCGTCGCTGCTGTTTAGCAGTGAGGCCCACGGCGACCCCGAAACCCCGCTGCTGGAGGCCTACCTTGGAGACCCCATCGTCATTCGGGGTCTGGTTTCGGCGATGAACGACGTTCATACCCTGCACGTCGACGGGCATTGGTTCCGGCTGGAACCTTACAGCCTGACGTCGTCCCCAATCAACACGGTACACATCGGTATTTCCGAGCGGTACGCACTGGTATTGCCTAAGGCCGGAGGCCCGCAAGGGATGGCGGGGGATTATCTTTATTACAATGGCCGGTCGTTCAAGTTCCGGGAGGGAAGCTGGGGGATCATTCGGGTGCTGGACGATGACGCTGGAGCATCGTTGCAAAAACTGCCCGGTCACCAGGAGATTCCAGCACCGGCGGCGACCGTCTGTCCTGTGGAAGCTCCGGTCAAAGAGTACTGGGTGGCCGCGATCGATGTACCTTTGCCTATGTTGGGCGAGACCAAGGGCAAGATGTACGTTCTAAAAGCGGACAAGGCGGAGGTGCTTTCTGGATCTCAATCTCCTGAGCCACTAGTGTTGCACGTCAATGTGGGGGATTGCGTAAATCTTATGCTCAGCAACGAGACCGCTTCAGGTCCGGTGTCCATCCACGCCGACATGCTGGCCTACAACCCGGCCAAGTCAATGGGAATCGCGGCGGGCGGCAACCCGCCTCAGACGGTGGAACCCGGAAGCACCCGGACCTACACTTTCTATGCTCACCCCGATGTTGGTGAAACGATGGCTCTGCTTAGAGACTGGGGCAATGTGCTGGAGAACCCGGGATTGGGTCTTTATGGCGCCATCGTGGTTGGGGAGGAAGGCTCATCCTACACCCACCCGGTAACCGGCGAGGACATGACGCTAAAGTCGGGCTGGCGAGTCGATGTACATCCGCCCGCCCGGGACAGCTACCGTGACTTCGCCCTGTTCATCCAAGATCAAGACGAAGTGATCGGCACCCACATCATGCCCTACTCCCAGGAGGTCGAGGGAGTGGTGGGTCTCAACTATAATTTTGAGCCCCTTGGCGCCCGCCTGGCCCGGAACGAGGATACGTCACGGGTGTTCAGCAGCACTGTGCACGGCGACCCGGCCACGCCCCTATTGGAGGCCGTCTCCGGCGACCCGGTTAAGATTCACGTCTTAGTTCCCTTCAGCGAACAGGCCCACGTCTTCACTTTGGAAGGTCATCCCTGGCCCGTGGAACCCGGTAGAGAAGGCTCGGACATGCTTAGCGCCGTCCAGATCGGAGCACTGGAAGCCATAACAATTCAACCCGAGGGAGGCGCCGGAGGCCGTACGGGCCTTCCGGGCGACTATCTTTACGGCGACCATCGAGAGCCATACCGGCAGGCGGGGCTTTGGGGCATATTCCGGGTATTGCCGGCACAAGAAACCGAAGGTTGGCTGCGGCCTCTGCCGGGCCGCTAATGTAAAACTTGGTCCTACTATATGTGATAAATGTCATTCCGATCCTTCCGCGGAAGGGCTGGTGTCGGAATGACGAAGTGTGGGCCGAAAGTTGGCGATTCAATTTTCGGAGCAATGACAGGCTGCCGGAATCAGGCAATTCCCGACGATCAACTTGACACAGCGCTAGACTCGAACTCCCCGCTATTCATCTGGACAGCCAGACCGGCGGCGGATAACATTACGGAAACCCTTCATATCTCATATTCGGCAAAGTCCTTACATCCCAAGCCAGTAACATAGGAGAGCATCATGGCAGACACATCTTGGGGCGAGATCTATAAAGAATTGGGCGCCAAACCGGTGATCAACGCCACCGGCAGCGTTACCATGCTGGGCGGTTCGACCCCCTTTCCCGAGGTCAGGGAGGCGATGGCCCAAGCAGATGGCGCTTATATCTACCTTTTGGATCTGCAAGAAAAAGCTGGCGACGCTATTGCCAAGATGGTGGACGTACCGGCGGCCTATCTGACTTCCGGAGCGGGGTCGGCATTGACTCTGGCCACCGCGGCCGCCATGGCCGGCGATGACGACGACAAGATTCAACAGCTTCCCAACGCATCCGGCATGAAGAACGAGATTCTCATCCAAACCCGTCAACGGTATTGGTATGACCGCTGTTTGGAATTGGCCGGGGCGACGCTGGTGGATTTCGGTTCGGAAGAAGAGACCACCGCTGAAGACTTGGAGAAAGCCATCGGTCCCAACACCGCCGCGGTCCACTACTATGCCGTGGAGCAGGAGCCGGACCCCAAGGCACTTTCTCTGGAACAGACCATAGAGATTGCCCACGCTCATGGCGTATTGGTTACGGTAGACGCCGCGGGTCAGATATATCCGCTGGAAAATTTTGGGAAGTACGTTCGGATGGGTGCCGACTTCCAGTGCATCGCCGCCAAATATCTGGGGGCGCCCCAGTCGGTGGGACTGGCGTTAGGATCCCAGGACATGATTCGCAAGATTGGCTTGCAATCCTTCGCCAGCTACGAGGGACGCCGGGTCCGCGGGATTGGCCGGCCTCAAAAAGTCGACCGCCAGGAAATCATCGGAGCGGTCGCCGCGGTGCGCCGGTGGATGACCCTGAATCATGAGGAGCGTCTGATCGACGCCGAGCAAAAATGCCGGAACATGATGGCTCCCCTGATGGGCATCCCCGGTGTAAAGGTTGAATCGATAGCCAACATAATCGGCCACCAACCCTACGGCGTGAACATCGAAGTGGACCCGGCAGTCACCGGGATGACAAACCAGGAAGTGGTGGACCGTTTAAAAGCCGGCGATCCGCCGGTCTGGACCAGGGTTCGGGAAGGCGAGGACCGGATCACCCTGCACGCCTTTGGGCTGTATCCGGGGGAAGATGAGGTAGTCGGCCAGAGGATTGCCGCGTTGTTTGGGAAGTAGGGCGTTAGGTTCGGTGGCCGCCTGAGATTCCTCGCTAAGCTCGGAACGACAGTTCGCGTATCTCCGTTTTCGTTGCCCGCAATGTCATTCCAACACCCGCCCTTCGGTGGAAGGTCGGCGAGGAATCTCAGGTTCTCTAAGCTACCCACTCGGGGTAACTCAGCAACTCTAGGTTAGTCCACCGTGAAGGCAAAAAGCGTCCAGCTAACTGTTACCCGACGCTTCCTTCTCCTTCAAAGCCCGGAGGACCTTCTCGGCGGTGATGGGCAGGTCGAATATGCGGACTCCCGCCGCGTCGTATACCGCGTTGGCGATGGCTCCGGCCACCGGCACGTTGCTGCTCTCTCCGATGCCTTTGCTGTTGAAGGGCGCGGGGCCTGAGGGAGACTCTAGTAATACCGTCTCCAGAATGGGGATGTCCGACATGGTGGGAATCTTATAGTCGCCCAAGCTCAAGGTAGAGATGCGCCCATCCTCGATGCTGATCTCCTCCATCAGGGCATAGCCCAGACCTTGGATGACACCACCTTCGATCTGTCCCTGATGGGTTAGCGGATTCAGGATGGTGCCTACGTCATGGGCGGTGACGATCTTTAATACCGTAACCTGCCCGGTCTCCGGGTCCACTTCCACCTCCGCCACCTGGGCGCTGAAACCGGTGACCTCGGAAGTGGGTGAGGTGTAGGTGAGCTGACCCTCGATCGGGCCGTGGGTGTCGGTCACTGCCTGAGAAGTGACTTCCTGGAGGGTAACCGTTCTGGATGCGTCCCCCTTGATGACAAAGTTGCCGCCCACAAGCTCGACCTGGTCTTCGTCGCTTTCGAATAACTCGGAGGCCCGGGAGATCAACTTCCCCCGCAGGTCGTTGGCCGCCCCCAGGACTGCTTGCCCGGAAGTGTAGGTCACTCGGCTGCCACCGGAACCGGAGTCGAACTCCACCGCGTTGGTGTCCTCGATGACCATGCGCACGTTCTCGACCGGTATGGTCAAGACCTCGGCCACCACCTGGCGCAAGATGGTGTGAGCGCCGGTCCCCGTGTCAAACAGAGACATGTGCAGGTCAACATTCCCCTCTGCGTCCATCGCCAACCTGGCGGATGATTGCCCGCTGCCGGGAGGTTGGTCCGAGATGGCCATGCCCCGGCCGATGTTGGGCCCTGACTTGGGCTTGTCCCAGCCGGCGGCTTCGGCGGCGCCGCGCAGAGTGTCCTCGGCGCGGATCTCCTGAAACTCTTTCCCAGTTGGGCTGGCGTCACCGGGTTTGATGACGTTGATCAGCCGGAATTGGTAGGCGTCGATGCCCATCTCCTCGGCAATCATGTCCATGTGGGACTCGACGGCGAAGTGGACCTGTGGCTTGGCCGGAGCGCGCATGTGGCCGCATGGGACGCTGTTGGTGTATACCATGTAACTGTCTATATTGACGTGGGGAATCTGGTAAGTGCCTCCTAGATGGTCGGCCCCGCCCAGGTACACCCGAGGTTTGAACGCCCCGTAGGCGCCGCTGTTGAACACCACGTGGGCCTGCCTGGCCCAGATGCGTCCGTCCTTCTTCATCCCGGTCTTCAGGGTAATCTTGGCCGGATGTCGAGGATTGCCCGCCAGCAACTCCTGGATGTAGTCCATGACCATCTTGACCGGCCGGCCGGCATGTAGCGACAGGAAGTAACACAGAGGGACATCCATGAAGGAGCCCTTGCCGCCGAAGTCGCCGCCGATGTTGCAGGGGTAGAGGGTTATCTGATCTTTGGGGATACCCGCCGCCGCGGCAAGTTGGTCGCGTAGCATGAAGGGTCCTTTGTTATTGGCCCAGATCTCTACCTTGCCAGAACCGTCAACGCTAACGATACAAGCATGGGGTTCGATGTAGGCCTGGTGCATCAATTGGGCGTTAAAAGTATGCTCGAATATCAGGTCTGACTCGCCGAGGCCCTGGTCAACGTCGCCTTTGGACCAGTGATTCTCCGCCAGCACGTTGTTGATCTCCGAGGCTGGTATGGGCAAGCCGATGTAGTTGGCCTTATCCGAGTGGAGCGAAGGCGCTGAGTCTTCCATCGCCTCCGACGAGTCGAAGACCGCCTCTATCTCCTCGTATTCGACGTCGATGAGCAGCAAGGCCTCTTCCGCCGCCTCGGCGGTATCCGCGGCCACCGCCACGACCTTCTCGCCAACGAACCGCACCCGGTCCCGGGCCAGCACCGGACAGTCTCTAAGGAGTCTGCCAACCGGCCGGTCCGGCAGGTCAGTGCCGGTTAGAACGGCATGGACGCCGGGAAAGGCGCGGGCTTTCGACGTATCGATGCTGACTATCCGGGCGTGGGGGAACGGGCTGCGAAGGATCTTTCCTGAAAGGGTCCCCGGCACCACCACGTCGGCGGGATATTTCGCGCCGCCGGATACTTTGTCCGGTCCTTCGTCTCTGGTTACCGATGTGCCTACCACGGAGTAGGTTGTAGCCATGCTCAACTCCCTGTTTTCTATATCAGCGAGGCTGGACGATGGTGTCGATCACGGCGGTCCGCCGTTCGTTCTTAACTATGTCCAGTCCTTTTTTCAGGGCCGGGCCGATGTCGGCGGCGTTTAATATCGGGCCGATACCGGCTAAACCGAAGCTCTGGGCCAGGGTGGCGAAGTCGGTCGAGGGACCGTCCAGGTTAACGCCTATGCCTACAGTTTCCACAGACCTTTCTCTGTTGCTGGAAACGGCTGTTTGATGCCCCACATCCTGGTAGTAAGAACGGTTGTTGAACATCACCACCAGCATGGGAATGTCGTGGTGCGCCAGGGTGTACAGCGAGCCGGCGGTGTAGAGAAGGTCGCCGTCGTTCTGGATGCTGACGCACACCTTATCGGTCCCCCTAAAGGCCAGAGCCGCACCCATGGCCACACCCATGCCGGTACCGGTGCCGCCGCCGCCAGCGACCCATCGGGATTCATCACTCACGTCCCAGAGCCGCCGTTCCCATCCGCTGAGGGAACCGTGAACCAAGACCCAGTCCTCATCCTTAATCACTTCCCAAATCTCCGCGGCCAACCGGGCGGTGGAGGTGGGCGTCTGGTCCCACAATCGCTCTTTGACCTCTTTATGGAGGCGATCATAGAGATCCGAGTGGATCTTGGTGATCTTGGGAATCCGCTCAGTGGCGCGCTTGCGAGAGCCGGCATCCATGGAATCCTGGCAAACCTCGGTGATCTGCTTCAGGACTAGAATCTCGTCTCCCAGAATGGCGGTATCTGTCGGCAGGATCCTCCCGTAGTTGCTGGGCCAGCTTTTGATGCCATAGTCTTGGAGGCCGATCTGGATAATCTTGGTTCCTTCGGGAATGGCCCTCTCGAACACTCGGTTGTAACCCGCTCTTCCCCTGGGTTGTTCGGGGGCCGTGGCGCTACTTGAGGCGACAGCTCTTGTTAATACTTGCTCCAGGTTGGTCACGCCGGCGGCGAGGATCAGGTCGGTATCTTTCAGCACTTCGGCGTTGGCCCCGGTTACGTTCAAAGGGTGGCTGTTGGGCAGGTTGTAGGCCGACCCTATCTCGATCACCGGCGCGCCCACAAGGTCCAAGAGCGCCTGAAGTGTCTCCGAACCGCCGGGTGTCCGGCCTAGTCCCTGGACAATTATTACCGGGGATTCGGCTTCCATCAGCGCCTTGGCTGCCTGCTTAACAGCTTCGGGGTTTCCTCCCGGCGAAGCGGGTACCTGGAAGCGGCTCAGATCCGGCAAGACGAAATCGTCGGGCAACCGGGCTTCTTGCAATTCAACGTCGAAGCACAGGTAAACCGGACCCCTGGGTTCGGTCATGGCTATCTGGTAAGCGCGGAGCACGGATTCAGCCACGCTTTGGGCCCCTTGTGGCTGATCGTCCCACTTTACATAATCTCTAACTATTTGGCCCTGAACCTGAGCGGTGTGGATCCAGTCTATCCAGGGACGGCGATGGCTGGCGTCCAAGGGACCGGTGCCGCCCATGATAATCATCGGAATGTTGTTGAGGAATGCTTCGTAGATGGCCTTGCTGGCGTGTTGCAGTCCCACGATGTTGTGGGCCAGGGATACTTGGAGTTTTCCGGTAGCTAGATAAAATCCTTCGGCCATGGCCACCGCCAGTTCCTCGTGGCAACAGGTGATCAACTCCGGCATCTTGTTGCCGCCGTAGTTCACCATGGACTCATGAAGTCCGCGGGTGGTGGCGCCGGGATTCAAAGGCGCGTATTCAACGCCCAATTCGTTCAACAGATAGACGATTAAGTCGGATACGTATTCGGGTCTCTCCAGGCTCATATCTCTCTTCCTTCAGCATCCAGTTGGTCTACGTGTGTCCCAAGACCAGGCCGGGTGCGCCGATAGTTAGGAGCGAGTGTATTAGGACACTCCGGGTGTGTCAATCGAAAAGGGTTGGATAAACGTTGTCGAGTCCAGCGATGGGAGCGAGCATATCCGTCACTCCAGCCTCCGTACTTGGTGAAACCCGAAGGCCATCAACACGGTCGCGGCCAGGGCCAAACCCCCGAATATGGCGAAGGCGGCAGCTGGAGACCAGACGTGGATCAATAGACCAAGGATCAGGGTGGCGACGGGCATGATGCCGTTGTCCAGCATGTAGATGCTCATCACCCGGCCACGCAGTTCGTCGGGCACTGAGGTCTGGATCAGAGTGCTGTTTGCTACCCGGAACGCGTATTGGCAGAAGCCCAATCCCGTCAAAAAAGCGAACGAGGCGATCCACCAAGGCAACAGGGCGAACAGGATCACGAAGATCGATCCACCGGCCAAACCGAGAAAGGTAATCAAGCCACGGCGGATAATGAAGCCGAACCCAGCAATAATGACTGCCGCGACGATTCCGCCGACGCCCATGGCTGCCGCCAAGATGCCTCCGGTGGCTGCTTCCCGCCCCAAAACTTCAGTCGTGAAGACTGGCAGTAGGAAAATCAAGGGTTGGAAGACAAAGTTTGGAATCAGCAGCATGACGATCAGTTGCAAGATGGTCTTCTGGCGCCAAACGTAGGCCAATCCTTCTTGCATACTGCGGAGGGGACTGGACCGCGGTCCCGATGTCTCGGTGCGGTATGGCAGCTTGACTGGCAGCAACAATACCACTATGCCCACGTATGCCACGGCTTCCAGAAAGAAGTTCCAGTTGAACCCCAGAGTTGCGATGATGAGCCCACCGATGGCCGGGGCAATGATTCGGGTTGTCGGGTAGACCATACCGTTCAAGGCCAAGGCGCTGCTCAGGGCATGGCGGGGGACAGTATTGGCAATCATTGCCTGGCGAACCGGCTGGATGATGGAGTGAGAGATCCCTGAGATGATCATATATAGGAAGGGGTGCCATTGCCGGAGCGGCCCGGTTACCGGATCAGCTTCCAGATCGCTGGCCAGCACCAGGAAAGCGAAGGAGCAGGCGGCCACGGCCATGACTGCTTGAGTTGCCATCACTACTTTACGCCGGTCGATGCGGTCGGCGAGAACCCCGGCCCATGGCCCAATGATCAATGTCGGCAACGCCCTGATGGCGATGACGGTGCCGGTCAGGATAGCGTTCCCATCGGTCAGCAGCAAAACCAGCCAACCGATGCTAAACATCTGGATCCACTGGCCGCCCAAAGCGATGAAGTTCCCGGCCCAGACCAACCGGAAGTCTTTATAGTTTTTCAGAGTGGCTAGGCTGGATTGCCTTGGACTCCTGGTTGTCGTTGTGGGAGGTTCTGGGTTTGCCGGGTTTCTGGGCGCCTGGGTGGTCAAGGTCCTTACTCCAAATCGGCGCGGGCGTGCACGCGGGTTTCGCCCTGCGTCTTGATCCAATTCTAAGGGCTGGCGTACCGCCGGGTAGATCGACGGTATCGCCTTTCATCGGGCAAAAATAGCCGGGAACAGCCAGTCGATGTAGGCCGTCCCCGGTATTATTTCAGTCAGGCTTCAGGGATGTGGCCCCTCATCCCCGGCCCCTCTCCCGCGGGGAGAGGAGTGATGCAGATGCAATCGGGGTCGGGGTGAGGGCTTCCTAGCCCTTCAAATTCGCTTCGAACCAAGCCATCGCCTTGCTCCAGGCGTCGCGGGCCGACTCGGGCCGGTAGCTGGAGCGGGCGTTGCAATTAAAACCGTGGCCGCAGCCGGGGTAAACGTGGAACTCATGGTTCTTGCCCAGCCTTGTCATTTCGGCGTCGATCTTCGCGACGTCTTCAGGCGAAGGATTCTGGTCCTCCTCGCCAAACAAGCCCAGCACCGGCGCGGTGATCCTGGATGTTTGATCGAAGGGGGAAGGTCCGTGTCCCAGAGAGCTCATTATTCTCCCGCCGTAGTAGACCACGCTGGCTTTGATGTCCGAAACATTGCAGGCCGCCAGGTAGGAAACGCGGCCTCCGTAGCAGAATCCGACAATGCCGATTCGGTCGGCTAGGACGAAGGGCTGCGCCTTCAGGTAGTCCACGGCAGCCTGGACGTCGGCCACGATGCCTTCATCGGTACACCGCTGCATCCTGGCGACGGCGTTGTCCATCTCTTCGTGCAGTCCCATGGTCATTCGTCCTTCCCGGTGGAACATGGCGGGGGCCAGTCCCACGTAACCTTGGGCTGGAAAACGGTCGGTCAGAAATTGAATGTGGGAGTTTACGCCCCAGATCTCTTGAATGACTACCACGGCCGGGGCCGGGTCTGACGCCTCCGGCTGAGCCAAATACGCCTCCATGGTATCTCCGCCAACATTGATATCTACCCAACTTTGCGGCATCGTTGTACCTCCATTTGATCTACTGAATGCTAGGTGTAACTAAGATGGTATTCCATCGAACCGGCACATTGTACCACGCCTACCGTAGCTTCACAGGCTAGCTGGCGAACGGGCCTCCAATGGCAACGATTCCTCCCAGTGGGGTATCAAATTACGGGATGAACTGGGTAAGAGCAGGGCGGAGATCAAGGCCATTAAGCTAAACCCAAGGGCCATGCTCAAGGGAACGGCATAAGTGCCTGTTATGTCCCACAAGAATCCAGCAACCACCGGCGCCAACCCCATCCCAAGGCCATTCCCAATGTTTTGCCATCCATAGAGGCTGCCCTGTGGGACGTTGCCAAAGTACTGCCGGTTGGCGATCGGAAAGGTAGGTACCTCGGAACCTTGGCCTATACCAAAGAGGAACGCGAAGAGGTAAAACGCCCAGGCATCGTGGACAAAGAGAATGATGAGCAGAGGCAGAGCTTGCAGAGACATACCAACCACCCAGACGCTTTTGCTACCCACGCGGTCCGCTATAATCGGAACCGCGCCCCGTGCGAAGACGCCGGTGATCTGTTGAGTAGCGAGGACCCCGGCAGCCACTCCAAGAGAAAGGCCACGATCCACGGCTATAGCCACCAACAGCACGTTGATAATATTGTGGCCCATGCAGCCCCAGAAGTGGATGCCGATGAGGTTCCAGAAAGTGCTGGTGCGTTGGGCCTGCTGGAGGAACACCTTGGCCCTTATCTTAGCCGTCTCGTCCTTCTGTGGCCTGTTGATAGCCTCACCTTCAGGAGCGCCTAGAGGCCGCAAGCCTACATCGCCGGGTTCGTTGTAAAAGAACTTTATCAGCAATAGTATGAGCGCCCCGCCCACTATGCCTGGAATCCAAAATATCCACTTCATGCCCAACAGATCGAAAGCTACGGCTATCAGGAAAAGAAACCCGATCGTCCCCATTCCCTGGAACGAGCCCACGGCCCCCATGGCCACGCCTAGATGTTTTCTGAACCATAGAGTGACGCCGGTCACCAAGAGTATCGAGAAAATGGTGGTGGCGATGCCCAGCATGACGCCGAAGAAGAGGTAGAACTGCCACAGGCTGGTCATGACGCCTGTAAGCAGCATGCCGGCGATGAACAGAAAAGCTCCCAGATATAGCAGCCGGCGAACTCCATATCTGTCCCCCAACGAGCCTATATAGGGGCTCACGACACCTAAAACAAACCACTGGAGGCTGAAGCCAAGGCTTATCGCGCCGTAACTCCAACCGAAGCCCGATGCAGAGTCCCTCAGATAGGGCACCAGAGCCGCGGCGGCAAATCGAACTGAAGAGGTGATACACCCCATGGTCGAGGCAAGGGCTACGATCACCCAGCCGTAATGAATTTTCCGCGACCCGACGGCCAGGTCAGCGGGCCGCAAATCGACCTTAAACATCTTTATTTTCCCATTACGATCGGACCATTTTACTCACTCAGGAGGATGCCTTCACGCCGGGCCACGTTCCAGGGTAGTTCGTCACGCGCTAGCAGACGAACGGGCCTCTAAAGGCAACGATTCCTCCCAATGGGGGATCAGGTGATGGGAGGTGCTCGGCAATAGCCAGATAGATACAACGCCCACCATGCTCAGGCCAAATGAAAGTAACACGGCTCCGCTAAATGATCCACTTTCAGTCCAGATATATCCGCCCAACAGGAGGCCGATCGCCATGCCCATGCCTCCGCCCAGCAATTGCCAGCCGTAGGTGGTGCCCATTGGAGCGTTGCCGTAGTATTGGCGATTGATTATGGGGAAGGCCGTCATCTCGCCGCCGATGCCGATGCCGAATAGGACCGCAAAAAGGTAGAAGACCCACAGGTCGTTGGCAACCAAGAGAATCAGGACGGGAGCGGTCTGCAAGGCAAAGCTGACCAACATCGCTTTCTTGCTACCCACCAGATCCGCCGCCACCGGGACCGCGAACCTGGTTATCAAGCTCACAACCGTCAGGACTACCAATACCCCCGCCGACTCTACTCGTGAAAAGCCTCGTTCAGCCACCATGGCGGGCAATCCCATCAGAATGATATTGTGCCCGGCGCATCCCCAGAAGTGGATGCTGATCAGGTTCCAAAAAGCGCCGGTCCTTTGGGCCTGCTTGAGAAATACACTGGTCCTCGCCTTTGCTATGGAGGCTTCCAGCAGCCGCTCCAATGGGTCCTCTTCCAAGGCCCCCCAAGGCTTGACTCCGATCTCGCCGGGCTCGTTGTAAAACAACCGGACCAGCACAAGCAATATGGTACCGCCGGCTATGCCGGGAATCCAGAAAGTCCATTTTAGCCCCAGAGAATCCAGCAGAACGGCGACTATGACTATCCCCAACACCGTCCCCAATCCCTGAAGAGCCTGCAGGGTACCCATGGCCACGCCCAGATTCTTCTTGAACCAAAGGGTCACCGCCGCCACCAACGGGACTTGAAAGATGGCCATGGCTATAGCCAGAACCAGCCCATAGTAAACGTAGAATTGCCAGAGATGGGTCATGGTGCCAGTGAGGAGCATACCGGCGATAAACAGTCCGGCGCCAAACGCCATGATGCGGCGGACGCCGTACCGGTCTCCCATCCAACCGACGATTGGGCTGAATAAAGCCGCGGATATCCACTGAATGGCGAACGCCGCGAAGATGGCGAAGATGCTCCAGCCAAAGATATCTTGGAGGTCGGGCACCAGTATCGCGGCGGCAAATCGTACTGCGGCGGTAGTCATCCACATGGTGGAAGCTACGGCTACCATGACCCAGGCGTAATGAACCTTTCGCGTTCCGACAGCTAGGTGAGCCGGCTGCAGGTTAATCTTAAGCATATTTATCTTCCCGTTCCAACCGGTCCATTCTACTCGTCATGGATGATGTCCTCAATGGCGGGCCAATGTCTGGTAGTGTGGGGACATTTAATTCGTCACACCGGTGTCTACGAACGTATCCAACCGAGAGGTTTTCTGGATCCCCTTACCGCGGAAGGGCCGGGATGAAGATACCGTGGGGAATACGCTAACCAAAAAAGTTACGGAACGTTGGCGGGCAATTCACAGGAACTGCTGGCCAGATCAGCGCTCCCCTCTTGTCCGTTACACAGGTCAAATCCGTTCCCGCCGAACATGACGTCGTTGGCATCGCCCCCGTACAGCAGGTCGTTTCCATCTCCGCCGAACAACTGATCGCTGCCCGCGCCACCGCGTATCAGATCGTCGCCGCGGCCGCCGGCAAGAAAATCTCTTTCCGGTCCGCCGATTAAAAAGTCTTTGGAATTTCGTCCAATGATGATATCGTCGCCCGGCCCCCCGTCAATTACGTCGGCGCCACGGCCGCCCACGATCCAATCGTTCCCGCCCAGCCCAAATATGACCAAGTCTCCACTGGATACACTGCAATCTATGAAATCGGCGAAAGGCGTGCCCATGACGATTCGTCCATTTACCTGATCGTTTCCGATACAGAGGGATACAACTTGAGCTGACGCCCCGCCGTCGCCGGTCACGGCAAGTAAAACGGTGATCAACGCTATCAACGCCAGGAATACGGGGTTCTTCATGGGCATACCTCTGCTTGCACCAACTATACACTAGTCGGGTAACTAATTCGGCTGGGATAGGTTATTATCGGTGCTGAAAACGTTGGTGACGCTGCGGAGTGGAAACATGGCGGGTACGGATCAACCGATGATTGGGAAGATCTGTTTAGTTACCGGAGCTACCGCGGGAATCGGGGAGGCAACGGCTTCGAGCCTGGCGGCCTTGGGCGCCACCGTGGTGGTAGCCGGACGAAGTATCGAAAGATGCGTCGCGGCCGTTGAGCGGATCAAGCGGCAGACCGGAAACCAGAACGTAGACCATCTCCTTGCCGATCTTTCATCTCTAAAGCAAGTTAGGAGTCTGGCTGACGAGTTCAAAAGCCGCCATTCAAGATTAGACGTGCTGGTCAACAACGCCGGCGCCATTAACTTGGCCCGCCGGGAAACCGTCGATGGCATAGAGCTAACGTTTGCGCTCAACCACCTGAGTTATTTTCTGCTGACACATCTATTGTTGGATCTACTGAAATCCAGCGCGCCGGCCAGGATAGTAAATGTGTCGTCCAGTTCCCATCGTAAAGCCCGGATCAATTTCGACGACCTCCAGGGACGCCGCGGATACCGGGGAATGAGGGCTTACGGACAGTCCAAACTGGGGAACGTGCTCTTTACTTACGAATTGGCCCGGAGGCTAGAAGAGACCGGCGTCACGGCAAACGCCCTGCATCCCGGCGTGGTAGCAACCAGGTTCCTGGCCAACAACGGCAAGATAGGGCCCATTTTTTCATTCTTCTTTGGGTTGAAGGGTATCAGCCCGGAAAACGGCGCTCGAACCAGTGTGTATCTGGCCAGTTCAGATGAGATAGAAGGTATCACCGGCGGCTATTACGAGAAGTTCCAGGCCGTTCGGTCTGCTCCCGCCTCATACGATGAAGACGCGGCGGCCCGGTTGTGGGAAATCAGTGTTGATATGACAAATATTTTAACCCACTAAATTATGGTCGCCGGAGAAGGTTCTACTTGGTATAGTAAAGCGGGCTAGGGCTCAGGCATGGGCCAATGTCGCTCCGATGGGCTATTGTCATTCCGAGCGTAGCGAGGAATCTCATGCGTGCTGGACCAGCAAACCTGAGGTTCCTCTCCTTCCGCCGAAGGATCGGAATGACATCTTTCATTTTAGAGTTGATCCAGTACTAGGATTCCATTTCAGGGAGGCATCAAATGGCGGATGTAAGAGTCGATACCATAATACGGGGCGGACAGGTAGTAACTTCCTCCCAGGTATATGAAAGCTCCATAGCGATCACCGGAGGGAAAATCGCCGCGATCGGACCCGAGGAATTACTTCCCCCGGCGGATAAATATATCGACGCGGCGGGTAAGTTCGTGCTGCCGGGGCTTATCGACAGCCACGTACACCTGGACGGCCACGACGACTACGAACTGGGGTCACGGGCGGCGGCTTTGGCCGGTCTCACCACCATTATTCCTTTCGGCAGCTATAACCTGGAAGGCGACGAAACCCTGCCCCAAGCGATAAACCGAAGCAAAGAGCAATTCGCCGACACCGCTCTGGTAGATTTCGCTTTCCACTTCATGTTGCAGAACCGGCCTGACATACTTAACGGTTTGCCCCAGGCGTTGGAGATGGGGGTCAAGTCCTACAAGATGTTCATGACCTATAAGAAACGTCCCTGGCGTATGTGCGACGACGATTACATCTGCAACGCCATGGACCTAGTGGCTTCCGGTGGCGGTGTGATGCAACTCCATTGCGAAAGCGGCAACATCATCGAGTATCTGGAAAACAAGCTGATCGCCGAAGGGCACACGCATCCCACCGACTTTCCCAGGGCTTGCCCTGATTGGGCGGAAGAAGAGGCCATCAACCGGGCGGTTCAGATGAGTTCGGCCACCCGTTGCCCCACCTACGTTGTGCATCTGAGCACGCATCTGGGAATGGAGCGTATCAAGCAGGCCCAGTCACTTGGGCAAGCGGTGTGGACGGAAACTTGTCCCCAGTACCTTTTGCTTTCGGATGCGGAGATGGCGCGAGTTGGCCCCCTGGCCAAGATTGGGCCTCCGCTACGGGCGGACGACGGTCCGGATCGGGAGGCGATGTGGCGAGGATTGGAGCAAGGTCACACTTCCATAGTTTCCAGCGACCATTCGCCTCACCCTCAGGAATTGAAGCAAGTGGGATGGGACAACATATTCGTTACCCCGGAAGGAGCATCCGTGCCTTTTGGCTCCCCAGGATTGGAAACTATCGTTTCCCTCACCTATAGCGAAGGGGTGGTCAAGCGGGGACTGCCGATCTGGTGGCTGGCCCGGGTGATGTCGGAAAATCCGGCTCGGATATTCGGACTCTACCCCAGGAAAGGTGTGATTCAGGTAGGGTCCGACGCGGACTTATTGATAATAGACCCCCAAACCGACCGGATAATCACCGCCAAAGACCACCAGAGTAACGCCGGCTACACTTTGTTCGAGGGGTGGCAGGTTAGCGGAACTCCCTGGATGACCCTGCTTAGAGGTCAGGTGCTGCTGAACCAGGGCAATCTGGAGCAACGTCCCGGCTACGGGCAATTCCTGGCCTGTGAGGGACCCAGGTCTCCCATCGGAGGGCCGGTCAGGTAGGGTTGCCTACCGGTCCGAGCCAATCTCCAGGTAGCTGATCTTCAGGGGGGTATCGCCGCCAAATACCAAGTTTGGCACCACTTTTTCGCCTTCCGGCAAAGTGGTGCCCAGCACGAACGAGAGCTCCAATCGGTCTGAAGGCTCGATGCTTTTGATGGCGGGAATATCAACCGTCACGGTGTAACCGCCCGCTACAAATTCAGAGAAGTGGAAGCCGTTGCCACAGGAATTGGTCTTTTCCACGTTATTTATGCTCAGCCCCGCGCAATGGAAGTAATCGGCGTCGGTCAACGGACCGTTTAGTTGGAGCACCAGGCGGGCATTGTCGTTATCGGACCATACTCCAGCAAATCCAGATCCTGCGAACACCAAAGACAAGCTGCCCCAAAGATTTTTAAGCAAGGTGTCGTGAGCTGCTTGCGGAGCTTCATAGATCAACGGCACCTGGATGATTCTAAGCTCCCCTAACCCCTCGCCGGAAACGGACAAACTCTGCGGGTTGCTCAATGACGGCACCAGATAAAGTTTTAACTTTCCTGGGATGGGCACGGGTGCCCAGGCAGGGGAAGAGTCCCCCCGATGGGAAATACGGGTCAAGCCGGTGCCGTCCGGATTGATCGTGTAGATCCCTTTCTCCCCATCTCGCTGTGATTCAAAGATTATCTTGGATCCGTCCCGGGACCACGACGGTTCAAAGTCGGCGGCGGAGTCGAAGGTCAATCTCACCGGTACGGTACCGTCCGAGTTCATCACATATATCTCGGGGTTTCCATCGCGCCATGAGTGGAAGGCGATCTTTGTCCCGTCCGGGGACCAGGCCGGGCTGGCGTCGTCGGCCGGGTCATCGGTCAGGACGATCTCGACAGAACCGTTGGCGTTTATCGTGGATATATTAAGATCGTCTTGATATGAGGTGAACGCTATTTTCTCGCCGTTAGGCGACCAGGCAGCCGTCGAATTTTGCCGACCTGCGTTATTGCTCAAGCGGTCCTGTCCCGAGCCATCGAGGTTCATGACGAAAACTTCCTGGCCGGTTTCCCGTTCGGAAGTGAAGAGCACTTGGTCACTGTCGGGCGACCAAACGGGATCGTAATCCCGACCCGGATCATTGGACAAGTTGACCTGATTGGACCCATCGAAGTCCATGATAAAAATTTCTTCGTTGCCATCTCGGTCGGACGTAAATACGATTGTTTCCCCGTCAGGCGACCAACTGGGGAAGGTGTCCGAAGCTAGATGATTCGTTAACCGGGCCAACTTTGAACCATTGACGTCCATCACATAGATCTCGTTATTGCCGTCCCGGTTCGAGGAAAAGACGATTAGGCCTAGGGATCTAACTTGGATATTGCTCAGAGGATCGGGATCAGCTACAGTTGTAGCCTTGGAGTTGAAAAAAGCGAATGCCCCCACCGCCGCTGCCGCCACCACCAGAACCAAAACCCCAATCACTAAGGGAAGTCCTGCCGCCCGCCGCCGTCCTGAGTCCTGTTCCGCCATGTATCCTCCCACACCCTCTCTTTTCAAGCCCGCCTTACAATTATAGATGTAGGCGGCGCATCGTCAATAACCTTGAAATTTGGGCAGTCGAATATCCTGAAGCCACTCACCTGTGCATGTAATGAAGCCTTCGGAGGATCGCCTTTGCCACCACCGGGCCGTTGGCCGGAATGAGTGCGATGCCAGGCCCGGTGGCGAAAGACGCTAGGTAACGGGCGCCTCCCGGAAATGGGGCATGACTTCCTTGGCGAACAACTCAATGGAGCGCATGACCTTTTCGTGAGGCAAACCAGGAAACCCAAAAGCGCCGAATATATGATTGATTCCCGCTTCCTGGGTCGCCTTCAAGCGTTCTATCACCACGTCCGGTGTGCCCCGCAACGGTGGGAGGCCGGCGTGTCCCGGGTCGTCGCGCCGGTTTCGGTCGTTCTGGCGGCCGGCCCAATGTTCGTACCCCTTGGGAAAGTTGCCGTTGCTGTCCACCGGCAATCCCACTGGGGTTCCCAACCGGCCGGTGGAGCTTAGGATTCTTGAAGAGAAGTCTTCCAGACCTATGGGGTCCCGCTCCGCCTCCTCCATCGTGGGAGCCACGTAGATGGCCTTGGACATCGGGGGGTCCAGATGGGCGTGGGGGTAGCCGTATTCGTCCATCTTGTCCCGCCATCGCTGAATCACTTGGGGCGCCTGGCCCAGAATATCAGTCGGACCTCCGGCGATGACCTGTATCTGCCGACTGGCGGCGAATTCTATGCTGGTCGGAGAGGTGCTGACCGCCTGGAACAGGGGCGGGTGGGGCTTTTGCAAAGGTTTCGGAATGACCTCCAGATCGTCTACATTGGTGTACTTGCCGTGGAAAGTCAGACTTTCTTCGGTCCAAGCCCGGGTTATCACTTCCACGGCTTCCTGGAACCGCTCCCGGCTCTCCTCCATATTGACCCCGATGCCGTCGAACTCCTGGCGTTGATATCCCGCGCCGATGCCGAAATTGAAGCGTCCTCCGCTGATAACGTCCAGCATGGCGGTTTCTTCAGCCACCAGAATCGGATTGTGCAGGGGTAACACGATCACGGCGGTGCCGATGCGGACATGCTTGGTCCTGGCGGCTACCTGGCCGAGAAACGTGAATATTCCGGACAGGAGCCCGTGCCTAGAAAACCGGTGCTCGCCCAGCCAAACTTCGTCGAGTCCCAACTGGTCGGCCAGTTCGATCTGCTCCATGGCATCGCGTAAGGCTTGCTCCTGGGTGACACTTTCATGCCAAGGCACAATGGTAAAAAGTCCGAACTTCATGGCTGTCTCCCTGATCATTTTTGATTAGTGGGATTCGCCGGTTGGCGGCCACCCCTCTTTGGGGAAGGGCTTCAATTCCGCAGCATACACCCGCTAATGGGGCGATTCAACTCGAGCAGGATCACCGGCGGTAGTGACGGTCCAACTCAGAGGTATAGCTTCCGCCTAGCGTGGCAACATTGATGGTCAGCCACGACTTCAGCGACGTATTGCCTGCGGGAGGCGCGTCTGAAATGAGCAGGTCTGACATCAAGCCGGTGATTTCATCCCGAGTCAAGACCACGTCTCCGAGAAAATATCCCACGATTTTGGAAATCCCCAGAGCCAAGGCCGATGGTAGGTGAACGATCTTGGTTCTGCTGCCCATTGTCTGCCCGACGAGCCGGACGAATTCGTCAAAGGTATATGTCTCCGGACCAGCGGCGTCCAAAATCAGGTTATCCTCTTGTCCACCCGCGTCCACTGCCAAACCCGCCAAGTCTTCCACAAAGATCGGTTGGAACCGATAGCCACCCCCGCCTGGCACGACGAACAGAGGGAATCGGCGCAGCATCCAGGCTATGTTGTTTATAAGGATATCTTCGATGCCGAAGATGACCGTGGGCCGGATGATAGCGTAGGAGATTCCCGAGTCGATGATGGCCTCCTCTACCTGGGCTTTCCCTCTGAAGTAGGGTAGAGAAGAGTTCAGGGATGGATTGGTGATGCTGACGTGAACGATCCGGCCTACGCCCGCGTCCTTGGCCGCTTGAATCAATGTCCTAGTATTTTCGACGGCACGATCGAACGTGACCTCTCCCCGGGAGAAGCGCACCCAGTAGGTGTTGTACAAGGTGGAAGCGCCTGATAACTGATCGATGAGGGTTGGAAGATCGTCGAAGTTGAAAGGGGCGGCAACCACTTGGGCGCCGAAAGGGTTGGGACGTTCGGGGTGGCCGGTAAGGGTTTTAACTCGGATACCGTCGGCAAGAAGCCGGCGGGCGATGTACTTGCCGGTGTAGCCGAAGGCGCCGGTAACGACGTTAAGTTCAGATTTGTTGGAAGACTCGTTAGCCATGATGGCGCCTAGTTTCGTAATTTGCTGGCTGAGTTCTTAGTTTACGTTGAAATTGAGGAAGGGCGGGAAGACGGTGGTTTAACAAGCTCACAAAGAATAGGGTTGGTCGAATGATACAAAAAAATAGACCCCGGCCAACGGCTCGGTAATAACACCGCATTGCCGTTTGGACGGGGCCGGGTTTCATTTGGCGTGGGAAGAACAGTTTATTCGCTGGTGAGCCAGCCGGTGTGGGAGATGTCGATGACCACGTCGTCGGGCCCCGACCACTTCATCTCGAAGTTGCGAGGGGAACCGGGCGCCATGGTGTCCATCCCTTCTCTGGTGGTGATGGCCGTGCCTTTGGCCTTCTCCAGCCGGTCGCAAGCTTCATCCAGGTCGTCTACTTTGAAGCCTATGTGGTGGATGCCGTCGTAATTGTCTCCGTTGGGTCCGACGTCGGCATCGGTGGCTGCGGTCTTATAGTTCAGGATGGCCAGATTTATGTAGCCGTCCGAGAGGAAAACCGCTCCGTTCTCGCTACGGCGTACCTCTACCATCTCAAAGGCTTCTTTATAGAACTCGGCAACCTTGCTAGGATCTTTGGTCGTCAGCGCTATATGCTTGATCTTCGCCATGATAATATCCTCCCGATTCGGATTCTAACTTGCTAGACAACGTGATTCTTTGGGCTAGGCAACCTTCTAAAGTTCCGGAGATAGTGGACCGGAGGACCCATCGCCACCGGGAGCAGCGTTAGCCGCAACCCGATGCCGAGTACTATTCAGTCCCTACCGTGTTACTTCCACCTGGGAGAAGGCGATCAACGCTTCCGCGATATCTTCCCTGGGGAACTGCTCCCCGTTCCTTACTTTAACGGCGTCGCAGTAGACTTCCAACCGGTTGCCGTCCGGATCGTAGAAGTAGAAGGAGCGGCTGCCGCTGCCATTGACTCCCTGGCCTTGGCCGCCTTCGGGGCCATGGACCAAGACTTTGCTGGCGGGCTTGACGCCGTGCTTATGCAGGTGAGCCAAGGCCTCTAGGTACGCTTCCCGGTCTTCCACTAAGAAAGCGATCTGCTGAATCAACCGGTCCCCGCCTTGGGCGGAGGTAACGTCGGCCCCCTCCGGAGCGGTCGCGATCACGAAGTCGTGATGGTTTTCGTCGAAGCGGAGAAACGCGGTCTCTCTGCCGTCGGCGCCCTTGCGGCGATTGGTCACCTTGCACCCCATAGTCTCGGTATAGAATTTGAATGACCTTTCGAAGTCGGATACCAAGATCCCGATGTGTCCGATGCCTTTAACCTCAATTCCCATGGTGAATTCCTCCTTAGCTAAACAGACTTGTAGGTTAGTCCGGGGTTACTCGTCTACCAGCTGCCCGCTGGCGTGAAAGTCGATCGCTGACGCGGTTTTAAACCGTGAGGGAAGAAATGCCTCCATCTCTTGCGGTATTCGGGTACACCCCGATTGTATATACTCCGCTATTATGCGTCCGGTGATGGGACCTAGGTGGATTCCCTTGGTGGAATGACCCGTGGCCAACACTATACCATCCATACCGGGTACAGGCCCAATAATAGGCATGCGATCGGGGCTCAGGGGGCGGGAACCGGCCAGTTGTTGTATCAACTCGGCAGACTCCAACTCCGGCAGCACATCTATGGCCCTTTGCAATAATTCGAGTTTCGCCGTCTCGGTGGGAATGCTGTCGTATTCCTCTCCTAGGAACAGGTTGTTCTGATCGTAGTCGCGGCCTCCGGTGCTGCCCACGCTGAGCACTCCATCGAGCCGGCTGATCATGTGGCCTCTCTTGGGAGAGCTGATCAACACGGGCAAAGGAGGACCGTCGAAGCGCAATATCAGGCGCTCACCCTTCAACGGGCGCACCGGAATCTGGAAGTTAATGGATTCTCCGAAGGACGAACTCCACGTGCCTGCCGCCATGACCACCGTGCCGCACACGATGTCTCCGGTGGCGGTGCTTACCCCGGTTACTCGGGAGTTGTCTCGCAACAATCCGGTCACGGGACGGAGTTGCAACTCCATACCTCGCTTCTCGGCGGATTGCGCCAAGGCCAGGGTCAAGCGGTAGCTGTCCAATTGGGCTGATTCGTTCTCGTAGGCGGCACCCCGGATCTGGGGTGTAAGGCGGGGTTCTATTGCATGGACTTCATCGGGCCCTATCCACTTCACCGAGACCGATTCTTGCTGCCATTTCATGAGGTCCCGGATGAGGGTCTCTTCTTCCTCTTCCAACGCCAACCTGAGCGAGGGGCGTCTTTGGTAGAGTAGGTCGATGCCGGTTGATTCCTCCAGGTCCTTCACCAGATCCGGGAACTCCCGGTAGGCGGACAGGGCGAATTCAAAGGATGGACCTTGGGAAAATTCAGCGCCCAAAAGGCTGAGAAATCCGGTGGCGTGGGTTGAGGCCCCGCTGCCGATACCTTCCCGCTCCACCAACTTGACGTCGGCGCCTTGGCGTGACAGGTAGTAAGCGACCGAACATCCGACGACACCGGCCCCCACTACAACTACATCTGCCGTTTCGGCCATTGGCAAGATCTCCCATCAGAGAATGCGCCACTCGTCGGCGCTGCGTATGGGGCTGTCGATCGAGTGCTAATCCGCTGTCTGGCTCACTTGGGCGGCCGCGAGGGTATCCTGGTACGGTTTGCCGGTGGCTGAATCCACCTCGAAAGGCCCATTCAGCCCCAACTCCTTGCCCATTTCCCGCACTGCCGGGATGACTTCTTCGCCCATCAATCTGAGGCTGCGCATGGAGTCGTCATGGGTCATTGAGCCGTCGCCATCCCAGAAGAAGATGCTCCCCGGCCGCAGGTACTCTAGCACGTGACGAATCTTAGGCAGTACAGTCTTTGGCGTTCCGGTGATTATGGTGTTGTCGGCGACCTGCTCCTCAAACGGGCGCCGGTTGGTTCCGAATCGGCCTCGAGGGCCGAAAGCCGCCGCAGCCAATCGTCGAGAGTTTCTGGACGTATGGCCCGGGAGATTCATGATTGCCGGGTTGACCTGCCCCTCATTACCGGAGAGGAAGGGGTTGCTGACTCCGGACAGGAACTTTCTGCCCACTTCCTCGGCCTTCTCTTCCGTTTCGTCGACGTGTACCTTCCACAAATAGGCAACGTTCTGAGTGCCGGATACGTATCCTTCTTCAGCCGCAGTGTCGTGGTAAAGCTGAAAAGCCTCTTTGGTGGGCTCCAGCTTGGTGGCCAGCAGTACCAGAGGGTACCGGTGTTGCGCCGTCCACTTGACCGTCTCGATGCTTACTGTTGACGGTATCCATATCTGGGGATGGGGTTGCTGCAAGGGCTTGGCCCAAGGGTTGACATAACGATAGTGAAAATGCTTTCCTTCCCAGCGGAATGGGCCCGGATCGGTCCAGGCTTTAACAATAAAGTCGTGGGCTTCCTCGAACCGTTCCCGGTTGTAATGGGGAGGGGAATTGTGGGCAAAGCTCTCGCGCCCACCGCCCCGGACGAAGCCGGAAACTAGACGTCCATTGGAAATCATGTCGATCATTGCCAGCTGTTCGGCCAGCCAAAGAGGGTCGTCCCATATGGGCAGAACGTTGCCCAATATGATTATCTTTACTTTCTTGGTGATTCGGGCCAGGATGGACGCTCCGACGTTGGTAACTCCCTGCATGCAGAAGGGAGTGCTGTGGTGCTCGTTGAGCACCAGGCCGTCAAACCCCATTTCCTCGGCGTAAACCTTTTCATCCAAGTACCGGTTGTAGAGTTGAGCGCCCACGGCGGGGTCATAGAGGGAGTTGCTGATGCTCAGGTCGGTACTCTGGGTTCCCATCAGTCCTGAAGCTTGGTCCTGCCAGGGTTGCTCGGTGAAGTGTCCGATTAACATCTGGGTCCCTCCGGTTTAAAGATGAGGAGTCCGGCTGCGGACAAGGCGAACCGTACGGGTGATTATGAGTGTTACAGGCACATAGCCAGACACCGGAAGTGTAGCATCCAGCGGCGGCAAAAGTCCATTCCAAGTCGTCGATTCACGGCCGCATCTGCTGGTTCGTTACATTCCTAAAGGCGCTCTGCTAAACTGGTGCGGCCGGCCGGCCACGGCTGATCTGTTCCGCCGGCTATTTAGTGCTCTGGAAATCTTTTGCTTGGAGTTGTTCAATGCCTGGGATAAGGCCAAATAAAGCCAAAGAAAAACTGGGAGAGGGCGGTGTTGTCACCACCATATCCGGTCTGCAATCCAGCGATAACATCGACTTTCTCGGACCTTTGGGGTTCGACGCCGCCTGGATAGAGATGGAGCATGGTGGTCCTACCTGGGACCAATTGGGGGACCAGACGAGGGCCTGCGACCTTTGGGGTATGACCCCAATCACCCGGGTTACCTCTAACGAGCCGTGGCTGATTACCCGGACGTTGGACCGTGGTTCCATGGGAATCGTGGTGCCTCACGTGAACACGAAGGAGGAGGCTGAAAAGGCCTTCCAATCGGCCAAATACGCTCCCTTGGGCTATCGAGGGATGTTCGGCGGCCGCCAGTCATTCGGCGTTACCGATTATTTCCAGCGGGCCAATGACCAGACGATGGTGATCGTGCTATTAGAGGAAGCCGTGGCCCTGAGCAACCTGGACGATATCCTGACCGTTGACGGCATCGACGTATTCTTCGTCGCGCCGTCTGATCTGGCTCAGACCATGGGTCACATCGGCAACACGGGCCATCCTGATGTACAGAAGGCGATCGACGATGCTATCGCCAAAATAGTCGCCGCAGGGAAGACACCGGGGACCCTGGTCAACGATGAAAACGTGGCCTCCTACGTGGAAAAGGGAGTCCGCTTTGTCATGACCTCCTGGAACGCCTGGGTAGCCCAAGGGGCAGTCGGGTTTATTAATAGAACGCTGGGGGCGAAGTAGGGGGCAACTTCTCCTGCTGCGAACACGTTGAAGGGCTGGGCTGGGCTGTGCCTCCTCGATTCAGGGCAAGACGTCTTTATAGGCAAACTTGCGCTCCGCAGGGCGCGGCAAATTAGCTGTTGGGAACTGCGTCTAGATCTTTCAATTCTTTCTGAGCGTGACTTCTTATTCCGGATTTTGGACTAAAACGAACACACTCCTCCCAATTCGCGTGAGCATAGTCCGTCATCAACAAGGACTTATATAGAAGTGCGAGATTACAGTAAGCCGATGCGTAGCTAGAATTGAGGTAGATGGCTGCTTCGTACTGCTCGATTGCTGGGTCATGCTTACCCACTGCGAGATATGCCCTGGCCAAGTTGGAGCGATGCAAAGTTGATGATCGGTCCGCCTGAACAGCGTCATAATATGCCTCCAACGACTCCTCTAGCCTTCCATTTCGCGCCAATTCCCGTCCCAGCGACATTTTCACCTCGGCCAGGTTTTTTGATTTTGATAAGGAGATTGATTCCGCTTTCTGTAATAATTCCACGAATTCATGATTATTTATACGTTCTTTGAAAAGAGGTTCAATGGTGATGCGACGGCGGAAGGTTGGGTCTAGGTTTATAAGTTCGCTCAAATTCGCGACTACTTGGTTCCATTGCGTTTCACTGTCATCCAATCGCCCTGCACGGGCCAGCAACCGAGCACTATGGGTAAGCAATCGAGCTTGATGGAAAAGAGTGATAGCATCAATACTTGGTTCCCTTTTTATTCTCTCGGCATTCTTAAAATCAATGAGCGCCTGCTTCATCTCCATCGGGTCGTTTGGAAGAATGTCGAGGTACAATTTTCCTCGCTCGGTGAGTAAATCCTTTTGGATGCTAAAGCTCATTTTATCTACGACAACAACGTTGTAATGAGGTGGTCTGGGAAATTTGAACAGGTAGCTAAGAGAGAGTCCCGCTCCTACCGTGTTGCCGTTAGATGGGCCGCGGTGCGGGAATTGATCCTTCTCGATGTTCACCAAAAACGCGACCAGCTTGTTATCGACGTGAGGAGGAACCGTACCGTCCTGTTCTAAAATATTAGACACTGCGACGATATCTTCGGTGAGATTGAAAGTCCTTCTCAGATATTGATTCAATTGACTTGTTATCAAATATATCGCCGAATCAATCATCGGGGCATGTCTTGTACGGGCATCCGGGTCCTAGTCTGCCGCGACTCTGAGAGCCTCTTGAGGGATTTATTTGCGGGCATGAAGATCATTAAATGAGTAACTCTCCATTGAAGAGCCGGGGAAACGCCAACATCAAGAAGCGGTCGTTTGGCCCAAATCTACACCGGCAATCAGGGGAATCGATCATTGGATTTCCCCAGATCTTGCTAGTTTCGCTGATAGGGAATTGCACCCTGGATGCAATTCCCTGCCCTTCTATGCCCCCGATTGAGCTTCAGGCATCGGCTACTATGATAATCGGGCAATCTAACCTTGAGTAGATGACAAATGTACCTAAATTCACATATACATCTGGCGGAGCCTTATCTCTAAGGTATTAATTGTCGGTGTCTTAAGCGTCGCAGGGCCACCAACCGGGCAAGCAGGTCGGTGCGAGTTTTCGCCTCAAATTTCACCAGCAGCCTGCTGATGTGGTTACGAACCGTTAGCCAACTCACCCCCAACTTCTCACCCATCTCCCGGTTCGTATAACCTTCAAACAAGAGGCGCACTATATCGCGTTCCCGGTCGGTTAAAGAGAGTGTTCCGCGTACCGAGCTCAATTTCCACCTGCCAGGCCAAAGTAAATGCTGGCGATCCGCGCCAAAATTCCGATAGGAACGATGGCGGATCAAGGTAGATGATTTAGCCGAATTGCACCGTGATGCCGCCCGGCGTTTAGAGATAACCAAAGGAACCTTCCAAGCCATGGAACCGGAGGTAGCCCTGATTCAGATCTAAATTCTAAACTCCTTTCAAGGGCCTGCGCCCGGCTGTCATCGGTAAGGTCCGCCAGAAATTGAGGGCGCCGCGCAGGGTTCCAGGCTCATCGGAGTTCGATGGCAACGGCTAGCGACAGGGGTTTCCTGTACCGGCCCATCGGCTAAGATACAAATGCCTCATCCAAGGCAATTGTGCATAAACCCTATGCCGATTGTGCGGTCTGCCTATGATCACTATGGTCCATATCTCAGCATTAGGATGGCGGCCTGGGGACATTTACATCGAATCATATTGAAATTTCTGGGCCAGTGTACTCATCTGGGTCACCAACTGGTCACCAGAGAACATTGGGGTGTGATTGGCCCGCCAAATTCTGCAAGAGCGCCTTGGAGCGGATTCAAATGAGGGGAGCCCGGGGCCTGTAGGTTGCTGGTTTTTGAGAATCGCTCAAAGAGGGGCAGAATCAGTCAAACAGGCATCTATGAAGTGCAGCGGGCAAGTAGGTTTCCCAGTGGTTGAACCGAGGTGGAATAAAAAGTTTAAGTCGAATCGGAATTTGTCTTGAGGGGCATAAGCAAGATTCCGCCCAGCACGAACATGACAGCGCATCCAATCAGTAATGCGGAGTAACCCGAGGCCGGGGAGGCTCGGTTTAGCAGGTCTACTCCAGGGCCCAGCATCTTGGCTGACGCAGCGCCGGCGATAGTGGCAAGGTTCACAACACCCATGTGCAGTGCCTCCTTTCCTGCCGTCCCCATCTCGTTGGCCAACGCCCAATTGGAGCTAAGCAAAGCGCCAACGGAAAACCCGATGAAGGTGGCTATCACCAGGACTTCCGTCGTGCTTCCGGCCAACAAAATTGTAGCAGTGCTCAAGGCAGCGCCGGCGGCGCCTGCCAGAATAACCGGTTTGCGGCCTATCCGGTCGGAGAACCAACCGGCCAGGTAGGCCCCGGCTGCTACCGCCCCACCGACCACTAGGACCATATTGCCTAAGGCTTGAACGGGAGTTTCCAGGCCTACTTTATCTCTCAGGAAAAAGAGACCATAGGTCTGGAACACGATGACGGCGGTCACCATGAACCACCGGGATATCAAGAATAGTGTGAGCTGTGGGTGTAATCCAGAACTTTGGGCGGCGGGACGGCCGTTGGCACGTGATACGGAGCCCGGTTTTTTTTGTCTGGTTAAGACGGTCGCCGAGGTGATCCCGGCGGCGACAAGCAGATTTATGCCTAGCACTCCTAGAGTGATCCAGAGCCATTCGATGGAATCGCCAAAGGCGTACTGGCCCATGAAAACTGTACTGATCTTGATGAAAGCCACGCCGCCCACGACGTCGGCAAGAATCTTAAAGGCCGATGCTACGCCAGTTCGCGCCCCAGGCACCAAGTCTTGTATCAGAGCCTGGTAGGGACCGTAGGAAACGTTGATATTGGCCTGGATGAACAGCCAGACGGCAAAGAGAAGCCAAAACGTGGGAGCAAGGCCGATTCCGACCATGCCCAAACAGATGAGGACGCTCCCGCCCAGAAGGTACGGGACGCGTCTCCCCAATGGCGATCGGGTCCGGTCGCTAAGACGGCCCACGATAACTTGAATCACTCCCGCCACCAAAAGCCCGGAGAGCCCAAGGGCCGCAAGATAAGTGTTCTTCAGTGCCTCCGGGGCCAGAATCAGGACCAAGACTGGCAGAACCACGGTATCGATAGCCAGGTAAAAACCGTTTATTCCCACGCCGAAGGCGTTTAGCCTCAGCAATGCCAGGTTGGTCCAATTGTTGGATGTTGGTGGCGACATCGTCAAGTAGCTATAATACAACACATATCGGCCATGGGTGACCTAAACCCGTAACCAGGTACATCGGAGAGTTTCCTGGAGATGAAAATCTGTTCGTTATTGCCCAGCGGCACTGAGATTCTCTTCGCTCTGGGTTTGGGCGACCTTATCACCGGCGTAAGCGATCTGTGCGACTATCCCCTTGAAGCTCGATCCAAGCCCGTGGTGAGCCGGAGCAAGATTGACGTTTCCGTTTTGTCCAGCAACGAAGTCGAAGAAGAGATCAATAGGATCCTGGCCGCCGGAGACAGTCCCTATGAACTCGATCAAGAGTGGTTATCCACCAATCCGCCGGACGTGGTGCTGACCCAGGACCTTTGTTACTTCTGCGAAGTCGACGCCGCGACGGTGGATCAAGCCCTTCAAGGCTTGTCCCATCAACCCAGAGTAGTTGTGCTGCAACCGAAGACGCTACTCGGGATATTTGAGACAATAAGTGAAGTTGGGGAGGTCTGCGGGGCCGGCAACGCGGCAGCGGCTCTGGTAGATGGTCTCAAGAAGCGGGTCCGGGATGTTGAGGAAACTTTGGACTCGGTGGGATACCGGCCCAGGGTTTTTTCCTTGGAGGGGATCGATCCCATTGTGATTGGCGGCCACTGGATACCCGATCTCCTTGAGCGAGCTGGTGGGGCGCGGGGCCCTTATCCTCCCGGCTCTCCTGCCCTCCGTCTGGATTGGAAAGAGATCCGAAACTACGCTCCGGAGAAGCTTTATATCGATCTTTGTTCATCTGACTTGGCCCGCGGACTTCGTGAGGTCCCCTGGCTGGCCGCCCAAGATGGCTGGTTGGATATGCCCGCCGTACGGTCAGGAGAGGTCTACTTGATAGACCACGTATACTTCAGTTGTCCCGGTCCACGGGTGATTTACGGGCTGGAGATATTAGCCCAGCTAACGCATCCTCACTTGTTTTCGGGGATGATTCCGACGAACACGGTCATGAAGTTGGACCCATTTAAGGCGAAGGACTGTCCTCCGGATGAAATAGCCCGCTGTTTCCACCCTTTTACGTCTTTGCCAGCATGATTGGGAAGCCCGGGCCGCAGGCTTCCGATGCGCGGGTTTCCCTTAGATGAATAGAGTTTGCTTGGACACCAGTGAGATAAACCGTGTATCAGGATGGCGTTCGAGGTGGCACGCAGACCGGCGAGTGATTATAATGTTGGAAAACTCCCGAGAAGGATTGCGCATTGGTTTCTAAGGATGAATTCAGGGCTGCGGTAGGTCATTTTGCCACCGGGGTAACGGTTATTACCACTGTGGACGATAACGGCCAGCCTCACTCGATGACCGCGAACTCATTTACGTCGGTTTGTTTGGAGCCGCCGGTAGTGCTGGTATGTGTCGCGCATAGCACGAACACTTTCGGATTTCTAGAAAAGTCTGGACGATTTGGGGTCAATATCCTGCGTCAGGAGCAGGAGGAGCTGGGGGCTTATTTTGCCAAACGCCCGGAGGACCGGGAGGATGGCGTCGAGGTTCACTACTTACCGGGTAAAGATGGCGTGCCTTATCTGGACAATTCCATGGTGTTTTTGGGATGCCATGTAATTGGGACGCATGTTTACGGGGACCATACGATTTTCCTAGGGGAAGTCGAAGAGATTCAGCAAAACGAGGCCGGTCAACCACTGATGTTCTACCGGAGCCGTTGGTATAATCCCAGTTCAGATTAACTAAAATTCGCATTCGCCGGAACTGACTCTATTTCAGTGAGGCGAGGAACCGCTCGATCTGTTCGTTAACTTTTTGGTACTGCTCAAGCTGCACGTAGTGGCTGCCGCCAGCAATGACCTGTACCCTGGCGTCCTTTATCTTGCTACCCAAGTATTCCGTATACTTTACGGGCGTCATGATGTCTTCGCTGCCGCACATCACCTGGGTGGGTAGGCCGATGTTTTGAATCTCGTCCATCACGTCGAATTTGTCACAAGCTTGCAAGTCGTTTAAGTCTACCGCCGGTCCAACTTCGGTTGACCTCCGCATCAGCACCTGGTATATGTCCGATTCCACGCCTTGATAATAATCTCGCTGGCCATCCATCCAGACCGCGTTGTCCTCGCCCGGGGAAGCACACCGGTTCAGGTAATCGTCATTAACCCGGAGCCGGGCTCCGGTGCCTATGAGGATGATACCCCTCAATTCGTCTGGATAACGTAAAGCGTAAAGTTGGGCGATGGCCCCTCCCATTGAATGGCCGCACAATACTACGTCCTTGTAGCGCCGCGCCGTAGTGAAGCCACGCACCCATTCCAGATAGCCTTCAATGGATACGCAAGGTTTGCCAGTAGGGTGACCCGGGAGATCGATGGCTTTCGAATTGCGGAAATGCCTCAGTTGGTAATAAAAAGATAGACTCGAACCGCCTGCTCCGTGGACGAATACCAGTTTCATAATCAACTCCTAAAACGATACATATCATTGTACCAGTGATATTAATGGCTTTTCGGCGTAGTTATCCTAAGGTCTATTCTAATTAGTCACCCGAATGCAATCAAGTTTATGTGGCTATCAAATTGAGATTCGGGAGTGGCGATGCGGTATGCGTTGGGCGCAAAAATCCTGCTTGCGATTCCGGCAAGATTTTTCCGTAGCCGTAGATGCATCGAGAAAGGGTTGCGGGCCAGGTTCCTGGCTGATGGTGCCAGGACGCGATTTAGAGTCACATTGTTCGCCTTTTGAGCTGTTGTCTTATGTCTCTTCTGCGGTGCCGTTGGTTCCACGGTGTCCGTTCGTTGACGCCGAAGAATTCTTGTAGAGTCCTTCTTGGAAGCAAGCGATGGAAGCCACGTAGTCATCGGGTTCCCGGTCTCGCCAGACAATCACGCCTGAGGTGTTCCTACCGGTGACCCTTACGTCTTCCAGGGTGATACGTACCACTTGGGCTTTGGCCGATATGATGAATATCTCCTGTCCCGGAGTATCGGGCACCACTCTGGCCGCGGCCACCAAACCGGTCTTTTCATTTACCCGGAAGGTGCGGACCCCTAGGCCGCCCCGGGAATGGCGCGGGTAGCTGGACAATGGCGTGGACTTGCCATAGCCTCTTGAACTAACAATCAATAGGTGAGTATTGGGTAGAATGGGAGACATGGCCACGAGTTTGTCGCCGTCAAGGAGCCGCATCCCGCGGACCCCTCCCGCCGCTCTGGAGCGGGGTGTAAGTTTCTCGACCGGGAACTTGATGGCCTGACCTTTTTCCGACACCACGATGATGTCCTTGGCCTCTCCTACCTGTCCCACGGCCACGAGTTCATCACCTTGTTCCAAGTCCATCACGATCAATCCACTGGGCCTGATGTTGGAGAGCTGGCCGGTCTTTAGGGCTTTGACCTCACCCATCCGGGTGGCCAAGACCAGCAGGTAATCCTCTTTGGGGTTCTCTATCGCCAGCATGGCCTGGATCTGCTCGCCTCGAGCCAAGGCAGGAAGTAGGGCGGTTAAAGGGACACCGCGCGTTGTGCGGGAGGTGTCGCCTATGATTTCGAAGGCTCGCTTGGGATATACCCGCCCTCGATTGGTGAAGAAGAACAACGTGTCGTGAGTGTCGACCACCACCAAGTCCAGCAAGGTGTCGTCATCCCTGGTGGTCATGCCCCTAACACCTTTGCCGCCCCGGTGCTGGGTGCGATAGGTTTCAGCGGGTATCCGCTTGATGTAGCCACGCTGGCTAAGGGTAATCACTACGTCTTGATGCGTTACGAATTGCTCCGCCGTTTGGTCCTGCACTTCCTCTTCATGTATGACGGTGCGGCGGGGATTGCTAAAGTCCTTTTTTAGTTTGCGGGTCTCGGTTTTTATCAATGACAGAATCTTTTCAGGATTGGCCAAAAGAACTTCTAGATCCTCGATGGTCTTCATCAGTTCTTCGTGTTCTTTTTCGAGACGTTCCCGCTCCAGGGCGGCCAAACGCCTTAGCTGCATATCCAGGATCGCTTGTGCTTGGACCTGGGTTAGCTGCAGTTGTTCCATTAAGTTGTTGCGGGCAGATTCAACATCGGCAGACGCCCGAATTATGGCCACCACCTCGTCCACTCTGTCCAGAGCAAGCAGGAGGCCTTGCACTATGTGGTCCCGGTCTTGAGCCCGCTTCAACAAAAACTCGGACCGGCGCCGGATCACCACTTGCCGGTGCTGAATGAACAGGTCTAGGGTCCGCTTCAGCGGTAGGACCTGGGGTTGGCCGTCTACCAGGGCCAGCATGATGCTGTTGAAAGATTGGCGCAGTGAGGTGTGTTTGAAGAGATTATTGAGTACGATCTCCGGTTGGGCGTCGCGGCGTAGCTCCACCACGATTCGCATACCCTGCCGGTCCGACTCATCCCGGACATCCGAGATACCCTCAACTTTACGTTCCCGAGCCAGGGTCGCGATCTTTTCGACCAAAGTAGACTTATTCACTTGGTAGGGCAGTTCGGTAACGATGATCCTCTCTCGGCCGCCCCGTACTTCCTCGATGGACGTGGTGGCCTCCATCACGATACGGCCGCGCCCGGTGGTGTAGGTGTCGAAGATGCCGGTTTTTCCGCGGATGTTGCCGGCAGTGGGGAAATCAGGGCCTTTGACGAAATTCATCAACCGGTCGGTGGCGCAGTCGGGGTGATCGACGAGGTAGCAAATGGCGTCGCAAATCTCCCCCAGATTATGGGGAGGAATGTTGGTGGCCATACCAACCGCGATACCCGATGCTCCGTTGACCATCATATTGGGCATGCGGGCCGGCAAAACCCGGGGCTCTTGGATGGAATCGTCGAAATTCAACGAGAAGTCGACCGTGTCGTAATCGATGTCGGCCAGCAATTCTTCGGCTATATTGGTCAGCCGCGCTTCGGTGTAACGCATCGCTGCCGGAGGGTCGCCGTCGACGCTGCCAAAGTTGCCTTGTCCGTTGATCAATGGGTGGCGCAAGGAAAATGGCTGGGCCATGCGTACCAAGGAGTCGTACACGGAGGATTCTCCGTGAGGGTGGAACTTCCCCAATACTTCCCCGGCGATACGAGCGCATTTACGGTAGGGTGAGTTTGGTCTGATGCCCATTTCGTGCATGGCGTAGAGGATCCGCCTCTGTACTGGTTTCAACCCGTCCCGAACATCTGGCAACGCCCGGGAGACGATGACGCTCATCGCATAGTTGAGGTACGACGTGCGCATCTCCTCTTCGATGTGCACTGGTCGTATATTTTCTGGCGGTGTGGATGTGCTAGTAACCATTATCTATTCCTCCTCTACCCAACCTTCACTTCCCATCATGGCATCTTCAGACGCCAGATACGTCCTGTCTTTATAGGTTCCGGAGTACGATCCGCTCCGGCAAGATTCAAACGCGGGAAACTTCAACAAACGATTGGGCTCGCTCTTTCAGACCCATGAAAAGGTTGCTAAAGGAGCGAGGAACTTCATCTTGGCGCTCCGGGTGACATTGAAGTCCTATTACCCAGCTATGCTCCGGGCTCTCCAATCCCTCAATCACACCGTCTTCCACCGAGTAGGCGGTGGTCATCAATCGCGGCGCCCTTTGGGCCTCTTTTAATCCTTGATGATGGATGCTGTTGACCTTAAAGAATCCGGCTGATCCAATGATTGCCGCCGCTTTGGCGCCGGGGGATATACAAATACTGTGGCTGGTGGATTCCCATCTCTCGCCGTTCCATTCCGCCCGATGATCCGGCAGGTCTTGAATCAACCGGCCACCGAAAGCCACGTTGAGCACTTGCATGCCCCGGCAGATCGCTAATACCGGCATGTCCCGGTCCAACGCGTGGTCAAGCAGCCGGAATTCTAACTCATCTAAAGGAAGGGAAAGCTGCAGTCCAGCTTCGGGATCGGGGGATTCGCCGTAGAAAGAAGGGTCTACGTCCGGGCCTCCACACAACATCAGGCCGCCAACGCCTTCCATCAAATGTTCTGTTGGCAGCGACCCGCTTTTTTCAGGAGTCACGAGCCGGACTTCCGCGCCCAAGGGTTCAATAGCTTGAATGTACCTTCGGGCATTACGAAGACCGGCGGAAGTGATGACAATAACCGACATATTACATAATATTGTACTTGAATCTAAGGCGCAGGCATAGTCTTAAGCGCGTCAGATCTGCGTCAGCAAGGACATCTGACGTTAACGACAGATGTTGGTGGAGAGCATATAATAGTACGAGCCGGACAAACCAAGTTCGCTATGTCGACATCGCTTCGACGCCTGGAGTTGATTGCCTCGGTAGTGCGATTTTGATAAGCTTGAAGAACAATCCGCCGAACAGGTGACGTGCGATATGAAGGAAGTCATAAAGGAAGCCATTAAGCTCCTGGAAAATGGTACTCCGGGAGTATTGGCGACGGTAGTACGTACTAAAGGCTCGACCCCGCAAAAACCCGGCGCCATGCTTTTGGTGCGCGAAGACGGCACCGGTGTGGGAACTTTGGGAGGCGGCTGCGTTGAAGGGGACATCTGGTTCGCTGCGAAAGAGATGCTGCGTTTGCACGGCGGACCCGAGTTTAAAGACTATTTCTTGAACGAGGAAATAGCCGCCCGCGACGGTCTGGTTTGCGGCGGCACAATGTACTTTTACCTGGAGCCGATATGGCAACCCGAGGATTTCGTGCCCCTCGGTACCGAGCTGGTGCAGGCTTACGAAGGTGGAGAACCGGTGGGCCTGGCGACCGTGGTCAACGTTCCCAAAGGCAGTGACGGTCTGGGCGCCAAGTTGTTGCTTCGCAGCGATGGCTCCACCTCCGGTTCCTTGGGTAGCGCGGTGCTAGACGCCAGGGCGATCGAAAAAGCCCGGCAAGTCGCTGATGTTGGGAATGTGGAGTCTTTCATCACCGATGACGGCATTGAGGTCTTCGTTGAAGGATTCACCACTCCGCCAACTCTGGTGATGATTGGAGGCGGCCACGTTGGCAAAGCCACCGCCGACCTGGCCAACACCCTGGGTTATCGGGTGTTTATCGTAGACGACCGGCCCGAGTTTTCCAACGCCGAACGGTTCCCCTATGCTGAGCAAACCGTTGTGGCCAATTACGACCAATGGGCCAACGAAATCGATCTTAACGTCAATAGCTTTGTGATTGCCGCCACACGGGGCCACCGCTATGATGACATGGCCTTGGAGTCGGCACTGACCACCCGCGCAAGGTACATCGGGTTGATGGGCAGCCGGCGGAAAAACATGATGATTTTCCAGCGTCTGTTGCGTCAAGGTGTTTCGACGGAGCGGTTGAAGCAGGTCCATGCTCCCATTGGATTGGACATTGGGGCCCTAACGCCGGAAGAGATCGCCGTCAGCATCATGTCCGAGATTATTATGGTCCGCCGGGGCGGCACCGGCGCTACCCTGCAGATGGACGATTGGTTCGTTGACCGCGCCGCGTCCATCGTGGAACGCAAGGTGGAAGTTTAACGGCCAAGGCCCTGATATGGCAGCCGTTATCGCGATACTTCTGGCCGCCGGCGAGTCCCGCCGGATGGGCCAACTTAAAGCCCTGCTACCTTGGCAGGGCACTTCTTTGTTGAAACATCAGGTTACTTCTTTGCGGGCGGGCGGAGTGGACCGGGTAGTGGTGGTGTTAGGTCATCGCTCCGATGAATTGAAGGCCGAATTGGCGGGAATCGAAGGGGTTGCCTGGCAGCTCAACCCGGATTACTTACAGGGCAAAACAACATCCATAAAAGCTGGCCTAAGTACATTGGGGTCGGAGCAGCTCGACGCCCTCCTGATACTGAATGTCGACCAACCCAGAAACGCGGACGTTATCCGGTCTCTGCTGAAAGAGCATCAATCTCAGGGAAGCCTGATCACCATCCCCACCCATAAAGGGAAAGGTGGGCACCCGATAATTCTTTCCCGATCTCTGTTGGACGAATTGCGGGAGATAGACGAGGAAACGTACGGTATAAAAGCTGTGGTGCAGCGCCATCTGGATGCCACCCGCCGGGTGGAAATGGAAGCCCCGGAAGTGCTCTGGGACTTGAACACCCCCGAAGAGTACCAGCGTGTCCTGGGAGAAGGCAGCTGACGGAAATCTCTCCGAGTAGGCCACGAGTTCCTAGTTTCGGCCGGTTGGCTGGCTACCTTTATCTATGTGGGTTGTGAGTTAGTTGACTTGCTGTTGGGCATAGCCAGAGTTGCTAAGAACCCCACAAAAAACAGGATCGCGGCGCTGTAGAACGCGATTCCCCAATCGTCGTTGTAGCGGTTGATCAGTATTCCCAGAACCCCGGCGGCCGCCGCGCTGAATGCGGCATTGCTGCCCCACATCAGTCCCATAAATGTTGCGTCCAATCCCCGCCCCTCGGCAACGTCTATGGCTGCCGCTTGGGTCAGGGAGTTCACCGACGAGTGGAACAACCCGAATAAGCCAATCGACAAAGTCATGAGCAAGCCGCCGCCGGCGATGATCGTGGTTATGGAAAGCACCACGGCAATGAGCATCAAGAAGGCGATTATCAACTTGCGGCCGATGCGGTCAGACAAAGCGCCGAAGACCGGACCGGATACGATCCCCGGGGCGGCCACTAACGAGACATGGACGCTGACCATGAAGAATCCCATGCCCAATTCTTGGCGCAGATAAAAAGGAAGAAAGAAGATATAAGAACGGTCGCCCATTCCCCGGACGGCGGAAACGATGAAAATGGACCACATTCCGGTTCCGCGAAAAGACTCCCGCAGGCTAATCATTTGGGATTTAAGGTTGCTTGCCAAGTTAATAGGGCCCGGCTTGGGGCCGCCTACGTTCCAGAGCAGAATCAACACAATGACGCCCAAGAGTAGGAGCACCGGCGTCCCACCCCCCATGATCCAGCGCCAACTTACGACTCCCAGCAGAGCCCCGGCGATCAGCGGTCCGGCCAAGTCTCCCACGTTCCCCATTGACCTGTGAAGGGAGATGTAAAGTCCACGCTGCCTGGGAAAGCGGCGGGCCAGCAGGCCCAACGCCGGAGGGTGCCACAGAGCACTTCCGGCCGAAGCCACCACCAAGGCGGCTAGAAGGATGGTGTAAGTCGGCGATAGGGCCACCATAAGATAGCCCAAGCCGATGAGGCCCATGCTTATCCCCAGCACCTGTCCGCTTCGATACCGGAAGATATCCACAAAGAAGCCGCTGCCCACGCTGGTGAGTCCGCCGGTAAGTTGGCGGACCGCCGACATCACGCCGGCTTGGATGGGATCCAGCGCCATAGACTCGTAGATCGCGGTTACTAGGACTGGGAAGCTGTGGGCATAGATGTGCTCAAGACCGTGGGCACCGATGAGGGTAGTCGCCATGGTCTTGTCGCTGGTCCGGCCCCCTTCTTGTCGCGCAGGGGCAGGAACGGTTTCGGTTGTTTCAACCACGCTGTAGAACCTGCTTTCATTAATTTCTCATACCGATGGCCAGATACGGCAGGTAGCAATTGGGCTAACTTCGGGAGTATACACCTGGCAACTCCCAGTTCAAAGCGTATTCCGCCATCAGAGTTTCAGATTCCGTAATAATGTTTCGCGACTTGCCCCGAGTGTAAGCGGCGAAATGGCCGGGCAGCCGGCGGATTGACGTCAGTTTGCGGCCGATCGGCCGTCGCTCAACTGGTTTCATAAAATGACGCCAAATGGTAGTAAAATGCCCGGGAGAAGCTCGGCGGTTTGGCGGTCAAGGATTATCACCTTCAAATCGTTGGCCCTAGCTCCGATAGGTAAATTGGCTCAATTACCATGCGTATACTCCGGCACCTGTGGCAGCAACCCTTGTATAATCGAACGGTTACTTACCCACCGTTACTTGCCCAAGGGAGCTGCACATTTGCGTGCTTTAATACTTTCCGACATTCACGCCAATCTGGAGGCATTGAGGGCAGTCATTGACGACGCGAGCAGCCGCGGCGGCTTTGATGTCCTATGGTGCTTGGGAGACTTGGTGGGCTACGGCCCGGACCCAGTCCCTTGCTTGACCTTGGTCCGTAGCCACTCTTTCGTGGCCGTGGCCGGCAACCACGACTATGCGTCCGTGGGCAAGATGAGCGTAGATGCCTTTAATTACGCCGCCAAGGCCGCGGCCAATTGGACCACCAGCCAACTTTCCCAGAGCGAGGTAGATTTCTTATCCGGACTTCCCCTGGTTGCCAACCACGAACCATTCACCATGGTCCACGGCAGCCTGAGGGATCCCTTGGAAGAGTACTTGCTGGACGCCGACGCGGCGGAAGCCAGTCTAAAGTTGTTGGCCACTCGATTCTTGCTGGTGGGCCATTCTCATTTCCCGTTTCTGTGTTTGGAAAACGAAAGCACACCCCAGTTCGTGGAATTCACGGAAGACGCCGTGCTGCCCCTGACCGAGCAGCGGTGGATAATCAACCCTGGATCCACCGGACAGCCCAGGGACCGGGATCCTCGGTCCAGTTACGCTATCTATGACGACCAAGATGCGACGATCGAGCGGCACCGTGTGGAATACGATATTGAGGGCACCCAGAGCAAGATGCAAGAAGCCCATTTGCCGGAATATCTGATTGAGCGGCTCAAGTTCGGCATTTAGGCGTATATAATAGAAAGAGCAGATATTCGCGATCCAACACCCTGACCGGGATATCATCGGTGGGCGGTTGACACGGCGGATAGATTATTGATAGGTTTTGGCTACGTGATAGACGCCCGTCTATCAAATCAAGGCCCCAGAACGGCCCGCTAGCTCAACTGGCAGAGCAACTGACTCTTAATCAGTAGGTTCCCGGTTCGACCCCGGGGCGGGTCACCAAAATTCCATTTGGTGCCCAAATTTTATACGAATGTAATAGTTGGCAGGTAAAAACATGGTAGCAGGCCAACTGACTCTAAGCAAAATCGGTCATTTAGGCACGGGGGCCGGAACATGGTAGACGAAGGTACGGTGTACCTCCCTCTTACAAAGCGGCAGCAAGGGTTGCTGGCGGGCGTCCTATCTCAAGAAGAGATGGCGGGTATCAGGGAGAGGACCCTGTCGAAGGAAGAGGTTCGTGCAGCCGCTCTTTGGCGCGAGATTCCCGTCGGCGAGTCAGAAAGATGGCTTCGATCAGGGGAGCAATTACTCGGGCGTCAGCAGGGGTGAAATCGGTGATGTCGCCCGGGGGTATTTCCAGGTCGTCGTCCAGTTCCTCGGTGGTATTAAAGGTGTGCTTACTCATGACGTAAATGTCATCCCTCGGCGTAGTATGCCAGTAAGCGAACGGATGTTCTCAGTTAGCAATTGAGCCTACGAAATGTCAAGGGGTTCTGGGCATGAAAGTAGTCGGGCTTCGGGGACTGTGGCTGGGGGTATTTTTGGTGGCCTGTGCAACTTCGCCAGCTTCGTCGCCACAGCCTGTGCCTGGATCCACTACGCGGTCCGTCCCGGCCGCTTTGACTGTTCCCATTGACCCTGAGAGTGAGTCGGTGGTTCAGAAGTTGGCCGCCAAGGTGGGGCTGGGTTCTGAGCGGGAAGAGATCATTGAGTTCACACGGGCGGCTCTGGCGATTGAGGCCGAACGGAACGACGGGATGGAATTCTATGCTTCCTTGATGGAACGCGTTGGCCCGATAGGGGCTGGACCCATCATGAATCGGACTATGCTTGATGGAACAACCTTGGAGGAAGCTGGTCGATACGGGGCTCCTGGACGATTCGAAGGCATGTATTTCCTTCACAGGCGCCTGCTTTTACTTGATGTTCCCCAGGTACTTGAACCGGTCAAGGATAGTTTGGTTCAAGCCTATACTAGCGAGATTCAACTTGCTATCGACCAATCGCAATCATCCGATGTTGAGGCTGCTATCGACGGTGCGGTCTACAATGCAGTCACGAAGATTCACCCAACTATTAACTATTATGGGGTTGACACGAATCTGGCAACGTTTGTTTATCCGCGGGTGAGCAAAAACAATCTTGATACATGGAAACGCAAGGCCGAACAATATGAGCGCTACTCTGGAGGATACAGAACATACATGCGCTACGTGGAGGGTCCCTGGGGGCAGACCCAGTTGTTCCGCCGATGGATATACACGCGGTGGGCGGAGATTCTGCAAGAGCAGGGCATCGCCGCCGCTGAAGAAGAGTTCATGGAACTAATCCCCGGCCTTATGTCGGACATGATGCAGGAAGTGATGAAAGGGCTTTCCCCTGAGCATCAAAAAGAATTAGCGGAGCGGCACAGAGACCCATAACCTCACGGAAGTCCTGATTAGAACAAGTGTGCGGCATTGCGAAAACTGACTCTTAATTAGCATCTACCCCGTTCGACCTCAGCGCGGGTTTCCAATATAATGTAGGTTAATCCACTGGGCCGGGGCCATGCTCCGGCCTTTGAATTTCGGCTGTTAATTTAAACACGGAGAAGTGATTTGACTACCGATTTTGTGACTAATGAAGAGATCGTGCGGGAAGCGCGCAAGCGGTTGGGGCAGGGGCCGTGGGATTATTTGGTTGGAGCTTCTGAGTCGGAGACGACTATGCGGCGGAACCGGTTGGCTTTCGACCGTATCGCCTTTCGGCCACGGGTGTTGGTCGATGTATCCAAGACCGATACGTCTACCACTTTCATGGGCCATGACATGCGGATCCCGGTTCTGCTCGCTCCGGTTGGTTCGTTGCAGGTGTTCATTCCGGAGGGTGGGGCTGCCGCCGCCAAGGCTGCCGGGGAGTTTGGGGTAGTCCATGTCGTTAGCTCGGTTACCGAGCCTTCGCTTGAGGAGACGATGGCGGTCACGGACAGCCCCAAGATATTCCAGCTTTATATCCATGGCGATTGGGACTGGACTAAGGAGATGATCGACCGGGCGAAGAACGCCGGTTACCAGGGTCTCTGTATCACAACGGATACGGCGAATTACAGCCGGCGGGAGCGTCCGTTGCTTACCCGTTGGACCCCTTTCTCCCAACGCACCCCTCGAAACCCGGTCTGGGCGGCTTCGGTTACCTGGGAGAGCATCGATCGGATCAAGGAGTACGCCGGTCTTCCCTTCATGTTAAAGGGTATCGCGACCGCCTCGGATGCAGCGTTGGCGGTGGAGCATGGCGTAGATGTGATTTGGGTATCGAACCATGGCGGACGCCAGTTAGATCATGGGCTGGGAACTATGGAGATGCTCCCGGAGATCGTGGACGTGGTCGGCGGTAAGGCCGAGATCGTCGTTGACGGCGGGGTCCAGCGCGGCAGCGACGTTTTGAAAGCGGTAGCCATGGGCGCCAAGTCTGCGTCCATCGGCAAATTGCAGGGTTGGGGGCTAGCCGCCAATGGAACAGCGGGACTGGTGCGGGTGTTGGAGATCCTGCAGGAGGAGATCAGGGTGGCCATGGGCTTGATGGGCGTCACCTCCATGGACCAACTCTCCCCGTCCTACATTTGCAAAGCGGAAGCCACCACCCAGCCCCACGAAATGAGCGCCTGGGTCAACATGCCAGGGGGAAGGATAACCTAGACAACTCTCAAGAGATCCCGCTCCAAGCAAATCCGAAGCGGCATTGGAGGCTTTCTCACGGGATGTCTTCCCTCCAAAGGAAAAATTCCGTTCAACGGGCGCCCGTCTATGTCGCAAACCTCAGCTGTATTTATTGCCAAATGACGGCCCATACTCCAAGTGCCCCATGTCGACCCACGCCCGTAGAACGTTGGCGTGCGCTAGCCGCACCGGCTCCGGAGCCAATTCCATCTCGCTTTCGTAAGCCGCCCATTCGTCTCCGGGTGCTTTATCCAGGTTTTCCAGGACCCAGAGCAGGAGGCGCACCCTTTCCTTGTGAGTGTTCGATGCATCAGCCATTGATCTCTCCTAATCGCAAGGCTGGCCAATTCCGCAGAGTTTATTAAGAGTACCACCGGCACCTATATCGGAAGGAATCGGGATCAGCCGGCACACCGCATTGCCTAACACAACCATGATGCGGTTGTGGCCGACGGCAGGGTTTACATCACATGGTTGGCCGGGACGACCTTGAACAAATAGTCGTCCTAACATGTTGTTCGCGTCTATTGCCCAGGTGTTTGATAGACTCCACTCCGTGGAATCAGCTATCCCAACCACAAAGCCTTGCCGTCGAGTATGCTGAGGTTTGGGCGATTGATGTCCAACTACTTGAATATGAGGCGGCGAACCGTATCTTTTGTTTATGGGTGGACAATGAATCAAAGGGTCAGATATAATACCTCGGCCCGCCACAGAGGTGTAGTTACCCGTGATTCCGCATGTTTCGTACTAATCTGTGGTTAGGTCAATTGGTGAAACATCGTGCGCCGGCCCACTCGGGGAAGTGTCGGAACTGGTAGACGAGCATGATTTAGGATCATGTGCTGAAAGGCGTGGGAGTTCGAGTCTCCCCTTCCCCACCAGTGACAGAGACGCCGGGAGTTCAAAAGCCGGAGTAATCGAAAACCCTTTAGTCTCAAATAAAAGACATTCTAGGGCCAATGGTTGTTGAGGAGCGTCAATTGACGAATATATTAGAGGTAAAAGACCTACAAACTTATTTCTTCACCTATGAAGGCGTGGTCAAGGCGGTGGATGGCGTTTCCTATGAACTTGAAGAAGGAGAAACGCTGGGGTTGGTTGGCGAAAGCGGCTGCGGGAAAAGCGTCAGCGCCTTGTCGGTGATGCGTTTGATCCCCGACCCACCGGGAAGAATCATCAATGGCGAGGTTCAGTTCGAGGATGAGGACATCCTGAAAATCGACATGAACGATATGCGCCGGATCAGAGGCGGCAAGATCGCCATGGTGTTCCAAGAACCCATGACCTCCCTGAACCCTGTGCTCACGGTTGAGAAGCAAATCACCGAAACCCTTGAGCTACACATGGGAATGAGCCGGGCCGAATCCCGAAGGGAAGGAGTGGACTTGCTCGCCAGGGTGGGCATCCCTGATCCAGACAAGCGTATCAAACAGTATCCTCACCAGTTCAGCGGCGGAATGCGGCAAAGAGTGATGATTGCCATGGCTCTTAGCTGTAACCCCAGGCTCATAATCGCCGACGAGCCTACTACCGCGCTGGACGTGACCATTCAGGCGCAGATCTTAGAGTTGATGAAGTCGCTGACCACCGAGTTCGGCGTGGCCTTGATAATCATCACTCACAACCTGGGTGTGGTGGCCCGCTACGCCGACCGGGTGAACATAATGTATGCCGGCAAGATTATCGAGCGAGGCTCCGCTCGAGAAATCTATGCCAATCCCCGGCACCCCTATACCGTGGGTCTGCTCCGGTCAGTGCCCCGTTTGGACCTGCCGCGCCGAATGAGATTGGATCCCATTGAAGGACAGCCCCCGGACTTGGTTAATCTGCCGCCAGGGTGCTCTTTCCGGGCGCGATGCCGTTGGGCCATTGATAAGTGCGCAACAGACATTCCCGAGTTGGCCCCAGCGGGAGAGGGCCATCTGTCCGCTTGTTTCCGGGCCGAGGAGTTAGGAGACCTTATAAAGGAAGTCGTGGCCGACGAAGCGCGGCGATTTGGGACTGACGCCGAAGCAGAATCCGCGCCTGAACCCGTTGCGTCCGAAGCGGTGGCGTCCGAAGAGAACCAGCCAGGAGAGGACGGTTAGGTATGACCACAACCCCAGAGCTTCAACCCCAAGGAGGCGCTCCGGCGCCGGAATCCGAAAACTTGATCGAAGTTAAGGATCTGAAGATGTACTTCCCCGTGAGCTCGGGGATGTTATTCCAACGGACCGTGGCTAACATCAAAGCCGTCGACGGCGTTAGCTTTGTGATAAAAAGGGGTGAAACCCTAGGACTTGTAGGGGAAAGCGGATGCGGAAAGACAACCACCGGCCGGTGCATCCTCCAGCTTTACAAGCCTACCGCAGGATCCATCACCTTTGACGGCCGCGAATTGATGGGCATGGGTTCCCGGGAATTGAGGTCGATGCGGCGGGAGATGCAGGTAATCTTCCAGGACCCTTACAGTTCGTTGAACCCCCGAATGACCGCCGGCAATATCGTCGGCGAGCCTTTGGTAGTTCACGGATTGGTGGATAGCAAAGCCGAGTACCGCGAACGCGTCGCTAGTCTCTTACAAAATGTCGGTCTGAACCCATACATGGCGGACCGGTTCCCCCATGAGTTTAGCGGCGGACAGCGTCAAAGAATCGGAGTGGCCAGGGCACTGTCGGTGAGCCCCAAGTTTATCGTTGCCGATGAGCCTGTCTCCGCTCTTGACGTGTCCATTCAAGCCCAGATCGTTAACCTCTTGGAAGACCTTCAGAATGAGTTCAACCTTACCTACCTCTTCATCGCCCACGACCTGTCCGTAGTCCGTCACATCAGCGACCGTGTCGGCGTGATGTACTTGGGCCACATCGTGGAGATGGCGGACCGGAATGAGATTTACGTCAACCCCATCCATCCTTATACCAAGGCCCTCCTGTCCGCGGTACCGATACCTGACCCGGTTATCGACGCCCAACGGGAAAGAGTCTTGTTGACCGGTGAGGTCCCTAGCCCCTTGAACCCGCCATCCGGATGCGTATTCCACCCACGCTGCCCCGTCTCCATCGACGAGTGCAGTCAGGTGTTCCCCGAGTTGCAGGAAGTAGAGCCCAACCATTGGGCAGCCTGCATCAGGGCCGACGGGTACGGCGCTTTCTAACCAAGTTAAGCGCGTTATCTTGTGATTCCGATTAGGGGCGCCCAGATGCGATTGGGGCGCCCCTAAACATTTGCCCTCGAACCTTGCCCGTCCAGCCTTGTAGCTGTATTTCCCCCGTGATACCATCGATAGTGCATGGACCCAGAACTAATACGAAATTTCTGCATCATAGCCCACATCGACCACGGTAAGTCGACGCTGGCTGATCGCTTTCTGGAGCTCACCGGGACAGTCCGCGCCGAGGACATGAAGTCCCAGTTCCTAGACCAGATGGACCTGGAGCGCGAGCGGGGCATCACCATCAAGGGTAAAGCGGTGGCCATGTACCACCGCGCCCCGGACGATGTCGTATATCAGTTAAACCTTATCGACACCCCCGGCCACGTGGATTTCAGCTATGAAGTATCACGGGCTATGGCCGCCGCCGAGGGCGCCTTGTTGGTGGTGGACGCCAGCCAAGGAGTTGAGGCCCAAACCATCGCCAATGCTTTGTTGGCAATGCACTACGACCTGGAACTGATTCCGGTGGTGAACAAGGTAGACCTGCCTCAAGCCGAGCCCAATCGGGTGGCCAGCGAAATCCAGCAGGTGTTCGGCTTCCGCGAAGATGAAATACTCTACGTCTCCGCCAAAGAAGGCACCGGAGCCCGGGAGATCCTCGATGCCGTGGTGGCCCGCATCCCTCACCCCAAGGGAATCTCAAAGGATCCTTTGAGGGCGCTTGTATTCGATTCGGTCTACGATTCCTATAAAGGAATCATCGCGCACGTCCGCGTGCAAGACGGCCAACTCTCCCGGGATCAACGTCTAAAAGTCATGTCCTCGGGTAAAGTGGCTGAAATCTTGGAAGTGGGCGTATTCGCGCCTTTCCCCAAAACCGTGGACACCATTTATGCGGGTCAGGTGGGCTATGTCGCCACCGGTTTCAAGGATGTCCGGGATTGCAGTGTGGGCGACACTCTTACAAGTAACAGCAAGCCGGCCAAGGAGCCCTTGCCGGGCTATCTGCCCCTGCAGTCGATGGTGTTTGCCGGACTCTATCCTTCCGACGGCGAAGATCATAACAGGCTGAGAACATCTCTGGAGAAGTTGCAGCTGAACGATGCCTCGTTAAGAATCGAGCCGGAAAACAGCACGGCTTTAGGGTTTGGTTTCCGCTGCGGATTTTTGGGACTGATGCACATGGAGATAGTGCAGGAACGTCTGGAACGGGAATACGACCTGGACATCATTGTGACTTCCCCCAGCGTATCCTATCAGGTGGTTTCCCCCACCGGAGAAATTACGAATATCGACAATCCTTCCAAGCTTCCGCCTCCCCATGAAGTTAAGGAAATAAGGGAGCCGGTATTGGACCTGACTATCGTTGCCCCCGACCGTTACGTCGGCGTCATTATGGAGTTGATGCACTCCCGGCGGTCCGAATTCAAAAGAATGGACTATATCCAGGGTGGCATGGTCCAGCGCGAAGGCGTGGATTCAGATACGGCCCAGTCTCGGGTCGTCATGGAATACACGCTGCCGTTGGTAGAGTTGCTGGCCGATTTCTACAACCAACTCAAGTCCCGTACCCAGGGATATGCCTCGATGGACTACACTCTTAAAGGATACGAGGCCGCTTCGTTGGTAAAAGTAGACGTGTTGGTCAATCAGCAGCCGCTTGAAGCGCTGGCGATGATACTCCACCGGGACCAAGCCGTTAGCCACGGCCGAGAGGTTATTCAGAGGCTGAAGGCGGCCATTCCCCGGCAAATGTTTGAGGTCCCTCTCCAAGCGGCCATCGGCAGCCGAATCATCGCAAGGGAAACCATTCGGGCCATGCGCAAGGACGTGCTCGCCAAGTGCTATGGAGGGGACATCACCCGGAAACGGAAGCTGTTAGAGAAGCAAAAGGAAGGAAAGCGCCGGATGAAGATGGTTGGCCGGGTAGAGGTTCCGCAGGAAGCTTTCCTGACCCTGCTTAAGATCGGCACGGACGCCTGATTCAGGAAAATCCCAGCGAGGCTCTTAGATCACCGATTTGGTTCATGTGCTCCCGCCAGTGTCCGTTAAATCCCCGCTCCAGCAGCATATCTGCGGTTCGCTGTTCGTCGACTCCCCGGCTTTTGAGATGCGCCAGAACCGGTTTGCCGGCCAAGTCGTCATCGGTCGCCGATCCCAAAGCCTGCTCTAACTCTTGAAACAGGGTGTTGATTTCATCCAGCAACTGTGCCATGTCCTTGGCTTGCTTTTCCGGTGTCATGTTGGTCCTGTCGGCCCAAATGTCATACTCTTCCAGTTCTCCCGATAGGATCCCCCGCACGATGGAATAGATGCCGCCGGGCGGAGTATCCAGTAGGTGGCAGACGATTTCCCGGACACACCAAACGGAAGGCTCGGGTTTCCAGTCCAGGCAATAGTCCATTCCCTCAAGTAGTTCCAACAGCTCGGCCCTGATACTATGGGCCGTTGCCAGATGGCGGTCTCTGAGGCTGGTCACGGGCGCAGGACCATGAGGAACAGGATGACGATAGGCAGCAGCGTGGCGATACCCCCGAACATCGACCAGCGCTTGCTGGTGCGGGTATAAGCGGGGTCCAGCGAGCCGGCGGCCAATCCTTCTTGGGACAGTCTGACCATGCGCAATTGGAGAGGAATCAACACACCGGCCCAGATGAACGCGGTGACGAGCAACAGCATCAAAGATATACCTAGCCAAGGCTCCTGGAACCGCTCCCAGCCACTGAGCCCAGCCAGCAGGATTCCGGTCACAAGCAGAGTCGCTATGCCGGGGCCGGTAAACACGTAGTCCGCGAAAAGAACGCTCCGGGACGTCATAGCCATATTTTCAAGGTTGCCAGAGCGGTCGGCGCGTACTTTCCAGAACGCCGTCGTGATCAGATTCCCTAAAAAGATGACCGACGCTAGGATGTGGATGGCTAAAATGAACTGAAACAATATTCCCCCCGTGATCTGAGCTCGCCGGCATCGAAAAAGCGCCCGGCCTTGGGCTGGGTCACTCCGGCTGCAGCGTCTTCAACAGTGCCAGAACTTCCTGGCGGGTGTCCTCCCGCGCCAGACCAAACTCCAACGACGCCCGCAATAAGCCCAAGGGAGTTCCTCCGTCATAGCGCGTACCCAAAAACTCGTAAGCGTAAAGTTCGTAATGCTCCAATAGGAGCAGCAGGGCGTCGGTCAACTGAATCTCGCCGTTGGTTCCCGGCGGAGTCCGCCTTAAATGATCGAAGATCTCCGGCGGTAGAATATAGCGTCCGACGATGGTTAGGTTGGAAGGGGCTTCTTGGCGGGAGGGTTTTTCCACAAGCCCATGGATCTGATGAACTCGGTCGTTCACGGGAGTCGCGTCCACCACTCCGTAGTTATGGACCCGTTCCCATGGCATCGGCTCGACGGCCACCACGCCGCCCCCGGTGTTTTCGTGCACCTTCAGCATCTGTGCGACGACGCCGGGGCTATGGGCGATGATGTCATCGGGCAGTATTACAACGAAAGGTTCTCCGGCCACCGCTTCTTCCGCGGTCAAGACGGCATGCCCTAAACCCAACGGCTGTTCCTGGATTACAAAAGACACCTGGGCTAGTTCCGCAGCGGCCCTAACCTTCGCCGCCAATGCAGTGGCGCCGGAATCGGCCAGACGCTCCTCTAGATCCGGCATCGCTTGGAAGTAGGCAGCGATGGATTCCTTGCCTCTGGAGGTGACGACGATGACCCGTTCTATCCCGGCCTCCGCAGCCTCTTCGACCACGTACTGAAGCATCGGCTTGTCCAGAATGGGCAGGAGTTCCTTGGGCACCGACTTGGTTACCGGCAGAAATCTGCTGCCCAATCCGGCGGCGGGAATAACGGCGGTCCTAACTTTCATGTAGCGCTCCTGGAGCGGGCTAATTCTAACACCGGGCTGGGTAAGGGACAACGCGACCGGCCGGGGTTTGGCTGGGCAAGGCTAAACCACACACTTTTCTACGATCGGCGCTATATCGGTGTTTGACACGGTGCTAGGGCTAGCCTAACATTATAGCGAGACCGCGCTAGACGGGGAGTTAGCGGTGCCTTGTACCCGCAATCCGCTATAGCGGGGTTGAATGCCTCTCCCAGGCATGACCATTAGGCCAATATTTCGGATAGATGATGTTGAAGGTTGGGTCCCACGCGGCGCAGACCTGCGAACTCCGCCAGGCCGGAAGGAGCAACGGTAAACAGTGCTCTGCGGGTGCCGTGGGAGCGCCTGACCCGAGTCACCGTCCGGAACATGCCTAGTGGCCAGCGTCGAAGAGAGGTGCGCGGTCTCTAACCAAGATGATGACGGTCCCGCGCTAGATGCCATCGATCAGCCCTGGGACAGTGATTCCACAACCAGACCATCCAGGTCAGGACACCGCAAGGCCCTTGGCCAGCACTTTCTGACCGACTCCCGGATCCTCAACCGAATCGTCGCCGCGGCGGAGCTTGTTCCCGAAGACCAGGTATTGGAGATCGGACCCGGACGGGGTGTGTTGACCCGCCGGTTAGTTCAGCGGGCCGGCCGGGTGGTGGCGGTGGAGATGGACCGGGTGCTCGCCGCTGAATTGCCGGCGCGTCTCGACCATCCCTCTAACCTGGAAGTAGTCCACGGCGACGCCCGGTCGATAGATCTGGCGCCTTTGGTGGGCGAGGATAAGCCCTACAAAGTGGCGGCCAATCTCCCTTACTACGCCGCCAACCCGATAATCCGCCGGCTACTCGAGGCCGCGCCAAAACCGGAGTTGCTGGTGGTGATGGTCCAGCAAGAAGTTGGGCGCTCCATGCTGGCGAAACCCGGTGGAATGAGCATCTTATCGGTCGCAACCCAGTACTATGCTAAACCGTCCCTCGTGTGCCACGTCCCTCCCCGATCTTTTCGTCCGCCTCCGTCGGTGAATTCATCGGTAGTACGGCTCGACGTTAGGTCTCAGCCCGCGGTGGCTGTAGCCGATGAATCAGCCTTCTTTCAAGTGGTCCGCGCCGGTTTCTCCGCCAAGCGGAAACAACTGCGAAACTCCTTGAGCCACGGTTTGGGCGTTCATCCCACGACAGTTGGAGAACTCTTGGAGGACTTGGAGTTGGACGGCCGGCGGCGGGCCGAGACTTTGACTCTGGACGAGTGGGGGTTGATCTACAGAGGCTGGGAGGAGCGGATCCGGGGAGCGGCATAATCGTGGAAGTTCCGGCTTACGCTAAGCTGAATCTCGTCTTGGAGGTGCTGGGCCGGCGGCCCGACGGGTTCCATGAAATAAGAACAGTGCTCCAAACCATCGACTTGGCGGATCGCCTTACTTTCCATCCGGCATCGGGGCTTCATCTTCAATGCGATGACTCTTCCCTCAACGGCGAAGCTAACCTTGTTTGGCAAGCCGCCGTTAGGCTGGCTAAGAGCCGCAACATACAGCCCCGAGCGTATATACATCTGGAGAAACATATTCCGGTGGCGATGGGTTTGGGAGGAGGAAGCAGCGACGCGGCGGCCACACTGATAGCGCTGAATCAACTCTGGCAGCTTAACTTGTCCATTTTGGAACTGTCGGGAATAGCGGCGAGTTTGGGTTCCGACGTGGCCTTCTTTTTGGCGGGTGGAACTGCATCCACGGCCGGCCGGGGGGAATTGGTCACTCCGATTCATCCTTTGCCATCGGTCCCGGTGACGCTGATCTGCCCAACCGCGACGTTTCTGGACAAGACATCGAGAATGTTTTCACGTCTAACGTCCGGGCATTACAGTGACGGGGAGCGGACCAGCCGGCTTGAAGAGATCCTGGGTGGTGACGAATTCGTACCAGATATGCAATATAACGTTTTCGAGCATGTGGCATTTCAGGAGTTTCCGGAGTTGGACGATCTACGCCTGAAGGTCGAGTCGGCAACCGGTGCGGAAGTCCACTTGTCGGGCGCGGGCCCAGCGTTGTATTTCCTTCCTTCCAGTGAAGATGAATATCAGAGGGTGTCCCACGCCTTGCAACATTCTAGCGCTCGGGTATACCTTGTACACACGATCTGACTCGGCTCAGCGCCGGGAGTATCCGACTGAAAATCTCAATCCTAAGATTATAGTGAGCTAGAACATGTATACCCTTGCCGCCATATCCATCCCATTCGGTCCCAACATCATCGAATTCGGCCCATTTATCCTGGCCTGGCACGGATTTTTCACCTTTGTAGCCGTGGCCACTTCGGTGTACCTGGCGGTCCGTTGGGGCACCAAGCAGGGCCTGTCGGCAGATGCCATATATTCGATCTCGGTTTGGGCGATCATCGGCGGTATCCTGGGGGCGCGGATAGTCCACATAATCGACTTCTGGGGTCCGATCTACCAGCACGACCCGATCAGGCTGTTGTACGTTTGGCAAGGAGGCATCGCGATCTATGGCGGAATATTAGGCGGATTCGCCGGCGGCGCATTGTATGTCATCATCCGAAACTCGGACCGGTTTTTGGCGATGTGGGGTTCGGTATACAAAGTGATGCCTTTCCTGGGGGAACCGAACAAAGCTCCACTGCCACCGATCGGGTTAATGGTCGATATCACCACCCCGGCGTTGCTGATATCCATGGCCATCGGCAGAGTTGGAGACATAATTAACGGGGAGCACTTTGCCAAGGCCACCAATCTAGCCTGGGGCTTCATTTACACTAACCCGTCCAGCCCTGGCTACCAACAGCCAGCATCCCATCCGGCGGTGGCGTATGAGTTGATCTTCGATCTTCTATTGCTGGCTGCTATCTGGCCGTTGCGCAACCGGTTGCGCCCCCACGGAATGTACTTCGTGCTGTATGGGGGCCTGTATTCGATGGGCAGGTTCTTCTTGAGCTTCCTTCGCGTGGAGCAGATACCCTACTTCGACGTGTTGAACCAGGCGCAGATCATCGCCCTGATCGTGATGGCGGTAGCGATACCCTTAGTGGTGTTCAAAGCTAAGTTCGTAAAGCCAACGCAAGATGCGGAAAGTGGGAGGCGGGGACAAAGGCGGGCTAGATAAGCTGGGCGTCAGGCTCGATGGTCTGGATTGGCAAACACCAGGACGGAGTTGTGGCCACCGAAACCGAATGAGTTGCTCATGGCCACGTCGATCTGCTTATGTTTGGCTTTGTTGGGAGTGTAGTCAAGATCGCAATCTGGGTCCGGCGTCTCCAGATTGATGGTCGGTGGAACGATCCCGTTTTGTATCGCCATGATGCAGAACGTCGCCTCTAAAGCCCCGCCTGCTCCAAGAAGATGGCCAGTCATGGATTTGGTGGAACTCATGGGCACTCGGTAAGCGTGCTCTCCCAGAGCCAACTTAACGGCCTTTGTTTCCGATCGGTCATTCAATGGCGTAGACGTGCCGTGGGCGTTTAAGTAATCCAAGTCCGACGGTTTGACGTCCGCGGCTTTCAAAGCCAATCCGATGGCTTTGGCGGCGCTCTGCCCGCTGGGTCCGGGCTCGGTTAAGTGGTGAGCGTCGGAAGTGGCGCCGTATCCCAGTAATTCTGCCAGTGGCGTGACCCCGCGCGCTTCGGCGCTCTGCTGGCTTTCTAGGACCAGTACCGCAGCCCCTTCAGCCATCACAAACCCATCCCGGGCAGCGTCGAACGGGCGGCTCGCCTTCTGAGGGTTCTCGTTGAACCGGGAGAGGGCGCGCATGGAATTGAATCCGGCGACGGCGATGGGAAATATCGGCGCCTCGCTACCGCCGGCCAGCATCACGTCCTCTTGGCCGCGGCGAATCATCTCCCAGGCTTGCCCTAAAGCATCGGCGCCGCTGGAGCAGGAGGAGACTAGGCAGTAGTTGGCGCCCATTGCCCCGGTAACCATGGAAACCTGGGCCGAAGCCATATCGGCCAGCATCATGGGAATCAAAAATGGGCTCACCCGTTTCGGACCCCGCGCGCTCAATACCTCAAATTGCTGTGATAGCGTAATGATGCCGCCAATCCCGCTCCCGATGATGACGCCCACCCGATAGGGGTCGCCATTTTTGGGGGCCAGATGAGCTTGTTGGCAGGCTTCTTTCGCGGCCACGGCAGCCAACTGGGCAAATCGGTCCATGCGGCGGGCTTCTTTGCGGTCCAGGTAGTTCTGGGCGTCGAACCCTTTCACCTCACCGGCGAAGTGAGTATCGAAAGCTTCGGCGTCGAAGGCCGTGATGGTGTCGATGCCAGAGCGTCCAGCCACCAGATTTTCCCAGGTGGTGGCCACGTCGAGACCCAAGGAGCTTATGACGCCGAGGCCGGTGATAAATACACGGCGAAGTTCGTTCATTTCAATCCAGGCAGATGATCTAACGCCAGCCACGTAACATGAACTATCAGGAACGCATGGACTGTCACAGCCGCCTCTCCCCTAACACTTCAGCACCAGCGCCGCCGGTGGTTTCAGGTGATTCCAGAGCCCGATCTAAGTTAGTCGCTTGTGGTAGTGGTCCTGCCGCGGCCCGATTCGGACATCACGGTATTCAGCATTTCGGTAAGGTCGTTGATCCGGCCTGATATACTCGCCGCAAGTTCGCTGCTGCCGGCGTTGACCGGGCCGGAAAGGTCTTTCAATGAATCGGCCAATTCGCTGATGTCGGCTCCGATGTTTTCTACCACTTCCCGGCGTGCGTTCGCCAGGGGCTGGGACACGGACCGCAGCTTCTCCCCCAGTTCGCCCACCCGTTGGGAGATGTTTTCGCCGAACTCACGTCCGGCCATTGACACCGGGTCCGACCAACTCTTTAAGCTATCGGTGGCGTCCGCCAACCGGGCGGTGATGCTGTCTCCCAGGTCACGGCTGGTGGATGCCAGACGCAGCCGATAGTTCCGGAGGATCCGGAAGATACGCCTGTACAGGTCGTCCACCGGGGTCAGCCTGGCTGAATACTGGTCAAACAGGTCCCTCGTTTCCGCCATGGTCCAGCGCTCGTCGTAATGAACAAACTGCCGTCCGGTATATAGGTGATAAGGCCGCATCTGCCCTTCGGCAAGAAGGTCGCCGTTTTCGTCCAGCGGGACCAAGTCGTCCCAGTTAGACGTTGCCGGAAGGGGCGTGAGGAAGTTTACTGTCTGGTACTTGCTAACCTGAGTCACCCAGTCGGCCAATGCCATGATGCTTTCTTCTGTATCGTAGGGAAGACCGATTATCGTCATTGCTACTAAGGAGAAGCCCATATCGTTCAGAGCCACCAGGTCGGTATGCATCTGGCCTGGCTCTTGACGCTTGTTCACCAGTTTCAAGTTTTCCGCGTTGTCAGACTCCACGCCGATGTACGCCATCTTGATATTGGCTTCCAGCATGGCGTTAGCAAGCTCGGGGTCCTGTCCAATCTCGGCTCGCGCCTGACAAATCATGTACATGTTTTGGGTGTGGTCTTTCCAAGACTGTAACCGGGCAAGGCGCTCGTCACGGTATTTTACCGCTCTCAAAGGCGGCGGGTGCAGATCGTCGGAGATAAATACCTGGAATTTGCCATTCCTGGAGTGAATCAATCCGTCTGCCGCCATTTCGGTCATCTGAGTCAGACGTTTAATCTCAGTTTCGCGGGAAACCAACCGATAGCCCAAGAACTGCTGAATTACTTGGCAGTAGGTGCATTTTTCGGTGCAGCCCCGGGTCGTCTCAATCACACCGCCGGCCATGGGGTTCTCGGCCGTCAGGTCTCTGATGGAGCGGAAGTCCGGCAACTCCACAAAGTCGGGATTTATCAAGCCAGACCGGCGAGTTTGAACCAATTGGCCGTCTCGTTGGTAGCTGATGCCGGGCACTTTGTCTAGGTAAGCTTCCCGCTCGCCGGGCTTGCGGGTTAGTAGTATGTCGCACAGTTGACCGATGATGTCCTCGGCCTCCCGTTGCACTACAACATCGAAATCGCCGTTGTCGAAGGCCTCGTCGGTAAGCGGTCCCATCTGAGGGCCGCCTCCGATGGTAATAATCTCCGGATGATATTGTTTGGCCTGCCTGGCGATCTGATAGCCACGGGGCGCCTCATTGATCAGCGCCGTCACCATCAAGATGTCAATGCCATCCAGGTCTTTATCCGGGTCGATCACACCGCACCGATCTTCAAACCAGATATCCCGCTCGTACAGGAATTCGCCCTCCCATTGAGCTAGAGCGCCCGAGAGGAACAACATCCCTTGACGGGGAATGGCGATGTACTCAAAATTTCCACCGGCAGACGCCGGTTGTAACAGCACGACTTTCTTGATTCTTGACGTTACTACCACAGTCCCTCCTACGAAGGCTCACCACTTGAGCCCACCTGTGTCAAGATTCAAATCCCCAAGAAGAAAACCTGACGGATATGACTTTTTGAGCCGGCCCGCAGGTGAAATCAGTAAACGGAATTGCCGCATCTAGTGCCAGCATAGACTGTATTATACCGGATTCAGTCGAATAAAACAGCAAGTAGTGAATTCTTAGCAGCCAATGTGTAGGTTTGTGTATCCCAGAAATGTGCTCAAATCCCACGTTCTCTAAAATGCGGGATGATTTCTTTGGCGATGGTCTCCAAATGCCGAGTACGGTCTTCCCTTGGGCAGGCGACGCTGAATACGATATGGCGGGCGCCCGCGTCGATATATTCCTGGATACGGGTGATGCAACTTTCCACCGGGCCCAGTAGGCAGTATTTTTCCACGATGTCTCTGAAACCACCCCCATACAGGTAGCGGCCGCCTAAGGCTTCCGCGGCCACTTCCGCCGCCTGCTTGACCGTGTCGTATATCGAAACGTAAGGAAAATAGGCCCACTGGAAATCGGTCAGGTCCCGGTTTTGTTCCGTGGCGAATCCGGTGATAGTAGCCACGCTGGATCGGTATCGATCCGGGTCGTAGAAGTAGGGCATCCAGCCGTCGCCAAATTTCGCGGCCCGGAGCATGGCGGGTTCTCGGCGTCCCGACACCCAGATCGGTGGATGGGGCTTTTGCGCCGGATGTGGTATGACGGTTACGTCATTCAACTGGAAATGCCGTCCTTGATAGGACACGTTCTCCTCGGTCCAAAGGCGGCGAAGTACCTCTAGACATTCGTTGGTCATTCGTCCTCTTTGTTTGACGTTCAGTCCGGCTGCTTCGAACTCCACGGGAAATTCGCCGCCGACTCCTACGCCCAAGGTCAGCCGTCCGCCCGACGCGATGTCCAGTGTATTCGTCAATTTGGCAAGAACAGTTGGATGGTAAAATGGCGCCAACAAAATGGAGGAGAGAACGCGGATATTATCGGTCGCCCCGGCTGCCACTGCCAACAGCGGTAACGAGGCGTGAGTGGGACCGGGCGGGTTACCGCGCATGTAATGCTCGCCGGCGGCGAAGTACTCGAAGCCCAACTCCTCCATCCACCTGGCATCGCGGGCCGTCTCCGCCGCCCCATGAGCCATACCGGCGCCGAAGTGCAACTTGGTGTCTGCCATAGGTACAGGTCCTCCGCCTTGAGATGCCCAGGCCCCACAATGAGTCAAATTGCGGACCGATATTCGATCCTATATTATAATAACCAGACGTATAGGTCTTCCTTTTGTTGGTTTGTATTTTTAAAATTTACTAGGCAATGGCTTCGAAGTCCAATAAGGTGATTATGCGGTAATGCTGGTTTTGGTAACAGGAGCCACCGGTTTTTTGGGCCGGGCCGTGGTCCGCGAGCTGCAGGAGCATCATCATCGCGTCCGCTGCCTGGTCCATACCCCGGGCAATGAACGCATGTTCCCCGACCGGTCGGTTGAGGTCCATTATGGCAGTGTCAGCGATCCCGAAGCATTGGCGGGAGCGTTCTACGACGTTGAGGCGGTGATTCACCTGGTGGGAATCATCCGAAGGTCACGAAACCGGACTTACGACCTGATCAACCGGCAAGGCGTAGCCAACGTTGTCGCGGCCGCCAAGGAAGTCGGGGTCAAGCACTTCATACAAGTTAGTGCTCTGGGCGCCACCAATGACGCCGGGTATCCCTACTTATATAGCAAGTGGCGGGGAGATCAGGAGGTGGTAAACAGTGGATTGTCCTATACGATCGTAAGGCCTTCCATAATGTTCGGCCCCGGGGACGAATTTCTGAACACGCTGGCTGGGTTGGTAAAAACAACACCAGTGGTACCGGTGCCCGGAACGGGCAGAAACCGTTTCCAACCCATCGCAGTGGCAGACATGGCCCGGTGCCTGGCGCTGACAGTGGACCGGGAAGATCTGAAGGGCAAGATTGTGGAGATCGGGGGACCTGATCAGCTAAGCTATAACGAAGTGATCTCGCTGATAGCCCGGACGTTGGGCAAGCGACGGTTGCGTCTACATGTGCCGGTATGGATGATGTACATCGCCACGGTGATACTTCAGAAGGTGGTGTCAAGGCCGCCGGTAACCACGGACCAATTGAAGATGATTGCAATCAGGAACGTGGCCGAAACCTCTATCGTCCAGGAGACCTTTGGGTTTACCCCGAGGCCGCTGGAGGGTAACATAGAATTCATCAGATCGGTGGGCTTCTGGGACGGTGTCAAGATCGCTCTAGGCTCCATGCCCACCCATCTTCGCGACCACTAGCCGGGTAGCCCGGTAGCTGGGGAGGGAGGGGCATCCATTGAAATATCCCGACGCCATCGACCTCTTGCTCTCCCTGGTCGACCACGAGCGTAACCACCCGGTTGGTCCCCGACAGAAGGCAATCTTCGATCTGGGGCGGATAGAGCGCTTGCTCCATCGGTTGGGCGACCCTCATAACGCCGCCTCTGCTATCCATGTCGCCGGCACTAAGGGCAAGGGCAGCACCGCGGCTCTCTGCGACTCCGCCTTGCACGCCGCCGGATACTGTACCGGATTCTACTCGTCGCCCCACATGCACAGCTTTCGGGAGCGCATACGTAGAAATACGATCCCCATCTCCGAAGAGGAATTCAGCGGGTTGGTGGAAGAACTTTGGCCCCATCAAGAGTGGGTCGGACGGCACGAAGGGCTGGGACCGGTAACCCTCTTCGAATTCATGACCGGTATGGCGTTCCAATGCTTCGCTGGAGATAAATCCGATTTCCAGATCATCGAGGTTGGATTGGGAGGTCGATTGGACGCCACCAACGTTGTCAGTGCCGGTGTGTCTATCATCACGTCAATAAGCCTGGACCATACCGCAATCTTGGGAGACACAATCGGCGAGATCGCCCGGGAAAAGGCCGGTATAATCAAAACCGGAGGAACGGTTGTAGTCGCACCCCAGAAACCCGAAGCGCTTTCGGTTATCCTGGATGTGTGTCATTCGTTATCGGCCACCCCTATCCTGGTGGGCAAAGATGTAACCTGGTCTCCGGGTCCTTCTTCGATCGACGGCCAAGAAATGACGGTGGCAGGCCGCGACCATACCTACCAGCTGAGGGTGCCCCTGTTGGGTAAATTCCAGTTGGAAAACGCCGCTACCGCCGTGGCCGCATTGGAAGCGCTGCAAGATCAGGGCCATCCGATCTCCGATGAAGCGATACAGCAAGGGTTTGTGAAGGTGGTATGGCCTTGCCGGATGGAGGTATTGGGCCGGGATCCCGTCACTGTAGTCGACGGTGCCCATAATGAATATTCCATGGATGCATTGCTGGAATCGTTGGGATGCTACCTTAATTTCCGGCGATTGTTCTTGGTGGTAGGATTTTCCCGTGATAAGAGCATCGCCAAGATGGTCAGCCGGTTGGCGGAGATGAACCCGGTGGTTTTCGCATCCCGGTCTCGCCACCCCAGGTCCACTCCCCCCGTGCATATAGCATCCCTGTTTAATGAACACGGCATCGACGTGACGGAGACCGACACCTTGGCCGAGGCGTTGACCCAGGCACGGGAACTGGCCGATGAAGGAGATCTGATCTTGGCTACGGGTTCACTCTTTGTGGCCGCGGAAGTTAGGGAAGAAATCTTAGGGATAGAGCCAGAACTGTACCCGGACCTGTTGCCCGCTGATTTGAGGACTAGCTAGGGGAGTTCCCGGATTCGTTCCGGAGCGGACTGGACCTACCAAGGAGAATGAGGCGTGACATCTGACCGTTCCAGGATTGTAGTCACCGGCATGGGGGCGATGACCCCGCTGGGGCAGACCTCAGATGCTTTCTGGGCCAACTTGGTGGCCGGCAAACCAGGCATCGGGCCGATGACGTTGTGCGACCCCACCGATTACCCTTGCCGAATCGCCGGCGAGGTAAGAGACTTCGATCCCGCCGAGTATATGGACAATAAAGAATCCAGGAGAATGGCCCGGTTCTCCCAACTGGCCGTAGCCGCCGGTTTGACGGCAGTGAAGTCGGCCGGCCTGGATATCTCCCGGGAAGATCCCTACCGGGTTGGCGTGGTTCTGGGCAACGGCAACGGCGGTTTCCCGACTCTTGAGGACAATTGCCGGGTATTGGCGGAACGGGGCGGTATGCGCATGACGCCCTTCTTCTTCCCCATGGTCTTGCCCAACATGGCCGCGGCCAACGTTAGCCGGTTTGTGGGAGCTCATGGCTATAACGCTACCGCCACCACGGCTTGCGCTTCGTCAAACCAGGCGATCGGCCAAGCGTTGGACGTGATTCGCCGGGGCGCCGCGGACGTGATTCTGGCCGGCGGCACGGAGGCCGGAATCAGCCAATTGGGATTGGCGGGATTCGCGGTCATGCGGGCGTTGACCACCCACAATGAGGAACCTGAAAAGGCTAGCCGTCCTTTCGATGCCAACCGCGATGGATTCGTTCCCAGTGAAGGCTCGGCGATCTTGGTTCTGGAGAGTTTAGAGCACGCCCTGGGACGGAACGCGGTGATCCTTGGCGAGATAGCCGGGTTTGGCTGCACCTCCGACGCCGGGCATTTGGTGCAGCCTGAGGAGTCAGGCGCCAGCGCGACCGAGGCGATGCGGCTGGCGTTATCAGACGCGGGGGTAGGTCTCCAGGATGTCGACTACATCAACGCCCACGGGACTTCCACTCCACTGAACGACGCCCTGGAAACGGTGGCCATCAAACAGCTGTTCGGCGATCGGGCGTATCAGATTCCCATCAGCTCCACCAAATCTATGATCGGCCATTCCCTGGGCGCCTCGGGGTCTTTGGAAGCCGTGGCCTGCTTGAAAACAATCAGCGAAGGCGTCATCCACCCGACGATCAATTACCAGGATCCGGATCCGGAATGCGACTTGGACTATGTCCCCAACCACTCCCGTCAGTCGGACGTCCGAGTGGTCCTTTCCAACGCCTTCGGCTTCGGCGGCCAGAACGCCTGCCTAGTGTTTCGGAAATTCGAGGTGTAGCAGTTTCCCGTTCCTTGCTTCAATGCATTTCGCCGGATGAGAAACGAGGCTCAATGCGCGTACACACCGAGCCTCGTTCAATACCGCCTAGGTATCGGCCAAAGAATTACGGGGACATGCTACCTGCCGACGGCAAGTGCATGGTAGCCTGGGGCTCGTAGCATGAGAATGCGTTTTCGTCCGTCCCAATGTCGAACGAACTTGCAGGGGTACAGAAACCCTGGAACGAGTACATCTGAGATTTCAAGGTTTCGGCGTCATCCCATTTGGCCGGGCCATGATAGCGCACGATGATATGGACCTCAGCGTCCATCGGGTCGGTCACCCCATCTCCCCACAGGACCTGCCCGGGAGCAGCGTCCTTGCCCACGCCGAGACGGGCGCTAAAGTGGCCACTGCGGTCGGGACCGACGATTCCACCGGTCGCCCAGAGAACCGAAACCTCAGCCTCGGGGTTGACCAAGGGTGGCAGAACGTCGTTTTCGCCACACTCACCGTCGCTACATCCCGCGGGATTGTTAAAGATGACCCACCATACGGTATAGGCGCCAATTGGGAGGTCGGTGGTATCGATGTTCATTGATATATTGTCGACGGTTCTGACCAGGTCGGAGCTGCCTCGGGTCTGGGGATTCATCACGAACACCCCGCCATGGTCCTGAAGGTCGAATACGGCGGTCGAATCCTTACCGGCGGCGTTTACGCCGGGAATGAAGTTTCCGTATAGGGCGATTCCCCCTGCCATCACACTTAGCACTAGACTGAGGTGGTCTGGGAGATTTGAACAGGTAGCTAAGAGAGAGTCCCGCTCCTAGAATTGCAAAAAAGGAGCAGGACATGAAACAGATACGGAAGAAACACAGCCCAGCCTTCAAAGCCAAGGTGGCCTTGTCTGCATTCTTGGGCGAAGAGACGATCGCTCAGTTAGCCAGCCGGTTCGAAGTACACCCGAGTCAGATACACACCTGGAGAAGAGCCCTGATAGAGGGCGCTCCAGGGTTGTTTGGCACTGACCGGAAGTCAGAGGAGAAGGCCAAGGACATCCAGATCTCTCAGCTCTACCGGCACATCGGCCAACTGAAGGTGGAAAGG